>Ga0163162_10000041_pt1 | contig 132375 bp, 112 predicted proteins | sample S55metaG_FD_115310 | JGI IMG/M metagenome (GOLD analysis project Ga0163162, IMG submission 115310) | Switchgrass rhizosphere microbial communities from Kellogg Biological Station, Michigan, USA - S5-5 metaG | ecosystem: Host-associated > Plants > Roots > Rhizosphere > Soil | place: USA...
AATTCTTAGGCCGTTCGACATTACAATACAAAGATGAGTTGCGCCCGGACATCAAAGAGAATATGATCGCGAGTAAAATGCGGAACAAGATAACCGAGAAGATCAGTGTAACTCCGTATGATGTAGAAAAATACTTTAAATCTATACGTCCGGACAGCTTGCCTACCTATAACAAGGAGGTTGAAGTGGGTGTGATACAGATCAACCCAAAATTGACCAAAGAAGAGAAAGAACTATACAAACAAAAGGCCCAGGAGCTTTTGGACCGCGTAAAAAAAGGCGAAGACTTTGGCGCGCTGGCGCGTTTGTATTCACAGGATACAGGTTCGGCACCTGATGGTGGTGACTTGGGCTTTGCAGATCGTACCACTTATGTAAAAGAGTTTGCCGCATGGGCATTCAAACTTAAAGCAGGAGATATATCGCCTGTATTTGAAACTGAGTTTGGTTTCCACTTTTTACAGGTAATTGAGCGACGTGGCGAACAGGTACATGTGCGCCACATCCTGATAACGCCTGCTATTACCCAGGCAGCCGTTGACCGTGGAAAACTAAAAGCAGACAGCGTTTATGACGACATGAAGAAAAACAAAAATGTCACTTTTTCTACTGCTGCATCGTTCTATTCGGATGATAAAGACACGAAGTACAATGGCGGTATGATGCTGAACGCTGACAATGTAGAAACCCGTACTACTTATATCCCAACCGATAAGCTTGATCCGCAGATCGCTTTGACTGTAGATACGATGAAAGTAGGCACTATATCAAAACCACAACTTTTTACGGACCAAACCGGTAAAAAGAGCTATAAGATACTTTACCTGAAATCTGTCACAGATGCGCATAAAGCTAACCTGAAACAGGATTTCCCGAAAATAAAAGAGGTAGCTTTATCAGATAAGATCAACAGAACAGTGAGCGAGTGGTTCGAAAAAAGAAGAAAAGAAAACTTCATTAAGATCGATCCTGAGTACCAGGGTTGCCCTGCTCTTAAAGGATGGGCAAACACCCCGCTGGCAGCACAAATAAAACAATAATACGATATGCAGCACCGCACAGACGTTGAAGCAGCAGATGCTTTGAGGGATACCTACAAGCAAATCCTTTCCGAAATACATAAAGTGATCATCGGGCAGGATGAAGTAGTAAAAGCGGTGTTGATCTCTATCTTCAGCAATGGGCATTGTTTGCTGGTTGGCGTACCCGGCCTGGCCAAAACCTTGCTGGTGCAAACCGTATCGCAGGTGCTCGACCTTGATTTTAACCGTATCCAGTTCACTCCCGACCTGATGCCATCTGATATTATCGGATCAGAAATATTGGGCGAGGACCGCAACTTTAAATTTATAGCAGGACCTGTTTTTTCAAACATCATCCTTGCCGATGAAATAAACCGTACTCCGCCTAAAACACAGGCTGCATTACTTGAGGCAATGCAGGAGAAAGCGGTTACTGTTGCCGGCGCAACGCATAAGCTTTCGCCGCCATTTTTTGTACTGGCAACGCAAAACCCAATTGAGCAGGAAGGAACTTATCCGCTGCCCGAAGCGCAGTTAGACCGTTTTATGTTCAATGTGTCACTGGATTATCCAACACTGGAACAAGAGCTTCTGATCGTTAGGAACACAACAAGTGATACCACGCCGGAAGTAAAGAAAATATTGAATGCGGAACAGATCATCTACTTCCAGCACCTGGTGCGGAATATCCCGGTAACAGATAATGTATTGGAATATGCCGTAAAACTGGTTACCAAAACACGTCCAACCAGCGATCTGGCTTCACCTGAAGTAAAAAGATTATTGAATTGGGGTGCAGGTCCGCGCGCCTCTCAATTCCTGATATTGGGCGCTAAATGCCATGCTGTTTTACACGGTAAATATTCTCCGGATATTGAGGATGTAAAAGCCGTAGCCAAACCCGTTCTAAGACACCGTATCATCCGCAGCTATCACGCGGAAGCGGAAGGGCTGACGGCAGATGATATTATTGAAAAATTGCTGTGATCAGTGACCAGTGACTGGTTAACAGTTATCAGTATTTAATTACTGGCCTGATAACCGATTACTAGTTAACTGATTAACTAAACCCCTACTGCTCCACCGCCGAGAATATCTCCAACACCACATCCCATTTGTGATCTTTGTCGATCTCCCAGATGCGTACATAGTTGTAGTTACTGACGATGTCGCCTTTTCTGATCCGGGCATGGCCATAACTATAGGCTAAGTCATTGCTGGTAGCGCGGCCTACGTTGATGGTTTCTGCAGTGATGCTGATAGCCTCATTATCCAGGAACTTCATGATCTTATCCTGACCTGTTACAGGTTCAAATCCAGGGAAATAAAAACGGGCCTCTGGACTCAGGAATTCCTTATAAGTAGCTAATGCCGAAAGTGTCAAAGCGTGGTTAAATGTCTTATCAGTGCCTATAATAACACTCCGCCCATTAAATGGATCTTTACTCGGCGCAGTGTGCTTAGCAGTGTCCGGTTCTTTAAAATCGGTTAATTCCTGGATCTCACTTTCAGGATGCTGTATACCGAGATCAATCATCAACTTCATTTTACCCTCAACATCAGTACGCCAGATGGATACATAATCGCCATATACCTTATCATCTTCCGACTTTCCGTTTTGATAAATGTATGGACCAGCTGTAAAAGCCAGGTCGCCATTGGCAGATATGCGTGCAAACTTGGGCTCCCAGCTTAATGTACCGGGCTGCTTGTCGATAGAATTATAAAATTCAGTTATTTTGATTACTTCAGGCTTAAATACAATGCCTTCGGGATCGGCTACGGATAAAAATGCATCCTTTATTCCCTTACGCTCAACAAGCCGTTTAAAGGCATGTTCGGCGTCTATCACCGTGCTTACCTGTGCAGGTTTCTGTTGCGCAAAAATCAATAAGGGGCTAATAAATAAAAATGCAATTAAGATGAATCGTTTCATTGGCTAAAAAAGGTTTGGCAATTTACTAATAAAAGTCAAACTGCTATATGGGTGTATAAACCCGATGCTTGGGTATAAGTTTTTTATTACCGAAATTATTAACGGTTTCGATCAGCTAAAATTACAATACTTTAATATTTATAATCATTATTTATAAGCGCTACATTTTACTCCACGTAGTACCTTCCTTGCCGTCTTTTAGTTGAAAACCGATCTGCTGCAAGCCGTCCCTGATCCTATCGGATGTAGCATAATCTTTGTTCATTTTTGCTCCGTTGCGCAATGCCACCACCATATCCAGTACTTTTGGAAGATCATCATTTGCAGCCTGTTCGTTCTTCAACCCCAAAACATCGATTATAAAATCATTCATCAGCTTCTTTAAAAGCTCCAAATTTTTTGCGTCGATTTTAAGCTTGTTATCATAAACGGAATTAATGATACGCGACGCCTCAAACAACTCCGCTATCAAAACCGGGCTGTTAAAATCATCGTTCATCGCTTCATAGCAGCGCTGTTGCAATGGTTCAATTTCTATTTCAGTGCTGGCAGATGCTTTCAGGCTATCAAGCAGCGCATATGAGTTCATCAAACGCTTAAAGCCTTTTTCTGATGCCTCCATTGCCTCATTGCTAAAATCGAGTGTGCTGCGGTAATGCGCCTGTAGCATAAAGAACCGCACTGTCATCGGGCTATAACCTTTGTTCAGCAAAGTATGATTACCTTCAAAAAGTTCCTGCGGCAAAAAGCTGTTTCCTAATGATTTCGACATTTTTTGACCATTAACAGTTAGCATATTGGTATGCACCCAGTAATTAGCCGGCATTTTATTGCAGGACGCCACATTTTGGGCTATTTCGTTAGTATGGTGGGTTGGCATCAGGTCGATACCGCCGCCATGAATATCAAATTGGTGACCGAGGTACTTGGCGCTCATTGCCGAGCATTCCAAATGCCAGGCAGGAAATCCAAATCCCCATGGCGAAGGCCATTGCATCAGGTGCTCCGGCTTAGCTTTTACCCAAAGTGCAAAATCCAGCTTGCCGCGTTTTTCATCCTGGCCGCCGAGGTCGCGGGTATTATAGATCATATCCTCCAGGTTGCGCCTGTTCAGGATACTATAATCGTGATCTTTGCTGTATTTCTCCACGTCAAAATAAACAGAGCCGTTTACCTCATAAGCGTAGCCTTTTTCGAGGATTAGCTTCACCAACTCAATCTGTTCGATGATATGTCCTGTAGCCGTAGGTTCAATACTTGGTGGCAGCACATTAAATACCTGCATGATATCGTGAAAGCCCACTGTATACTTTTGTACGATCTCCATTGGTTCCAACTGCGATAGTTTAGCCTTCTTTGAGATCTTGTCCTCCCCCTCGTCGCCCGCATCTCCTTCCAAATGGCCTGCATCGGTTACGTTACGTACATAACGGACCTTATACCCTAAATGAGTAAGATATCTGAATACCAGGTCGAACGACATAAACGTGCGGCAGTTACCCAGGTGTACGTCGCTGTAAACTGTGGGACCGCAAACATACATGCCCACATGAGGCGCGTTAAGGGCTTCGAATTTCTCTTTTTTACGGGTTAAAGTATTGTATATAAACAGGCTTTGATCCATGTGGGCAAACTTACGATTTTTTCGATTTGAAGGTAATATGTACTATGCTAAATCACCAAAGTGCAATTGGTATCGGAGGTTTTTACAGTTGGTTGACGTTACTTCAACACCAAATCGCTGCACACCGGATAATGGTCGGATAATTTCTTTTCGATAATGGCATAGTTCAGCACATCAAACTGCTGACCGGTCATGATATAATCGATCTGGTAATTTGGGAAACTGCCATTATAAGTGCGGCCCATACCTGAGCCTTTTTCGCGGAAAGCGTTTTTTAATCCCTTGCTCATCTGGTTAACGGCAAATGAGGTTGGGGTATCATTAAAATCACCTGAAATGATGTATGGATAAGCACAGGAATCTGCATGCCGCCGGATCTTGAATACCTGGTCGCTGCGTTTCTGAAAGGCAACCTTCAGTTTATAACCCAAACGCTTGGCCGAACCCACTTCGGGTTTGCCTTCTTTCGAGATATTGTTCAGGTAACGGTAATCATCGGGATCAAAACGTATAGATTGCAAGTGCACACTATATACCCTGAATATTTTATCACCCTTTTTTACATCCACATAAATGCATTGGTTCTCATTTCGTCTATCATTCAATTGGATATAGCCATGAGCAACTATCGGTAATTTAGAAAACAACGCTAACCCGATGGCTTCCGTCTTGTTTTCAACTACAGATTCAAAGAAATAATTATTGCTCTTTAGAATTCTTTGTATCGAATCGAGCATATTATACTGCCCTTTGTTGCGGGAATAAAATTCCTGGAAACCGATAATGTCCGGCTGCTGGTCGGCTATAATGGATAATATTTCGTGTTTGGTAGGTATATCGTTCTTTGAACCGTAACGTTTAAAATTATGAACGTTGTAGGTCATAATCCGTATGGCCTCGGCTTTTTTTATGCCATAGGCTGATGGAAAGCGCAGGCCAATATTCTTTTTCAATATCCCCCAGCCCAGTGCTATAGTGAGAATAGACAAAAGCATCCATTTGCTTTTCCTTATGAGCCAGTAAGCGATGAGGATAATATTAGCCAGTAATAAAAACGGGTAAGCTAAACCAAAGAAGGCGATGGGCCAGAATTTTTCGGGATTGACAACAGGTGCAAGGTAACTTATTAATAGACCTGCGCAACAGGCCACGTTGAGCCAAAGGAAAAGCTTATCAATAAAATTTAGTCCTTTTTTAGGCTTCATTGTCCTTGCTGGCCCTGGATAATATTTCTTTTTCCTGTTTGTTCAGGCTTTCATAGCCCGATTCTGTAATCTTGTCTAATATACGGTCTATTTCGTCCTGGCGGGGTTTGCCTGAGATATTTCTATCCGGATTTCTGGATACTACCCTCATTTTTGACTTTTTCCTGAAGATTCCGGTAATGGCGCCTATCCAATCATTCCCGCGCTGTAATTGCTTGATATAGATAAAGCCGAATAAAGCGCCGCCAAGGTGAGCAAATTCGCCACCTGCATTTGGGCCGGCAATGCTTAAGAAATCGATGATAACATAGAATAAAGCTATCCATTTCAGCTTTATCGGGCCTAGCAAGATCAGGTTCAAGCTGTAATCAGGCAGCAACGTCGCAGTAGCAACAATAATTGCCATTACGCTGGCAGATGCACCGACAACCGTGCTCCCTGCAAGAGCGGCTGTGAAGAACGGAAAAACATTATAGGCTGCTACGAAAAAAATAGCGCCTGTCAGTCCGCCTAGCAAATACAGTCCTATAGTGCGTTTATTCCCCAGGTATTCTTCAAATATTTGCCCAAACCAATACAGCCAAAGCATATTAAACAGGATATGAAAAATACCCGCATGCATAAACATGTAGGTAAACGGAGTCCAAAAATGGCTGGCTAAGCGGGGTAGAAAAGAGGGAAGCAAAAGCAACTCGGATGAATAGAAATCGATAAAACTGCTTTGAAATACCAGCCTGTCGATAACCCCGGCAATATTTACAAGTAGATACACAAGCACATTTATACCGATCAACAAGTTTACCCTGCTGCCCGATCTGAGCATTTTATATTGAATTTGTTGCCAGGTATTCATATATAGTTTATATCAATAAACGCACCAAAATTAGAAATAGTTGTTCGGTCTATTCAATCGCCAGAATTTTACAACCAGGAAACCAAAAAGCGCTCCGCCCAAGTGCGCAAAGTGCGCCACATTATCACCGCCTGTTTGCTTAATACCAAAAAACAGCTCCACCAATAAATAACAAGGTATTATATACTTCGCTTTAATAGGCACCGGAAAATATAGCATAATAATTTCCATATTGGGATACAACATAGCAAAAGCTATTAAAACCCCGCAAATGGCCCCAGATGCCCCTACAAGAGGTATATTATAAATACCATATAGTTTCTGAGCCATAGGTCCAAACGCCATATAACTAGAATCCAGCTCTGGATGCGATATGGTAAATGCCCCGGTTATGGCGTGTATTTGTATGGCTTGCACAATCCATTGAATAATAATAGCGCCTATACCACAAATAAAATATAGATTTAGGAAACGTTTAGCTCCAACACTGTATTCCAACATCGGCCCAAACATAAACAGGGCCAACATATTAAAAAAAATGTGCAAGAAATTACCATGCATGAACATATAAGAAATGATCTGCCATAGTTTGAAATTCGGCGAATTGAAATAATAAATCGCCAACCATCTGTCCATATCAAAGGTATTTCTCAACAGAAAAGTTGCGACAAAAAAGATAACGTTTATAATCAGCAGGTTTTTTACAACCGGTGTTAAATTGGAAAAAGGGGATTGCCTGTATGCGCTCATAGGTAAAATTTAGTTCTTTTTATTTCTCAAAACGTTCGGCTAATTCATTTAGGGTAAATGTACTGATTACGGGCTTACCGTTCAATGCCAGGTTCGGCATCTGGCAGGCAAAAAGCTGATCGATCAGTAAGTTCATTTCCTCAAGCGATAGCTTTGCTCCTGTTTTGATCGCCCCATTGCGGGCAAGCGATCGGGCCAGGTTATCGCGTTTATCTAACTTCAATATAGCCAGATTATTTTTAAAGCCTTCCAGCAAATGTTCAAGCAATGCATGCTCGGCCACATTGTTTAAATCGGCTGGTATACCTTCTACCACCACGGTATTTTTACCAAACTCACGAATATCAAAACCGAGGCCACGGATATCAGGTAAAAGTTCTCTTAGCAATTCAAAATCTCCGGCGTTCAGGGTAACCGATTGCGGGAACAAGCTTTGCTGACTGGTTCCTGAATGGTTATCCAACTGCTGCAAAAAACGTTCATACAATATCCTTTCGTGTGCCGCCTGCTGATTGATCAGCATAAAACCTGATTTGATCTGCGAAAGGATATAACGGTTATGAATCTGGAACAATTGCCGCTCGCTCGATTTGCTTACTTCCTGCTCCTGCACTGGAATGGTTACTTCGGAATGCAATTCATGTTGTACATCCGATCCTTTTCTGGCGATCTCATACAAAGTGTCCCAGTTTTGTGGAATAGGTGTGCGGTGATGATCACCTGCTTCGCGAGTATAAGAAGTCGATGATGATCGCTCAGTCCTTGGGGCCTGCGGTTCGTTGGCAAACGGGTTGAAGTCCGGGTTGAAGCTGATGGTCGGTTGTACGATCTGCTCCATCGGTTTTTCCGTTATCAAATGCCCGATGCTGTTTTCCTGGTCAAAATCCAGCGTCGGCGTGATATTATATTTTCCGAGAGAACGCTTTACCGCCGAGCGGATAATGGCGTAGATCGATTTCTCGTCCTGGTATTTTATTTCAGTTTTGGTAGGGTGAACATTGATATCGATTTTAGATGGATCGATATCGATAAACAGTACATATAGCGGGTAACTTTCATCAGGCAATAATTCTTCAAAAGCCGTCAGTACCGCATGATTCAGGTAAGCATCCTTAATAAAGCGGCTATTCACAAAAAAGAATTGTTCACCGCGGGTTTTCTTGGCAAACTCAGGCTTGCCTACATAGCCATGTAGTTTGATGATGGATGTATCCTCCTCCACCGGAACCAGTCGTTGATTATAATTATTTCCTAAGAGATGAATAATACGTTGTTTTAGGGACGCAGCAGGCAAGTGAAATACTTCCTGCCCATTATGGTGCATCGAGAAAAATATATTTGGATTGGCCAGTACCACGCGCTGAAATTCATCTACAATATGGCGCATCTCAACCGGGTCGCTTTTTAAGAAGTTGCGGCGTGCAGGTGTATTGTAAAACAGGTTCTTTACAGATATCGATGTACCTGCATTGGCAGAGCAAGCCTGCTGGCTTACCACATCCGAACCTTCAATCAGGATGCAGGTACCCAGTTCATCTTCATGACGGCGGGTTTTTAATTCTACCTGCGCGATCGCCGCTATGGAAGCCATTGCCTCGCCACGAAATCCCATGGTACGTATGGCGAACAGGTCTTCCGCCTTGCGAATTTTAGAGGTAGCATGGCGCTCGAAGCACATGCGCGCATCAGTCACGCTCATCCCTGCGCCGTTATCGATCACCTGTATCAGTGACTTTCCGGCATCTTTCAGTATCAGTTGTATCTTATCCGCCCCGGCATCAATCGCATTCTCGATCAGCTCCTTTACTGCCGACGCGGGCCTCTGCACTACCTCTCCTGCTGCAATCTGGTTGGCTACCGAATCTGGTAAAAGCTGAATTATATCTGGCATTTAATCAATTTCCCTTCTCCACCCGCTGGTTAGCGGGTCATTTATGATGCTAAATTAAATATTTGGCCGCATAACTTTACCTTTTGGCCGTGGTATATATACGATATGGTAATAAGTCGCTCATTATTATATTGGTGTGACAGATTTGAGTCTTAAGTGTAAAGTCATGAGTCTTAAGTCGATCATCTAAAACAAACTGACCTAAGACTTTCAACTACAGACTTACGACTTAGCACACACTTTCTTCTTTTAAAAACAACATAATATATAGATAATTGTATATCAGTAAACCCTACGCTTGCCAATGAAAAAACTTTTGCCGCTGCTGCTGTTGTTTTTATTTGCCGCCTGTACCAAACAACAGGATTTTAATGCTGATCTGCTGGTAAAAAATGCCGTAGTGTATACTGTCGATTCAAAATTTTCCATGGCGGATGCGTTTGTAGTGAAGGGTGGAAAGATTATCGCGGTAGGCACAGATGATTCGCTGGAAGATATTTATAAAGCGCACCATGTAATAGATGCGAGCGGCAAACCGGTTTACCCGGGTTTTATTGATGCACATTCTCACTTTTACGCCTATGGGTTAAGCTTGCAGCAGGTGGAACTGGCAGGTATGAAAAGCTGGGACCAGATTGTAGACTCTGTACTTACTTTTTCAAAACGTTATCCTGATGGCTGGCTGACGGGCCGGGGCTGGGACCAGAACAGATGGGCAGTGAAACAATTTCCTACTAAAGAAAAACTTGATCAGCTGTTTCCACTAAGACCCGTATTGCTGACCCGCATTGACGGGCATGCGGCTATTGCTAACCAGGCTGCGTTGAACATTGCGGGTATAAAGCCCGGGCAAACCATTCTGGGTGGCGAAATTGAAACCGTAAAAGGCAAACTTACCGGAATTTTAGTAGACAATGCTGTTGGTATAGTCAAACGAAAAATACCAGAGCCGACCGACCAGGAAACTGAAGATGCTTTTTTATTTGCACAAAGGAATTGCTTTGCTGACGGATTGACTACTGTTTCCGACTGCGGTTTGCCATATACAATGGTGAACACCATTGCCCAGTTACAGCATAAAGGCTCGCTGAAAATACGCATGTATGTCATGCTTTCGGACCGGAAGGAGAATTACGATTACCTGTTTAAGCGCGGCGTATTTAAAACCCCTGGATTGGATGTGCGTTCATTTAAGGTGTATGCAGATGGCGCGCTGGGATCACGAGGTGCTTGCCTGCTTCAGTCTTATGACGATAGGAAAAATTGGAAAGGTTTTTTGTTGAGCGATCCGAAACATTTCCAGGAGATGGCTGAAAAAATTGCAGCAAAAGGGTTCCAGATGTGCACACATTGCATTGGCGACTCGGCGAATCGCGTCATCCTGAAAATTTATGCAAGTGTACTAAAGGGGAAAAACGATCAGCGCTGGAGAATAGAACATGCGCAGGTAATAGCGCCTGAAGACTTTCATTATTTTGGCGATTACAATATTATCCCATCCGTACAACCAACCCACGCCACATCTGACATGCGCTGGGCGGGGACACGTTTGGGTGAGAAACGATTAAAAACAGCGTATGCTTATAACCAATTGCTCCAGCAAAATGGCTGGCTGCCGCTCGGAACGGATTTCCCGGTAGAGAATATCAGTCCGATTTATACGTTTTATGCAGCTGTGGTGCGACAAGACCTGAAAGGTTTCCCAACTGGAGGATTTCAGCCTGAAAATGCAATAGGTCGCGCTGATGCATTAAGAGGAATGACCATCTGGGCCGCAAAAGCGCAATTTGAAGAAAAAGAAAAAGGCAGTATCGAACCCGGCAAATTTGCCGATTTTGTGATTTTGGACAATGATATCATGAAGATAAAAGGCTCGGAACTACCAAATGTTAAAGTATTAAAAACCTACGTCAACGGAGAAAATGTATATGAGAAAAAATAAGTGGAGATTTTGTCTCCTTGCGCTGTCAGGATTTATATTAGTTCACTCGGCCTGCGCACAAAATCCCCCATTAATTGGTCAAACTTATATTAACGAAGAAAAAGCAGCAGAAAAAGCAACCGTCTTACTCAATAACGGTCAAAACCAGATCCCGCTGAAGGCATTAAGCCAGCTTACTATTGCCAGTATCCATTTCTCGTACCCTTATGCAGCAGCATTTGACAGTCTATTGAACAAATACAGCGCTATCGAATCATTTAATGGGATGGCCTACGTGGGTCTTCCGGGCCAGGGTGTACTGGATTTTGATACCAAACTCTACAATACCCTGATCATTCAGCTTACTGATGCTGATATGGCTAACCCGCAGATCGTGAGTTTTATTAATGAGAAACGGAGTTCAAAAAACCTGGTGATCGCTTATTTTGGCGATGGTGGCTCATTAGCTAAGCTGGAGAATACTAACTCACCCATCATTTTTTCGAGTAAATCCTCACCTGTTTCGGCTATGTTTAGTGCGCAAGCCATTTTTGGAGGAATAGCGGTTACGCAGAATTTAGATAAAACTTATTCGCAAAAATACCGGTCGGGCACGGGCTTTATAACGACTAAAACCCGACTGCAATATACTGTTCCTGAAGAAGTCGATATCAACGCCAACAACCTGACTGAAATTGATAAGATCGCCAATGAAGCCATCACCAACCAGGCGACTCCGGGTTGTGTGGTATTGGTAGCTAAAGATGGCAAGGTGATATTCAACAAAGCTTACGGTTATCACACTTACGACAAAACTATACCAGATAAGCTTACTGATATTTTCGATTTGGCTTCAGTAACCAAAATATCGGCTACAACCGTTGAATCCATGCGGTTGACAGAAGAAGGCCGGTTAAATATTGATTCGACCATCGGCACTTACATCCCAATGGCCCGCAAAACCAATAAAAATGATGTCAAAATAAGCGAATTACTGGAGCACCAGGCTGGTTTGATACCGGACATTCAAACTTATGAAAAACTAAAGCCGACTGACATCAGCACAGATTCATCGGCTGCCTATCCAACCAAAGTAGCCCTGCATTTTTACCTGCGCAAAGATTACTTCCGCGATGTGATGTGGGCGGATATGCTCAACTCACCATTGAAAACCAGGGGGCAATATATATACAGCGATTTGAGTATGTGTTTTATGAAAGAGATTGATGAAGCAATTACCGCGACACCGCTTAATGAATACGTCCAGGAAAACTTCTACGATCCGCTGGGTATGCAATTTGCAGGCTTTCTGCCTTATAAGCGGTTCCCGACAGATCGTATAGTGCCTACCGAGAACGACCAGGTTTTCCGTCATAGCCTGTTAGATGGCTACGTGCATGACCCAACTGCGGCCCTATTAGGTGGTGTTTCAGGTAATGCGGGTTTATTCGGATCGGCTAATGACCTGGCTATTTTATACCAGATGCTATTGAACCGTGGGACTTATGGCGGCGATCAGTATTTCAAACCGGAAACTGTAGATAAATTCACTGCTAAACAATCAGATGTTAGTCGCCGTGGTTTAGGTTTCGACCGCTGGGACCCGATTGCCGACCGTCATTACCCGTCAAAACTGGCATCGCCAAAAACATTCGGGCATACAGGCTATACCGGTATCGGCGTTTGGGTTGATCCGACATACAACCTGGTTTACATCTTTTTATCTAACCGTGTAAATCCCAGTGTTAGCGATAAACTGTCCAGCCTGAACATTCGTCCACGGATACAGGATGCGGTTTACGAGGCGATACAAAAGGGATTGTAGGATTTCGGAGGTCGGAAGTTCGATTTCGGAATTGGCATTACAAGTCATTTCGCAATCGGCATTCCGACTTTCGCATTGCAAATCATTCCGCACTCGAACTTCCGCATTCCACATTCCCCACAATGATTTTACACAGCTATAACACTATTGCCATAAATAGCTGTTAAACTTGCATCAGTGAAACTATTGCATGCACACCGGCGACGGACTAAGGCCGGCAACATGCGATAGTTTCATTACTAATTAGCAAGAGAGAGAAACCAAATCAATGAAGATCGGAATAGTATGCTACCCCACATTTGGCGGTAGCGGGGTTGTTGCAACCGAACTGGGCAAGGCCCTTGCAGATAACGGTCACCAGGTGCACTTTGTCACCTACAACCAACCTGCCAGACTCGATTTCTTTTCAGAGAACCTCTTTTATCATGAGGTTGCTGTATCAAAATATCCCCTTTTTGAATATCCACCCTACGAACTAGCTTTAGCGAGCCGTCTGGTTGATGTGGTGCGCTTCGAAAAGCTGGATATATTGCACGTACATTACGCCATCCCGCATGCTTCGGCTGCGTTTATGGCCAAGCAGATATTAATGACCTACGGTATTTATATCCCGGTGGTAACCACACTGCACGGAACTGATATTACGCTTGTAGGTAAGGACAGAACTTATCAGCCGGTTGTTACCTTTTCCATCAATAAATCAGATGGTGTAACCGCGGTATCCGAAAATTTGCGTAAGGACACTTATGACTTTTTTGAGATCGAGAACGAGATCCGGGTGATACCGAATTTTATCGATATGCAGCGCTTCAGCCTGAAAGCAAAAGACCATTTTAAGAAAGCCATAGCGCCTGCCGGGGAGAAGATATTGATCCACACGTCCAACTTCCGCAAGGTAAAGCGTACGATGGATGTGATCAAGATCTTCGCCAAGGTGATCGAGCGTATCCCATCAAAACTATTAATGGTAGGCGATGGCGGCGAACGTACAGAATGTGAACAATTGGCCCGCGACTTAGGCGTAAGCGATAATGTGCGCTTTTTAGGCAAACAGGATGCGATTGAAGAAATTCTTTCAGTGTCAGATCTGTTCCTGATGCCGTCGCAATCGGAAAGCTTTGGCCTGGCAGCATTGGAGGCGATGGCTTGTAAGGTGCCCGTGGTAAGTTCAAACGCAGGCGGTCTGCCTGAACTGAATGTTGACGGCGTAACCGGCTTCCTGAAAGAAATAGGCGACATTGACGGCATGGCCGAAAGTGCGATCTATATTTTGGAAGATGAAAATCGCCTGAAAACATTTAAAGAAAACTCGCTGGCACGCGCCAAAGAATTTGATCTGTCGATCATATTGCCTGTTTACGAAAGCTATTACGCTGAAGTAATAGAGAAAAGTAAAGCGCAAATCCTTTAAGGTTAAAGGCGAAAGGATAAAGGTGAAAGGTAATTGGCATACTTTTTTGATGCCCTTTGCCTTTCACCTTTTAGCTTTAACCTTATTCTGCTGGAGTAAATTTCAAACACACCGGGTTACCTACTTCAATTTTATTGCGGGTCAGAGCCAGTTTGCCGGTAGCCTGGTCAATTCTGAACACCAATATATTATCGCTGTCCTGGTTAGCTGCCAACAGAAACTTACCAGATGGGTCGATAGCAAAATCGCGTGGGTTTTTGCCATAGGTAAGCTGACGTTGAATAAAGCTTAGTTCACCAGTTTCTTTGTTGATAGCATAAACCAGTAATGCGCTGGCATCCAAACGGTCTGTAGCATACAGGAAGCGGCCATCGGGTGAGATATGAATAGCAGCCGCTGCATTGGTTCCTTTAAATCCGGCAGGCAGCATATCTACAGTTTGTACTTCTTTAGGATCTCCCCCATTGAATTTATACACATTGATATTACTGCCCATTTCCTGCAACAGGTACAAATATTTTTTGTCCGGAGAAAACACAACGTGGCGTGGACCTTTACCCGGCTTTACACTCACCGATGCAGGGTTAGCTGGTGACAACGGCTTTTCATCCGAGGCATGGTAGCGACAAATGTTTAGCTTATCGGTACCCAAATCGGTATATAACAGGTATTTTTCATTAGGCGAGAAAAAGGCTGTATGCACATGCGGACCTTCCTGGCGGCTTGCATCCGGACCTTTACCCTGATCCTGGATATTCTGCGAAACTGGCTTTAGCGATCCATCTTTGTTTATCGGAAGCACTACCAGGTTACCACTTGTATAGTTGGCTACAAATGCATTCTTGCGGTCTTCATCAACTGAAATATAGCATGGATCATTGCCTTCGGACGATTGTTTGTTCAAAAGCGTCAATTTCCCCAGGTTTGGCTCGAAAGTAAATGAGCTTACACCTCCGTCTTTACCGTCTTCATTAACAGCATAAAGAAAGTGATTATCTTTTGTAACACATAAATAGCTTGGATTACTCACACCTTCGATCTGGTTTAGATAAGCCAGTTTGCCGGTTTCAACGTAAAAGCGATAAACCAATATGCCTTTGCTTTTGCCTTTGGTATAAGTGCCTATCAGCAGGTCATAAGTAGATGGCGTCTTGTCTTTCTTTTGTGCATAAAGCAACACCGGAAATGACAAGGCAAGAATTAAGAGAAGTTTTTTCATTTTTAGGATGGTTAATACCCGCAAGTTAATAATTAAGGCAGAAAAAGGCGAAGGGTGAAAGGTAAAAGGTGAAGGGCACATAATTAAGATAGGTGCTTTAAAAAGTAAAGGTGAAAGATTAGAAAACCTTTCACCTTTATCCTTTTACCTTTAGCCTCCTTATATAAGGTGCTTTAATTGGATAATTTCCTTTTCATCCAGATAACGCCAGCGGCCGCGTGGAAGATCTTTCTTGGTCAGGTTGGCGTATACTGCCCTGTCCAGTTTCACAACCTCATATCCTAAATGCTCGAATATACGGCGTACGATGCGGTTCTTACCGCTATGTATCTGTATGCCTACTTCGCGTTTGGTTCCACCCTGAACGTAAGAAATGGCATCCGGTTTAATAAAACCGTCCTCCAGCTCCAAACCGAAAGCGATCTTGTTCAAGTCGCCCTGTATCAGGTTCTTGCTCAGCTCGGCGTGGTATAGTTTGGTGATATTACCTTTAGGGTGAGATAGCTTATCGGCCAAGTCACCATCGTTGGTCATTAGTAATAAGCCCGTTGTATTGCGGTCGAGTCTGCCAATAGGATATATACGCTCTCTGCTTGCTTTTTCAACCAACTGCATTACCGTGCGGCGTTCCTGCGGATCGTCGGTAGTGGTGATATAATCCTTTGGTTTATTCAAAAGCACATAAACCATCTTCTCGCGTTTCAGCAATTCGCCGTTATAGCGTACCGCATCTTTATTCGGGTCGATCTTATGACCCAACTCCGATACCACTTCACCATTTACAGATATAACCCCAGCGCTGATCAGTTCATCAGCTTTACGGCGTGAGCATATACCGGCATTAGATATATAACGGTTCAGACGGATCAAGCCAGCGTCTTCGGCAGATTTCTTCCTTGCACGCAACGGTTTATCTTCCGGGTTGCGTTCCGTCTTGAATGATGGTTTATTATTATAAGATGAATTAGCCGATTTACGGAATGGTTTATATCCTGATTCTTCCGATGAACGGCTGCTGAATTTTCTGTCCGAAGCCCCTTCACTACTTTTGAAACCCGGTTTACCAAAAGATTTCCTTTCAGGAGCTTCTCCTCCGAAGCTTCTTTTTGGTCTGCCTTCGGATGTCGGCTTGCCTGAAAAAGGAGTTTTCCCTCTTGAAGTAAAGCTTTTCTTTTCACCTGTCGGTGCATCACCAAAACTTCTTTTTGGCCTGTCTTCTGAGGTTGGCCTGCCTGAATAAGGGGTTTTCCCTCTTGAGGAAAAGCTTTTCCTTTCGCCAGTCTGCTCATTGTCGCCAAAATTTCTCTTCGGCCTGCCATCTGAGCTGCCGCGTGAAAATGAGCTGCCGCCTGAAGAACGACGTACTGGCGCATCACCGGATTCCGGTCTGCCCGAATAAGGTTTTCTTCTTTCTGATGAAAAACTTTTTTGCGGATCGCGCGTTCCTTCTCCGTGGTTATTTCTACCAGGCTTGGCGCCTGCTTTGTCAAAACCGGAATTTGATGATTTACTGGGGCGGGAAGACCCCGTTTTGGAAGGCTTATCGTCACCTGTTCTGCGCCTGCCTGGCGATCCTTTGGATCTGTCGTCGCGACTGTTCCCTGGTCTTTTAAATACCATAGTTTTTTGCTTTACGCTACTCTGTAAGAGGGTCAAAAGTACGTTTTTTTGCCCGGTTTTGCAATTTTTTTGCACCATTCAAAAAGCAGGTTTAAAACGTTTAAAGACACTTTTCAGGGGTTATTTACATCATTTCCACACATGTGTGGAAATACAAGTATTTGATAATCTGGCCTATTGGCCTTACTTTTGCATAACATTCACTGAGAATATATTATTTATTAACCAAAAAAGAAATGATTAAAAAAGGCTTAATTACGTGCTCCGTAATATGGGTTACTGTTGTCATTTCCGTGCTATCTGTTTACGGTAAAACCGACACCAAAAAAGCGAATAAAGACGCCAAAAAGGTGGTTAAACATTACACTGAATACAAGTTTATTTACCCTAAAAACTATCGCAGCAGCGATTTTAGTTTTGCTGACGAATATGTTCCTGTTAACGATATACGTGTTAACCGGAAGATGAAACACTCACTAGTTAAAACCAGCTACAGTACCTTACAATCGTATGTATTGCAGGAAGAAGCGGCCAAGATATTTCCTATCGTTGTCCCTATCCTGAAATCATATGGCATTCCCGAAGACTTTAAATATCTTCCATTGGTTGAGGCCGGCCTTAAGTCCGGTGTTTCCAAAGCGGGTGCGGCGGGATGGTGGCAGTTTATGCCAGGCACTGCTCGCACTTATGGATTGAAGGTAGGCGACGGAAGAGATGAACGATACAGCGTGCGCAAGTCGACTATAGCTGCTTGTAAGTACATCACAGAGCTATATGCTCAATTTCATAGCTGGACACTGGCGGCTGCAGCTTACAATGTCGGCGAGATAAAAATGAGTAAAGCTCTTAGGGAACAAAGACAGGCAAGAGCAAACTATTTCCGGATGCATTTTAACCCTGAAACGGGCGCTTATATGTACCGCATCATCGCCATGAAACAGGTGATAGAACAACCCGAACTATACGGTTACAAGATCAATAAGCAATCATTGATTGCCAACCTGGAACCTACAGATTTAATGGCATTTGACAACTAAATCGTAATCATTTACGGAGCACTATAAAGCCGGTATGCAAATAGCAAACCGGCTTTTTTTATGTACCTTTGCACCATCAAAAAATGACCCGCGAACATACAAGTGTCATTATTGAATTTTACTCCGTGTATTATATAAAATACTAATTAATTTAGTAAAATAATTAACTTAGCAGACCATCCGTTTGGTCAATTAATTTATATATGATTACAAAACCTGTCGATCTGGGCGAGCAAAGTGAAGTGGAAGTGTACGGCGCCCGGGTACATAATTTAAAGAATATCGATGTCTCTTTCCCGCGAAATAAACTGGTGGTAATTACCGGTTTGAGCGGCAGTGGCAAATCGTCATTGGCATTTGATACCATTTATGCCGAGGGGCAGCGCCGTTATATGGAAACATTTTCGGCCTACTCACGTCAATTTATGGGTGGCATGGAACGTCCGGATGTGGACAAAGTATCCGGTTTAAGCCCGGTTATCGCCATCGAGCAGAAAACAACCAGCAAAAACCCGCGCTCAACCGTAGGCACCATTACAGAAATATACGATTTTATGCGACTGCTGTTCGCACGTGCAGGCGAGGCCTATTCTTATGTGACCGGCGAGAAGATGGAACGCATGTCGGAAGATCAGATATTGAAGACGATCACCGAGAAATTCGACGGCCAACCTGTAAATATCCTTGCCCCGGTAGTAAAAGGCCGTAAAGGGCATTACCGCGAGTTATTTGAACAGATACGTAAACAAGGCTACCTAAAAGTTTGGATCGACGGCGCTATTGCCGATGTAGAACCCAAAATGCAGGTAGATCGCTATAAAATTCACGACATCGATATCGTGGTTGACCGCCTGGTGATCAGTGATAAAGATCATAAGCGTTTGCATACTTCTATTCAATCGGCTTTAAAGACGGCTAAAGGCATTATTCGTATCGCTGACAAGGATAACAATGTATTTTATTACAGTAAGTACCTGATGGATCCCATTTCGGGGATATCCTATGATGAACCACAGCCAAATACTTTCTCATTTAATTCGCCGTATGGTGCATGTGAAAAATGCGATGGCCTGGGTTATATTTTCGAGGTAGATGAAAAATCGGTTATCCCGAATCCAAAGCTAAGTATCATGAATGGTGGTTTAGCTCCGTTGGGTGAGTATCGCGAAACATGGATATTCCAGGTGCTGAAGGCATTGGCCAAGAAATATGAGTTTAATCTGTCTACCCCAATAGAGAAACTACCTAAGGAGATACTGGATATCATCTTGAACGGTTCGCCCGAAATGATAACTGTGGCTGTTGAGTACAACAAGTGGAACGTTCAGAACTACCAGATCAGTTTTGATGGCATCGTGCGCATGCTGGAAGAGCAGCAGGAACGCCGTGGCGAGGAAGACCTGGACGATATGGAGAATTACCGTGTGCTGAAAACCTGCCCGGTTTGCGAAGGCGCCCGATTGAAAAAAGAATCGTTACATTTCAAAATCGATCATAAAAATATTTTCGAGCTGGCATGTATGGACATCCGAACGCTGGAAGAATGGTTTACCAATTTGGAAGACCGGCTGAACGAGCGTCAGAATACCATTGCTAAAGAGATATTGAAAGAAATTCGTGCACGTATTGTTTTCCTGCTAGATGTTGGTTTAAGTTATTTAACGCTTGATCGCACCGCACGAACACTCTCTGGCGGTGAAGCACAACGTATCCGTTTAGCAACGCAGATCGGCTCTCAATTGATGAATGTAATGTACATTCTGGATGAACCGAGTATTGGTCTGCACCAACGGGACAACGAACGTTTGATAAACGCGCTCAAAAACCTGCGCGACCTGGGCAATACGGTGTTGGTTGTAGAACACGATAAGGACATGATCCTGGAAGCTGACCACGTGATCGATATGGGACCAGCTGCTGGTTTGCATGGCGGCGAAATTGTTGCGCAAGGTACGCCCGCACAGCTGATGGCTGAACACACACTAACCACCTCTTACCTGAATGGCGAAAAGCAAATCGAAATACCGAAAAAGAGACGCGCAGGCAATGGCAAAATATTATCACTCAAAAAAGCTACCGGGCATAACCTGAAAAAGGTATCGGTTGATTTTCCTTTAGGTAAGCTGATAGGAATAACTGGGGTTTCCGGCAGCGGTAAGTCAAGCTTGATCACGGAAACCTTGTACCCTATCCTGAATCACCATTTTTTCAGGGCGAAGAAACAACCTTTGCCTTATGAAGGGATTGAGGGTCTGGAGAATATTGACAAGGTGATCGAGATAGACCAGACACCGATCGGCCGTACGCCGCGTTCTAACCCGGCTACTTATACCGGGGTATTTTCGGATATCCGTAACTTATATGTGCAATTGCCTGAATCCAAGATCAGGGGTTATAAACCAGGGCGTTTCTCGTTCAATGTAAAAGGCGGCCGCTGCGAAACCTGCCAGGGTGCGGGTATGAAAGTGATCGAAATGAATTTTCTACCTGATGTTCAGGTACCTTGTGAAGAGTGCGGTGGCAGAAGATACAACCGAGAAACGCTGGAAGTACGTTACCGCGGAAAATCTATCAGCGATGTGCTGGATATGAGTATTGAAACTGCTTGTGAGTTTTTCGAGCATATTCCATCCATCTACCGCAAAATAAAGACTTTGTTTGACGTGGGTTTGGGATATATTACCCTTGGCCAGGCTTCCACTACCCTATCGGGAGGCGAGGCCCAGCGCGTAAAACTGGCAACCGAGCTTTCTAAAAAAGACACAGGCAATACCTTTTATATTCTTGATGAACCGACTACAGGTTTGCATTTCGAGGATATTAACGTGCTACTGGGTGTATTGAATCAATTGGTTGATAAAGGCAACACAGTATTGGTCATCGAACACAACCTGGATGTGATCAAGGTAGTAGATCATGTGATTGACTTAGGTCCAGAAGGTGGTTCAGGCGGCGGTAAAATTTTGTTCAGCGGAACACCTGAGGGATTATGCAAAGTGAAGGAAAGCTTTACAGGGCAGTTTTTGAAGAAAGAGATGGGGTTATAATTATGTACAGAAAGTTGTACATATCATTAATTTTTTCTATCTTTATTTAAACTCTGACAAAATGGAAACGACTACGTATACCTCTTTCAGGAAACAATTAAAATCATATTTGGATAAGGTCAAGATTAATCATGCTCCTCTTTTTGTTACCAGGGCGAATGGTGATGATGTCGTCGTGCTTTCGAAAGCTGATTATGATAGCATGGAAGAAACTTTTTATTTGCTTAGAAGCCCTGCCAATGCAGCAAGGTTATTAAAAAGTATTGAAGATTATGAAAAGGGTTTGGGCCAGGAAAGAAGCCTAATTGAAGAATGAAAATAGTTTTCCTTGATCAGGCTTGGGAAGATTATTTGTACTGGCAGGGTACCGACAAGTCGATGCTCAAAAAGATCAATTCGTTAATAAAAGAAATTGAAAGAATGCCGTTTGAAGGCAACGGTAAACCTGAACCCTTAAAACATAACCTGGCAGGTTTATGGTCCCGGAGAATAACCTTAGAACATAGGATAATTTACAGAATAGAAAACGAAGCTGTTATTATTCATCAATGCAGGTATCATTATTGATTAATATTCCCACAAAACAAAAAGCATAAACACTACCTTTAGTCATTATGCTTCCTTTGCTTGTTTCCTCCCAGATCCGCGAGGCGGATGCCTATACTATTGCGCACGAACCTATCGCTTCTATCGATTTGATGGAACGTGCATCTAAAGCTTTCGTAGGTTGGTTTGTCAACCATTTCCCGGATAAGTTTCGAAGCATTTCTGTGTATTGTGGTACAGGTAACAATGGAGGCGATGGTCTGGCTATTGCCCGTATGCTAAAGGACCATAGTTATCAGAAGGTGGATGTCAAAATAGCCTTTTTCTCGTCACGACTATCAGATGATTTTAATACCAACCTGGATAGGCTGTTTCCATCAGGCACCAACATTTTTGAAATTAAACCAAATGAAGAATTGCCAGTAGAAAACAGCAGTATTATTATCGATGCACTTTTAGGTACAGGACTGAATAAACCACTAGAAGGCGATTATAAACGACTGGTAAACTATCTTAATAATCTTCATAAAACAGTAGTAGCGGTAGATGTACCTACGGGGTTTTTAAGTGAGGGTGTAACCGACCCGGAAGCTGCAGTACTAAAAGCCGACCTGGTAATTACCTTTCAGCAGCCGAAGATTAACTTCTTATTACCAGAGTCAGGGCCCTATATCCATTGCTGGGAAGCTGTTAACATTCGGCTCAACGAACAATTTATCCAGTCACTCGATTCGCCATATCAGTTGGTCGAAGAAAAGGACATACGCAAAAGATTAAAACCACGGCATCGTTTCAGTAATAAAGGCACTTACGGGCATTCGCTGGTTATTGCAGGTGCAGATGAAACAATGGGTGCAGCTTTGTTATCTGCGTCGGCATGTGCTTATGCTGGTTCTGGATTGACAACAGCCTGTATCCCGCGAAGCGGGTTGGTTGCGCTTAATAGCTATCATCCTGAAATTATGGCCATTGTCCGAAATAAAGACGAAGAACCGGAAATTGAATGGGAAAAGTTTACCACGGTTGCGATCGGACCGGGGATTGGCAAGGATAAGGACACTTTAGCTTTGTTGGTCAAACTACTGCAAACCTATCAAAAGCCTGTTGTACTGGATGCTGATGCGCTCAACCTGCTTTCTGTCCATTTTGGCCTATGGCGATATGTACCCAAAGGGAGCATCATAACGCCGCACATGAAGGAATTTGATCGTTTATTTGGCGAACATACCAACTGGTGGCAGCGCCTGCAAACGGGCATCGATATGGCGCAGGAGCATGGCATTTATATCGTTCTGAAAAACGATTATACAATAACTATTACTCCACAAGGAAAACTCTTCTTCAACTCAACCAGCAATCCCGCTATGGCCAGTGGCGGCATGGGCGATGTATTGACGGGTGTTATTGCCGCATTGCTAGCTCAAAAATATTCTCCGGAAGACGCTTGTATTATCGGCAACTATATTCATGGAAAAGCGGGCGATGAACTGGCCCTACCCAACCGTATGCATGTAGTGCTGCCAGGGCGTTTGATCACGCAATTGCCAATTACTATTGCAAAATTAATGGCATAAAAAAAGCGACCGTAGTATTGCCCGGTCGCGTTTTTAATTAATATATTAACTGATCTTATAAAGAACGAATACTCTTATTGTAGTTTATTTATCTAAAAGACACATGTAATACGCGTTTTGTTACAACATCGTATAGCCAATTTTTGTTTTTTAACAATAATTAACATTTCCTTGGCAAAATGCATACCAGTTCGTTAGAATACGACAGGTTTGTTACGAAGAGTAAGGCATTAGAATTTACCGATCACCATCATCTGGTCCATGGTTGGCGTTGGACTACCTCCACGGCGTTCAAGGGTCACAGCAAAGGCATCGGCAGAAGCAATTGATTTCATTTCCTTCATGCCTTTTGAGGTAGTATCGGCATCGAACACGCCCAGGTCGACCGGCTTACCTGCCACTAAAGCCCATAACTGGTACTGATGATCTTTATCGTTGGCAGGCATATCGGCGTTGGTCATATCGATCATCACCTTTTTCTTAACCGGGCTCCAGGCTACCACCAGTTTTGATGACGGCGATTTATCCGTACCCGCTAATTTGAGCATCTTGAAAGATGGATCATGAAATACGCCAAGCTCCTTATCCATCAAGCTGGTTTGGTTTGCAAATCGTTGATTCTGCGACTGCAGCGAGGCCACCAGGTTATTTGATTCCTGTAGTTTATTGTAAACGCTGATCAAAGCAACTATGCTCACCAGCAGCAGGGCCAAACAAGCTGCGAATGCATATTTAAAAAAGGTATTTGAACGTGCACGGGAGATTGGAATAACAAGACTATCTTCTTCTTCCGCTGCTGTTCTTGTCGAACTGAAAGTACGGTCATCACCCAGATTAACAACCAGGCTATTTAGAACACGATTACGCAGGTTCTCCGATGGTTCAACAGCATTTTCTTCGGCATACAGTTCCATTGAACGTTCGATTTCCACGAGTTCGGCTTTGATGGCCGGATGCTTTTGGGCCATGGCTTCCACCTGGGCCCGCTCTTCCGGCGTCACATCACCCAAAACATAAAGTTCGAGTATTCCTGATTCGATATATGCCTTAATATCTTCCAATTTCTAATTAAAATATTTCCTCAACTGTATTATCGCCATTCTTAACCTTGTTTTAATTGTACCCAAAGGCACGCCAAGTTCATCAGCAGCCTCCACATGAGTATATCCCTTAAAATACACGAGGTCGAGTATGGATTTTTGTTCAGGCTTTAACTGTTCTACTAAATCCTTAACGCCAAGGAGCTCTGGCTTATAAACCGTATTTCTCTGTTCGTCAATGAAAGTTACGTTATTTTCAAGCTCCTGGTTTTTAGTTTGATTCTTGAAATCTTTGGAGCGAATTTTATCGATGGCCAGGTTACGCGCAATATTCACCATCCAGGTAAATAAGCGGCCTTTTTCCGTACTATAGCTTGAGAATGAATTCCAGATCTTTACAAAAGTATCCTGTAAAATATCTTCGGCAAGGGCCTCATCATTAACAATGCGTACGATCACACCAAAAAGCGATGCAGAATACATATCATACAAAGCCTCCACAGCAATTTTTTCGCGCTGTCTTAGAGCAAGTACAAGTTCTTCTTCAGAAAGGGATATTTTTCGCTTCTTGCCCAATATGCAGTGAATATATAAAGGATATGTCAGATTTCAAACAGATGTTTCTCTGCATGATAAGATGAGCGCACCAACGGTCCGCTTTCCACATATTTGAAACCCATATCCAGGCCAATTTGTTTGTAACGGGCAAATTGATCCGGATGTATCCAATCAATCACCGGGTGGTGACTGCGGGTTGGCTGCAGGTATTGACCAAGCGTAAGGATATGAACGCCGGCATCAAACAGATCCTGCATAGCTTCTATTACATCTTCTTCTGTTTCACCTAAACCAAGCATAATGCCCGATTTGGTGCGCAAACCTGCTTTTGAAATATGCCTTAAACATTCCAGGCTGCGGTCATATTTAGCCTGTATGCGGACTTCCTTAGTTAAGCGGCGAACGGTTTCCAGGTTATGAGACACTACTTCCGGACGAACTGCAATCACGCGCTCCAAATTTTCCCAGATACCTTTAAAGTCAGGAAGCAAAGTTTCAAGCGTAGTTTCCGGGCTTTCGCAACGGATGGCATTGATTGTTTCGGCCCAAATGATAGAACCGCCGTCTTTCAGGTCATCACGGTCAACTGAAGTGATTACGCAATGTTTTACCTGCATCAGTTTTACTGAGTTAGCTACACGGTTTGGCTCATCCAAGTCGACAGCCAGCGGTCTGCCTGTTGCAACAGCGCAAAACGAGCATGAACGGGTACAAATATTGCCCAATATCATGAAGGTTGCGGTACCTGCGCCCCAGCATTCACCCATGTTCGGGCAATTGCCGCTTTCGCAAATGGTGTGCAGTTTATGGGTATCTACCAAACTACGTACATGCGCATACTCTTTTCCCACAGGAAGCTTCACCCTCAGCCAATCTGGCTTACGTTGCGTTTGGTTGGCAGGAACTACCGGCAATTCAATCATAAAAACAAAGGTAAATAAAATCAACCTAACACCCTAAACAGGCATTTGGAATATTACAGAGTATTGATTAATGTGCAAATGCGTGGATGTGCAGATATGCAAATGAAAAAATGGTTAAGCTTGCAGTCGGCTTATGATTTAGGAGTTTAAGAAAGTATATTCTTCTCTTCCAATAGTATTCTGAATTCATCTATTCGAAGAGTTGGTATAGATGGAAAATCTATATTCTTGAGAACGTTAAAGTGACTATCATTTGTAATAATAAAGTCTGCATTTGCAGCAAATGCACAATCAACAAATTTATTATCATCCTCGTCAGCGGTAATTAAATAGAGATTATAATAAACAGTAGTCAGTTGGGCAGATGAAAGTTCTGTTATTGACCTGATAACATTGATAGCAACATCCGGATGCCAGTGTGTGGATAATTGTTCTTCATACTCAATAAGGATATCATTAGAAAAAGCGATATCTATCTTTTTGTCAAGAATAAGTTTATATAACCAATGATATTTAGATCTTGATGAAACGGAAACTAATAGAACATTAGTATCAACAACTACCAGCACAGGATTTAAGATTTCTTATTAAGCCACTTATCCATTTCTTCATCATTGAGCTTTTTCTTATCCCATATAAGGTCAGCTTTAGCTATAGCCTTTTCGGCGTAAAAACCAGATAAGAGATCCCTTAGCTCAATGATTTCTTTATCATCCAGATTGGTGCTGAATAATTTAAGGAGTTCAAGCTGAACGTTACTTAAGGGATAATTTAATGTGCTCATAGCAAATTCCTTTTAACGAATTTACGAAAAAAGATGCTAGTTGTCAAATGTGGCTAGATTAGCTCATCAGTTGAGCTCACCGAGTGCCTCTTCAATAGAGATGGAGCTGTGCGACTGATCTAAAATGCACTCGCCATCTTTTATGAGCAATAACTGGGGTGATTCGTGATGCACGTGGAAATCCTGTGCTATCTGGTTGGATATATCGCGGTGTTTAATAAGGTCAAGGAAATAAACCGGGAGGTTATCGGGCACTTCGGCGGCATCCATCTCGATGCGGCGCTTTGCCATCAGACTTATAGAACAGCGCGTGCTGTGCTTATATATAATACAGTAACCCTGGTGATGTTTAATTCCGTTCAGCTGTTCTGCCGACTCCAACGATATCCAATTCATAAAAAGTTAAAATATACTAACCGACAAAAATACGGTTCGCCGCCCAATTAGTTTTAACCAGGGATAAAAATGACTTTTTTATGTTATCTGCTGTGTTTAGGATATGAAGAATAAGCCGGGCATAATTTGTTTGAGCATGACGCGATGCTACCTGCAAGAACTACGATGATGATAAAGTAAATTAATTTTTTCATGGTCTTTTATATTTCTGTTAAACGAATTTTACGAATTTAAAGTTTCAGCCAAATTAGCCATTTTAATTGCAGTAATCGCAGCTTCGTCACCTTTGTTTCCGTGCTTGCCGCCTGCCCTGTCGATGGCCTGTTGCTGGTTATCAGTGGTCAATACACCAAAAATAATCGGCTTTGAATATTTTATAGCTACGTTACTTATCCCGTTAGCTACGGCATCGCAAATAAAATCGAAATGCCTTGTTTCTCCTTGTATTACACATCCCAGACATATTACTACATCTACGTGCTTATTCTTTAACAGGATATCGGCACCCGATGTCAGCTCAAAACTACCCGGAACTGAGTAACTGAAGATATTGTCCGGTAATGCGCCATTATTGATCAGGCTTTGATAGGCCCCTTCGTATAACGCATTGGTTATCTCCATGTTCCATTCGGCAACAACTATACCAAAGCGATAATTTATGGCAGACGGTATTTCGGTAGAAGAAAAATCGGATAAATTTTTTAGCTGAGTAGCCATTTTTTTAACGTTTAAGCAGATTTTTGAGTATAAATAAAAAATCCTAAAGGTTTATATCTTATAAATATATAGGCCTTTAGGATTCAGTTAAATTGTGGAATATAATTCCCGAATTACATCTTAGCTTCCACACGTGCAATGTATGCATCCATGCTTTGTGCTTCGTTGCTTTCAGAATAATCTGATTTTATTTTCTTGTAAGTTTCGTCGGCAGATTTGTAATCTTTCTGCTCTTCGTATACCAATCCTAATTTCTTTAAATAGAAAGGCGACAGGAATTTGTTGCCTGCTTTATCAGCAGCTTTCTTAAAGAATGTAGCTGCTTTATCATAATCTTTTAGCTGAACATAAGCGTCGCCTGTACCACCCAAAGCTTCTGCAGCTGCCATCGCATCGCTACCACGATAGTTGGTCAGGTCGTCAATAGCCTTTTTGTAATCACCTTTATTCAGGTAAGCGATACCTGCATAGAAATACGCCAGGTTAGCAGCTTTGGTATTGCTGTAATCGCTGATAATCTTTTCAAAACCAGGGTAACCTGCATCGCCTTTTAAAGCTTTATCCCAGTCTTTTTTGGCCCAGGCGTCTTGTGCAACATACATTTGGCTGGCAGCTTTTTCCTCACGTGGCGCGAGGTACATTTTCTGGTATGCAAAATAAATGATCACCATTGCAATGATGGCTCCTGCTATAAAAATTAAGCTTTTTTGGTTTTCGCGTACAAATTTACCGGTCTGTCCAAAATCGTTATCTTTCGCAATGACGGTATTATTCGCCTGGGTTTTTGACATTTCTATTCTAAAATTAAGTTTGCAAAAATACAGTTTTCAATTTTGTAAGCAATAGGTTGATGGAAATAATTGTTGGGGGTTAGTTATTAGTTAACCAGTTAATCGGTAATTAGTTATATAATGGTTATAAAACATTCCTTAGTGGTTACTAATTCCTGGCAGACTGATTAACCGGTTAACTGGTCACTGGTTAACCGATTAACTGATCACTGATTAACTACCCCACAAAAACACTACCTTTACCAACCCTTATGTATCTGCAGCAATTATCCGTTATCAACTTTAAGAATTACAGCGAGGCTGAACTAAATTTCAGCGAGGGTGTGAATGCTTTTACGGGTAATAACGGCGCGGGTAAAACCAATTTGCTGGACGCGATACATTACTTGTCGTTGTGCAAAAGTTACTTTAACCCGATTGATAGCCAGCAGATAAAAACGGGGACCGACCTGTTTGTGATCAATGGCGTGTTTAACAAAGATGGTCACAAAGAAACTATTGCATGCGGGCTGAAGCGTAACCAGAAAAAACAATTTAAGCGGAATAAAAAGGACTACCAACGTCTTGCGGATCATATCGGTTTATTTCCTTTGGTGATGATCTCACCTTATGATATCAGTATTATTATAGAAGGCAGCGAGGAACGGCGGAAATTTATAGATAATGTCATTTCGCAAACGGACAATAAATACCTGGATGAGTTGATCACGTATAATAAGGTATTGGCTAATCGTAACGCTTTGTTAAAAAGGATTTCAGAGACGGGCAGGTATGATCCTGAGTTGCTGAATGTTTTTGACGAGCAATTGATCACCTCAGGCAACCTGATATTCGAAAAACGCAAAGCGTTTATGGAAGCTATCACCCCTGTTTTCAATAAACATTATCAATTTTTGAGCGGTGATGCCGAGCAGGTTGAATTGGTTTATGAATCGCAATTATTGCAGGGAGATTTTGCTGATCTGCTGAAAAAAAGCACCGAAAAGGACCGTATATTAGAGCGAACGACTGTTGGTATCCATAAGGACGAATTGCAGTTTGCCATTCATGGCATGCCAATGAAAAAGTTTGGTTCGCAGGGGCAACAGAAATCGTTTTTGATCGCTCTAAAGCTGGCGCAGTATAGTTACCTGGATCAGCAAAAAGGGTTTAAACCACTGCTTTTGCTGGATGATATATTTGATAAGCTGGACGATAACCGGGTAACCAAATTGATGCAGATGGTATCCAATCATGATTTCGGACAGGTATTTATCACCGATACCAGCGCCGTCAAAGTGGAAGGTATATTTGATAAAATAAACGTCGGATTAAAAATATTTAAAGTAGCAGGAGGCGAAATTGATGGGCAGAACTAACGACAAAAGCCTGAAAGAAGCCATTGAGCAAATGCTGCAGGTATACAAGATCAAGCGGAAGTATGACGAGACAGGGATTAAAGCCTCGTGGCCGGAGCTGGTGGGTAAGTCAGTAGCCAACCGTACCAAAGAGATCTATATCCACGATAAGAAATTGTTTCTGCGCATAGAATCATCGGTCATTAAAAATGAACTGATATTAATGCGTTCGCAAATAATAGAGAAGATCAATAACGAGACAAAGAGTGTGCTGGTAGAAGATATTATCTTCCTCTAGACCACCTTGACCTGGCCAAGGCTTTTTTCCTGAAATCGTCGCTGATGATAGAGTAACCCAAGATCATAACTCCGGGAGTAATGAATACAAGCTGCACTTCGGGCGGGTGATGAAGGAAAAACAGGGAGTTAACAACAATTATTGCTGTTATCACCAGTGCGTACACTAAACACTTAATTAGTAATTTCATGGTTTACGTTTTTGCCTCTTATGTGCCAATAATCGTGCCATTTAACAAAACACAATTATAACTACAACATTCACAGCACGGTAAAACTATTACTTTAAGTGCAAAAAAGCAAGCAGAAAAGGGAAATATATCCCGGATATGGATACAGATACACACATCCGGGATAGAATAATTTAGAATTTCTCGAAAGCTGAGAAATAGAAGTCACCTTCGATTTTAGCGTTCTCGTCAGAGTCTGAACCGTGAACGGCATTTGCATCGATAGATTTTGCAAACAGGTTACGGATGGTGCCCGGTTCTGCTTTAGCTGGGTCAGTTGCACCGATCAGCTTACGGAAATCTTCAACAGCGTTATCTTTTTCAAGAATAGCAGCAACGATCGGTCCTGAAGACATAAAGCTTACCAGGTCGTTGTAGAAAGGACGCGCTTTGTGAACTGCGTAGAATTCGCCGGCTTTCTCTGGAGTAAGCCACAGGTATTTCATTGCGGTGATTTTGAAGCCACCTTTTATAATATGATCTAAAATAGCACCGATATGGCCATTAGCCACCGCGTCGGGCTTAATCATAGTGAATGTTTTATTAGTTTCCATCGTATTTATTAAATTGCCGCAAAAGTAGCGTTTTAAACTTTATAAAATAAACCCTTTTTGCTTTATTCTAACGAGTTATCATTCCTACAGAAGGGCGGCCTATAACTCCATGAGGCATTTCTTGTATATTTAGCTCAATGAAAGCTATGCTACAAAACATACACCCTGTTATTTTCTTAATTATCGCCACCACACTTGAGGTTAGCGGGGATGCCATTATCAGAAAGACTATTTATAATTACGCAGGCGCCGAAAGAGTAACTTTTGGTCTGATCGGTGCAGTATTATTATTTGGCTACGGCTTTTTTCTCAATTTAGCACCTGTGGAGTTCGGCAAGGTTGTGGGGCTTTATATAGCTACGTTATTCGTGGTATGGCAGATAATAACCTATATTACATTCAAATCCATTCCTTCAACACCCATTATTGTTGGTGGCCTGCTTATTATTACCGGCGGGTTGTTAATGACGTTTTGGAAGGTTGATAGTTAGCTATATAGCCATTGGATACAAATACTAACAAACACCCTTTTTGCTTTATAATTAGATACTTCGTATTTGATTTATTTATTTAGCTTTGCAGCTATTTTGAAAATTGATGCTGGATTTAGCTGCACTTAAAAATCTATTAAGCCAACCGCGTAAAATTGTGATCACCACTCATCATAAACCTGATGGTGATGCAATGGGCTCGTCGCTGGGCTTATACAATTATTTGATACAGCAGGGGCATCATGCACAAGTGATCACGCCGACGGATTATCCCGATTTCCTGGCCTGGATGCCAGGCAATGAGAACGTCATCATTTTTACTGAACATTTGGAAGAATCGGCAGCACTGGTTGCAGATGCTGAAATTATATTCTGCCTCGACTTTAATACGCTGAGCCGTATAAATGAACTGGGCGAACTGGTTCGGGCAAGCAGCGCCGTTAAAGTGATGATCGATCATCACCTGGAGCCTGAAGACTTTGATGACTACCGTCATTGGGATATCAATGCATGTGCCAGCGCACAGTTGGTGTATGATTTTATAGCGAATCAACTGCATAATAAAGCGTTGGTGAATAAAGATGTAGCCACGTGCCTTTATACCGGCATCATGACCGATTCTGCTTCGTTCCGTTTGCCTAACACTACGCCTGCCGTACACCGCATTGCTGCCGACCTGATTGAAGCAGGCGCCGTAAACTGGCATATTCACGAATTAGTTTATAGTAATTCGTCTGAAGACCGCTTAAGATTCCTGGGGCATTGCCTTAAAAACAAGCTGGAAGTAATATACGAATACAATACTGCGTTTATCTCTGTTAATAAGCAGGAATTAGAAGAGTATGATGTAATTACCGGTGATACAGAAGGAATTGTGAACTACGCATTGTCAATTACAGGGATCCGCCTGGCTGCTTTTATAGTTGAACGCCCGGATAAAGTAAAGCTTTCGTTAAGGTCGAGAGGCGAGTTTCCTGCGAACGAGATCTGCAAAAAATATTTTAACGGAGGTGGTCACCGCAATGCAGCGGGAGGCACATCAACCGATAGCCTGGAAGAGGTGATCAATCAATTCAAACAAATTTTACCTGAATATAAAAAACTATTAATACAATAAATGATGAAGAAAAACTTAATGTTTTTAGCTCTTGCAGCAATTGGATTAGCAAGCTGCAACGGCGGATTTAAAAAAGGCAATGGCGGTATGCTATATGATATACACGTTGACAAAGGCGCCACAAGAATAAAAGAGGGTGACTTTATTAGTCTTCAACTTATCGCCAAAACTGATGGTGACTCTGTTTTAATGAGCACTTACGAGCAGGGACGCCCTATCCTTACTCTCCTGCAAAAAGCCCAAACTCCAGGCGACATTTTTGCCGGCGTTAAATTATTGGGTGAAGGCGATAGCGCAACTATCAAAACAAACATCGATTCGATCATGAAAAAAGGTATGCGCAGACCTCCATTAAAAGGCAAGTATATCGTTTATGAAGTAAAGGTTGACAAAGTAATACCGAAAGGTAAAATGGCCGATACTGCTTTCAATAGCGCTATCACGGCTTATCTGAAAGGTCAGACCGAAGTTCTGAAAAAAGCTGAACCTGCTAAGATCAAAAAATATATTGACGACAGTAAACTGACAGTAACTACTACAGCATCTGGTTTGAACTACGTTATTACAAAACCAGGCACTGGCGACAAACCTATTGTTGGCGACACGGTATTTGTAAACTATGTAGGTAAATTTGTTAGCGGCAAACTTTTCGAAACCAATGTGAAGGATGTTGCTCAGAAAGAAAAAACATTCAACCCGATGATGCAGTACAAACCAATCCCGGTTGTGGTTGGTATTAAAGCGGTTATCCCGGGTTGGGACGAAGGCTTGCAGTTGATGAACAAGGGTGAGAAAGCCACTTTCGTGATCCCTTCTAAATTAGCTTATGGCGAACAAGGCAATCAGATCATTCAGCCGTTTACTCCGCTGGTGTTTGACGTGGAAGTGGTTAATATCGTTCACCCTGACCCGAACGCGAAAAAACCTACGATGCCTGCACCATTAACCCTGCAGCAATTACAAGAGCAGGCAAAACAACAGCAAGCGCCGGCTAAGAAATAACAACTAATACATAGCCCTCTGCGTAAAACGGAGGGCTTTTATTTTATATACTATGATGAAGAAATTTGCTTTAATAACTTTATTATCCTTAACAGCAGGGATTTGTGCAAACGCCCAGGATAATTCGGTAAAAACGCCTAAAGGTGCGCTTGTAAAAGTGGTAAGCGCCAACCCGGGTGATAAGATCAAACTGAATGATGTGATCACTTTTGAGGTGGTGCAAAAAACTGAAAAGGACTCTGTGCTTTTCAGCAGCTACACGATGGGGCATCCATTAAAAATACAGGTGCAACCTTGTCAAAACGTTGGCGACCTGATGGATGCGTTACCTTTACTAGCTGTAAAGGATAGCGCACTTATAAAAGTACCTACCGATTCGATCTTTAAGGAACATGAAGAACAGCGCCCTGCTTTCCTGAAAAAAGGCAGCTGGCTGGTATTCGATGTTAAGATCGATAAGATACAATCGCTGCAGGAAGCTATGGACGAGAAAAATGCAGCAAACGAAAAGGTGAAAGCGTCGGAAGTTGCTGATCGTGATAAATATATTGCATCTCACAAACTGATCGCTAAAACCACCCCTTCCGGATTAAAGTATGTTATCACACAAACTTCAATAAAACCAAAACCACAGTTGGGCGATACCGTATTGGTTAATTATATCGGCCGTACTACCAATGATAAGGTGTTTGATTCAAGCATACAGGCTGAGGCGCAAAAAGCAGGATTAAATCAACCTGGACGTAACTATGAGCCTTTGCAGGTTATATTAGGTACCACTCCAATCATAAAAGGCTGGAATGAAGGACTTTTATTATTAAACGAGGGGTCGAAAGCAAAATTGATCATACCATCTGACTTGGGTTATGGCGCAGATGGTGCTGGTGATGATATCACTCCATTCAGCACATTGGTATTTGATGTGGAACTGGTTAAAATCAAACCAATAAAACATGCGGCAGCAAAGCCCGCTCCCAAAAAGGCGACAACGGCGACCAAAAAGCATACGGTCGCAAAAAAGAAAAGCTAATATATAGGCCCCGGTTCACCGGGGCTTTTTATTTTTGCACCATGATATTGACCGACACACATACCCATCAATATTACGAAACAGATCCGGCGAAACGACAGGAATTGATGCAACGCTGCCTGGACAATGGCATCAGTCGCTTGTTTTTACCCAATGTTGATTCTGCATCCATTGACCTGGTGATGAGCCAGGTTGCCGCATTCCCTGAATACTGTTTCCCGATGCTTGGCCTGCATCCATGCGATGTTAAAGAGAACTGGCAGCAGGAGTTGGAGACCATCTATAATGCTATTCCTAAGCATGAAATATACGCCATTGGTGAAATAGGCATCGATCTGTATTGGGATAAAAGTACGCTAAGCAATCAAATAGAGACATTCAAAATACAGATCAATTGGGCGAAGGAATTACAATTGCCTATCGTTATTCATTGCCGTGACTCATTTGACGAAGTGTTTGCTGTTTTAGAAGAGGAAAAAGATGACTACTTGCGGGGGATCCTCCACTGCTTTACGGGCAACCTGGAGCAGGCACATAAACTGATCGATCTTGGTTTTTACCTGGGCATCGGTGGCGTTGTTACTTACAAAAACTCGGGGTTAGACAAGGTTGTACAGGAAATTGACTTAAAGCATATCGTTTTAGAAACAGATTCTCCCTATCTTACGCCCGTTCCGCACCGTGGGAAGCGCAATGAGAGTTCACATCTGAAATACGTTGCCGAAAAGGTAGCTGATCTGCACCAGGTAAGTATTGAAGAGGTCGCTGCGATCACCACCGCCAACTCAAAAATTGTGTTTGGTGTGTGAACATTTTATATTTACATTTTATTTGATTAGCCGAGATTAATGAACCAGATACTGATCATCTATACCGGAGGGACAATCGGTATGATGACCGACCCCAAAACCAAGGCACTTAAGCCGATTAACTTTGAACAGATCATGGAGAATGTTCCTGAGCTGGAGAAGTTAAACTGCAAGATACTGGTTCATTCTTTCGAGCATATCATCGATTCATCCAACATGAACCCGGAGATCTGGTGCCAGCTGGCCCACCTCATCAGGGATCATTATGATAAGGTAGATGGCTTTGTGATATTGCATGGCTCGGATACTATGGCCTTTACAGCTTCTGCGCTTAGCTTTATGTTGGAGAACCTGGCCAAACCGGTTATTTTCACGGGCTCTCAATTACCTATCAGCGCTATCCGTACCGATGCGAAGGAAAATCTGATGACGGCCATCGAAATAGCCAAAGCTAAAAAGCATGATCGTGCGCGCGTACCGGAAGTTTGTATCTACTTCGATTATAAACTGTTCAGAGGCAACCGGGCATTCAAGTATAATTCGTCCAAATTCGAGGCGTTCCGTTCACCCAACTACCCTATTCTCGCTGAGTCAGGTGTTCACCTTAAATTTAGCTTGAATGACATAAGGCAACCGGTGGACGATCATTTTATAGTTCATAGCGATTTGGCGAATGATGTGGCGGTATTGAAACTATATCCGGGCATCAGTCCGAAAGTGGTGGAGAACATCCTTTCAGCCGATGTTCGGGGCATTGTAATGGAAACCTTCGGCGCGGGTAATACCACTACCGATCAATGGTTTATCGATCTGCTAAAAAATGCCATCAACAGCGGTAAAGTGATACTGGATATTTCGCAATGTAAAGTAGGCACGGTAGAATTAGGCCGCTATGAAACCAGCAAAGAACTAAAGGACATGGGCGTAGCCAACGGTTACGACATGACCTACGAGGCCGCGATCACAAAAATGATGTACCTGCTGGGACAATACAAAGAGCCTGCTGTTATTAAAGAATTGCTTGAGACAGACCTGCGCGGCGAACTGACCATATCGTAGCGTTAAACTTTGTTAAATAAGTGACCATATGCCACTTATTTAGTTCAAAGCTTCTATTTTTGAATATAACCCTCCGATTATGTTCAAAACCTATATCAAACTCGCGCTGCGCAATCTTTGGAAGCATAAAACAACTACACTGATCAATGTCTCGGGACTTGCCGTCGGTCTGGCTTGTTGCGCATTGGTATTCCTTTATTATCAGCATGAATTAAGCTTTGATAGGGGATTTGATAACGGAGAGAACATTTACCGCGTAACATCAACCTTTAGTGATGGCAGTAAGGCGCCTACCGTAGGAATGCCCTATGCTAAATATTTAAAGGCTGAAATTCCTGAAGTAGAAGAAGTAAGCCGCCTCGACGCGACCAATGGCACTGTCATTGTACAGGCACAAAAAGCCGGAACTAATACCCCTTATGCGGAAGATTCGGGTTATTGGGTTGACCCGGAGTTTTTTAATATACTGTCGTTCCATTTTTTGCAAGGCGACCGGAATACCGCTTTTAAAGCCCCGAATACGGTTGTTCTATCGCAAACACTTGCAAAAAAGCTTTATGGCGATGCGTACCCGGTTGGCAAAACAGTTAAAGTTGGGACGGTTATTTATACTGTAACCGGTGTTTTTAAGGAAGACTTTTTAAATCATATCCAGGCCGATTTTTTCGCTTCAAACAACAGCGATGGCGCCCGCGAGCATATCGCCAATAATAACAGCTGGGTAGTTAATGATAACTTCTACACTTATATAAAGCTGAAACCCAACAGCAATATTCAGCATGTGACCAAAGCGCTGAACGATTACCTGCAACGTCATGGTGGTGCGGAAATGAAGGAGCATAGCGATCATATCACAAACTCATTGCAGGCTTTAAAGGATATCCATCTCCACTCATCCGATTATATGGATTACCTGGCTTACAAACAGGGCAATATTAAATATATCTTCCTGCTGGCCTCGGTTGCGTTCCTCATCTTGTTACTTGCCAGCATCAACTACATGAACCTGACCACCGCGCAAGCCATGAGCCGTGCTCGCGAAGCTGGGGTCCGCCGCGTATTGGGTGCAGCTAAATCGGCTATCCGTTACCAGTTTTTAACGGAGTCAAGTATCATCAGCGTTTGTTCATTATTGATTTCAATCGCACTGGCATTCCTGTTCCTGCCTGAGTTTAATAGCCTTACCGGGCAATCGCTTTCATTCTTCGCAAAAGAGAATAGCAGTCTTATTTTATGGATGACGCTTATTTCCATTATAACTGGTCTGGCATCAGGCTTATACCCTGCATTTTACCTGTCAGGATTCAATCCTGTAAAGGTATTAAAAGGTAACCTTACCGATTCTCCGGGTATGTTTAATATACGCAAGGTTTTGATCGTAACACAATTCATCATTTCCACTTGCCTGATATTTTCCACTATCGTGATCTGGAAACAATTGCATTTTATGGTCAACGCCAAAACGGGTTTTGACAAGGACCAGCAATTAGTGATCAATCTCAACAGTGCGCAATCCCAGAAAAATAGCGATGTGCTGATGAAGCAAATGAATGGTAACGCCAATTTCAAAACCATTACCCGTGCAACCGCACCACTCATATCAGGCGATATGAATCTATATGCATCAGGGAAATCGATCAGCGATAAACAGATCGTTTTTATGGATTTTGCTGATGAGAATTATCTAAAAACTCTTGGCCTGCAATTGATTTCGGGTGCTAATATCAACCCCGCAATTTTTACCAATACCAATATGCAGGAAGATATGGAACTGCATGATTTTGGCAAAGAGATCATTTTGAACGAAGAAGCTGTAAAGTTATTAGGCCTCGACCCTTACACTGCAGCAGGCAAATATGTATTGCACCTGCATAATGGCGTAGTATATAATTATAAGATTGTAGGCGTGGTGAAGAATTATCACTACTTCTCCTTGCACGCCTCAATCGGCCCTTGCGGTATTATGGCTTGCAATCCTTTGAGATGCACGTCCATCGTAGCCAAAGTCAACGGCAATCAGGCTGCATCTGCCGTACAATTTGTATCCGACCAATGGAAGAAACTAAACCCGGACACACCTTTTTCTTACGGTTTCCTGGATGCTATTTTTCAAAGTGATTATTCGCGTGATCAAAGCACACAAAAGATGACCGGTATATTTGCCACGATGGCCATTTTTATTTCTTGTTTAGGGTTGCTTGGACTGATCACGTACAGCCTTACGCGCAAAGCCCGCGAAATAGGCATACGTAAAGTGCTTGGAGCCAGTGTAAGCAATATTGTGATATTGTTTTACAAGCAATATTTCAGGCTGGTGCTTGTTGCTAACCTGATCGCGCTGCCGTTGGGCTGGTACTTTATGCGTAATTGGTTGAGTGATTTCCCTTACAAGGTTAGCATTAGTTGGTGGGTGTTTGCAGTCTCTTTATTGTCCGGGTTGATTGTTGCTTTCTTTACCATCTCCTTCAAAACAATCAGGGCTGCGACAATTAACCCTGTTGAAAGTCTTAGAAATGAATAGATAAAACAAACGCGGCGGGCATACAACCCACCGCTTGAATACTGTACCTTAATTGTATCAGGCAGGTGCAGCTCTCACACTACACCGCCTTTAACAATACTAGATACTTCTAGGGGTATTAGTCTCTTTTACATACGCCCGATATTCCCTTGCTCCACACGTTTTTTGTAAGCGCCGTAGAATATGATCGGGAAGATGAACAGGTTAAATGTAGTGTTGGTGATCAATCCGCCTATCACCACAATAGCCAATGGTTTCGAAGCTTCTGAACCGATACCATTTGAAATTGCCGCAGGTAGCAAGCCAATCGCAGCCATTAATGCAGTCATTACAACCGCGCGCAAACGATCGGCAACACCTAATCTTAGCGCATCGGAAAAACGTCGGGCTGAATGGAACCTCAGCTCCTTAATATTGGTTTTGAACTTGGTAATCAGGATCACCCCGTTCTGCACGCAGATACCAAACAGTGCGATGAAGCCGATACCTGCCGATATATTGAAATTGACCCCGGTTATCAGCAAAGCCAGGATACCTCCTGCTATTGCGAACGGCACGTTATTTAATACCAGAAGCGAATCCTTCACATTACCAAACAGAATGAACAGGATGAAGAAGATGATCAGCAAGCTGATCGGCACCACTTGCGCCAACCGTTTCGAGGCACGCTGCTGGTTTTCGAAATCACCAGCCCATTCAAGGAAGTAGCCTTTTGGTAGTTTGATCTTGGCATTCACTTTATCTTGCGCTTCTTTAATAGTACTCCCCATGTCCCTGCCGCGAATGGAGAATTTGATAGCGCCATAACGCTTATGCGCATCGCGGTAGATCATACTGATACCGGTAGTTTTGGTGATATCCGCGATCTCCCGAAGCGGAACCTTATTGCCGCTGATAGAAGGTACGCGCAGGTCGCCGATGGATTGGGTATTATTCCGGAAATCTTCCGGGTAGCGTATACGCAAATCAAACTTGCGCTCACCTTCATATATCTGGGTGGCAGCTTTGCCGCCTATAGCAGTCTCGATTACCGCATTGGCATCCGCGGCGGTAACACCATATTGAGCCATCTTCACCTGGTTCAGGTTGATCTGTAGCTCTGGCTGACCCATATCGCGCAAAACGCCCAAGTCTTCGATACCTTTTACACCCTTTAGAATATTGAAAATCGTGTCTTCTTTGCCTTCAATGAATTTATAATCATCCCCAAACATTTTCACTACAATGGAGCCCTTTACACCCGATACTGCTTCCTCCACATTATCCGAGATAGGCTGTGAAAAGTTGAGGTCGATCCCCGGGAAAAACTTCAGTTTCTCCTGCATTCGCTGGATCAGCTCTTCTTTGGTTTCGCCCCTAGCCCATTTATCTTGCGGATATATATCAACGTGGAACTCGATGTTATAAAAGCCGGTTGCATCTGTACCGTCATTCGGTCGGCCTGTTTGCGAAAGAACTTGTTTCACTTCCGAGAAGCTCAGGAATATCTTACGCATCTCGTTCGCAAGCTTTACCGATTCTCCCAGTGAGGTACTCAACGGGCCCGTTGCTCTGACATAGATCGAACCCTCGTTCAATTCCGGTAAAAACTCAGTACCCAGTAACTCAAAACAAGCCAAACAGATAAACAAAGTGCCTATGGTAAATGGCAGCATCAGCTTCCTGAATTTGAAACACCAGGTGTAGATGCGCATACAGAACCCGTTAATAAACTCTACAAAAACATTATGCTTTTCCTTCACATTTTTATTAAGCAGCACACTTGCAAATGCCGGCACAAAAGTGAAAGTCATGATCAGCGCACCCAACAAAGCAAAGCCCAGTGTCCAGGCCAAAGGAGAAAACATTTTACCTTCCACCTTCTCGAAGCTAAAAATGGGCAACAAACCGGTGATGATGATCAGCTTGGCGAAGAATATACCTTTACCGTTTACCAAACAGGCTTCTTTGATCATGCCCAGTTTACTCAGGCGGTTATATTTTTCCATTCCGACCTCCCTGGCACGATGATCGAGCACCACAAATATCCCTTCCACCATCACCACGGCGCCGTCTATGATGATACCAAAGTCGATAGCACCCATTGAAAGCAAGTTGGCCGACATGCCCTTCAATTTAAGACAGATAAAGGCGAACAGCAAAGCCAGCGGAATAATCAGTGATACGATAAGCGTAGTGCGCCAATCGGCCATAAATAGGAATACAATAACAGTTACGAAAATGATACCCTCGAACATGTTATGCAGTACCGTATGCGTGGCAAAATTTACCAGGTCCTCACGGTCGTAAAAAGTTTTGATCTTTACGTCTGACGGTAAAATATTATAGTTCAGGTCATGTATTTTGTCCTTCAGCGCCGCAATTACCACGCTTGGATTTTCGCCCTTGCGCATCACGACAATACCTTCTACCACATCCGGGTCACGATCACGCCCTACCTGGCCCAATCTTGGCAATGAGGATTCTGTTACTTCACCGATGGTCTTCACATAAATAGGCGTACCCTTTACGTTGTTGATTACTACGTTTTTGATCTCATCGATATTATTCAACAGGCCTATACCACGCACTACATAAGCTTGTCCGCTTTGCTCGATCACATCACCTCCTACGTTTACGTTGCTTTTTGATACTGCCTCGTAAAGCTCCAATGCGGAAACACCGTATTGTAATGCTTTCTGCGGATCGACGGTGATCTGGTAAGTTTTCACCTCGCCACCAAAACTATTCACGTCAGCCACACCAGGCACGGCACGTATTTCACGATCAACTACCCAGTCTTCTATTGTTTTCAGATCCCGAACCGAGCGTTTATTGCTGGTCAATGTAAACCTGTATATCTCACCTGTCGGACCATAAGGCGGCTCGATGGATGGATTTACGCCATCCGGCAGATTGGCATCGCCGATGTGGTTATTGATTTGCAAACGGGCAAAAGCATAGTCCACATCGTCATCAAAAGTTACTTTAACTACCGACAAGCCGAACAGGGAAGATGACCTGATGCTGGTTTTCTTTTCTGCCGGGTTCATGGCAATTTCCAACGGACGGGTTACAAATTTCTCTACCTCCTCGGCACTGCGTCCCGGCCATTGCGAAATGATGGTAACTGAAGTATTAGTTACATCCGGGAATGCGTCAATACTTATATTTTTAAAGCTTATATACCCCCCGGCTGCAAGCAATGCAGTCACAAAGAATATAAAATATTTATTCTTTAATGCGAATGATAAAACCCTTTTTATGAATCGATTCATGTGATTTTTTTTAGATGATCAATACTCAATCCTTAAGCGATTCAAAAAGATACACTTGTCTTGATGCCACAATGCGGTCGCCAGGTTTTAAACCTGCGCGGATGTAGGCGCGGTCTTCCACTTTTTTGGCGATATCGATCTGTTGAATACGCGCATGGGCTTTGCCATCAACCACTACCACATAGTTTTTATCATTATCGAAGATCAACGCGCGGGTGTTAATCACAGGCAGATTTTCACCCGAACTGGCCTTAATGATCACGCTGGCAAACATGCCGGGCTTGAGTCTATTGCCGGGGTTAGCGATTTTCACTCTTGCTTTGATCACCTTATCATCCGGATCGATCATATCGTAAATCTTATCGATCTTACCATCAAAAACCTTATCCGGATATGAAAGCGTGGTGATTTTCACCGGGTTGCCGGTTTGAATATTGGCGATATCCGACTCGTAAATATTGATAAGCACATATACATCCGAAAGGTCAGCAATGGTGAACAGGTTGGTGCTATTATCCGCCCTTACCTGGGTATTGTCGGTCAGGTTTTTTTCGATCACAAAACCAGAAATCGGAGCCTTTACGATATAACCCTGCGCATTGCTTTTGTTAATACCAACTACCTCGCCAGCACGCTTTTGCTCTGCTTCTGCTTTTTGGTAGTCAGATTGTGCCTGTTCAAAATCTTTTTGAGAGGCTAAACCACTTTTATAAAGATCTTGCGTTGATTCCAAAGCGCGTTTAGTGCTTCTTAAATCTGCCTCAGCAGAAATGTAATCTTTAGTAAAGGCGGCCATTTCCGCACTCTTCATAACGGCTAAAGTTTGCCCTTTGCTTACCACGTCGCCCAATTGCACGTTCACGTCTTTAGCCACGCCGCTCACCATCGGGAATATCTTAACCGATTTATTTTCATCGGGCGCAATACTGCCGGTTAGCCTGATCTCGGAAAGCGCACTGGCCTCCTTCACGGTATCTATCAGCAGGCTTCTCAGGAGCGTATCCGTCACTTGGAATTTTTCATCCTTTTCGCCACCTGAGGCTTCAGAACGATGACAACTTTGCAGCGTTAACACTGCTGAAACTGCTACGATAGCAGCCATAAGGTAGTATTGCGGTTTTAACATATCGCGTGGCGCTTTTATAAAATATATTTATCCTTTATATGAATCATTGCCGCGGCTAGTGCAGCAGTTAACTGCACTGCCTTTGGCAACCTTAATACATCTAGGGGTATTAAGTATCATTAGTAGGGGTATTTTGAAAGTTAATTTTTCCAATGTCCGCCCCGGTTTTCCGGAAAACAGGCTGATTGCCTGGCATTGGGTCGCCAAGGCAATCATTCCGTTTTTGGTGAACATTTTTTTCATCGTTATTCTAATAGTAGGGGTATGCGTCTTATTTATTAAAAAATGATGTGCCTGTCGCATAATTCAATTGCTCAAGCGAGAGTACCCGATTGAGTTGCAGGCTATTCATTTGCAGCGTGTTGGTTTTGTAGGAATCATAAAAATCCAGGAACTCCAGCATGCTGATATTTCTCTTCTCGTAATTCTTAAATACCTCCTGTATCAGGTGGGTAAAATCATCTTTAAACTGCGGGTCGAAACTATTGTACAATTGCTCCAATCGCAGCGCTCCTTTATAGTTGGTTGCCACATCGCTCTCTACCTGGTCCTGCTGACTTTGCAGCTGCACTTTGCTTTGGTCGACCGCGATATGCGCTTGTTTGATTGCCCCCTGATTGCGGTTAAAAAACGGAAGACTGAATGCAATGCCCGCACTCATAAAGTTGTTGCCGTACGAACCCAGTTTATCATAGTTGAAGGATAGCGATACATCAGGAATAGCAGTTGCTTTTTGCAACTTCAGGTTCATATCGCTGTAATCAACTGCGGCTTTGCTGTATCTCAGATCGTAACGGTTTACATAGGCCGAATCCAGCAATTGCTGATAAGGCACCTGTGACACCATTTCTTTATCATCTGGAGTAACAGCAGGCTCTACGTAAGTCTTGGGTGATACTTTGATCAGTAGTTTTAATTCACTTTCAGTAGTATCTATCCCCGATAACAGGCTGTTGTACTCTGTTTGAAGTGAATAAAGCTGGGATTGGATACGCAGCACTTCCTTTTGGGCGATGTTACCTTTGGTGTATTGCTCTTTAAAAACAGTCAGCGTTTTCGATAATGAAGTGATCTCCTCGTTATAAACCTTAGCCGATTGCTCGTTGTAGTAAATCGTATAGAAATCGTTCCTCAGCGTGAACTTTAGCGTACGGAGCAAATCAAAGAATTGAAATTTGGCCTGCTCAACACCAATTTTCGCCAATTGGACATTTTTGTTCCGCTTGCCTGCGGTATAAAAAAGTTGCGATACGCTTGCCGATTGCTCACTGAAGGCATTAGATACACCGGTAGCGTGGATACCATTTGAAAAACTGAAATCGGGATTTTGAAACAGGCGGGCGGTAATGATCTGGGCGCTGGCATTGTCGATATTGTACCGCGAAATGATCAGGCTCAGGTTATTTTTTATAAATTGATCCTCGGCTTGTCGTACTGTCAGCTTAAGGGTATCGCCAACCGGGGTTTGTGCAAACGCAAACACAGGGACCCCGGCAGCAATACATGCTATTTGCAGCAATACTATAGTCCGGATATATTTTAGAAACATAAATTATTATTTGTGCAAAAATATCGGGGCGGTGTTAGAGGACAATTAAAGCCACATTAGAATGGCATTAGAATTTCAAATAGTGTGCAATACCGGTTTTAAAGTTGATGAGGTCGGGACCTGAATTTTGTATATTTTTATGCTGATTCTGCCCGCTAAAAACTATGGATCAGCAAAACACCATTCGCAATTTCACGCTGTTACTCAGCATAATAGCTGGATTTTGCGACACCTTAACCTTTGTTACATCCAACGAATTCTCCGCACATGTCACGGGCAACTTCATTGTTTTTGCTTACGACATTATAAAAAGAGCCGATGGCGAATCGTGGATGAAGCTGCTCTCATTCCCGGTGTTTGTTGCAGCCATAATTACAGGCGGTTGGGTTATCAGCAAGTTATCAGGCAAATATTCCATACTTATTTTTGAAGGGATAATATTGGCAATATCAGGGGTAAGCATGCTGGCCATCAAACATTTTGATATCGATTCGATATGGCTCAGGCACGGGATTATTCTTCCTATTGTTTTTGCTATGGGGTTACAAAATGCATTCGGCAAGCGCTTCAGCAAAGATACTTATGGACCGACCACCATGATGACCGGCAATGTTACCCAGGCAGCTCTTGACCTGTGGGAAGTGATAAAAGATAAATTCAAAAGTGATACAGCATTGAAAAGTCTCAAAAATCAGTCTTATACTATCGGCGGTTTTCTTATCGGTTGTTTAGTAGGTGCGGTGGCAGGGCAAATGATCGGGTTAAGTGCAGCATTATTGCCGGGTATAGTTTTGTTGATCTATCCTAAAAAGGCTATAATCACTGACTAATCTTTTCAGCTGTTTCAAAGGTAATGGTAAACGTAGTCCCTTTACCCGGTTCCGATTTCATATCGATGCGGCCATTATACAACTGGATGATCTTCCCGGTAATATACAAACCGATGCCACTGCCCGGATGATTTTTAACATTGGTTCCCCGGTAAAAGGATTCAAAAACGCGTTCCTGTTCAGCAACAGGAATGCCTATTCCCGAGTCTATGATGGTAATGATTATCTGGCTGCTATCGGCATACAGATCGCACTGTACCCGTTGGTTATCCGAAAACTTATAAGCATTCCCGATGATATTATTAAAGGCGATAGCAAGCAATGCCTTGTTAGCTGGAATTTGCAGGCGCTCAGGTTCTGCAGGCAGATGCTTAACACTTACAGCAAAAAGCCCTTTACCCTGCTTATTGGTCCAGTAATCTGCCAGTTCCCATATCAACTCGTCGATAGCAACCGGGTCGAGCGCAGCCTGGGTATACCCCATGTCCACTTGCGCCAACTCCATTAACCCGGCAATGGTTTCGTTCAGGTCTTCTGCATCCGTAAGTACCGATTTTAATACGCGCTCATATTCTTCGTTCGATCGTGCTTTATGTAAGGCAACTTCTATCTCGCCTATGATACTGGTTACTGGCGTTTTTAACTCGTGTGAAGCATTGGCGACATAGGTCTCCTGCACCTCAAAGGCATTTTCCAGGTGTTTTAAAAGGCGATTGAAGTTTTGGGCGAGCACACTGATCTCATCTTTTCCGTTACCCTCATCTACCCTGAAACTCAGGTTACGGGCGTGTACTAATTGCATTTGGTCGACTACGTCATCCAACGGTTCAAGTGCTTTTTTTGCAAACCAGCGACCTACAAAAAACAAGCCTGTAATGACCAGTATAAACATGGCCGCCATGATCTCGATCAGGTCGTCAATCCTGCGATGCCCCTGTATATCTACTGCCGATGTCAGGATCACAAAGTTGCCCTGGTTATCGTTGTAATAAATACCGACGGTCTGCCTGGTTCCTTCAGCAAGTTCAATATCTTTTCGCTTTCTAACCAGTTCAATCACATTGCTGCGCCAATACTGCTGTTTGTCCTTTATAAATGACGCTGCATTATTGTCGTTATAAATGCGGGTTACTTCCCCGGGCAATTGCTTAAGGTAACGTTCACGGACACGGTTCAATGAATCCGGCGATATTTCATCGGCCTCGAGATATAACTGGGCGGCAACCTTGGCACGGTCAACCAGGCGGCTGTAAAAATCGGCTTTAGCAAATGAATTGAAGGTGATGAAGATAACCGTAAGGGCAATAAGCAGGATCACCGCGCTAATGATGGTAAAATACAAGGCGAGGCGATTCCTGATCTTCATTATTTACCCGATTGCTTTAAAATATACCCCATCCCTATCACTGTATGGATCAGCTTATTTTTGAAATCTTTCTCAATTTTTTTGCGAAGGTAATTTACATATACATCGATAAAGTTCGTCCCGGTATCGAAGCCTATCTCCCAAACTTTTTCGGCAATGTATTCACGCGACAATATCTTGTTAGGGTTCTGCAAAAACAATTCAAGCAAGGTATATTCTTTTGCGGTAAGGGTGATCTTCTTTCCTGCTCTTTCAGCGGTTTTACTCCAGGTATCGAGTGTCAGATCATCAAAGGTAAGCTGATGATTTTCTTCTGCGCTTTTATTCCGGCGCATCAGGGCTTCCATACGTGCCAATAATTCGCTGAAATGGAATGGTTTTACGAGGTAATCATCTGCGCCGGCTTTTAGTCCGGATACTTTATCGTGCACCTGGTTAAGAGCTGTAAGCATTAAAATGGGTGTCTGGGTATCTTTCTGGCGTACAGCACGGCACAGATCGATTCCATTGGTGTCAGGCAGCATCACATCCATTATTAAAAGATCGAATTGCTCCTGCTGCAACAGCCTTTGCGCACTTGCTCCGTCAGCAGCTGTTTTTACGTTATAACCCTGTTCTTGCAGTCCTTTGGTGATAAAGGAAGCTACTTTTTGCTCGTCTTCAATTAAACAGATGCGATTCATAACCGACAAATATGACAATATTAAATCAACGTCGATTTACAATTGATGATTATAATTGTAATCTAATGAAGATACGGATTTATGAGTAAAACAACACCATTCCACGTAGCGGTACCGGTATACGACATCGAGGAAGCCCGCAAATTTTACCGCGAAGTGTTAGGCTGCAGCGAAGGACGCACGGATGAGCTTTGGACCGACTTTGACCTGTATGGGCACCAGTTTGTGATCCACTATAAACCAAAGCCTAAAAATGTGGAGGAACATCATACCAATCCCGTCGACGGGCATGACGTACCCGTGCCGCATTATGGCGTGGTATTGGAATGGGATGAATTTGAAAAGCTGGTGGAGCGATTAAAAGTGCATGGCGTAAAATTCGTCATCGAACCCTACATCCGCTTTAAAGGTTTGCCGGGTGAACAGGCGACCATGTTTTTCCTTGATCCATCGGGAAATGCTTTGGAGTTTAAAGCGTTTAAGGATATCAGGCAGTTGTTTGCGAAGTAGGCAACCTATAAAGTGGGTGTCACACTGAGGCACTCGAAGTGTAGTGCGCAGAGGCCTTTGCCCGTCGTGCTTCGAGTGCCTCAGCATGACACCGAACGCTCAAATGAAGATGGGGTCGATCAGAATATCCTCTGCTGAATCACCGCCATAAAATCACCCTTAAATTTTTCGCTTACAGGGATTTGCTTACCTGCTATATAAATATGGTTATCCTGAAATTTCTCCAGCTGTTTGGTGTTGACAATGTAGGAATTATGCACCCGCACGAAAGGTAGCGGTAATTGCTCTTCGATATCTTTCAGTCTGCGGTAAATAAGCAGTTGACCTGTAATGGTAACCAAACGCACGTATTCCTTTTCACCCTCAAAATAGAGAATATCTTCTAATCGTATTCTACTTAATGTCTTGCCTGATTTAACAAAGAAATATTCCTTATCCGGAGCAGAGGGCGCGGCGGGTTGAATAACCTCTTTATTGCCAAAATAAGCCTCTATTTTTTGGGTAGATGAGATGAAACGTTTCAGCGTGATCGGCTTTAACAGGTAATCGATTGTCTGGAAAGTATAGCTTTCTGCTGCATACTCAGAGTAAGCCGTGGTGAAAACGATCTTGGTTTCTTTAGGCAAAATCGCCGCCAGTTCCATACCGGTCAATTGTGGCATATTGATATCCAGGAAGATAAAATCGACTTTGTTCTTCTTTAAAAATGCCATAGCCTCCAAAGCATCATAGCACTTGCCTTTCAATTCCCATTGCGTGGTCTGGTGGATCAGTATCTCCAGCAGGTTCACCGCATTGGGCTCATCATCGATAATAATACAACTCAAACTCATGATAGCGGCACTTTTAAAAAGGCGGTAAACTGGTCGCCCGAACAATCTACATTCAACTCAAATGATGTTCCATACAACAGGTTTAGTCTCTTTCTCAAATTCTCTATCCCGAAACCGTGAGAAGTTTCCTGCGCTTTGGGTACTTTTTTGTTATTCGTCTGGAAAAGCAAATAGCCATTTTGGTGCACCAGCGACAGATCGATCTTATTTTTCCTGCTCGACTTATCTATGCCGTGCTTAAAAATGTTTTCTATAAAGGTCATCAGTAACATGGGCGGTATTCGGGCATCGGGATTATATTCTTTTACGAAATTGATCTCCGTATTATGGCGGATACGGATCTTTTCTAGTGCGATGTAATTCTCGATAAATAATACTTCCGTTTGCAGGGAAACTTCGTCCTTCGGACTTTCGTCTACAAAATACCGCATAATATCCGACAAGCGCTCTATCAGACCTGCTGTGCGCGGAGCTTCACGGTAGGCTTCGTAATAAATGTTATTCAATGTATTGAATAAGAAATGCGGCTGCACTTGTGACTTAAGAAGGTTCAATTCGGCCTGGCTTTTTTGTAATAATATTTCTTCGGCTTGCTGTTTCAGTTTAAAGTAAGCGATAGCGATGCGGAAGATAAAGCTGAGCATATAAGTGAGCACACCGGCAACCAAAAACTGGGCTATGTTATTTGTCGTTATTTTTTCAGGATGTACCGCAAAATACTTGTTCCAGATAAACATCGTAAGAAAGCCCCTGCCCAATCCGACGGCTGGTAACAAGATCACCACCAGCATTACGTACAGCGCTACCTGCCCTTTCTCATAAAATCTCGGGAAAAGGAATTTGATGTTCCCGTAGATTACCAGCACATAAAAAATTACATTGATAGCGCTGAACAGACCAGCCTGGTACGGACCGTCCTCGGGCAAAAAAGAAAAAAAGATAATAAAGTAAACCGCCACCCACACCAGCAACTGAAGCTGGGCAATTGTTGCCTTCCCTTTCAAAAGATTCATTTTTAAAAATACAAAGCTTTTCGGTTATGCATCGTCGTTTTCAATAATTCAGTGGATTTATTCAATCATTCCAATACTATTCTCAACGATTACCCCTGGTTGGCCAAATCGCCTCCATATCCTCTACCATTGATAGTTCAAGCTAAATAGTTAAAAATTAACCACTTGACATTGAATATTATTTTTTGATCAGCGGATAAAAATGACTTTTATGACACAAACCCATTATAAACCTTCTGTACCGGACATGAAACTATACCCTATAGCAGAGAAACTAGCGCCGATCATAGCGGCCATTTTGTTGCTGCTCTCGCATTCAAAGAATGTGGTAAAGCAAGTGCAGACCATTGATTTACCGGGTGTAGTTTCTGTCTGGAACCAGGAAGGGCATTAAACCAATCATCAATTAAAAAAACGCACTCATGAAAAAATTATTTACCGCCGGTTTGTTGCTGGCATTTCTCCAGATCATTATTGTCCAGTTTGCGCAGGCGCAGCTTACCTCGTTGCCGAGTGGTGGCAATAAAAGAGCGACTGTTAGCGAGGGGATCGGCATCACCAACGTGACCATCAACTATAGTCGCCCGGCAGTTAAAAAACGCGACGGCCATATCTGGGGCGAACTGGTGCCTGCCGGTTATGTGGACCAGGGTTTTGGACCCTCAAAAGCCGCACCCTGGCGTGCGGGGGCTAATGAAAACACTACTATTGAATTTACTACGGACGTAAAGATCGAAGGTCAGCCGCTGGCAGCAGGAAAGTATGGTTTCTTTATTGCTTATGAGCCCAATGAATGCACACTGATCTTCTCTAAAAATAATACCTCATGGGGCAGTTTCTTTTATAAACCTGATGAGGATGTGCTTAAGGTAAAGGTAAAACCCGTAAAGACCGACAACAATGTAGAATGGCTGAAATATGAGTTTACCGACCAAACCCCTACAAGCGCAGTTATTGCATTGGAGTGGGAAAAATTGGTGATCCCTTTCAAGGTAGATGCTGATGTGGTAGGTACGCAACTGGCGTCATTCCGTAAAGAATTGAGAACTGAAAAAGGATTCAATTGGGAAGCATGGGACCAGGCGGCACAATATTGTGCTCAAAATAAAACCAACCTGGATGAGGCCTTAATGTGGGCCGATACTGCTACCAGCGTGAATTTTGGTGGCGATAAAAGCTTTACCGCGTGGAGCACAAAAGCTATGGTGCTGGACGGCCTTAACCGTTCAAGCGAAGCAGCTGAGGTGATGAAAAAAGCCTATCCATTTGCCAGCTCTAATGAATTATATTTCTATGCAAGAGCACTTACCCGCCAGAAAAAAGGCAAAGAAGCTTTCGAGGTGTTTAAAATGAACTATGACAAACACCCGAATGAATTTCTTCCCATCGCTGGCATGGCAAGAGGTTACTCAGCCATTGGCGATTACAAAAAGGCTTTAACATTTGCGCAAAAAGCACACGCAATGGCACCAGATAAACCAAACCGGGACATAACAGATAATTTTATTAAAACCCTTGAACAAGGGAAAGACATCAACTAAATCTAAGCTTTTGGCCGGCGTCATTTCCCATACGACCGGCCAATTATTTACCTGCAAAATTTACCTTATGTATACCTTACTAAAAAGAATAAGTATCTGTTTGATCGTTATAACTGGCTCAGGCTTGACTGCATTTGGTCAAAATATTGTTCCTGCCGGTGCAAAGCCTGAAGTATTTACCCAACAAGGAGTCGATTCAACCAGCAATCAGTCTGTGGCAGCTTTATTGCCTGATGGCAAAACCGCTTACCTGGCTGATGGCACGACCATTTACTTTACCAAACAAGTTAACGGCAAATGGACAAAGCCTGTACTTGCGCCATTTTCCGGGCATTGGAAGGATTGGGATCCAACGATGAGGCCCGATGGCAAGCGACTGATATTTGTCTCTAACCGCCCTGTGGATACGGCTGCAGACCAAAACAAGCCGCAGAAAAATCATCACCTCTGGTATGTCGATCGTATTTCGGGGGACAAATGGACCGAACCAAAGCACTTTGATGCGCCTGTTAATATGCTGGGCTTTAACGACTACGGCCCTTCTATCAGCGGCAAAGGAACGGTTTGCTTTTGTTCACGCAACCGCGACGGGCATAAAGGGATGGGGGGTTATGCTGCTAAACTGGTTAACGGACATTATGAGAAACCTGAACTGTTGGCATTGAACGGCGATAATGAAATATACGACCCATTCATCGCCCCTGATGAGCACTACATCATATTTGTCAGCAACAATGAGCTCTACATCAGCTACCGCAAAGGAGATGGCTGGACTCAGGGAGAAAAATTAGGTCCGGAAGTGAACAATGGCAAGGGCAATTTCGATCCTTATGTCTCGCCAGACGGAAAAACACTTTATTACTCGCAGGATAAAGCCCCGGGCATTTTGATGGTTCCGGTTAAAATACCTGCTTCCTAAAAATTTTGAGTTATGGATATCATGATCTTCACAGGAGTGCTGCTATTGGGCGGCCTCATCAACTTCCTTAAAGAGGTTGATACCAAAACGGTGATACGTATTTCGGGTGTCTACATTTTTATAGCCTGGGTTTCGGTAGTATATACCTGGATATTTTATTTTACCGGTGTTAATGACGCCGACCTGCAAAAGGTGCTCAGCATATTTCTGCAGTTCATCAGCCTGATCATGTACGGCACGCTTGGATACCTTGCAGCATACATCGCACTAAACTTCCAGGAGCTAACAGAACAAGCCGAAAATGAAGCTTTGCAACGGATCATTCGTAAAACATTGCGCGCTGTTTCTATCGCGATAGCCAATACATTTATGGTGGTGACGCTGGGTAAATCGATCCAGGAGCCTAACATGCTGGTATTTTTCAGGCAATCCTGTTATGCGGTCTGGTTCCTGTATTTTATCATGGGTGCCGAGCCATTGGGCGCTATCGGTATCCTGTTTCATTCTAAATTAAAAACAGGTCCGCTGGCTACTTTGGGATTGATCGTTGTGATGCTTGGAGCAGTAGCCACTCACCTGTATTATCATGATTCACTTTCAGACTCTTACGAGTCCATTATACAGCTTATCAACTTATCATTACTGTTGCTGATCTATTATTACGAACGGCAGACGAATAGAAAACATCCGCTTAAACTTGCTTATGCTAACAATGAAAATATCTAAATTCTTATCACTCATAATCATATTCCTCCTTACTATCAGTCTTTCTGCAAAAGCCCAGGTAGATACTATCCACTTAAAAGATAAACGGCTTAATACTTCAGTTCTAAAACCGGGGCTTAATCAATACCTCGTTTACACGCAGGATGCAAAAAAGCATAAAGAGCTTGGTTTCTGGTTCTGGATGCGTAATATCCAGATTGAAAAAAGGGACGGATCAAATGTATTTGTGATCACCCAGCATTGGTTTGGTAGTGATACAAGCACCTACAGGGAAGTGTACTCTATTAATAAAACTGCTGACTTTGCCCCGGTTTATCACTCAGAAGCAAAAAGGAACAAAGTATTTGCTTATAACTGGTCGGCCGAAAAAATAACCGGTGCCGATAGCGTCGCGCAAAACAGTCAAAAAGCTTTTTCGCTAGATTTCAAGTTGCCCAATTTTAACTGGAACCTCGATATAGAAACATTTGAAATGCTTCCCCTGGCCGAGGGTAAAACATTCGCTATCAATTTTTACGATGCAGGGCTCGACCCGCCTGCCTATGTAAATTATAAAGTGACCGGCAGCGAAGTGATACAAACAGTTGGCAACGAAAAAGCAGATTGCTGGAAGTTAGTGACCGAAGGCGATTACAAAGGCACCCATTATTCGGAAACCTATTGGATCAACAAGAAGAATCATGAGTTTCTGAAAGAGGAAGATTCCTTCAACGGCATATATCGTTATAAAATAAAGATGCCGGCCAACGCGCCTGACCTGATGGCACGGTTTACAAAATGACCTGTTCGGTTAATTAATGCCAGTTTTAGACCAATAAAAGCACGATTCTTTGCCCCCGGAAGCTTTATATTTGATGGACACAACCACTTATAAAAACTTCCTTTTTTATGCTGATCACCCGCTGCAATACCCTTGCTGAATTGAATGAACTAGCTTCTGAAACTATTATTAATGAGTTGCAGCAAAACTCTCAGTCGCTTGTTTGTGCCGCTACGGGGAACTCACCAACTGGCGTTTATAAAAGGTTGGTTGAGAAAAAAGAAAATTTCAATTCCACCGACCTTCGTTTCATAAAGTTAGACGAATGGTACGGTTTAGATATTAACGACGAAGGCTCGTGTGAAAAGTATCTGCACGAGCATTTGTTTAACCCGCTTGGCATATCACATAATAAATACATTTCTTTTGATGGAAAAGCCGCTGATCCTGAAAAGGAACTTGGGCATGTCAACAATTATTTGGATGAACATGGGCCGATCGACCTGTGCATTTTAGGTTTGGGCAAAAATGGACATATCGCTTTTAACGAACCTGCGGATACTTTGCACCCACACGCCCATCTCGCTACCTTAAGTGCGACGTCCCTGGAACATAGTATGATAAAAGGCAATGGCGAACAGGTTAAATACGGAATGACGCTGGGTGTAACGGACATCCTGCAATCCAGGAAGATCATCCTGCTGGTAAATGGCACACATAAAAATGCCGTTATGCAAAAGTTGATGGAGCAAAAAATAAGCACACAATTGCCGGCGTCTTTCCTATGGCTGCATGCTGATGTGCACTGTTTTTATTGCGATAACGATAATTAAAAATCAGGAAAAATGAAGTGTAGATTGTTTTGCCTCTCAATCTTGTTAATAGCTTCTTTCGCAGCTCAGGCGCAGGTACAGGTTCGTAATGAGCCGAGGCATAAGAATGTTATCGAAAATAAATATTTCAGGGTACTGGATGTGAATATTCCGCCGCACGATACTACTTTGCAGCATATTCATTCTACTTCTTCCGTCATCTTAATGTTCACGAATACCATAACAGCGGAGCAGTTAAAGGGACACGACTGGGTGAAAGGTAAAAGCATGGCCGGGAATGCCTTTTACCGCGATTTTGCAAAAGACACCGTCATCCACAAGGTAAGTAATTGGGACGTCGTGCCCTTCCATGTTACTGATATAGAATTGCTGTCAGCCTACGAACCTAATTCCGGCCGGAAGCCATTGCCGTTCAATGTTTTGTTTGACAGTGAGAAAGCATTTGCTTACCGCCTGACCGATTCATCAATGAATAAACAGACTATAAGTAACCGCGGACCAATGATCGCAGGACTGGTGGCAGGTGATGATATGGTCCTTCATGATACGAAAAGCAACAAGTCGACCACTATAAAAGCGGGCAAAGAAACCTACATAGCGCCTGGCACTTCTTTTTACCTGGCCAAAACCGGCAAAAAGGAGATCAACCTGGTATTATTCGAAATCAAATAGTTATGAGTAAAGGAACGGAGCAGCACACCTACGATGCTATTGTTGTCGGATCGGGCATCAGCGGCGGATGGGCCGCCAAAGAGTTATGCGACCTGGGTGTGAAAACGTTAGTATTGGAACGCGGACGGAACATCGAACACATAAAGGATTATCCTACCGCAACCAAAGGCCCCTGGGAATTTCCGCACCGCATGGAGGAGCCCTTACAGGTTTTAAAAGACAACCCGGTTATCAGCAAGTGTTATGCTTATGGCGAGGATACGCATCATTTCTTCGTAAAAGACAAAGAGCACCCGTATATACAGGAAAAACCGTTTGATTGGATTCGCGGCTACCAGGTGGGTGGCAAATCCATCATGTGGGGACGCGCCTGCCAGCGTTGGAGTAATTTTGAATTCTCAGCCCCTCAACGCTATGGCTATGCGGTAGACTGGCCGATACGTTATGAAGATATGGCGCCCTGGTATTCACATGTGGAGCGTTTCTCCGGTATTTGCGGTGATAAAGACGGCATGGAAGCTATGCCAGACGGCGATTATCTGCCACCATTCGAGATGAGTTGCGTGGAGGATGCGATGTCGAAAAAGATCAATGCGCATTATAAAGACCGCCGGATGATCAAAACACGTTGGGCGCATCTGACCAAACCCGAGCCTATCCATCTGCAACAGGGACGTGGCCAATGCCAGGCGCGTGATCTGTGTACAAGAGGCTGCCCTTTTGGCGGATATTTCAGTTCTGTTTCATCAACCCTGCCCTGGGCGAAGAAGACGGGCAACTTAACCATCAGGCCTTTCTCTGTGGTGCATTCCATTATTTATGATGAGAAAAAAGGAAAAGCAACCGGCGTGCGGGTGGTTGATACCAACACCAGGGAGATGACTGAGTTTTATGCGAAAGTGATCTTCATGAATGCAGCCTGCCTGAATACCAATTTGATTTTGCTTAACTCCACTTCCTCCCGCTTTCCAAATGGTTTGGGAAATGATAGCGGATTACTTGGGAAATTTATGGCATTTCAAAACTACCGTGCGAGCGTGCATGGTAGATACGAAGGCTTTGAAGATCATTATTACTTCGGTCGCAACCCGACAAACCCAATGATCCCGAACTATCGCAATTTACACAAACAGGATACGGACTACATCGGCGGATTTATGACGTTTGTCTACTCCAATCGCGGCCGGAATCGTTGGGATGAAGGAATTGGCGCTGATCTTAAGAACTCATTGTCAGAGCCGGGACCATGGCATGCGGGTATGTTCATCCAGGGAGAAACTATTCCGAAAGAACATAATCATGTGCGGTTGAGCAAGGATCATAAAGATCCATGGGGTATACCGCAGTTGATCACCTCCGTTGGTTATGATGATAACGACGAAAAAATGATCAAAGACTTCCTTGATCAAAGCGCGGAAATGCTGGAATTAGCGGGTGTGAAAGATGTCACCAAATACGACACCCACCAGGCGCCCGGTTTGGATATCCACGAAATGGGGGGCTGCCGTATGGGTCACGACCCAAAAACGTCGCTCCTGAATAAATGGAACCAGTTGCACTTGTGCAGCAATGTGTATGTGACCGATGGCGCATGCATGACCAGTACCGGTAACCAAAGCCCCTCTATCCTATACATGGCTTTTGCGGCAAGGGCGGCTAATCATGCTGCTGAGGAAATGAAACGAGGAAATATTTAACGGTAGGGTGTCATGCTGAGGCACTCGAAGCATGGTGGGCAAAGGCCTCTACGCACTACACTTCGAGTGCCTCAGTGTGACACCCATTTTAAATTGAAACATGACCAACAGAAGAAACTTTATAAAGAATACTAGCCTTTTGGCTTTGAGTATCCCTTTGTTTAAGAATGAATTATTTGCATCTACCCGCAAACTTCCGGCGTTGGGAATTCAATTGTATATGGTGAAGGAGGATATGGCGAAAGATACTCGTGGCACATTAAAACAACTGGGTGCTATGGGCTATACGCAGATTGAAAGCTACGGTGGTGATAAAGGCATGTTTTGGGGGATGGCCAATAAAGAATTTCAAAATCTGGCTAATAGTTTTGGGTTGACGCTGGTTTCAAGCCATTATAATGATGAGCCTGGTGGTTTTGAGAAACAGGTGGAAAAAGCTGCGGAAATCGGGATGAAATATTTGATCTGTCCGTGGAAGGGGCCGCAGAAATCAATTGATAATTTTAAACGTTTTGCGGATGAGTTTAACCATAACGGTGAGATCTGCAAAAAGCATGGGATGCGCTTTGGTTATCATCCGCATGATTATCCTTATAAAAAAGTTGATGGGCAATTACCCATCGATGTATTGTTAGCGGATACGGATAAAGAATTGGTCGACTTCCAGATGGATTATTATTATACGGTAACAGAAGGCCAGAGTCCGGAAGAATATATCAAAAAGCATCCGCATCGCTTTAAGCTTTGCCACATGCGCGATGTATTAAAGCAACGATTACCCAAAAGCAGTGAAGAAGAATCTGCCTGCGACCTGGGACAAGGGATTATTAACTACCCTCACCTGCTATCAACTGCACTTAATGATGGGATGAAATATTTCTTTGTTGAGCAGAGTCGCTTTTACCACGAAACGCCATTGCAAAGTGCGAAAGTGAATATTGATTATTTAAAGCGTCTGCAAGTGGCCTAGTGTGGAGACTTACTCCCATTCCATTGTTTGTGTCCTCACAGACAATTCTGTGCCCACAGACAATAAGGTTGCTGTTTGTGAGGATACAAACAAATGGGAAATGGAGAGACTTACGAAGTTTTGAAAACTTCGTAAGTCTGATAAGATTAAAACTTATGATATGGCTTCTCAAAAAAGTCGTCGACCACCATGTTAAATTCATCACGATGCTCCTGCAATGTCGGGTGACCTGAATTGGGCACTACCCATAAATAAGCACGCGGAATAGCCTGGTAAATTTTAGTAGTGTGTTCTATCGGTATCACATCATGATCGCCGCAGATGATCAGCGCAGGGCATTTGATTACTTTTAACGCCGAGAATGGAATATTTGGCTGCACATAATCCAGCATAAATATTTTCCAGTCGTTCTTTTCCTTATCTGTAACCCTCGGTTTATCTTTATCCTGCTTGTATTGTTTTACCATATCGTCCCAGGTTGCCTGGGTGAGTCCTAATGAATCGGGGGTCAGGTTAGCACCGGTTGCGGCAAATTTAATGACCTTATCAGGATGGCGCATAGCCATAACAATTGCATTGATACCACCATCGCTCCATCCGATCACATAAGCCGAGTCGATATGCATTTTATCTAACAGGGCAGCAAAATCATCAGCCATCATTTCAAAGCTTAACGAGTCTTTTTTATCGACCGACTTGCCATGCGCCCTACTATCTACAGCGATCACTTTATATTTTTTTGAGAAGTAAGGGATGGTTTGCGAGAAGGCATTAATACTACCACCATTGCCATGGATCAGCAATAATGGTTTGCCCTGCCCGTAGGTTTCAGTATAAAGTTTTACGCCGCGTACGTCGTAATATTTTCCGGCGGAGGGATTATCGCCATAGTGAATTTGTTGACTGCAGGCAATTTGTCCCATTATAAGGGCAAATAAAAGGCATAATAAGGGTTTGTTCATATCGGCTTTGATTATCAGGCCTCTAAATATAGAAAGAAGTTTACTGTCGATGCAAATACAGAAAATCGCTTTTAGAAAGGAGGCTCCGTGGAGCCAAAATGAATTTATTAATATTGCTATAAACAGGGAACTCCTACGGAGTTTTGTAATTTGTCGTAATGCTAGCTCCACTAGGAGCTTCCTGTTTATAGAAAAATGCCGTTTTTTTAAGGCTCCGTAGGTGCCTCCTTTCTAAAAGCGGTTTGACTTTATAAGCAATAAATTTATGGCTGCTTTATTCAGAAAACGCTACCTTTAAACGCCCGAAAAGCACCCGTGTGGACGGCAACACCCAATTATTTTATACCAATGGATTCAACAAACACCAAAGCCCCTGAAATTCAAACCTCCTATGATGCCATCGTAATCGGTTCGGGTATAAGCGGTGGTTGGGCGGCGAAAGAACTGTGCGAAAGGGGGCTGAAAACTTTGGTTCTGGAACGCGGCCGGAATGTGGAACATATCAAAGATTATCCAACCGCTACTACACCGCCGTGGCAATTTAAGCACCGGCTCAGGATGACGACCGATTTCCTGAAAGAAAACCCGCTGATCAGCAAAGCCGCCGGTTATGGCGAAGATAACGCACACTTTTTTGTAAAAGATAAAGATCACCCCTACATACAGGAAAAACCGTTCGACTGGATACGGGGATACCAGGTTGGCGGTAAATCGCTTACCTGGGGGCGCGCCTGCCAGCGCTGGAGCAAATATGAATTTGAGAATCCTGAAAAATTTGGCTACGGAATTGCCTGGCCGATCGGTTATGATGATGTAGCTCCGTGGTACTCACATGTAGAGACATTTATAGGCGTTTGCGGCAATAAAGATGGCATTGAGTCGATGCCTGACGGTGAGTTTTTACCGCCATTTGAGATGAACTGCGTACAGGAAGTGATCAGCAAAAAGATTAGTGAGAATTATAAGGACAGGCATTTGGTGCATGCTCGCTGGGCACATCTTACCAAACCTAATCAAATCCATATCGATCAGGGGCGTGTGAAATGCCAGGCGCGGAATATGTGTATGCGCGGTTGCCCCTTTGGTGGGTATTTTAGTTCGAACAGCTCTACCCTGCCCTGGGCGAAAAAGACCGGCAACCTGACTATCAGACCATTCTCAGTTGTTCATTCTATTATTTACGATGAACAATTGGGGAAGGCATCCGGCGTAAGGGTGATCGACACCAATACTAAAGAGCTAATGCAGTTTAAAGCAAAGGTGATCTTCATGAACGCATCAGCCTTAAATACTAACCTATTATTGTTAAATTCCACCTCTAAACGTTTCCCTAACGGATTGGGTAATGACAACGGATTGTTGGGCAAATATGTAGCTTTCCAAAACTACCGTGCATCCGTAACGGCAGACTGGGACGGCTTCCTGGATAAATATTATTTCGGGCGCAATCCTACGGAACTGATCCTGGCCAATTATAAGAATCTGCATAAACAGGAAACCGATTATCATGGCGGATACACTACTTTCATGGGCGCATTCAGGGAACCAAGGCCGGATACAGAACAAGGTAAGATCGGCGCTGAATATAAAGATTCGCTTACCGAACCGGGACCATGGAAAGTGTACATGTACCTGCAGGGAGAAACCGTGCCGAAAATCACCAACCACGTACGTCTGAGTAAAGAGCATAAAGATCAATGGGGCATCCCGCTGCTTGTTACCTCGGTGGAGTATGATGATAACGATGAGCGCATGATCCAGGATTTTTTAAAGGAAACAAAAGAAATGATGGAGAAAGCCGGCTGCAAAAATGTGCAAACCCACGAAAACAAACAGGCTCCCGGACTGGATATTCACGAAATGGGCGGTTGCCGCATGGGTAAAGACCCGAAGACTTCTTTGCTCAATAAGTGGAACCAGCTGCACCTGTGTAAAAATGTGTTCGTGACCGATGGCGCCTGCATGACCAGCACCGGCAATCAAAGTCCGTCTATTTTATACATGGCCTTGACTGCGCGTGCGGCAAATTATGCTGCCGACGAGATTAAAAAAGGGAACTTATAAATGTGCAGATGCGTGGATGTGCAGATGTGCAAATGATTGTAACTAATAAAACTTAAACTATGAAGATCAGTCTGAAACTCATCTGTCTATCGCTTACACTATGCTTTATGGCGACCCACTTATTAGCCCAACAGCAAACCATCGACCAAAAAGTGGAAGCTTTATTGGCCAAAATGACTTTGGATGAAAAGATCGGGCAGCTCAATCAATACAATGGCGATTGGGAAGCAACTGGTCCGGTTACCAAGGATGTGGGCAATAAACTAGATGAGATCAAGCAAGGACGTGTTGGGGCGGTATTGAATATTATGGGCGCTGATCATTGCCGTACTTTTCAGGATGCGGCTATGAAATCAAGACTAAAAATTCCGCTGTTGTTTGGGCAGGATGTGATACATGGTTACAGCATTACATTTCCGATCCCATTGGCTGAAGCAGCAAGCTGGGATATGACAGCAATTGAAAAAGCAGAGCGGATAGCGGCTTCGGAAGCCTCTGCTTCGGGTATTAATTGGACGTTTTCACCTATGGTAGATATTGCCCGCGATCCGCGCTGGGGTCGGGTGATGGAAGGTGCAGGGGAAGACCCTTATCTTGGTTCGCAAATCGCGACGGCAAGGGTAAAAGGTTTCCAGGGGAATGGAATCGGCAGTCCGGATGCAGTGATGGCTACAGCCAAGCACTTTGCGGCCTATGGCGCAGCAATAGGCGGTCGCGATTATAACAGCGTGGATATGAGTCTGCGCACGCTTTGGGAAATCTACCTGCCACCGTTTAAAGCGGCTGCCGATGCAGGTGTAGGTACTTTTATGAATTCTTTCAATGACCTGAATGGTACCCCTGCTACCGGGAACAGTTACCTGCAGCGCGACATATTGAAAGGTGCATGGAAGTTTAAAGGTTTTGTAGTAAGCGACTGGGGATCGATTGGTGAAATGATCAATCACGGTTATGCGAAGGATAATTACGAGGCTGCCGAGGAAGCGATAAAAGCGGGGAGCGATATGGATATGGAAAGCCGCAGCTATATCAATAATATGGCAAAACTGGTAGCTGATAAAAAAGTACCTGTAAGCCTGATTGATGACGCGGTGCGAAGGATACTGAGAAAGAAATTTGAATTGGGCTTATTCGATGATCCTTATAAATTCATCAATCCTGAAAGAGAAAAAACTGCGCTAAACCGCCCTGAAAATCTGGAAGCAGCAAGAGATATGGCGCGAAAGAGTATGGTGCTGTTAAAAAACGACAACAACCTGCTTCCGCTCTCCAAAAATCTAAAAACTGTTGCATTGATCGGCCCGTTGGTAAAGGCTGAAAAAGAACTGAAAGGTTTCTGGTCGCTGGATGTGGATCAAAATAAAGGCATTGTGTCCTTGATGGAAGGCATGAAAAATCATGCATCGGATACTAAATTTTTGTATGCAGAAGGGTGCAAGGTAACCGGCACATCCCACGATGGATTTAAAGAAGCTATAGAAGCCGCTAAAAAGGCTGACGTAGTAGTGATGGCATTGGGTGAGGCCCCGGATATGACAGGCGAAGCAAAAAGCCGCTCTAACATTCACATACCCGGTGAGCAAGAAGAACTGATCAAGGCTATAAAAGCTACCGGTAAACCTGTAGTGGTATTGTTGATGGCGGGACGGCCAATGGTATTTAATTGGACAGCCGATAATGTGCCATCCATCGTTTATGCCTGGTGGCTCGGAACGCAGGGCGGCAATGCTATGGCGGATGTATTGTATGGCGATTATAACCCATCAGGCAAATTGCCTATCACTTTCCCGCGTTCCGAAGGGCAAATTCCAATTTATTATAATCATTACAATACCGGCCGACCAGCAAAAAGTGATACTGATTTATTTTATGTATCAGCCTATAATGATCTGCGCAATTCTCCGCAGTACGCATTCGGTCATGGTTTGAGTTACACCACATTCGAGTATCAGAATATGGAGTTGGGTAAATTTAAGCCATCGGTAAAAGGATTAAAGCCTATTCAAGTTTCATTTATCGTTAAGAACACCGGCAAACGCGCAGGTGAAGAAGTAGTACAGCTGTATATCCGCGATATGGTTTCCCAACCTGTCCGGCCAATAAAGGAACTGAAGGATTTCAAAAAGATCATGCTTCAGCCCGGCGAGGCCAGGCGCGTGACTTTCACCATTAAGCGCGATGAGCTGGCATTTTACAACGATAAACTGGAACGTATAACACAACCGGGTACTTTTCAAATCATGATCGGCAGTGCATCGAATGATATCCGCCTGCAAAAATCATTCGAATTGACCAATTAATAACCTTTGCCGGATTTACATTCTTTATTGATCTGGCAACCCAAATATCAAATATGTGTCTCGAAGGATTTCATCTGGATAAAAATATTTAACTTTTATTTTATTTTCAGACAACTTTTAGGGTTAAACCGCGTTTAAAACTTATAGAAAATGTTTTTTGAACGTGTATTTTTTACATTTAAATTACATATCTTTAGAAAGTAACTAATAACCAATTTTATACTTAGGCATTGCCCGTTCTACCCCCGGTAATATTTAAGATTTAATAATCGGATATCATGAACAAAGCAACAATGCCGGGTACTCCTGCCATTTATTTTCCTGCTCCAAGCCTGACTGATCCGGTGCTAAACAATCCGTTTATTTTTTTACATCATAACATTTTATGGCATTTTTAGACCGCGTATTGCAGGTACCCTCGTACGGATGGATGAACCAGGATGGGGAATTGATCAAACCAACCACCCGGCAGAGTTTCAAAGAATTTTTCTCGAGGCTGAATATTTTCAAGGACAAACGGAACTGGCTTCCTTTTTTTAGTTGGTTCAAGGTTTTATGCCTGGCTCCTTTTTTCACATTATTTCTTGTGCAGTATTTTAGTCTCTACACATTCCTGATCGCATTTTTATATAGCATGATCATTATGGGCACTCACGGCACCATCTGGCACCATCGCTATTGTACTCACGGTGCTTATAAATTCAGGAACAATTTCTGGCGGTTCTTTACTCAGAATCTTACGCTGAATGTTATTCCTGAAGAGATATATGTCATCTCGCATCACGTGCATCATTCCAAATCCGACACGCCGGGCGACCCGTATAATGCATTCGGAGGATTTTTATATTGTTTCCTGGCCGATGTAAACCATCAGCCCATAGCAAAAAATCTAAGTGAGTCTGATTATAATCGTGTAAAATTATTGATGCTGCATACTGGTGTTAAAGCCAGTAATTATGAGCAATATAAACGCTGGGGCTCATATGTGCATCCTGGTAGGGCCGTATTATCATGGGTTCTTAACTGGGCATTCTGGGGCACGGTTTTCTACCTTTTAGGCGGACCAGCTTTACTTTGCACGTTGTTTGGCGCGGCAGGCTTTTGGGCTGTAGGTGTGCGCACTTTTAATTACGAAGGGCACGGCAAAGGGTCAGGTGTTCAGCGTGATGGAATAGACTTTAATAAAAAAGACAAGTCTGTAAACCAAATATGGCCGGGCTTTGTAGCAGGAGAATGGCATAATAACCATCACCTGTTCCCTAAAAGTGCGCGCAGCGGTTTTAAACCCATGCAGCTTGACCTGGCCTGGGTATATATCCGCACTATGAATTTCTTGGGAGCAGTAAGCAGCTATAAGGATAATAAAAAACAATTCAACGAATTATATTACCTGCCGGAGCTGGCCCGCAAAAAGCAATTAAACATGGAAAAAATTGCACTCAGCAAAAGTTTAAAAGAACAAAATCAAGTTTAACAGCTTTTCATTTTACAGTGATCTTGTGTAGCTGTAAACATAAAATTTCTTTATACCTTTAATACAGGGGCGCTGTGAAGTTCACCACGCCTTTGTTTTATTTATTCAATTGTATGAGAAATTTTTCGGCCCTAATCATAGCTACTCTACTTAGCATTGCCACAGTTTCGGCACAAACCAAACCAGCTCTAAAGCAGATCAATTTTACCAAAGAACAGCTAAAAGATAAGATCATGGGCGGCTGGGCCGGTCAAACGATTGCCGTTACTTTCGGCGGTCCATATGAATTCCGTTTCAACGGCACTTTTATACAGGACTATCAGCCGCTGGTTTGGTATGATGGTTACCTGAAAAAGACGATGATCGAAACACCGGGATTGTATGATGACTTATACATGGACCTCACCTTTGTAGATGTGTTTGAGAAATACGGTCTCGATGCGCCGGTCGATTCTTTTGCTAACGCCTTTGCCCATGCGGGTTATATGCTTTGGCATGCTAACCAAGCTGCACGTTATAACTTACTGAATGATATCAAAGCGCCACAATCTGGTTATTGGATCAACAACCCGCATGCGGATGATATTGATTACCAGATCGAATCAGACTTTGCGGGGTTGATGAGTCCGGGCATGCCGAACACGGCTTCCAAAATTAGTGACAAGATCGGGCATATAATGAATTATGGTGATGGCTGGTATGGCGGCGTGTTTGTTGGGGCAATGTATACGCAGGCTTTTATATCCAGTGATGTTCAGCACATCGTAAACGAAGCATTGAAGACTATCCCTACAAAAAGCACTTATTATCAATGCATTCATGATGTGATTAGCTGGCATAAGCAATATCCAAACGACTGGCATCAGACCTGGTTCGAGCTGCAAAAGAAATGGTCGTCAGAAAATAGTTGCCCAGACGGTGTGTTCAATGCATTTAATATCGATGCAAAATTGAATTCAGCTTATGTGGTGCTGGCTTTGCTTTATGGCAATGGCGATTATACCAAAACTTTGAAGATAGCTACACGCTGTGGACAGGATGCCGATTGCAATCCATCAACAGTAGGCGGTGTTTTGGGTGCCATGCTTGGTTATAAAAAGATACCTGCCTATTGGAAAATGGGATTGAAGGAAGCAGAATCTATAGACTTTAAATATACAACCATGTCTTTGAATAAAGTCTATGAAGTGGGTTTTAAACATGCTTTGGAAAACATCAAACGGAATGGTGGTAAAGTAGATGGCGATAAAATAACTATTTCTGCCCAGGAGCCTAAAACTGTAAAGTTTGAACAAGGGTTTACAAATATGAAACCATTGCAGAAGAATGACCTATCTCATGATATCAATGCAAGTGAATTAAGTTTTGATTTTACCGGAACAGGATTTGTGTTAAAAGGCGAAGCCGGAAAGAAAAAAGAAGATTCTCCGGACTATATTTTTGATATAGAAGTCACCATTGACGGGGAAAAAGCAGAAATTGCAAAACTACCTACCAACTTTACTACCCGCAGGCAGGAAATATGCTGGAAGTACAGGTTGCCCAATAAAAAGCACTCTGTAAAAGTTAAGGTACTGAACCCCAATAAAGACTACCAATTAAAATCCACAGAATACCTGGTTTATGTTGATATGCTTAAGGCCACAAAGAAGTAGTGAAGCGAATTCTCATTTTCTAAATAATTGCTGTCTGATTTTTAAATTCTCACAATTTGGGTACCCGGAATTCCATTTATTTTAGAATATCATTAAAATCGATTGTATTTCTTTTGTGATATAGATAATACCTATATATCATAAATTCTTTATATAAAGTAAAGCCCTTAATAGCGGTATATTTGCAGTAAATTAATCTACAAAGTAATAATATGATAACTATAGGTCAGAAATTTCCTGAATTTTCTAAAACAGCAGTTGTAAGTATCGAAAAAGGTAAAGAGTTTGAAACCATCACATCAGAATATCTTGCTAATGAAGATAACGTGTGGACAGTAATGTTCTGGTGGCCAAAGGATTTCACTTTTGTGTGCCCTACTGAGATTGCTGAGTTCAACAACAACTACAGCGAGTTCCGTGACCGCGATACCCGTTTGATCGGCGCTTCTACAGATACTGAGTTTGTTCACGCAGCATGGAGAAGAAACCATGACGATCTGCGCGACCTGAAATTCCCGATGCTGGCTGATACTTCAAAATCATTGGCTGAAGAATTAGGCATTTTAGAACCAAATGAAAAAATAGCTTACCGCGCTACCTTCATTATCGACCCTACCGGCATTATCCGTTGGGTATCAGTAAATGACCTGAGCGTAGGCCGTAACGTAAAAGAGGTTATCCGCGTACTGGATGCTTTGCAAACAGACGAGCTTTGCCCTTGTAACTGGGTTAAAGGCGAAGAGACTTTAACTGTCTAATTAACTTAATTAAATAGTCCCCGCATTATCTTTTGCGGGGATTTTTTGTTCCCATCTATTCTCAAGATCATGAGTGAAACAACAGAAATAACCAACGAAATATTAGAAGCTTTAGGTATCGATAGTGATTACCGTACCGACAGCCTCGAATTGCTTGAAAAAGGTGAATCACGTTACTTACGTGATTTGAAACTGAACCTGACCAGCACACTTACCTCAGAACACTTAAGTGCCAAAGAATGTGCGTTGATCGGTCTTTCATCTGCTATCAACAATAACAACAAACCCCTGACGCAATTCTTCACCAGTTATGCTGAAGAGCAAGGCGCTACCGCAGCTGAGACAGCGGAAGCTGCAGGCTGCGCTTCGTTATTAGCATCAAACAATGTATTTTATCGCTTCCGCCACTTTACGCAAAAGGAAAAATACAGCCAGATACCTGCACGTATCCGCATGCAGATCATGATGAAACCGGTTACCGGAAAAGAGTTTTTTGAATTGATGAGCCTTGCCATCTCTGCCATCAATGGCTGCGAAATGTGTGTAAATGCACACGAAGACTCACTGATAAAAATGGGTACTACCGAAGAGCGTATTTTTGATGCAGTGAGGATTGCATCATTAGTGACTGCAACCGGAAAGATTATCTTCTAATTCTAAAAAACAATATCATTTCGACGAACGCGATGGGATTAGCGAGAGGGTGAGGAGAAATCTTATACGATGTGCAAAGTCCGCTATGCAAATTGTAGAAGATTTCTCATCCGCGACCACTACGCAACCCTCCCTGCGAATTCGAAATGACATAGTTTTTTATGGTATGATTGGGATTATCTCAGTCCCTTCCCTTCCAAATACTTGATCAAAGCTGCAGGATGATCTGTTTGCAAACCTTTAAAGCCTAATGCAATAGCGGCATCCCAATTCTGGTCTTCGTCCTTGCTTTGAATATCCGGCCATACCGGGATATTCTGCTCATTGGCAAATTGCACCATCTCTCTGGTATACTCCTTCCATCCACCATCGAGAATATCTGGCTTTACCTGGTTGATGAAGGTCTTCATACCTTCTATATCTTTTACACTATTTGGCATGCTGAACATCAAAGGCATATCCGGGGCAACATGCCGCCAGTCGATAAACTGCTGGATACCATTGATGTAAACCAGCACTTGCTTTTCCATCCCATACTTTTTGAGCATAGCATAGGTGGCACTCGCTGATGCATTTTTGAAATCTATATAGATGTATATTTTATTCTTGCAAAGCTTCAGTATCTCCTCAAAAGTCGGTACACGATAATCTGTTTTGTCCAAACTATCGCGGCTTTTAACTCGGAGTTGTTCGATTTCAGCCAGGGTCATATCCTTAACAGCACCTTTGGCATCGGTCATGCGATTTACAGTATTATCATGCATGCTTACCAGGACACTGTCTTTTGTGGTGCGCAGATCTATCTCCACATAATCTGCTCCGTTTTGTATCGCTTCGGCATAGGCAGCAAGTGTATTTTCAGGATACTTTACATGATCTCCCCGATGACAGATCACTATAAATTTATGACGTGGTTTGGGTGCAGGATTAGTTTGTGCGCTTGCATCGATCCAAACGACACAGGCAGCTAATAAAAATAAAAATCTTTTCATTTAATTATTTACCCAGACCGGTTCTTTCTTTAACCATCACAGACGAAATAGCGTCGCCCACTTCATGGTCTGCCGAGGCTTTGAAATCGTAACCCAGCAATTGTGCAATTGTTTGGGCCAATTGTTTATGATAAGTGGTAGTTTGTGTTTTAACGATACCATCATGCGGTGTATCCGGACCGATCACCGCAAACCAGGTTTGCTCCGAATTCTTTACTCCGGCCCCGTGATTTCTCCAGGCATCAATATTAGTATCTCCCCTGCCATGATCACAGGTGATGATCAGCGTAGTTTTGTTCTTGTAAGTCGGATCACTTTGAATGTATTCCCATAGCTCTTTCAGATAAGCATCTTCCTGGTGAGCCTGTGTCAGGTACATTTTATAATTACCGGCGTGCGCCATATCATCGGTCTCATCAAAAGCTAGGTAAAGTACACGTGGTTTATATTCTTTCAGGTATTCTTTACCGAACTCATAGGTCATGAAGTCGATGCGGGTATCACCTAAATAATGTGGCGCTTTGTGTTGCATCTCGTTCAGGTATTTCAGGCGGTCATCTGCTTTTGTATCTACAAAATTGGTATAGCCCGCGTTCACTATTAACCCCGAGCGACTAACATTAAATATTGCCGGGAACGCTTCCCAAGAGGCAAATACTGCTACTTTATTCTCAAACCCTTTTTGTTTATCAAGGTATTCAAAAATACTCGTGTTAGGGTTAGGGACAGGATTATTGCTGTTCACCCTAACATCCGGGAAACCGGTAAATATTTCGTTATAGCCGGGATAGGAAAAGTGATATTGATTGGCTACTTCATCACAATTACCCATATCACGGTTTCCATATAATTGCCCCTCACTTGCCATGGTCGACCACATAAAAGGCATCAATAATTTGCGGCGTTCTTCGGGTGTCTGAGCCCAGAATTTTTTGCGGATATCGGCTTTTGAATCGGTATATTTTGAGTTGATCAGGGTTGAATCTGCTCCCCGGTAAAGCTCCTGCCAGCGAAAGCCGTCGAGGGTAACTACGATCACATTTTGGGTGCGATGATTTTGAGCGAAAAGTTTCGGAACTATTAAAAGAGCTAAAAATAACAATACAAGCTTCTTCATAAGTAACTATTTTTTTAGATGTATAAGAACAAAAAACGTATTAAACCTTGTTAATGCGACAAAAATAAAGGCGGGATATTAAGCCCACCTTTATTGAAATTTAATTTAAGAGTTGTTGGTAATTTATCAATTGTTAATAAATGTTACCCACGGTTTATTTTAGTATCCACATCACGCCATTGATGTCATCATTACCGCCATATTGACTTTGTAATGCGGCATTATAGTTTGTCGTATTGGCGGTACGTTCACTGATAGGATATTGGAAACGGAATGCAATACGCGCGCCGTTAGATGTACCAGGACCTACAGTAAAGTCAGGAATCCCGGTTCTGCGATAAGTGAAATACGACTCCAAACCTGAGTGGCGAAACAGCGCAAGGTAGCGTTGCTGCAATATCTCGGTCAGACCGGTAGCACCTGCTACATATTTAATTGCTGGTTGTGCATAGTATGTGGCCCAATTGGTATTGATGGTAAAAGTGTCATAATTACCGATTGCTTTTACGTCTGTTGAACCAGGTCTGTAAAAATAGGCAGTGAACGAACCTGTTGCAGGGATACCATAATAAGCCATTGATGCCTGGATACCATTTACATAGTGCGTTTCTGCATTTCCAGTTGCCCAACCGCGGTTGATGCCTTCGGCAATGTTAAACTCTTGCTCAGGGTAACCTACCTGGATGCTTTGCTCACCTGTATAAGTTGAGTAATAGTGCTTTCTATTAATAAATGAGTAATCTCCCAAGCCTGCGTTAGCATACATGGTACCCAGGTCGAGACCCGGATCAGCTCCTATGAAAGATGCAAAATCGGTAGGGCTTTGGTGCAGGTCATCTACATAGTGGCGCGCTGGTTCAGCAGTTACATACACACGCGGATCCTGGAAGGTAGTCAGCAACTTGATATAAGTTTGTGACGTATTTTGCCTTGAACCATTCTGACCAAAGTTATCCGGATTCATCGGGTAATAGTTAGTTGGCGAAACGAATGTGAACTGGAGGTTATCACTTGAGCTTGCCATCAACGGGTATTTAGTTGGATTGTTAACGATAGCTGCAAACTGAGTGGCAATATTCATGTCAGCATCGCTGGTTACTTTTTTGCTAAGTGCGACTAAAAGTCTCAGTTTATAAGCGTTAACAGCTTTTTGCCATTGGGTCAGATCGTTATTGTATAAAAAGTCGCCGGTTATGGCACCACCCTGTCCTATTACCGTGGTCAAATCCGTATTGGCTTCATCAAGCCATGTAAGGCACTGGGTCATCACGGCTTTTTGAGAATCATATTTGGGTTTCAGATTATCCAAACCTTTCAATGCTTCAGTCATTGGGATATCGCCCATCTCCAGGCTCATTTTGCTGAACAGGTACGCCCTGAAAAATTTACCCAAAGCGCTATAGCCATTAGTTGCCGCAGCACCAGCTGCAACTGCTTGCTGCTCCATCAGGGTAACGTTTTTTAACGGATCGTAATAGTTATCACCCGATCCAAAATCGTACGTATTATTTCCGTAATAGTTGTAATTGTACAGGTAATACTGGCAATATATTTCCTTCGATGTCTGAGGGAAATCAATCATGGAGTACTCCACGCCATTTAGCAACAACGCGGCCGGTACGCTGGAAGGCACGTTATTATTAACGGTTAACTCCTCGTAACTTTTTTTACAACCACTCGCTGTGACCAGCATCAGCGCTGCGAGTAATTGAAGTTTAAATATTTTTTTCATGATTATTATCGTTATAAATCAGAATGATAATTTAAAGTTGAAACCATAGCTTCTTACTGATGGCGATTGCAATCCGGTAAGTGACGTACGTGAATTAGCGTATTGATCCAGGTCTACGTCCTTGAATTTAGGATCGCCATAGAAATACAATAGGTTACGTCCATATATCGATACCGATGCAGACTTGATGAATGTTTTTTCCATCCATTTTTTCGGGAAGTCATAGCCAAAAGATACCTCGCGCAGTTTTGCATAAGTTTTGCTCATCAGGTAAGCCTCGTTCACGTTATAATATTCGCTGGCATACTCTTGTACTAAAGCAGGTGTTGTGTTCGGTGCAAATTGTAAAGCATTATAGTTTAAGATAGCCCCGGTGTTTGAGTCGTAGTTTGGCGCAACACCATTAGATATCTGAACACCTTTACCTACATAGGTTCCTTTGTAATTAGGATCAGGCTGTTGATTGTTTGCAGGATAATGCAGCCAGTCCTGGTAGCGGGCAGCACCTAATGCACCTTCTGCTGTTAGCGCATTTGAGCCACCACGCATGGTTTTGTTAAATACATAATCCTCGGTTACACCACCAACTGAACCATCGAACTGGAAGCCAAGGTGTAAGCCTTTATAATGGAAATTATTGCTAAAAGACCATGTCCAGTTAGGATCAAGGTGACCCAGGTACTGAGCAGTAGGGTTCACTACCGGTTCACCATTCGAGCTATATACGATCTGGCCGGCATTGTCTCGAACGAATTTGGTTCCGTATAATTTATCTACACGGTCGCCAACCTGGTAGTGTGTATTGTAAACGGTTTGTCCCGGTGGCAATTCTTCATAAACCTCTTTATAAGTAGACCAGTTAACCAACACATCCCATCCAAAACCACCTGCATCTCTTATCGGAGTTCCGCTTAATGAAAGCTCATAACCGGTTTTCTTGGTCTTTAATGCGTTAATGTATTCTACGTTATAACCTGTTGCGGTAGATATGGCGTTTGGTAATATTTGCGGACCATCTATGTACTGGAACGCTGTACCACTCAAACCTAACCGATTTCTAAGGAATTTAATATCAAAGCCTTCTTCGTAGTTTACACGTGTAAAGGTTTTAATATTGTTCTGATAAATTGAAGTAGGACCATATCCGGCTGTTTGATTGTTGTAAGGTTTAGCAATCGAATAACCTGATTTCAATGAATAATCAGGACCGTTATATGGTGATGTGTATGACGTTCCGTAATCAAGCGGGTTATCAAACAGAGATGGACCAGTTTGACCGCCAAACGCCGTTATGGTGTTGAACGGAGCAGGACCGATGGTTGCACTGGTCGCATCTGAACGGATGTTTGCGTAAGATCCGCGTATTTTCAGGAAGGAAATCACTTCAGGCAGCTTTATATAATCTGACACTACCGATGCCGCTGAAACACTTGGATAATAATAAGTTGCAACATCCTGGAAAGCTGACGAGTGTTCTAAGCGGAATGTACCCGAGATAGTGGCATATTTGCCGAACGATGCATCTAATGAACCGAACACACTTAATTGTCTCTCCGCCGAGTTAAAGCTGGTTGCCTGTACCGGGTTCTTAGAGTTACTGAATGAATATATTCCGGGAACATTCAGGTAGTCGGTAGATACCCAGCTTGAATTATAACTAAAATTACGCAAGTTGCCACCCACCAAACCTGATAGATTCAAAAAGTGCTTAACTGTGTAATCATAATTCAAAGTAAGGAAGGTGTTGTTTTCAAACAGGTCGCGACGGTCTTCGCGGTAATCGCCCTGGTTACCTTCACGTCCGTAAGGGTGGGCCGAATAAGGCATATCTTCTGTGCGCAGCAAGTTGTAAGTAGTTAGCTGCTCTTTCAGAGTAACGTTTAAGTGATTGTCAATTTTAAAGTTACCTGAAACATAACCATAGGTATCATTTTTATAATGTCCACGTGTCCAAATTTCGGTCATAAACCATGGGTTATGGTAACGGGTGTACTCAGCAAACTCTGATTGTGTTCCCACTTTACCTGGCTGCCAGATGTTTTTAATGCTTGGAGAATTCACGTCCCAGTCAGCGCCGGTCCAGATGGCCATGTTATAGATCAAGCTATTAGGGCCATACTGCACATCCGGGAAGTCATCAGTACTTTGGCGGTTAAAATCAACACTTGCTTCGAATTTCCAACGCGGTGATGGGTTGAACGAGCCGTAGAAGTTTGCGTTTGCTATATCCAGGTATTGGAAAGGTATATAGCTGTTCTGGTGTTGCTGCGAAACAGAGAAACGGGTAGTATAAGTATCGCCGTTTGCAGTAAGCGCGATGTCGTTGTTGGTTTGATAACCTGCACGCAGGAAATTAGCCAGGTTATTTGCTCCACGAGCTACCCATGGTGTTCCCTGGCGAACGCCATTTACAACCGGGCCGTCGTATTGCGGAATCAGCTGTCCGTTGAAGTAAGGGCCCCAAACGTCATAGTCACTATCCACACCACCCGGTGCACCACCTTTACCGTCAACGAATTGATAGTAGGTATTTTCACCCGGGCCAAATGAATGCTGAACCCGTGGGAAGGCAACAAAGCCTTTGTTTATCACGGTACTACTGTTTATATCAACAGTCAGGCCTTTTTGGGCGTTAGTACCTTTTTTAGTGGTGATAACAATAGCACCATTTTGCGCGCGGCTACCATAAAGTGCTGCGGCGGCAGGGCCTTTCAGTATAGTATAAGTATCGATATCATCCGGGCTTAAGTCGAATGTATCAGAGTTGACAGGCAGGCCGTCAATAACGTAAAGTGTTACCGTACTACCACGAATGGTAACATTCGGCACACCCAAAATTTCGGAAGTTGCGCCAACTGATAAGCCTGCTACCTTACCGATCAAACCGTTTACCGGGTTAGGATCGCGTGCGGTAGTCAATTGGTCGCCTTTAACTTCTTGTGTTGCATAACCAATGCGGCGGGTTTCTTTTTTAACACCCAAAGCGGTTACTACCACTTCGTTAAGGGATTTGCTGTCAGAAACGAGTGCAATGTTTAAGTTGGTCTGGTCGCCTACGGTAACTTCCTGTGTTACGTAACCCAGAAATTTAATAGTAAGGACGTCGCCTTTTTCTACGGTAAATAAAAAACGACCGTTAACGTCGGTCACGGTTCCTTTAGTTGTCCCTTTGAGTAAAACGGTTACTCCGGGTAAAGGCTGTTTGGTGTCGTCGGTTACGGTACCACCGATCTTGATCTGCCCGAATGAGAGTACCGGGGCAAGGAGTAATAACGTCATGGTTATCAGTGTCCTGAGGTGAATGTAAAGCTGCTTCATCTGCTGGTTAATTAGGGAGTGTGAAGGATATTTTTCATGCAGCAATACTAAACTTAGTTTATTATTTGTAAACTAATTTAGTATTAAGGAAAGCTTAAGGTTACGTGCGAAACGTGTTAAGAAGGGCGGTTTTTGTAACGTCAGAATTACAATCGACTTACAATTATTTAATATTCAGGAAAGAAGAAAGGCTTAGTTATTATCGTATAAATGATTTATAGCTAAAGACTTGAGGTGTTCAAGATCCTGTACCGGGGTATTCATTTCTTTAGCCTGGTCGTCCCAATGGCGCAGCTTGATAAACAGCTCTGCATCAGGGTGCTTTTCAAATTCAGCAGCTTCATTTTCATTCATACGTCCACCCTGGAACTCAAGGGTAGCCCTACTGGCTTCGGAAAGCTTATTATAATATTCGGGATATTTATAAGTAAGGTATCTTTTTGCGATTACGTGGCTTTCCACTAATGTCGCCAGTCTTTCAGAGAATCCGCGCTCACGCAAGTAATCGGCGCCAAGTTTCTCATGATCAACATTGCCAAACCCATCCATGCTTTCGGCCTCAGCATCTTCTGCGCACAGGTGACCGATGTCATGAAAAAATGCTGCTAAAATTACTTCGTCATCATAACCTTCGTCTTCGGCCAGGGTTGCCGCCTGCGACATGTGCTCCAGTTGAGATACCGGCTCGCCGATATAGTCTTCGTCGCCATGTTTTTCATACAGGGCGAAAACTTCGTCAACTATATCTTCTGGTGTAGTAGCGGCGCGATTCATAAACGTATCAGTTATGATACAAATAAAGGTATCAGATATTATTAAATCATTAAATTTTTATGATTGATTCATCTATCCAAATTAAAATGTCTTTTATTGTAAAAGGATTATTATAATCCTAATTTGCAATACCAATTATAAATATACCACGTTTACCTATATCTATGGAAGATGATGTACTGATCCAGATCAGTAACCGGATAAAAGAGCGCCGGCGCGAACAAAATATTACCGTACAGGAACTGGCCAACCAGGCCAATGTGAGCAAGGGGCTGATATCGCAGATAGAAAATAGCCGCACGATACCTTCACTGATTGTATTGATCGATATCATCAAAGCGCTTAATATCGACCTGAATGAGTTCTTTAAAGATATACGGACCAAAAGCGATGTATCACCTATCCTCGTAAAGCGGAAAGAAGAATACGACCATTTTGAAAAGGAGCACGCCAACGGCTTTCATTATAAAAGGATATTCACCCGGTTCATCGATCATTCTACAGTAGATATTGTAATTCTGGAGCTTGAGCCAAATTCAACAAGACCATTAGTAGAGACTGACGCATTTGAATATAAGTATATCATATCCGGCCAGATAGAATACCAAATAAACGGAGAAAAGATACTTTTAGGCCCTGGCGATTCCCTGTTGTTTGACGGGCGTATCCCCCACACCCCTGTCAATATGGGACAAGATAGTGCCAGTATGTTGGTGGTGTATTTTTTTGAGGAAAAGTGATTAGTTAACCAGTGATCGGTTAACCAGTTATCAGGAAATCTTGATAACGACCGACTAATTACTAGTTAACTAGTCACTGATTAACTAATCACCAAAAACAAATTAATCAAACCTTAACACTAAATTAGTTCGATATTAATAAACTTAGTTTAGTATTGCTCAACTATTATTCCCTACTATAATGTCTATTAAATTAGTTGTTTTTGATATCGCAGGCACCACTGTTAAGGATGACCACAATGTAAGCAAGGCTTTTAAAGCTGCTTTAGAAAAGTATAATTATGATGTTCCGCTGGAAATGATCAACCCTTTAATGGGTTATGAAAAGAACCAGGCCATTACGCAAATGCTGCAACTGCATGAGCCGGACACGTCAAAGATCACCCCTGAGCTGGTGAACGAAATACACCGCGAGTTTGTAAAACAAATGATTCATTTTTACCAATTTGAGCCGGGTATCGAGCCGCTGCCAAATGTGGAAGAAACGTTCGCTGCTTTGCATGATGCAAGCGTTCTGGTAGGTGTAAATACTGGTTTCTCAAAAGACATTGCCGAAACTGTTATCAATCGCCTGCAATGGCGCGAAAAAGGTTTGATCGATTACCTGATCGGCTCAGACGAAGTGGAGCTTGGCCGTCCGCATCCATTTATGATAAATAAGATTATGAAGGAAGCAGGCATTACCGATCCGCAGGAAGTAGCGAAAGTAGGTGACACTGAGGTTGACGTTCGTGAAGGTCAAAGTGTAGGTTGTAAATATGTTATAGGCGTTACAACCGGTATATTTACAAGAGAAGAACTGGAACAATACCATCCTACTCATATTATTGACAATATTGCCCAGGTATTGGATATCATCAAACAGTAAGTATGAAACTGATCGATCAGTGCAGACAAAAGGTAGCAAAATGGCCTTATGGGCTGTTATCGGTTATGGCTGCTGTTTCCTCATTCGGTGCCTATACTTGTATGTATGCATTCCGCAAGGCATTTGCAGCGGGCACTTTTAGCGGACTTCAGTACTTACATATCGATTATAAAGTATGGCTGGTAATTGCACAGGTTATTGGCTATACGTTAAGCAAATTCTACGGCGTTAAATTCATATCCGAATTAAAACCGGGGCAAAGAGCCAAATACATTTTAATGCTGATCGGCATTGCCTGGGCAGCATTATTGTTATTTTCTATAATTCCTGCTCCATACAATATAATTTGTCTATTTGTTAATGGGTTCCCTCTCGGATTGATTTGGGGGTTAGTATTTGGTTATTTAGAAGGCCGCAAATCTACAGAATTTATGGCCGCTGTTTTGTCCATCAGTTTGATATTCGCATCTGGATTTGTAAAGACGGTTGCGCGTATGTTAATGGGCTCGTTTCATATCAGCGAATACAGCATGCCATTTATCACAGGGGCATTATTCGTAGTTCCTTTACTTCTGTTTGTTTTTATGCTGGAACTAATGCCGCCGCCAACTGCTGAAGACATCCGCCTGCGTACTAAACGTTTGCCAATGGATGCCGCAGAGCGTAAAAGCTTTTTACAAAGATTTTTACCTGGTATTATTCTTACGCTCATCATATATGTACTCCTCACCATTATGCGCGATGTGCGCGACAGCTTTGAAGTAGAAATATGGAACAGCATGGGCATAAAAGACAATACGATCTACGCTAAAATAGATACTATAATATCTGTAATTGTACTGATTGCGATGAGTTTGCTTATTCTGATCAGGAAAAATCTGAAAGCATTTAGTTTGATCCACATCATGATCATATCAGGCTGTGTACTTATTGGTATCGGAACTGTATTGTTCACTTTTAATTTGATCAGCCCAATGGTTTGGATGACGCTTGCAGGGCTTGGTCTTTACATGGGCTATGTGCTTTATAATGCCGTTTTTTTTGAGCGCTTATTGGCATCTTTCCATTACAAGGGCAATGTTGGCTTTCTAATTTATGTAGCTGACTCTATGGGATACCTGGGCAGTGTAAGTGTGCTGCTTGTAAAAGAGCTGGGGCAGCCGAGTGTAAGCTGGGGTGAATTTTTTAAAGATAGCGTGCTGGCTGTAGCCGTTATAGGCGGTATATGCGCCACGCTATCGTTGCTGTACTTTATGCGCAGCGCCCGCAAAGACAAATTGGATCAACAAGAACAACTGAATATTTTACCTGTATGAAGCATTCTTCGGCCATAGTTATTGGCGCCGGAATCGTAGGTCTCGCCACTGCCCGTGCATTGGCTATAAGAGGTTACCGTGTTACTGTTTTTGAACGAAATGAGCGTGCTGTTGGCGCATCCATTCGCAACTTCGGGATGGTTTGGCCTATAGGACAGCAAACCGGTCCGCTGTTTGAGCGGGCCATGCTGTCGCGAAGCATTTATAAAGAAATTTGTACCGACGCCAACATCTGGCATAATGAAGTTGGCTCACTACACCTTGCTTATCATGACGATGAGCTTCAGGTAATGACAGAATACGTAGATGCAAATAAACTATATCGCGATTGCTCACTCCTTACTCCTGCTCAGGCTTTAGAAAAATCCCCTGCTGTTAACACAAATGGTTTAAAAGGCGCTTTGTGGAGCGGCGAGGAAATGATCATTGAATCAAGGGTTGCTGTCGGACAAATTGCGACTTACCTGGCTGATAAATATGGCGTCGATTTTCATTGGAACACGGCTATCAATAAAATAGAACATCCATCTGTATTTTCAGGCGATCGCAGCTGGCAGGCTGATGAAATATTTGTTTGCAGCGGTGCCGATTTTGAGACCTTATATCCCACCCTCTTTTTGGAGACCAATATCACCAAATGCAAGCTACAGATGATGCGCCTGGTAGCTCAACCTGATGGCTGGCGGATAGGTCCGTCTTTATGCGGTGGTTTATCCATGATCCATTACCCAGGCTTCCAGGTAGCACCTTCGTTGCCTGCATTACGCAAAAGATACGAAGAACAATATGCCGATTACCTGAACTGGGGTATCCATGTAATGGTTTCGCAAAATGGCGGTGGAGAATTAACTATCGGCGATTCGCACGAATACGGCCTGGTGCATGATCCGTTTGATAAAACATTTATTAATAAACTCATTACAGACTACTTACATACCTTCGCCAATTTTAAAGACTGGCAGCTGATGCAATCTTGGCATGGCATCTACCCAAAAATGATGAACGGTCAAACCGAACTGATAGTGGAAACAGAACCGGGCGTCACGGTGATCAATGGCCTCGGGGGTAATGGAATGACCTTGTCGTTTGGATTGTGTGAGCAGTTTTTTGCAGCGAGATAGATGGATTTGCAAATGTGCGGATATGCAAATGTGCAGATGCTCACAGTGTTAAAATTTGTAGAAAATAATTGATTGTTAACTTTAAAATTTGCAAATCTGCACATCTGCATATTTGCACATCAAAACCATGATTGATACAAGAAGAGATTTTCTAAAAAAAGCAGCCTTATTGGCCGGGGCAACCGGGCTGGCTAATATCATTCCTGCTTCTATTCAAAAAGCGATGGCCATCAATGCTCCTGAGGGAAGCACTTACATGGATGCCGAACATATTGTGATATTGATGCAGGAAAACCGCTCTTTCGATCATACTTATGGTACATTGCAGGGCGTGCGTGGTTATAACGATCCGCGTGCTATCGATCTGCCAAATAAAAATAAAGTATGGTTGCAATCAAATGCCGAAGGGGAAACTTATGCACCTTTTCATCTCGACATAAAGAACACTAAGGCCACCTGGATGAGCTCATTGCCGCACTCCTGGGCCAACCAGGTTAACGCCCGCAATGATGGCAGGTACGACCAGTGGCTTAATGTAAAAAAGAATGGCATTAAAGAATACAGCCATATGCCATTGACCATGGGTTTCCACAACCGCGAGGATATTCCCTTTTATTATGCATTGGCGGATGCTTTTACCGTTTGTGATCAGAACTTTTGTTCATCCTTAACCGGAACAAATCCTAATAGACTGCATTTTTGGACAGGCACCATCCGTCCGGAACAACATGAAAACTCCAGGGCGCACGTTTGGAACGAGGACATGGATTACGGCACTTTGAACTGGAAGACTTTCCCTGAGCGCCTGGAGGAAAATGGCATATCGTGGAAGTGTTATCAGAATGAAGTAGCGATCGATACTGGTTTTGAAGGTGAGGAAGATCCATGGCTGTCAAATTTTCAGGATAATCCGCTGGAGTTCTTTGGTCAATATAATATCCATCTGCATCCAAAGCACATTGAAGCGCTGGAAAAGAGATCGACACAGTTACCGCAAAAGATCGATGAGTTGGAGAAAAAGATCGCGTCGTTGCCGGCTGGCGATGCGCACATCGATCATCTTAAGCATCAGCTGAAAGACCTGCAGGATTACCTGGCAGGTGTGAAAAAGGAAAAAGAATTGTACAAGGCTGGTCAGTTTGATGCGCTATCAGACCATGAAAAAAGCCTGCACCGCAAAGCTTTTGATACCAATGCTAATGACCCCGACCATCGCGAACTGATCACCCTAAAATATAACGACAATGGCACCGAGCGCGAAATGCAGGTTCCAAAAGGCGATGTGCTGCATCAGTTCAGGGATGATGTGAAAAGTGGCAAATTGCCTACGGTATCGTGGGTTACCGCTCCGGAGCATTTCAGCGATCATCCGAGCTCGGCATGGTATGGTGCCTGGTACGTATCTGAAGTTTTGGATATCCTGACGCAGAACCCGGAGGTTTGGAAAAAGACCATCTTCATTTTAGCTTATGATGAGAATGATGGATATTTCGACCACGTACCACCGTTTACTGCCCCGCATTCAGGCAGACCAGAAACCGGAAAAGTCTCAAAAGGCATAGATACCCGTGTTGATTATGTAACGCTTGAACAAGAAAAAGACCGCAAAGGATTCCCTGAGCCATTTGACCGTGAATGTTCTATTGGTCTTGGGTTCCGTGTGCCACTAGTAATTGCGTCACCGTGGAGCAAAGGCGGATATGTGAATTCTGAGGTATTTGATCACACTTCTACCCTGCAATTTTTGGAGCATTTCTTAACTAAAAAAACAGGCAAGAAAATAACAGAGACCAATATCAGCGACTGGCGCAGAACGGTTTGCGGCGATTTGACTTCTACATTCAGACCATATCATGCCGGTGAAATCAAGAATCCTGAATTTTTGAAAAGAAATGAGTTTGTTGAGGGCATACACAAAGCGCAGTTCAGAAAGCTGCCGAATGACTACAAGCTGTTAACTAAGGAAGAAATTGCGCAAGCTAATCACGAGCCGCACACTTCACCTTATTTGCCTAAACAGGAAAAAGGCACCCGCCCGTCATGCGCTATACCTTATGAATTGTATGTGGACGGCAAATTGAGCGCTGATAAAAAATCATTCAATATAGAATTTACAGCCAGCAACAAAATTTGGGGTGATAAGACTGTGGGCGCACCGTTTAACGTTTACGCTCCCGGTAGCTATAAGCAAACCAATGGCAAATTCGAAAACCTGCGTACCTGGGCTTATGGCTTAACCGCCGGCGATACTTTAGCAGATAGCTGGGCTATTGAAGATTTCGAGGATAAGAATTACCACTTAAGGATATACGGTCCGAATGGTTTCTACCGCGAGTTTAAAGGCAACGCGGAAGATCCGGCTGTGCACATCAATTTTGATTACCAACGCTCGCTGACCGACAGCAAAAAGCTCACGGGCAATGTGATCGTCGAGATTAGTAATCAAACCGGCAAACTGCAAACTATTGAGATAAACGATAACGCATACAAAGCCAATAATCATCAAAAAATAGTTCCGGCATCGGGTAAAGCTTCCATAGTTTTAAACCTGGAGAAGAGCCATCACTGGTATGATTTCAGCATAAAAACAAACAGTCATGCAGGCTATGAAAAGCGCTATGCCGGTCACGTTGAAACAGGACAAAGCAGCCATACCGACCCTTTGATGGGCGGCATGATCGCTTAAACGTCTACCTGCTTTCTTTAACAAATTTCGCCCTTCCTACCAGGCTTTTATCTTTATTATCGACAACCGTGAGAATATAAGAGCCGGGTGGAAGGCTGTTAATATTACCCTGCCAGTCCCGCTGCGATGATGTTGAATTCAGCACATTCAACCCTACGCTATTCGTTATCATAATATGATAGGTCGAATTAGATGTTGAGGTCTGTAACACCGACAGCTTGATCACATTGCTCGCCGGGTTAGGGTAAATATTCATCAGATCTTTACCAGGTATACCAAAAATTACCGGAACAACATTTGAATAGGTTATCGCCGAGTTCATATCTTCCTGTTTAAGACGATACAAATTTGTTCCCGTTAAAGGATTGTGGTCGATCAGGCTGTATTTTCCCAGATCAGATGATGCAACACTTCCTATCACATTATAAGTGGCCCCATTGTCGTTACTACGCTCAACCGTAAAATTGGTATAATTTTGCTCATTCTCTGTTTGCCACACCAGTTGCGCGGACGATGGCTGTTTATCAACGGTAAAGTTTAACAACCGGTAAGCATACGCCGGATTTTCGCGGATAACCAGCTTGAACCGTCCGCTCCCAAAAGTTGTAGAGTCGGTTTGATTGATATCGAACAAATAGGTGTTGTTATGCTTCATATCCACCGAATCATGCTTGTAAGCATCCATTAACCATAGATCATATACCTGCGGTATTTGTGATGCACTAACCATTTGCATTTTATATACGCCGCTGGTCTTTGCAGTTATCTTTAGAGGTATAGATAAAGATGTCTGTTTAGGCAGTTGCATTTGATTAACCGCCATTGCAACGCTATCGCTGGAGAAAGACGATAAACTAACCGCGCCTAAGCCCTGCAAATAAGGCGCATCCTCCGTCTGCACAAATTTGTTATTCGCCGTATCGTTAAACCTGATCATCGTTTCATCGTAATTTGTACTGTCCTCGTTCAACTTCAGCATCAGGAAGCGGTTAACAGTCGCTGCAATTGGCTTACCCATCAGCAATTGATTACCCGAAACCTGTAAGGCCGTTTTAGCGGCTTCGGTAAAAACAAGCTGAGGTGAAGTCGCGGTCGCCCTTACAAAGAACCCTAAACCGGACGGAATAATATGCGTCGCGTTGTTTGTACCTGTTCCCCCTGAGCCAACCAGGTATGCACCATAGTTTTTGCTCACCTGGTCGAGGCAGTAGATGTATCCATTCAGCCCGGGACCATAAATGGCCGCTGCGCTGGAAGTGCTGCTGAATAAATCCCAGTCAATAGCACTTGGATAGGGATTGCCCACCAAATTGAACCCCTTTACAGATGCATTCCCGGTAGTGTTGGTAAAGCCCAGGTATTGAGATGTTGGCGTATACCAGTCGGCAACTGTTATGGTGCCCTGGTTTAAAACTCCGCTGGCTTTTAATGTCGCAGCAACCGGCACATAGGTTGTTGTGGTTTCTGTGGCCAGGTTTGCGGCGGCCCTATCCCCCCTGAAAAAGAACAGGAACCCATTCCCTAACGGGATGCTGAAACTACCCGCATCGCCATCAAACTGGTATAAAGACGACGCCAAGGTAATATTGTTTACCCCCCTGAAACTACTGTTCAAAAATGTAGTATATGCCGGGGCCATATTCTCTCTGAAAAAATAGATAGTAGGGTTGCCCGCCTTATCAAAACCGCCGGGTATCCCTGTAGTACCGGTCAAATAACAGGTATTGATCAAATAATTGATGCTGTAAATACCACTTCCTGCTGCGGTACTTACCGGGGATGACAGCAAACGATATCCCCGGTAACCTGTGCCTCCCGTTAGGAAACGTTCTGCGTATACAGTTCCCGTTATAGAATAGGGTGATGGAATTGCAGGCACTTCCGCGGTTTGAGCCGCATAACTTTTTAATACCATGATCCCGCCCGACGCTACAGCCAGGTTGCCTTTGGTGATCTTCAACTCACGATATATATCCAGTGTATCGCTATTAACGGTAACTGTTCCACCTGCAGAGTTGTTTACCTCCATCGTTCCAACATGAGCATAAGCACCAGCCGTAGTACCATTGTAGCTCTGCGCTGCACCACTTCCATTCCATGTTATTTTAGAGGCATTGTTATTGTTCCAATCTATCTTACCCGTTCCCTGGTTATATACATTACAAGCCACATTCAAGTTATAACCATTCAAAGTCAGGGTACCTGTACCGCTGAGTGTAATGCCAAAGACCGAAGCATTAGCACCTAATGTCAGATTTTTACCTGTAGGAATGACCAGGCTTGCCGTGCCATCAAAGGCCGGGGCCTGGTTGGTAACACCCGTTGTTGTATTATCCCAATTATTTGGATCGTTATAAGTGGATGTTACACCTTTATAGGTATAAGTTAATGCTCCCGGAATTGCAGCTGCATAAGTTTGATTAACCGCTACCGCACCTCCCGTGGTGAAAGTGGTAGGATTACTTTGATTAACGAATTCTGCCTTTATCCAATCCGCCGATTTGGCCACGTTTGATATCCTGGCTTCATCAAGTGTGCCGTACAGCCAATTACCAGCGTTGAAATCTGACCCAAGATAAATAACATTGCCATTGCCTGATGCAACAGCCCCGGTCATTGACCTATCGAGCACCCCGTCTACATAAGTATAAAAAGTATTGTTCGATGCATTGTAAACGCCCTGCAAATAATGCCATACCCCGGAGGTTAGCGGAGTTCCGCCGCTGGCGCTCCTATTCAAACTCGCGGCGCCGGTTGCGCTTCTTGTTTCTACCTCATCGTAAACAGTAGTAGCCGAAGCGCCGTAAAGGCCAAACTTATACCCTCCTGCCGTATAGCTATATTGATTAGTGATGATTTTCTGATCGGTATGCCCGGTGAACGAGGTAGGATTAACCCAGGCTGATAATGTGAACGACCCGGTTATGTTGTTTGAAGTTGATGTGGTTATGATCTGGCTGGTTGTGCCATTAAACTGGTAGCCGCTGTTCACCTCACCGGTTACTGGTGTTGTATTAGTTTGTGTCGCATTGCGGCCATTGTTTGTTCCGTCGACAATCGCAGCCGTAGCCAAACCCTCATTCAAATGATACACCGCCAGGTAATCGCTGGCCCAGGTATTGCCAAAAAATGCGGCATTATGTGTTACGGTCGGCGCTTTTGATCCGAAATAAAAGTTGATAGTGGTATTAGTAGAATAACTCAACGTGGGGATATTCACCCACACCAGCAGGCTACCTGCGGTTTGATCATATTTTTCCACCTGATAATTCAGCTCAGTTGACGAACCCGGCAGCGTGAAAGCGAAGTCGTAGTTAATACCGTTAGGGTTTTGCACTTTGTCGGCGCAGGCGTTCCCAATTTTTAAAGCATTATCCTGTATGTAGATCAGCGCTGGAAAATTAGATAACGCAGTCGTAATTCCCAGCGTAGAGGACTTAAGCGTTAAGACTTTACTGAAAGCATAATTGCCATAACTTGTAGCGCTGGCTGACGCGATAACCACGCTTATTGTTGCGCTTGTTGTGCCCTGCGAACCAACAGCGGTTGTATAATAATTAGTAGCTGTTAAAGTATAGGTGCCTGCAGTCAAGGCACTTGTATTAAGACTTGCTGTATAAGGCGAAGTAACATCCGTAACAGGTGCTAATGTACCCAACGTGATCACCACCTTATTCACCGTGCCAAGCGAGGGTGCCGATGCGGTCGCGGTAACTGAAATCACATCACCTACATTGTAATTAGAGCCGGCAGCGGGAGATGTAATTGCAACCGTTTGTGCATCAGCTTTGGCGAAAATTCCAAATAAAAAAAATAAAGCAATAAAAAAGCTCCTGTAAGGTTTTTCCATTCTGCAATCCATTAAATGCCCATCTAAATCCTGTTCTCACAAAATGCCCGGCTAAGAAGTTTTGCTTTGGGAGCCAGTCGGTTTGACTGTAAAGAGTAGTTTAAGGTAATTAAGATTATTAATCTATACGCAATTATAATAAAATAGACTTTATCCTAAAAGAAATTTAGATAATATTATAGTTACAAAATTTGTTTCCCATAACAATTGTTAACTTTTAGTAAATCACTAGAATTTGTAGAGTTCATTCGCTATGTTCGATAATCAGATCGATGAATGAGAAATTACTTATACATTAGTATTTATTAAAACAGTGTATTCTTAACTGATTCACGAGCGACCTATTTTATCAAAAGCAACAGCCTTAAAATGAAAATCTTTCTCTCCATGTTATGCCTGGCATTCATTTATTCCGAAGGCTTTGCCCAACAAAAACCGCAGATCAATAGCCCGGATTTTTTTGGCGTGCGAATAGGGAAACATTTCTTTTATACCATCCCGGTGAGTGGCTCAAGACCTATGGAGATCGATGCTAAAAATCTACCTAAAGGCATTAGTTATGACAAGAAAAAGGGGATTATTTCAGGCAGTCTGACAGAAAAAGGGAAATACCATATCGAAATAAGCGCTTCAAATAAAAGCGGGTCTGCAAAGAAGCACTTTAATGTAGTAGCAGGTGATCAGTTAGCCTTAACGCCGCCTATGGGCTGGAGCAGTTGGTATAGCTATGGACGAAAGGCAAAAGAATCCGATATTTTGAAAACCGCTCAGTTGATGAAAAAGTACGGTTTGGATCAATATGGCTGGAGTATATTGGAAATCGATGATCCCTGGACCAACCAGCCCGATGATAAAGACCCGCTTTGGGAGCAACTGAACCATAAGGTAAACAAGGACGTCTATCAATATCACGAGGGCCCAAATAATCTGCCCGACAGAAAAGGCACTATTAGGGATGCTAGTGGGAAATTATTGCCAAATCAGCATTATAAAAACATTGAACAAACGGTAAAGCAAATACATGATCTCGGTTTTAAAGTAGGTATTTACAGCTCGCCCGGACCGCTTACTTGTGGCGGCGTTGCCGGCAGCTATGGCCATGAATTGCAGGATGCGCAATATTTTGCCAAAGTTGGTTTTGATTATCTGAAGTACGATTGGTGCAGCTATGGCGTGTTTGCCAAGGATAATTCCGAGGAAGAATTAATGAAGCCCTACACATTAATGGGCAATGCCTTGAAAGAACAGCACAGAGATATTATCTTCTCACTTTGTCAGTATGGTATGGGGGATGTTTGGAAATGGGGGTATAAAACAGGTGGTCAGTTGTGGCGGACCGGCGATGATGTTCGGGATAATTGGGCATCGGTATATGCCGCCTTTAAAAAGCTGGCTGATAAATCAGAATACGTTCAACCCGGCAGATGGAATGACCCGGATATTTTGCAAGTGGGCGCTGTGGGTGCTGAAAGTCGCGAAGGCAACAGCAATCATCTATCCAAAGAAGAACAACGGACGGTGATGAGCATGTGGAGCCTGTTAAGCGCACCGCTATTCATTGGCGCCAATGTGGAGCATATCGATCAGTTCACATTGTCGCTACTGACCAATAACGAAGTCATAGCAATCGATCAGGACGCCTTGGGCAAAGCAGCACACCTGAAACTCACGCTGGATAATAAAGTGGAAGTATGGACCAAAGAATTATATGACGGACAGATAGCCATAGGATTACTCAACCCAACGGATACCGACCAAAGCTTTGATTTTCAATTTTCGTCCATCGGAGCAAACGCCGTTTACCAGGTACGCAACTTGTGGCAAAAAAAGAATTTGGGCAAGCAATTGAAGAGCCTGCCCTGTAAAATTCCGTCACATGGAATATTGCTGATCACGCTGAAAAAGTAGCGTAATTACTACTTACTCCACTCGTCTGTAGTCAGCACATCAGCCTGGCGCGGGAAAACTTTCTCAACCAATACGCGGTGAACTTCTTCATCACCATCACCGCAGGCATCAGCCAAAACGGTTAATTGGTAATCTTTATCACTGGCTTCGCGAACAGTAGACAATACTACGCCGCTGGTAGCTATACCGGTTAATACCATGTGGCTAATACCAAAAGATCGCAGTACTACTTCCAGATCGCTGCCTGCAAACGCGCTTACGCGTCGTTTTGTAACAACCAACTCGCCTTCCTGTGGCGCTACAGCCGGGTGAACAGCCATAAATTCCTGCATGTTGGTGCCTTCAAACATGGCTTTACCCTGAGAAAAAGTTTTGTTATTCGGACTGATCTCGGGTGCTCCTTGTCTGAAGCCTACAACCACATATATTACGGGGATCTTTTTTGAACGGGCGGCGGCTATTGCTTTAGCTACATTACTCAACACGGTAGTTGCATCCGGCAAGCGCGGAACGATCCCGACCTGCATATCCATCACTAAAAGGGCTGTCTTGTTTTCCATTTGGGGTATTTTTAATTTCTGCTAAGTTTCAAAACTTTTTGACCGAAAATCAAATTTAGTCAGGAAAATAACGATAAAGTTACACAGGGGTTCATAACGCAGGGTCCTCTGTGAGAGACCCTGCTGAGACAGTTGAGCAGGCGATTGATGTGTATGTTATGCATAAAATGAAAATAATCTGTCATATAAACATGAATTAATCCATATTTGAAATTAAATCGGCAATGCATCTGATGGCATGCTCCCCTATTGCTGTGTAACACCAATAAAACCTATGCGAAACAAAATTTACTTTAAATATTTAACGATCGCCTTGCTGCTATTTGCAGGACTTTTTTTGCTGAGCGGCTTCCAGGCCGCGCCCCCAGCTAGGCCGCAAAAAACCAAAGGTCCACGTATCGTAAACATTGTCAATTTTATTCGTTTGCTGGAACCAAGGGATTCTGCTATTACAGAAGATGTGCTTTATCAAACTGTAGTTAAGCAAGTGAACTTAATGAAGAAGTATCATTTACGGGGTACGTTTCTTTTACAGTATGATGCGCTGCTCGACTCCAGGTATCAGAAGCTTCTGAAAAGTCTTCCGCGCAACTCATTCGAGATTGGTGCATGGTGGGAAATACCACAACCACTGGTAGAAAATGCCGGGTTAAAATGGCGCGGCCGTTATCCATGGGACTGGCGTGCAAACATAGGTTTCGCCACAGGCTATACTCCTCATGAACGTGAACAGCTTGCCGATGTATATATGCGGGACTTCAAGAAGATATTCGGCTACTATCCAAAGTCGGTAGCGTCCTGGTTTATTGATGCCCATACCCTGAATTACCTTTATCAAAAATATAACATCGTTGCGTCCGCCAATTGCAAAGACCAATATGGCACCGATGGCTACACATTATGGGGTGGCTATTGGAGCCAGGCCTATTATCCGAGCAAAGTAAATGCTTATATGCCGGCACAAAACGAAGCTAACCAAATACCGGTACCTATTTTCAGGATGCTGGGGAGTGACCCTATCCGTCAATATGATGAAGGGCTGGGGCACCAACGTCAAGGCGTGATCACCTTAGAGCCTGTTTATCCTCACGCCGGCGGAGATTCTACCTGGGTGAACTGGCTTTTCAAACAATTTGTGAACGGCGCCGCTTTAGGTTTTGCTTACACACAAGCCGGACAGGAAAACTCGTTCACATGGCCCGCCATGGCAAAGGGGCTGGAATTGCAATTCCCATTAATAAAAAAGCTGAGCGATCAGAAAAAGATCAAAGTAGAAACGCTGGCCGAATCGGGGCAATGGTTTAAAGATCATTATAAAGTTACGCCATCAACCGCAGTGACTGCTACCGAAGATATGCCGGGCGGCAACGCCAAAACTGTTTGGTTCGACAGCCGTTTTTACCGGGCAAATCTGCTATGGGAGAATGGAACATTAAAATTCAGAGATATCCATTTATTTAACGAGAAACTGCGCTCGAAATATGAGACTGAAGTAGCTACATCCAACGAGTGCACCTTCTTCACCTTACCTGCGGTAGATGGCTATTTATGGAGCTCACCGGACAAGTTTGCGGGACTGAAATTTAAAGTGATACTGAACGGCAAAGAACAATTATTAGAAGGTGGTGACCCGGTGGTAACTGAATCGTTGCCAGGTAAATTATTGATAAAATGGCCTCTAAAAACTATTAAAGGTTCTTTGGAAATTGTATTCACGGAGAAACAAGTTAAGATAACTCTGAATTGCAACCAACAGGCCAAATGGCTGCTGGATCTGGAAACTGCAGATAAAGTGGCCCTACCTTTTACCGGGATAACTTCAAATAAAGTTTCGGCACAGTTTGAGGGATTGAAATATGCGATAATAGCCGCAAAAGGAACCTTTACTGATCCGGGAAATGATCACCGTTTTCTTATTATTCCATCACAAAATCAGATATTGCTTGATCTATAAATTAAATACCATTTACTGATATCCGCCATGTTTATAAAAAGAATAATTGCCGTTGTTTTGATCTCAGCAGCTACTTTGATCTTCTCAAAAGAATCGGAAGCTGCAAGTGTAGTTATTGCTCCAAAAGAGCAGTCCATAACCATTAGCAGCCATAAGCTTACTATGACACTTGATTATGGAAAAGAGGTGCGTATTAGCTCTCTAACTGTAAATGGTCAAAAGGTGATCAGCAATGATGATGGCATTTTCACCTCCGTGAAAGTGGGCGCTGAAACTTATTCTTCACTTCATTTAAAATCAAGCCCGGTATTGGTTAAAGGCAAAAACATTGTCAGGATCAACGGCATCAAATATGGCAGTACTACTTTGACGATCACGGAAAATTGGATATTCGATACCAGCGGGCCGTCTGTTAAATGGACGATAGAACGCACTTTGTCGCAACCGGCAAAGGCAGATGAAACCGCATCACCGGTTTTTAATTTCGATAATATCAACACCTGGGAAGGTGCTTACCAGGGCTACGGCGGACTAGCCTGGTTCTACCTTTTTAACGAGAAGTTATGTACCTACGGGGTTCATAGCCGGTCATCCAGTTTTTGGAACAGCAAAACAGGAAACGGTTTAAGCATTACGGTTGCTGTGCCGGGCAAACAGGTTGCCATGAAATACACCCGCACCAATGACGATAAGCTAGCCTATACAGTTAGTGTAGCCGACAAGGAGTTTATTCCAAAATCTGATACCGGAACCAACCGCAGGCGTTTCATTCGGGGGCACACAGATGTATGGTCGGCTCAAACATTGGCGGCAGGCAAGAGCACCCAGACTTTAACACTTAGTTATTTTGATGTTAATGAACGCTATGGACGCGGGCACTTTAAAGGTGTTGATGGTACAGAGGTAAGCAACGTACTGAATACGATTGCCCGCATCGGTGTGATCGATTCGCTGCATTTTGGAGGCAATAGCTGGCACACGCCTTACGGGCCTATCTGCCTGCATGAGCAATACATAGCGCAATTGGGTTTGGCCATAAACGATCCTCAATATTTAAGAGGCTATCAGAGCTGCCTTGATTTTTACCGGGACCACGCTATCAAACCTGACGGTCGCGTTTACCCGCGTTGGGCCTATACCAATGAGGATGCGATGCCCGGCAAGTTCAACAAAGATGGATTTTACGAAGCTCAATGGGGCATCCTGATGGATTCGAACCCTGACTTTGTCACCAACGTTTCTGAGTTATTTGATATGAATGGTGATCTGCATTGGGTAAAAACGCATCAGCTTGCCTGCGAAAAAGCGCTTGACTGGATCCTGAAACGGGACAATAATAATAATGGCCTGGTCAAAATGATGACGGATAACCAATCGGAGAAAAAAAGCAGCGACTGGATCGATATTATTTGGGCATCATACGAAAATGCTTTCGTGAACGCCAAGCTTTACCACGCACTGGTGAAATGGGCGGCAATTGAACACCAATTAAATAATCCGGCTAAAGCGAAATACTACGAAGACTTTGCTGCCAAACTTAAAACCAACTTTAACAAACCGGTTACCGAAGGCGGTTTTTGGGACGAAGAAAAGAAATGTTATGTGCACTGGCGCGATAAAGATGGCAGCATACACGGTCGTAACATGGTTACCCCGGTAAACTTTATGGCGATAGCTTATGGGATATGTGACAATGCTGACCGCAAAAAGATCATCCTGGATGCTATTGAAAAACAAATGGATCAGGAAAAGCTGTTCTTTTGGCCAATATGTATGACTCCCTACGAAAAGGGCGAAGGAAATGACTGGCAGTGGCCTTTTCCAAACTATGAAAATGGCGACCTGTTTTTATCCTGGGGTTCAATAGGTGTTAAAGCTTATGCGAGTTATGATCCGGCGCTGGCATTAAAGTATGTGAAGAATGTGCTGCATCAATACAGTAAAGATGGCCTTGCCTTTCAACGCTATGGGCGTTTAAAACAAGATGGGTTGGGCGATGATATTTTATCAGGAAATAGCTTAGCCATTGTGGGATTATACCAGGCCATTTATGGTATCAACCCAATGTACAACCGGCTTTACCTGGAGCCTCATCTGTCACCTGAATTAGACGGAACTGAGCTGAATTATAATTTCAAAGGTCAGCGTTTGAATATTTCTCTTGATAATGATAAGTACGCGGTATCAAACAAAATATTTAAGGTGGTATCGCCCCAAAGCTTTGGGTTTTATGCAACCAAAGGGCAGTTATCCTATTTCGACAGGAACAGCACAAAAGCGTCATTGCAAATCACTTCCGCACAGCCATTGACTATCGAAATTAAAAACTGGGATCATCATAAAATTGAATTCTCCGCAACTGCCGCCAAGGCCTCTGCACAGCTGGTATCTTACCTGGTGAGCCAATTGCAGGCAGATACTTATTATTCAGTTAGCACGAATGGTGCTGATACTAAGAAGATTAAGAGTGATAAAAACGGGGATATTTTGTTGGACAATCAATCGGTTTCGCGTTCGAACACGATTATTTTAGAGCGTAATTAGATGCTCTTCAACGCAGGGTCCCCTTTGGGAGACCGTGCTGAGACGTTTTCATTTGGAACCTTTGGGGTTTTGCACTTAGCACCCAAACTGCCTTAAATGGTGGTCGCTATGTTTATAAGCCATACACCCCACTTGTTCTAACGTCATTTTACCAAAGAATGGATGTTCTATACCCTCGTGAGTAAATTTGCCATGGCCTTGCAGCAAACTGATCCATTTTTCTTTTTCGGCCTTTACATCTCCACCATCCGTGGTGATCCTAAATTCAGGAGAAGTTGGTGTATTACGTCTCAGTGGCGCTTCGTCCTTCAGCATACTGCGCAATGCCATTTTTCCGAATAGTCGTCCTACGAATGCTTGTTTAAATTTTTGCCTGCCAGATATCAACTCCTCCCACGCAGTACAGTGTCGCAGCATTTGCGAAACATTCATTTTGCCCCATTGGGCCTGGCTGTTTTCATTCAAATTATTTATCCTGCTGATTAACTCGTCCCTGGTTGCTTTATCAAGTGTGGTCTTCATAGAGGTTTATAATCGGTTATCACAAATATAAATTTTAAGGTTTAAATATCTCCTCATAAATACCTCTGTTCAAAAACGAACGTCACGTTGTTCGCTTTCATTACATGATCAATTTTTAAAAATCGCTTAAGTCTGTTGATAATCAATTAATTGACGGATTGGAACAATGATTGACGAACTGACTATACTTGAATTCTCATTTTCTTCATATCGACGTTTATAACCTTGCCTCACAGGCAACCCTATTCTCAGGATTGACGGTTGTGCTGCTTTTAGGGTTTGCTAAAAGGGTTAATCGAACAGTCAATCTGTTTCTGGGGTTGGTTTTAGTTGCAGTCATATTGAAAACCGGCGGACTTACACCAATCCTTTTACCAGCCGTTGGGCCTCTATTGTATTTTTATGTACGGCAATTGATATCCCCGGAGCAACAATTTCACTGGAAAGATTTGCTTCATTTTTGCCCCTTGCTTGCAGGGTTTTGGATGCCGGTTTGGCTGGCATTAATTCTGGTCATCATTTACTTATATCTGTCGCACTTACTGATACAGAAATTTTATGACCAACTGAAGCCCGTATTGATGGACCGGCCCCGATTTGCTTTCCGGTGGTTAGACAAAGCACTGATGTTGCTTGGTTTGCTATGCATATTATGGATACTCAATGACAATTTCAGTTTTGCCGCAGCTTTTGTATCAATTGGGATGGCCGGGAAAGCCGTTCTAAAGCCGGATACAAGTGTCAAACTGGACATGCCTATAACGGACAGATCAGATGCAAAAGAGAAAGGCCGGAGGTTAAAAGAAGCAGTTGCCGCAAACCGCCTATACGAGGATGCCGAACTGACATTAACTGCCTTAGCCATAAAACTGTCGATCCATCCGCAAGATCTGTCCCGCATCATTAATGTGGGGCTGGAAAAGAACTTCAATGATTTTATTAATGAGTTCCGGGTTCGGGAGATTACACGAAAAATGAACGCCCCTGCTTATAATAAGCTGACCTTATTGGGTATTGCTTATGAATCGGGGTTTAATTCCCAAAGAACTTTTAACCGGGCCTTCAAAGAGATGACCGGCAAAACACCTTTGGAGTATAAAAACATCCTGAAAATGTTGCCAAATAATAATTTGGCCAACCTGCCACGCATACGGCCGGTAATATTGCGTTCGGAAAGCCCGCCAAATTGGGTTCCTGAAAAATCAACACGCAATATCATGATACGGAATTATTTAAAAATCGCCTGGCGCAATATTCTTGGTAGTAAAGCTTACAGCACCCTCAATATTATAGGTCTTGCAACCGGCATGGCCGTCGCCCTGCTTATTGGTCTCTGGGCATATGATCAGTATTCGTACGACCGCTTCCTGCCCGCATATGAGCAAGCCTACTCAGTCAAAGTTAACTATACCAACTCTCACGATGGTACGCATACACAGAACTACCTGCCCATTCCGCTGGCTGATGTATTAAAAAACAATGTTCCGGGCATCAAATATGTTGCTGTAGCCGACCTGGCCGATTTTCCGGCACGTGACTTCATGGTCGGGAACAAAAAGTTATTGGTTAATGGCGGCACGGTAGCTCCTGATTTCCTGAAAATATTTCAATATTCTTTAGTAAAAGGCAATGCGAATAATGTACTGAAAGATCCTTTTTCTATCGTGGTCGATGAATCGACTGCGAAATCCTTATTTGGCGATGATGATCCGATAGGTAAAACCATCAAAATTGATAATCAGCATGATGTGAAAGTTACCGGTGTTATGAAGGACTTCCCGTCCAACTCCACTTTTCAATTTCACTTTTTGATGCCTTTTAGTTATGCAGAACAAACCGCAGATTTTATAAAAAATGCCCGTACCAATTGGGATAATAATTCATTCGAAATTTTTGTAGGCCTGCAGCCGGGGGTGACAAGCGACCAGGTTGCCGGCAAAATCAAAAACCTGATTGCCGAGAACAATCCGTTATCACGCTCTTATAAACCCGAAGTTTTCCTTTACCCGTTAAAGAGCTGGCATTTATATTCTGATTTTAAAAACGGAAAAACTGTGGGTGGCTTTATCAGTTATGTACGGATGTTCAGTATTATCGGCGGACTTGTGCTGCTGATTGCATGTGTCAATTTTGTAAACCTTTCAACCGCCCGGTCCGAAAAGCGGGCCCGGGAGGTTGGTGTTCGTAAAGCAATAGGCTCATTGCGCGGCGATCTGATCTTCCAGTTTCTAACCGAGTCTATCCTAATAACATTGATAGCCTTCCTATTATCGGTTGGATTGGTGCAACTGGCACTACCCTATTTCAATACAATTACAACCAATTCGGTACACATTCCTTATGGGAATGTCTTTTTCTGGTGTATCATGATTAGTTATGTACTCATCACAGGATTATTGGCCGGAGCGCGACCAGCATTTTATCTTTCCGCATTTAACCCCGTAAAGGTATTAAAGGGTAATATCCGGATCGGTAAGGCAGCTACCTTACCGAGAAAAATATTGGTTGTAGTGCAGTTCACTTGCTCTGTTGCTTTTATTATCAGCACAGTGATCATCTACCAGCAAATTCAATACGCCAAAAATCGCCCTACAGGTTACAGCGCAGACAGGTTAGTATCAACCTTTATGACAAAAGACCTGGCAGATCATTACGACGCTTTTAAAATTGACCTGATAGCGAGTGGCATGGTGGAGAACATCACCAAAGCATCTAGCCCCGTTACCAGTATTGGTTGGCATACCGGCATCGAGCAATGGCCGGGGCAAAATGCTGGCGACCAAAAAATAAATGTTGGCGCCATAATTATCGATGACAATTATTTTAAGACAGTTGGCATGAAGTTGATCGATGGGCATAATTTTTCTGACAACCTGAATGCGGATGCGAATAATATTATTGTGAATGAGTCTGCTGTTAAACGTATGGGTCTGAAGGAGCCTATAAACCAAATCATCACTTGCAATGGTATCGACGGGCGATCAAGGATCATAGGCGTAGTGAAGGATGCGCTGATGGAATCTCCGTTTACGCCTGTTGAACCATTGGTATTTACGCATAAACAGTTTGCCAGTCAGGTAATTTATCGTTTGTCACCCGGCGTAAATCCGCATGACGCCATTGAGAAAATCGGTAAGATATTCGATAAATATAATCCGGCCTATCCTTTCTCCTATTCATTTGTAAATGAAGCCTACAACCAGAAATTTAACCTGGAAACATTGGTGGGTAAGCTTGCAGGCATTTTTGCTGGTCTTGCCATTTTTGTATCCTGCCTGGGATTGTTTGGACTAGCAGCCTACGTTGCCGAACAGCGCACCAAAGAAATAGGCATCCGAAAAGTATTAGGCGCGTCAGTAGGACAGGTATGGATATTATTATCGGGCGATTTCATTCTATTGGTGAGCATCAGCTGTGTGATTGCTTCGCCAATAGCACTGTATTTCCTGAGCAATTGGCTGCAAAAGTATGATTACAGGATAAGTATAGGGCCGGGTGTATTCGTGATATCGGCTATTATGGCGATTGTATTTACATTGATTACGATCAGTTTCCAGGCTATAAAGGCGGCGCTTGCGAACCCGGTAAAAAGTTTAAGAAGTGAGTAGCGTTCCTAACGCAGGGTCCCCGTTGGGAGACCCTGCTGAGACGAAGACCCTGCTGAGACAGTGATGATATTACTTTATTACTATTACTTAGTGAATTTCATGAGAAGATTGATCAACTCTGATTTATCCTCTAAATACTTATTACATAAAAATACTCCTCCCATTCCGGTAGCGGGATTGAAAAACAGGAAAGTACTAACGCCCGGATCATCACCATCATGACCGATAGTTCCGTTGGTGTAAAGGTTCCAGAAAATGCCTTTGTTGCGATTAGCCAGACTGATGCCTGCGGGTGGATTTTCTTTAGAAAATTGTGGAGTAAACATAGCTTTATAAGATGCGTTCTTTAAAAGCCTTTCATCGCCATGATAACCTTTTATTAAAGCGATAAGGTATTTGCTGAGATCGGCCGTAGTTGTTCTGAGGCCGCCGTCGGGATAAGTGATCCAATGGTAATAAGGGAATGCAGCCTGCCGGTTATAGTATGGCCGGGCATACCGGTTTAATTTATTAGCATCCAACGTCCACCCTGAATTATTCATCTTCAGGGGCTGTAAAATATACTTTGTTGTAAAATCGGCATAAGACATACCCGATTTCAATTCAATTAAGTATGCCGCTAAAGCTGACCCAATATTGCTATACCTTGAAGTGCCACCAGGCTTACCTTGCCCAAAATTATCCTTGCTATAATATTTGCCACCTTCAGAAAGGTAATTATAGAAGAAATCTTTAAGTGAGCTATCGGGTATCTTGTTGTTATATCCCAAACCTTTTAATAATTTATATGCGCTGGTATCGTAAGGAGAGAAATTTTCGTCAAACTGGTAGGTATCAGGGAACATCGCCGGGTTATCGATAATACCGGAGCTATGATCGGTCAGTTCCCTTATTGTGACATACCCGTTGAGATAATTTGGATTAACCACTTTAAAAGGCAGTATAGTATTGATATCGGTTTCAAGATTAAAATAGCCTAACTCGATAGCTTTCATCACCGCTATAGCGCAGAATGTTTTACTTACGGAACCGATGTTTTGGATGGTATTCGATGTGTAATTCCTTTTTGCGGCGATATCGGCGTACCCAAAATTGTGTTCATAAACGATCTTTTGAGAATTTACCAAAACTACTGACAAGCCGGGCAGGCTGTCCTTATCAAAAACTTGTTGCAGGGATTTAGTTAAAGTGTCGAATTTAGTTTGACTGAAAGCGGAATAACTTGTAAGAGTTAACAGCAAACACAGGACAATGGTAAACTTGCTTTTTGGCATAGGATATAATTATTTGATTGAGCCAAAGCTAAACAGAAGCCAATCATCAGTATTGTAAAAAATCGAAATGCCCGTTAATTGGCAGTAAATAATCCTCCTTGCTGAACGATGAGGGTACATCGGAAAGAATTCGCTGGTAAGATTTGATGAAATGCGACTGATCATAAAAGCCATGCCGGTAGGCCAATGAGCTTAAATTTTCATCGCCTGCGAAATTGCTCAGATCATCAACCAGCCACCTAAGCTTCAAAATACGCTGGATCTCTTTGGGTGCAAGACCTATCAGTTCTTTAAACTTTTGCTCAACACGGCGTTGTGAATAGCCGGATGCAGCGGCTATATCGGCGATACTGGTTGTGGCCGGGGTTAACACATTCATCTGAAGCTGGCTGAATGCCCATCGGGTGAAATCATAATCAGCGCTTGTGCCGATATAAGCTTCTAAAACTTTATAAAACTCGGGGATCAGAATGTTCTCGTCGGCAAAGTTGATACCCGTTAGTCTTTGATATAAATCGACGTTCAAATATTGCAAACTCAACACGTTGTTCACCAGTTCGTTCATTGGCACTTTAGTGATCATTAAAGGCAGCCAGGGTTTTACCTGCGCCATGATTGCCCTCGTACCTGGCTTAACCGAAATACCTGCCCGCTTTGTAATCTGCCCGGACAGGTGAATACCAGCCGGTACATCAATTACATTATCTCCAAAATCCAGGATCAAACCATTACCACTTATAAAAGCTATGGTGCAGCAGCCATTCGGCAATGCATATCTCGGAACAGTAGCAAATGGATTGTGGCTATTGTTGAGTATCCAGAATTTTTGAATGAATGTATTAAAATGCCCTGCTGCCGCTATCTCTTTATAAAATACATCCATGCTTAAAGTCTTTTATACAAATAAACGTGTTTTTGCTATTGTAACAAGGATTTTGCGTAATGCGCTGTAAGTTAATATTTAGCGTGCAAGGTTAATATAAACATCACCTGCCACTAACATTATGTTTATGCGAATAGGTGTTTTTTGTGGAAGGAAAGACGATTAAATGTAAAAACTTATACCATCATGAAAAACAAGTATGGCTTATTAAAAACCGCTGCCATTGCAAGCGGTGTGCTGTTCTTCAGTTTGTATCTTGCAGGCTGTAAAAAGGACGGCAAAACAACATCTTCTTCAGGCATTAACAAGGTAAACCACGTAGTAGTTATCTATCTTGAAAACCACAGCTTTGATAACCTGTACGGTCAGTTCCAGGGTGCTAATGGCTTATCAAATGCAACTCCTGGTAATACAACACAGGTAGATGCAACCGGCACAGCTTATACTTATCTGCCTGCAATTCCGGGTACGCCAATGTTCCCTACCACGCTTACAAACACCTATTTCAATATCGACCAGTATGTTCCTAATGATGTGATCACACAGGACGTATTGCACCGCTATTACCAGGAGCAAATGCAGATTGACGGCGGCAAAATGGATAAATATGCTTTGTATAACAGCAACTCTGCCGGTTTATCACAAGGTTATTATAAAACCAGCTTATTGCCGTTATTGCCAATGGCGCAAAAATATGTTTTGTGCGATAACTTCTTCCACAGCGCTTTTGGTGGCTCGTTCTTAAACCACATGTGGCTGATCGCTGCAGCAAGTCCAACTTTCCCGAATGCCCCTTCAACCATTGTTGCGCAGGTCGACGGTTCAGGTAATGTAACCAAAGACGGCCAGGTTACTCCTGACGGGTTTGTGGTGAACACCAGCTATACTGTAAACGCGCCTCACCCCGCCAGCGCTGCTGCCAACGTTTTGGTTCCTAATCAAACTATACCAACTATTGGCGATAGACTAAGCGAGAAAAACTTAACCTGGGCATGGTACTCAGGTGGCTGGGATAATGCATTAGCTGGCAATCCTGATCCAACTTTCCAGTTTCACCACCAGCCTTTTGCTTATTTTGCTAATTATGCTGACGGCAAACAAGCAAAAACAGATCACCTGAAAGATGAAACTGTATTTATAGCTGCTGCTAAAGCCGGTACGCTTCCTGCCGTGTCATTTGTAAAACCTTTAGGTATTGATAACGAGCACCCGGGTTATTCTGATGTAGCGAATGGAGAGTCTCATGCTTTGGAACTGATTAATGATGTATTGAACGGCCCTAACGGCAAAGATGCGGTTATCATTGTTACTTATGACGAGAACGGTGGTTTCTGGGATCACGTGGTTCCGCCAGCAATCGACCCTAAATGGGGACCTGGTACCCGCGTACCTGCCATCATCATATCTCCGTTTGCAAAATCAAGCTATGTTGACCACACCCAATACGAAACTGTAAGTATCCTTTCATTTATTGAAAAAAGATGGGGTCTGCAGCCATTGACAACCCGCGACAAAAACGCTAACCCGTTGTCAAATGCATTCAACTTTTAACTACTAAACGTAAAGTTTAAGGGGGCAATCAAACGGTTGCTCCCTTTACTTTTTTAATGAGATATCTGCTTAATGAAAAAATTTGTTTTTATATCGGTAACACTGTTCGCCCTCACGGGCTATTTGCTTTTTTCGTGCAAGCAAAAACAAGTGGTTCCCGAAAAGGCCATAGCGCAAACATTGGTATTGCAGGTGGATAGTTTTGCGGCTGCTAAAGATAAATTACTTACTGCTGTTGAAACTAATAAAGACGAAAAACAACTACAGCAATTATTTATACAGACCCGCTTGTCCTTTAAAAAATTTGAATGGGCTGCCGAATATTTCTCCCCGGTAATAACCAGATTTGTAAACGGGCCGCCGGTACAGGAAATTGAGATGCAGGACGGGCAGGTGTTTGAACCAGCCGGACTACAGGTTATCGAGACATATCTTTTTCCAAAATGCGATGTCTCTAAAAAATCAGAACTGATAAGACAGCTTAAATTGCTGCAAAAAGGCTGCGATAAGTACAATACCTACTTCGCCAACATCGGCATTTTTGACTGGCAGATATTTGATGCCACCAAGCAGGAAGTGTTCAGGATACTATCTTTAGGCATCGTCGGTTTTGATAATCCGCTTACATTAAAAATATCCAAAGAAAATTCCGTTTGCTTCAAAAGCATGCGTCAAGTTTTAAGTTATTACGCCGTTGATAATGACACCGATAATCTGTTAGGAAAGATCAGTGCAGCAGACCAATACCTGAAGCATAATACTGATTTTAATTCATTCAACCGGGCAGAATTTATCACCCGTTATGGTAACCCCATCAGCATAGCTATCTCAAATTTAGGAGTTCAGCTTAAACAGCACCCTATGCGGTATAATCGCCTGCTTAACCAGGATGCTAAAACACTTTTTGATAAAGATGCATTCAACGTAAATGCCTATACTCCGGCTATGGATGCCTTCGTAACACCTGAAAGAGTCGCATTGGGCAGGGTACTTTTTGCCGATCCGGTCTTATCCGGAAATGGGAAGAGAAGCTGCCAATCGTGCCATCAGCCTGAAAAAGCATTTACTGATGGAATGATAAAAAACACATTGATCAATGGCAAAGGATTTATACGCAGGAACACCCCTACCCTGATCAACGCTGCATTACAGCCCTCACAATTTTATGACCTGCGGGCAAATACGTTAGAGGATCAGGCACGTAATGTGATCAGTAATAAAGATGAAATGCATGGATCGATGAAGGCTGCTGCGCAGAAACTATGGCAGAGTGCTACTTATCGCAAACTGTTTTCGGAGGCCTTTCCAAAAAAAGAAAGGAAAGAAATAGATACACTAGAAATAGCGAACGCCATCGGCTCCTATGTACGCAGTCTGACAGCGCTTGATAGCCGTTTTGACGAGTATATGCGCGGTAACAAAACTGCCATGAATGCTGATGAAGTGAATGGCTTTAATATTTTCATGGGGAAAGGGAAATGCGGTACTTGCCATTATATGCCATTATTTAATGGGACCTTCCCTCCGAGATATATGAAGATCGAAAGTGAGGTAATCGGTGTGCCGCAATCCATATTTAAAAATGCCATTGATACCGATATGGGCCGATATGATGTGATCAAAACCAAAGCGTTTGAGCACGCATTTAAAACCATGACCGTCCGCAATGCGGCGCGCACTGCGCCATATATGCACAACGGCGCTTTCGCCACTTTAGACCAGGTGATGGATTTCTACAACAAAGGTGGTAGTGCCGGGTTAGGAATAAAGATTGATAACCAGACCTTGCCGCCGGACAAGCTCAACCTGACGGCGAAAGAGCAGAAAGATGTTATTGCTTTTATAGGGGCTTTGGATAGTAAGTAACTTTTGGATCCGTTGCGACGCTGGGTCCCCGTTGGGAGACCCTGCTAATACGGTTCAACGAAAACGATCTTTTTGACGATTTCTACCAATCAAGCGTTCCAACGGAACGCATTTTTGTCTTTTCGTCCCATCAGGACGTCTGGTTGGTAGAAAAAATAATTATCAACCAAATGCGTTCCATAGGAACGTTTGGTGAAATCGACGATTATATCCGCCTGATCAAATTTTATGGGTTAACATGAACTGTTGGGAGACCCTGCTAATACGGTTTAAGAAGTTTGCTTATTTACAATTATCAGTCCGGAAATTATCGATACTGGCCGTCATTGTACCGTTGGCATTGAGTGTTTCATGAACATCCATCTTTACCATCACATTGTTTTTACCTCCAGGTGTACTTAACAGGATCGACTGGGTTTCTTTTGTTATAAATCTTCCGTTAGTAAATGATGAATTGAAGGACTGGTTATAAGAAACCGAGCCTGAATAAGTTATACCTGTGGACGAGCCGACAAGCTTAAAGTTTTGCGCATTCACATGTTCCACAGCCGAGAAATTATTTTTATTGATCACGCCGTGCAAATCGAGGTGATAAATTCCGCTTACAACCTGCAATGGTTCACCGGCGCAATTGTTTGCCTGTATGCCTAATGTGGTCATATCAAAATCCTGTTTGTCGTTGTAAGGCATTGCCGAATTAACTGATGATAAACTCCTTGATGTGAACGAGGGCGTCGACGTTTCTGCTGCCGGACTTACAGCCGATTTTTGACATGATGCCAAAAATAAAACTGCAATTATAAAGCAGGAGGTATTAGTTGTTTTCATAAATAATGAATTTAATAGCAATAAATAAAAAGAAACAGATAGGATTGGGTTTGCACAAAAAATAGCGCGCTGGTATGGAATAGAATTTACTAAGATAACACGCTTAATGCTTATCTTTTGTTTCGAAAATAATACTTCTCCTTAATGCAGAGTCCCTTGAAGAGACTCTGCTTAGACAAATATTACCCCTGGCTTTGCTGTGTTCCTTCGGCAGTATCACCCGGATTTTCTTCATGCAGAATTTCATTCTTTTTAAGCGCGGCACGGTTGGTTTTTGGTGCCTTGTGGGGCTTCTGCATATATTCAGGCACTGCTTCAACGATCGGCTCAGATCCGCCGCCAAAAATCGATTGCTTCAAGTCGTCAAACCGTCCAGCTAACTGCCGGCGGACCGAACTACCTGTTTCTGTCAAAAATAAATAAGCAGCAGCGCCTGCTATGACTGAGCCGGCTATAACACCGCCTATCAGAATTCTATGATCGTTTCTTTCAAATGGATTTTTCATATTGTAGGTTTTAGAAATTAACACCGTAGAGTGTTTTTAGTTCTAGCGGAGTTATTTTTCTTCAGCGCAGCCTAGTTGGGAGAACCTGTTGAGACGTTAAACCTATTTCATCTTTTCCGGCTGATAATCTTTCCAAAGCCATTCCAATGCTTCGGGGAGCGTTTGCTTTTTGACATTGCCGTCGACATGCCTGGCATTTCGGGCAAAAACAAACTGGTACGGATAGCCTTTGGCCGCAAGCACTTTTGCCATATTCTCATTGGCGAGTACCCAATCGTGCATATTGTCGCGCATAATGTTTGGATTAAAAAGATCCTGATCGCCTACTTCCATCCAAATGCGAATTGGCTTCGGAGCGCCTTCCCGGATAAGATGTTCGTGAAACTCCCACGCGCCGTGTGGCGCATTGGGGTTATAAGGCCATTGCTGATTTACATAGGTGCCAGAATAGGTAAGTACACGATGATACAATTCCGGGTGATACCACGCCATGATCAGCGCGCATGATCCGCCCGAACTGCCACCCATTGTTGCACGGCCAGCCGGGTCTTTGGTAAGCTTTACCAGGCATTTGCTTTCTACCAGCGGTAGGATTTCTTTTTCAACAAATTCCGCATAGGTGCCATTCATGGTGTCATATTCCAGGCCACGCTGACTTCCCTGGGCATCACCACTTCCGTTGCCGATAGAAATAGCGATCATTGCAGGTACTTTGTGTTCTGCGATCAGGTTATCGAGCGCCGTGAACAACATATTATCAGGCCCGTCTGCACCAACTATAAAAGGGGCAGCCGTACCTGGAACGTATTGCTTTGGAACATATACTGCAATGTGCCGGGTATAAGGCGCAGGGTGACTGGTGGTTACTATCAACTTAGCGGGATCTCCCGTATCTGCTGTGCCAAATGTATTGGGCTCACGGGCTATACCGGGGTATATTTTACTATCCTTCGAATCTATAGTGATTTGGTAAATCGTTCCCTGCGGCACATTGGTTTGAACTATCATTTCCGGGGCGGGATTGTGCGTGGGGCCGATAATAAAATTGCCGTTTAAATCTGCCGAGGGAATGGTCCCATCCTGTAATTCTGTGGCTGTTACATAGCCCGGTGTATGCGGGTCACGAACGGGCTGGGCAATAGCGGAAATCCCGGTCAATAATGCACACAAAATCAGTGCACACTTAACGATTTGATTTGATTTCATTTGTTTTAAATTTAGACCTTATTATCCCGTAATCAAAATATCCTGCCGATCCCATTTTTTCAGATGATTTACCGATATGATTAGCCATTCCGATTTTGTATATTTATAAAACTGATCTTTTATAAAACAAATTAAAACCGATGAACCTTACAGAACTATTTTCAGATTGGATAAAAAAGGTGGAGACAGAAAACCCTCCGGGCTCCGACATTGTGGCCATTAATTTCGGCATGATGCAATCGGACAAAAAATATATGGTTTATATAACCGGCGCCGAAGTTTATGATGCGGATGACGATGACTGGGCCGGCGAAATAGATTATCAGCCTATCCGCGCAAACAAATATTTCACGCTACCAGCGGAAGCTACCACCGGACTAAAACGTGCGAATGTGCTGGTACTGGTGATCGACACGCTTAAACAGTTAGTTAAGGCCGAACCCGGGCGCCTGCTTTTTGCTAACCGGGTGGTAACTGCTAATTATGATGATGGCGATTTGAATCTTATAAAAAAGGGATAAAGGATATAGTTAATACAGAATGCCCTTAGAAAGTCCTCCCAACACGGGCATCTTTACTGCGATGGAACCAACAACCTATACGTATAGTAAGTTTTATGGATGGCTGGGAGTGATATTTTTTGGATTCTTTCTTTCAGGGTTCGTTTTTATAAGTATTATTTGTCCCGATAATAAGGTGCGTTTATTTGCCATCGGGATATCCATCATACTCATAGGCTTGCTTTATTATGTCGTTCGATGGGTATTTATACCAGCTTTGAACAGCTATGTTGCTTTAGAAATGGACGAGGATAAAGTATATTGTTATATAAATGATCGTACCATTTATTGGAAAGATGTTATCGAAATATCGGAAGACTTTTCGCGCTACAGCTCCTTTATAAAATTCGATATGATCGATGATAGCACGGTAAGCATCCCGACGAAATGGATCACTGGCAGGAACAAAGAAATTTGCGCCAAAATGCAAGAGTACTTTGCACGAACCATTTAATCATCTTTCAATCCATAGCTCCCAAAAGCCGAATTCCTGCTCTATTCCATTGCAATTGCAGATTACAAATAGTTCCACTCAGGCAATGCTCGCCTCTTCCGCTGATTGTAAAGCAATTCAGCAAAAGCAAAACAGCTAGTCAACCGAAAGTTTAATACCTTTAAGCTGCATAATCAGCACAATGGCAGATAACTTTTTTGAGCAGTTCAGGCAATTATTCCCCCACGAAAAGGAAAAATGGGATGATTACATCGGTTATTTTCATCGCATAGAAGTACCTGCGCGAACTATCTTACTCAACGAAGGCGAAGTATCAAAAAAAGCCTATTTTATTGAGAAAGGTTGTGTGCGTGCCTGGTTTAGCAGTAAGAAGAAGGACATCACCTTCCAGTTTTTTACTGAAAATCAAAGCGTATCTTCTGCTGAAAGCTTCAGGCGCAAAGTGCTCAGCATTTTTACTATCGAAACCATTGAGCCATGCACATTGTACTGGATTGGCAAGGAAAACCTGGACAAGATCATGAATGATATCATGGAAGTTCCGAAGCTGAGGGAGCAGATGAACGAAGTGCTGTTCGACCGGCAATTAAATTACGTAAATCATTTTATTTCCTTTATTAAATACACACCCAGCGAACGTTACCTCCAATTGGTAAAGGAGCGCCCCGATCTTGTGCTGCGCGTGCCGCAGCAATATATAGCCTCCTATTTGGGTATCACGCCCGTCTCCCTGAGCCGTATCCGCAGCAAGGTAAAGCAGTGAAAATTATCTTTTGTTAAGAAAACATAGTGCGAGGCGTTTCTTAACAATTGTTATTTGCCGCCGGAAAACACCTGTCTACTTTTATGAAAAAAAGAAACATGAAAGCAGCAGTTATAAACGGGTTCGGCGAAGTCCCAATGTATATCGATTTCGCTGAGCCTATCCCAGCAGAGGGTGAAATATTGATCGACGTAAAAGCATGTGTACTGGAAAACTTTGATAAAGGAACAGCATCAGGCAAACACTACTCAAGTAAAAAATTATTCCCGCAATTTCCCGCAATTGTTGGAAAAGGCGGTGTCGGATTGACCCCGGAAGGTAAATTGGTTGGCTTTGGTAATTTAAAACCCCCATACGGTGGATATGCCGAAAAAGCTGTGACCAGCTATACCGTCCCCATTCCTGACGGGGTTGATCCGGCGAAAGCGGCGGCCATTCCGCCGGCCACATTAACATCTCTTTTATCCTTAAAATATTCCGCCAAACTACAACCGGGCGAAACGGTGCTGATCAACGGAGCTACTGGTGTATCGGGCAGGATAGCGATACAGGTTGCCAAGCTGCTGGGCGCCGATATAGTGATTGCTACGGGGCGCAATGAGAAGTCATTGCAACTGTTGCCAAAGCTTGGCGCCGATATAGTGATCAGCCTAAATCAGACCGATGAAGAATTAGCTAAAACTTTTAAAGATGCTGCCGGTGAAAAAGGTATCGATTCAGTTGTCGACTTTATATGGGGTCATCCTGCGGAAGTGTTGATCGGTACGTTTATACCCACCGAGGCCGGCTTTGCCAAACAACGGATCAGGTATTTACAAATTGGCGAAAAGGCCGGCTCACACATTTCCTTACCAGGGTCGGCTTTGCGTACTTCGGGTTTGGAGCTGATGGGCATAGGCAAAATATCGCAAGAGACATTGCAACAGGAAATGAAGCAGGTTTGGAACTGGATAGCAGAAGACAAACTTTATATGGAGATAGAAAAAGTTCCGCTTGCCAATATTGCTGAGGCATGGCAGTGCAACGACCTGGATGGCAAAAGACTGGTGATCGTTCCCTAATGAGTTCAGCGCAGGCCCCTTTGGGTTTAGTTAACCCACAAAAATTAGGTGCACATATCGCTGCGCTACCTTTAATTCGGCAACCACCAAACCTTGCTATGGAACGAAAAAGGGCTTTTTTGACGATTTTTACCAAGAATGTGTTCCGTAGGAACGCATTCTTGTCTTTTCGTCCCATCAGGACGTCTCTTTGGTAGAAAAAATAGTGGCCAGAAAATGCGTTCCATAGGAACGTTTGGTGAAATCGACGATTATATCTGCCTAATCAAATTTTATGGGTAACTTAAATCTTTGAGAAACCCTGCATCGACTTGTAATCAAATTAACTTTGATGGAAATAGAGCGCTACCCTTCCAATGGTCAATGACGCATCTTTGGGTATTGGCCTGGCGGGAATTAAAGTAAGCCTGAATTGATTATCGGACCAATCTGATTGGTTATATATCTTAGTAAATACCTCCCCCACATCAAATATTCGCTCCTGTCCGGCGCCGTCATGTTCAGATGACTTAAGTGAACTCTCACTTAAACCATAAAGGGCCATCGATCCCAAATAATTCCTTTCGGCCGGCTCGTTCCCGCGCTCAACATTCAAATAGATATCAATGACCGGTAGCATCCCATCCCCTGTTATATTTTCAAAATGTAAAGAGAGCCGGCCACGAGGCCCTGGGTTATTTGAGCGGAATTGCGTTAATATGAAATCTATGTTGCTGTCATCTGTAAAATCGCATATGACCGTGCGTGCTTCATTCGTCAACCGGAAGTTGATATCTGAAGATGCAATGAGTTGTGAAGTGTGATACATAGCCATTCTTATCAATTTTTGTCTTCAGATCCGGATCATGTGAAGAACATACTTCAACCAATAAGGTTTAGACCATTTGGATGCCGAATAATATACCGGCTATTATCAACCAGGCATATCCTGCCAGTTTGCTCGTATGCGGCAACAAATATCGCTCATAAATAATAACAATACTTACTACAGCCGTTAAAATTAGATTGTGATGTGCCAGCGACAACGCAACCATTGGAGGCCAGCACATGGTTAAACAGGCAAGCCCCATTTTCAGTCCGTAACAAAAGCTATCACGATATAGTTGCCAGCCGCCAATATTAATGGGCATTGTGAGACTGCATTTTGTAAGCCTTACAGGTCGGCCAGGGTGCCATATCAAAGCTGCTGACAATAAAAATCCCGAGGCAATAATCAAGCTGTTCACGAAATTTGTTTGACCTGCAAGAATAGTATCCACAAATAGTGGCAGCAAAAGAAACAACACACCAGTAGAAGTCCACACTATAGTATACGCGACCAGGAATGTCAAAATACCAGGAGTCCTGTCTTTCTTTTTAACAGAAAAGGCCACATGAGTTACTGGTTCATTAAGTAACGGGAACATCATTGCAATCACCATGACCATCCAGGGCAACCAACCGTTGGAAATAACAGCCGGCATACTGGAAAAGATATACTGCCATTTTGTGATGCCTAATATTTCATATGCCGGAAGTGCCGGTTTCAGGACCGCGCCTGCAGGCGTGCAAAAAGTAACGCTGCCGGGATGTCCTGCCTGACCTGGTGAACTAAATAAATTGACGACCAACCACATCCAGGCAAGCAGGCTGAAAGCCCATGCCCACCATTCGGGATGTGCCGGGAACAGCACCCGCAGCCTTACTAAAACTGAAGGACTGCCGCCATTCCCGGCTAAATTAATGGATGTGCTCATTCTGTATACAGACTTATGCGCCCTATTTTGACAGAAGTGCCCTTGGCCATTGGCCGGATCGGGTCGATGCTTACATCCAGTTGCTGTTCATTCCAGTTGGGTAAACTTCTTAGCTTGTTCATCAGGTTGGTTATATCCAGGCAGTAGTGCTGGCCACTGCCGGATTGATGCAGGCTTGGCGTAGACGCCTCATCCACTCCGAAGAAACTAAGCGACCCCGCATAATAAGATTCCCTGCCCTTGCCTCCATCCGGGGCGTTCAGGTATACATCGTGAATTGGGGGGATACCTTTACCGGTGATATTTTCGAAGTGCAAAAATGTTTTTGGAGGAGTTTTTAAAGCCGCTGTAACCGCTGCAAAATTCTCCTTTTTTCTTGGTGCAGGGCTTAGTTTAAGCTGAACAGTAGTTTTTGCCGAACTTAAAGATGTCTGTTTGTTAGTAGCGGCAACTATCTCCAATGGTGTCGAAAAGTCGATTCTTTGCAACAGGTTAACAGGTGCTAATGCAGGCGCAGCCGGGGTTACTCCCTGGTAAGTATAGCCAGATAATACTTTCGTCGTATCCAGCACATCCGCAGCTTTCATTTGTGCTTTGGCGCCGGTTTTATCATGAAAATCAAATTCAAGATCTAACCAGGCAGATTCCGTTGGGTTTTCGCGGTTGTTGCCTTTATTCAGCCAAACCTGCCACAGTCTGTCGATATTGGCATGGTGCAGCCAAAAGATCGGATCCAATGCAGCTGTCCTCGGGTCGCCCATAGCTCCGCCAATGGCCACATGAACCATATCATGCGGCAGGCTTTCCAATTCACCATGGGTTCTGCCGCTATGCGAAAATGTTGTCTCAGGACCGCCAAAACCTAGTGGCGAGGTACGTCCATCGCCGGTATAAGGTATGGTATCCAATGCGCCCAGCGTAACATACCGTGGGTCTATCGTGTTGCTTTCCCTGCCATCCATCCATAATCCATTTGCAGCGTTGCCTGGTTTTGTGAATGCAGGGGGGATGGTAAGTGCATGGGGATTCGTGGAATCACTGTAATTCCAAAATGGCAAGGCCCAGCCTGCCGGACCTCCCAGGCTAACAATTGTCTGGGCCACGATCTGCTCAAAATAAGCCAGGTACATTCTGTGCCATGGCAGAAAAAACCACGACCCATGCTGGCATTGATTCCAAAACTCGCTCTTTTCTGTTCTCCCCGGCGTTTTTCCAATGCCTTGCCAATAAGGAAGTGTCGAATTAAATCCGTGTATTGCTGCCTGGTAATTCCAACTGGTAGGATCTTTAGTTGGGCGCTTTTTCATCGCTATAACTGCTTTGCCATACCATTCTAATGTGGTATCGCCTGCGGGGAGCTGGTATACATTCTTACGCTGGTTCATAATACAATTTGTTAATAGGGTTATCGGAAAGATTAAGTTTTATTAACCTGGATTAGAACAGTTAGGGTCAGATTTATAACATAAACTTACAGACAACATTACCGCACAACAACCCGTTTTTTAACGGTATTTTTATGCGTATAAATACCTATGGAACGGATTGCATTGTTAGGCCTTGCGTACTTAATCGCAACTAGTCAAAGCGAGGAGACCGTGCTCATAAATGTAAAACGATTGCTGTTCAATATTCAGCACAATTATTATACATTTGCAATCCCATTTCCCGGAGAGATGTCTGAGTGGTCGAAAGAGCACGCCTGGTCCATAGGACTCCTTCGGAGAAAGTGTGTATACCCCTAAAGGGTATCGAGGGTTCGAATGCCAGAATACATAGATGATATATTACAGCTATATATTAAAGAGTTCGAAAGATAATAGATATTATTACGGCAGTACCGGCGATATAGAGAAACGATTGTTGAAACATAATTCAGGACAAGTCCGATCAACAAAAGGGAGAAGGCCATTTGTATTGCACTATTTTGAAGAACATATATCAAGAAGCCTGGCCTATCAAAGAGAGATGTTTTACAAATCCGTAAACGGATATATTTATTTAAAAGAAAAAGGAATTATATAGAATAATAAAGGAGAGATGTCTGAGTGGTCGAAAGAGCACGCCTGGAAAGTGTGTATACCCCTAAAGGGTATCGAGGGTTCGAATCCCTCTCTCTCCGCTAACAACCCTGTCAAAACAATTAAAATCCTGAAAATCAAATCATTGCAGGATTTTGTTTTGGTGCAAAACCTTCATTTTATGCACCAATTCGCAACAAAGAAGTGCGTATTTCTAACTTATTTTTTACCTATTTTGCTTTAAATCGATCCTTTATACTAAAGCTTACGAACTATTGACAAAAAAACTCTTATATTATTTTTAAAGCTGCACATTTTACAATTTGTAATTAGTGGGGCGTTGTAAGTGTGTCAATAACGCCAGTCGCTGCTACCATCCTTAATTTTATTTTCCATCCTACAAATTGATTGCCTAAAACCTGAATAGTAGACGTTGAATCCACCTCAACGGCACTGTTGGGATTTAAGGAGTTGTCAGTCATCATATTATCTTCGATCTGTACACTGTTTAAACGTCCGCTCCCATTTATGTCGATAGCATGCCCTGTTATATGCCCAATAGTGTATATCTGATTTTGGAAAATTTGTAATTTTGAAAAATTTCTATTGTCTGCCATCCTAACTTTTATCGCCGACCCTGAAAAACCTTCAATACTGTTATTGGAAATAACATCATCTGATGTAGATCCTTTTATAAATACATCAATACCATTTACAATACTGCCGCCAAAGGCCGGGTTTATCTTGTTGTTAACAATTTTACCTCCTCCCGAACTCTCGTGCCGTATCATAGTTTCTGTGGTCCCTACTCCAGCAAACCAGTTGCCGTCAAGCACCCAGTCTCCACAATCAGGGCAGGTAGTATTATTTATTTTTATGCCATAGTTAATAGGAGAGGAGATTAAATTATTATCCATCCTCCATCCAGCACCATCCTCCACCACCACATTATTATAAAATCCAACATAGGCACAATTAGAAGATCGGAAGAAACCGGCGTTGGTAAGATTTAATCCTACACTGCTAATTGGCGTAGTTGCCGACTGACTTACAAAGGCGATATCATAAAAGCTACAACCTGCCGCATTAATATTCAATAAGTTATTTGTGGCACTGGTGCTATAAATTATTGTTCCGGTGCTGTCATTTTTTCCAGTCGTGTAATTATAGGTAAAGTTTCCATTATCGCCCTGTAGCGTAATCGCTGTGGTTCTTGTCAATCCGCCCGATGTCTTATACCGGCCGGCCGGTATCCATAGCGTCCCCCCTACCGGCGTTGCATTTATAGCTGCCTGTAGCTGCACTGTTACATCTGTTGTTCCTGTTTTATCAGTTACATAGTCTAATGCATTGATATATGCAGATGATTGAACTTTTTCAACAATAGGTTGATTTTTCTTACAGCCTAAACTTATTGTTATTGAAATGAATAACAATACAGTCCATTTACTACTTAAGGATGAGCTATGTATTCTCATTATTTATGTTTTTTTATTAAACTGATTTCTTTAAATACATATCCACGCTGATTTTCTGAACTCCAAAATTTGGGTTCGATTTTTTCGCCAGTTGAATATTTAAGCCGTTGATAATTGAAATTGTAGAATAAATAGACTAAGGTTTTATCCTTGGAAGTCGGTTCTTTGAGTACAAATTTGCTTCTTCCATAAGGTTTAGATTATTGGGGCAATATATAAAGGATATTATTAGGGGACAAGAGAGGGGGCGAATAAAACTTTATATAAGCACTAGCCATCCAAGTGTTCTAATAGATTCCCTCTCACTCCGCCTTCGCCCGCCGAAGCAGCTACTGCGGATGAAATCCGCCAGTTGTTCTCGCTAAGGCTAGATTTAACCCGCCATAGTTTCAACGAAGGTGGGCTTTTTATTTAAAGTCATTTCTGCTCTTGCAGCGCCGCTCGTAAAAGATCATGCGTTACATTTGCCGGTCAGGAAAATAAAATATTAGTATATGAATAAGCCATTGATGATCGTTATAACAGGCAGACCGGCATCAGGAAAATCCACTCTGGCGGAAATTCTTGCAAAAGAAATTAACTGTCCGCTCATCTCAAGAGACACGTTGAAGGCAGGTTATATAAACACAATTGGCGTCGAACATGAACATTTAGATAATTCGGCCGCCATGCATGTATACGACACGTTCTTCGAAGTAATCAGCCTGCTAATTTCAAAAAAAATATCCGTGATTATTGAAGCTGCTTTCCAAAACCATTTATGGCAGCCTCAGCTTCTGCTCTTGCAAGATGTGGCAGACATCCGGATCATCATATGTGATATAACCCCGGACCTGGCAAAAACCAGGTATGCTGACAGGCGTTTAAATGACCTAACCAGAGATAGGTTCCATGGTGATAATTTGCTGGTGGAAAAGGGAGGAGTACATACAGCTACCTTTGAACATTTAAATATGGATGTCCCCATTCTCAAAGTCGATACTACGGGCCCCTATAGCCCTGATATTCAGCAAATATTAGGCTTTATTAATAAAAGAGATTAAGTTCGGTCATTTATAATTAAAGTGTCTAAGCGTTATTATTGAAATAGTGACAATATTTCCTGTCGCATTCAGCCCGTCGTTTTGCCGTATTCACAATACCAGCGGTATCAAATTGTTCACGAGATTTGTATTGTAACAAAAACCAATTAAGGAGGACAACCATTATGAGAAAGATAACTGTTTTATCATTTATTACATTAGACGGTGTTATTCAGGCACCAGGCGGACCTGAGGAAGATCCATCAGAAGATTTCAAATACGGCGGCTGGACCGCTCCTTTTGATGATGAAGCTGCCGGCAAGGTTATGCAAAAACAACTGGAGCCTGCCGATCTGCTGCTGGGCAGAAAAACATTTGAAATATTCGCCAATTACTGGCCCGAGCATGCCAATTATTGGCCAGGTGTTATTGAGGTCAACAAATATGCCTTATCCGGTACTTTAACAGATTCTGACCCGGTAGTTACGAGGTGGAAAAATTCAACTATCATCAAGAGTGTGGATGATATCAAAAAGTTAAAAAATTCAGAAGGCCCTGATCTCAAAATCTGGGGCAGCAGTAAGATTGTTCAGCTATTGTTGAAGCATGACCTGGTTGACGAATTCTGGCTCAATATTCACCCGGTGGTTTTGGGTAAAGGTAAAAGGTTATTCGGCGATGAATCGATGCCGGGATCATTCACATTAGTAGAAAGCACAGCTACACCAAGCGGAGTTATTTTGGCTAATTACAAGCGTGCGGGGGAAGTCAAAGTTGGTGTGATGGGAGCTTAAACAGTCCAAACGCAGGGTCCCCGTTGGGAGACCCTGCAGAGACGTTGATATTTTTACGAATCACTTTTAGACGAAAACTTTGTTGTAAAACCAATTGAGAATTATGAAAGCAAAAATCACACCCTTCCTGCTGTTCAATACTGAAGCAGAAGAAGCAGCCCGTTATTATGTATCCATATTCAACGGCAAGTTATTGCATGTAAAGCGTTATCCTGATGATAGCCCGATGCCGGGTGCCGTGCTCACTGCCACTTTTGAAATTTTGGGAATGACCATGACCGCCTTAAACTGGGGTCAGGAAGCTAAATATACCGAGTCTATATCTTTCGCAATCGAGCCGGAAACCCAGGCGGAAGTTGACCATTTTTGGAACGCACTTACTGCTGGTCGCGGAGAGGAAGGTCCATGCGGCTGGCTAAAAGATAAATACGGCGTATCGTGGCAGGTGGCGCCTGAAGTATTGATTCGGTATATTAATGATTCCGATCCTAAAAAATCATCCGCAGTAATGCAAGTGATGATGAAAATGAAGAAGATCATTATCAAAGATATTGAGGCGGCTTACCAAAGCGCGTGAAAGTTGGACGCTATACTTGCAGGGTCACCATTGGGTGACCCTGCTGAGATAATGAAGTCTAAAGGCTCGCTTTCCTATAAACCAGCGACCACGCCCACCCCGCAAGCGTGGCCGCATAAAACGGATACGCAAAAAATGGCAATGGCTTGGTTAAAGCGGTAGCCGGGTGCCCAGTAAGAATCTGGAGAGCCGTGACAGCAAATAGCAGGGCGGAGACAATACCTGTACTACGCACAAAAAGAGGGAATAACTTCTGAGAACTGACAACAGCAAGGGATAAAGCCCACAGGCATGTTCCAGTTCCAAATGCAGGGATATTTGCGTTTAATTCTCCGGCGCAACTAAAAAATACAACCGTTTCGGCTATGGCGAATATCAAAAAGCCCGCGGCAACTATATCCTGGTCTTTTTTAGAGAGGTATAACGCCAGCAGTGCTGCAGCCAAAATAAGTCCACAGCTATCGATAGCCCAAAGAATGTTTCTGGCGATATCAGAGGGCACAAACGATCCGGTCATACCTAATATGCAGCCGGTCAAAAGCCCAACGGCGGCAATAACAAGAACAGGTTCTTTTTTCATAATTGGATTGATTCAGGTGTTGTTAAAGATTAACCTTAAATATATGAAATTCAACGGATTAATCAAAACAACCAGAACGCTCAGGGAACAAGCTATGCGTGAAACTTTTTTAGAGGCCTGCTAAAACGGAAAGTATTTTTATTTTCCAAAAGCTATATTTGAATATCCAAACCTACTGACTCACAATGAAACGATTGAGCTTAATTCCCCTTTTATTTTTATTCAGTTGCACAAGCCAAATATATTCTCTGGCTAGCAACAAACATACTCCGGTTGAAATGGAGCTTTACAATAACGAAATTGTGAAATATGGAATGAAGGATAAAGACACCCTGCTGGACATTGGAAGTAACTACGGAGTGCAATCGGCTACCATATTCCGGTTCTACACCAATGCTTTTTTCGTTCTGGAAGACATCCAAAGCAGATACAGTCACCCGTTTAAAACGTCCATCCTGGTGGATAATAAATTAAGCAACTTTGACGACCACCGTATGTATGTTAATGGCACAGCCGACTCCATCCCATTACCCAGCTCATCCTACCGGCTTATACTTTGCCGTAAAACCGTTCATGAGTTTACCCACCCAACCCAAATGCTGAAGGAGATCCGCCGGGTGATGACCTCCGACGGAGTATTAATCGTGGCGGAAGCTAAACCCAAAAAAGAAGGAGAGACTGATCAGTATTGTAAAATGAAACATCTCACTAAACAAGAATTGCTAACCCTGTTTTCAGCCAATGGTTTCAAGTTGCTGTCAAGTGATACGACGACATTTCCGGTCATCAAAAAGACTGACGGGAATTTGAATATCCTAAAATTCGGCAAATAAACTTAATGTTCCGGTATTATAAAGTATTCACTCTCCAATTGCCGGACTATCTGAGGATACGTCATTAGACTGCTCTTCAGAAATTGCTTCTTTCATACTAAGTCCCGGTAATTGCAATCGGATCTTCCCGGCGGCAAACTCAGTAGCGAAATGCCTTTTCAATTGCTTCTCTATGTCGTCCTTAAAATAAGAACAACAGACTTTCACAACTGCTACGTCATCTGACATAACAGCCGAAATTCCCATAGAATGGACGAAACAAACTTCGCCGGATAGTTTCCGGCTGATCTCGTAAGATAGCAGCATAGTGATTGATTAATGCCTTATTCAACAGCACTGTGTCGCTTTTGTTTAAACTAAAATGTAGAAATTTTCATTCTAAGAAAATTGTTTAATTTTTGATTGGTTGGAGTGGTTGTAAAAGTTGTAATGGTTGAAATCGTTAGTCGTAGTTACAAGATCAAATATCGGCTTCATTATTCTTCATTCAACATTCTGTGTTCGATATTATAGACATAAAAAAAGCGCCCCGGTCACACCCCGGGACGCCCACAATCAATCACTACACTTATCAAATTTATCCTCTAACACGGTCATTATGTTTCTTATGGTAAATCGCACGACTGGTACGGTTTTCCTCTCTGCGCAAATGCTTGCGTTCGGCCCGGGTTACATGGCCGTCAGCTTTTGCCATACGTTTATCGTTCCTGATCTTATTTTCGCGGGCACGCAGGTGGTGGGCTTCTGATTTTGTCAGTTCGCCGCTGCGTACGCCCTGGTTAATCCGGCGTTCCTGCCTGTGCTCTCTATGGTTAATAACAGGGGTTTTGGTCTGAGCATTCGCAATGGAAGTAATAGCTAAAATACCAACTAAAGCACTTCCTAATATTTTAATTTTCATTGTGTTCTGATTTAATACTTATTATTTCGTTGTTTTAATAATAGATCATATTTTGAGTGATTGGTTTAATTGAGTTTTAAAATAGTTGTAGAGGTTGGAGTAGTTGAAATGGTTGTAGTAGTTGATTTTTAACCACGTCAACGCTTACAACATTTACAACCATTTCAACTACTACAACTACGCAACTAATCAACTAAAAAAACTTATGTTTGCTGCGTATTGCCAAATCAGCAATAACAGAAAAAAACTTGTGTAATTGCCCATGTTGAGCATCGACGAGATAAAACAACCTATTGCCGCCGATATAGATGCTTTTGAGGAAAAGTTTAAATCCTCGATGCAAAGTTCTGTTCCCCTGCTTGATCGTATTACCCACTATATCGTAAAACGAAAAGGTAAGCAGATCAGGCCGATGTTCGTTTTCTTTTCGGCAAGTATTTGCGGAGGGATTACGGAGGCTACTCACCGTGGCGCTGCTTTGGTTGAACTGCTGCATACCGCTACCCTTGTTCATGACGACGTGGTGGATAATTCCTACCAACGCCGGGGATTCTTTTCTATTAACGCACTCTGGAAAAACAAGATCGCCGTTTTAGTGGGAGACTTTCTTCTATCTAAAGGTTTATTGCTATCGATTGAGAACAATGATTTCAAATTATTGCAGATCGTATCAGAGGCGGTAAAACAAATGAGCGAAGGCGAGCTTTTACAGGTAGAGAAAGTGCGACGCATGGATGTGGATGAACCTATTTACTATGAGGTGATCCGCCAGAAAACGGCTTCGCTGATCGCTTCGTGCTGTGCCTGCGGGGCTGCTTCGGCAGGAGCTGATGAAGAGACTATAGAAAAAATGCGCTCATTTGGTGAGAAGATCGGCATTGCTTTCCAGATCAAGGATGATATGTTTGATTTCGGGACAGACGATGTAGGCAAACCGTTGGGTATAGATATTAAAGAGAAAAAAGTAACATTACCGTTGATCTATTCTCTAAATAATACAACCTCTTCCGAAAGGAAACGGATCATCAACCTGGTGAAAAATCATAATGATGACCCTAAGAAGATAGAACAGATCATTCGTTTTGTAAAAGAAAGCGGGGGACTGCAATACGCCGAAACTCAAATGAAAAAATACCAGGACGAGGCATTTGAAATATTAAATACGTTCCCGAAGAGCGACTCGCGGGAAAGTTTGGAACAATTAGTGCGATTTACTACCGAAAGGAATAAATAATGTCGAGCGAACTGCTGTTTATAGGGGGCTTCATCGTTTTCATTTTTTTAATGATGTCTATCGACCTGGGTTTGTTTGGAAAAAGCGACAAACCTGTAAGTCTGAAACAGGCAGGCATCATGAGCGGCGCTTGGGTATCTATGGCGCTGGTCTTTTATTGGCTCATTTTGCAATATGGCGATCTGCTGCACCACATCGATAGTTTTGCTGCGCTACAGGATATCAATATAAAGCACTTTCACAACCTTAAGCTCAACCCAAATGATTTCCAGGGAAGCTTAAGTTTATACCGGCAAAACCTTTCGCTTGAGTTTATTACGGGCTATGTGGTGGAGTATGCACTTTCCGTAGACAATATCTTTGTGATGGTGCTTATTTTCACAGCTTTTGCGGTCGACCCGAAATATTATCACAAAGTATTATTGTGGGGTATTATAGGCGCTATAGTGATGCGGTTCCTGTTCATTTTTGTGGGTGCGACGCTTATCAGCCAATTCCATTGGATACTATACTTGTTTGGTGCCTTCCTGGTTTATACAGGCGTGATGATGTTTATCAACCGTAACCAGGAAGATGAGATCGATCCGGAGAACCACAAAGTAGTAAAATTTGCATCAAAATATTTTGGCGTTCATCCACGCTTTGAAGGCGGAAAGTTTTTTGTGAAGATCAACCGCAAAAAATTGATGACCCCGCTATTCCTGGTGCTGATGATCATCGAGGTAACCGATCTGATCTTTGCGGTTGATTCTATCCCCGCGATTTTCTCTATTACCAAAGACCCATATATTGTATTCTTCTCGAACATTTTTGCCATTATGGGTTTAAGGTCGATGTTCTTTCTGCTGGTAAATATCATTGAGAAGTTCCATTACCTAAAAGTTGGCTTATCGGTATTATTGTCGTTCATCGGACTGAAGATGCTGGCTGCCCATTATGCAGATAAGATCGGTTTGACCACAGGTAATTCGCTGCTTATTATTCTCGGTATACTGACAATAAGTATTGTGGCCTCGCTTATATTCCCTAAAAAAGAAGGGGCACACTGAGATTAGATTTGAGATGTGAGATATGAGATGTGAGACGTGAGACGTCAAGCAGACGAGTATCTTGCTATTTAAGATCATTTGATTCTAACGATTTAGACATTTATCTCAAATCTCATATCTCGCGTCTCACATCTAATAAAGTAAAATACTAACTTCGCTATATGCATTTATTTGATCTGAGCCATCTGAGGGTAACCTTCTTCGATATACTGGATATTCTGCTGGTGGCTTTTATCATTTATCAGCTGTACAGCCTGATCAGGGGGACGATAGCCGCCAACATCTTTATCGGTCTTGCGCTCATCTATGTGTTATTCTTCGTGGTGAAGGCATTGCAGATGCGGCTGCTTACGGCGATACTGCAAAACTTCGTTAATGTGGGTATCATAGCGGTCATTGTCGTCTTTCAGCAGGAAATACGACGATTTTTGCTGCTGGTAGGTAAAAATGCCTCCCTGCAGCGAAACAAAGCATGGTGGGCCTATTTCTTTGGTAAACGCGAAGATGAGAAGAACAATTATACCCGCATAAAGCCGATCATAGATGCCTGCAAAAGCATGAAGCAGAGTCGTACCGGGGCACTTATCGTATTCGCTAAATTTTACGACGAGCAGTTTTACCAGAACAGCTGCGAGGTGCTCGACTCGAAAATCTCTAAACGTTTGCTGGAGAGTATATTTCAGAAAAGCAGTCCGCTGCATGACGGCGCCGTGGTGATATCGGAGAATAAGATCAAGGCAGCCAGCTGTATACTCCCGCTAACCGACAAAACCGATCTGCCACTACAATTTGGTTTACGCCACCGCGCCGGAATTGGTGTAACAGAGACTAACGAGGCCACCGCCATCATCGTATCCGAAGAGACGGGCGAGATATCCTACGCCAAGCAGGGCCGCGTTAAAATGAATATCAGCTTTGCTGAACTGGAGAAATTGCTGAATAAGGATTTTTGATAGATCAAGGCGTAACAGGATTCGGCAAGCCCAGCGGCACTATTTTCACCACAGGCATCTTTTCCATATTTCCGTTTGGTTTGGCAATTAGCATGTGATCAATGTTTCCATTCATTTTGGCTATCGGCATATGATCGATGTTTGCTGCCGGATTTAATAAGAACATATTATTATCCGTCAATTTATTTGGCACTAATGCTAGTAGTTGCTGATTTGGTATGGCCGAAAAATTCTTAAACAAGGTACTATCACCCGGCTTAAACTGCATCAGCTTTTGATCTTTAGGAGTTTTGAATAAATTTTGATCAAAAGGTTTTATAGTAGCCTGCTGTGCTTTCAATTGGGAAGCGCCTGCAATAACGATCAGCAATAACAATAATTTTTTCATGGCCGGTTTATGTTACCGCTAATATAAACAAGATGTATGTTAAATAGTGTTATTTTTTGAGGGGGACGTGTTAAATGAGACTCAATAATGGGTGTCACACTGAGCCTGTCGAAGTGCGGTGCGTAAAGGCGTCACCCGCATAGTTTTCGACAGGCTCAAACTGACAGCGCTCATATTATCTTATCCATAAAAAAAGGGCCACTCTTCCGAGCAGCCCTTCTGTATATAAGATCAGTTAATTATTTCGCTTCTTTATCTTTTGTCTCAGTAAGCGCTTTGGCAGCGTCATCAGCTGCTTTTGCAGATGCATCATCCTTTAGTTTCGTACGCTGTTCTTTAATGTTGTTCAGCAAACCTGCAATGAACGGACCTACGCCATTGTATACTTTGTATTTAATACCGGCATCTTTAAGCGCCGCTATGCCTTGTTGTGCATCAGCAGGGCTTTCTACAGTCCCGGTCATCTGTGCAAATTTCCTGATCAGCGAGAACTTGGTGTTGATATCACCTTCAGAAAAATGCTGGTAAACAAATGGCCATTGTGCCGATTTACCGCTTTCGGCATAAACACCAACCATAGCGGTAGTTAAAGCGCCGCTGTTATCTTTTTCAAAGCCTTTAGCTACTTCCAGAGCTTGGGCAGGATCAAGCAGGTCGATACCGTTCAAAGCAGCGCCTTGAACTGCGTACGATTCGCTCTTTAGGCCCTGTTTGAACATCGCCATATTATCCTGCGATTTCAATTTAGCTAACACATTGATGGCTGCTGCGCGAACCAATGTATTTTCATCACTTTGTGCAAGTGAAGCTAATACAGGTACTGCCGCGTTATGAATATCGTCATTCTTCATATTCAAAGCACGGATGGCTTTTATACGCAAGCGATAATATTTATCCTTCAAGGCAGCAATGATGATCTTCTGACCATCTTTTTCGGTCTGCTTGTTCTGTGCAGCTTCGATGGCCTCAAAACGGTCGAGGTATAAAGGTGCATTGGCATATTGGAATGCATACTCGCCAAGGGTTTTGTTGTCTGTTTTCAGGGTTAATAAAACTTTGTCACCATCCACATTCACCAAATCAGGTTTTACATCTGAGTGGAATGTAAGGGTATCCATCTTGTCATTCATCCAGGCTCTGTGACGTACTTTTTTACCACCTGCATAAATATCTACCGCAAATGGCAATTTAAAGGTTTGTCCATCCTGTTTTTGAGCCAGGTAAACGGTTTCAGTTTTTGAGGCATCATCCCATTTGTAGCTGATATCCAGTACCGGGTGACCGGCGCCATAATACCATTGGTTAAAATACCAGTTCAAATCACGACCGCTTGCTTCTTCCAAAGCCAGGCGCAACTGCTGTGCTTCGCCGTTTTTAAAAGCATTTGTTTTCAGGTAGATGTTCAATCCTTTAAAGAAAGCTGCATCACCTAAATAATTACGCAGCATATTTAAAATGCGGCCACCTTTTTTATAGGTCACCACGTCAAACATATCTTCCTTGTCGGCATAATGGAAGCGAACCAGGTCCTTTTGAGAAGCTTCCGGATTTTCAAGATAACTCTCCATGGCTTCGTAGCTATGGGCATCAGCTTCGTCTTTACCATATTTATGCTCGGCCCAAAGCATTTCGCTAAAATCGGCGAAAGATTCGTTCACGGTCAGGTTGCTCCAGCTTTCGCAGGTTACGTAATCGCCAAACCATTGGTGAAACAATTCGTGTGCGATGGTGCTTCGGCCATCATCATAGTAGCGATCGATCAGTTCACGATGCGTTCCCTGAACGTATACTCCGTGCAGCGTAGCGGTGGTATTTTCCATCGCACCACTCACATAATCGCGAACTACGATCTGAGAATATTTATTCCATGGGTAATCAACACCCAAAGTCTTTGAGTAGAACTCGATCAGTTCAGGCGTCATCCCGAAGATCTCTTTTGCATAAGGTGCATATTTTGGCTCCAGGTAATAGTTTACCTCTTTGTTGCGCCATTTATCGTGATAGATCTTAAAATCGCCCACAGCCATCATGAACAGGTATGGCGAATGTGGCAATTCCATCTTCCAGGTATCGGTACGGGTGCCGTCGGCATTGTTTTTTTGTGAAGCCAGGCGACCGTTTGACAGCGTAACATACTTAGCCGGAACAGTCATGCTGATCTCGTCGGTAGTCTTTTGTTCAGACTTGTCGATTGTAGGGAACCATGCTGATGAGCTTTCTGTTTCACCCTGTGTCCAAATCTGGGTAGGCTTATCCTTTTCGGTACCGTCAGGATTGATAAAATACAAACCTTTGGCATCGTTAATAGCCGCGCTGCCTTTTGCTTTCAGCTGGTTTGGTTTTGATGTGTAATCGATATAAATGGTATACGATTCGTTGTTGTGGTAAACCTTATCCAGGTTAATGGCCAAACTCAGGCTATCCTCATACTTATATTTCAGCGGGACATTTTTGCCATTTTTTACGATAGAAATGTTTTTGATATCCATCCCCTTAGCATCCAGCCTTAAGCTATCAGTAGGATAAAAATGTGGTCGAAGTGTTACCCATTCCTTACCATACATAAAGCGTTTTTTGTAATCGAACTTAACATCCAGTTTGGTATGAACCAGGTCGTTAATTTTAGGCGGGGTTTCCCGGTAGATCTTCATCGCCGGGTCATCGGCTTTTGCAGGGGCTTGTTGTGCAAAAGCGTTGTTAAGGCTTGCCACCACAACTCCGGAAAGAGCTATAGCAGAAAGCGTCTTCAGATTCATCATATTCAGTCTTAATTATTGATTTGTATAAATTTTGCCTTCCCTCATTACGAAGGCCATATTCTTCATTGTTTTTATGTCCACCAGCGGATCTCCGTCAACTGCCACAATATCGGCAAATTTTCCTTTAACTATACTCCCTGTCTGATCAGTTATGCCTAAAAGGTCAGCTGCATTTACCGTGGCAGCTTTTATCGCTTCCATTGGTGGCATGCCTGCTTCAACCATATATTGAAACTCCATATAGTTTTTTCCATGCGGATAAACCCCCGCATCAGTACCAAACGCAATTTTTACGCCCGCCTTATATGATTTGCCAAAGTTATCCTGTATCTGCGTACCAACCTCAACCGCTTTGCGTGCAATCACCGGAGGAAAATATCCCGGAACCTTTGCTGAATCTGATACCGATTTACCAGCTATGATAGTCGGCACCAGGTATGTACCGTATTTTTTTGCCAGTTCCCTGTCTTCGTCATTCATAAAAGTGCCGTGCTCAATAGAGGTAACACCGGCTATAATTGCACGCTTAATACCTTCAGCGCCATGTGCATGACAAGCTACACGCAAGCCATAATCCTTCGCAGTTTCAACTACGGCTTTAATTTCATCTATGCTGAATTCAGCGCCTGATGAGTTTTCGCTCAAGTCCAACACACCGCCTGTTGATGCAATTTTTATTACAGCAGAACCTCTTTTTATCTGCAAACGCACAGCTTTTATCAACTCATCCCTCCCATCGGCTACACCATCATCCGGGCCCATTTTATGATTGAAAACGTCATCCCTGAAACCAACAGAACCATCCATGTGACCACCGCTTGCTGAAATTGCACGTCCCGCAGAAATTATCCGCGGACCATCAACAAGGCCTTGCCTTACAGCTTTACTGAGGCTAATGTTTACCCCCGAACCACCAAGATCGCGAACGGTAGTAAAACCCGCCATCAAAGTACGTTTCGCATATACCTGCGCATGGTATGCTACGTCAGCATCAGTCATTGTAAAACCGTCCAGCATGCCGGTTTTGCTATGCTCTTCTTCTAAATGAACATGGCAATCGATCAGTCCCGGCATCACAGTCTTATTTTTCAGGTCGATCACTTTATCACCTGAGCTTCCGCTTGTGTATCCTTTCTGAATATCGGTTATCATTTTTCCATCTACCACGATCGTCATTTCAGCTTGAACTTTGCCGGATATTCCGTCTATCAGTTTACCGCATTGTATGTATGTTTTTTGGGCAAAAGCCGATGAGGTTACTAATAAAAGAATCAGAAAGAGGAACTTACGCATGGTGGGTCAGTTAACAATTAGGCTAAATTATAAAGTTTTTACAGAAAAAATGAGCCAGGCGTGCAACCAAAATGTGCGACTATCATCTTTTTGATTGAAAAGTATTGAACTACAAATGCAGTTGTCCGCCTGAAACCGGACACACCGTTCATATCCGTACAGTATACAATTATTTCATACCCTATCAAATTACTGATAATAAGCAAATTGCGTTTATGGCACATGTTTTATATAAAACAGAACGTGATAATGCTATCTGAACGAAATATCTAGCCGATTGAGAAATGAACATTGAAGATCACATTTTAGCACTGGTAGCGAAAAAGCTTGCGAATGGTGCTTCGGAGGAAGAGCTGAGAGAATTGGATAACCTGTTGCAACAACATCCGGATATTCATAACAGGATAAAGTTAATGGCAGAATGGTGGCAAAGCGATGCTGAACAGAATATTGAAGCCAACAGTTATTTTCGCTTCCAAAAAGTCATGGAACGGATAAAGGCTAATGATCCGATAGTTGAGCAAACCGGTATGCCGCAAGATAGACCCATGGAAAAGAAACAAAAAAATACCATCGTAACCTACCTGGTTAACCGCTGCGCCATGATCGCTACTTTCTTGAAAATTGCCTGGCGAAATGCACAAAAGAACCTGACTTACAGTTCCATCAATATTTTAGGACTTGCGACCGGAATGGGCGTTGCGCTACTCATTGGGTTATGGGTAAACTATCAATATTCGTTTGATCGGTTTTTACCGGGTTACGATAATCTATACCAGGTACGGCAAAACTTTAACACCGGAAACGAAATACTTACCGATGATGTTGCCTCATTAAAACTTGCGCAAGTATTGCGCGACCGCATACCCGAGATCAAGCATGTTGGCGTGGCGCATTTTGATAAGCATGGATTGCGAAACGGCAACCATAAAGTATTTATGCAGGGTGCAATCGTCGATAATGATTTTTTAAAAACGCTGAAATTTCAACTGCTTAAGGGCGATATCAATACCATTTTCAAGGACGCTTACTCGGTCGTGTTAGATCAAACGACTACAAAGGCTTTGTTTGACGATGCTGACCCTATAGGAAAAGTGATCAACCTAGATAACCGGAATAATGTAAAAGTTACCGGGGTGATGAAGGATGTCCCTGAAAACTCCACAGCAAAGTTTAATTTCCTGACCCCGCTCGCCTATACAGACCTTACTGAGGGATGGATAATTGAGGGCAGAAAGGGCGGTTTTTATGGCAACCAGTTTTGGATGGTGGTCGAGCTTAACCCGGGTGCAACTTATGCACAGGTTGAACCTAAGATCAGGGAGATTCAAAAAGAAAGTGCCGATAAAAAATATGCCCAGGTTTGGATGCAGCCGATATCGCGCGCTCATTTGTATTCAGATTACAAAAACGGAAAAGAAGCGGGAGGCTTTATAGAATATGTGCGCCTGTTTAGCATTATCGGTGTATTGGTATTGGCGATTGCGTGCATCAACTTTGTCAACCTTTCTACCGCCCGCTCTCAGAAACGTGCCCGTGAAGTTGGTGTGAGAAAAGCCATTGGTTCGCAAAGGCGGCAATTGGTACTGCAGTTTTTAACCGAGTCGTTCATGTTTACGGTGATCGCGTTTGCGCTATGCCTTTGCTTTGTACAACTGGCTTTACCGCCGTTCAACACGCTTACAGGCACTTCTATCGTCATACCTTTTACCAGCATCAAATTCTGGCTGATCGTTATTAGCTGCGTGTTTTTTACGGCGTTACTGGCAGGCAGCCGACCTGCGTTTTATCTTTCATCTTTCAACCCGGTTGAGGTATTAAAAGGGAAAATGTCTACCAGCAGATCATCGGAATGGTCGCGCAGGGTGTTGGTGGTGACCCAATTTGGTTGCTCTATCGCACTCATCATCAGCACCGTGGTTATTTACCGGCAGATACAATATGCCAAAAACCGGCCAACCGGATACAATATTGATCGCCTCTTATTAACCGATTTTAATAATGACCTGCATGTTAACTACGTGGCCCTAAGAAACGAGTTGCTGCAAAGCGGGCTTGTTCAAAGTGTTACCACTTCCAATAGTGCGGCCACTGAGCATTACGGAACCGGGAACCTTGACGAATGGCCAGGCAAGCAACCCGGCGAAACGGCCCAGGTAGCTTATATCGGCATTTCTGAAAACTATTTCCATACGCTTGGGATAAAAGTTAATGAGGGTGCAGAGTTTGACAGGGCCGCGGATACAGCCAGCGTTATAGTTAACGAAGCAGCAGTTAAACGACTGCGCCTGAAAGATCCTTTAAGCCAACACTTTACCGACGACAGAAAGCAACCTATCCGCATAAAAGCTGTCGTAAAAAACTCACTGATGGGTTCTGCTTTTTCATCAGTAAATCCGACTATATATTATTACGAGCCAAGGTGGTGGACTTTCCTCATCTATCGTCTGTCGCCCAATGTTGAAACGCATACAGCTATGGAAAAGCTCAGCAAAATATTTAATAAATATGCGCCTTCGTTCCCCTACTCTTACCGGTTTGCGGATGAGGATTATAATAAGAAATTCCAGTTAGAGGAACTAGTTGGCAAATTATCGGGCATTTTTGCAACGCTGGCTATTTTTATATCCTGCCTGGGCTTATTTGGACTGGCAGCGTATGTCGCCGAGCAGCGTACCAAAGAGATTGGTGTACGAAAGGTATTGGGCGCATCGGTATTCAGTTTATGGCAATTGATGTCGAAAGATTTTGTGGCGCTGGTGGTTGTATCGTTACTGGTAGCAATCCCGGCGGCGTATTATTTTATGCATAGCTGGTTACAAGGGTACGAATACCATACGCAACTATCCTGGTGGATATTTGCAGCAACGGCCATTGTATCCATACTGATCACTTTAGCAACGGTAAGTTTTCAAAGCATTAAAGCAGCGATGATGAATCCGGTGAAGAGCCTGCGTTCCGAGTGACTAGAGATCAGTTAATCAGTCCAAAGGACTCCTTCGGAGAGATTAGTTGATTTGTCATTAGAATATAGTTTAGAAATTAGTATTTAGAATTTCACAATCATGATAAAGAATTATTTGAAAGTTGCGTGGAGAAACCTGGTAAAGAACAGGGCTCATACTTTTATCAATATGGCGGGCCTGTCAGTTGGGTTGGCTTGCAGCCTGCTGATCCTTTTGTGGGTGCAGAACGAGGTGGATATGGACGCTTTTCATAAAAATGGGAAGTATTTATACCAGGTTTACGAGCAGCAGCATTATGACAATAAAATAAACGGGCAATACTACACACCGGGCGTCCTGGCTGCCGAATTGAAGCGTACAGTCCCTGAAGTGCAGCTTGCTGCGAATGCCGTTTTTTATGATGAGCACAATTTTAAAGTTGGTGATAAGATCATCAAATTAACAGGTGGCTCAGCTGATGCTGATTTCTTTAAGATGTTCAGCTACCCGATCATACAGGGTAATGCGGATAATTCTTTGCGAACTGTGTCGGATATCTCGATATCGAAGAAAATGGCGGAAGAATTCTTCGGAAGTGCTCAGGCTGCTATGGGTAAAACTTTTCGTGTCGATGATCGCAAGAATTTTATAGTTACTTCGGTATTTGATAATGTTGGCACAAATTCTTCTCTGAAATTTGATTACCTGATCAACTGGGCGTCGTTTTTGGAGGATAATCCCTGGGCCAAAGAATGGGGGAATAATACGCCGTATACGTACCTCCAGTTGCGCCCGGATGCTGATCCGAATTTGGTTGATCAAAAGATCAGGCATTTCCTGTTAAAACTGGATAAGGATGAAAAACCAGGCACATTTACCGAGGAATTAGCGTTGCAAAAATTTGATGAAGTATACCTGCACAGCAATTTTAAAGAAGGAAAGATTGACGGCGGCCGGATAGAATATGTACACCTGTTCAGCATCGTAGCGGTGTTTGTTTTGCTGATCGCCTGCATTAACTTTATGAACCTTACCACCGCCCGGTCGGTAAAACGTGCCAAGGAAATTGGTGTAAGAAAAGCGGTTGGCGCGGTAAGAAGTGTTTTAATTAAACAATTTATCAGCGAGTCATTATTGCTTACTTCGATAGCTGTGATTGCATCCTTATTTCTAATGACAGCTATTTTGCCATTATTTAACCAAATCACACAAAAACAAATCGAACTGCCATTTTCAGATGTAAAGTTTTGGGCCGAACTGGTGCTGCTTACCTTTATAACCGGCATCGTTTCGGGTAGCTATCCCGCTTTGTTCCTGTCATCGTTTAACCCTGTTAAAGTATTAAAAGGGACTTTGAAGCTTGATTCAAGCACCACTATATTCCGGAAGGGGCTGGTGGTTTTCCAGTTTGTTCTTTCGGTAGTATTGATCATCGGGACTATCATCATTTCACGACAGATAAGCTATATCCAGTCCATTAATCTCGGGTTCGATAAAGAGAATACGATCTATGTGCCGCTTGAGGGTAACCTGATTAAAAAATATGAGGTATTAAAACAGGAAGCTTTAAGAATGCCTGGCATACAAACAGTAACTCAAAGTACCAGTCAGCCTATTCATATAAATTCAACAACTGTGGGTGTTGACTGGGACGGCAAGATTCCGAATACGACTATCTCATTTACCAATATCGCTGTAGGTTATGATTTTATCAAAACAATGAAACTGCAGATGAAGGAAGGGCGCGATTTTGAAAAGGCCTTTGCAACAGACACCAGTGGCTATCTTGTTAACGAGACTGCCGTGAAAAGATTTGGCTATACTGATCCGATCGGGAAATCTATCACCATGTGGGGCCAAAAAGGTAAGATCATCGGCGTGATAAAGGATTTTCATTTCAGCTCGCTGCATGATCAGATCAAACCATTGATCATACGTTTTGGTGAGAATGCTGATTACGGCTTTGCAGTAGTCAGAACCATGCCCGGCAAAACCAAAGAAGCGTTGGCCAGCCTGGAAACTATCACCAAACAACTGAACCCGGATTTCCAATTTACTTATACCTTTTCTGACGACGCTTACAAAAAACTATACAACAATGAGCAGATCGTCAGTAAGCTATCCAATGGCTTTGCTTTCCTGGCGATATTTATTTCCTGCCTCGGGCTGTTAGGATTAGCCATGTTCACAGCTGAACAACGCCTCAAAGAAATAGGCATCCGTAAAGTATTGGGGGCAAGTGTAGGCTCGCTGTTCGCTTTGTTGTCCTCAGAGTTTTTGGTATTGGTTGTTATCGCCTTAGTCATTGCAACACCGGTTGCCTGGTACGCTATGGATATCTGGCTGCGCAATTTTGCCTATCACGAACCGATGCACTGGTGGACTTTCGCTATAGCAAGTGGAATCATTGTACTGATCGCCCTGGCAACGGTGAGCATCCAATCGGCTAAAGCGGCTTTGGTGAACCCGATAAAGAGCCTTCGGTCTGAGTGACCAGAGATCAGTTAATCGGTTATCAGTTGATCGGTTAACTGGTTTGCAAAGTTGTTGAATAACAATAGTTTTACTTTTTGCATACTGTACTTTTGATTTGGTTAGGCTACATTTGACCTATAAATCAATTATATGGACGCCACCGAATTAAAGAATTTACAGGCTCCGCTGAAGGAGAAATATAAAGTAGAGCCCGGTACTGCCATGATCACCCTGAAAGCCGAAGGTAACCTGGGCGAAGGTATATCCTGCAAAATAGAAACCGGGAAAGCGTTGGTAGAAGCCGGACTTCACCCGGCAACTGGCGGCGATGGTATGCTGGCCTGCTCTGGCGATATGCTGCTGGAAGCGTTGGTGGCATGCGCGGGTGTTACGTTAAGCGCCGTAGCCACCGCCATCGGCGTCGACATAAAAAGCGGTACAGTAAAAGCTGAGGGCGACCTTGATTTCCGCGGAACATTGGGCGTG
>Ga0163162_10000042_pt1 | contig 131540 bp, 107 predicted proteins | sample S55metaG_FD_115310 | JGI IMG/M metagenome (GOLD analysis project Ga0163162, IMG submission 115310) | Switchgrass rhizosphere microbial communities from Kellogg Biological Station, Michigan, USA - S5-5 metaG | ecosystem: Host-associated > Plants > Roots > Rhizosphere > Soil | place: USA...
CTCTTCCGCTCTGGGGTCCCCGTCAGTTGCGGCGGTCCGGAGCGCGATGCCCGAAGGGTCGGCGCGAGGGATCGCGCCGATTGCGCCGTCTGCACAGGGATGTGCAGTCGGCGCAACACAGCGGAGGGCCGCGGACCCCGGCCGTGAGGCCGGGGCGCAAATGCCGGGGCGTGTTCTTTTGGTTACTTTTCTTGCACGAGCAAGAAAAGTGACTCGCTCGCCCAAAGGGCGAGTGAAAGCTTTGCTCTAAGAAAAAAGCAAAATTGACTCGCTCGCCCGAAGGGCGAGTGAAAGCTCTGCCGCAAAAAGAAAGTACAAACCCAAAGCAATCGACCGAACGGTGAGTGCAAGCTACCCAAAGAAAACCAAGAACAAAAAACAAGTCGTTCGGGCGCAGGCCGAGTGAAAACCCTGCTGCAAAAGGCAGAACAAAGCTAACGCGATCGACCGAAGGGCGAGTAAAAGCTCTTGCTCAACAGCAGAAACGCGAAGCCCGCATTCCCGGTACCGAAAAGGAAGAAAACGGACAAGAACCCCTGCACCCCGCCGTTCAGGCGACGACGACCGGAATTTTCCCAATCCGTGCCTGCCATTCGCGCGGCCCCGTCTGATGCACCGAAGTGCCAGAAGAGTCGACCGCCACCGTCACCGGCATGTCCTTGACCTCGAATTCGTAGATCGCTTCCATGCCGAGATCGGCGAAGCCGACGACGCGCGACGCGCGGATCGCCTTCGACACGAGATAGGCGGCGCCGCCGACCGCCATCAAATAGACCGACTTGTGCCTCTTGATCGCCTCGATCGCCGTCGGGCCGCGCTCGGCCTTGCCGACCATGCCGAGCAGGCCGGTCTGCGCGAGCACCTGTTCGGTGAACTTGTCCATGCGCGTCGCAGTGGTCGGGCCCGCGGGGCCGACGACTTCGTCGCGCACGGGATCGACCGGGCCGACGTAGTAGATGAAGCGTCCGCGGAAATCGACCGGCAGCTGCTCGCCCTTGTTGAGCATGTCGACGATGCGTTTGTGCGCGGCATCGCGGCCGGTCAACAGCTTGCCGTTGAGCAGCAGTACTTCGCCGGGCTTGAACGTCGCGACTTCGGCTGGTGTGATCGTGTCGAGATTCACGCGCCGCGCGCCGGTCGGGCTATAGGTGAGCTTTGGCCAGTCCTCGAGCGACGGCGGATCGAGCGTCGCCGGTCCCGAGCCGTCGAGCGTGAAGTGCGCGTGCCGCGTCGCCGCGCAGTTCGGAATCATCGCGATCGGCAGATTCGCCGCATGCGTCGGATAGTCGCGCACCTTGATGTCGAGCACGGTCGTGAGTCCGCCGAGCCCCTGTGCGCCGATGCCGAGTGCATTGACCTTCTCGTAGAGCTCGAGCCGCAGCTCCTCCGCGCGCGTCTTGGCGCCGCGCGCCTGCAGATCGGTGATGTCGATCGGCTCCATGAGCGATTCCTTCGCGAGCAGCATCGCCTTCTCGGCCGTGCCGCCGATGCCGATGCCGAGCATGCCCGGCGGGCACCAGCCCGCGCCCATCGTCGGCACCGTCTTGAGTACCCAGTCGACGATCGAGTCGGACGGATTGAGCATCGCGAATTTCGACTTCGCCTCCGAACCGCCGCCCTTCGCGGCGACGATCACGTCGACCGTGTTGCCGGGCACGATCTGCACGTTGATGACAGCAGGCGTGTTGTCCTTCGTGTTCGTGCGCTTGCCCGCAGGGTCGGCGAGGATCGACGCGCGCAGCTTGTTGTCCGGATCGTTGTACGCGCGGCGCACGCCTTCGTTGACCATGTCCTCGAGCGACAGCGTCGCGTCCCAGCGCACGTTCATGCCGACCTTGAGGAATACCGTGACGATGCCGGTGTCCTGGCAGATCGGTCGATGGCCCTCGGCGCACAGTCGCGAGTTGATGAGGATCTGCGCGATCGCGTCCTTGGCCGCCGGCGATTCCTCGCGCTCGTACGCGCTCGCGAGATTGCGGATGTAGTCGACCGGATGGTAGTAGCTGATGTACTGCAGCGCGTCCGCGACGCTCTGGATGAAATCGGCTTGCTTGATCGTTGCGGGCGACGACGTGACGGGAGCGGATGCGGTGGCGGTCATGGGTCTGGGCGAAGCGTGGGAGTGTTGACCATTTTCGCACCGTCCGTGCCGCAGCGCATCATTGCCGGGATATCGGACGACGCCCCGGCTTGAGATTGCTCATCCCGTCGAGAGGTATCGAATCGTGGCGGCATCGGCTGCCGGCTCGACCAAGGCAGCTGCGCTATCCTAATCGCATGCTCAGCGCCGCCACTATCGTCGCCGCAGGCCTCGTCTGGATCGGGCTGCTGTTCTGCGTCGCGGTCTACGGCGAACGCCATCCGCGCGTTTTCGATAAACGCTGGGCGATCGTCTACGCGCTATCGCTCGCGGTGCACTGCACATCGTGGACTTTCTATGGATCGGTCACGCACGCGATCCGCTCGGGCTGGTGGCTGCCGCCGAACCTCGCGGGCGCGATGGCGATGTATCTCGTCGGTATCGGCGTCCTGCGTCGCCTCGTGCGCCTCGCACAGAAGCACAACGCGTCGTCGCTCGCCGACCTGATCGCCGCGCGCCTCGGCCGCAACGCACCGCTCGGCGCGCTTGTGACCGCCGTCATGCTGATAGGCATCGTGCCGTACATCGCGCTGCAGCTCAAAGCGGTCGCGATGAGCTACGGGGCCGTCACCTCGGGTACGGTGGGCGCGCCTGCATGGCGCGACAGCGCGCTGTGGGTCGCGCTCGTGATGGCGTGGTTCGCGATGCTGTTCGGCACGCGCCGCGCGTCGGCCGTCGCGCACAATCGCGGCCTCGTGCTCGCGATCGCGTTCGAGTCGGTGTTCAAGCTCGCGGCGATGCTCGCGCTCGGCAGCCTCGTCTTCGAATTGCCAGCCGCGCCCGAGGTGATGCTCGGCGAGGACACGAGCGGCTTCGCCGCGCTGATCGGCCTCGGCGCGCTCGCGATGTTCACGCTGCCGCATCAGTTCCATGCGGGCGTCGTCGAGTGCCGCGACACGCGTCACCTCAAGGCCGCACGCTGGCTGTTTCCGCTGTACATGGTGCTGATCTCGCTGCCGATCCTGCCGCTCGCGCGACTCGGCGAGGCGCGGCTCGCAACCACCGGCATCCCGACCGACCTGTACGTGCTCGCGCTGCCGCTCGCGAGCGGACACAACTGGCTCGCGCTGGTCGCGTTCCTCGGCGGGCTTTCGGCGGCGACCTGCATGGTCGTCGTCGCGACACTCGCGCTGAGCCTCATGGTCGCGCACCATTTCATCGCGCCGCTGCGCGTGCGCGCGGGCTGGGGCCAAGGCGGCGAAAGCGATCTGCGCGGCGACGTCCTCTGGGCGCGTCGCGTGGCGATCCTGGTCGTCATCCTGCTCGCCTGGGCGTACAGTCGCGCGCTGATCGGCAACACGGCCCTCGCCGACATCGGCGCGCTGTCGTTCTCGGCGCTCGCCGGACTCGCGCCGACGACCTGGATCGCCGTGTACCGGCCGGTGCTAGGCGCGCGCGCCGCGTTCATGGGGCTCGCCGCGGGCACCGCGCTCTGGCTGTACATCCTCTTCCCGCGACTGATGTTCCCGACCGCCGACTGGCCCGCGACAGGCCCGTTCGGCATCGTCTGGCTCGCGCCCGAGCATTTCTTCGGCCTGACGGATTTCGCGCCGCTCACGCGCGCAGTCATCGTCAGCCTCGCGACGAATTTCCTCTGCATCTCACTCGACGCGCTGTTCGGCCGCAAGCGCGTCGTGGTGCGGCCGATCACCCACGAACTCGAGCGAGGGGAACTGCGCGCACTGGCCGCGCGTTTCCTGCCTATGGAACGTGTCGACGACCTGATCGGCAGCGGCGCCGACAGCGAACCCGCGGACGCCAGCGAGCGCGCGGTGATCGAACACGAATTGTCCGCCGTCATCGGCACGGCGTCCGCGCGCCTGCTGCTCGACGTCGCGCGACGCGAACGCCGCAGCCAGCTCGACACACTGGCGGCCATCGTCGACGAGGCTTCGGCCGACCTGCGCTTCAACCAGCGCGTGCTGCTCGCCGCTCTGGAGAACATGAGCCAAGGCATCTGCGTCGTCGACGCGGAACTGCGTGTCGTCGCCTGGAACCGGCGCTACGCGGAACTGTTCCAGTATCCCGCCGGCATGCTCACGGTGGGCCGGTCGGTCGAGGAACTGACGCGGCACGCGATCGAACGCGGCACGATCGGTCCCGGCGATACGAGCGCTCGCGTGCAGCGCCGTCTCGCGCACATGCGCGCGGGCACGCCGCTCGTGTCGGAGCGGCGGTTTCCCGACGGCAGCGAGATCGAAATCCGCGGCAACCCGATGCCCGGCGGCGGCTTCGTCGCGACGTTCACGGACGTCACCGCGTTCCGACACGCCGCGCAGGCGCTGACGCGCGCGAACGAGACGCTCGAGCAGCGCGTCGCCGAACGCACGAGCGCGCTCGAGCAGGCGACCCGCGACGCCGAGCGCGCGAACGAGACCAAGACACGCTTCCTCGCGGCCGTCAGCCACGACCTCATGCAACCCCTGCATGCGGCGCAATTGTTCGCGCATACGCTCGCGACGCGCGTCGACAACGAAGGCCGCGACACCGCTCGGCACCTGCACGGCGCGCTCGAGGCCACCGAGGCGCTGCTCGGCGGGCTGCTCGACATCGCGCGTCTCGACAGCGGCACGCTCGTGCCGCGCGCGCACGCGTTCGCGCTCGACGATCTGCTCGGCGCGCTCGCCGCGGAGTTCGGCGCGCTCGCCGCCGAACATGGGCTGCGCCTACGCCATGTGCGCACGCGCTGCTGGGTGCATTCCGATCCGCACTTGTTGCGGCGCGTGCTACAGAATTTCCTCAGCAACGCGCTCCGTCACGTCGAGCACGGGCACGTCGTGCTCGGCTGCCGTCGCGACGGGGAGTCGCTGCGCATCGAGGTCTGGGACACGGGCCCCGGCATCGCCGAACACGAACAGAGATTGATCTTCGAGGAATTCCGCCGCGGCAGTCGCGCAAGCGGTCAAGGCCTCGGCCTCGGCCTCGCGATCGCGGAGCGCATGGCGCGACTGCTCGATCACCGCCTCGACCTGCGTTCCTGGCCCGGCCGCGGCAGCGTCTTCTCGGTGACGGTGCCACGCGGCGCGCCGCTCGCCGCAGTCGCGGATGCGCCCGTGCCTGCGGAATCGCTCGTCGACGAGAGCGAATATGCGGGGGTCGCGCTGGTCGTCGACAATGAGGCTCAGGCACTCGCGGCGATCAAGGCGCTGCTGGCCGGCTGGGGCTGGACTGTCCTCGCCGCGGGCGATGCTGAACGCGCGCTACAGCTCGCACGCGACGAGCGTCCCGACATCGCGATCCTCGACTACCACCTCGGCGGCGGCAATGACGGGCTCGCGCTCTACGCGAAGCTGATCGAGCTCGTGGGCGAGCTGCCTGCGATCGTCCTCACGGCCGACCGCGATGTGGCCTTGCGTCGTCGTGCGCGCGATCTCGACGTCGTCGTGCTGTACAAGCCACTGAAGCCGCTCGCGCTCGCGCAGGTGCTGCGCCAGAAAGCAGCGGCCGTCGCCGAGAAGTGAGTCAGGCAGGCGGATGGGTCAGCTCGAGGCGGCGCAGCAGCACGCTCGCCTGCGTGCGGTTGCGCACGCCGAGCTTGTCGAGAATCGCGCTGACGTGCGCCTTGACCGTGCGCTCCTGGATATCGAGCACGTCGGCGATCTGCTTGTTCAAGCGGCCCTCGGCGAGCAGGCCGAGGACGCGGAACTGCTGCCCGGTGAGGCGTGACAGCCGCGCGGCGAGATTGGCGTCGGCGGGATCGCTCGGCACGCGCGCGAGATCGGAGACCACCTGCGGCGGCACCCAGGAACGATTCGCGAGCACCGCGCGCACGGCGGCGATGATGTCTTCGGGTGCCGTACTCTTGGGAACATAGCCGCTCGCGCCGTGATCGAGCGCGCGCCGCACGATGGCCGGATCCTCGTGCCCGGAGACGACGAGCACGGCCACCGACGGAAATTGCGTACGCACCGCGGCGAGGCCGGCCAGACCGCTGCAGTCGCGCATGTGCAGGTCGAGCAGTACGAGATCAACCTCGACGAGTTCCTCGAGCTCGGCGAGCGTCGCCGCGAGGTCGGTCGTCTCGCTGATCTGCGCCGCCGGCACGGCTGCCGCGACCGCGCTGCGCAACGCAACGCGGAACAGCGGGTGGTCGTCGGCGATGACGATTTTCGCGGCCATCGCGGAACTCTAGCAGGCAGCGGCCGGCCTCGCATCTTGCGGTCGCCAACGCGCGGGTATAGATATCGGGGAGCGCGACGCGGTTCGCACGCGATCGTCGAGGGAGTTGAAACAGTGGATTTCATCATCGAGCCGATACGCGCGACCGTCCATCGCGACGGCGACGACCTGCTGAGCGCGGGGCTCGGACTCGCGGGCCTGCGCGGCGCACCAGCGGCATTCGCCGCGCCGGCGGCGCCGACGCCCGCCGAGCTGCGCCGGCGCGCGATTCAGACCGCGTGGAAGGGCATTGCGGACCTGGGTCCGCTCGGCGGCTACGGCGAGGTCTACGGCGGCGTACCCGACGTGCCGGGCCGCGAATTTCAGGCGTTCGCGCGCGTGCCAGGCGCGAACTCGCCGCATCGCTTGCTCGCGCAGATTCCCGACGGCTTCGACCCGCGGCAGCGCTGCCTGATCGTCACGGCGTCTTCTGGATCGCGCGGCATCTACGGCGCGATCGCGGTAGCCGGCGCGTGGGGGCTCACGCACGGCTGCGCGGTCGCGCACACCGACAAGGGCACGGGCGCAGGACACTTCGACTGCGCCGACGGTACCGGCGTCGCGCTCGATGGCACGCGCGCGCACGCGGGAGATGCGCCTCTCGAATTTGTCCCGGACGCCTATACGTCCACGTCGGGCATCGCGATGAAACACGCACATTCACGTGACAACCCCGAAGGCGACTGGGGAACGCATCTGCTGCAGGCCGCAAGGTTCGGCCTCGCGATGCTCGATCGCGCGTTTCCGCAACAGGCACCCTTCACTCCCGAGAACACGCGGATCGTTGCGGCCGGTCTCTCGAACGGTGGCACGGCGGCACTGCAGGCGGCGGGCCTCGATGACAACGGCTGGCTCGCTGGCGTCGTCGCGATCGAGCCCAACGTCCACGCGCCGGCGGGCGATGGCGCGCAGCCGCTGTACGGTTACGCCTGCGAAGCCGCGATGTGGTCGCCCTGCGCGCTGCTCGCGCCGCGCTTCGAGAGCGCATTGCGAGCGCGCCTGCCCGCGTTCAACCCGGCTGCCTGGGACGCGCGCGCCGAGACGCTGCGCGCCGTTGGACTGCTGAATGCACAGGCACGGCCTGCCCAATCCGAAGAAGCCCTCGAGCGTCTGCGTGCGCAAGGATGGACGGATGCCGTCCTCGCGAGCGCCACGGCGACGACTGCGTTCGACGTGTGGCGCGCGTTCGCAATCACCTACGCCAGCGCCTATGCACGGTCGCCGGTCGACGCTATGCCGGGCGGATTCCATTTCGCCGCGATCGATGCCGGAGGACGACCTCGAATTCCCTCGCCCATTGAGCGCGCCGCGTGGTGGAGCGATTCGTCCGGGATCGCGCCAGGCAATGACATCGCCATCTTCGATCCGCACGACGACGGTAGCGCCGATCGCACCTGGCCGGGTCTGTCGCGGCTCGCGGCGCTGCGAACGGAAGAGAGTTCGCTCGGCCGGCAGCTACGCGAGTCGATCGCCGCGGCGCAGGTCGGGTTGCCGCGCGCGGATTTGCCGGTCTTCGTCGTGCATGGCGCGGAAGACGGGCTGATTCCGCCGATGTTCTCGTCGGCGCCCTACGTGTCCTGGCTGCGCGCGAACGGACGCAAGCCGACGTATTGGTGCGTGCCCCACGCGCAGCATTTCGACTCGTTTCTCGCGCTGCCCGGCTTCGGCAATCACTACGTGCCGATGCTGGCCTACGCCTATGCCGCGATCGGGAGCATGGTCGCGCACGTGACGCGAGGCGCCGCGTTGCCCAAGGTCGCGCCGGCACCCGAACCACGCGGCGCCGGACCGCTCATGAGCACTCATCTGGACTTAAGTGGCATTGCATAGGCGACCACAACGCGATATCTGTGACGCATCCGCACGAACCCATCGGATTGGAGAACGCGATGAATACCGCTGCTGACGGGAATTCCACGCTTGCTCGCACGGCTCTGCGCCTCTCTGCCTGGGCAGAACGCTGGTTTCCCGACGCCTATGTGTTCGCTGCACTCGGGGTCGTCGTCGTGGCGATCGCGGCGATGTGCATCGGCGCAAGCCCGAAGGCTACCGCGATCGCGTTCGGCGACGGTTTCTGGAGCTTGATCCCGTTCACGATGCAGATGGTGTTCGTCGTGATCGGTGGCTATGTCGTCGCCTCGTCTCCGCCCGTCGCGCGGCTGATCGATGCGATGGCTGGCGTGCCGAAGGGCGGCCGTGGCGCAGTCGCGTACGTCGCCATCGTCAGCATGCTGGCCTCGCTGCTCAACTGGGGTTTCAGCCTCGTGTTCGGCGGGCTGCTCGTGCGCGCGCTCGCGCGCCGCAGCGACCTCAAGATGGACTATCGCGCGGCGGGTGCGGCGGCGTACCTCGGCCTCGGCGCGACCTGGGCGATGGGCCTGTCGTCCTCGGCGGCGCAATTGCAAGCGAATCCCGCGAGCCTGCCGAAGCCGTTGCTCGCGATCACGGGCGTCATTCCATTCACCGAGACGATCTTCCTGTGGCAATCGATCGGGCTGACGCTGATCCTGATCGTCGTCTCCGCGCTGATCGCCTGGTTCTCCGCGCCGGCCGCGGCGCAGGCACAGACCGCCGATCGTTTCGCCGACGCGGCGCTCGTCGATGCAGCCGCGACGCGCAACGACGCGCCTGCCACGCAGCCAAGCGAGTGGCTCGAGCGCAGCCCGCTGCTGACCGTCCTCGTCGCACTCCTCGCGCTCGGCTGGCTCGTCAACGAGTTGGCGACAAAAAGTACGATCGTCGCGATCTCGAATCTCAACACCTACAACTTCCTGTTCCTGATGCTCGGACTGCTGCTGCACTGGCGGCCGCGCAACTTCCTCGACGCGGTCAAGCGCGCCGTGCCGAGCACCACAGGCGTGCTCATCCAGTTTCCGCTCTACGGCGGCATCGCCGCGATCCTGACGACGGCAAAAGGCAGCGACGACCACACCGTCGCCCATCAACTCTCGTCGCTGTTCGTGCACCTCGCTTCGACCGATACCTACGCGCTCGTGATCGGGGCGTATTCCGCGATCCTCGGCTTCTTCGTGCCATCGGGCGGCGGCAAGTGGCTCATCGAAGCGCCATACGTGATGCAAGCCGCGAACGACCTGCATTATCACCTCGGCTGGGCGGTACAAGTATACAATGCAGCAGAGGCTCTGCCGAATCTGATCAACCCGTTCTGGATGCTGCCGTTGCTCGGCGTGCTCGGTCTCAAGGCGCGCGACATCGTCGGCTTCACGTTCCTGCAACTCATCGTGCACTTGCCGCTCGTGCTGTTTCTGTTGTGGATATTTGGTTCGACGCTGGCGTATCACGCGCCGGTGATGCCGGCTCCCTAGTTGCATCGATTCTCTCTGCCTCCATTCTCGAGACCAGACCCATGAAGCTCAGCGCACGCAACCAACTCAAGGGCACAGTTGTCGAGGTGAAGAAGGGGCAGACGACCGCACACGTACGCATCGACGTCGGCGGCGGCATCGTCATCACCTCTTCGATCACCAATGAAGCCGTCGATGATCTGGGCCTCAAGGCTGGCGATGCTGCCGTCGCCGTCATCAAGGCGTCGGATGTCATCGTCGCGAAATAGCGCGCACGCAATTTTTTTGGCCTGCGGCCGGCGGCAGGGCTTGCGCTCGCCCCGCTGGCGACGCCCTTTGCTCTCTGCTCTCGTTCTTGAAGCAGCGCTGTCCCTTGCCGCGCGGGCGAGGCGCTTGCTCTCTGCTCTCGTTCTTGAAGCAGAGCTTTCACTCGCCTGCGGGCTTTGGCGCGCCCCTTGTTCTGTGTATAGCAGCACCTGCTTCAGAGACAAGAAAAAAGAAAACGCCGGCCCATCGGCCGGCGTCCATCACGCGCGAAAGCGCAAAACAGCCAAGCGCAGCGCAGAAGTTATTGCTCGCGCAGCGCCGTCGTCACCGGCAACCGCGCCGCGCGCAGCGCCGGATAGATACCACCGATGAACCCGATCGCGAGCGCCCACTTGAGCCCGGTCCAGAGAACCGAGGGCGCAACCCGGAACTCGAACGTGAGCTGACCCGTCGTGCCGGCCGCCAGGGTCGAAGCGGTGTAGCCGTTGAAGATCACGTACGCGAGCAGACCTCCGAGCGCGCCGCCGATCAGCGCGAGCAGCATCGTCTCGAGCATGATCGCGATGACGACGGGCAGGCCGCGGAAGCCGATCGCGCGCAGGGTCGCGATCTCGCGTGCGCGTGTCGCGACCGCCGCGAACATCGTGTTGAGCGCGCCGAACACCGCGCCGATCGCCATGATCGCGCCGACGACCATGCCGATCGCCGTGATCGCCTTCGACGTGCCTTCGGACTGCTTGCTGAAGTAGTTCAACGTCGTGTCGACATCGACGGTGAGACGCGGATCGGACGTCACGGCCGCCTTGAACGCGTCGTACGCGTCGGCGCCGGTCAGGCGCACGAACACCGAGCTGGAACTGTTCGCGCTGGCAGGGCGATAGGTCGGGCCGACGACGTCGGCATCGGCCCAGAGCTCGGACTGCATCGCATCGCCGGACTCGAAGATGCCGACGACCTTCCAGGTCTGGTTGCCGAGCTTGATGTCGTGGTCGACCTCGAGGCCGTCGAACTGCCGCGTCGCGCCCTTGCCGGCGACGAGTTCGCGCAGGCCCGGCTTGAACTTGTGGCCCGCGACGATTTTCGCGTTGGGGCGCAGCTTCCACGCCTCGTCGCCGATGCCGCGGAGCTGCACGCTGCCGAGGTCGACTTCCGGGTTGCCGCCCTTGATCGGCAGGTTCGCCGCGACGACGAGCTCGGGCGACGAGATCGGCTTGCCTTCGTCGTCCTTGGCGACGCCTGGGGCCTGGGCGATGACGAGCGCGGCGTCGTGGCCGATGCCGGAATTCACCTCAGCGGCCGAGCCGCCGCGCAGCACGATCAGCGTGTCGAGGCTGCCCGTGCGACGCAGCGTTTCGGCATAGCCGTTCGCCATCGCGAGCATCGCGACGAGCACGGCGACGACGCCGGCGATGCCGACGACGATGACCGCGGACGAACCGATACGCTGCACCATCGTGCTGACGCCCACAGCAGTCACCGAAGCGGCCTGCTTGCCGCGCTGCGTGAGCAGCATCCACAACGCGAGCACGACGAGCAGCACCGGCAGTGCGAACCAGGGCAGGCTCAGGAAGACGATCACGCCGATGACGACGATCACGAAGGTGGCAAGGCCAACAAAGAATCTCATCGCTATCTCCTCAGCGTCCTGCCAGTGCATCGACAATGTTGAGCCGCATCGCGCGCAGCGCCGGCAGCGCGCCGACGACCATGCCGATGGCAATCGCAAGCGCGAGGCCGAGCGCCCAACTGCCCGCGCCGACGCTCGTGTGCGTGATCATGCCGCCGCTCATCGAAGGCAGCACGAGACCGAGCAGGCTTACGAGGCCGAGCCCGATCACGCCGCCCAGCACGAGCAGCAGCACGGATTCGGCGAGCACCATCGAGAGCACGCCGTTGCGCGAGAAGCCAATCGTCTTGAGCACCGCAAGTTCCGACGTTCGCTCGCGCACCGCCTGCATCATCGTGTTGCCCGTGAGCAGGATCAGCGTGAAGAACACCGCGCCCATGATCGAGGTGACGATCATGCCGACGTCGGCCATCTGCTTGATCCAGTTGGCCGTGGCCGCGGCCTCGGTCTGCGTCTTGGTTTCGTGATCCGAATTCGCCGACAGCGCGTCGATGGCGCGAGCGACGCGATCGGACTGGTTCGCGTCGCGGACGCGCGTGATGTACCAGCCCGCCATGCCGCGGTTGTACGGCGTGCTCGTGTCGAAATTTTTCCAGTGCATGAGCACCATCTGATCCGGGAACGTGTTCTTCGGATCGGTGGAGCGCATCGTGCCGACGAGGTCGAAGTTCCAGTTCTTGCTGCCGTCCTTGTTCGGGAAGATCTGCGACTGGAACGGAATCTTGTCGCCGACCTTCCAGCCGTACTTCTTCGCGATGATCTCGCCGACGAGAATGCCGTTGAGCGTGTCGTCGTATGCCTTGCGCTGCTCGGGCGCAACCGCGATCTCGGGATAGACGTCGAGATAGTTCGGGCTCACGGCGAACGTGAACACCTGGTTGTGCGGATCCTGGTATGCACCGCCGAACCAGTTCGCGTAGGCGACATCCTTGACGCCGTCGACGGACGCGATCTGCGTGCCGAGACTCTGCGGCAATGTCTGGATGAACGACAGGCGCGCGCTCGTCTGCAGGCGCTCGACGCCATTCGCCGACTTGCCGGCATCGGCGAACGAGACGCGCACCGCGTCGAGCAGGCCGAACAGGAGGAACGCCGCGACGATCGACACGAGCGTGAGGATCGTGCGCAGCTTGCGCCGGAACAAGGCGGCCCAGATCAGATGAAGGTATTTCATGCCGTTACCCTCCTTGGGGCCATCAAGCGTGCGCGACCTGCTCGACGAGGGTGCCCTTGTCGAGATGCAGCGTATGCCGCGCGTATTCGGCCGCCTTCGGGTCGTGCGTGACCATGACGATAGTCTTGCCATGCTGCTTGTTGAGCATCTGCAGCAGGCCGAGCACGTCTTCGGCGGATTGACGATCGAGGTCGCCCGTCGGTTCGTCGCAGACGAGCAGCGTGGGGTCGGAGACAATCGCGCGGGCGATCGCGACGCGCTGCTGCTGGCCGCCCGAAAGTTCGGTCGGCTTGTGCGAGGCGCGTTCGGCGAGGCCGACGAGTTGCAGCGCGACGCTCGCGTTCTTCTTGCGCTGCGCGGCGTTGAGCTTGGTCAGCAGCAGCGGCAGCTCGACGTTCTTCTGCGCCGACAGCATCGGCAGCAGGTTGTAGAACTGGAAGATGAAGCCGACGTTCGAGGCGCGCCACTTCGCGAGGGCGCCCTGGCCGAGATTGTCGATGCGCGTGCCGCCGACGCTGAGGCTGCCGTCTGTCGGCGAGTCGAGTCCGCCGATGAGGTTGAGCAACGTCGTCTTGCCCGAACCCGATGGCCCCATGAGCGCGAGGAAGTCGCCCTGAGCGATATCGAGATCGATGTGATGCAGCACCTCGACCTTCTGCTTGCCGCGCTCGTAGACCTTGCTGACGTTGCGAATCTCGACCAGATTTGCCATGACTTGTTTCCTCGATTGTTCGACTGCCGGCGTACGCCGACCCGGTTCATGCGCAAGGCGTTGCGGCTTCGGAGTCCTTCACCACACCCCTGCCTTGAAGACGGTCGAAAGCACCCGCTTTCGACAGTTCCTCTCGCCACAAAACTATTTGGCCGCCGCGGCTTTCATCTCCACCTTCGCACCATCGGCGAGTTCGGCCGGCGGCTGCTTGACGATTTTCGTACCCGTGCCGATGCCCTCGACGAGACGCAGGTCGTTGTAGGTCTGTCCGAGCGTCACGGCCTTGACCTTCGCGCGGTCGCCTTCGATCGCGAACACGATCGGCTTGCCGTCGCGCTGCGCGATCGCAGACACCGGTACGAGCACCCCCTTCGGCGGCGGCGCATCGGCTTTCTTCGCTTCCTCCATGAACGACACGCGCACGCCCATGTCGGGCAGCACGCGCTGATCCTTCTGTTCGATCGCGACGCGCACCTTGACGGTCGCCTTGCCGCGATCGGCGCTCGGGATGATCGCGATCACGTGCGCGGGAATCTTCCAGTCGGGATATGCGTCGAGGATCGCCTGCGCGGGCTGCTTCGGCTGCACGCGGTTGATGTAGGACTCGGTGACGTCGACTTCGATCTCGAGCGAATCCATGTCGACGATCGTGCCGACGCCCGTGCGCGTGAAGCCGCCGCCGGCCGACAGCGGCGAGACGATTTCGCCGACCTGCGCGGCCTTCGCCGTGATCACGCCGGTGAACGGCGCGTGCACGGTGCAGTAGTCGAGATAGACCTGCGCCGACTGCACGCCGGCCTGCGCGACGTCGATCTGCCTGCGCTGCGATGTGACTTGCGCAGTCTGCGTGTCGACCTGCGTGCGCGCCTGCTCCGCGGCCTGCGCGGAAACCAGCTTGCGCTGAGCAAGGTCTTGCGCACGCGTGTAGTCGCGCCGCGATTGTGCGAGCTGGCTCTCCAGCTGGACCAGCGTCGCCTGCGCCGCGTGCAGCCCGGCTTCGGCCTGGGCGAGCGTCGCTTTCGCGGCCGTGTCGTCGAGCGTCGCCAGCACTTGGCCCGCCTCGACCTTGTCGCCTTCCTCGATCAGCACCTTGGTCAGCGTGCCGGTGATCTGCGCGGACACGGTCGCCTGGCGGCGCGCGGTGACGTAGCCCGTCGCCTGCAGCACCGCGGTATCGACGCCACCCGCGCTCGGCGCGGTCGCCGTCGCCGTTTCGATTTCGATCGCCTTGCTGCCCGCGAGGAAATACCAGCCGCCGCCCCCGATCAGCAGAAGCGCGACGATGACGCCCGCGATGATGAGCGGCGCGCGCGAACCACCGCCGCGATGATCGTCGCGGTGTTCCTTGTCGATGCGCAACTCCTTGAGCAAATCCGATTTGTCCACGATCGATGCTTTCCTCGCGACTTCCCGCGTGCTGGCGTGTAAAGGTTTGTAAGTTTGCCATAGACTGCCAGCGCGCCGGCGACTGTGACAGAACCAATGTTCACGAATGCGAGGTGACAGGTGTCAGATGCGAATCGCAAAACGTCCGCCAGCAAAGCGGTGGCGGCGCCTGCGGGCTATTCCGGCAAGCCGCTGGCGCAGAAGCTTGGGCTCAAGGCGCGCATGCGCGTACTGCTCCTGCATGCACCGGCCGAGTACTGGGACTGGTGCGAGATGGACGTCGCCGACGTCGACATCGTCGCAGCGCGCGCCCGCGACGTGGAGTTCGCGCATGTCTTCGCCTCCTCGCGCAGTGCGCTCGAGCGCGACCTGGGCAAGCTCGTCCCGGCGCTAGCAAGCAACGGCATGCTGTGGATCTCCTGGCCGAAGAAGTCTGCGCGCATCGTGACCGACATCACCGAGGGCACGCTGCGCGAAGTCGTGTTGCCGCTCGGGCTCGTCGACGTGAAGGTCTGCGCGGTCACGGAGGTCTGGTCAGGGTTAAAATTCGTCTGGCGCGTCGAGCGGCGCGCGGCCATCGCAAGGAAATCATCATGAACTTCACTTTCACTCCGCCTGCGCCCGCGAGCGTTGCCATCGCCGGCAGCGACGAATTTTTCCCCGTGCATCGCATCTACTGCATCGGTCGCAACTATGCCGATCATGCGAAGGAGATGGGCATGCCGGTCGAGCGCGGCACGCCGCTGTTCTTCTGCAAGCCGGCCGATGCGGTCGTCGTGGACGGCGCGACGATTCCGTTTCCGTCCGCGACGAACGACCTGCACCACGAGGTCGAGATGGTCGTCGCGCTGCATTCCGGCGGCACGCACATCGCCGAGGAAGATGCCCGCAAGCATGTGTTCGCCTACGGCGTCGGCATCGACCTGACACGCCGCGACCTGCAGGCGGCAGCGAAGGCCAAGGGCAATCCCTGGGACGTCGCGAAAGCGTTCGACAACTCGGCACCGACGTCGGCGCTGCGCCGCGCGAGCGAGATCGGCCATCCCGACCACGCCTCGTTGTCGCTCGAGGTGAATGGCGAGCAGCGCCAGCACAGCGATATCGACCAGATGCTGTTCAGCGTGCCGCAGATCATCGCCGAGTTGTCGAAGCTGTTCGAGCTCAAGGCGGGCGACCTCATCTTCACGGGCACGCCTGCGGGTGTCGCCGCGCTCAAGCCCGGCGACGCGTGGCATGCGCGACTCGCAGGCATCGCCGAGCTGCGCGGCCGCCTCGCGTGAGGGCCGCCCCGCCCGGCCTTGCGCCCGCCGCCGATCGGGGCGCTGCGGGGCCGCTCACGCGGCTCGCGCGTCGCTGCCGCCTTCGCGCCCACCGGCGGCAAGGATCGCGGTCGCGCAGCCGATCGCGGCCGCATTGCGGACGCGTGCCGTTTCAGCCTCTGCGCGGGGCGTTGGTGTAGATTGAGCGCTGTCCGCAAGAGACGATCTGCAGGCGTCCCGCCGTTCTCTTCAAGGGCGGCGCGACAACGAAAATGAACGATTGACCGATCAGCCGACCATCTCCAGCGAGGTAAATCCCATGAGCTTGGCTAGCGAATTCAAAACCTTCATCCTGCGGGGCAACGTGCTCGATCTCGCGGTCGGCGTCGTGATTGGTGCCGCGTTCGGCAAGATCGTCACCGCGCTCGTCGACAACATCATCATGCCGCCGATAGGCCTCGCGATCGGCGGCATCGATTTCTCCGCGTGGAAATGGATACTCAAGGCCGCGGGTCCGGACGGCAAGGGCGAAGTCGCGATACAGATCGGCATCTTCCTCAACAGCATCATCCAGTTCGTGATCATCGCGGCAGCCATTTTCGCCGTCGTCAAGCTCGTCAACTCGCTCATGCGCAAGCACGCCGAGGCACCCGCCGCGCCGCCCGAGCCGACGACGAGCGAAAAGCTGCTCATGGAAATTCGCGACTCGCTGAAGAAATAGCGGCGACTCGTCGCGAACGAAAACAGGGGCGCCTCGGCGCCCCTGTTTCCCTGCCGAACCCGGCCGCGCCGGCGGACGGCTCAATCGCCGATGATGCGGAAGCCGAAATACAGCGACGCATCGGTCACGTACTGCGCACTGCCGTGCAGGTTGAGGTGGACGACCGTCGGCTGCTTGAAGAAGCTCTTGGCCTGCGCGTCGGTCAGGCCGTACGTTTCCATCAGCGTTCCACGGCTGAGGAAACCGGAGATGCATACGGCCGAGTCGCGCTTGCTCTCGGAGATCGTAATGCCGGCCGGCAGCGGCACCTGGAAGTGCTGGGACGAGGTCATGCCGGTCAGCAGCTTGCCGCCGAACGCGACACCCGTGGTCGGATCGATGAGCCCTGGTGTGTCGAGCACGGAATTCTCGATCGTGAGCGTCGGGCTGACCGAAAGCCTCGCGACGACCGTGCTGGCGGTCGGGTTGCTGTAGGTCACCGTCAGCCACGGCGACAGCCAGTAGCAGAGCAATGAATTCGTCGCGTTCTTCGGCAGCGAAATCCGGCTCACGTCCTCGAAGTCGAACGTGGTCAGGCCCGGGGCGGGGGCGAGCACCTGGCATACCGCCGGCGCGACCGTGCCCGTGCAATCGCTCGCCAGGATGACCGACATGTCGGCAAGGCCGAGCCACTGCAGGTTGCGGCCGAACGAGTCGGCGTCGCCGACGTCGGCGGCGCTGGGACCGCCCGCGATCGACGAAGTCGGCGCGATCGCAAATCCCGGGTGCGCCTGCATCGGCGACGAGTGGCGCGGGATGTCGGGCGACGGGGCTTCGGTCGAAGCGGCTGCGGCGGTGGCGGATGCGATCGCGAACGCGAGCGCGCTCAGGCAGATAAGGGAATGTTTCATGGTTGTCTCCTCAGGTTGGAAGCGTCCAATTCGAGCCAGTCCAATCAGGACCGGCTGGCTAACAAAGCCTTGTGCAACGGCAAGTGCGCGCGGATCGTCTGGACGAAACGCCGATCCGCCCCCTGACGCGGACCCGACGACGAACTGTGCGCACTTTCCTGGCGAAGCAGACGTAAAATCCCGATACTCGAGATCACGACCGGTGAGATCGCCTCACGATCGACCGGACCCGAATTTTCAATGTCGGCATGAACGTCGTGTCGCACATCCTACGCCGCATCGCGGCAGCCAATCCAAACGGAGTTAACGCGTGAAGTACCCACTGTTTTGCAGCGCACTAGTGACCTGCGGCACGGTTTTTGCCGCGACCGGGCAGACGCCGACACGCATTCCGGCAGCGGCGGTCACCCAGGCCACGTCGCTGCGCGATCAAGCGCTCAAGGACGACACCGCCTATCGCTTCCTCGAAGCGCTGACGACCGAGATCGGCCCGCGCCTCGCCGCGGGCGACAACGACGCGCGAGCGCGCGCGTGGGTGACCGCGAAGTTCAAGACGCTCGGCTTCGACAAGGTCTACAGCGAGCCCGTCACGTATCCGAAATGGGTGCGCCGGCACGAGTCGGGCGAAATCCTGAATCCGTTCCCGCAGCGCCTCGTGCTCGCGGCGCTCGGTCACTCGTTCGGCACGCCGGCTGGCGGTCTCACCGCCGAAGTCGTGCGCGTCGACAGCCTCGCGGCGCTGAAAGCGATCGACCCGGCAACCGTGAGAGGCAAGATCGTCTACATCAGCTTCCAGATGCAGCGCAGCCGCGATGGCCACGACTATGGCACGGCATCGGGCATCCGCGTCGACGGACCGCCCACGGCCGCCGCGAAAGGCGCCGCGGCATTCCTGTTGCGCTCCGCCGGCACCGACGCGCACGAACGGATCGCGCACACGGGCGTGACCGGCTTCAAGGACGCCAGCGCGAAAGGCATCCCGGCGGCGGCGCTGTCGAATCCGGATGCGGACCAGCTCGAACGCGAGCTCGCGTCGGGCAAGCCCGTGACCGTGAAGCTCGACCTCGACGTGGGCTTCGACGGCGACTACACGAGCGCCAATGTCATCGGCCAGATCACGGGCAGCAGCAAGCCCGACGAGGTCGTCGAGATGGGCGGCCATCTCGATTCGTGGGACCCGGGCACCGGCGCGATCGACGATGGCGCGGGCGTCGCGATCGCGACCGGCGCCGCGCACCTGATCGCGCAGCTGCCGAAGCACCCGGCGCGCACGATCCGCGTCATCGCGTTCGCGAACGAGGAGGCCGGCCTCTACGGCGGCAACGCGTACGCCGACGCGCACGCGGCCGAGGTGGCAAAGCACGTGCTCGGCAGCGAGTCCGACTTCGGCGCGGGCCCCGTCTGGCGCATGACGGCAAGCGTCAAGCCCGAGGCACGCGACGCGGTCGCGCAGATCGCCGAAGTGCTCGCGCCGCTCGGCGTCGCCTACGATGCGAAGGGCAGCGCGGGTGGCGGTCCGGATCTCTCGGCGTTGCACAAGAAGGGCATGGCGGCGCTCACGCTGACCCAGGATGGCACCTACTACTTCGACTGGCACCACACCGCGAACGATACGTTCGACAAGGTCGAGCCGAAAGACCTCGCGCAGAACGTCGCCGTCTATGCCGCCTGGACCTACATGGCCGCACAGGCCGAAGGCGATTTCGGCTCGGCACCCGGAGCGTTGCAGAAGGGCAAGGACGAGGAATGAGTCGGCCGCTGCCGACGCTTGCGCACGTCGCCTGATCGCATCGTGTTCGGACTTCTGCCCGCAGCGCTACTCCTGGCTGCGGGCGCCGTCGCACCGGACCAGGCCGCGTCGAATACGATTTCATCGAATGGGGCTGCGCCGAATGAGATCGGGCCTAACGAGATCGGACCTAACGAGATCGGACCTAACGAAATCGGGCCTAACGAGTTCGGGCCCAACGAGATCGGCGACGCGATGTTCCACGCCGTGGCGCCGATCCCCTTCTCGGCGCCGCTGAACGAACGCGTCGACACGCCGTGGGGCGCGGCGACAATGTCGCAATGGACGGCGCTCGACCGCACAGGCTTCAGCTACGTCTTCTCGCATTTCGCGCTGCGCTCGACGCAACCTCCTTCGACCTCTCGTTTGCGCGCAGCGCGCGCTTTCTTCCTGCAAAACCGCAAATGCGTCGCCGAAGACGTCGCCGCCGCAGCGATGACCTCGGCCGACGGCGTCGCCTGGCCACAGGCGGTCTTCGCAGGCAACTGTGCGGCGGGCGAGTCGTTTCGTGCGGTGACCTTGATCGCGAATGGCCACGTCTACCAGCTGCAGGCGATGGCATCGGTGACCTACCCGGGTCCGCAAGGCACCGGCTCGACGAAGTCGAATACCGAACCGCGCACGCTCGCCGACGCGCTCGCGCGGTTCGTGAGCACATGCCGATTCAAGGCGTCTGGCGAAACACAGCCGACCCATCCTCCCCAGGAACCTCGTCGATGAACAAACGCATCGAGTTTCGCGTCTGCCAGGTGCAAAACACGCGCATCACATTCGTCAACGGCGAGTGGCAGGGAGGAAAGCCGCTCGCGGCGGATCGCGTCGACGAGTCGCTGCAATCGTGTTCGATGGAATGGGATTTCCTGCAGGCAGCCGGCGACGACGGCTGGGACCTCGTCGCCGTCGCCCAAGGCATCGGCGGCGACACGAACGCGCGCGTTCTCTACCTGCGCCGCGAGCGCGACTGAGCGTTCGGCGCAACAATGGCCGCGTGGTACGCTCGACCGCGGCAGTGCGCGCGACCGGCGCGCCAAGGATGAGTCCCGGTGAGCGATCTGCAACGAGCGGGATAAATCCCGGTGTGAGCGATCTGCAACGAGCGGGATAAATCCCGGTGTGAGCGATCGGCAACGAGCGGGATAAATCCCGGTGTGAGCGATCGGCAACGAGCGGGATAGGTCCCGGTGTGAGCGATCGGCAACGAGCGGGATAAATCCCGGTGTGAACGACCTGCAACGAGCGGGATAAATCGCATGGCAACGATGTCGAACTGGTTCTTCTGGGCGCTCGCCTCCGCGGCATTCGCCGCGCTGACCGCGGTCTTCGCGAAGGTCGGCATCGAAGGCGTCGATTCCGATCTCGCAACCTGGATCCGCACGGTCGTGATCCTCGTCGTGCTCACGGGCTTCGTCTATTTCACGGGCAAGTGGAGCGATCCCAGTGCGCTGTCCGCCAAAACCTGGACGTTCCTGATCCTGTCCGGCCTCGCGACGGGCGCGTCCTGGGTGTGCTATTTCCGCGCGCTCAAGGTCGGCAACGCGTCGCAGGTGGCGCCCGTCGACAAACTCAGCCTCGTCCTCGTCGCGGTATTCGCGTTCGCGTTCCTCGGCGAGCGGCCCGCGCCACGTGAGTGGGCCGGCATCGCGCTCGTCGCGGCGGGCGTTCTGTTGCTCGCCTGGAAACGATAGGCTGTACGAATTCCGGCGTTCGCGTCCGAGGGGGAGCGATGAGCGAAGAGAAAGTGCGCAGCTGGAAGAAGATCGGCGTCTTCTACGTCCTGACGCTGGCGTTCAGCGCGCTGTTCCAATTCCTCGACCTGCGTGCGAACGGCAACGTCATCCTGATCACGGGTGTCATGTGGTGCCCGGGCCTCGCGGCCATCGCGACAAAGCGGCTGTTCGGCGAGAGCCTGCGCGAGCTGGGCTGGTCGTGGGACAGCGGGCGCTGGCCGTTCCGGGCCTACGTGATCCCGGTTCTCTATGCGCTGCCGGCGTATCTCGTGATCTGGATGTCCGGGCTCGGCGGTTTCTACAACGTCGAGTTTGTCGCGAAGGTGGCGAAGGAATACGGGCTCGCGCCGCTATCGGCGCCATTCGCATTGATCGCGTACGTGCTGTTGTCGATGACTGCGGGTTTCATACCGAAGACCGCGCGCGCGCTCGGCGAGGAGATCGGCTGGCGTGGTCTGCTTGTGCCCGAACTCGCGAAGGTGACGGGATTCTTCGGCGTCGGCCTCATCAGCGGGCTCATGTGGGCCGCATGGCATTTCCCGGAGATCCTGTTCGGCACGTACAACGAGGGCACGCCCGCCTGGTACGCGCTGACCTGCTTCACCGTCATGGTCGTCTCGTCGGGTTTCATCGCCGCGTGGTTGCGCCTGCGCTCGGGCAGCGTGTGGCCCGCCGCGATCTATCACGGCGCGCACAACATGTTCGTGCAGCTCATTTTCACACCGCTCACGACGAACACCGGCAACACCGCCTGGTACATCGACGAATTCGGCGCGGGACTCGCGATCACGACGCTGATCGGCGCTGTCATCGTTTGGCGAAAGCGGCACGAGCTGCCCATGTTTGCGGAGTCGTCGCAACGCGGCGGAACAGTCGATGCCTTGGCGTGAATCGCGGCGAACGATCGTCCAACCAGACTGAAAATCGCGCCGTGCGAAAGAAGGCGCGTCGCGCCGCCGTGCGCCATACGCCGGCGATGCGTGCAAGAGCCGGTGCGTGTGCCGAGTCGGCGCCGCTTCCCGCGAGCGAGTCGTATCAGAACCCGTGCTGACGCCAGAACTCGGCGAACAGCACCGCCGCGCTTGCCGACACATTGAGGCTCTCGACCGCGCCGGTGCCCGGCACCGTGATCCTGACGTCTGCCGCGGCGATCAGGCCTGGCGACATGCCCTCGCCTTCCGCGCCGAGCACGAGCACGAGCCGCGGCGGAAGTGGATTTCTATACAATGCGGCACCGTTGCGGACGACAGTCGCTGCTATTCTGAATCCGGCCGCTCGCAAGGTCGCCGCGACGTCTTCACCCGCGCGCGCATGGGCGAGACGCACGCTCTCGGCGCCGCCCTCGGCGACGCGCAACGCGGCGCCCGGCAGGTCGGCGGAACGCGCCGGCAGGATCATGCCAACGACGCCGAAATTCGCCGCGCTGCGCAGAATCGCGCCGACGTTGTGCGGATTGCCGACGCCGTCGAGCCAGACGAGCAGCGCAGGTTTTTGCGGCGGACACTGCTGCAGCAATTCGCTCACGGACAGCGCAGACTGCCGGCGCATCTCGAAACACACGCCCTCGTGATGCTGCGTATCGGTGAGTCGATCGAGGTCATCGTTCTCTACGATACGGTAGCCCAGGCGGTGCTTCACGCACCACGCGAGCACCTGCTTGAATTCGGGGAGGCGCGATTCGACGAGGTAGACCTTGCGCAGGTCCTCTGGACGACGCGCGAACGCCGCGAGACAGGCATTGCGGCCGTAGACCCGCACTTCGTCGCTGTTGCGTCGCCGAGGACGTTCGAGTCTTTCGTCCTGGTCGACTGGCGCGTTCGACGTCGAGACATTCACCGGTCCGCGCGGCATGCGCTCGGGACGATGCGGTTTCCCTTCTGCCTGTCGATTCGGCGCGTGCGGATTCGAGCGCCCCTGCGGCCGACGATTTTCTGGCGGACGATCCGAACTGTGACGATCCGAACCATGACGGTCGGGCCCGTGTCGATCGGGAGCGTGACGATCAGGGCCGTGATGATCAGATCCGTGACGATCAGAGCTGCGATTCGCTGGGGGGCGATCCGATTCGTAACGATTTTCCGCCGGACGATCGTCCGTTTTTCGGCTCGATGGCTTCGCCGACGCCGGCTTGATTCGCGCGTTCTCCCAAGGATTGGCGCCGGGCTTTTTCGTGTCCATCGGCCTATGCTAACCGCAACGCCGGGCGATTGCCGCAACGCGGCGAGATGAGCCGCCTGCGCCTGGCTCCGTCCCTGGGCCATTCGGGTCCAAGGGCGCAGTGCGGCGGCATGGTGACGACTGGATCATGCGGAAGAAGCGAACGGGCGACAGGAACGGGACGATGCCGGCGATTGAAGTCATCGAAGGCGATCTCACACGACTCGATGTCGACGCGATCGTCAACGCGGCGAACGAGACGCTGCTCGGCGGAGGTGGCGTCGATGGCGCAATCCATCGTGCCGCCGGCCCGCGACTTCTCGGCGCGTGCCGAGCATTGCCCGAGACGCAGCCGAATGTCCGTTGTCCGACCGGTGAGGCACGGCTGACACCGGGCTTCGATCTGCCGGCGAAATTCGTGAGCCACACGGTCGGGCCCGTCTGGCGCGGCGGCGGCCATGGCGAGGCGGGGCTGCTCGCTTCGTGCTATCGCAACGCGTTGGGCCTAGCGGCCGCGCGCAGCGTGCGCAGCATCGCGTTTCCGGCGATCAGCTGCGGCGTCTACGGGTATCCGATCGACGACGCTGCGGGCGTCGCGTTGCACGAGGTGCGTGCGTGGAGAGCGGCGCAGCCCGTGCGCGTCGTTTTCTGCTGCTTCGGCGACGAAGTTGCAAGCGCCTATCGCCGCCTCGCCTGAATTCGCGACCGTGTTTGCTGAGTCCCAAAACGCAAACGGGCGCCGAAGCGCCCGTCGCGATCTGCCGGATCGAGACGATCAGGCGGCCTTGGCGGCCTTGCTCCACTGGCCGAGCGCGGCCATGCCGTTCTCGCGCGCGCGCGCGGCAACGACCTTCTGCGCGTCGGCGAAGTTCTTCGCCATGTCGCCCGACCATAGCTTCAGCGCTGCCTGCTGCATCGCGCGGCCGTAGCTGAACGACAGCGGCCACGGGTGCGGGCCCATCTGGTTCATCGCGTTGAGGTGCGCGGTCGACTGTTCGTCGCTCTGACCGCCCGAAAGAAACACGATGCCCGGCAGCAGCGTCGGCACCGACGCCTTGAGGCAGCGCACGGTCGCTTCGGCCACTTCCTCGACGCTCGCCTGGTCCGGACAGTTCTTGCCCGAGATGACCATGCTGGCCTTCAGGATCGTGCCCTCAAGCATGACGTTCTGCTCGTACAGCGAACCGAACAGCGAACGCAGCGTCGCCTCGGTGACGTCGTAGCAGACTTCGATGTCGTGATCGCCGTCCATCAGCACTTCGGGTTCGACCATCGGCACGATGCCCGCTTCCTGGCACAGCGCCGCGTAGCGGGCGAGTGCGTGGCAGTTGGCTTCGATGCAGGTGCCGCTCGGCATGTCCTCGCCGATGTTGATCACGGCGCGCCACTTCGCAAACTTCGCGCCGAGGCGCGCGTATTCGGCGAGACGCTCGCGCAGGCCGTCGAGGCCTTCGGTGATGAGTTCGCCCGGGAAGCCGGCGAGCGCCTGCGGGCCCTTGTCCACCTTGATGCCGGGGAGGATGCCGTTGTCGAGCATGACCTTCGTGAACGGCACGCCGGCTTTCGTCGACTGGCGGATCGTTTCGTCGTAAAGAATCGCGCCCGAGATATGGTCGCTGAGCTTCGGCACCGTCAGCAGCATCTCGCGATAGGCGCGGCGATTCTCTTCGCTGTTCTCGATCTTGACCGAGTCGAAGCGCTTCTTGATCGTGCTCGTCGATTCGTCGATCGCGATGATGCCCTTGCCCGACGCGACCATGGCCTGGGCGACGTTTTCAAGATCTTCGATACTCACTGGACGCTCCTCAAAAATGAATCGAATTCGGACGCTATGCCCGCGCGAAACGCCCGCAGCGCGAGCGGCCTTCTGGCGGCGGGGCGGCAATTATAGGCCGTTTGCGAACTCGCTGCTGCGGACCTGATCTGTCGCGCTGAATGGCGGGCAACCGGTCGTAAAACAGACGACCCGCGATGGCCGATGCAGCCCGAAGCGCCGCTGTCCCGGTATCAGTGCTGGTTCCGTTCGTGGGATGGCGCGCGCCTTCGATACCTCAGGGCGAACGGGATACGCCAAACGAGGCACCCGCAAAATGCGGATCCGAAGTCGCTTCCCTCGCCTACGAAGCGAGCCCGAGACTAAAGCCCCTCGGGCGCCTTGAAGTCGTCGAGCTTGCACTGGTCGAGGATGCGCTGACGCTCAGCCGTCGCGCTCGGTCCCTTCGCCACGTTCGGCGCGTTGAACGGCAGGACCACGTAGGTGTAGACGGGATCCTTGCCGATGTTCTGTTGCGCCGAGCTGTAGTGCAGATTGCTGACGATACTCGTCGCGACGCCGCGCAGGTCGCCGTCGGGTTCCATCTTCTCGACTTTCACGTGGCTCGTCGCACCGGTGCGGTCGATCAGATACGAGACGGCGACGCAGGTCGGCGCCGTGAGGTTCTTGCCGTAGGACGGCGCCATCGGATCGCCGGTGCCGGAAACGAGCCAGTACTTCGACAGGTTTTCGGGCTGCACGAGATGCGGCCGCTGCGCGAACGCCGCGGCCGGCAGCAGAAGCGCGCCGAGAATTAATCCGAGCTGCATGTTCTTCATGTGTCCTCCTCTCTGCTGCCGGGAAGGCCGCGATGGTAAAGACTTGTAACCGTAAGTCGGCATTAGGTCGGCATCAGGTCGGCATTTGATCGACAGCCGCGCGAATACCGATACCGGCGTTCTTTGGACGTGAGCTATTGCTCAAAAGTTGCATTGTCAAAATATCACATCGTGTCAGAATCCCGGCTCTTCTGAACGATAGCGGACCTACCATGCCATTGACGTCGATCGGCGCCCTACTCATCACTTTGACCGCAACGGCAGCCGCGGATTCCCCGCCGCCCGATCCGCAGATCTTCGCGCCGCTCGACGTGTTCAAGCTCGAATGGGCCGACCATCCGCAGTTGTCTCCCGACGGCCGCTTCGTCGTCTACGAACGCAACCGCTTCGACATCATGAAGGATCGCAAGCGCTCGAGCCTGTGGCTCGTCGACAGCGAGGGCCGCGGCCAGCGCGCGCTCGTGTCCGACAGCGCGGACCAGCAGTCGGCGCGCTGGTCGCCCGACGGCAAGCGCATCGCCTACATCAGCGCGACCGAGGGCAAGGCGCAGATCCACGTGCTCTGGCTCGACTCGGGCGCGACGACCGCGATCACGCACCTCACCGAGGGGCCGGGCAACCTGTCCTGGTCGCCGGACGGACGCTGGCTCGCGTTCACGCAGCGCGTGCCCGCGCAGGATGCGCCGCTCGCCAAGCTGCCTACGCCGCCGCCGGGCGCGGAATGGGCGCCGTCGGTCAAACTCATCGATCGCCTCGTCTACCGCATCGACGGCGGCGGCTACGTCGACCCCGGCTATTCGCATGTGTTCGTCGTCGCCGCCGACGGCGGCCCCGCGCGCGAGGTGACGACCGGCAAGCACGACTATGCCGGCCCGATCGCCTGGTCGCGCGACGGCAAGAACCTGTTCGTTTCCGCGAACCTCGACGACGACTGGGAACGCCAGCCGCTCGAGAGCGAGCTCTACCGCGTCGACGTGGACAGCGGCGCACTGACGCGCCTCACCGAGCGCAAGGGCCCCGATCGCAATCCCGTGATCTCGCCCGACGGCACGCGCCTCGCCTACCTCGGTTTCGACGACAAGGGCCACCCGTATCAGGCGTCTCATCTCTACGTGCTCGATCTCGCGAGCGGCAAGTCGACGGCGCTGACCGCCGATGTCGACGTCGACGTCGAACAGCCCGCGTGGGACGGCAATGGCGCGCTGTATTTCGCCTACGACGACCACGGCATCACGAAGGTCGCCCATATCGGCGCGAAGGGCGGCAAGGTCGACGTCGTCGCCGACGATTTCGGCGGCACGCAGATCGGCCGCCCGTATTCGGGCGGCGCGATGTCGGGTGCAGCGGGCCGCGTCGCCTATACGCGCGGCGACGTGACCCACGCGCCCGACGTGGCGATCGTCTCGCAGGGCGCGAAATCGCGGAAGATCACCGACCTCGACGCCAACCTGCTCGGCCACAAGACGCTCGGCAAGGTCGAGGAGATCAACGTCAAGTCGTCGGCCGACGGCCGCGTCATCCAGGGCTGGGTCGTCAAGCCGCCGCGCTTCGATCCGTCGAAATCGTATCCGCTGATGCTCGAGATCCACGGCGGCCCGTTCGCGAACTACGGTCCGCGCTTCGCGCCCGAAACACAGCTGTACGCCGCGCAGGGCTACGTCGTCGTCTACTGCAACCCGCGCGGCAGCACGAGCTACGGCAGCGAGTTCGCGAACCTCATCGAGAACGCGTACCCGAGCCAGGACTACGACGATCTCATGAGCATCACCGACGCCGTGATCGCGCGCGGCAGCATCGACACGACCAACCTGTTCGTCACGGGCGGTAGCGGCGGCGGCGTGCTCACGGCGTGGATCGTCGGCCACACCGACCGCTTCCGCGCGGCGGTTGTCGCCAAGCCCGTCATCAACTGGTACAGCTTCGTGCTGACGAGCGATTTCTACTCGCTGTTCGCGAAGTACTGGTTCCCGGGCGTGCCGTGGGAGAACGCCGAGCACTACATGAAGCGCTCGCCGATCGCCTACGTCGGCAACGTGAAGACGCCGACGATGATGATCACGGGCGAGTCCGACCACCGCACGCCGTCGAGCGAGGCCGAGCAGTTCTACCAGGCGCTCAAGCTGCGCAGGATCGACACGGCGATGCTGCGCATCCCCGGCGCGTCGCACGAGATCAACACGCGGCCCTCGAACATGCTCGACCAGGTGCTCTACACGATCGGCTGGTTCGAGAAGCATCGCGCGGCTGGCGAGAAGAAGTAGAACGCCTTACGCGATAGCGGATTCCGGCGACACGGGGGAAACGAACGCCGCGGCTCGCCGCGGCGTTCGCGTTTGTGGCCGGGCCGGTTCCAACCGGGGACGGCTCTAGTCAGGGACGGCTCTAGTCAGGGACAGCTCTAGTCAGGGACGTCTCAAGTCAGGGACGGTGCTAGTCAGGGACGGTCTAGTCAGGGACGGCTCCGGCCAAGTAGATCCTGGCCGCGCTGCTTCGACCACACTCGTCGAGCAGCCGAGTTCAGAGCGCGGGCGACGGTTCGTCGAACCGGAGCCAGAAAATGCCGTAGTCGTCTTTCGCTCTGCCGCGGTCGAATTCGAACCAGAGATCGTTGGGCGTGCCGTGCAGTTCGGCGATGCGTCTCGCGAGGGCACCAGGGTCGATCGGCGTGCGCGTCCCGTATTCACCGTTCTCGTCGAGTGCCTCGACGATGCCGTTCATCGCGGCGAGCACCTCGCACTGGCTGCCGCGGCATTCGATGGAAGCGACCAGAAAATGTTCGCGCGCGCCTGCATCGAGCGCGGCGAGCGCCTGCTCGACCTGGCTCGCCATCGCCACGGTGGCCGCATCGTTTCCGGCCGCCTCTTCGAATCGCTTGCGCCACTGCGTGTCCTTGCCTTGCGTGGCCTTTTGCCTGGCAATCGCATCGGCGATCTTGTCCAAGGCCCGCTCGCGGTCTAGCGGTGCGATAGCGGGCGCGACTGCCGCATCGCCCGGTGCCTGCGGTGCGGGTTTCGCTCTTGACTCGGCGCGGGCGCTCGCGGGCGCGGGCGAGGTAACCAGTCGCGCCGGCTCGGCAGGCACTGACGGCGCCTGCGAGGGCCACAAGTCCGGAAACAGGCGCAGCACGATTGCGATCGCACCGATGAATGCGCAGCTCGCGATTGCAGTGAAACGCCACGATCGTCGCCGCAAGGACATCGATGTCCCTCACTCCGCCGCTATCGCGAGGACGACTTGCGCATGAGATCGCCGCGCGCGACGGCCGCGGGAAAGTCCAGGATCACGCAATGCGCTTTGACGAAATCCGAACGCTGGTCGACGATCGTCTTGGCCATCGACGATGAGTACGGCGTGAAGCTCGTGAAGGAGTACGTGTAGATGGCCTTGTGACCGGGATTCGAACGCGCCGCTTCATAGCGCATATCCGCGAGGTACTGCACGGTACGCTGTTCCACCTCGGCAGCGATCTGCTTGTCGACGTGCTCTCCATACCCGGCGCGCAAGACGACGAGGTTCGCCGGCTTGCCGTCTGCTTCAATCGAGTAGCCAACAGCGACGCACCCTTCCGTGCGGCTGTGGACGACGGATTTCGGCAGCTCGAGGCGATCGTTCCTGTCCTTGGATTTCCAGTATTGCACGAGCTGCGACGGGTCGACGACGACGTAGCTCGGCGTGCCCTGCGTTGCGCCGACTGAGGGTAGTACCAGGAGTCCCAGGATCGTGGTGCGTATGCGCATTTGGAGTCTCCAACCAACCGTTGTTACCGGACCAAGGAGCCGAGCGTGGAAGCGCGACCGCGTCCAATCAGTAGCTGAAACGCGCCGCACTCATTTTGCGGTTATCGACATCAAACCCGATCGCGGGCGGAGCGCTGGGATTCGCCCCGTCCGCCCCCCTTTTCGCGCGACTTACAGGTCGCCGAGACCTTCGGCGATCCCGCCGGGGCCGACGCGCAGCAGCTTCAGCGTATTCGTGCCGCCATGCTGGCCCGTATGGTCGCCCGTCGTCAGGATCACGCGGTCGCCCTCGGAAAGGAAATGCAGGTTGAACAGGTGCTGGATCGCCGCCTTCGCCGCGTGCGCGGGGTCGACGCCGTGCGGATCGAAGTCGATCGGCGTGACGTCGCGATAAATCATCATGCGCCGGCGTGCGCCCTGGCGACGCGACAGCGCGTAGATCGGCACGAGCGAGCGATAGCGCGACAGCCACTGCGCGGTGCCACCCGATTCGGTCAGCGCAATGATCGCGCGCACGCCGATGTGGCCCGCGGTGAACATCGCGGCGAGCGCGACGGCCTGGTCGACGCGGTCGAGGCGCGTCGACGGCGCGATCGTCTCGCTCGGCTCGAACTGGCGCTCGGCGCCGAGACAGACGCGGCTCATCGCAGCGACCGCCTTGTCCGGATGCTTGCCGGCCGCGGTTTCCTGCGACAGCATGACCGCGTCGGTGCCGTCGAGCACCGCATTGGCGACGTCGAGCACCTCGGCGCGCGTCGGGATCGGCGACTCGACCATCGACTGCATCATCTGCGTCGCGGTGATCACGACCTTGTTGCGCGCGAGCGTCTCGCGAATGATTCTCTTCTGGATGCCAGGCAGCTCGGCGTCGCCGATTTCGACGCCGAGGTCGCCGCGAGCGACCATGACGACGTCCGACGCGTCGATGATTCCCGCGAGCGCGGTGCCGATCGCCTCGCTGCGCTCGATCTTCGCGACCATCGCCGCGCTGCCGCCGGCGGCGCGCATGAGTTTGCGCGACTCCTCGATGTCGGCGGCGGACTTGACGAACGAGATCGCGAGGAAATCGGCCTTGAGCTGAGCCGCGACCTTGATGTCGTTCTTGTCCTTCTCGGCGAGCGCGGTCAGCGAGAGACCCCCGCCCTGCCGATTGATGCCCTTGCGGTCGGACAGCGCGCCGCCCGCGATGACGGTCGTGCGGATCGTCGTGCCGTCGATCTTGTCGACCTTCAGCGAGATCAGGCCATCGTCGAGCAGCAGGATGTCGCCGGCTTTCACGTCCTTGCACAGCCCGAGGTAGCTCACGCCGATGCGCGTCGCATCGCCCGGCGTCGCGTCGACGCGGCATTCGAGCGCGAACGGTTCGCCCGGCTTGAGGATCACCGGGCCCGCGAGGAACTTCTCGATGCGGATCTTCGGCCCCTGCAGGTCGGCGAGCACCGCGATCTCGCGGCCGAGTTCGGCGGCTGCCGCGCGCGCCTCCTGGGCGCGGCGCGTATGGTCCTCCGCGGTGCCATGCGACAGGTTGAGGCGGACGACGTCGACGCCTTCGGCGATGATCTTGCTGAGCATGCCCGGCGCGTCGGTGGCGGGGCCGAGCGTGGCGATGATTTTCGTGCGGCGGACCTGAGCTTGTGACACTGACTTCTCCCTATTCTTCATTCTTTTCGCATGAGCCGGGAAAGTTAGCACAACTCATGCGCCGCTAAGTCGTCGCGTAGCGCAGAACGCCGGCGAGCTCGGCGGGCGCATGCACGATCGCGTCGGCGCCCGCGTCGCGCAGCTCGTCGACGCTGCCGAATCCCCAGCTGACGCCGATCGCGCGGACGCCGTTCGCGCGGGCACCCTCGATATCGAACTGGCGGTCGCCGACCATCGCGGCCGCGTCGGCGGCCACGCCGAAGTCCGCCAATGCCTGCGCGATCATCTCGGCCTTCTCGCTGTGCCGGCTGCCCGCAGCGACCGAGTACACGCGCGCGAAGCGACGGCCGAACGGCAGGCTTGCGACGATGCGGCCGGCGTAGAGATCGGGTTTCGAGGTGACGACCGCGAGCGTCGCGCCCTCTGCCGCGAGCGCTTCGATCGCCGCCTCGATGCCGGGATAGACGACGTGTTCGCGCCAGCCGACGTCTGCGAAGCGCTCGCGGTAGAACGCGACGGCACGCTCGACCGCGTCGTGGTCGTCGCCGAGCACCAGTGGGAAGGTCACGCGCAGCGGCGGCCCGATCCACGTGCGCAGCACCTCGCGCGACGGGATCGTCGCGCCGAGCTTCGCCAGCGCGTACTCGGTCGACGCGACGATGCCGATTTCGGAATCGATCAGCGTGCCGTCGAGATCGAACAGCGCGAGTCGCGCCGCGGTCATTGCACCGCGCGTGCCTTCAGCGCGGCCACCGCGGGCAGCTCCTTGCCCTCGAGGAATTCGAGGAACGCGCCGCCGCCGGTCGAGATGTACGAGATGCCCTTCTCGACGCCGTATTTCTCGACGGCCGCGAGCGTGTCGCCGCCACCGGCGATCGAGAACGCCTTCGAGTTCGCGATCGCGTGCGCGAGCGTCTCGGTGCCCTTGCCGAACGCGTCGAACTCGAACACGCCGACGGGGCCGTTCCAGACGACGCTGCCGGCCTGGCCGATCAGCGCGGCGTAGCGCGCCGCGGTCGCCGGGCCGATGTCGAGGATCATGTCGCCCGCGGCGACGTCGCCGACCTTTTTCACGGTCGCAGGCGCGTCGGCCTTGAACTCGGGCGCGACGACGACGTTCTCGGGAATCGGCACTTCCGCGCCGCGCGCCTTCGCCTGCGCGATGATCTTCTGCGCGACCGCGACGAGGTCGGCCTCGTACAGCGACTTGCCGACGCCATGGCCGGCCGCCGCAATGAACGTGTTGGCGATGCCGCCGCCGACGATGAGCTGATCGACCTTGTCGATCAGGCTCTCAAGCAGCTCGAGCTTGGTCGACACTTTCGAGCCCGCGACGATCGCGAGCAGCGGCCGCCTGGGATTGTCGAGCGCCTTCGCGAGCGCGTCGAGTTCGGCCATGAGCAGCGGCCCGCCGCAAGCGACCTTCGCCGCGCGGATGGCGCCATGTGTCGACGCCTGCGCGCGGTGCGCGGTGCCGAACGCGTCCATGACGTAGACGTCGCAGAGCGCCGCGTACTTCGCCGACAACTCGGGCGAGTCCTTGCCCTCGCCGACGTTCATGCGGCAGTTCTCGAGCAACACCACCTCGCCGGGCGCGACGTCGACGCCGCCGAGGTAGTCGCGCTCGAGGCGCACGGGCTTGCCGAGCGCGTTCGCGAGCCACGCCGCGACTGGACGCAACGACTCGGATTCCTCGAACTTGCCCTCGGTCGGCCGGCCGAGATGCGAAAAGACCATCACGCGCGCGCCCGCGTCACGCGCGAGCTTGATCGTCGGCAAGGCGGCCTCGAGGCGTTGAGTCGCCGTGATCTTGCCATCCTTGAGCGGCACGTTGAGGTCCTCGCGGATCAGAACGCGCTTGCCGGCGAGGTCGAGGTCGGTCATGCGGAGAATGGCCATGAAGAGTCCTGTTGCTGATGCTGGGAAGGAGCGTAGTCTAGCGGCCGGCACGAGGCATCGCAGCCCCGGCCTGGCCGACCTGCCCGCGGCACGCCGCGCGGCAGAGCAGGGCCGGTCCAGACCTTTCTGCATCGCGTTCCGTGGCGGCGAATGATGTGCGACCATCGCCGCCATGCCTGTCCTGTTCAACCGCCTGCTGGCGGCGTTGCCCGACGCGCTCACGTCGATGCTGTTCCTGATCGCGTGGATCGCGCCCGGGTTCCTCGGCCCCCGGCGCGTCAAGGACCTCATGCTGACGATGCTGATCGAATTCATCGTCATGCATTCGAGTGCCTTCTACATGGGGATCGTCAACGCGGAGGATCTCTCGCGCGCAAAGCGCCTGCTCGCGATCACGGGGTTCTCGGCGTTCTACCTCGTGTTCGTGCTCGGGTTCTCGCTCGGCTTTCACAGCACCTGGCCGATCTGGGCATTCGGCTGGCTGTTCCTCAGCCGCTTCCTGCACGTGTGGACGACGAAGTCGGAGGCCTCCGAAACGATGCAGCGCGTGGCGACGCTGTGGTTGATTTCGGGCGTGACCTATCTCGGCGGGGTATTCGTGACGGACTTCCTGCCCCTGCCGGCGCTCGGCCTGACGCCAGCGGCGATCGCCGCGCTCGAGATTCCCCGGAACATGAGCGGTCTCTGGATCGAAAAGCCGTGGACCGTGATCGCGTTCGGCATGCTCTACTTCGCGGTGCTCGCGTGGAGCAAGTTCAGCCTCGTCGCGACGCCGCGCAGCGCGCCGAAGCTCGGCAGGAACTGATCTTCAGGGTCACACAGCCGTGCTCGCGAAGACGTGTCGGCGCACGGCGAGCTGCAGATCGCCGAGGACACCGGCGGCCGTGAGATCTATCCCGGCGCCCGGTCCGGAGACGCTGAGCGGCGCCGCGTCGTAGAACGCGCTGTGCAGGACGAGTTTGTTCTCGCACGGCGCAAGACCGGCGAGCGGATGCTCCAGCGGCACGCGCTCGGGGGCGATGCGCGCGCGGCCACGTGCGCCAGCGGGCGCAGCGGCATCGTGCTCGAAGCTTGCTCGATAGATCCAGCGCTCGCGCCGCGCCTCGGCGACGGCCGCGCGTGCGCGCCAGGTTTCATCGGCCGACGCGAGTCCTTGCAGCAGTCTTGCGGGGTCGGATTCGGCCAAAAGGGCGGCGTCGACGAGCGGCGCGCATTCGATGTCGTCGAGTTCGATCTCGTGGCCGAGCGCGCGCAGCAGGATCACGAGCTTGCGCGCGGCATCTTCGCCCGAGAGATCGGTCGCAGGATGTGGTTCGGCGTAGCCCTCGGCGACGGCCCCGCGCACCGCGGAGGACAACGCTTCGCCCTGCTGCACGCGCCCGAGTACGTACGACAGCGTGCCCGACAACACGGCCTCGAAGCGGCGCACGCTGTCTCCCGCGCCGTGCAGCTCGCGCAGGGTCGAGAGCAGCGGCAGCTGCGCGCCGACCGTCGTTGCGTCGTATAGATGCGCGCCAGAGAACGCCTGCGCCGCGGCGATGCGTTTCGCGAGCGGCGCGTCGGCCGAAGGACCGATCTTGTTCGGCGTGACGATGTCGATGCCGTCGGCGAGCCAGGCCGGATAGCGCGCCGCGATCGCGGCGCTCGCGGTGCAGTCGAGCACGATCAGCGGCCGCGGCAGCCCGTCCAGGCCGTCGAGCACGGCCGCGACGTCGGTCGGGGCGGTCGTACACAGCAGCTCCGCCGCTTCGGCGGGATCGAGCCCTGCCGCCACCACGAGGGCGCGGGTCGTGTTGACCACCGCGACGACGCGCAGCGGACTCGCGCCGAGCGATCTCTGCCGTGCCACGAGCGCGAGCACGCGCCGGCCAACCCGACCGCTCGCACCGATGACTGCGACATGCACGTCGCGCGTTGCCCGGCGTACGGCCGGGACCTTCGTCACTGGCGCGCCGGCGTCCGGGCTGCGGGAAAAGGCGGCGACCGTTGCAGTCGGCATTGTTCTTCCTTATTTGAACGTCTAGACGTCTAGATGGCCAATTCAACAGCATTCTGGCGCCGCTGTCAATTCGGCATGGCCATCGGCGGCCTTCCTGCCCAAACCGGAAGCGTTCGCCCGGGATGTCGAAGGGCGGACGTCCCGCATATCCCGGCCAATGGCTGCGCCTCCACGATTCGCGCCAGATCGCCGGCCGTAACTGACACCTCGCCGCGATCGCAGCGAGCAGCATCGGGACAGAGACAGTGCACGGAGGGCCGATATCGGCGGCGCCGACACAGCCATCCGCGGACAGCTGGCCCGACCAGCCGGCGCGCGCGACGGCGGGCGTCCGACCATCTGCCGAGTCGCGTCCAGGCATTGATCTGCCCGTCCGCAACTGCAATGCGCACGCGAGCCCACTCACGCGATGCGAGCAGGAAGGGCCCGTTGCACCGTCCGGGCTCCTCCGCCAAGATGGGGCGGGCCCACTGCAGCGCGGACCTCATGCACACGATCTCGTTCATCCACGACCTCGCCATCGTCATGCTGACGGCGGGCGTCGTGACGGTCGTGTTCCATCTCATGCGCCAGCCCGTCGTACTCGGCTACATCGCCGCGGGCGTGCTCATCGGACCGCACACGCCGCCGTATTCGCTCGTCACCGACGAGGAATCGATTCGCACGCTCGGCGAACTCGGCGTCGTCTTCCTGCTGTTTTCGCTGGGCCTCGAGTTCAGCGTCGCGCACTTGCGCAAGGTCGGCGCGACGGCGCTCGTCGCCGCGCTCGGCGGCATCGTCACGATGCTCTGGCTCGGCTACGAGATCGGCCTCGCGTTCGGCTGGCGCAGCATGGACGCGGTGTTCCTCGGCGCGATGCTGTCGATCTCGTCGACGACGATCACGATCAAGGCGCTCGACAACCTCGGCCTGCGCCGCGAAGCGTTCGCGCAGTCGGTTTTTGCGATCCTGATCATCGAGGACGTGCTCGCGATCGGCATGATCGCGCTGCTGTCGAGCATCGCCAAGACCGGCAGCGTCGAGACCGGCGAGGTGCTGCGCACGCTCGGCGGGCTGATGGTTTTCCTCGTCGCGTCGCTCGTGATCGGCATACTGACGGTGCCGCGCCTGCTCGACTTCGTCGCCCGGTTCAACCGTGACGAGATGCTGCTCGTCGGCGTGCTCGGCCTGCTGTTCGGCTTCTGCCTGCTCGTGGTCAAACTGGGCTACAGCGTCGCGCTCGGGGCGTTCCTCATCGGCGCGATCATCGCCGAGGCGCGCTCGTTGCGCCGGGTCGAGCGCCTCATCGAACCGATCCGCGACATGTTCTCGGCGGTCTTCTTCGTCACGATCGGCATCATGCTCGATCCGCGCGCACTGACCGAATACGCCGCGCCGGTCGCGGCGATCACGGCCGTCGTTGTCGTCGGCAAGGTAATCTCGCGTACGTTCGGCGCGCTCGCGGCAGGGCAACGCGGCCGCACCTCGCTGCGCATCGGCATGAGCCTCGCGCAGATCGGCGAATTCTCGTTCATCATCGCCGCGCTGGGCACCTCCCTCGCGGTCACGAGCTCATTCCTCTATCCGATCGCGGTCGCGGTATCGGCGATCACGACGCTGCTAACGCCGTACCTGATCCGTTTCTCCGACCCGCTCGCGCGCCGCGTCCGCGCGATCGTGCCGAGCGGGCTGCGCCATATCCTGCACACGTACACGGACTGGCTGCAGCGCCTGCGTTTCGACGGCGATCGCGCTGTCATCGCCGCGATGGTGCGGCGCATCCTGCTGCAGGCGTTCGTCAACTTCTGCCTCGTCGCGGCGATCTTCGGCGGCGGCGCCTACGCCGCGAACTCGCGCGAGCTCGATCTCGCGACGTGGCTGCCGAACCGCGCGATCGCGAACACGCTGATCTGGAGCGCGGCGCTCGTCGTCTCGCTGCCGTTTTTGATCGCGGCCTATCGCAAGCTCAAGGCGCTGTCGATGATGCTCGCCGAGGTCAGCGTGCGCGGCGCGAGCCGGCGCAGCGAGCGCGTGCGCCGCGTGATCGCGGAGGTGTTGCCGCTCGTGTCGACGACCGCAATGCTGCTGCTCGTCAGTGCGCTGAGTTCGTCGATCCTGCCGCCGGCCGAACTGCTCGTCGCGGTGCTGGTCATGGGGGCGCTGATCCTCACGCTCGCGTGGCACGCGCTCGTGAAGCTGCACTCGCGCCTGCAGATCGCGCTGCTCGACACGCTGCAGTCGAAGAAAGAGGCGCAGGGCGCTGGCGCGTCGCCGCACCCGTAACGACGTGAGTCATTGGGTCGTCGAAGAATATCGACCCCCAGCAGGAACGCGAATGCCCTCGCGGGCGCGGCAGCCGTGAAGTCTCCGGATAGCGTTTCAGTGCGTGCGCACCGGCCCGACCGGCCAGTCGACCTTGCGCAGATCGACAACCTTCATCGTCAGGCGCTCCGGCGCGCCCTTTTCCGCGGGAGCGGCACGGTATTGGGTAACGAGAGCGCGATGCCCGTTGGCATGAATGAAGACCGGGATCGCGTCGAGCACCTCGGCCGCTGCGACCGAGCCGTCGGCGGCAAACGTCAGTACCCATTCCGAGACCGTGTTACGCAGATCGACGCCGACGCGCTTCATCGATTTGGCGTTTTCGAACGGCAGCTGCGGGCCCAGCCAGGCCGGCGACAGGCCGGCGGTCACGAGCTGCGCGCGCACCTCCTTGTCGTGCTCTGCGACGAATCGGTTGAGACCGGCGAGCACGTCTTCGGTCCTGTCGTCGCCGAATTTCTGCACGAGCCGCCTGGACGCGCGCCGCAGCAGGTCCTCGAAGTACAGCGTCGGCTGGCGTTCGTTGTTCGGGCCGTAGCCGCGCTCGTCGTTGCCGACCCAGCCGCGATAGGCGCCGTAGACCTGCGCCCAGATCATCGCTTCGAGCGGATGATCGTCGGCCAGCTCGATCTCGGCCATCTTCGCCATCGCGAGCAGGCGGCCGTGCGCGGCGGCGGTCGACAGATAGCGCCGCGCCTGATTCGAATCCTGTTCGACGACATGCGGCACAACCGCATCACCGCGACGGTAGAGCGAGCCGACGAGGTATTGCGCGTCGGCGTCGCCGGCGAGCGCCGACTTCGTCCAGACGTCGAAGATCGCCTTGCGGTTCGGCGCCGGCGTCGCCTTGTCGAGAAAGCTCGCCAGACCTGCGAGGTTGCCGCCCGCATCGGTGGCGGCATGCGCAGCCGGGCTTGCGCAGAGAAAGCAAAGCAGAAGCGGAGCCAGGAACGCGGACAGGCGGCGCATCACGACTCTCCATTGACCGATGGGCGAAGAATCCAACCAGCCGCGTTAAGAGCGCCCAATCAGGATCGCGCGGCGGGCGAGCGGCGCATCCAGCCGCGGCGGCGCATGGTCTGCGCCGCCGCGGCGATCGTCTCGATTATTTCGCGTTCGCGAGCGCGAGCGTCATGTCGAGCATGCGGTTCGAGAAGCCCCACTCGTTGTCGTACCACGACAGCACCTTGACGAGCGTGCCGTCGATCACGCGCGTCTGCGTCTGATCGTAGATCGACGACAGCGGGTTGTGATTGAAGTCGACCGAAACGAGCGGCTTCGTGTTGACGCCCAGAATGCCCTTGAGCTTGCCCTCGCTCGCCGCCTTCACGACTTCGTCGATCTCGGCGTGCGAGGTCGCGCGCTTCGCGACGAACACGAGATCGACGACCGAGACGTTGATCGTCGGCACGCGCATCGCGAAGCCATCGAGCTTGCCGTTGAGCTCGGGCAGCACGAGGCCGACCGCCGCGGCGGCGCCGGTCTTCGTCGGGATCATCGACATCGTCGCCGAACGCGCGCGGCGCAGGTCCTTGTGATAGACGTCGGTCAGCACCTGGTCGTTCGTGTACGAGTGGATCGTCGTCATCAAGCCATGCTGGATGCCGATCTTCTCGTGGATCGCCTGGGCGAGCGGCGCGAGGCAGTTGGTCGTGCACGACGCGTTCGAGATGACCTCGTGCTTCGCGGTGAGCTTGTCGTGGTTGACGCCGAAGACGAACGTGCCATCGACATCCTTCTCGCCCGGCGCCGAGATGATGACCTTCTTCGCGCCCGCGGCGATGTGCGCGCCGGCCTTGGCCTTCGACGTGAACAGGCCCGTGCACTCGAGCACGACGTCGACGCCGAGATCCTTCCAGGGCAGCTTGGACGGGTCGCGCTCGGCGCAGACGCGGATGCGGTCGACCTTGCCGCCGGTTTCCTTGATCAGCAGGTCGCTGCCGTCAACGCTGACATGGTGCGAGAACGGCCCGTGTGCGGTGTCGTACTGGGTCAGGTGCGCGTTCGTCTCGGCGTCGCCGAGATCGTTGACAGCGACGATCTGGATCTCGTTCGTGCGGCCGGCCTCGTACAGTGCACGCAGCACGTTGCGACCGATGCGGCCGTAGCCGTTGATGGCGACTTTCACAGACATGAACCCGGGCTCCTCTGGCAGAAAAATTGCGGCAGGACGCGTAGTGTAGCGGCGTTGGCGCGCCCACGCACGGCACGCCAATGTCGAAAACAGCCTCGCCCGAGCGTCGCTGATACATCAACCCGCTCGTGACCAGGAGAAAGCAACCATGAATACCTATCTGCTCAGTGTCTGTTACCCCGCCGGCAGCACACCACCCTCCAGCGAGGCGCTGGAGAAGATCATGCAGGACGTCCGCGCCGTGCAAAGCGAAATGGAGGCCGCCGGCGTCCACATCTTCAGCGGCGGGCTGCAGCCGCCGGCCACGAGCCGCGTCGTGCGGCGGCGCGCAGGCAAGCTCGCGACGACCGACGGCCTCTTCATCGAAAGCAAGGAGATGATCGGCGGCGTCACGATCCTCAAGGCGCCCGACCTCGACGCGGCGCTGGCCTGGGGCAACAAGCTTGCCGAGGCCACGACGACGCCGATCGAGGTGCGTCCGTTCTACTAGCCGCCGAGCGGCGCCTACTTGAGGTTGAGGGCGGCGCTCAAATCGCCCATCGGCTGCAGCCCGTGCTCGCGCAGCACGGCGTCGCGCTGCTCGATGCCCGGCAGCGGCGCGAGGCCGAAGCGGCGATTGATGAAGCGCTGGATGGAACCTGTGTCGTACTGCGTGTGATCGACGTAGCCGCGCTTCGCGAACGGCGAAACGATGATCGCCGGAATGCGCGAACCCGGGCCCCAGCGATCGCCCTTCGGCGGCGCGACGTGGTCCCACCAGCCGCCGTTTTCGTCGTAGGTGACGATCACGACCATGTTCGGCCACTGCGGGCTTTTTTCGAGATGCGCGATCACGTTGGCGATGTGCGCGTCGCCCTCGCCGATCGTCGCGTAGCCCGCATGCTGGTTCTGGCTGCCCTGCGGCTTGTAGAACGTCACGGCCGGCAGCTTGCCCGCGTCGATGTCGGCGATGAACTTCACGCCGTCGACGCCGCCGTCGAGCAGGTGCTCCCCACGCGCGGGGCGGCCCGGCCTGTAGTTCGCGTAGTAGTTGAACGGCTGGTGGTGGGTCTGGAAGACCACATGCGCCGAGGTGACGCCGCCCGCGACCGCCTTCGGCCAGAAATACGCCACAGAATCCTCGTTGGCGTAGTGGCTGCGGAACAGCGCGTCGTTGGCGATGATCGCGGCCTGCCAGCCGCCGCCGTACCAGGCCCAGGAAACGGCTGGCTGCGCGGCACTCAGGCGGTCGCCGATCGTCGGCTGGATCTGCTCGCTGAGCGTCTTCGGCAGCTCGGCGTTCGCGAAGCGCGCGTCGCCGCCCTTCTCGGGCAGCGCGCCCGAAGGCTCATACGGCGGCTGCATCGTGTTGACCGCGTAGAAGTCGTCGGTGACGACGCCCCAGTGGTCGAACTTCGGCGCGCGCTTGAGCGCCGACTCGTTCGCGGCGTCCGCCTCGAGCTTGAGGCTCACGCGGTCGCTGTTGACCGACGAGACGTTGCTTGCGAACTTCTTCGGATCCTGCTTCGTCTTGTAGTCGATCGGCGCGCAGGCGCAGATCAGGTACTGGTGATTGAGGAACGAACTGCCGAACGCGCCCTGGAAAAAGTTGTCGGCGAGCGTGTACTTCCGCGCGACGTTCCACAGCGCCATCTTCGAGCCATCGAAATGGCCCATGACCTGGCCGCCGACGTTGCTCCACGCCGCGAACTTGTCGTTCTTGCCGCCGTCGATCTGCATCTGGTTCTCGTAGAACGCATGCACGGGATCGGCGAGCTTGTAGTCGAAACCGACTGCGTAACCCTTGGGATCGTCGAGCGCGTAAGGCCGGTTCGGCTGATTCTCGGTGGCCTCGCGCGTGATCTCCTTCGGATCGGACGGATCGGTGAGGCCCGGATACACGGGTGGCAGCGTGGGCAGCACCGTACCGTCGCGATCGCGCTGCTGCGTCTGCTCGGCGGTCAGGTTCTGCAGGCCGTTCGCGCCCGGGAAGTTGCCGTAGAGATTGTCGAACGCGCGGTTCTCGGCATAGATCACGACGATCGTCTTGATCGAATCGAACGTGCCGCTCGCTGCAGCGCTGGACTGGGCTCCCGACGCGGACTTCGGCGGCGTGGATTTCTGCGGTGCCGATTCGCACGCGCACAACGTCAGCGCGATCGCTGCGACCAGAGGCAATTTGCGCATCGTCTTGTCCTCGATTGTTCTCTTCTCGAGTTTAGCGAAACCCGGCGCAGGCCGCTCGTCGCGGGCAGGCAACCGCCGGATTGATCAAAAAGAACGGGCGCCGACGCGACGCCGACGCCCGTTCGCTGCAGCTCGCTTGCGTCAGTGACAGCTCGTGCTCGCAACCGGCTGCGTGAGATGTACGAGATCGAGACTGCCGCTGCCCGTGCCGAAGTTGCCGACATTGGTCGTCCACGACGCGTTCGCATGGCCGCAGTCGCCGAACGTGACGTTCAAGGTGCCCCAGTTCACGCGCGTGACGGCGGCGGGATCGAAGTACGGCGGAAACAGGCCGTTGGTCGGCTGGACGAGCAACGCCGTGCCCTTGCCTGCGCTGATCGTGCCGAGGCCGGCGAGCCAAGCCTGTTTGCCCGAGCTGTCGAACGTGTACCAGGTGGCCACGAACACGTTGCCGGGCAATATTTCGAAGTTGAAGCCGTGCCCGCTCTGGCTCGTGTTGTACCAGTAGCCCGAGTAGCCCGCATCGACGCTCGCCGGCATGTCGAGTGCCGCGGTGAGGTCGCCCATCGGCTTGCCACCGTGAGCGACGAGTGCCGCGTCGCGCGTCTGCAGACCCGCGAGTGCCGGCAGGCTGAAGCGGCGCGTGATGAGGCGCAGGATCGACGCGGTGTCGTATGGCGTGTGATCGACGTAGCCGCGCTTTGCGAACGGCGAGACGATGATCGCCGGAATGCGCGAACCCGGGCCCCAACGGTCGCCCTTCGGCGGCGCGACGTGGTCCCACCAGCCGCCGTTTTCGTCGTAGGTGATGACGACGAGCATGTTCGCCCACTGCGGGCTCGCCTGCAGATGCTGGATCACGTTCGCGATGTGCAGGTCGCCCGTGTTGATGTCGGCGTAACCCGCGTGCTGGTTCTGGCTGCCCTGCGGCTTGTAGAACGTCACCGGCGGCAGCTTGCCGGCGTCGACATCCGCGATGAAGTTCGCGCCGTAGAGGCCACCGTCGAGCAGGTGCTGCGCGCGCGCCGCCGTCCCAGGCGCCAGGTTCGCGTAGTAGTTGAACGGCTGGTGGTGGTACTGGAAGCTCACGCCCGCCGGCGCGCTGCCGTCGAGCGTCGCCTGCCATGCGCCCGAGTACCAGGCCCAGCCGACATTCGCCTGCGTGAGCAGATCGCCGATGTTGGTTGCACCCTGCGGGCTCAGCGTGTTCGCCTTCGACAGATCGGCGTAGCGCGGGTCCTGTCCGCTCGCGGCCTTGTTTGCCGACGGTTGATACGGCGGCTGCATCGTGTTCACGCCGTAGAAATCCGGCGTCAACACGTTGTCGTTGACATACTTCGGCACGCCATCGAGCGCGGACGCCGGCGACGCCGGATCGATCTTCAGCGAAACGCCGTCGGCGTTGACCGCGGAGATGTTGTTCGCGAACGTGACCGGGTCGGTCGCCGTCTTGAAGTCGTACGGCGCGCACGCGCAGATCAGGTACTGGTGATTGAGGAACGAGCCGCCGAACGCGCCCTGGAAGAAGTTGTCCGCGAGCGTGTACTGCTGCGCGATGCTCCACAACGCCATCTGCGAGCCGTCGAAATTGCCCATGACCTCGCCGCCCGCATCGCTGTACGCCGCGAACAGGTTGTTCTTGCCACCGTTGAGCTGCATCTGGTTGTTGTAGAAGCGATGCACGAGATCGTGCAGCTTGTAGTTGAGCCCGACCCCGTAGCCGTTCGGATCGTCGAGCGCGTACGGCGCGTTCGCGTGGCCTTTCGTCGCCTCGGTCGAAATCTGCTTCGGGTCGGATACGTCGGTCAGGCCGTTGCCGTTGATCGGCGGCAGCGTCGCGAGCGGCTGGCCGTTGCGGTCGAGCTGCAGCTTCTGCTCTGCCGTCGCGTTGGCCAACCCGTTTGCGCCGGGGAACCTGCCGTATAGGTGATCGAACGCGCGGTTCTCGGCGAAGATCACGACGATCGTCTTGATCTGGCTGATGTCGGTCAACGGCGTCGGCGTCAACGATGCCGCCGTGGCGACATCGAACGGCATCGCGGCGCCGGCGGCGAACGTCGCCAGAAGCGCTAGCGTCAGGGCTTGCTTGTGCATGGGGAATCCTCGATTGGGCGCGGCGGATACAACGGCCCCGCTCTGGCGGAACGGCCGCTGGCGCGCGCAATCTAGTCGCCGCAGTTTTCAATCGTCTTGCAGAATGATGAATCGAAGTAATATCTGAGCGGACAGGGTCGAACTGAACAGCATAGGGCCGGACAGATCGGACTGAAAAGGATCGGACTGAAAAGGATCGGACTGAACAGGATCGGACTGAATAAGATCAGCCGAACAGGATCGGCTGAACGGGGTCGGGCTGAACAAAATCGGGATGAACAAGATCAGCATGAAGAAGATGTCACGCTGCGGTTGTCGCCAGACCGTCATCGAAACGACTTAATTTGCAGCGCTCCCGCTTCCTTCGAACACGCATGCGCTTCCTCACACTCAGCTCGCTCCTCGCGCTGTCGCTGCTGCCGCTGACGGGCGTGGGTGCCGAGAAGCCCGCCGCGGTCGCCTCCGACTCCTCGTACGCACAGGCATTCGCGCGCACGACGCTGCTGCGCGACGCCGGCAGGCGCATTTTTTCCGATCCGCGTTTTTCGGCTTCGGGCAAGCAGTCCTGCGCGAGCTGTCACGCACCCACGCTGCGCTACAACCCGCCGAATGCACTCGACGTGCAGCCTGGCGGCAAGAACCTGCACGACTTCGCGTTCCGCGCGCCGCCGACGCTGACCTACCTCAACCGCGTTCCGCCGTACACGAACCACTTCCACGAATCCGATGAGGAAGGCGACGAATCGGTCGACAACGGCCCGACCGGCGGGCTTACCTGGGATGGTCGCGTCGACACGGGCGCGAGCCAGGCCGAAATCCCGCTGCTCGCCGAACACGAGATGGCGAGCACGCGCGCGGACGTCGCACGCGCCATTCGTGCGGCGCCGTATGCCGACACGCTCAAGCGCGCGCTGGGAGCCGACGTGCTCGACGACGACGACAGTGCGTTCAAGGTCGTCGTGCGCGCGCTCGGCGCGTTCGAGGAGGACTATGCCGAGTTCAGCCCGTACACGAGCAAGTACGACGCGTTCCTGACGGGCCGCGCGCAACTCAGCGCACAGGAAATGCGCGGCCTTAAACTCTTTAACGACGAGGACAAGGGCAACTGCGCGCAGTGCCACATCAGCAAGCGCGGCCTCGACGGCTCCGCGCCCGCGCTGTCCGACTACGGCCTCATCGCGCTCGCGGTGCCGCGCAACGCGAAGATTCCGGCGAACCACGACGCCGCGTTCTTCGATCTCGGCGCCTGCGGCCCGGAACGACAGGACAAGCGCGGCCAGAACGACTTCTGCGGCCTGTTCCGCACGCCAACGCTGCGCAACGTCGCGCTGCGCAGTACGTTCTTCCACAACGGCAAGTTCCACAGCCTGCGCGACGTCGTCGAGTTCTACGTCACTCGCGACATCACGCCGCAGCGCTGGTACGGCAAGGATGCGGCGGGAAAGGTGCTCGCCTACGACGACCTGCCCGCGCAATTCCACGCCAACATCAACCGCGATGCGCCGTTCGAGAAACAGAAGCCCGGCGCGAAGCCGGCGCTGACTACAAGCGAGATGGACGATGTCGTCGCGTTCATGCGCACGCTGACCGACGGCTTCCTCAGGGACAACCCCTATCGCGCCGAGCGCGAGCGCGGCGCGGCGCGCTGAAATCCGCGCAACGTTCGCCGGACAACCGCGTTCTCAGTCGCGACGCGCAGCCGTGGGCAACGCAACCCCGGTCACCGGCTTGCCTTCGCGCAGCTCGAACGAGAACGTGTAGTCGAGACTGAACGGCCGGTTCTCGCGTTCGACCGGGCGCGAATCGACGACGTTGCCCTGCGCGTCCTCGACGTCCTGCCAGCGCGTGAACGTGAGCGGCGTGAAACGCCAGCGCATGGCGGCGTCGCGCACCGCTGCGTCGAACGCCTCGGGCCTCGGCTCGGCCCCCGACGCAGGCGGATCCACGCGCACCTCGGCGACGCGACCTTCACCGTCGACGATTACCTTTGCGCCGACCTCGACACGCGGAAGATGCAATCCGATCGCCGAGACGGGATAGAGCGGTGGCGGGTTCTCGATGGCCCGCGGCTGCGTCGAGACCTCGTCTTCGCGTTCTTCGTAACGATGCGCGCCGGGCGCGATGTTCGCGCGGTAGTCGACGCGGGTCTGTGCTGCCTGCGTGCGCGGAGGCGCGGGCGCGCAGCCGCAGACGATCGCCGCGGCGAGCGCGACGATCGTCATTTCGTTCCGCATTGGCCGCGTCACTCGAGCTTGCCGACGACCTTGATTCTCGCGAGTTGCGTAGTGTCGGGCGCAACGACTGGCGTGTCGCCGACGATTGCGGCTTGGCCATCGATCGCGAATTCGACGGGCACGATCACGTCGGCGGCGATGGCCCGCGAATCCTGCATGGCGGGGTTGAAGGTCCAGTCCTTCACCGCCGCGATCGCCGCCGCACCGAGGGTGCGCGCGGCAGCCGGCTGCGCGTCCTCGAGATCGAGATTGTCGATCCTGCCGTCGACGCCGACACGCGCGCGCAGCCACACGGTGCCCGAAACCTGTTGCGAGAGCGCTTCCGGCGGATACACGGGCGGGCGCATGCGCCGATAGCTCGGCGCCTGCAGTTGGTTCTGCGTATTCGCCGCGCTCGAATGACTCTCGTTCCGCAACGAGAGATCGGATTTGCTGTCGTCGTGCAGCGAGAAATCGATCGGGACGAGCACGTAGCCCTCTTGTGGCTTGCCATCCTTCATGCCAGGTTCGAATTTCCAGGACATCGTCGCGGCGATCGATACCCTGGCGAACTCGGCCTTGGCCGCCGAGACATCGGCCGGCTTGCCGTCAGCCCCGGGTTTGGGTGTGCCGACAAGTTCGAGCTTTGCGATTTCGGCCGTCTTCGGCGAACCGTCCACTCCAACGAGCACCTTGAGCATTACTTTCGCACCGATGCGGAGTTTCACCGCGTCGGGCGGGTACACCGGCGGATACATCTTGCGAAAGGCAAGGTTCTCGTTCGGCGGCGCGTCGGCGACGGGTGGCGCGGGCGTCCCGGGTTCGTGAATGCCAAGTCGAGCCAGGTCGTTCGCGGGCGCAGCATGGGGCGCGGGTGTTGATCCGGGGGCGTCGATGCTTCGCAACGTCAGATCGAGGCGTACGCCCTTCGTTGCTCCCTGCGCAAGTTCCGCGCCGATCTGCACGGCTGCCGGTTCGCCCTCGCGCAATAGCAAATGCGGCTCGCTGACGACCTCATCGTTATGCCTGACGAGAGCCATGAATTCGATCGATCCCGCTCCAATGGAGTGGGCAGAACCGCCGATTTCCCAACGCTCATCGCCGCGCGTCGCCGAAACGGCGAACCTTCCGTTGGGCTTCACGAGCGGGACGAAGCTTTGTTGTTCCCGCGTGCCCGCGACGTAGACTTCATCGGAGTCCATCGTGATCTGCCAGTCGCCGGGTTTGCGCTTGGCCTTCGCGTCCATGTCGAGCGTGTCGAGCACCCGCGCGCCATCGACCGACAGGACAAACCGGCCGCCTATACGCTGTGGCGAAGCCGCAACCTCGCTCGCAGCGGGTGCGGGCAACGGATCGCTCCCCGGCTGCGCCGCCCAACTCGCATACCCCGCGCCCAGCGCGAGCACCACGACCGCCGTGCGCGCCAGCACGCGGCCGCGGCGGTTCAACAAGGGGACTTTCAACATCGCTATTCGCTCCTTCAATGGATGGGTCGATGGCCAGTAACAACCGATCGGGAGGCGCAGCTCCTGCCGCGCCTCGCCGACCAGTTGTGCCTTCAACATCGCGTCGGCATACGGCCGACGCGCTTCCGGAAACCGAGAAATCACCAGCGCATCGCAAGCCAGCTCCTGATCGAAGCGCAGCCGCGATGCGGCAAAGTGGAAAAGTGGATTGAACCAGTTGAGACAGCGCAGCAGCGCGATCAGCGCGTTGACCTGCGCGTCGCCACGTACGAGGTGCGCTCGCTCGTGGGCGAGTACGAGCTCGCGTTCGTGCGCGTCGAAACGCGTATCGAAATCGTGTGGCAGCACGATACGCGGGCGCAGTGCGCCGACGAGCGCGGGACTGCCGATCTGCCTCTGCGCGCGCATCGCGCCTTCACCCGCAGCGACCAGGCCCCCGAGCGAACGCATGTATCGACTCTGCTGCAAGATCAACGCGATCAGCAGGCTCAGCGCGCCTGCGATCCAGACTGCAAGCAACCAGGGCTGTGCGTCGAACTTCGGCGCGGCCGCTGCTGCGCCAAGATCGATCGTCGGCGTCACCGCGAACATGGCGGGCGCAATGCGCACGGCGGCGGCCAGCGGATGTTCGGGCGCGGGCAGCAGCGCTGCGAGCAACGCGCACGGCACCAGCAGCCAGAGCAGATAGGCGGCTTGCGCGCCGAGGAGCCGGCGAGCCACGAGCCGCAGCGCGAGCACGGCGCAGATCGCGACGCTCGAGATGATGCTCATGCGCCAGATCAGCGCGAGGATGTCATGTACCGTCATGGTCGAGCTCCCCGATGAGTCGCTTGAGTTCGGCAAGATCCTTCTTCGACAGCTTGCGCCGCTCGGAGAAGTGCGCGACGAGCGGCGCGACGCGGCCGTCGAACAGGCGGTCGAGCAGGGTCTTGCTCTGGCTGTGCACGTAATCCTCGCGCTTGAGCAGAGGACGATAGAGGTAGCGCTTGCCGTCGCGCTCGGCCGCGACGACGCCCTTCTTGAGCAGGCGGTTGAGCAGCGTCTTGATCGTCGGCTCCTGCCAGTCGGTGCTCTGCGCGAGCGCCGCGACGACCTCGTCCGCGGTCTGCGGCGCGCGTCGCCACAACACGTCCATCACCACGCTTTCGGCATCGCTGATCGCCATCATCTGCTCCAATTACGTCTGTAATTGCAATACAGATTACACGCGTAAACGAGGATGTCAAGCGGTCGAAACGAAACCGGGTTCAAAGTGCACTTTCCGCAAGCCGGTCGGTGGCGAAAAAGCTGACGAATGAATTACACCCTGACCCCGGTTTCTCGGCCCGGTATCATGAGGCCATGCCTTACACACCGATCCTCGCGACCCTCGGCTACGTGCTGTCACCCGACCGCGCGAGAGTACTCATGATCCACCGCAACACGCGTGAGGGCGACCATCACCTCGGCAAGTACAACGGGCTCGGCGGCAAGCTCGAGGCGAACGAGGATGCCGTCGCCGGCATGCGCCGCGAGATCCACGAGGAAGCGGGCATCGCCTGCCTCGACTTGAATCTGCGCGGCACGATCAGCTGGCCCGGATTCGGCAAACACGGCGAGGACTGGTTCGGCTTCGTGTTCGTCGTCACGAGGTACGAGGGCACGCCGCTGAAGCACAATGCAGAAGGCACGCTCGAATGGGTCGACGTGAAAGACCTCCTCACGCTGCCGCTCTGGGAAGGCGACAAGCATTTCCTGCCGCTGATCTTCGATGACGACCCACGCGCATTCCACGGCGTGATGCCGTATCGCGACGGGCGCATGGTCAGCTGGAACTATTCGCGGATCTAAAACCGGGGTCTAAAACCGAGGTCAGAGTGCATTCTTGATAGCGCCGCCGGAATCGACAATCGCTGTCACAAAAAGTGCACTCTGACCCCGGTTTTAGACCCCGGTACTAGCGCGCCATCGGGCTCTTGAGCAACGGCGGCTTCACGGTGCTGCTGCGGTCATCGGCGAGGGTCAGCTCCTCGAATAGCAGCGCGGGTGCGATGAATCCGACCTGGCGTTCGCCGAACGATTTCGCGTACAGCTCTGGCCTGTCGCCGAAGCCCACGACGGTACGAAAGTCGCGTAGATCGACGCCACTGAGCCGCACGTTGCGCACCGGCACGCTGCGGCCGTCGCGATAGTGCAGCGTCGCGCGCAGCACCGACTCACCCTGCCCGCCCGTGCCGACCCAGGCGGCGCCACCGCCTGCAACGAGACGCTGCAGGGCCTCGCTGCTGAGCAGTTCCTGCACTTCGAGCGCGTACGGCTGATTCGCTTCCTCGGCCATGCGCATGAGGTCGGCGTGCAGCGCCGCCTCGCTCTTCGGCTGGCTCGTGTGCAGCTCCATCGTCGAGGCGAGCGCGAAGCCGCCGCGATCGTTGCCCGCGCTGCAATGCTTGCCGACCGGCGCGCGCGTGCACAGCACCTGCTTCACGCGGCCGTCGACGATCAATTCCTTCTTTGCCGCCGCGACGCCCTCGTCGTCGACGCGGAACGTCGACAACAGCGTGCGTCCGTCGAAATCGGTGCGCAGCGGATCGTCGACGACGGTGACACCCGGCGGCAGCACGGGCGAACCCGTGCGGCGCTCGAACGTCCCACTCGTCGCGCTGATGCCCTGGCTCGTGTAGACGCGCGGCGCCGGCCACAGCTGCGGCGCGAAGTGGCCGCCGAACAGGTTCGCGCCGGCCGTACCCGTGAAGAGCACCGGACCCGTGTAGTCGTTTTCGAGGCGCACCGCCGTGCGCTGTTCGATCACGCGTCGCGCGAGCGCACGCAGCCGCGCGTCGAGCTCGGCGAGTGGCGGCAGCTCGCTCGCATCGCGCAGGCTGATCTGATCGTAGTCCCAGACGGACATGCCATCGTCCGCGCGCGCACGTGCGGCTGCGCCGAAGACGAACTCGGGCACGTTGCGCTCGCTCGTCGTGCCCTCGCTGCTCTCGAAACGGACGCTGCGGTGTCGTTCGACGAGCCAGACCTGCGACTGCACGATCTCCGGATAGTCCGCGAACACGCGCGACAACTCGCGCGCGATCTTCTGCGCCTGCTCGCGATCGAACGCGGTCCTGTCGCCCTTGCCGTTCATCTCATCGACGAGTTGCACGACCGGCGCCGACGCGTGGTCGGGTTGGCGATCCTGCTCGTCGTGCGCGGAGAGCACGCCGCGCTTCGTGGCGAGGTCTTCGACCGCGTGCTTGTAGGCCTGGTCGGTCGCGAGCCAGAACGTGCGCCGCAGCGCGGCGTAGTCGTCCTCGACCGGCAGCTCGACGATCGTCGGCTGGCGGCCGGCCATGCGGCTCGAATCGATCTGCGCATCGCCGACGCGCACGTCGACGCGGGCGACCCGATAACCGCGCTGCGCGGCAACTTCGATCGCGCCGAGCGAGGCCTGCACGTCGAGCTGCTCGAGCTGTTCGACCTGGTACGAGGCGAAGTAGGGTTTCGGATTCGCGTCGAGATGCAGCTTGGCGAGCGAGCGTTTCAGTTCGTCGTGCATCGCGCGCTGCATCGCGTCGTCGGCGTGCGCGAGCGGGGCGAGTGCAAGGCCTGCAAGAATCGCAATGGTGAACAAGCGCGTCATGGCTGCGCCTCCTCGATCGGCGCGGGCAGTATCGGCAGGCGATCGGGGGATTTCGGCTTGCGCTGCACTTCGATGCGGCGGATCAGGAGATCGGGCGCGACCGTCGACACGGGCACGTAACCCGATTCGGCGCCGCACCAGCCGTGGAAGACGCCGAGACGCGTGTCGGCCGCTTCGATCTCGGCGAGCAGCGTCAGCGGCGTGCCGACGAGATCGACGCCGCGCACGAGCTCCTCGTGGCCGTCGGCATAGAGACGATAGACCATCGTCGGCAGCAGCTTGGCGCCTCCCGTCCCTGCCCGGCGCGTGTCGGTGAAGCCGCCGTCGAGATCGCGGATGATGAGGCCCCACGGCTTGTGCTGCTCGGCGATTTCGGCGAGCAGCCGGCGTTTGAGTTCGGCATAGTCGATCGTCGCGTCGACGCTGACGAGCATGTTCGACTGGCGCGCGACGGGCCTATAGCCGGCCTGCGAGCGACCGTGTCCGTTCGACTGCGCGAAGCCCTCGATCGGCGTCCGCGACATGAGGAAGTTCTTCAACACGCCATGCTCGACGACCGGCACCGGCCGCGCGCGCACGCCCTCGTCGTCGACCGCGTACTCGCCCATGAGCGCCTGGCCGTTGAAGTCCTTGCGCGTCGGGTCGAACGTGATCGACACCGACTCGGGCAGGATGCGCTCGCCGAGCTTCTTCTTCAGCGTCTGCGCGTCACTCTCGTCGCGCAGGCGATGGCCCTCGAGACGGTGGCCGATCACCTCGTGGAAGAACACACCGGACGCGCGATTGTCGAGGATCGCGGGACCCGCATAGGCGTCGACGACGGGCGCGGAGCGCAGCGCCTTGAGGTCAGTCATGAGATTCTTGACGGCCGCGAGCACGGTCGCGTCGTCGGGCAGCGCTTCGGGCCGATTCGCGACGAAGCGCACCATGCCCGGCAACTCCATGCCGTCGTCGGCCTTGGTCGCGGCGCGCACGTCGAGCAGATAGGTCAGCTCGGAATGGCGCACGCGCGAACCCTCGCTCGTCACCATCCAGCGCGTCGTGCGAGCGACGCTGACCCCGGCGCGCGCCGAGTAGATGCGCGAATCGGCGGCGAAAGGCGCGCTGTACTTCTTCACTTTCTCGCGCCACACATCGACGTCGAGCTTGTAGTCGAGTTGCGGCTCGACGAGGTCGAGCTTGGACTCGCGACTGAAGTCGTCGGACTTGTCCTCGGCCGCGGTCTGCACGGCGGCGTCGGCCTTCGCCTTGGCCAGTTCCTCGACGGCGCGCCAGTAGGTACTGTCAGTCGCGCTCCAGATTTCGCTGCGCAGCGCGCGCGCGTCGCTGTCGAGGCCCACGCGCTGCGTCGCGGTCCCGCGTGCGAAGCCCGGAATGCCGCCCTGGGTCGGATGCGTGTTGTCGAACTTGTAGTCGCCCGTGCGCAGCTCGACGTTGAGCGAACGCACGTGCGCGGTCGTGCCGCCCGTCAGCGCGCCGAACTCGGCGTTGACATCGACATGTTCATCGTCGTTGATGCGATAGGCGATGAAGTAGGCCGGCACCTTGGCCTTGAAATAGGCTGCCTTCGAACGCGCCAATTCCTCTTGCATCGCGTCGAGGACGACATCCTTGTTTGCGGCATGAACGACGGTTTGCGCGCAGAGCAGCGTTGCGGCGGCAAGGAATCTGGCGAAATGCATGGCGGGGAGTCTGAGCACGTAGCAGACAGAGACCGCAGGATGCGGCCTCGGGTTCCCGATCAAAAATTTCACTTGAGCCGCTGCACGGCTCCGACGACCTCGTCGACCGTGAAGCCGAAGTACGGGAACAGCGCTTCCGCAGGCGCCGACGCGCCGAACCGGTCGATGCCGATCACTGCGCCGTCGAGGCCGACGTACTTGCGCCAGTAGGCGGTGACGCCCGCCTCGATCGCGACGCGCTTGCGGCACCACGAAGGCAATACGCCCTCGCGATAGGCGAGCGGCTGGCGATCGAACACCTCGGCGCACGGCATCGAGACGACGCGCACCGCGACGCCCTTCTGCTCCAGCACGCGCATCGCTTCCATCGCGAGATGCACTTCGGAACCTGTCGCGATGAGTATCGTGTCGAACTTCGCGCTGGCCGGATCGCTCAGCACATAGGCGCCGAAGCCGATCTGGCCGACCTGCTCGTCGTTGCGCGGCTGATGCGGCAGGGTCTGCCGCGAGAAGACGAGACAGGACGGGCCTTCGCGTTTCTCGATCGCGGCCTTCCACGACACGGCGCTCTCGACGGCGTCGCACGGACGCCAGACGTCGTTGTGCGGGATCAAGCGCAGCGATGCGAGATGCTCGATCGGCTGGTGCGTCGGGCCGTCCTCGCCGAGGCCGATCGAATCGTGCGTGTAGACATGGATCGCGTGCGCCGGAATCAGCGCGGCCATGCGCACCGCATTGCGCGCGTAGTCGGAGAAGGTCAGGAACGTTGCGTCGTAGGGAATGAATCCACCGTACAGCGACAGGCCGTTGCTGATCGCCGTCATGCCGAACTCACGCACGCCGTAGTGCACGTAGTTGGCCTTCGCCGCGTCCTTGTCGACCGTCTTCGAACCCTTCCAGATCGTGAGATTCGACGGCGCGAGATCGGCCGAACCGCCGATCAGCTCGGGCAGCAGCGGGCCGAACGCGTCGAGTGACATCTGCGAGGCCTTGCGCGAGGCGACGTTCGGGCCTTCGGCCTGCAGCTTGCGGACGAACGCGTCAGCCTGTGCGGCGAAATTGCCCGGCAACTCACGCTTCGTGCGACGCTCGAACTCGGCCGCGAGTTCAGGATGCGCCTTTTTGTACTTCGCGAACTTCTCGTTCCAGGCAGCCTCGCGCTCGGCGCCCTTCTTCTTGGCGTCCCACCCCGCATAGATTTCGTCCGGCACGACGAACGGCGGATAGTTCCAGCCGAGGTTCGCGCGCGCGGCGGCGACTTCGTCTTTCCCGAGCGGCGAACCATGCGTCGACTCGGTGCCCTGCTTGTTCGGTGCGCCGAAACCGATGATCGTCTTCGCGAGAATCAGCGTCGGCTTGCCGTTGCCCTTGCGTGCCTGCTCGATCGCAGTTTTGATTGCCGCCGGATCGTGGCCATCGATCGGTCCGATCGTGTTCCAGCCATAAGCCTGGAAGCGCTTCGGCGTGTCGTCGGTGAACCAGTCGTGCACTTCGCCGTCGATCGAGATGCCGTTGTCATCGTAGATCACGATGAGCTTGTCGAGCTTGAGCGTGCCCGCGAGCGAGCACGCCTCGTGCGAGATGCCTTCCATGAGGCAGCCGTCGCCGCAGAACGCATAGGTGTAGTTGTCGACAACGTCGAACTCACCCTGGTTGAAGCGCGCCGCCATGATCTTCTCGGCGAGCGCGAAGCCGACCGCGTTGGCGAGGCCCTGGCCGAGCGGTCCCGTCGTCGTCTCGATCGCCGGGAACTCGCAAGCCTCGGGATGTCCCGCGGTCTTCGAATGCAGCTGGCGGAAACGCTTCAGCTGATCCATCGGGAAGTCGTAGCCGGTCAGGTTCAGCACCGAGTAGAGCAGCATCGAGCCGTGGCCGTTCGAGAGGATGAAGCGGTCGCGACCCATCCAGCGCGGGTTGGCGGGGTTGTGGACCATGAAATCATTCCACAGCACCTCGGCAATGTCGGCCATGCCCATCGGCATGCCCGGATGACCGGATTTCGCGGCCTCGACGGCATCCATCGACAACGCGCGGATGGCGTTGGCCAGCTCTTTGCGACTCGGCATGACGTGACTCTTCCCGTTCGGTTATTGACGCGGCGCAGCGGCCGCCGGAGACCGCGTATTGTCGCGGAAGGGGCGACGAAAAGCGATTAGCCACGCCCCGCGTCGCATTTGCCCCACGATGAACCAGCGATGATGCCGTTCAATCTGCTAGATTCCGCTCTCGTCGCAATGCGGGGATTTCGCCATGTCCACCTCCTCCCAGTCGCATCGGGTCGGTCCGATCGCGCTCATGTTGACCGGCCTCGGTTCGATCATCGGTTCGGGCTGGCTGTTCGGTGCCTGGCGCGCCGCGCACATCGCAGGTCCCGACGCGATCTGGGCGTGGGTGATCGGCGCTGCGGTGATCACGACGATCGCTCTCACTTACGCCGAACTCGGCTCGATGTTCCCCGAATCGGGCGGCATGGTGCGCTATAGCCACTACTCGCACGGCTCGCTCGTCGGCTTCATCGGCGCGTGGGCCAACTGGATCGCGATCGTCTCCGTGATCCCGGTCGAGGCCGAAGCGTCGGTGCAATACATGGCGTCATGGCCATGGGCCTGGGCGCAGGCGCTCTACGTCGGCCACGAGTTGACACCGCCGGGACTTTCGATCGCCGCGGTGCTCGTCATCGTCTACTTCATGCTCAACTTCTGGAGCCTGAAGCTGTTCGCGCATTCGAACAGCGCGATCACGGTGTTCAAGCTCGTCGTGCCCGCGCTGACCGGCGTCGCGCTGATCGCGAGCGGTTTCCACGCTGACAATTTCTCGGTCGGCATCGACGGCGGCGCGCACCATACCGACCTCGCCGCGGTGCTCACGGCCGTCGCGACGGCGGGCATCGTCTTCAGCTTCAACGGATTCCAGAGCCCGGTGAATCTCGCGGGCGAGGCGCGCAATCCGGGCAGGAGCATTCCGTTCGCGATCTTCGGCGCGATCGCGCTCGCGACCTGCGTCTACCTGCTGCTGCAGATCGCCTATCTCGGCGCGGTGCCCAGCGAGCTGCTCGCGAAGGCAGGCTGGAAAGGCCTCGACTTCCGCTCGCCGTTCGCCGAACTTGCCATTCTCGTCAACCTCAACTGGCTCGCGATGTTGCTCTACGCTGACGCGTTCGTGAGCCCGAGCGGCACGGGCATCACCTACACCGCGACGACATCGCGCATGCTCGTCGGCATGCAGCGCAACGGCACGATGCCAACGATGTTCGGCCGCCTGCACCCAGTGTATGGCGTGCCGCGTCCGGCGATGTGGTTCAACCTCGCCGTCTCGTTCGTCTTCCTGTTCTGTTTCCGCGGCTGGGGCACGCTCGCTGCCGTGATCTCGGTTGCGACGATCATCTCCTACCTGACCGGCCCCGTCAGCGCGATCACGCTGCGCCGCACGGCTGCCGACATGTATCGCCCGCTGAGACTGCCGGGACTGCCGCTCATCGCCTGTCTCGCGTTCATCTTCTCGACCGAGCTGCTGTTCTGGGCGAAGTGGCCGCTCACGGGCGAGATCATCCTGCTCATGCTCGTCGCGCTGCCGGTATATTTTTACTATCAGGCGAAGGACGGCTGGCGCGACTTTGGCCGCCACTTCGCCGGCGCGACCTGGCTGGTCTGCTACCTGCCCAGCATCGCGGCACTCTCCTACCTCGGCAGCACGCAGTTCGGCGGCACTGGCCTGATTCCGTTCGGCTGGGACCTCGCCGCGGCCGCGCTGATCGGCGTCGTCTTCTACTTCTGGGGCGCGCAATGCGGTTGGCGCACGCCGGCCGTCGAGGCCGCGCTCGAGCAGGCCAGGACGGCGCCCAGATCGAGCGATTGAGGAAGCACGCTTTCGCTACGTGTTCCTGTCGCCGCCGCGCAGGTCGCGACAGATATCGAGCCTGCGATGCGTCACGACGCTGCCATCGGCGAGACCGATGCGCAGGTCGCGAAGGCAGCTGCCGTCGCCTTCGCGAATGCGTGCGGTCACGGCTTCGCCGCTGCCCTGCGTCGGTGCTTTGACGAACGCGACGCTGCGGAAGTGATCGCTGCCGGTGCGCGCGACCTCGAGCGAGACGATACGGCTCTGCGCGGTGTTGACGAGATCGACTTCATAGACGGTGCCCGCGAGCGCCGGCGAGGAAATCACGACGCAAGCTGCGGCGAGAAAAAGAGTACGCACGAGAGTGTTCTCCTGTGTTTTCTGCACATCGCGGCAAGCCGCGTCCATCGGCATCGTTCGATGCCGTTCAAAGTCTCTTTGCCGACTTCGACAATTTGGATGCGCCTGCGCGGCACACGGTTGCCATGACTGAAGGCAGGGGTGAGTTCCGTCTCGGCGGTGCGAGGCGAGTTCTTCTCCGCGGCACCGCTCGGAACGCCTCGCTCACGCGGGTTCGATCACCGCGAAGCGTGCTTCGAGCTCGTCGCCATGACCGTAGTGCCATCAACACTGCGACATAAACGCAGTTGGGCACACATGAGTCGAAATGCAGCAGCCGCGGGGCCGACAAAGATGAGCACCAGTGCAGCGGCGCCGATCGCGAGAGCATGTGCCTGCCAGACAACCAAAACGCCTTGCGAGAGGCCCAGCGGGATCACGGAATCGCGGTGCATGGCCGCGCAAACGGACTTCGCGACGAACAGCATCGAGGCGCACATCAGCACTACGCGGCGTTGGGGCTGCGACCGCCATAACGCCGCGACGGCCATCGTTCCGAGCAGCGCGGCGAGGCCCGAGGCGCCGCGGTATTCGGCCATCGAGGGAACCCACCACATGAGCCCGATCGACAGGAGCGGCGCCGTCAGCAAGAGCACCGTCGCGACGAGCTTTCTGCCGAAGGAGCTTTCGGCAACGTTGCCGAGAATCAGCACGGCGCCCGCATCGAACAGCGCGTGACGCCACGAGTAGTGCACCAAATGGCACGACCATAGACGCCAGGGTTCGCCAGCGAACGCGTCGCGATCGAGAGCAAGCCCGGACGCGACGCTATCCTGCAGCGCCGCGAGCCCAACGCTGGCGACCGCGATCGCGAGCGTCGGGCTGCGCAGGTCAGCGAGATCGAGCTTGCGCACGGAAGAGTCCGAACAGAACGAGCGCGATCGCGAGGCCGAGCCCCTCGACATCTCCCGCCCCGCTGTAGCCAGCCTTGTTCTCCACCTTGAACGCAGCATCGGTCTTGATGCGTTCCTTGAAGCCCGCAAGTTCCGCATGCAGCGCGGGAATCATCTGGTCGACGGCCTTCTGGTAACCCGTGCCCTGGGCGACACGGCTGCGCTCGCTGTATCCGGCCATCGATGCGGCGCCCTTGATCTGGCTGCTGCCCGGCGCACGGAACAGCAGCTTGCGACTGCCGACGTCGAACACCGAGGTGTCCACGAGCGTCTGCACGTCGTACTTGTCGCCGTGGATCACGTACGCGCCGACGATCGTCCAGTACAAAACCGCGAGTGAATTCGTGTCGTTGAAAACGATCTGATCGTACGAGACCAGCGCCACGACTTCGACGTTGAACATGCGCGCAACCTGGTCGAGGTTCTCGAAGCCGCCGCGCGCACGCAGGTACGAACTCGGAATGAGCTCGATGCTGCCGATGTAGCCGTAGCTCGAGAAGGAGCTCTTGACCTGACCGAGCAACCTCGCCTTCTCGGCCTCCGACGGTCCCTCGCCGTAGGTGCCCCCGGGAACGAATGCGACACCGACACGCACAGGCGGATGCAGCCGCGTGATCTCGGGCTGCATCTGCGGCGCCGCCTTCGCATCGGGGTAGAGGTAGTCGACGACGCTGCCGGCGTGCTTCGTGCTGCTTGGCGTGCCGAGCATCGAGGCACACCCGGACAGCACAGCCACGAGAAACAGCATGATGATGCGAGACGACCAATGCATTGACCTTCCTCTCCTAGGTTCTTGTGGTGCCAGGCGGCAGCCGCGTGCAATTCGCCTCACGCGCATGGGCGCTCCTGAAAATCAGCTACGGGGCGGACGAAACGAGCACGCCGTTCGCACGGAGCCACGCCGGAATGCGTTCCGCGAAGAGAGTGCGACCGAAGTCGCAGTCGTCGTGGCCGCAATCGAGTGCGACGAATTCGCTGCCGGTCTTGCCTTCAGCGAGCTTTCGTCCCATCGCAAAGGGAATGACGCCGTCTTTCCTGCCGTGCTCGATCAGGACGGGACCGGCAAACGCCTGCAACCGCGCGAGATTGTCGAACGGGTAGCGGACGAGGAAATGCGGCAATACGTAGCGATGTGCCAGATTGGCCATCGAGGTATACGTCGAGATCAGCACGAGCGCGCGCACCGCGCGATGCCGCGTCAACTCGCCTGCGGCGCCGCCGCCGATCGAATAGCCCATCGCGATGATGCGCGTCTTGTCGACATCCGGCTGCTCGGCGAGCCATGAGTAGGCGAGGTTTTCGGCTTCGACGACGTTCGCGAACGACGGATTGCCGTCGGCGCCGCAGAAGCCCGGAAACTCGAGTTGGAGCACGCCAATGCCGCCAGCCACAAGCGGGCGCACGAGCGCAAACGAATCCTGTATGCACTCGAAGTTGCCGTGGCTGTAGATGATCGCCGGTCCCGCAAGGCTGGTCGCGCCGGCCGGTTGGTAGAACGCCCGCACGCGGCCGAACGAACCGGCAATTTCGACCAGCCTGCCCGTCGACGGCATCGGCACCGTCATCGGGAAATGCTTGTCGGTCGCAGCGGGAAACAGGAGCTGCTCCTGCCTGGCGAACATCACGCTCGCGTACAGCGGATAGAGAATCAACAGGGGAAAAATGACCACACGCATTTTCATCGATGTGCCGCCGTCGTCGAGTCGAGATGTCGTGCGCCATGGGCCATGCAATTTCCCTGTGTTCGTCGCCACGAGATACCCGTGCGCTGCGGCACAGGGATACTTGCATCCGCAGGGGCACGCAAATTTCCCTGTCTAGGTGATACGAATTGAGCATTGCGGTATCATTTTTTGATACCTGATTCGGGGGGTGAGATCTCCATGAGCGCAGCCACGACGATCGTTCAGGTCATCCGCTCGACGTTGCGGCAGCGGCGCATGACCTATCGCGACCTCGCGGCCGCGATCGGGGTCAGCGAACCGACCGTGAAGCGCGACCTCAGCCGCGGCGATTTTTCGCTCGCGCGCCTCGACCGCATCTGCGACGCGCTCGAGCTGTCGCTCTCTGACCTCGCACAGAACCAAGCGGGCGCAGGCATGCCGACGCAGCTGAGCGAACTGCAGGAACGCGCGCTCGTGCGCGATCCGCGCCTGCTCGTCGTGACCTACCTCGTCGTCAACGACTGGAAGTGGAACGAAATCACTTCGACGTTCCAGCTCGACGACAACGCGCTCGTCTCCGTGCTGCTGCGTCTCGACGAACTCGGCATCGTCGACTATCGGCCACCGCGACGCATCCGCAGGCTTACCGCACGAAACTTCGCATGGCGCAAGGACGGACCGGTGCACGAGTTCTTCCTCAATCGCGTCGCACCGGAATTCCTGCGTTCGCACTTCGACGGTGCACACGACGAACTGCGTTTCATCGGCGGGCTGCTGTCGGCGTCTTCGCAGATGCAGATGAAAGCCGCGATCGGCCGCCTGGTGCAGGAATTCGACGAATACGCACGACGCGACGCGCGCCTCGCGCTCGAAGCGAAGAACGGCTGTAGCGTGCTTGTCGCGATGCGGCAGTGGGAGTTTTCGGAGTTCACACGCTTGCGACGCAAGCGCTGAGCTCTCTTCCGGCCTTTGTGCGCGTTGCGAGCGCACGCCGCGAAGATTGCTTACGCGGCAATATCTCGTCGAACCGGGGTCAGGTTGCCGGATACAACGGCGGCAGCACCGATCGCTCTTCGGCGCCACGCGCCGCATCTGCTGACAGCGAAAGCCCCTTGCGGAATGCCTCGGCGAGACGATTACCGAGCCCGGTCGTCGACGCGCCGGCGTACAAGGCGCGCTGCAGCGCGGTCAGCGCGGCCTGCTGATCGGCATCGCCGAGTCTTGCCGCCAGTTCACCGAGCGAACGTACCGCGACGCCGCGCGTGCGTGCCCACGCAAGCAACGCGCGCGCGGCGCTTTGCGCATCGTCGCGCGCGCAAGCGCCGAAGAACGCCTTGCGCGCTGCCGAAGCATTCTCGAGCCCAGCGTCGTCGACAGCATGAGACTGCGGCCGCGGCGCGCCTGCGCTGCGCCGCCGCCATGCGACGAACCCAAGCAGCGTCGCGAGCCACAAAGCGATCGCGGCGATCGCCACCGTGCGCCAGAGTCGCAGCTGGGTGTCATCCGACTTGGCCGCCGCGACCGTCGTGCCCGCGGCACGCGCGGGCGCGAGCTTGCCTGTCGCTGCCGGAGCGACGTCTGCTGCGGCATTCTGCGTGGTGTTGGCGGCCGTCGCCGGTATCACATTCAACGCAAGCGTCGCGATGTCGCTGGTCGCGACCTTGTCATGCTCGGTGTCCCACCAGCTCACGCCGAGCTGCGGTATGTGCAGCGTGCCGGGTCGATTCGGCACGATGGCGAACTTGCGCTCGCGTTCGCCGTAGACCCACGCGCCGTCGTCCTTGTTCTGCGTCGTCTCTTTATCCGGATAGATGTCCGCACCATCGATCTTCGGCAGCTTGAGCTCGGGCAACTGTTCGAAGCCGAGGCCTTGCGCGCGCAAGCGCAGCGTGAGCGTGAGCGGCTCGCCGACCTTGCCCTGTGTCGTCGCGTCTACGCCGTCGGCAGTCAAGGTCAGCGAATGCGCGGGCAGCCAGGTGTCGGTACCGGAACTCGCCGGTCGTGCGCGGACGTCGAACGCAACGGCAGGTGCCTGCGCCGAGATCGCGCGGCCGTGATTGAAGAAGCTGTTGATGTCGCTCGGATTGACCGCGTGGCCGCGGAACGTGATCGGCGCGAGCGTCAGCGCACCGCTCTTCTCCGCGGACAGCGCGTAGTGCCGTTCGAGCACGTGATAGCGGCGCCCCTCGACATCGGCCGTGTACGCGGCGTCCTGGCCGAGCTTGTGGGCGATCAGACCCTCGCCGTGCGGATCCTCGACGACGCCGTCGGTGAGATTGAGCGCGTAGAAGAGTTTCAGCGTCAGGCGCACCTGCTGCTGCACGTACGGCGACTTCGGTTCGACGGCGACTTCAAGGAAGACGTCGTCGCCGGCCTTGCCGGACGTCGTGCTGCCCGTCTGGACCGTGAGCGTCAGCGGCGCGGTCTGCGCGCCAGCGACGCTCAGGGCGGGGATCGTGAACGTTCCGACCTTCTTCGGCTCGAGCCCGACCGCCCAGAGCATCTTCGACGACGCCTGGCCGTTGATGATGCTCATCGACGTCGAGCTCTGCGTGCCGAGCAGGTTGAAATCGCCTTTCAGCACGCTGAAATCGGGCTGCGACGCGCCGCTGTCGTCGCTCACCTCGACGTTGAGCGTCACGGTCTCGCCGAGCTGCATACTCGGACGGTCGAGCCACGCGCGTACCTGCGCTGCCTGCGCGGCGTTCGCGATGAGGAAAAGCAGCGCGAAGCCCGCGAGCACGATGCGGCGGCGCAGGAGCATGTCACGCGCGTTCGTAGCGAGCGAGATTGTAGCGAACGCGATCATTGCGAATTCTCCTCGTTGCCGCTGTGCCGCCGGCGTTCGTACTCGAGCTGGAACTTGCGGCGCAGCAAACCGCCCGGATCGTCGGGCACGCGCTGCAGCCATTGTTCGACGGCCTGGCTCTGCTCATTGTGTGTCTTGCCGTCACGCGCGCCGAGGCGCACGGGTTGCGGCGGCTTGTTCTTGTCCGCGTCGGCGTCGAGCGCCTTGTCGATGCTCTGCTCGAACTGCTGCTGCGATTCCTTGTCGGCCTCTTTGCCTTCCTGCGGCTGTTGCGCCGCGTCCTTGTCATCGCCTGCGGCATCCTGCGCACCGGACTTCTGATCGGCCTTCGACGAGTCGCGCTGCTTGCCGTCCTGCTTGCCGTCGCCCTTCTCGTCCTCGCCCTTCTGCTCGGACGACTGCTTCTCGCCCTGATCGTCGCCCTGCTGGTCGCCTTTGCCGTCCTTGCTCTGGTTCGAATCCTGCGATTGATCGTTGCCGGGCTGCTGCTGATCGTGTCCCTGGTGATCCTTCTGCCCCTGCTGCTGTTGCTGGCTCTTGTCCTTCTTCTGCTGCTTGAGCCAGTCCTCGACCGCCTTCTTGTTGGCGCTTGCGTCTTCCATCTGCGGCGCGCGCGCAAGTGCTTTGTCGTACGCGGCGATTGCCTCGGGATACTTGCCTTGCTTGGCGAGTGCGTTGCCACGGTTGTAGTCGGCGTCCGCGCTCGCAGCCTCGTCGCTGCGCGTGAAGTCGTTCGTTGCCGCTTCGAAGTCGCCCGCGCGATAGGCAGCGGTCGCGCGCAAATCCGGATCGTGTGCGAGCGCTTGGGCGGCCTTCGCGTCTCCCGCATCGAGCTGTTTCTGCGCCTGCTGGTCGGGCCGCTGCCAGAGGTCGTCCCATACGCTGGCTTCAGCGGACGGCGCGTGGAGCGCGAATACGAGCGGAACGAGCATCAGCCAGCCGCGGCGAAAGCCGAGGGCAGCAAACGGCAGCAGCAACAGCACGAGCCAGGGCCCGCGATCGAGGAAACGCTCGCTCTGCGCCTGTGTGGTCGGCGCGGCGACCGCGTCGGTATTGCTGATTTCGGCGAGCACCGCGTCGATGCCGCCAGCGTCTCCGCTGACGTTCGCATAGCGGCCGCCGCCGGCCTTCGCGACGGCCGACAACGCTGTCCCATCGAGCTTCGGCAGCATGATGTTGCCTGCGTCATCCTTGAGAAAATCGCCGCCGGCGAGCGGCACGGGTGCGCCTTCGCCGCTGCCGATGCCGAGCACAGACACGCGCATGCCGCTCGCGCGGGCCCGCGCGGCGGCGGCGCTCGCATTCGCGCTGACCGAGTCCGCGAGCAACGCGATCTCGCCGTCGTGCACGCCAGCCTGCTGCAGCAGTTTGACGCCGAGATCGATCGCGCGACCTGTGTCGTTGCCGCGCGCGGGCATGACCGACGGATCGAGCGAGTCGACGAGATTCGCAACCGTGTTCGAGTCGTCGGTCAGCGGCGCGACGACGAACGCGTCGCCCGCATAGGCGATCAGCGCCGTCTGCATGTCGCCGCTGCGCTTGAGCACGTCGGCGATGCGGAAACGCGCGCGTTCGAAACGGCTCGGCTTGATGTCCTGCGCAAGCATGCTGTCGCTGAGCTCGAGGGCGATAACACGCGCTGCCTTGTTCTGATAGAGGGCCTGCGGCAGCCGCTCCCACGCCGGGCCGGCGAGCGCGAGGCAAGCCAATGCCCACGCGATCGCGACGAGCCAGCGCGGACTGCGCGTCGGCGTCGACGTTTCGCCCGCCACGAGCAGGTGTTGCAGCAAGTGCGCATCGACCGCGCCGTGCCATGCCTGCGCATCCGCACCCTGCATGCGCAGCACGCGCCAGAGCAGCGGCAACGCGAGCAGGCCGAGCAGCCACCACGGCCGCAGCAGGTGCAGATCGCCAAATATGGTCGCGCCGGTCACCGCGCCGACTCCTCGACGCGCAGGCTGCGCGGCGACACGCGCAGCAACGGCGCCAGGGCGAGGAAGATCGCGGCAAGCATCGCCAGCGAAAGCGGCCAATAGAACAGCTCGTCGATCGGACGGAAGCGCTGGTCCTTGTCGGCGCCAGGTTCGAGCGCATCGATGTCGTGGTAGATCTGCGCCAGCTCGTTCGTGTTGCGCGCACGGAAGAAGCGGCCGCCGGTCTTCTCCGCCATCTCGGTCAGCAGCCGCGCATCGAGGTCGGCCGACGGGTTGACGACGCGGCTGCCGAAGAAGCCGTCGTCGACGCGCATCGCCTCGGCGCCGATGCCGATCGCGTAGATCTTCACCTTCTCGGAGACGGCGAGTTGCGTCGCCTTGTCGGGATCGAGCTCGCCCGCGTCGTTGACGCCATCGGTCAACAGGATCAGCACGCGCTGATTTTGCGGACGCTCGCGCAAGCGCTTCACGGCGAGGCCGACGGCGTCGCCGATGGCGGTCTCGCGGCCCGGCAGCCCGACCACCGATTCCGCCAACTGCTTGAGCACGGTGTCGCGATCGAACGTAAGGGGCGTCAGCAGGTAGGCCTGGCTGCCGAACACGACGAGGCCGATGCGGTCGCCGACACGGCGCTTGATGAAGTCGCCCGCGATCGCCTTGACGGCGCCGTAGCGGCTGACGGGGCGGCCGCCGATCTGCATGTCCGGCGTGTCCATGCTGCCCGACGCGTCGACCGCGAGCAGCAGGTCGCGCCCCGTCCGCGGCACATCGACCGTTTCTCCGATCCACTGCGGTCGCGTCGCCGCGACGATGAGCAATGCCCACGCGATCCAGGCGAGGAGGCGGCGCCACGACGGCACCGGGTTAGCGCCGCTGGCGGCGCCGAAGTCGTCGATCGCGATCGGCAGGCGCAACGCCGCGCCTTCCTGCACGCGCGCAGGCTTGAGCACGCGCGCGACGAGCCAGGGCAATGGCAGCAGAGCGAACAGCCATGGCCAGGCCCACTCAAACACGGGCGGCTTCCTCGGCATCGAGTGCGGCGAGCAGGCCGCGGCGCGAAATCGCGATCAGCGCGGCCTGGTCGAAATCGGCGCGCGGGCGATAAGGCGCGTCGAGGAGGACGCGGCCGACGCCTGCGCTGAAATCGCTGCTGGCGGTCAGACGATCGAGATGATCGAGCCAGGCCGCACCGGCGAATGCCGCGGCCTGCGGTGTGCGCCGCAGTTGCGCGCGCCGCAGCAGCATCGACAACGTCGCGGCGAGTGTCGACGCGTCGCTGCCGGCGCTGATGACGGCGCGATCGCACTCGGCGAGCAACGCGCGACGTCTGCGGCGTTTCTGCGCCTGTCGGTACAGATATACAGAAATGACAACGATCAACGCGAGCAGTAGCGCGGCGAGCAGCCACCAGCCCGGCGCCGGCGGCCACCAGGAAGGCGGCGCAGGCGGATGAATGTCGCGCAGGCTCGGTCCTTGGGTCGGGTTCACGGCGTTCATCCCGCCTTCTTCCGGCGCGCATCGAAACCGAGCAGTGTGCGCAGGACATTCTCGGGTTCGTCCGCGGTATCGAGCACGGCGCAGCGAAGTCCGCGGCGCTTGAACATCTGCGTGAACGCCGCGCGACGCTCGTCGAACAACCGTGGCCAGCGCGACCGCGTGTCCGCCACGGCGAAGTCGAGCAGCGCGCGGCCGCTGTCGCTCTGCACCGCGTAACGCGCGGGCGGCGGCGCGCGATGTTCGAGCGGGTCGCTCAGCAGCACGGCGGCGACGTCGCAATGGTCGGCGAGCAACGACAACGCGGGCGCCGCAGCTTCGTCACAGTCGAAACCGTCGCCTATCAAGACGATCTGCGTTCCCGGCCGAGCGAGACGCTGCGCGCGCAGCAACGCGTGCGAGAGGGGTTCGGTCGAAGTCGCGCCGCTCGTGATCGCATCCCATTCGACGAAAGCACGCAGGCAGCGCAACGCGCCGCGCATGCCGCCGCCCGGTTTCACTTCGGCATTGAGTCCCGGGCCGTAGCCGATCGCACCGACGCGATCACCCGCCATCGCCGTCGCCCACGCGATCAGAGCGGCGGTGCGCGCCGCTTGCACGGACTTGAAACGCACGCGCGTGCCGAAGCGCAGCGACGGGTTGCCGCTGACGACGAGTAGCACCGCACGTTCGCGTTCCTCTTCAAAAACCTTCGTATGCGGGCGACCGGTGCGCGCGGTGACGCGCCAGTCCATCTGCCGGATATCATCGCCGGGCTGATAGCCGCGCGACTCCGCGTAGTCGACGCCGCGGCCGCGAAAGCGGGATACGTGCACCGCGGCATGACTGCCCGCGACGCGACGCGCAAAGCGCTCGAGGCGATGCGCGCGCAGGCGCATCGCGAGGAGTTCTTCAAGCGTGACGTGGACGCCCTGGTTTGCGCTGCGTTGGATCGACATGAAACAGGAGTTGACCGATTCGTATGTGCCGTGAAGTGGGCCGCGGTTCGCAGAGCGCCTGATGATTCAAGCTCGATGCCGCGGCGGACGATGGCTACGGCAGCGGCACGCGATCGAGCAGCGCCGAAATCACGCGATCGGACGTGACACCTTCGGCCTCGGCCTCGTAGGTCAGCAGCACGCGATGACGAAGCACGTCGGCGGCGACCGCGTGTACGTCCTCGGGCGCCACGAAGTCGCGACCCGCGAGCCACGCGTGTGCGCGGGCGCAGCGGTCGAGGGCGATCGTGCCGCGCGGGCTCGCGCCGTAGGCGATCCAGCGCGTGAGATCGGTTCCATAGGTCTTCGGCGCGCGCGTGCCGAGCACGAACTGCACGATGTATTGCTCGAGCGCGGGCGCGAGATGCAGGTTGAGCACCTCGGCGCGTGCGGCGAAGATCTGCGCTTGAGTCAGCGCTCTCTGCGGAGTCGGCGTCGCGACGAGCGCGTCGCGTGCTCGATCACGCGCGAACTTGAGGATCGCCGCCTCCGATGCGCCATCGGGATAGTCGATGCGCACGTGCATGAGGAAACGATCGAGTTGCGCCTCGGGCAACGGATACGTGCCTTCCTGTTCGATCGGATTCTGCGTCGCCATGACGAGGAAGAGTTGCGGCAATGCGTACGTCGTCCGGCCGACCGTCACCTGGCGCTCGCCCATGGCCTCGAGCAGCGCGGACTGCACCTTCGCGGGCGCGCGATTCACCTCGTCGGCGAGCAGCAGGTTGTGGAATATCGGTCCCTGCTGGAACTCGAACGTCGCCTGCTGCGGACGGTAGATCTCGGTGCCCGTGAGGTCTGCGGGCAGCAGATCGGGCGTGAACTGGATGCGATGGAAGTCACCCTCGAGTCGCGTAGCGAGTTCCTTGATGGCGGTCGTCTTGGCGAGTCCCGGGGCGCCCTCGACGAGCAAATGGCCGTCGGCAAGCAGCGCAATCAGGAGGCGATCAACAAGCGCGCTCTGGCCAATGATGCAGGCAGAGAGCTCGCTGCGCAGATGGTGAAATGCGCCGGTCAAGGCCTGGCTGGTGGAGGGTTCTGGCATATCCATGGGTCGACATTGAAAATGAAAGGGCGCAATTGCGCAGCTGTGACCGCGCCACCGTGGAAAAGTTTTCCCCGATCGGCCGTTGCGTTCAGCCGCGGATGCCGCGCCGATCCGCGAAAGCGCCAAGCGCGTCGCTGACGGTTTGCGGGCGGCCAATGAGATAACCTTGGGCGAAATCGCAGTCAAGTGCCGTCAGCTGGGTCAGCTGCGTTTGCGTCTCGACGCCCTCAGCCACGATGTCGCAGCGAAGCGCCCTGGCCATGCCGACGACTGCACGCACAACTGCCATGCAGCGCGCGTCGTCGAGCTGTCGCACAAAGCCCTGGTCGAGCTTGAGCGTGTCGAACTTGAGCTTGTGCAGGTGCCCGAGATTCGAGTAGCCGGTGCCGAAATCATCGAGCGCGACGCGTACGCCGACAGCATGGCAGCGATCTATCAGTTTGCTGACCTGCGAGTAGTCGAGAACAAGGCTTTCGGTAATCTCGAGCTTGATCTGACTCGGCGCGATCGCGTGCGCGCGAGCGCGCTCGAGCACGCGCTCGACGAATGTCGCATCCTGCAGCTGCCGGCCCGACACGTTGAGCGCGACAAAGGCGTCGTGACCGGCGTCCGCGAAACGCCGTAGTGCAGCACAAACTTCGTCGAGCACATAGTTGCCAACCGGAACGATGAGCGAGGTCTCCTCCGCCAGGGCGATGAATTCGGCCGGCGACACGGCGCCGCGCTCCGGATGTTGCCAACGTGTGAGCGCCTCGTAGCCCGCCACGCAACCTTCGCTGATGTTCCAGATCGGCTGCAGCAGCACGTCGAGACGGTGAAGCTCCAGGGCTTCGCGCAACTGGCTTTCGAGCCTGATCTTGTCGTGGGCATGTTCCGCACCGTGCGGCCCGGCGGCTTCTTCGATCGACAGTGGTTCGGCGCCGCTCGTCAGCGTCGCCAACGCGGAGCGGTAGCGCGCGAGCTGGCTGAAAAGCAGCGCGCGCACGACCGGGTCGGCGTTTTCGAGGCGCTCGGCAAATTGCCGCCGGTCGACGGGGGTGAGCGCGCAGTCGCTGAGCGCGGTCGCCGTCGCCGGACGCGGCGCATCGTCGAGCACTGCCATCTCGCCGAGCAGGGCGCCCGGGCCGAGATCGCCGAGCACGATGGATTCGCCGTCGAGTTGCGCCGTCACCCGCAGCGCACCCTGCTCGATCAGGAAAGCCGTCGTTGGCGCATCGCCCTCGCGGAACAGAACTTCGCCTGCGGCGAGATTTACTCGGTAGGTCGATGTCATGGGTGATCCCTCACCGCGCATGATACGCCGCCAACTCGCTTCAGGCAGCGGCTCCCTGTGCCAAAAAAAAAAGGGCCGCGTTGCCGCGGCCCTCTTTCAAGTCTCGATCGAGCCGATCAGGGCGCCGTAAACGTGCAAGTCAGCCCCGATGTTGCTGCAGATGGCACGATCAGGGTGGCGGTTGGATGACCGGAAACCGGAGCGCCCGGTGTGCAGCTACCGCTGAAGCTTCCTGCCGCTGTGTTGGCCGTAATCGTATAGGTTCCGCCAGGGACGGTCGCCGGGCAGTTCACCGTTGCTGCCGCGCCAGCGCTGCAGGACAAACCCGCCGGGGTGCTCGTGATCGCCGCACCTGCCGCGCCGCCCACTACCGTCAGTGCGACAGTCGAGGTTGCGCCGCCGCCGCACTGGGCCGGTAGCGGCGACGTGCCATTGCACAGGTCCTGACCCTTCAGATTCACCGTCGCGGTCGGCGAACCGGTGGAGGTCGTGAAGGTGCATGTACCCGACTTGGTACTGCCGTAACCGTTGAGATCCGCCACGATGTGGACGGAAGTGTGACCATTGGCGTCGGTGACCCCAGGACCCGAGGACAGTCCAACCGAGCTGTCGCCCGTGCAGCTGCCCACCAACTGCACGCCCGGAACCGGAGTGCCATTGCTGTTGAGCAAGGTCAGCGTCACGTCGCATCCGGTGCCGGGGCAGGCGGACGGGTTGGCGAGCAGGACCAGGCTACCGGCCGCAGTGATCGGCGCACCTGCCGTCACGGAGCCAATGCTGAAATTGAGGGTCGGTGTACCAGAACCGCCGCTGCCGCTGCCGCTGGAGCTCGCAATACCCGTGGTCGTGACCGTTGTGGCGACACATCCATTGGCATCGGTGGCGTCGGGGACGATTCCCGCACCACTTACGCCGTCGAGACTGCCCGAACCCACGCCGAGATTCGTGAAGCTGAAGTTCAACACCTCACCCGGCAACGGATTGTCCTTCGCGTCGTAGACGCAGGCATCCACTTCGAGCGTGATGTTGCCCGGAATCGGATTGGGGCTGATCACGATCTGCGCGTTCGCGATACCCGGATAACGGTAGACAGCATTGTCGGTGACGACGCTTGTCTTGTTGTTCACTGTGTCGGTGCCATTACCCTGCGCCCAGATCGCGACCACGCGACCCAGCGCCGTGACCGGGTAGTTCAGCGTCGTCGAAGCGAAGCCGAAGCTGTCCGTCGATGACGTCGACGAGATGTTGCCCATCGTCGAGCGGCCCACGATATACGGCAACACGGGGCCGTTGTTCACGACCGCACCGGTGGTCTCGTTGTAGTTGAAAGCCGTCGCGACGTTGAGCTGGGTCTGGCTGACGACCGACGAAATCTTCACCGCGCTTTCGAGGTCGGCATTGCCCGGAGGTGCGCCATGCTCGGTCTTGCCGAACACGAGCAGCGCGTCACCCGGACCCGCACCGCCGCCAGCCGTGACGAAGTGGCCGTCGAGCGCGTTGAACGTCGTGCCGCCTTCGGTCGGGTCGCCCTGGCCGCCCTGGATGTCAAAGCTGAAGTTGGTCTGCGGCGTATCGATCGAACCAAACTTGATAACCGTTCCCGGCGCCGGAGCGAGTCCCTGGCGATCGGTCGCAACCGCGGTCACGATCAGCGCATAGGTGCCGGTGTCGAAGTTGAAGCTCGTCAAGTTCGTGTCGAACGCATGGATGGCGTTGTCGACCGGCGAGGTGATCTTGAGCGCATAGAGCTTGCCGTCCGATACCACAACGGTTGCCGTCGCCGTCACCGCATCCTGAATCTGGTTGTCGACGTTGTTGTCGCCACGATCGACGGTCACCTTGACCTGCACGGGCCCTGCTTGCGCGCCCCCCTGGAAGCTGACGCTGGCAATGCCGTTGTGAGTCGTTGTGACCACCGTGGAGCCCGTCTGCGTCGCGCCGGCCGCATTCACCGCGCTCAACTTCGCATCGGTACCGGCGGGTCCGGTGATCTGGAATTGCACGTTGTCCCAGCTGTGGCCCTGGCCATCATTCGCATCCGCGACGAGCGAACCATTGCCGTCCAGCACGATCGCCGACACCACCTTGCTTTGCGGACCATTTGCGCCGCTGATATAGACGTTGCCACCGGCCTGGGAAAGGGTCACCGCGCCCGGCAGCTTGTTGCTCGCCGCGCCCGCGACAGCGATCGAAATCTGCGAGCTGATGGCCTGGTTCGTATCGGGATCGACGCCGGTCACCGTCAACACGGCCGTGCCCGGCGTGTTGAACGAGTGCACATAGATCGTGCCGACGCCGGCGGTCACGTTGACCGTGCCGCTGCCCATGATCGTGAGGAATTCGTTTCCGGTGACGGTCGGCGGCGTGTCGGTCGCACCGGTCCACGCGGTCGTCGGATCATCGAGCGTCGAATATCCGGCGACCGTTGTCGGCGCGATGGAAACGTTGGCCTTCAGCGTACCGCCCACGAGCTGACCATTGCTATGGCGCCAGGTCAGCGTCACTTCCGAAATATAGGGCGAACCGATGTAGTTGCCGGGGAAGCCCTGCGAACCGTCCGTCGGGTTGAACGGATTCAACGGCAGCGTCAGCGTCGACGCGGTCAGCTGCAGCCTTGAATCGTTGGTTGGCGTCGCGCTGACGGTGAGATCCACCGAGGTCGTCGACGCGGTGCCGTTGCTGTTCTGCACCGAGGCAACGAGATGTGCCGTGCCGCCCTTGGCCGCGCTGAGGAAGATGAACGATGCGATACCGCCCGACGTGGGTGCGGTGGCGGAAGCGCCCGTCACGCCAGCGGTAGCGCCGACGCTGCCGACGTCGGTTGGCGTCACGGTGAGAGATACGCTGAGGCCATTCGAGACAGTCGTGCCGTCGGGGTTTTTGACCGCGACGCTGATGTTCGTTTGCGAGTTCTGCGCAAGCGACGTCGATCCCGGCGTAATCGTGAGGTTGTAGGTCCCCGAGTTGAAGGCCCCACCGCTGTTGCCATTGCCGTTGCTGCCGCCGCCGCCGCAACCGGCGAGGCTCAGCAGAGCTGTGAGAAGAACTAGGATTTTGCTCAGGGCTTTCATATCAATTTCTCCGCAACAGCTGTGGCACTTGTCGAATTCGTCCGGCAAACCCCACGCTGCCGACTTATATAAAAAATTTCCAACATGGTTTTAGCAACTTTCTATTTCAGATTTTCGCTGAGAATCTTGGGCGTTACGAAAATCAGGAGCTCTGCCTTCTGACTGCTCTTCTGCACGTTGCGGAAAAACGCGCCGAGACCCGGAATGTCTCCGAGGAACGGCACCTTCGTGATGCTGTCGGTCTTGTCGAACTCATAGACGCCGCCGAGCACGACGGTTTGGCCGTTGTCGACGAGCACCGAAGTCGTCATTTCACGCTTGTCGATGACCGGGTAGGAACCCGATGCATTCGTGTAGTAGCCCGACAGCGCATCCTTCTTCAGCAGTACGGCGAGGAACACGCGGCCGTCAGAAGTGATCGTCGGCGTGACCTTGAGTTCGAGCACCGCATCCTTGAACGACACGGTGGGCAGTGCGGTGCCGCCTGCGGAGCTGATCGTCGAGTAAGGCACTTCCTGACCCTGGACGATGTCGGCTTCCTGCTGGTTCGCCGTGACGACGCGCGGACTCGAAATCAGTTCGCTGCGACCTTCGGTCTGACCCGCCGAGAGCTCGAGGTCGAGCAGGTAGTCGGCTCCGAGCACCGACAAACCGATGCTTCCGGCCTTCGTATTGGTCGTCGGCAGGCTCACGTTGAGACGATTGCCGATGCTCGGTACGAGGATCCCGCCGCCCGGGCTATTGGGCGCGCTGAGAATGCCGGTACCGTCGCCGCGGGCGCCGAGCCGGTTGGCGAGCGCGAGGTTCGTCATCTGATCGGTCGCGGTGTTGGTGCCCGAGGTCGCGATCGTGTTGCTGCCACTCTGGAAGCCACCGCTGATGCCGAACTTGGCGCCGATCTCGCGCGCGAAATTGTCGGTGGCGACGACGATGCGCGATTCGATGAGCACCTGTTGCACGGGCTTATCGAGGCGCGCAACCAAATCGCGTATCACCGCAATCTTTTCGGAGGTATCGACAACGAGCAGCGTATTCGTGCGTTCATCGTAGGAAACGCGACCGCGCGCCGAAAGGAAGCCGCTCGCGCTCGAGTTCCCTGTACCGCCGCTGGCGCCACCCGAGGAGGTCTGCTTGGATTTCTGCGTAAGGAGATCCGCGATGTCCTTCGCTTTGCCGTAGCTGACCGGGATGTATTCGGTCACCGTCTCGCTGACATCCTGGAGTTTCAACTTCGCATCGGCGATTGCCTGTTCGCGGTCGGCAATTTCCTTCTGCGGCGCAATCCAGATCACGTTGCCGTTGCGGCGCTTGTCGAGTCCCTTGGCCTGCAGGACGATGTCGAGAGCCTGATCCCAGGGCACGTTGTTGAGACGCAGCGTGACGTTTCCGTTCACGCTGTCGGCGACGACGATATTGAGCTCGGAAATTTCGGCAATCAGTTGCAGCGCAGTGCGAACCGGAATGTCCTGCATGTTGAACGTGACGCGATTGCCGGAATACACAGGCGGCGCACTTGGATCGCGCTTCTCCTTCTCCTTGCCCGGCGCAATCTCGATGACGTACTGGTTGCCCGACTGGTAGGCCAACTGCTCGAACGGCGGTTTCGCGCTGATGTCCATGTGGGCGCCGCTGCCCTTCGCGTGCGTCTCGACGAACTGCACCGGTGTAGCGAAATCGAGCACGTCGAGGCGCTGAGCGAGCTGGTTCGGCAACCTCGCGTTGTAGATATCGAGCGAGACGCTGTCGCCATGGCGTTCGAGATCTGCGCTTGCGCCTTCGCCGGAGAAGCTCACGACGATTCGACCCTGGCCGTCCTTGCCACGACGGAAGTCGATATTCGAAACCTCAATAGTCGCAACGCCGACCGTCTTGGTCGGATCATTGGCGACCGTAGCCGCGGCCGCGGCCGTTGCGGTCAATCCACCGCTGACGGTCAGAACAAGGTTGTTGCCATCGATATGCGATTCATAGGTGGAAGGCCGATACAGGTCGACGACGACTCGCGTGCGCCCCGCCGCTTCGGCGGTGTTGATGCCCGCCGTTGCGCCGCTGTGCACGTCGATGTGTCGTTCGCTGACCGTGCTGCGCGTGTCAGCGATGTCGATCGCTATGCGCGGCGGATTCTCCGTCGTGAATACGCGCGGATCGACGACCGGGGCGGCGAACTTGAGCGTCACCTGGACCTTGCCACCGGCAAGCGGCGCATAGCTCACGTCCTGCAACGTGTTCTCGGCTTGGGCCCAAGGCGCAAACAAGGCCGCCGCGATCAGCAGCGTCCACGCGCCGATCTGGTTTGCCGTCGAACGCCGACGGAAATCAGGCCTGGGTTGAATAGCGGCTGTGCCGTTCATGTGCTTCCCCAATCGGTGGTTCATTTCGTCGCACCCAATTCAATCGACGTTGGACGTTCCAGGGACCGGCTGTTCCCGTTGCCGTCCGATACCAGTTCCATCAAATCGATCCGGCTGGCGGAAATTGCCGTGACCTTGCCGTTGTTCTGCCCGAGATAGTTGCCGATGTGCACTCGGTTCACCGCGCCATCCGGATCCTTCACGAGCGCCTCCATGCCGGCGCCTGCGCCAAGCGTGCCGACCATCTTGAGACTGTCGAGCGGATAGTTCTCGAGCTTCTCTTTCGGGTGCGGATCGAGCTGCAGGCCCTGCGCAACCGCGAGTTCGCGCTTCTCCTCATCGCTCGGGCCGAACGGATCGCGGGCGTCCTGGTCGCGGTAAGGAAAGTTCTCGAACGTCTTGATTGCAGGCAGCGGCGGCAGCGGCGGCCCCGGAATGTGCTTTTCGTGATCGACCCAGGTCTTGAGGTCGTCGGTACCCTTGACGCAACCGCCGACGAGCAACAGCAGGCCGGCGCATGCGATTCTTCCGATGACGGCGTGAGTCCTCATTTCGCACCTGCCTTCGGCGGCGCGGCACCGGGTTTGGCGGTTTTCTTGCCCGCCGCTTCGGCCTCACTCTCGTCGAGATAGCGATACGTCTTCACGGTTCCCTCGAGCAAAAGCTGACCGTTACTCACCGCGCCTTTTGCGGCGGGAGTGGGCGTCGTAGGCTTCAGCGACACGTCGTGCATCGTGAGGATGACGACTCGCGAGAGTCCGGCCACCGTGCTGATGAACGTGCCGAACTGGTGGTAGGTGCCCAGCATGCGGAGCTGAATCGGTTTCTCCGCGTAAAACCCTTCCTTCACGACCTCGGGGCCCGGCTGGAACAACTGCACTTCGAGACCCGCCGAAAGAGCAGACTGCGAAACGTCGACGAGCAGCTGCGGCATTTCGGTCTTGCTGGGCAGCTGGTGCTTGGCCTGTTCGAGGCGTTCGCGCAGGTCGTCGACCTGCTTTCTCAGCAGCTCGAGGTTAACCACCTTGCCCTGCTTCTCGTGGAAGTCTTTCTTCAGCTGTTCCTCGGATGCCTGCCGAGATTCAAGCGTATCCTGCTGATCCTTGATCGAATACCACCAGCCGAGCAGCAGCAGGAGCAGGAACAACACGCCACACAAGACGTACTTGACGCCCTGCGGCCAGCTGCCAATGTTGTTGCGATCCAGGTTGCTGAAATCGGAAAGCTTCATGGCTTGCCTCCCGTCGCCGGGGTGCCTGAGGCCGCCGGTGCAGCGGGCGGTGTGCCAGGAGCCGCTGCCGCCGGGGTGGGCGGAGGCGGCGCGGCGCTCGGCGGCGGTGACGCCGGAGCGGGCTTTGCGCTCTCGACCGCCGCCGCTTCGACGGCATCAGGCGATTGCAGCTTGACCGTAAGACCAAACTCGTAGCGGTTACGCTGATCGGAGCCCTTGACCTCGGTCTTCTGCAGATCCGTACTCTTCAGATAGTGTGAATCGTCAAGGTTGCGCATGTACGCGGCAACGTTGCCGTTGGCCTGCGCGACACCCTGCAGCGTCAACACATCGCCCGCCTGCTTGAGCGAAACGAGTCGCACGCCTTGGGGAATCGTCTTCACGAGTTCGTCAAAGAGATGCACCATCTGCGAGCGACCGGCCTGGAGCTTCTCGATGATTTCCTTGCGGGTTTTCAGATTGTCGCGCGTAGTCTCGAGCGACTTCACTTCGACCAGCGCGTCGTCCAGCTTGTGGATTTCCGTCTTGAGATAGTCATTGCGCGCCTCCTGATCCTCGACGCGAATGCCCATCACGTAGCCCCAGAGCAGCCAGACAAGGACGGCGGCGGCGGCCGCAAAGCCGAGCATCGTGTAGAAATCGCGCTCACGGAGACGGCGCCTCTCAGTGCGCCAAGGCAATAGATTTATCTTGGCCATATCAGTCGAAGCTCCGCAAAGCTAGACCGCAGGCGATCATGAGTGCAGGTGCATCCTGCGTCAGTGCCTGTGCCGGCACGCGCGGCGAGAGCGACATGCTCGCGAGCGGATTTGCAACGACACACGGGACACCCAACTGCTGCTCGACGCGTTCCTGGATGTCCGGAATCGAAGCGCAACCCCCGGCGAGCACGACCTGGTCGACACGGTTGTAGTCGCTGCCGGCGAAGAAGAACTGCAGCAGGCGGCTGATCTGCTGGACCATCGCCTCCTTGAACGGCTGCAACACTTCGACTTCATAGGATTCGGGCAGACCGCCCTGGCGCTTGGCGAGACCAGCCTCTTCATAAGAGAGACCGTAGCGACGCATGACTTCGTCCGTCAGCTGCTTGCCGCCGAATACCTGCTCGCGCGAATAGATCGTGCGCTGGTTCTTCAACACGATCAGCGTGGTCATCGTCGCGCCGACGTCGACCACTGCAACCACGGAGTCGGCATGGACTGCGAGTTGATCGGCGATGAGCTTGTAGGCGTTCTCCATTGCGAACGCCTCGACATCGACGACCTTTGCGGTCAATCCGCCGAGCTCGAGTACCGACACACGCATGTCGACGTTCTCGGTGCGCGAGGCGGCAATGAGGACGTTGACCATTTCCGGGCTGTCCTTGACCGGTCCCAATACCTCGAAATCGAGGCTAACTTCCTCGATCGGGTACGGAATGTACTGGTTCGCCTCGACCTGGATCTGGCCTTCGAGGTCGTCCTCGGACAGATCGGCCGGCATCGTGATGATCTTGGTGATTACGGCAGACCCCGCCACAGCAGCCGCAGCGGCTTTCGTCTTCGCTCCGGAACGACTGAGCGCGCGGCGCAAGGTCTCGCCGACGGCCTCGACCTCGACGATGTTCTTTTCGACCACGGCATTGGGCGGCAGCGGTTCTACCGCATAATGTTCAATGCGGTACCGGCCGGCGGTCTGGCTCAATTGCAGCAACTTCACGGCCGTCGAACTGATGTCGATACCGAGAAGTGGCGTTGTCTTCCCACGTAGCAGGCTCAACTTCTTCCCCCGCAACAGGTCTTTATGGGATAAAGACGATGTTTTCCATTAATATCTGAACACTAACGGTTTGGCAACATAAATTTAGCGAATTCTTGCCGGAAGTGCCCAAAATTGTCACTTCTGCGACCCAGGTCTCCCTCTCCAGGCCTCATTTCGGCCCTTGCTGGGGAGCCAGCTATCGGCTGGTGCCCCCGGCGCCTATAATTGTCCGGCACCTATGGTTCCCGTTCCGGCGACCCCACCCTCGCAGTAGACAACATGCGTTTTGTTTTCCGTTTGCTCCGCTACATTCTGGTATTGGGAATCGCCTGCTTCGTCCTCGGCTGCGTCGCACTCGGCGTGACGTACTGGCTGATCGCGCCACGCCTGCCCCCGGTCGAAGCGCTGCGCGATATCACGTTGCAGGTGCCGATGCGCGTCTACAGCGCGGACAACAAGCTCATCGCGACGTTTGGCGAGACGCGGCGCATTCCGGTAAAGATCGAGCAGGTCCCCGAGCAGGTCAAGCGCGCCTTCATCGCCGCCGAGGACGCCAATTTCTACAGCCATCCGGGCGTTGACTGGCAGGGCATCCTGCGTGCCGTTGGACTCATGATCTCCAAGCGCACGCTGCACGTGCCGGGCGGCAGCACGATCACCCAGCAGGTCGCGCGTGACTTCTTCCTGAGCTCCGAAGTCAGCCTGTCGCGCAAGGCCACGGAAATCCTGCTCTCGCTTCGCATCGAGAATTCGCTCACCAAGGACCAGATCCTCGAGCTCTATCTCAACAAGATCTTTTTCGGCAATCGCGCCTACGGCGTCGCCGCTGCGGCCGAGTTCTACTACGGCAAGACGCTGGACCAGATCACGCTGCCAGAGGCGGCGATGCTCGCGTCGCTGCCGAAGTTTCCATCGACCGGAAACCCGCTCAACAACCATGCGCGAGCCCTCGAGCGCCGCAACTACGTGTTGCAGCGCATGCTCGAGAACAACTTCATCACCGCCGATCAGTACAAGCAGGCCAATGCCGCGCCGGAGACGGCGAGTGCTCACGAGCCGCCGATCGAACTCGAGGCGCCCTACGTCGCGGAACTCGTGCGCCAGGAGGCGTTGCAGCGACTGGGCAACAGCGCGCTGACCGAGGCCTACACGATCCGCACGACGATCGATTCGGCGCAGCAGACCGCTGCCAACGAGGCACTGCGCGACGGCCTCATGGCTTACGACCAGCGCCATGGCTATCGCGGTCCCGAGGCGCACGTCGATCTGCCAGCCAATTTCAGCAACGCCGACCTCGACCGCAAGCTCGACGGCTTCCACGCGGTCGTCGGACTCGTTCCGGGCATCGTGACTGCGAGCGAGGAGAAGTCCGCGCAGATCTATCTCGAGGATGGCAAGTCGGTCGCGCTCAACCTCGCCGATCTCGCCTGGGCAAAGCCCTACATTGATGACACGCGTCGCGGCAACGCGCCCAAGCGCGTCGATGCCGTGATCAAGGTCGGCGACATCGTGCGCATGGTGCACGGCGCCGATGCGAAGAATCCGGACAAGTGGCAGCTGACCCAGGTACCGGCAGCGCAGGCGGCATTCATCGCGCTCGATCCCGAAGACGGCGCGATCCGCGCCGAGGTCGGCGGCCTCAGCTTCTCGCGCAGCAAGTTCAACCGCGCGGTGCAGTCGAACCGCAATCCGGGCTCGGGTTTCAAGCCGTTCTTCTACGCCGCCGCGTTCGAGCATGGGTTCACTCCGGCCTCGATCGTCAACGACGCACCGGTGGTGTTCCCCGACCCGTCGAAGCCGAACGGCCAGTGGACGCCGAAGAACGACGACGACACCTTCGACGGTCCGATGCGCCTGCGCGAAGCGATGGTCAAGTCGAAGAATCTCGTTTCGGTGCGCCTGCTCGACGCGATCGGCGTGCGCTATGCACGCGAATTCGTCACGCGTTTCGGACTGACCCTCGAACAGGTGCCCAACAATCTGTCGATGGCGCTCGGCACCGCCTCGGTTGCACCGATCACGATGGCGCGCGGCTTCGCCGTGTTCGCAAACGGCGGCTACCTCGTCGATCCCTATTTCGTCGATGCGATCTACGATCGCGACGGCAAGGAAGTATTCAAGGCGCAACCTGCCGTCGTCTGCCATCAGTGCCCGGAGCGCCAGGGAGACGAGAGTCGCGTCGTCGCGGCGCCCGCGCCGCGCACCGCCGCATCCGAAGCCTCGGCGTCGAACCCGCTATCGCCGATAGGCAGCGCGCAGGCCGCGGCAGTGCCGGCAGCGAGCGCCGGCAAGCCGAATCTCGCCCCGCGCGTGCTCGATGGGCGTACGGCCTACCTCATCAATTCGCTGCTGCGCGACGTCGTGAAACGCGGAACGGGCGCCGGGGCCATGGTGCTCAAGCGCGGCGACCTCGCAGGAAAGACCGGCTCGACGAACGATCATCGCGACGGCTGGTTCACCGGCTACAACGACCGTCTCGTTGCGAGCGCCTGGATGGGCTTCGACGACTTCTCGCCGATGGGGCGCGCGAATGGCATTCCCGAATTCGGCGCGCAGACGGCATTGCCGATATGGATCGACTTCATGCGCGTCGCGCTCAAGGGTACCCCGGAGACGCGTTTCGACATGCCGCAAGGGATCGTCACCGCGCGCATCGATCCGGAAAACGGGCAGCTCGTCGCCGGCGACTCGGAGCGCAGCATGCTGGAAGTGTTCCGCGCCGAAGACGTCGCGCGCCTTGCCAGCAATCCGAATGTGCCCAGCGAAGAGGAGAAGAAGGTGCAGCAGGAAGCCTACGGCATCTTCTGATCGTTCCTGCGAGCAACCGGTTGCAGCGCGCAATGTCTCGACCCTCCAACAGCGGCAAATCGGCACGACGCGCCGTCAGCGCCGAGATGCGCGCCCGCATCGCGATCGAGGCGGCACGCATCATCGCCGAGTCGGGCGTCCGCGACTACGCGTTTGCCAAGCAGAAGGCGGCGCTTCGGCTCGGCATCAGCGACGAGGCTGCGCTGCCGAAGAACAGCGAAGTCGAGGAAGCTCTGCGCTCGCACCAGCGCCTGTTCCAGGCCGACGACCAACCGCGGCAACTGCGCAGGCTCCGCGAGACCGCCGTCGAAGCCATGAGGTTCCTGCGCGCGTTCGAACCGCGCCTCGTCGGCGCCGTACTCGACGGCAGTGCGGACGAGCACTCCGCCGTATGCCTGCACCTGTTCAGCGACGATCCCGACGCACCGATGCGCTTCCTCGACGAGCATGCGATTCCGCACGATACGCAGACGCGCCGTCTGCGCATGACGCCAGGCGATCATGTGGAATTTCCGGTACTCGCGTTCGCTGCCGACTCGACGCCGATCGACCTCACGATCTTCCCGCTCGATGAACTGCGCCGCGCGCCTATCGATCGCGTCACCGGGAAACCGATGTTGCGGGCCGACCTCAAGGTGTTGCAGGCGCTGGTCGATGGCCCGGCATATAATGGAACGTGAACAGGCACACAGGGGCAGTTCCAACAGTGACAATTCCGACGCAAACCGGCCCGCGCCCGTTGCTGCTTATCGCGCATCCCGGTCACGAGTTGCGTCTGTTCGGCTGGCTCAGGCGGGCTAACCCGCTGATCGCAATACTGACCGACGGTTCGGGCTCGACCGGAATTTCACGGATCGACCTGAGCGAGAAACTCGTGGCAGGCATCGGCGGCGAGATCATCATGGCCGGCAGGTTCGCCGAACCCGAGCTCTACGAAATCATGATGCGCGGCGACGTCGCCCCATTGGCGCGGATGGTCGACGAGCTCGCCGCGCGGATGCGCATCGAAGGAACCCGCATGGTCGTCTGCGATTCGGGCGAGGGCTACCACCCGGGTCACGACCTGTGCCTGCCGCTCGCAACACGCGCGACGGAACTGTGCCGCGCTTCGGGAGGAGCGGCACAGATACGCCAATGCGAGTATCGTGTCGTCGGCGATCCGCGCGCGGGCGGCGCAAAAGAATGCGTGCTCGTGCTTGATGATGCGACGCTTCGCGATAAAATCCGCGAATCGCGCAGCTATGCCGCCGCGTCGGGGGATGTGCTGACGCAGGAAGTGCAGTACATGTTCGAAACCTATGGGGAAGACTCCTTCCGCTACGAGGGCCTGGCTCCCGCCGGAACGGAGGCACCGCAATTGCATGACGGCTTGCGCTACTACGAACGGCGTGGCGAGGAGCGGGTCCGCGAGGGACGCTATCGGCAGGTGCTACGGCATGCGACGCACATCGCTCCGCTCGTGGCAGCTCTACAGGCACGTGCAAATTGAGACGGCAGCGGCGATACGATGAATTTTTCTGCTAAGCACCCGGCGGTCTCGCTCGCCTTCGTCGGATTGGGTCGACAGGGACAGCGACATCTCGCCAGTGCAGAGAAATTGCGCGGCCGTGAGGACGTGAAGCTCGCCGCCGTCGTCGACATTGATCCGCGCTGCGCAGACCTCGCCGCCCGTTTCGGGCTGCCCTATTTCGCAGACGTGAACGAGTTGCCGGTCGACGTCAACGCCTGCGTCGTGGCGACGCCGACGTGCACCCACCTGCCCGTCGGCGAGATTCTCCTCGAGCGCGGCATCGATTTGCTCGTCGAAAAACCCGTCGCGGCCAACTACGCGCAGACGCAGGCGCTCGTGCGACTTGCGGAGCAGCGCGGCCGGATTTTTCAGGTCGGCTATCTCGAACGCTACCATCCTTCGTTTGCGTCGGTGCGCCCCGATTTTTCGTTGCCTGCGGAAATCGTCTCCAAGCGCTCGACGCGCGGCAACTCAATCCGTTCGCTGACCGACCTCGTCCGCGAGCTCATGATCCACGACCTCGACATCCTCGCGACCTGGCTCGACTGTCCGCCCGTCGGCGCAATGTGGAGCGGTATCCGCCAGGACGAGGACGAAATCGAGGGAACGCTCGATCTCGTCTTCTCGGGCGGACACAAGGCACGGCTCGTAGCGCAAAGCGGCGCCCGTATGGTCGTGCGACGCACGACCGTACGCTCCGGTGTGAACGCCTGGGAATTCGAATGGGGCAACAGCGATGCGCCGAGCTGGACTCGCACCGCGGGGGCAACCGGGCCGAATCGGACGGAGCCCGCCGACGATCCGATCACAATGCAACTGCGCGCGTTCATCCGCGCCGTGCGCACGCGTTCGCTGCCCGAGATCAACGGCACGTCGGCACTGAAGGCCATGCAACTCGCCGAAGAGGCCATTCGCGCGCTACCCGTGGCGGCATGAGCGTGCGCCAATTCGACCTCGCACGGCAGCACACGCTGTTGCGTGCGAGCCTCGATGCCGCCTGGCAGCGCGTGCTGTCCAGCAATCAGTTCGTGCTCGGCACGGAAGTCGCCGCTTTCGAGTGCGAACTCGCCGCCTACCTCGGCGGCGGTCACGTCGTCGGTGTCAACTCAGGCAGCGATGCCCTCTTGCTCGCGTTGCGCCTCATGAACATCGGCGAGGGCGACGAAGTCGTCATGCCGAGTTACACATTTGCCGCGACGCTGGAAGCGGTCCTTCGCAGCGGCGCACGACCGGTCTTCGTGGATTGCGGCGCGCAAGGCTTCAATTGCGAGCCCGGGCAGATCATCGCCTCGCTATCCACGAAGACCCGCGCGCTCATCGTCGTGCATCTGTTCGGCCTGCCCGTGGATCTCTCCGAAATCGCACCGCTCTGCCGCGCGCGCGGCGTCGCGCTGATCGAGGATGCGGCGCAGGCGCTCGGAGCGGGCACCGCGGCCGGAAAAGTAGGGACTCTCGGCGACGCCGGCTGCTTCAGTTTCTATCCGACCAAGAACCTCGGCGCGCTCGGCGATGGCGGCGCGATCTGGGTCGCCGACACGGCGCGCTGCGAGCGACTGCGCGGACTGCGCAACCACGGCCACGACGCCGACCGTGTCGTTCGCGAGTGCGGGGTAAACAGCCGGCTCGATGCGCTCCAGGCAGCGATGCTGCGCGTCAAACTGCCGCATCTCGACGGCTGGATCGCCGCGCGACGCCGCCTCGCCGAACGCTATTGCGCGAGGCTGCGAGATACGGGGTTCGTGCCCGCGGAGGCGGCCGATCCTGCCCACAGTTTCAATCAGTTCGCGATCATCCACCCGCAACGCGATCGATTGCGCGCACGATTCCGGCAAGCTGGGATCGAATCGCGAATTTTTTACGAAACTCCCGCCCATCGTCATCCCGCCCTGAGGGAAAGCAACGCCTGCCCGACGGCGGAGCACCGATCGCGCGAAGCGCTCGCGCTGCCCATGTATCCCGAGATGGAACTCGCGGATGTGGATGGCGTCTGCGATTCGATCGGATGAAGGCAATGAAACCGATGCCCGTCATCGTCGGTGCGCCGCGTTCGGGCACGACGCTCCTGCGCCTGATGCTCGACGCGCATCCCGAACTCGCCATTCCGCCCGAGACCGGCTTCCTGCCGAGCCTGTGCGATCTGGCCGGTGAAGGCGATGCGCTGCGCACGACTTTCATCGAGACGATCACGCGCTATCCACCCGAGTCCCCGGGCTGGCACGACTTCGACATATCTCGCGAAGCACTGACGCGCGCGCTGGCCGCGGTCGAGCCGTTCACGATCGCGGACGGCGTGCGGGCTTTTTATCGTCTTTACGCGGCGCGCTTCGGCAAGTCCCGCTGGGGCGAGAAGACGCCGAGCTATTGCCTTCACCTCGACCAGATCTCGCGGCTGTTGCCCGAGGCGAGATTCATCCACCTCATCCGAGACGGCAGGGACGTCGCGCTCTCCCTTCGCAACGTCTGGTTTTCGCCCGGCAACGAAATTGCCACTCTCGCCGAGTACTGGTCGACGCATGTGCGCGCGGCGATGACGTCGGGTGCCCGGATCGCGGGCTATCGTGAGGTGCGCTACGAGGAACTCGTGCGTCGCCCGCAATCCGTCCTGGAGGAACTGTGTGAGTTCCTGGAGCTTCCCTATGCCGACGCCATGCTGCAGTTCCACGAGAGAGCGCCGCAACGGCTCGCCGAACACAAGGACCGAGTCTGGCTCGACGGCAGCTTTCGTGTCAGCCATGAAGAACGTCTGAAACAGCAGCGCAGGACGCTGCAACCGCTCAGCACGGAACGCGTTCATTCCTGGCGCGGCGCGATGAGTGGCGACGACATCCTGCGCTTCACCGAGATTGCAGGCGCGTTGCTCGACAAACTTGGTTATATTCGGCCCGACACGGCAACGGACGTCACGAGAGTAACCCGGCCAATGCGCATCCTATTGACGATCGGCTTCCTGAACTATCGCAGCGGCGCCGAGCTTTTCGTGCGCGACCTCGCGATCGGGCTGCAGCAACGCGGTCACAGCGTCATTGTTTTCTCCCCGCATGTCGGCGACATCGGCGACGAGTTGCGCGCCGAATGCGTCTCCTGCGTCTCGGCGCTCGACCTGATCGCGCAGAGCCCGGAGATCATCATCGGCAATACGCAGCACGAAACCGTGCAGGCACTCGCGCAGTTTCCCGGCGTGCCCGCCATTTCGATCTGCCACGATCGCATCCACCCGCATGGCAGCCCGCCGCACTTCTCGCGAATTCGACGTTACGTCGCTGTCGACGCGAACACACGGGAACGTCTGCTCTTCGAGAACGGTATTGCAGAAGACAGCATCCGCATGATCCAGAACGGCGTCGACACGCGGCGCTTCCCCGCGCGCGCGCCGCTTCCGGAACGGCCGCATCGCGCAGCAATCTTCAGCAACTACGCGACGTGGGGCCCGGAAACGGAGGCAATACGCGCCGCTTGCCAGGAGCGCGGCATTGCGCTCGACGTGATTGGCAAGGAATCGGGAAATCAATCGCGTGAACCGGCCGAGGTCCTCCCTTACTACGACATCGTGTTCGCAAAAGCGCGCTGCGCGCTAGAAGCGATGGCGGTAGGCTGCGCCGTCATTCTCGTGAATGAGGGCATGGGGATGGGCAGCATGGTGCACTCGTCGCGCCTGGCTTTCCTGCGGCAGTGGAATTTCGGCCGGCGCTTGCTGCTCAATCCGATCACGTCTGCGGCCGTCGGCGAGCAGATCGATCGCTATGACGCCGCCGACGCGCAGCTCATCTGCGGGACTATCCGCAGCGGCGCCACCCTGGATTTCATGGTCGCCGCGTTCTCCGCGCTCGCCCAAGAGGTCGTCGACGAACATGCGAGCGCGCACGCGATGCCGCCCCCGCCCGAGCAGGAATGGCGCGAATTCGCCCGCTACACCCGCGACATGCAGGTATTGGGCTTCATCGATCAGAGTCGCGGGGAGCAGTTGCGGCTAGCCGAGCGCCGCTTCGCGGAACGTTCGGCCGAAGCCGAACAGCGGATTGCCGCGTTGCAGGCAACGTTTGCGCAACAAGAGCAATCACTTGCGCAAAAAGTGCAATCGCTGGAATTGGACGCAGCCTCCGAGAAGGCGAGGTGCTCGAGCCTTCAGGATCAACATGCGACTGCACTGAAGCACATGGAGGCGCTCCGGTCGAGTCTCTCCTGGCGCCTGACCCATCCGCTCCGCGCGATCGCTGCGCTTTTCACGAATTCACGCGACCGCGATCCCGCTTCACGATGAGATGCGAGCCGCCGGCCTGCGCCGGCGACCCGCATCCGCCATCAGAACGCCGTGATCGTCGGGTCCGATGCGCCCGAGCCGTTGCCGGCCTTGCGGTTGTTGCCCGCGCTGACGATGGTGCCCGCGCCGGCACCCGAGCCGATCCCGTCGTTGAACAGATCGCTGTTGGAGATGCGAATCACGCCGGCAGTCGGCAACAGCGCCGTGCCGGGATTGTTGGCCAACATGCTGGTTTCGATGTTCACGATGCCGTTGTTGACCACGACGCCTGCAACCGACGCATTCGTGATCGTCGAATTGACGATCGTGCCGAAGGCGGAGCCCGCAGTGTTGGCGAGGCTGATGCCTGTCGCAGCAGCGTTGACCCTGACATTGCGGATCGTGATGCTGGTATTCACGGCAGCCGCGACGTCGATGCCCTTCTGCGAGAATCCTTCGATTACGCAATTTTCGACCGTGACCTGCGCACCGGCTAGCACGCGGATGCCATTCGTCCCGAGCGTCACACCCCATCCCGAGATCGAAATGTTGCGCACGTTCACGATGCCTGCCGTGTTGATGATGATGCCGTTCGTGCCGCTCGCCAGAATGGACGCCACTTGACCCGCGCCGCCGTCGAGCGTGATCGGCTTGGTGATCGTCACGGTGCCGAAACCGCCCGGATCGAGCGCGTCGATTTCGCCGCCGGATGCGGTTTTCGAAATGGCACCCGCCCAGGTCTTGCAGGGCGCCGTGCGCGAACAGGGATCTGCGTCGTTGCCCACCCCCGAAACCCAGGTGCGTGTCGCCTGGGCAAAGGATGAAGGCGCGATGACGAACAAACCCAAAAACAGCAGTACGCTTAAGCTGAAACGGTTCATGGCTACCCTCGCAGATTGATTGGTCGTGTTCATTGCTGCCGCGGCAGAAAAATGAAGGGGTCGGCCGTGAGTGCCGACCCGGCGAGAGAGTAGTCGGGTCCCATCTCCGAGATTTGCGTGCAGTTCCGGAGATTTTGTGACGGAGTCGCCAGTTCAGCCGGCGACCCGCACCCGAAACTGAACTCGTGACGGCAGGATCCAATGGCCCAAACGGTTTCCGGCGTTGTGCCGCCGGCGCGGGCGAGGCGCCGTGCGCGGAATGACGTGGGCGATAGCCGAGATCCACGTGCGTGCGGCCCGGCCAGACGATGCGGGCACGATGACGAGCCGATCGAAGCGCAACACAACAGCAAGCTGGAGCGCTTCGGTCATTTCCTGAACAGGTGATGTGATCGACAACAAAAAAGGGGCCGGCATTTGCCGGCCCCTGGGCTTGCAGCTCAGGTTCGAAGCCTGCCGATCAGAACGTCGTGACCGTCGGATCCGTAGCGCCCGACCCGTTGCCAGCCTTGCGGTTGTTACCCGCGCTGCCAATGGTGCCCGCGCCCGTGCCTGCGCCGTTGTTGTACACGTCGGTGTTGGAGACACGGATCACGCCGGCGGTCGGCAAAAGGGCCGTTCCCGGGTTGTTCGTGAGCGTGCTGCTTTCGACGTTGACGACGCTAAAGGCGGTGGTCGTGGTGACAGCCGCCGTCGACGCATTCGAGATCGTCGAATTGAGGAGCGTCAGGACGCCGTTCGCGGCGGTATTGCTCACGCCGACTCCCGTCGGCGTCGCAGTGATGACCGTGTCGCGCACCGTCACGAGCGTATTCGCGGCGGCGGACAAGTCGATGCCACGGGTCGTAAAGCCCTCGATAGTGCAGTGGTCGATGAGCACCGAGCTGGCGCCCAGCACGCGAATACCGTTGATCCCGCTGCCGATGCCGTTGAACGCGAGGTTGCGCAGGATGACTTGACCGGTGGCCTGGATGACGATGCCGTTGGTACCCGAGACGAGGACGGACGCGACGATGCCGCCGCCGCCGTCGATCGTGATCGGCTTCGTGATCGTCAGGGCGCCAAAGCCTGCCGGATCGAGCGCGTCGATTTCGCCGCCCGACGCGGTCTTCGAAATCGCGCCCGCGAAGGTCTTGCAGGGCGCCGTGCGCGAACACGGATTCGCATCGTCGCCCACGCCCGAAACCCAGGTGCGCGACGCTTGCGCGAACGATGAAGGCGCCACGACCAGCAACGCCAGAAGCACGAACAGATTCAAACTATGTTTCATGATATTTCCCCGCTGTGTTGAATGAAATCGCCGACAGTCCGTCGCCATCGGAACACCGAGTCGGCGGCCCTAACGAAAAGATACAGAAGAAGCATACGCCGATTACGTCACGGAATCTGCCTGCCATTCTGACCGCGCATCCGCACGCTCGAAAAGGCAACCGAGATCCCTAAATTTGCACGATCCGTGCCCAGCCTCCCCGCAACGCCTGTCGCGAAAGAGGCTGGCGGGGCAAGGCGCTCAGCGCTTGTCGAGCGGCGCGTAGTCGCGCGTCGTGGCACCCGTGTAGATCTGGCGCGGACGACCGATCTTGGTGTCCTTGTCGTTGTGCTGCTCGAGCCAGTGCGCGACCCAGCCGGCCGTGCGCGCGATCGCGAACATCACCGTGAACATCTCGGTCGGAATCTTCAGCGCCTTGTAGATGATGCCCGAGTAGAAGTCGACGTTCGGGTAGAGCTTGCGCTCGACGAAATACGGGTCCTTGAGCGCGACTTCCTCGAGCTTCATCGCGACGTCGAGTAGCGGATCGTCGACGCCGAGATCGTTGAGGACCTTGTGGCACATCTCGCGGATGATCGTCGCGCGCGGATCGAAGTTCTTGTACACGCGATGGCCGAAGCCCATGAGGCGGAAGCCGGAATTCTTGTCCTTCGCCTTCTCGACGGCCTTGGCGACGTTGTCTGCCGTACCGATCTCGTTGAGCATCTTGAGCACGGCCTCGTTCGCGCCACCGTGTGCGGGTCCCCAGAGCGCTGCGATGCCCGCGGCGACGCAGGCATAGGGATTAGCGCCGGTCGAGCCGACGAGGCGCACGGTCGAGGTGCTCGCGTTTTGCTCGTGGTCCGCGTGCAGGATGAAGAGCAGGTCGAGCGCCTTCGCGGCCACCGGCGAGAGCTGCAGCGGCTCGCTCGGCACTTCGAACATCATGTGCAGGAAGCGCGTGACGTATTCGAGATTGTTGCGCGGATAGCGAATCGGCCAGCCGATCGAGAAACGGAACGCGGCGGCCGCGAGCGTCGGCATCTTCGCGATCAGGCGAATCGCAGCGAGGCGGCGCTGTTCGGGATCGCTGATGTTGAGCGTGTCGTGGTAGAACGCCGAGAGCACCGACACCGAGCCGCACAACATCGCCATCGGATGCGCGTCGTAGTGGAAGCCGTTGAGGAAGTTGCGCAGAGATTCCTGCATCATCGTGTGATGCGTCACCTCGTGATCGAACGCGGCGAACTGGGCCTGCGTCGGCAGCTCGCCGTTGATCAGCAGATACGCGACTTCGAGGAAGTTCGAGTGCTTCGCGAGCTGCTCGATCGGGTAGCCGCGATAGAGCAGGATGCCCTTGTCGCCATCGATGAAGGTGATCGCGCTGCGCGTCGACGCGGTTGACACAAAACCCGGGTCGAACGTGAAGTATCCGGTGTCCTTGTTGAGCTTGCCGATGTCGAGCGCCGGGTCGCCGAGGCTGCCCGTGACGACCGGAAGGGTCGTGGATTTGTTCGAGGCGGAGTCGGTCAATACTACGCTCTGGTCGGACACGGCGTGCTCCTTCGGAAATTGGAAAATGCGCATCGACTGCGCCGGGCTAAATCGCGGCGGTGAAGGTCTCGAACGACCCGCCCACGGCGTTACAACCCCGTCCCGCCATTATCGCACAGGCGTTTGAATCGGGGAGATGGAATTGGTCATGGGACCGGCTGGGACGTGGCAATGGCACGTGCCGGAAAAAGAAAAGCCGCGATCTGTGCGAACGCGGCTTTTTCAGGATTTCGGCAACGTCAACGCGATGAAGCGTCTGACGCGGTTGGACAGCCTCGAGGCTGCCTGACGCAGAGAGTTACTTCGCGGCGCCGTAGCGCTTGCGGAACTTGTCCACGCGGCCGCCGGCATCGATGACCTTGTGCTTGCCGGTGTAGAACGGGTGCGACGCGCTGGAAATTTCGACCTTGATGACCGGATATTCCTTGCCGTCTTCCCACTTGACCGTTTCCTTGCTCGTCATCGTCGACCGGGTAAGGATCGAGAGGTCGGACGAGACATCCTGGAACACGACTTCGTTGTATTTGGGATGGATGTCGGCTTTCATGACAATGGGCTCTGCGCTTTTGCAAAAGTTAAGACGCGAATTATAGCGGGTTTTTGCCGCAGGACGCAATACCTTTTCGGCGCATCCCGCGTGCCGCGGAGGCGTTCAGCGACACCCTGCATAATCGGCACTGCGCAGCCCCTCGCGCGCCTCCGGAACAGACGCCTCTAGACCTTCCCTACCCCACCCGATCCCTACCCGATCCCGACAACACGACCCCGCCGACATCTGCCGAGACGTCCCTTGCATGAGCCTTTCCGCATGAATCGAGCGCCTGCCGCGCTGTGCTACGCCACACTGCTTCTGCTGTCGAACGTGGGACTGTCCATTCCCGCGCTCGGCACCACCACGGCGGCAGCCACGTCGACAACGGGCACCGCGGCGATCCCGAGCGACCTGCCCCCGCCGCTCGCCGATGCGATCGCGGCGGCGCAAGCGGCATTGCCGCGCAAACGCGACCTCAGCCCCGAGCAGCGAAAGCAGGCCGAAGACCTCCTGCGCGATGCGTTGGGCGACGATCGTGCAGCGAGCGAGGAGGTCGGGAAGCTGCAGGCATTTCAGGCAACGGCGGACCGCGCGCGCGAAAACGAACTCAAGCCGCCGCCCACGCCGCAGGACACGTCCCAGGCGTTCGCCGACTGGCGCGCGCACCTGCCGAACGACGCCAGCGTCGAGCGTCTCGTCACGATGGCCGAGCAGGACGGCAACGAACTCGCGGCCGCCCAGGATTCGTTGCACGCAACCGAAGACGCGCTCGAAAAGGCCAGCAACCGCCCGGACGCGCTGCGCGACGAACTCGCGGCCGCGCGCACCCAAGCGGACGAGAAGCCCACGCCCCTGCCGACAGGCCCGCCTGGCCTCAAGGATGCCGCAAGTCTGCGCGCCCAGGCGGCACAACGCCTCGTTCGCTGCCGAATCGCCGCACTCGAAATGGAGCAGCGCACGCTCGAACCGCGCCTGCGTGCGCTGTTCGCCGAACGCAGCGAACTTCGCCGCTACATCGACCTGCGTAGCCAGCGTGTCCGTCTGCTCGAAAACATGGTGCTCGATCGCGCCAACAGCGCCGTCGCCGACATCGCCGGCAAGCTCGTGCAGACTCGCGACGAACTCGTCGCGGCGAAGGCCGAGCCGCCGCTCCCACAGGTCGCGACCGCGACGCTCGATCTCGGCAACGAACTCGTGGCGACGATCAAGCGCCTGGGCGACCTGCGCGACCTGCGCAATGACTACGCGAGCGAACTCACGGACATCCAACAGGCCGAGAAGAACGCGCAGGCGCGCATCGAGCTGGGCGGCATCAGCGAGGACGTCGGCGCGCTGCTGCTCGCGTACCGGCGCAACCTCAAGCCGCTCGCGGTGCTCGACCGCGACCTCAGCGCACTGCGCACCGAACTGGCGCAGACCAAGCTGAGCCTGCTCGACCTGCGCGCACAGGAGGATGGCCTCGAGAACATGGATGCCGCCATCGCCCGCACGTTGACGAAATCGGGGCAACTGCCCGTGCTGAGCGGCGAGCTGCACGACAAACTGCGCGGACTATTGACCGCGCGCGCCGACGTGCTCACGCGCCTGCTCGCGGCGAAGTCACGCGAAGTGCAATTGCTCGGCGATACGGAGCAGCAGCTTGCAGGCCTGGCAACCCACACAAGGTCGCTGCTCGCATTGCTCAACGCGCATCTGCTCGGCACGCCGAGCCATGTTGCGATCGGCGGCGCCTGGCTCGACGACCTCGGTCATGCGCTGCAGAGCATGAACAGCCCGAAATCCGTGGCGAGTCTGTTCGACGCCCGTCGCGCGGGCCTCCTGCTGCCGCTCGCTGCAGCGCTGGCGCTGCTCGTGAAATTGTTCCTGCGCCAGCGCATCCCGCAGATATTCGAAAGTATCGCCGCGCCGATGCGCCGCATCCGCACGGACCGCTTCCGCTTCACCATCGTCGTGCTGGTGCTTACGGTCGTCGCCGCGGCGCCGATCCCGGCGCTGTGGTGGCTGCTCGGGCGCCTGTTCCAGCGCATGTCGGGCGGAGAGTTGCTCGGTTCTTCGTTCGGGGTCGCGTGCTCGTCGATCGCATTGCCGTGGTTCGGCTTCGCCTTCCTCGCTTGGCTTTGTCGCGAGAACGGTCTCGCCCACCTGCATTTCCGCTGGACGCGCGTCCGCCGCACGGCATTGCGAAGGGCCGTTTACGTCCTCGTTCCTGCGTTGCTTCTGCCCATCTTTGCGCACACCTGGATGCGCGAGCTCAACTACGAGGACGCGGACGCCTCGCTCGGCCGTGCGCTGTTCATCCTCGGCTGGATCGCTGTAGCCGCCGTCGGCTGGCGCGTCATGCGTCCCGGCGGCGCGTGGCTGCGCAGCACGCATGCGCAAACCGAACCGGTACGCCTGCGCCAGTTCGTCCGCATAGGATTCAGCGGTCTCTACCTGACCCTCGCGATCCTCGCCGCGATCGGCTACAACTTCACGGCGGTCACTCTCGCCGAGCACGTGCTCAAATCGATGGGTGCGCTGCTCGCGGTCGCGGTGTTCGACGGGCTCGCCGTCCGCTGGATGATGCTCGGCGAGCGGCGCCTCGCTCTGAAGCGCGCCGAGGACCGCGCCGTCGCGGAGCGCAACGCTACCGACGCCGACCTCGAACGCGAAACGCCGCGCGAGGTCGAGGTCGACGAGACCGCGGTCGCCGACCTCAGCGCGCAGTCGCGACGGGTCCTGCAGCTCGCTATCCGCTTCCTCGTCGTGGCGACCCTGCTCGTCGTCTGGTCCGACATCGCGCCCGCGCTAGCGTTCCTCGACAAGATCACTGTCTGGCAATCATCTTCCGTCGACGCGGCCGGCAAACCGATCGGCTTCGACGTGACGCTGCGCGCTGTACTCGAGGCAATGCTGATATTGGCCGTGACGTTCGTCGCCACACGCAACCTGCCCGGCCTCCTCGAGATCGGCGTGCTGCGCCGGATCAATCTCGATGCACCGATGCGCTACGCGATCACGAGCGTTGTGCGCTACCTCATCGTCTTGACCGGCGTGCTCGTCGGCGTGTCGCTGCTCGGCATGCATTGGTCGAACCTGCAATGGCTCGCAGCGGGCCTGACCGTCGGTCTCGGCTTCGGCCTGCAGGAGATCTTCGCCAACTTCATCTCCGGCTTGATCGTACTGTTCGAGCAGCCCTGCCGCGTCGGCGACGTCATTTCGATCGGCAACGTCGAGGGCACGGTCGCGCGCATACGCACGCGCGCGACCACGATCGTCGATTGGGACAACAAGGAAGTCATCGTCCCGAACAAGAGCTTCATCACCGACCGCCTCGTCAACTGGACGCTCTCCGACACAACGACGCGCGTCGTCATCAAGGTCGGCATCTCCGAGCGCAGCGATGCGCGCCTCGCACAACGACTGCTCGTCGAGCTCGCGGCCGCGCACGAACTCGTGCTCCACGATCCGGCGCCGCTCGCCTGGCTCATGACTTTCGGCGAGAGCGCGAACGAACTGGAACTGCGCTTCTTCGTCGCTGAGATCAATCAGCGCAATCTCGTGCGTTCGGAGCTCATGATGCGCATCGCCGACGCATTCGCCGCCAACGGCATCGAACAGCCGAATCCGCAGCGTGACATCTGGCTGCGCAATGCGCCGCAGCTGACCGAGCCGCCACCGACGGCGACGCCGACTCAGCGCGGCGACAACGCGGACGAGATCAGCGCTTCGAAACGATCGTGATCGACGTCGAGAACGACCTGCGCATTCGCCGGTTTGCCTAGCCGGTTTTCCCAGTCGACGACCGTCGCGCCGCGCGTGAGGCGACCATCGATCTCGATCTCGACGTGCCGATCTTCGGCGCGCTTGACGATGGCAGGTTCGAGCGCGACGGCCATCGCGAGCGCATCGGCGATCAGCATCTTCGGCCGCCCTTCGGCGCGCGTCCATTCGCGCGTCTTCTTCGTGATCGACGAATAGAAACGAGCGTGCGCGCTGTCGGCCATCAGCATCTTGTCGAGATGATCGAAGTCGATGCCATGTCGCACCGTTGCTTCCCAGTCGACGAGAACGAAGTTCGGCCAGCCCGAGAACACGACATGTGCTGCCTCGGGATCGAAGCCGATATTGAACTCGGTCGGCACGCGTTCGAAATTGCCGCGTCCCGTGACCGCACCGCCCATGATGACGAACTTGGCGACACGACTCGGCAACGTGGGGTCGAGACGCAACGCGAGGGCGATGTTCGTGAGCGGCGCGAGCGCTATCAGCACGAGCTTGCCCGCGTGCTCATGGGACAGACGCAGGATGGCGAGCGCGGCGTGCTCGCTCTCCGCGCGCAGACCGCTCGGCTCGTAGCCCGTGTCGCCGAAGCCGTCGTTGCCGTGCACGTAGGCGGCATCGGCCGATGCGTGCACGAGCGGCACGGGGCAGCCAGCGAATACCGGCGTGCGCGCGCCCATGACCTCGACGAGCTTGAGCCCATTCGCAACCGTGTGCGCGAGACCGACGTTGCCGGCGGCAATGCTGAGACCGACGACCTCGCAATCGTGGCGCGCGGCATGATCGTGCGCCATGAGTATCGCGAGTGCGTCGTCGACGCCGGGATCGGTGTCGATGAGTATGGGGACGTTCTTCATTTCTTCCTTCGTTCTTTGTCAAAAACTGTTCTTCGTCAAAAATTGTCTTCCCGGTAGGCGATGAGCACCTGACGTACAGGCATCCAGGCTACGCCGAAGTCGACGAGATCGATGCGGCATCCGCGAAACCCGGCTCGTTCAAGTCGCCGCAGGATGTCCCGACCGTAGTCGCGATAGGCGAGAATGCCTTCGGGTCGCAGCGGGTCGGTGTGATGCACCGGTGGCAGCAGATACTCGACCCGATCGCCGTTTAGCCGCGCGCGTTCGATCGTCGTCTCGCCGCCGTACAGCGGTACAGTGAACAACATGACGCCCTGTGGGCGCAACACGCGATACAGTTCCGCGAAGGCCCGCTCGTCGTTGGGCACGTGCTCGAGCACCTCGGTATGTGTGATCAGGTCGAAGCTTCCGTCGGCAAATGTGAGCTGCTGCACATCCTCGCAACGCACGCCATCGCGAGACACGCCGCGGGGCACGTCGCCGAAGTATTCGGACAACGCAACGCTGCGCGCATGCCGAAGCAGATAGGTCACGAGTGGTCCGCGCGCAGACAATTCGCAGACGTCGCTGTTCGCCAGCTCGGGCCCCGAGTGACGCAACGCCCTGCCCAGAGCGAGGTGCACCGATCCGGCCGCGCAACGCAGACAACGTATGCCGCTTTCGTCGCGATGGAGGCGCACGATGACGCTCGGCCCACAAAACGGACAGCGCCGGAGTGCGAAGCGCAGGTCACGCGCGTTCAGCGACGCCCAGCCGGCGCGCAGGCGGCGCAATGCGGCGCTCGGCTTCATGCGTCCGCGAAGCGGGCGGCGTGACCAACCCAGCGTTCGATGACGCGACCGACGAGCTGCGGATGGTCGCGCAGCAACAGCTCGCCCGCCTGCTGGATCGCCGGCAGCAGATGCGCATCTCGCGCGAGATCCGCGATACGCAGGCTCATCTGCCCCGTCTGCCGCGTTCCCAGCACTTCGCCTGGGCCGCGCAACTCGAGATCCTTCTCTGCGATGCGAAAGCCGTCGTTCGTCTCGCGCAGCACGTCGAGGCGTTGTCGCGCCATGCCCGACAGCGGCGGCTGATAAAGGAGTACGCAGCTCGACTTGACGCTGCCGCGACCGACGCGCCCGCGCAGCTGATGCAGCTGCGCGAGGCCGAGCCGCTCCGCATTCTCGATGACCATGAGGCTCGCGTTCGGCACGTCGACGCCCACCTCGATGACGGTCGTCGCGACGAGGAGAGCTATGTCGCCGGCCTTGAACGCATCCATCACCTCTTGTTTCTGTGCGGGCTTGAGCCGGCCGTGGACGAGGCCGATGCGCATGTCCGGCAGCGCCGCCGCGAGCTCGGCGAACGCGACCTCGGCGGCCTGCGCCTGCAGCACGTCGGACTCCTCGATCAAGGTGCAGACCCAATAGGCTTGCCGTCCCTCCGCGCACGCGGCGCGAATGCGTTCGATCACTTCGCCGCGCCGCGAGGCACCGAGCGCGACCGTGGTCACTGGCGTGCGTCCGGGCGGCAGCTCGTCGATCACCGAAACGTCGAGGTCGGCGTACGCGGTCATCGCCAGCGTGCGCGGAATCGGCGTCGCGGTCAGCACGAGCTGGTGCGGCACCTCGTAGCGCGTCGCGTCGCTCTCCTGCAACACGCGTCCCTTGTCGCGCAATGCGAGACGCTGGTGCACGCCGAAGCGATGCTGCTCATCGATGATGACTAGTCCGAGGCGGGCAAACGCCACGCCTTCCTGCATCAGCGCGTGCGTGCCGATCGCGACCTGCGCCGAGCCCTGCAGGCTTGCCAGTGCCTGTGTCCGCGCGCGCTTCTTGAGCTTGCCCGCGAGCCAGGCGACCTCGACGCCGAGCGGCGAAAGCCATTTGTGGAAATTTATAAAATGCTGCTCTGCGAGCAACTCCGTCGGCGCCATCAGCGCGACCTGCCAGCCCGCCTCGACCGCGGCGAGCGCCGCGAGCGCGGCGACGAGCGTCTTGCCCGAGCCGACATCGCCCTGCACGAGGCGCAGCATCGGCGTCGGCGCCGCGAGATCCCGGGCCACCTCCGCTGCGACCCGGCTCTGGGCGCGCGTCGGCGCAAACGGCAACGTCGCGAGGAGGCGCTTGCGCAAGGCACCGTCACCGCGCATCGCGGGCGCCGCATGTTCGCGCAGGCGGGTCCGCAGGCGCTTGAGGCTCAGGTGTTGCGCAAGCATCTCCTCGAATGCGAGTCGCTGCTGCGCGGGATGCGCGCCGAAGGCGAGTCGACCCAGGTCGGCATCGGGCGGCGGCCGGTGAACATAGAGCAACGCGTCGCGCAACGACGACAGGCCGTTGGCCTCGCGCAGCGCCAGCGGCAGCAGTTCGAGTGCCGCATCGTCCGGCAGTTGCTTCAGTGCGCGCCCGATCAGGTCGCCGATACGCTTCTGTCCCAGCCCCTCGGTCGTCGGGTAGACGGGCGACAGCGCTTCCTCGACGGTAGACGGCGTGTCCGCGGCGAGGCGCTGGTATTGCGGATGCACCATCTCGAGGCCTTGCGCGCCCTGGCGCACTTCGCCGAAACAGCGCAGGCGCAGGCCTACCGAGAGTTGCTTGACCTGCGCTGCGTTGAAATGAAAGAAGCGCAGCAGCAGCGTTTGCTGCGAATCGTCCGAAATCGCGATGCGCAATTGTGGCCTGAAACGAAAGCCGCGCTCGATCGCGTCGACGCGGCCCTCGACTTGCGCCGTCTCGCCGACGCACAGGTCGCGCACTGCGGTCAGACGCGTCCTGTCCTCGTAGCGCAGCGGCAGATGGAACCAGAGGTCCTGCAACGTACGCATGCCAAACTTCTCGAGCGTAGCGAGAAGTGCAGGACCGACGCCCGCGAGCGTCGCGACCGACGCAGAGGCGGAATCGAGGCGCTCCACCCGCTTCGGCGGCAATGGATTGGTGCCCATGGCGAGCGATCCGGCCCGGCCCGACTCAGCGCCGCAGGGCCGCCGCGAACGCCAGCGCAGCGCTGCGGTACTTGCGCGTCATCGTCGACGATGACCTATGCCGGCGTGGAGCGCGACGCACGAAACTGCCTAGTCGACGACGACGACTGCGTCGATCTCGACCTGCGAATTGCGCGGCAACGCGGCGACGCCGATCGTCGAACGCGCGGGGTACGGTTCGTTGAAGTATTCCTTCATGACGCCATTGACCGCGGCGAAGTTGCCGAGGTCGGTGAGATAGATGCCGACGCGCGCGATTTGCGCGAACGATGTGCCTGCGGCTTCGCACACCGCCTTGAGGTTGTCGAAGACGCGGCGCGTCTGCGTCGCGATGTCGCCGACGACAAGCTCGCCCGTCGCCGGATCGAGCGGCGTCTGGCCGGACAGATAGATCGTGTTGCCGACGCGCACGGCCTGCGAATACGGCCCGATCGCCTTCGGTGCATGGTCGCTGTGGATGATCTTGCGGGACATGGGTCTTCCTGCTGAGTGCAAATACATTGGCGGCACCGCCTGGCAACGGCAAGCAGTGTCAGATCAACTGGTGGTGACTTGGAAGTGTCGAAGGTCCCACGACAAACGTCAATCAGACCCGGGATGCTGCTCGGTGGCCCATGCAGGCGACGCAAGGCAAGAACACGCTCGACTCCAGGCCGCTTAGCCCTTGGCATGGAAGGGCAACGCGGTCTCGAGTTTGATCTGGTTCTTGCGCACCGCGGTCATCTGTAGCTGCGGCCGCGCGGCGCGCGGTACTCACAGGAAGGCCGAGTGAAGACTCTTCTCGAGAAAACGAGAGAGCAAAATGCTGGACCCGCTCGGTAAAAAGCCGAGCGAAAGCTCCGCCTCAGAGAGCAAGAACACGAAGAGGAAGCGTCACGGTCAGACCGGGTACCGGGTAACGGCGTGCACGACGCCCGCGCGCCGGACGCGATGCATCACATCCTCGAGATGCTTCTTGTTGCGCACCTCAATGGTGAACATGAGTGTCGACGTGTTGAGGTCGCGTTCCTGGTATTCGACGTTTTCGATGTTCGAATCCGTGCCCGCGATCGATGCGGCGATCTTCGCGAGCACGCCCGGCTTGTTGTCGACCACGATGCGCAGGCGCACGCGGTAGTCGCCCGTGACCTCCCCGTCCCAGTCCATCGCGATGATGCGCTCTGGTGCCTTGCGGTATTCCGCGGCGTTCGGGCAGACGATGCGGTGCACGGTAATGCCCTCGCCCGCCGAGAGATAGCCGAAGATTTCGTCACCGGGGACCGGATGGCAGCAGTTGCCGTAGGTCAAGACGCCGCGCTCGGTGCCCGTGATGAGCACCTTCTCGGCGTGGCGCACGGTCTTGCTGCCCTTCGTCGAGCCCTTCGCGAGCACCGACGCAACCTGGTCGGGCATGCGGTTGCCGAGCGCGATGTCGGCGAGCAACTCCTCGAGGCGCTTGAACTTCGCGTCGGCGAGATAGCGGTCGAGCGTCTTCAGCGGTATCGCGTCGAGCGAAACGCCCTGCGCTTCGAGCGCGCGATCGAGCATGCGGTGGCCGAGCTCGACGGCATCCTCGTGCTGCAGGTGCTTGAGACTGTTGCGGATCGCCACGCGCGCGCGCGCCGACACGACCCACTCGAGCCACTGCGGCTGCGGATGCGCGGAAGGCGCGGTGATGATTTCCACGGTCTCGCCCGAGTTGAGGCGCGTGCGCAGCGGCGCGAGCTTGCGCTCGACGCGCGCGGCCACCGCGTGGTTGCCGATGTCGGTATGTACGAAATAGGCGTAGTCGAGCGCGGTCGCGTTGCGCGGCAGCGCGTAGATCTTGCCCTTGGGCGAGAACAGGTAGACCTCGTCCGGGAACAAATCCACTTTTACATTTTCGAGGAACTCGGTCGACGACGACTCGCGCGCCTGTGTCTCGACGAGGCCGGCGATCCAGTCGCGTGCGCGCGACTGGGCGGCGTTGGCCGGATCGGAAGACGTCTTGTAGACCCAGTGCGCGGCGACGCCGCGTTCGGCGCCCTGGTCCATCTCCTCAGTCCGGATCTGGATCTCGATCGGCGCGCCGAACGGTCCGAACAGCACCGTATGCAGCGACTGATAGCCGTTCGCCTTCGGTATCGCGATGAAGTCGCGGAAGCGCGCGTCGAGCGGCTTGTACAGCGAGTGGATCGCGCCGAGCGCGCGATAGCACTGCATCGTCTCGTCGGTGACGACGCGGAAGCCGTAGACGTCCATGACCTGCGTGAACGTCTTGTGTTCGTCGCGCATCTTCGTATAGATGCTGTAAGGCGTCTTCACGCGGCTGACGACACGATGCTTGATGTGCTCCTGCGCGAGCCGCGACGACAACGCGGCCTCGATCTTGCCCATCGCCTCGCGCCGGTTGCCGAACACGCTTTTGATGCGCGCTTCGATGACGCGATGGCGATCGGGATAGAGCGCGCGGAAGCCGAGGTCCTGCAACTCCGACTTGAACTTGTTCATGCCAAGACGCTGCGCGATCGGCGCATAGATATCGAGCGTCTCACGTGCGATGCGGCGGCGCGATGCGAGCGCCATCGCACCGAGCGTGCGCATGTTGTGCAGGCGGTCGGCGAGCTTGATCAGGATCACGCGCAGGTCGCGCGCCATCGCGAGCAGCATCTTGCGGAAGCTCTCGGCGGCGGCGTCCTGCAGGCTGCGAAACTTGACCTTGTCGAGCTTGGTGACGCCGTCGACGAGCTCGGCGACGGTGGGACCGAACTTGGTCTCGATCTCCGCACGCGGCAGCGGCGTGTCTTCGAGCGTGTCGTGGAGGATGGCCGCGATGATCGTTTCGGCATCCATGCCGAGGTCGGCAAGAATCGCAGCGACCGCGACCGGATGCGTGATGTAGGGTTCGCCGCTCTTGCGCGTCTGCCCCGCGTGCGCGCTGGCGCCGGTGAAATACGCCTCGCGTACGCGCGAGATCTGGTCGGGCGCGAGGTACGTCAGCAGCTTGGTTTCGAGCGCCTGAACGTCGCCAGGGACAACTTCCTGCAGCGACGCGCTCATGGTCATTTCGCCCTGGCGATCAGCGTACGCGCCAGTGGGCGCAACAGCCGGCAGCCGCGGTGCGGCTGCTCGGATATCGCATGTGACCGGATTTCGTCACAGGTCGTCGCCGCCCTTGGAGAGATCGTCGTCGACTTCGGCAGCCGCCCACTCGAGCGCTTCGCGCTCGGCCTTCTCGCGCGCCTTGCGATCGACTTCGTCGATCAGATCCTGGCTGATCTTGCGGCCGGCGATTTCGCGCAGAGCGAGAACCGTCGGCTTGTCGTTCGTCGTGTCGACCAGCGCGTCGGCGCCGTTCGCGAGCTGACGCGCGCGCTTGGTCGCCATCAGCACCAGTTCAAAGCGGTTGTCGACCACTTCCAGGCAATCTTCTACGGTGATACGTGCCATAAAACCCTCGGGGGAAACGAAAATCGAGCCGTCGCCGTCGATCGACGGTGTCGACTATAGCGGAACATCATCACCGCGGTGTCGCTGGTCGCGCAGCGGCGGAGTCGGCGGCGCAACGCGCCTCCTTCGCGGAGGGCGCAGCCGGACGCGGCAATTAAGGAAGTTATACGAATGCTATTGTAGCTTCTGCGCATGTTGCAGTGCAAACATCAAGCCTTTCCGGAGCTTGCGAACTGAACTGTCACTGTACGTGACGGCCTTGAGACGATGCGTGCGCGTCCCAACATGCGTACAGTTAACACTGCTCGCAACAGGCGACGAACCCCGTCGCAGTCGCGCCCACCCCATCGACCGGCCCCCCGTCGTCGGGTTGGGAATCGCGGAGCAGAACCCAGCGCGAACCGGTCTGGCGAGAAGCAATACCCAGCGCCGGGCGATGCGTCGGAGTTCAGCGACACGGAACGTTGTACAGATTGTCCCAGGAAACCGATGCACCTTTCGCCGAAGTCTCCATTTCGCCTCGTCATAGCCATCGCCGCCGCGCTCGTCGCCGGCTGTGCGACGACGCCACAGGCGCCGCGGCGCGATGATCCGTACGAAGCGTTCAACCGCAAGATGTACGCGTTCAACGACTTCGCCGACCGTGTGGCGATCCGGCCCGTGGCTGTCGGCTACCGCAAGGTCACAAACGAGACGACGCGACGCCTCCTCAGCAACTTCTACAGCAACGTCGAGACGCCGGTCTCGATCATCAACGACCTGCTCCAGGCCAACCCCAAGTACGCGTTCACGAACGCGAGCCGCATGCTGATCAACACGACGATCGGCATTCTCGGCCTGTTCGATCCCGCGAGCGAGATGGGCATCGACGCGCACGACACCGATTTCGGCGTCACGCTCGCCAAATGGGGGTTCCCGGAAGGTCCCTACCTCGTCATACCGCTGTTGGGCTCGTCGACCGGCCGCGACCTCATCGCATTCCCGATCGACAACCTGACGTTCGACCCGCTGCACTGGTATTCGTCGAGCCACGATTTCCGCTACAACGCGCAGTACCTGCCGACCACCGTCTATCTCGTCACCCTGCGCTCGAGCGCCATCGATGCCGAAGGCCTGCTCGAGGGCGTCTACGATCCGTACGTGTTCTTCCGCGACGCCTACCGCCAGCGTCGGCTCTATCGGATCTATGACGGCAATCCGCCGATCGAAGCGATCCAGGCGTTGCAGGGCGTCGACGACATCGACATCGACCAGCTGCTCAAGGAGCAGGAAAAGGTCGAGGAAAAACCGCAGCCGCAGCAGCCTGGGGCTCAGCCGCAACCGCAACCGCAACCGCAGAAGAACTGAGCGCAAAGGCGCTTCTCAGGAAGCGTTTCGGCAGGACGACTCGTCGTAGAAGGCTGCTGCCAGAGCAGTTGCGGCGAGCCCCGAATGGCTGAACGGGCGATCGGCTGGCCTTTGACTCGCCGATCCCGATCCTCCTGCGCGCCGCACGAGGCGTGCCCCCATCGTCAGCCGGACGCGCCGAACAGAACAGCATCCAAATCGGACAGCCGCGCGAGATTGTGCAGGCCCGCCGGCGCATTGAGATAGCGCAGCGAACCACCGCGAGCGCGTGCGCGCGCGGCCCAGGCGATCAGCACGGACAGCGTCGCGGAATCGGCGTTGACCACGCGCGAGAGGTCCACGTCGACCGGACCGCGCGCGTCGGGCAGGCGCGCAAGCGTCTGCGTCGCGTTCGCGAACGTGATCGCTCCGCTGGCATGCAGACGATTGTCATCGGCCGTGGCGATGTGGAACGCGCCCGCTGCCGTGCGCGGCTGCGGGCCCGAAGCGGGCCCGCTCGAGATTGACGCCTTCGTGTTCGCAGTAGACATGCGCTAGTGCTTCGACTACTTCTTCACGCCTTCGGCATCCATCGTCTCGAGCGCCTTCGCGCCCTGCGTCTCGAGGCGCGTCGTCAGCGCATCGAGGCTCGACTTCTGGATCTCCGCCGCGACCTGGTTGCGGTAGTTCGTGACATAGGAAATGCCTTCGATGATCACGTCGTAGGCCTTCCAGTCGCCGGCAGAAGTCTTGCGGAATGCGTAGTCGACCGGCACGAGCTTGCCATCGTCGAGCACGACCTGCGTGCGCACGAGCGTGCGCTTGTCGTTGAGTTCGCCCTGCATCGGCAGCACGCGCACACGCCCTTCGGTGTACTTGAGCAGGCCTTCGGCGTAGCGGTGGGTGATCGAGTTGTACATCGCGTGGGCGAAGCGCGCGCGCTGTTCGGGCGTCGCCGTGCGCGCGTTCTGGCCGAGCACGAGGATCGACGCGTAGTCGATGTCGAAGTGCGGCAGCACGATGCTGTCTATCACCTTGAGCAGCGACTCGCGATCCTTCGACAGTTCGCCGCGACGCGCCTCCATCGTCTTGCCGAGATCGTCGACGAGTCCCTGCACGACCTGATTCGGCGGCGGGGCCTCGGCGAGTGCCGGCGCAGACAACGACAGCGCAAGCACGCAAAGCAGGGAATGGAAAATGCGCATGATGAATACCTTCTGACGTGCTGTAGGCGGGGCGGCGGGAGTCACGAGCCGGCGGGCTTCGTCGCAGCGGGCTTCGCGTCGGGCTTCGGCGTGGCAGGTTTCGCGTCGGACGGCGTCGCGGCCTTCGGCTCGACGGGCTGGTCGGTTTTCGCGGCCGGCTTGTCGCCGGGCTTGCCGCTGTCGCCATTGCCGACGAGATACTTGCCGATCAACTCCTCCAGCTGCATCGAACTCTGCGTCAACACGACTTCGTCGCCATTCTTGAACATCTCCGGGGACCCTCCCGGCTGCAGCGAAACATACTGGTCGCCCAATAAACCGCTGGTGAATACCGCGGCGGCAGAGTCGTCCGGAATCTGGTTGAAGCGCTGGTCGACCGAGAGCGTCACGAGCGCGTCGAGGCGGTCCGGTTCGAGCTGGATCGCGCTGACCGAGCCGACGCGCACGCCCGCGATTTTCACCGGCGCGCGCAGCTTCAGCTGGCCGACGTTGGTGAAGCGCGCCTTGAGCGTGTAGCTCGCGGCCTGCTGGTAGTTGGCGATCGAGGTCGTCTGCGTCGCGAGATAGGCGAGCGCGCCGAAGCCGAGCAGGATGAATAGCCCGGTACCGATCTGGAAGGATTGTCGTTGTGCCATCTGTCTATCCTTGCGTCACCACGCGGTGATCACATCAAAAATGCCGTCATTACGAAATCGAGCGCCAGCGTGGCGATCGAGGAAAACACGACCGTGCGCGTCGTCGCGTAGGCCACGCCTTCGCTCGTCGGCGCAGTCGTGTAGCCCTGGAAAGTAGCGATCAGAGCGCAGACCGCGCCGAACGCGGCGCTCTTCCACACGCCGTTGATCACGTCTTTCCACACATCGATATTGGAGGTCATGTTCGACCAGAACGTGCCGTTGTCCATGCCGAGCCAGGTGACGCAGACGCCGTGGGCGCCGAGTATCGCCATCGCGTTGAACAGGCAGGCGAGCAGCGGCATCGCGACGATGCCGGCGAGGAAGCGCGGCGCGACGACGTACGCGCGCGGATCGACCGCCATCATCTCCATCGCATCGAGCTGGTCGGTTGCGCGCATGAGGCCGATCTCGGCCGTGATCGACGTGCCCGCGCGGCCCGCGAACAGCAGCGCGGTGACGACCGGACCGAGCTCGCGATAGAGCGCGAACGCGACCACCGTGCCGCTCGCCGCCGTGGCGCCGAAACGCGAAAGCACGTCGTACAGCTGCAGGCCGAGCACCATGCCGACGAACAAACCGCAGGTCATGATGATCGTGAGGCTCATCGCGCCGACGAACCAGATCTGGCGGATCGTCTCGCGGAAATGCTTGAGGCTGCGCGGCACCGCGCCGAGAATCTGGAACAGGAAGATGCCGCACGCGCCGATCTGGGCGATGCCTTCGGTGAAGCGCAGGCCGCGGCGTCCCAGCGCGTTCATGCCTGGGACCCCGCGTGACGCGTCGTGGAGGCGTCACTGAGCCCGAGCTGCTGCGCGTAGTCGACGGCCGGGTAATGGAACGGCACGGGCCCGTCGACCTCGCCCGTGAAGAACTGCTTCGTCCACGGCGTGTCGCCGCGCGCGAGTTCTTCGGGCGAGCCCTGCGCCGCGATCTTGCCGGCCGCGAGCAGATGGATGCGGTCCGCGATCTGGCGCACCGCCGCGAGTTCGTGCGCAACGAGGATGCTCGTGATGCCGAGCGTCTCGTTGAGCGTGCGAATCAGCTTCAGGATCTGGTTGAGCGCGATCGGGTCGAGGCCGACGAAAGGCTCGTCGTAGATGATCAGCATCGGATCGCGCACGATCGCCCGCGCGAGCGCGACGCGGCGCATCATGCCGCCCGACAATTCGCCGGGCATGAGGTCGGCCGCGCCGCGCAGACCGACGGCCTGCAGCTTCGTCAGCACGAGGTTACGCACCAGTTCCTCGGACAGGCGCAGGTGCTGGCGCAGCGGGAACGCGACGTTCTCGAACACCGAGTAGTCGGTCAGCAACGCCGAATTCTGGAACAGGTAGCCGATCTTCTCGCGCAGGGCGAACAGCTCGTTGCGGCCGAGGCGGACGACCTCCTTGCCGTCGACGCGGATCTCGCCGGCGTCGGGCGCGAGCTGGCCCGTGATGTGCCGCATCAGGGTCGTCTTGCCGGTGCCGCTGGGACCCATGATGGCCGTGATGCTGCCGCGCGCGATGTCGAGGTCGAGGCCGTCGAAGATCGTCTTGCCGTTGAGCACGGTGCGCAATCCGCGAATGCTGATCAGCGGATCCGTAGGGTTCTTTTCAGGCTCGACAACAGGTGGCGCGGTGTTCATGCATCACGCGGAATACGGCGGGGCCGGCGGGAGCGCTACCTTAGCGCATGCGCGGCGCAGCAGATAGCCATGCACCGAAGCGATTAAGCGCAGCGTCAGCGAGCCCTAATCGCCTTCCTGCTTGAGGAGATCGGAGAGCAGGGCCGCGTAGCGCTCGCGCTGCTGCGTCGCGCGCAGCTGACGGCTCGTGACGATCGCGCGCAAGTCGTTCAGCGCCTGGGCGAAGTCGTCGTTGACGACGAGGTAGTCGAATTCGGCGGCGTGGGCGATGTCGTCGCGCGAATCGGCCAGGCGCCGCTGGATGACGGCCTCGGCATCGGCGCCGCGCGATCGCAGCCGCCGCTCGAGCTCGGCGCGCGACGGCGGCAGGATGAAGATGCTCACGGTATCGGCCATCTGCGCCCGCACCTGGCGTGCGCCCTGCCAGTCGATCTCGAGCAGGACGTCCTTGCCCTGCAACAGCGTGCGTTCGACGGCGGTCCGCGCCGTGCCCTTGAGGTCGCCGTGGACGACGGCGTGCTCGAAGAACTCGCCGCGCTTCACCATCTCCTCGAAGATCGCACGCGAGACGAAGTGGTAGTGGACGCCGTCCGCTTCGTTAGGCCGCGGCGGCCGCGACGTGTACGACACCGACAGCAAGATGCCGGACTCGCGCTCGAGTAATGCGCGGGTAAGGCTGGTCTTGCCGGCCCCCGAAGGCGCCGCGACGATGTAGAGCGTACCGGGCATGTATACTATTCTACATTCTGGACTTGTTCGCGCATCTGTTCGATCAGCACCTTCAGATCGATCGCCGCCTGCGTGGTGCGCTGGTCGACCGACTTCGAACCCAAGGTGTTCGCCTCGCGATTGAATTCCTGCATGAGGAAGTCGAGGCGTCGACCCGCGGGTTCGGGCTGCGCGAGGATGCGCCGCGCCTCGGCGATGTGCGCCGAAAGGCGGTCGAGTTCCTCGTCGACGTCGATGCGCGACAGTTGCAGCACGAGTTCCTGCTCGAGCCGGCCCGAGTCGGTGCGCAACGCCTCGGTGCCCTGGGCGAATTCGGCGAGGCGCGATTCTAGCCGCGTGCGCAGCGCGATGCGGATTTCCGGCAGCCAGGCGCGCACGTCGGCGACGATGCGCGCGACCTGGTCGAGGCGTTCGCGCAGGAATCCGCCGAGCCGTTCCCCTTCGCGCTGGCGCGTCGCGACCATGTCGGCGAGCGCACGCTCGAGCAGATCCAGCGCGGCCTGGCGCAAGCCTTCCTGATCGACCTCTTCGCGCAGCACGACGCCGGGCCAGTCGAGCACGCGCGTCGCGTCGGTGGCGAGACCCGGGAAGCGCTTGCCGATCTGCGCGATGGCAGCCTCGAGCCGCTCGAGCACGGGCTCGTTGAGGCGGATCTCGGCGACGGCGGCATCGCTCGCGCGGAAACGCAGGTTCGCATCGACCTTGCCGCGCGTGAGGCGCGCGGCAACGCGCTCGCGCAGCGCGGGTTCGATCGCGCGCAGTTCATCCGGCAGGCGCGGGCTCAGTTCGAGATAGCGGTGATTGACCGAGCGCAACTCGAAGCTCAGCGCACCCCAATGCGTGTCGGCATCGGCGCTGGCGAAGGCGGTCATGCTGCGAATCATGGGCAACGAATCATGGGCAAGCGTAGGCCGTTACGGGCGGGCAGTATGCCATTGTGCGCCTTGCCGGCGCGAGAACGGGCCCGCGGAATCGTTCATGGCCAGCCGGCAAAACACTGTCCATGAGGACATCGGACGTCGCCTGCGCGTTGCCCGCACGCAGTCGCGGCCTCGCCGCGTCGCCACACGATTCACGTGCCGTGAACGCGGCCCTGTTAGAATTCCGCCCCGCTTTTCGCCAAGACAGACATGACCCAGCTCGCCCGCCCTTCCGGCCGATCCGCAGACCAGATGCGCCCGGTCCTCATCGAGCGCCGCTTCACGCGCTACGCCGAAGGCTCCGTGCTCATCGCATTCGGCGACACGCGCGTGCTCTGCACCGCGAGCGTCGAAGAAAAAGTGCCGCCGTTCCTGCGCGGCAAGGGCGAAGGCTGGGTGACGGCCGAGTACGGCATGCTGCCGCGCGCGACGAAGGAGCGCACGCAGCGCGAGGCGGCACGCGGCGGCCAGGGTGGACGCACGATGGAAATCCAGCGCCTGATCGGCCGTTCGCTGCGCGCCTGTGTCGACCGTACTGCGTTGGGCGAACGCACGATCACGCTCGATTGCGACGTGCTGCAGGCCGACGGCGGCACACGCACGGCCGCGATCACGGGCGCGTACGTGGCGCTCGTCGATGCGGTCGGCACGCTGTTGCAGCGCGGCGCGCTGAAGAAGACGCCGATCCTCGGCGCGGTCGCCGCCGTTTCGGTCGGTGTGTATCGCGGCACGCCCGTGCTCGACCTCGACTATCCCGAGGATTCCGCCTGCGACACCGACCTCAACGTCGTCATGAACGACGGTGGTGGCTTCATCGAACTGCAGGGAACGGCGGAGGGCCATGCGTTCCGCCGCGACGAACTCGACCAGTTGCTCGCTCTCGCGCAGAAAGGCATCGGCGAGCTGCTCGTGAAACAGCGCGAGGCGCTGGGCTGAAGCGCGACGGCGCGCAGCAAGGCGGCAACCGAACATGCGGCGCATCGTCCTCGCGAGCAGCAATCCCGGCAAACTCAAGGAAATCCGCGCGGTCCTCGCCGACGCGGATGTCGAACTGATCGCGCAGAGCGAGCTCGGCATCGCGGATGCCGACGAGACCGGACTCACGTTCGTCGAGAACGCGCTGCTCAAGGCACGCCACGCCGCTCGCGCGTCGGGCCTGCCGGCACTCGGCGACGATTCCGGCATCTGTGTCGACATGCTCGATGGCGCACCGGGTCTGTACTCGGCGCGCTACGCGGGCGAACACGGCAACGCGGATGCGAACATCGACAAACTCCTCGTGGCGCTGCGCGGCATCCCGACCGAACGCCGCGGCGCGCATTTCCACTGCACGCTCGCGCTGCTCTCACGCGCCGACGACCCGGCACCACTGATCGCCGAAGGCCTGTGGCGCGGCCGCATCCTCGAGGCGCGTGAGGGCTGCAACGGCTTCGGCTACGACCCGGTCTTCTTCGATCCGCTGCACGGCCCGGCCGGGCTGCTCGAGCCGGCGGCGAGAAATCGCATCAGCCATCGCGGTCTCGCGCTCGCGCGCCTGCGCGAGCTCATCTCGCTGCGATGAGCCTCGCCCCGGACGCGCGCATGCGTGCAAGTTCGCTCAACCACGCGAAGCGCGCGCGTGCGGCCGGCGGGTGCCTTCCGCGCGGCCGGAGCACTGCGCCTGCAAGCGGGTGCAGGGAAGTCGCATGAGCGTGACGCTGCCGCCGCTGTCGCTGTACGTGCACATCCCTTGGTGCGTGCGCAAATGCCCGTACTGCGATTTCAACTCGCATAACGCGCCGAGCGCATTACCGCAGGACGAATACATCGACGCGCTGCTCGCGGACCTCGACCAGGACCTCGCCGATTGCGATCTGGCCGACGGGAATGCGCCGATCGGGCGGCGCCCGCTACAGAGCATCTTCTTCGGCGGCGGCACGCCGAGCCTGTTCGCGCCAGAGCGCATCGCCCGCCTGCTCGAGGGCGTCGCCGCGCGCATCGCGTTCGCGCCCGACATCGAGATCACGCTCGAGACCAATCCCGGCACGATCGAGCACGGCAGTTTCGCGGGCTACCTGCGCGCGGGCGTCAACCGCATCAGCTTCGGCGTGCAGAGTTTCGACGACGACGCGCTGAAACGCATCGGCCGCATCCACGATTCGACCCAGGCCGAGCGCGCGATCAAGCAGGCGCAGGACGACGGCATCGACAACATCAATCTCGATCTGATGTACGCGCTGCCGTCGCAGACGCTGGCGCGGGCTCTCGCGGATGTGGAAAAGGCAACAATGTTGCAAACGCCGCATCTGTCGCATTACCAGCTGACGCTCGAGCCGAATACGCAGTTCGCCGCGAACCCGCCGCCGCTGCCCGACGACGACAGCGCGTGGGACATGCAGGAAGCCTGTCAGGCCGCGCTGGCTGCCGCCGGCTTCGCGCAGTACGAGGTATCGGCCTACGCGCGGCCCGGCCGCGAGTGCCGACACAACCTCAACTATTGGCGCTTCGGCGACTACCTCGGCATCGGTGCGGGCGCGCACGCAAAACACTCGCGCGCGGCGGCTGACGATTCGGGCAGCGACACGAACAGCGGCGCGCTCGAAGTGAAGCGGCGCTGGAAAGTGCGTTCGCCACGCGGTTACCTCGAACACGCACGCGGCGCGCGGCGCATCGGCGGCGATGAGGTCGTCGCGACGGAACAGCTGCCTTTTGAATTCATGCTCAACGCGCTGCGCCTCGATCAGGGTTTCGCGCTCGCGGAATTCGAAGTCGCGACAGGCCTCGCGTGCACGGCCATCTCCGCGAGACTCGACGAAGCGTGCGCGCGTGGCTGGCTCGCCGTCGCGGACGAGCGCGTGCGCGCCACCGAGACGGGCCGACGCTTCCTCAACGACGTGATTGGCTCGTTCCTTCCCGACAAGCCCGCAGCCGCGTCGCGCCCGCACGGCGGGCCGCCGCATGATTGATTCCCGCCTGATTCACCCCTCCCATGATCTACTGCGGCGATGATTGAAGCGGTCACGATTCACTGCCCGTATTGCGGGGAAGGCTACGAGACGACGGTCGATCTCTCGGCAGGCTCGCAGAGCTACATCGAGGACTGCGCCGTCTGCTGCCGCCCGATCGAGATCGTGCTGCGCGTCGGCGAAGACGGCGAACTCCTCGACCTCTCTACGCGCACGGATCGCGACTGAAACTGTCGAAAGTCGCGTCGCTGCAACGCATCCTCGCAGCGCCCGGAACGACCGCCCGCCAGCACGATGCATCGGCGGCCACCGACTCGTTCGGCCACGTCGCGCCGGCTCGATGCGCATTTCGATACTGCTCGACCTCCCTCGATTCACTTGCGCGCCGCAGCATCCGCCCCTAGACTCCCGCGCCGTGCAGGTGCCCTTGTCCGCGATGCGGCCGAGGGTGAAACGGGAAGCCGGTGAGATGCCTCGTCTTCGAATATTCGGACGGGAATCAATGCCGGCGCTGCCCCCGCAACGGTAAGCGAGTTCGATGACGCACGACCCGTGCGCATCGTTTCCGATCATTGGCCACTGTGCTTCGCGGCACGGGAAGGCGATCGGAAAGGACGTTCCACACGTCGCTCGCAAGCCCGGAGACCGGCCTGCGCACGGCCGTCCGTCATCTTCGACGGCGGCCAAGAGCTCAAGCGTTGCGGCGGGCAACGGAAGGCTGCCGTCCGCCTTCGCGCCGCCGGCATCTTCCGAAACCACCCAGGCTTGTCATTTCCGCGGGTGTGCGTTTCGGAGATCCCAGATGTTGAAAAAGTCGGTGTCGAACAAGTTGGTTTTGTCCCTGGCCATTGTCTGCGCGCTCGCCGCGCCGTTTGCCGCGGCGGAAGACGTCGCGCTGCAACCCACCGTCGAGGTCACCGCGCGACGCGTGGCGGAAACGGTCGACGCGAGCCTCGCGGACGTGAGCATCATCACGCGCCACGACATCGATGCGAGCAATGCGCCCGATCTGATCGATCTGCTGCGTTTGCAGGCCGGCGTCGATCTCTATCGCACGGGCGGCGCGGGCGAGCAGACGAGCCTCTTCCTGCGCGGCACGAATACGAATCACGTGCTCGTGCTGATCGACGGCGTGCGCGTCGCCTCGGCGAACACGGGCGCATTCGCGTTCGAGAACCTGCCGCTCGACGCAGTCGAACGCATCGAGATCGTGCGTGGCCCGCGTGCGAGCTATTGGGGCTCCGACGCGATCGGCGGCGTGATCCAGGTGTTCACACGCAAGCTCGACGGCGCCCACGTGGCGGCGAGCTATGGCAGCTATAGCAGCGCCGACGGCAGCGTCGGGTTCGGCGCACGCAACGAAAACGGCGGTTTCAGCGTGCAGATCGGTGCGCGCCACGTCGGCGGCTTCTCCGCCACGAACCAGGGCATCTGCAACGGCCCGAACGATCCGTATTGCATCTACAACCCCGACGACAACGGCATGCAGAACCACAACGTCGTCGCGCAGGGCGATTACAGGCTCGGCACGCAGACGCTCTCCGCGACCGTGTTCCGCAGCATCGGCACGCAGAACTTCGACAACGGCAGTGCCGGCGACGGCATTTCGCATACGCTCGATCAGGCGATCGGCGTCAACCTCGAAGGTGCGATCTCGTCGACGTGGTCGCAGCGCCTCTCCGTCGGCACCTCGCGCGAAGACATCTCGACGCCCGCATTTCTCGACGCGTTTCACTCGACGCGCGAACAGCTGTCATGGACCAACGACTTCACCTTGAGCGAGCGACAGCACCTCGTCGCGGGCGCCGATTTCAATCATGACCGCGGCGCGAGTCTCGATTTTTCGGGTTTCGGTGCGCCCTACGACGTCTCGCGCAACAACACGGGCGTGTTTGCCGGCTGGCGCGCGCAGGAAGGCGCGCTCGACGGAGAACTGTCCGGGCGCTACGACGACAACAGCCAGTTCGGCGGCGCGTTCTCGGGCTCGCTCGCGGGCGGCTACCGCTTCAACGACGCCGTGCGTCTCACCGCGAGCTACGGCACCGCGTTCCGCGCGCCGAACTCGAACGAGTTGTATTCCCCGGGCTACGGCGGCTACTACGCCGGCAATCCGCTGCTCGATCCGGAACGTTCGCGCTCGGCCGAGATCGGCCTAGACTGGCAGCTCGACAGTCGCAACCGTCTCGAGGCACACGCGTTCAGCACGCGCGTGCATGACCTCATCGATTTCTCGGGCGGCGACAAGTTCCAGGCGATCAATATCGATCACGCGGCGATCGACGGTCTCGAGCTGACCCATTCGTGGCACAGCGAAGCCGCGACCTGGACGAACGCCCTGACCGTACAGGACCCACGCAACGAGGATACCGACGCGCAGCTCGTGCGTCGCCCGAAGGACAAGTTCTCGAGCCTGCTCGAGGCACCCTTCGGCGACGCGGCGAGTGCCGGTGTCGAATTCGCCTGGAGCGGCAAGCGCTACGACGTCGGCGGCCTCACGCTGGGCTCTTACGCGCTGGTCAATCTGCGGGCCAACTACGTCATCAACCCTTCCTGGCGCATCGGCGCACGCCTCGAGAATTTGTTCGACCGCGACTATGAACTCGTGCACGGTTACAACACGCCGGGACGGTCGGGTTACCTCACGGTGACGTTCGAACCCCACCGCTGACCCGAGGCCGATCCCCCGCGAGCGGGTTTGCCCCCCGCAATCGGCCCGTATGGGCATGGACTTGCTTGGACAAACCTCAGTATGATCGAGGCTAGATCGGCAACAGCCCGCTTTTGCCAACGCCCGTCGGGGGACGGGGCGAACAGATTCGTCGACTGCGCCTGATCCGCGTTATTGCACTGGCCCAGCCTGTGCAAGAGGCATTCGCATACGAATCACGAGGGGCATTGCAGCATGAGCCAGCTCTTGCCAGGAGCCGGTCGGGGAACCAGCACCAGCACGGAATCGCCTGTCCTGCTCCGGCTCGCTTCACGCACCGACCTGCCGCAAAGGTCGCGTAACCTGCTGGCCGCGACATTCGAACTTGCACGCAAAGCGTCGACCGAGACACTGCGCAACGCACTGGCGGAGTTCGAAAAACACCTGTTCAAGCTCTGCGAGACGTCGCGCAGCGACACGCAGCAGCAGAACTACATGCAGAGCACCCAGGAACTGATCGCGAAGCGCGGGCAGATCGAGGCCACGTTCCTCGAGAACATCGAGGACTGGTTCGCTCGCCTCGACCGACCCGTGAAGATCGAGAAGCCGCAGCAGGTGACGACGAGCTCGCGTGAGTCGCTGTCGCTCATGGGCACGGACGACCTGGAAGAGTCGCTTGCCGTGCAGGAGTTCGTCGTACGCAACGAGGTGCGTCACAGCCAGGCGCTCTACGAACTCGGGCACCGCTTTGCCGTGCTCGCGGCGGCGCCGGCACTCGAGGCGCAGAGCGTGCCTGTGGGCCCAACCTGCCTCGGCGTCGCGCTGCGTCGCGCTGCAGAAGTCGCGCGCATCCCGAGCGATCATCGCGTGTTGTTCTATCGGATTTTCGATCGCTTCGCGCTGAAAGACCTCGTCGCCCTCTACGACGGACTCAACGCCTATTTCGTCGAGCAGCGCATCCTGAAATACCTGCGCGCACCGGTCGTGCGCGTCAAGAAGCACGCCTCCGCGTCCGGCCAGGTCGATGGCGGTCCTGCTGGCGAGTCCTCGGCAGAAGGACAGGCGCAAGGCGCGGCGACGCAGGACGGCAAGAATGGGCGCGAAGCACAGCGGCCGGTTGCCTACACGCCGTCGCCCGCGGACGAACGCGATCTCGAGCTGTTCTCGACCCTGCGCGAGCTGCTCGCAGGCAGCCGCGGCAGCCATGCCGTGGCTTCCGCCTTTTCACCCGAGGATTTCACGCCAAGCGAAGACGTGCAAGGCGTGCTGGGCGCGCTGCAGAACCGTCCTAGCGCCATCTTCCAGCCCGGCGGTCGCGAATTGCGCTCGGTCGCGCATCTGAAGCAGGAGCTACTGCAGCAACTGCGCGAACTGTCGCCACCGGGCACCGCCCCGCACCTGAGCCCCGAGGATTCCGACACGATCGACCTCGTCGGCATGCTGTTCGACAACATGGCGGGCAGCCTGCGCGGGGACGCCAATACCAAACGGCTGCTGCCGCGCCTGCAGGTGCCGTTGCTGCGCGTCGCACTGCGCGACAAGACCTTCTTCACGCGCAAGTCGCATCCGGCGCGGCAGCTGCTCAACTCGATCGCCGAGACGGGCGAGCGCTGGATGGACGGCACCGATGCCGCCGCCGATCAGGACCTGTTCGGCAAGCTGCAATTGCTGCTCGATCGCCTCGGCGCCGAATTCGACGGCGACGTCACGGTCATCGAAGACCTGCTCGGCGATCTCTCGCAACACGTGCAGACGCTGACGCGCAAGGCCGAAGTGACCGAGCGGCGCCAGGTCGACGCGGCGATCGGCCGGGAGAAGCTCGCGCTCGCGCGTGAGACCGCCGCGCAGGCGGTCAGCGACCGCATCGCGGCGAAGACGCCGGGCCCGTTCGTGCGCACCGTGCTCGAGCAGGCATGGGCCGACGTGCTCGCACTGACGCTGCTGCGCCAAGGCGAAACGAGCGATTCGTACCGCAAGCGCATCGAGATCGCCGATCGACTGATCGACTCGAGCACGCCCGCAACGGCCGACAAGCCGGCGACCGCGCCGCCCGAGGAGCTGCGCGAAGAGATCGAGACCGGCCTCAGCCAGATTGGCTATCACCAGGAAGACATACGCGCAGTCGTCAATCGCCTGCTCGTGCCAGACAGCGCGGCGAACGACGATGCGCCGCTGTCCCGCACCGAGCTCGCGAGCAAGCTTGCGAGCAAACCACGCCTCGGCGACGACCCGGGCAACGCCAGGCCGATGGAGACGGCGGCGAAGCGCCGCGTCGCGCTGCAGCTCAGCCCCGAAGAACAGGACATGTTGAAGACGCTGACCGAGCTGCCATTCGGCACCTGGTTCGACTTCATCATCAATCAGCAAGGCGATCGCGTCAGCAAGAAGCTGGCCTGGTATTCGAAGCTGACTGGCCACTGCATGTTCGTCAATCAGCGCGGCGCACGCGTGGCCGAGACGACGCTCGAAGAACTCGCGCGCGACATGGTACGCGGCCAGGTATTCCTGCAGCACGCGAATCAGGACACCCTCGTCGATCGCGCATGGAGCGCCATCATGTCATCGCTCAAGCGTCTCGGATCGATTGCGGGCGCATTCGCGCCGCCACCGGCGGAGGCACTGTAAATGGTCGAACACCGTCACAACTTGCGCAAACCGCCTGATCGCCCGATCGACGTACTCGACGTGATCACGGGCCGCCCGATCGGTCGCGTCGGCAATCTTTCCGTCGACGGCATGTTGCTGATCACGCAGCGCGCATTGCCGGTGAATGCGCTCTACCAGTTCAGCTTCAACCTGCCGTCGGCCAACGGCTCGGGCTCGAAGCCGATCGAGATCGGCGTCAACGAACAGTGGGGCGAACGCGCTGCGGCGCCCGGACAGTTCTGGACCGGATTCCACATCATCGACATCAGCCCCGAAGATCAGGACCGGCTCACCGCCTGGGTCACCTCGGATCGCAGATAGAGACGACGACGCGCTCAACAGTGCCGCGCGTTTGCGGCACAATGTGGGCGCCTTCTCTTCGAGAGTGTCGTCATGTCGGACCTCCTGGCCAAGCTCTATCCCGACCATCTCGCGACGCTGAAGCGACGCACCGAAACGGCCCTCGCACGCGGCGGCTTCGATCATCTCGTCGTCGCCGCGGGCACGCCGCGCTACCAGTTTCTCGACGACCGTCCGTATCCGTTCGCGGTCAATCCGCACTTCAAGCACTGGCTGCCAGTGACCAAGGCGCCAGGCTCGTGGCTCGTTTTCTCGCCGGGCAAGAAGCCGAAGCTCGTCTATCTGCAACCGCACGACTACTGGCACGTCGTGCCCGATGCACCGGCCGGCTACTGGGTGGAGCATTTCGACATCGCGATCATTCGCACGGCGGAGGAAGCGGGGGCGCACCTCCCCGCCGACCTCGGGCGCTGCGCGATTGTCGGCGAGGACAACGCGGCGATTGCGGGTGCCACGCCGAACAATCCCGACGCAGTGATCAATTACCTGCACTACCACCGCGCATACAAGACGGACTACGAGCTCGCGATGATGCGCGTCGCCTCGCGCCTCGGCGCACGCGCGCACCGCGCGGCCGAAGCGGCCTTTCGCGCAGGCGCGTCCGAATACGACATCAACACGGCCTACCTCAATTCGGTGCATGAGACCGAAAACGAGCTGCCGTACTCGAACATCATCGCGCTCAACCAACACGGCGCCGTGCTGCATTACACCGATCTCAACCGCGCGCCGCCGGCGCACAGCGAATCGTTCTTGATTGACGCTGGCGCAAGTTTCCACGGCTACGCTGCCGACATCACGCGCACGTACGCCGCGAAACAGGCGCCGGAATTCGCCGCGTTGGTCGACGCGGTCGATCACGCGCAGAAGGGCTTTGTGGAAAAAGTGCAAAATGGCACGAGCTACCCGGAGCTCCACGCCCATTCTCATCACATGCTCGCGGGAATTCTCAAAGACCAGGGCTTCATCCGCATGAGCGCCGAGGCTGCCGTCGCGTCGGGCGTGTCGAGCGTCTTCTTCCCGCACGGGCTCGGCCATCTGATCGGCCTGCAGGTGCATGACGTCGCCGGTTTCCAGGCCGACGACACCGGCGGCACGATACCGCGGCCGCCCGGCCATCCCTATCTGCGCCTCACGCGCAAGATCGAACCGCGCATGGCGATGACGATCGAACCGGGTATCTACTTCATCGACATACTGCTCGCCGAGCTCAAGGCGAAGCCGGAGGCGAAGGACGTCGACTGGGACCGCGTCGACCGCTTCCGTCGCTACGGCGGCGTGCGCATCGAGGACGACGTCGTCTGCACCGACGGCACGCCGGAAAACCTCACGCGCGACGCATTCGCCGGCCTGGCCTGATATGTCGCGCTGCGGCAATTCGCCGCTGCGCGATGCCGGCAGAGCGCGTGCTAGTATTCCCTCAACGCAACGAGGGACGACCACGATGCGCGTTGCCGTCAGCAAGCATTCCTGGTTCCGCACGCCGGCCGGCCGACTGTACTACCGGCACTTCGGCACGCTACTCGCAGCCAAGCTCGCGCTGCTGCTGATCCTCTACTTCGTCTTCATCGCGCCGCAGCCGAGAGCGGACACCTCTCCCGCCGCGGTGTTCTCCGCACTTGTCGCCCAAGATGGCGCCGTACGAAAGGCCGACCCATGATGATCGACCAGGAACTCGTCACGCTCTCGCGACTGCAGTTCGCGCTCACCGCGCTCTATCACTTCCTGTTCGTACCGCTGACGCTGGGACTGTCGTGGCTGCTCGCGATCATGGAAGCGGTCTACGTCATGTCCGGACGCGAGATCTGGAAACGCATGACGCAGTTCTGGGGCCTGCTGTTCGGCATCAACTTCGCGATGGGCGTCGCCACGGGCGTGACGATGGAGTTCCAGTTCGGCACGAACTGGGCGTATTACGCGCACTACGTCGGCGATGTCTTCGGTACGCCGCTCGCGATCGAGGGCGCGATGGCGTTCTTCCTCGAGGCGACGTTCATCGGCCTGTTCTTCTTCGGCTGGGACCGACTCGGCCGCGTCGCCCACCTCATCGTCACGTTCCTGCTCGCGCTCGGCACGAACCTGTCGGCGCTGTGGATCCTGATCGCGAACGGCTGGATGCAGAATCCGGTCGGCGCCGAATTCAACCTAGACACGATGCGCATGGAAGTCTCGTCGTTCTCGGCCGTCCTGTTCAATCCCGTCGCGCAGTCGAAATTCGTGCACACGGTGAGCGCGGGCTACGTGCTCGGCTCGATGTTCGTGCTGTCGATCAGCGCCTGGTACCTGCTGCGTGGCCGCAACATCGACCTCGCCAAGCGTTCGATGACGGTCGCCGCGAGCTTCGGCCTCGCCTCGGCGCTCAGCGTCGTCGTGCTCGGCGACGAATCCGGCTACACGGTTTCCGAAAACCAGAAGATGAAGCTCGCCGCGATCGAGGCGATGTGGGAGACCGAGCCCGCGCCCGCGCCGTTCACCGCGTTCGGCTTTCCCGATCTCGCGGAACGCAAGACGCATTTCGCGGTGCGCATCCCGTGGGTCATGGGCATCATCGGCACGCGCTCGCTCGACGGCGTTCTGCCCGGCATCAACGAGCTCGTCGAGGAAGCCGAGCAACGCATCGAGAAGGGTCGCGTCGCTTACGCCGCGATGCTCAAGCTTCGCGAGAACCGCGATGATGCGGCCGCGCGCGCCGCATTCGACGCGAACAAGGCCGACCTCGGCTATGCACTGCTGTTGCGCAACGTCGTCGCCGACCCGGCGCTGGCGAGCCATGCGGACGTGCAGAAGGCGGCGGTGAGCACGATCCCGAACGTGCCGGTGCTGTTCTGGTCGTTCCGCCTGATGGTCGGTTGCGGCTTGTACTTCATCGCGCTGTTCGCCTATTCGTTCTGGCTTGCGAGCCGGCGCGAACTCGACACGAAACGCTGGTACCTGAAACTCGCGCTGTGGAGCCTGCCGCTGCCGTGGCTCGCCGCCGAACTCGGCTGGATCGTCGCGGAATACGGCCGTCAACCATGGGCGATCGAGGGCGTGCTGCCGACCGCGCTAGGCGTGTCGTCGATCACGAGCGCGCAGGTGCTGTTCTCGCTGTGCGGCTTCGTGATTTTCTACACGTCGCTCGCGGTCATCGACGCGACGCTCATGCTCAAGTACGTGCGACGCGGGCCGGACGGCCTCGGCCTCTGGCGTGACGGACAGGTGCCTGCGACGGGAGCCGCGACATGATCGACTACACGACGTTGCGCGTGATCTGGTGGCTGCTGCTCGGCGTGCTGCTGATCGGCTTCGCGATCATGGACGGCTTCGACTTCGGCATCGCGGCCCTATTGCGCGTGCTCGGCCGTGACGACGACGAGCGCCGCGTGCTGCTCGAGACGGTCGAGCCGGTGTGGGAGGGCAACCAGGTCTGGTTCATTCTCGGCGGCGGCGCCGTGTTCGCCGCGTGGCCCTACGTCTACGCGGTGGCGTTTTCGGGACTGTACATCGCGATGTTTCTGCTGCTCGTCGCGCTGATCGTGCGCCCCGTCGGCTTCAGCTACCGCAACAAGCTCGCGGATCCGCGCTGGCGCAGCGCCTGGGACTGGGCGTTGACGTTCGCGGGATTCGTACCGATGCTGCTGTTCGGCGTGGCGGTCGGCAACCTGTTCCTCGGCCTGCCATTCCGCTTCGACGCAGACATGCGCATGACCTACACCGGCGGCTTCTTCGACCTGCTGCACCCGTTCGCCGTGCTCAGCGGGCTCGTCAGCATCGCGATGCTGACGATGCACGGCGCGAGCTACGCCGCGTTCAAGGCCGACGAATCGCTCGCGGCACGCGCGGGCAACATCGCTCGCTTCGCCGCACTGGCGTTCCTCGCTTTCTATCTCATCGCCGGCGCGTGGCTCGCGTTCGGCATCGCGGGCTTCGTGATCACCTCGCCCGTCACCGGCGAAGGTCCGTCCAACCCGTTGCTCAAGCACGTCGTCGTCCAGGGTCACTGGTTCGCCAGCCTGTCGGCGCATCCCGCATTCTGGCTTGCATCGGCGCTAGCCGTGGGCGCCGCCATCGCGAACTTCGCATTCATGTCCGCGCGGCGCCACTTCGCGGCGTTCCTCGCCAGCGCGCTCGTCTGTGCGGCGACGATACTCTCGGCCGGCTTCGCGCTGTTTCCGTTCCTGCTGCCTTCGAGTCTCGATCCGAACAGCAGCCTGACGATCTGGGACGCATCTTCGAGCAAGACGACGCTCGGCTTGATGTTCATCGCGGTGCTGATTTTCATGCCGCTCGTGATCGGCTACACGGCGTGGGTCTACAGCGTGTTGCGCGGCCGCGTCACGCTCGAGCACATTCGCTCAAGCCATGGAGGCTACTGATGAACGCCTTTCGCTCGCTTCGCCGACTAGGATAAAGCCATGTGGTACTTCACCTGGATTCTCGGCCTCGGCCTCGCCTGCAGCTTCGCGATCCTCAACGCGATGTGGTTCGAACTGCACGCGGATTCGCTCGCGAAACTGCCGCCCGAGAAGGAGCCCGACGTCTTCTGAATTCGTCGCGTGCGTTTCGCGCTGAAGCCCCGACTCGACCCTTGCGCCCCGCTTTCCCGTGGCGTATCGGGTGCCGCCGAACCAGCAGACGAATGCGTTGCGACTCGGCGGCGCCTTGCGGGCGCGTGATCGGCAAGCCACCTGCGATCGATCCATGACGGGCGGCCTCGCCGTGCACGGCGAGCCGAGCCGGGCGGCGCCGCACGACCGCGTGGTCGGCGGACTGGCGCGACGTTCGACGCGCATGAGCCCCGCGCCATCGAACCGGCCTCGCCCTCGCGTTCTGGCTGTTCCCGAGTCCGGTGCGAGGCCGACAAGAATCGGCGATGCAAGCCGACAGAACGACGCGCGTCCTGGCGGCGGCGATCGGCAACAATCCGGCCAATGCCTGCGATAATGCGCGTTCGTCGAACTCAGCGGCAAGGCATGACCGAGGCAGCAGCATCCACGAACCCGGCCAAATCAGGCGTCCTCATGCGCCTGCGCTGGCTTGTGCCCGTTCTCTTCCTCGCGCTGACGGGGTGGCTGCTCTGGCGCGAACTCGACCATCAGTTCGACCTTCCCGAAATCCAGCGCACGCTGCTCGACGTGCCGACGCTACCCGCGCTCGGCATCGCGGCACTCGCGCTGCTCGCGGTGGCGTTCACGGGGCTCGTCGACGGCGCGATCGGCGGCTGGCTCAAGCTCGGCCTGCCGCTGCGCGATTACCTTCGACTGTCGTTCGTCGCCAACAGCCTCGCCAACATCCTCAATCTTTCGGGGGCGATGGGCGCCGGCATCCGCCTCATGGGCCTGACCACGCACAAGGTCACGCTGCCGCGCGCCGCGGCGCTGATCGGCATGCAGGCCCTGTCGCTGCCGCTCGGTCTTTCGCTGCTCGTCGTCTTTACGCTGGCGACGCAGTCGCTGCCGCTCGACCCGGGCAGCGTGCAGAAGGTCGTCGCCTATGTCGTGCTCGCAGCTGCAGCGTTGTATCTGCCGCTGTACTACTTCCTGACGACGCGCCGCCCGTTGATGCGCTGGCTGCCGCACGATCTCGGCATTCCGCCGCTGCGACTCAAGCTCGAGCTCACGATCGTCTCTTTGTTCGACTGGTTGTTCGCGGCCGCGACGCTGTGGGCCTGTCTCTACGTCTCGGGTGCGCACGTCAAACCCGGCCTCATGATCGGCGCGTTCGCGGGCGCGAGCGTGCTCGGCCTCGCAAGCCAGGTGCCAGGCGGCCTCGGCGTGTTCGACGGCCTCATGCTGATCGCGCTCAAGTCTGCGGGTTTCGATCAGCCTGTCATCCTCTCCGGCCTGCTGCTGTTCCGCATCGCGTACTACCTGCTGCCGCTGCTCGTCGGGCTCTATGTCGGCTCGGAGATGTTCACGCAGAACTCGCAGCTCGTCGCGCGCCTGCGCGCGCGTCTCGGCAGCCATCCGCTGTTCGGCTTGCTTGGCCTGCCCGCAGTCCTGCTCGCCGACCTCGGCACGCGTCTTCTCGCCGTGCTGACGTTCGGCGCGGGCGCACTGTTGCTGGCCTCCGCCGCGATGCCATCGGTGATCGAACATATCAATGACGTCCGCGAACACCTGCCTATCCTGTTCGTCGAGAGCTCGAGCTGGTTCAGTATCCTGACGGGCGTCCTGCTGCTCGGCCTCGCACGCGGCATCGACGGCCGCCTGCGTGTCGCCTATCGCGTCACGATGTGGCTGCTGCTGATCAGCGCGGGACTCGCCGTGACGAAGGGTCTGCACTTCGGTGAGGCGCTGTTCCTGCTCGCGGTGGCGGTGCTCCTGCGCACGCGCAAGCGCGTGTTCACGAGACGCGCGATGACGCTGGCCTCGGCGACGACGCTGGGTTGGTACGCGGGACTCGCCATCTGCGTGCTCGTGTTCTTCGCGATCGGCGCAGCGCAGGTACTCGGCGACGACTCGTTCGACCTGTTCTACTTCGGCTTCGGCGAACACACCTCGCGCATCGGCCGCGGCTTGCTCGCGGCCGGGCTCGGCCTCGTGATCTACCTGATCTGGCAATTCTTCGCGGTCAGGCGTCCACCCTTGACCCTGCCTACGCGCAGCGAGCTCGAACTCGCGCGCGGCATCTACCTCGCGCAGGGCGGCGGCGAATTCGCGCATCTCACGTTCATGCGCGACAAGCACCTGTTCTGGGCCGCAGATCATCAGGCCGTCGTCGCCTACGGCAGCGTGCGTAATCGCCTCGTCGCGCTCGGCTCGCCATGCGGACCCGAAGCGGCGATCGACCGCGCGATCCTCGAGTTCCGCCGTTTCGCCGACGCGCAGGACCGGGTACCCGTGTTCTACGAAGTCCTTGAACCCGATCTGTCGCACTATCATGACCACGGCTTCGACCTGTTCAAGCTCGGCGAACTCGCGACCGTCGAACTCGCGGAATTCTCGCTCGCGGGCAAGCGCTGGGAAGACCTGCGCCAAGCGGTGAACCGCGCGGGCAAGGAGCAGCTCACGTTCGAGATCGTCACGTCGCCATTCGATTCCGTCGTCCTCGCGGAGGTCAAGCGTGTCTCCGACACGTGGCTCGCGTACAAAGGCTCCGCGGAGAAAGGCTGCTCGCTCGGCCGCTTCGACCCTGTCTATCTCGAATGGAGCCCGCTAGCGCTCGTGCGCCGGGCGGGAGAACTGATCGCGTTCGCCAATATCGTTCCGCCCTACGGGCCGAACGGCACCGCGAGCGTCGACCTCATGCGGCATGTCGGCGACGCGCCGCGCAGCACGATGGACTACCTGTTCGCGAACGTCATGCTCTGGGCGCAGGCGCAGGGCCACAAGACGTTCAGTCTCGGCATGGCGCCGCTGTCGCGAGTCGGCGACAACCAGTACGCGCGCATCAACGAACGCCTCGCATCACTCGCGTTCCGCTACGGCGGCAGCCTGTACAACTATCAGGGCGTGCGCCGCTTCAAGGACAAGTTCAAGCCGCAGTGGACGGGCTCCTACCTTGCGTATCCTCGCGGCGTCTGGGTACCGGGCCTGCTGATCGACATCGCCGCCCTCGTTGCGGGCGGATACGGCAAGTTCCTCTTCGACAGCGGCAAATGAATGCCGGCCTCGTGGCAGCCTGCCTCGCGCTGGCGGCAAGCTTCCCGCTCGCCGCCGCAGATTTGCAGGCTGCGCCGGATCGCGTCTGGCATACGCAGACGATCGATGGCGTGCGGGCCGGCTACGCGTGGCAGGATGCAGAGCACGGCGATGCCGCAACCGTTGAACATGCGGCGTCGCATCTTGTCGTACGTCAACTCGGACATCGATCGCTGCTCGAACGCAACGTAACGCTCACGCGTAACGCCGCTGGTGTAGCCGTTTCCATGCGCTTCGAGAGCCTCGTGGGCACGGTGCATGTCGGCTGGCAGGCCACCGTCGTCGGGACGCGCTTGCACATCGAACCACTCCCGGGTCATCGCGGCGAATCGCGCGACATAGCGATTCCGGACGACGCCCGCATCGGCCCGCTCTCCCCGAGCGAGGACTACGCCGCGCTGTGGCACGACGGCAAGGCTACCTTGCGGACACGAACGTTCGACCCCGACTCGCAACGCTTCGTCGAACGCGAAGCGACGCGACTCGCCGCAGACCCGTCGCGACCGCAACTTGTGCATCTGCGCGTGGCCTGGCACAGCGAACAGGGCACGCGCATCGAAGATCTCTGGTTCGACGCGACGGGACAACTGCAAGAGCTGAAGACGCGGGCACTCGGCGGCGATCTCATGTGGACTCCCTGTCCGACCGATTGTGACGCGGCCGTCGCCGAGCCGATCGACCCGATGGATCGCCTGGTCGTGCGCTCGCCAGTGTGGATCCCGGTGTCCGACACGCATCGCACGTTGCGCTATGTGGTCGCCCGCGACGACGGACGGCCTTTGCTTCGCGCAACGTCGGAACAGGCTGTGGCGTTCTCGCAGGGCTACGCCGTCGTGACGATCTGCAAGGACTGCGGCGAGCCCGAGCCTGCAAGCGAAGCCGACATCGCGCGCTTTCTCGCGGCCAACGCATGGGTGCGCAGTGACGATGCCGAGATTCGGCACACCTCCGTCGGCATCGTGTCGCCCGTCGCAAGCGTCGACTGGCGCATGCGCAAGCTTGCCGACTTCGTCACGCGTCGCATGCGGGGAACGATCGATTTCCTCGGCTACGCCGACGCGACCACCGCGCTGCATACGGGATCTGGCGATTGCACAGAATTCGCCGTGCTGCTTGCAGCGCTCGCGCGCGCGCAAGGCATACCCACGCGCGTCGCGATCGGCGTCGCCTACTCCGATCACTTCAGCGGCCGATCAAACGTGTTCAGCCCGCATACGTGGGTGCAAGCGTGGGACGGCCACACCTGGAAGAGCTACGACGCAGCGTTGAACGGTTTCGATGCGACGCACATCGCCTTCGCGGTAGGCGACGGCACGCCCGGCGAACTCGATGCAGCATTCGCGCAGCTCGGCCACCTGAAAATCGAAAAGGCCGCCGTCGTGCGGCCATCGCTTCCCGCGGCGAAGTCGCGCTAGCGTGCGTTGTTGCCTGGCTGGCGCACTGTCTGCGTCGGCTGAGCCTCTGAATCAGCTGGCGTCGGCAACCATTCCGCTGCGTCGATTTCGCTGATGCGCGGCGGTCGCGCACGCTTGGCTTCGCGTGCATCCACCCATTGAAGTCGCGCTGTATCCACGCCGCCGAGCGTTATCGTTTCGATCGGACAGGTCGGACCGGTGACGACAGGCGCGGGAGCTGTCGGTCCCTGCGCCACAGCTGGCGAACTCATTGCCACAGAGGCTCCGAGCCCTAGGAGGCCCGCAATGGCTGCGACCGGAGGCAACGTGTAGGCGACACAAACCTCGCCCGAGCAGGTTGCGAAGAAGCGCTCGCGCTGGGCGTCGCTCATGCCATCGAGGTTATGCACGCGCCGGCTGCACTGGCCGCAAAAGTCGACGCCGGCCTGCGGCACCGAGGCGAACCGCAGGGGGCAAGGTGACGTGATCACGGGAACGCGCGCCATCGACGAAAGCTCCTTTTTTTCTCGGTGCCGCCGCCAAGGTAGCGCGACGGCAGGAAGTTGTCGAATCCTTGCTGGAAGGCGGGTGCGCTAAGGCGAGCTAGGCCAGGCAGCGACGAGATTGGCGACGTTGACCGTGCCGATGCCCGTCGCGAAGTCCCAGCCTTTCGCGCTCGCATACGCCGGCGTGAGCGAAACGGTCGTCGTCGACAGCACGCCGTAGGCGGTGCTCGTCGCGCCGTAGCAATCCTTGCCGATGCAGTTCACGGCGATGTCGCCCAGGGTCACATCGTAGAAGATGCACGACGCGCTGATCGACTGCGCGTTGGTCGAATTGCAGCTCGCGCTGCCGCTCGCGCCGTATTGCGTCGCCGCGAGCTTGTAGTAGACGTAGTTCGGATTGCCCTGGCGCGTGCCGACGTTCTGATTGATCAGCGCCTGCACACCGGCGAGGATCGGCGCGGCGAACGACGTGCCACCCGCGGCGTTCCAGTTCGACGGTGCGCCGATGCAGGAACTGCCGCCATTGGCGACGTCGCTGTAGCAGACGACGTAGGCGTGGTTCCAGAAGCCGTTCGCCGAGAACAGCGAAACGTCGGGCAAGTCGCGCACGCCGTCGTTCGGCAGACCGAAGACGCCGGTCTGCCAGGATGGTTTGGCCGCGCCCTGGCAGGTGCCCGCCGAGACGATCGTGAAATTGTTGTCGTACACGGGCTGACCAGTAGCGCAATTGCTCGGGCCGCCGCTCGCGGCGCCGGTCGTATCGATGGGGAACTGCGCGGCGATCGACGAGTTGCAGAATCCGTTCGCGCCGAATGCGGCCGTAAAGCCCGCGTATTGCGTGATCAGCGTGCCGGCGCAGGAATCGTTCCACGGAATCTCCGGCACGTAGCCCTTCGCCGAACCATACGTGGTTCCGTTCGGCACGTTCCAGAAGATCGCGGTGCTGTCCGAGTAGGTGTCGCCGAAATCGGTACCGCCCACCGCGACGTTGTACGGCGTCGAGGCGAAGCCGTTGACGGCGATGCCACTGTACGCTGACGCCTGTATCGGATCGCATCCCGCCGCACCCTCGTCGCCTGCGGAGACGAACACCGAGACGCCTTCGACAACGGCCTGTTGGAATGCGGCCGAATACGCGGCATTCGCGACGGTGCCGTTGTAAGCCTCGCATTCGCCATAGCTCATGCTGATCACCGGCGGCGGCGGCACGTTCGCGTTGAGCAGGTTCTGGATCGCTATGAGGCCGCCGAACGTGTAGGTTTGCGCGGTCGCCGTATCGGCGCACGAGACGAGTGCGATCGTCGCGCTCGGCGCGGCGGCAGTAGCCCACTCGGCATCGAGAATCGCTTCGAAAGCCGCACTGCTGATGCCCGGGTCCGCGCAGTTGTTGGCGACGGTCGGCGGCGGCAGCGTCGCGGACGTGCCACTGGTCGGAGGCACCGACGCCGTATTGGTCACGTTCGTCGGGCCCGGATGCAATTGCACGAGGTTGCCGGCGCTGTAGCTCGACAAGCCGAAGGCATTGCGGAACGCGACCCAGTCCTGCGCGCTGTAGATGTCGGTGTCCTCGACCAGCGCGATCGTCTGGCCCTGCCCCGAAATACCCTTGGCGAAGACCGGATTGAAGTTGTAGATCGTCGCGAGATCGGCAGGCGCGACGAACTGCTGGTTGCCAGAGGTGTACTTCGGCCTGCGTTTGGCCATGCTGCGCGGACGGAAGTCGTGCAGCGACACCACGCCCTTGACCGCGGGCGCGAGCGCGGCGGGAATCTGCGGATCGCCGATGTTGGCGATGTGCATCGTGCCCTTGCTCGCGACGCGATGGATCTCGGTATGGAAGGCCGCGCGCACGGCACCGGCGGTGCCGGAGAAATCGATCACCATTCCGTTTGGATAGACGACGTCGACCGTGAAGTGATGCGACTTCAGCCACGCGGTGACCCGCTCGATGTCCTGCCGCGCGACGCCGTATTGTTTGCCGAACTCGGCGGCGCCGAGCCAGCGGTGGTAGTCGGGCGACTTGGGATCGTGCAGCGCCTCGATCTGTCGCGCGAGCGCCTGCTCCTGTTCGGGCGAACGCTGCAGCAGCAGCTGCATGTGCTTCATCGGCAGGCTGTCTGCGACGATGCCACGATCATTGCGCGCGTTCGCCTCGGGCCGAGTGTTGCCCTTGAGCTCGATGCGCTTCGCGTCGTCGATCGTCACATTGATGCGCGCGACGGGTGCGACGACTGCCGCGGCGACGGCGACATGCGCGACGAACAGTATCATCGTCGCGCCAAAAATTCGCTTGCTCATCTGAAGCATTCCGGTGTGAGTTGCGTTTTGCCGAGGGTTCACAGCGTGCACCCCGCCGGCGCGCCGACGACGCGGCCGAGATTGATCGTGCCGGTCTGGCCCGCGTTCGTGCCGCTCGTGAAGTTGTAGGCGAGCGTCATAGACGTGCAACTCGCGATCGTCACCGTGGCGGTGCCGACAGGCGGACCCGCGCTCACCTTGCCCGAGTTGAACACGCCGCCGGTCGTCTCGTAGATGTTGAGCCCGCTCTTCGTCGTCGTGCCCGGTGCGAAGGCGTTGTCCTGGATCGTGTACCAGCGCTGGCTCGCGCCGCCGCCGATCGAGGCACCGTTCGGCGCGTAGGTGTACCACGCCGCGAACATCAGGGTGATCGCCGGATTGACCTCGAAGAAGAAACCCTGCCCGCTCGTGTTCGGGTCGTACCACGCGCCCGAGAGCAGGTAGTTCTGCGTCTCGTTGCTGTTGTCGCCCGCAGGCGAACAGGTGATGTTCGGATCGATACGCGTGATCGGAATGGAGCCCGTACGACCGTCATTGAAGTTGAAGTTGAGCGTGGCCGTCGTGCAGTCGGCGAAGCTCAGCGTCGCTGTGCCGACGGCAGTGGCCGTGATCTTCGGTACCGCGTTGAAGTTGCCGCCGGTCGCCGCATAGATCGTCAGCTGCGCAGCCGCATCACCGGTGTTGGCGGGTCCTTGCAGTGTGTACCAGCGCTGGCCGCCCGCCGCGGTGACATCGAATGTGTACCAGCCGATGGCGAGATAACCCTTGCCTGCGCCCGAGAGATCCTTGTACGCCTCGATCAAAAAGCCCTGACCGCCCGTCGCGGCGTTGTACCAGCCGCCCGTCAGGCCGTGCTGGTCGAGATTGAACGACGCGAGCGTGAGGCCACATGCGCTGTACCAGGGCGTGTCGGCGGTTGCGCGATCCCAGTCGAGGCTCGCGGTCGCCGTGAAAGAGTTTGGACACAGCTCGGTCGCGCCAGCGACGAGCGCGCTCGGACTCGGCACCGCGGGCAGCACGCCAGTCAGCTGGTTGCTGCTGACATCGATCGCGTTGAGCGCCACGAGCCCGCTCAACGATGGCAGAGAACCCGTGAGCTTGTTCGCGCCGACGTCGAGATTCTTGAGGCCAGCCACGCCGCTCAGCGAGGGAATCGTGCCCGAGAGCTGGTTGTCGTGCAGGTTGAGGAATTGCAGGGCCGCGAGGCCATCGAGCGAAGGTATCGATCCGCTCAGTTGATTGCCCTGCGCGTAGAAGGTCTGCAAGCCGGCGAGTCCCGTGAGCGAAGGCAACGAACCGCTCAGGCTGTTGCCGTGCACGTCGAACACCTGCAGCGCCGACAGACCCGTCAGCGTCGGCAGGCCGCCGCTCAGCTGATTGATCGACGCGTTGAAACCCTGCAGCTTGTTCAGTCCGGCCAGCGACGGCAGCGCGCCGGTCAGCTGGTTGGCTGACACGTCGAAACCCACGAGATTCGTGAGCGTGCTCAGCGAGGGAATCGAACCGCGCAGCGTGTTCTCCTCGAGGCTGACGTTTTGCAGCGCGGTGAGCGCCGCGAGCGAGGGGATCGGGCCCGTCAGAGCATTCGTCGACACGTTGAGCGTCTGCAGCGATGTGAGCGCGCCGAGCGACGCGGGCAGACTGCCGCTGAGATTGTTCTGCGGCAGGTAGATGCTCACGACGTGCGTGTTGGCGCTGTCGCAGGTGATGCCGAACCAGGCGGGCGCGCCGCTATCGCTGCCGCATTCGCTGCCGGGCGGACCGTTCCAATTGAGGTTGTAGATCCAGCTGCCGCTGCCGTCCGTGCTCGAGTACAGGTCGAGGAGCGCGGCCCGTTCTGCGGCCGGAATCGCCGCTCCGGCGAAAATCGGTGTGACCCCCACCGCGAGGGCGACCATGCATAGCGGGAAAAGCCTGGAGCAACGAGCCACGTTCTGTCCTTGCCGGTAAAGGGCGTAAGGTGTGAGGATACCCGAAGCCGAAGTTACCGCGATTTCGTTAATCATCTCTGAACGGCGTCCCGGATTCGGAGCCGTGAGGCATTCAGGACGCCGCCAAAGCATGCATCCGTGACGCCTTTCGCGTATCCTGCGCGCCCTTTTGTTCAGGGCCCGCGCAACGCGCGATCCCGCAGTCTTCCAGGAGCACACCGTTATGGGCCTCGACCTCGTTTCCAGCGGCAGGGACGTCCCCAACGAAATCAACGTCGTCATCGAGATCCCGAAAGACGCGGAGCCGGTCAAGTACGAGGTCGACAAGGCCAGCGGTGCGATCTTCGTCGACCGCGTGCTGTCGACGCCGATGCGCTACCCGTGCAACTACGGTTACGTGCCGAACACACTGTGCGGTGACGGTGACCCGGTCGACGTGCTCGTCGTGATGCCGTTACCCCTGATTCCGGGTTCGGTGATCCGCTGCCGTCCCGTCGGCATGCTCGCGATGACCGACGAAGCCGGCGCCGACACGAAGATCGTCGCCGTGCCGATCGACAAGGTGTTCGCCGGCTACGCCCACATCAAGGACGTCAACGACGTGCCGCAGCACTGGCGCGACCGCATCGGCCACTTCTTCGAGCACTACAAGGACCTCGAAAAAGGCAAATGGGTCAAGCTCGACGGCTGGCGCGATGCCGCCGCCGCCCGCGCCGAGATCAACGAGTCGGTCTCGCGGTATCACGAGTGTCCGGACAAGCCGGCGTTCTGACGCGGGTCGCGGTTTTCCCGCTTCGCGGGAGTCTCCGTTCCACTGTTCTTACATGCGGCAGCTCTTTTTAGAGCAATGCTTCCGCTCTCCTGCGGAGAGTGGGCTGCTTTTGGCATGACTGCGGGCATCCCTGCCCTTCGCCGCTTTGCTCGCGCGTACGCCGTTCGGGCCCGCTCTCGTGGCGATCTGTTGTTCGTTTGTTTTCTGAGCAAGGGCTTTCGCTTGCCCTGCGGGCAAGCGACCTACTTTTGGCATTGCCCAAAAGTAGGCAAAAGGCTAGGCGCCCGGCGCGGCGTTCCGATTCGCATCCGTGCGAATCAGAATCCCCTGTGCTTCTCGGCTAGACCGGGGTCGGCTGACAGCACATCCGTGTGCTGACAGCCGACGCGCGCGCATCCCTGCGCGCGCCCCTTGGGCCCTTCGGGTCCTGGCGGGCTTTTTCCGCCTCAGCCTGCGATGCTCGGCGCCGCGAAGTCGCCGGTTTTACTTCGTCGACCGTCCGTCCCTGGACTACGCCGTGAGAACGACGATTGCCTGATTCCATAGGAAGGTGGAAGCAGAAGCAGAAACAGACGCTCTTGATCCTGATCTTGATGTTGCTCTCGATC
>Ga0163162_10000043_pt1 | contig 129324 bp, 116 predicted proteins | sample S55metaG_FD_115310 | JGI IMG/M metagenome (GOLD analysis project Ga0163162, IMG submission 115310) | Switchgrass rhizosphere microbial communities from Kellogg Biological Station, Michigan, USA - S5-5 metaG | ecosystem: Host-associated > Plants > Roots > Rhizosphere > Soil | place: USA...
TCACGGCGTAGTCCAGGGACGGACGGTCGACGAAGTCAGACCGGCGCCTTCGCGGCGCCGAGCATCGCAGGCTGAGGCGGAAAATGCCCGAAAGGGGCGTGCGCAGGATGCGCACGCGTCGGCAGTCTGTACAGGGACGTACTGTCAGCCGACCCCGCCTCAGCCGAGAAGCGCAGGGCATTCCGATTCGCAGGAGGCGAATCGGAACGCCGCGTGGGCGACTAGCCTTTTTGGTTACTTTTTGGGCAATGCCAAAAAGTAACCCGCTCCCCGCAGGGGAGCGGAAGCCTTTGACTAGAAAACAAACAACAGATCGCCGCGAGTGCGGCACAGCGCAGCCGCCCGCGCAGCGACGAAGGGCATCGATGTCCGGAGTCATGCCAAAAAGGAACCCGCTCCCCGCAGGGGAGCGGAAGCCTTTGCGTCAAAGCGAACGCATCAATGAGCGGACCGCTACGGCGGCCGCTTGCAAATGCTGGAGGCACCGTAGAGCGAGAACATCTGTGGCATGAGTCGGAGCAACGAGAGCGAGGTGCTCGCCCGCAGGGCGACTACGCGTCCACGAGATCGACATTGCCCTCGGCAACGACGGTCGCCACGGCGAGCAAATGCTCGCCGCGACAAGGCCCCGCGACACATTCGCCGGCCGGAATCGTGAACATCGCGCCATGCGCGGCGCAGATCAGATAACCGTCCTCGATCAGGAACTTGCCGGGCGCCCAGTCGAGACGGCGTGCGGCGTGGGGGCATTCGTTCTCGTAGGCGGCAACGCGGTCACCGCTGCGCAGAAGCAGGATGGAACGCGTATTGCCGTCGTCCGGGAGGTCCACGGCCAACGCGCCGCCATCCGGAATTGCTGCGGCGCGGCATAACGTTTTTCTAACGCTCATCGGAGTATCTAGTCTGTCATCTCAACGTGTCCTCCGGACACACCCCGCATTCTGCCACGGAGCATCGACGCCATGTTTTACTGGCGCTGGTTCAATCGTCGTCACCACCCGCTTTCGCGCGTCCTTTTCGGCGTCGTGGGTCTCGTTCTGCTCGCCGTGGTCCTCACGCTGGGCTTCTTTGCGCTCGTTGCGTTTGCTCTCGTCGGTGCAATCGTGGCAATCACGCGCGGTGTCGCGCGTGCGCGCGTTGAGCAGCCGACGGCGCGCCACGCAAGCGTCATCGAAGGCGAGTTCGTCGTGCTGCCGAATCAGACGGCGTCGATCAAGCACTGATCCGACGCGCTCCGTCCGAGGTCGCGGTCGCGAACTCGGGGTTTCCTCCTCGTTCGACCCTGTTGGCCGCGACATCCAAGGTGTCTGCCGTTCCTGCTTTCGCCGTGGCCGTCGTCTCTGCATTGACGTCGCATGAGGCGGAAGTCCTATGGCGCAGTCGGCTTCCCTCGCAGACATAGGAGTGCCCTGCGTGGAACGACCGCGTGGCGCGCGTCGATGCGGCGACGAAGTATCTTTCGTTCGCGAATGCGATTCCTTTCACATGGATTCCTCTGCTGGTCCGGCGGTTCCGCATCACCGAATCGAAGCGGCGCTGTCGCACGCGCGCGCGCTCAACTAATATTGCAGCATGACCCGTACCGAAATTTCCGCCGACCCGGCGGCGCCGAGCAGCGCGCTCTCGCCGCGCGTTCTCATTCCGCTGTCGCTTTTCGGCGTCTATGTGATCTGGGGGTCGACCTACCTCGCCATCCGCTACGCGGTCGCGAGCTATCCGCCTTTCATCATGGCGAGCGTGCGCTTCATCATCGCCGGCGTGCTGATGTTCGCCTTCCTGCGTTGGCGCGGCGTCGCCATGCCGACGCGGCGGCAATGGGTCAACTGCATCATCACCGGCACGTTGCTGCTCGGCGTCGGCAACGGGCTCGTCTGCTATGCGGAGCAGACGGTCGCATCGGGCATCGCCGCGGTCGCGGTCGCGAGCGTCGCGCTGTTCATGGCACTGTTCGCGGGCCTCTACGGCCAGTGGCCGAGCCGTCTTGAGTGGCTCGGCCTCATCGTCGGCTTCATCGGCGTCGTCGTGCTCAACTTCGGCGGCGAGCTGCGCGGTTCGCCGTATGGCGCGGCCGCGCTCGTCGTGGCCACGATCGCGTGGGCGTTCGGTTCAGTCTGGAGCAAGCACCAGGACATGCCCGCTCCGATGATGAGCGCTGCTGCGCAGATGATCTGCAGCAGCGTGCCGCTCGGCATCGTCGCCTGGCTCAGCGGCGAGCATTTCCCGTCTGCGATCGACGCGCGTGCAACCTATTCGTTCGTCTACCTCATCATCGCGGGTTCGCTGCTCGGCTTCAGTGCGTACATGTACGTGTTGCACCACACTCGTGCCGCGCTCGCGGCGAGCTACGGTTACGTCAATCCGCCGGTCGCGGTGCTCGTCGGCGTGCTGATCGGCGGCGAGTCAGTGACGCGGCTCGACGTGATCGGCATGATCGTCATCCTCGCGGGCGTCGTCGCCATCACGCTTGCGAAGACGAAGAAGTAGGTTCGGGTCGCGCTCAGGTTGAGACGGTGAGGCGTTCGCGCTGAGGTATCGAAGGGCGAAGTCACGCCAGATTGCTGTTCGCAGTTCGATACCTCACGCACGGAATGAGAGTTCGAACTGAGGCACATGCCGATGCGCGACGCATGGGGCTGGTGAGTGTGGTGGTCCACCGCGGATTGGCGCGGAAACGCGACCGTCGCGCGACGTCCGCAATCACGGCCGCGAATTCGGCAGGCCCTAGCGGAACGTCAGGTTCACCGCGACGAGCATGACGATCAGCAGCAGCACGGTCAGCGGCAGCCCGACGCGGATGAAGTCCTTGCCGCGATAGCCGCCCGGGCCCGCGATGATCGTGAGGACCGGATTCGCACTCGGGATCAGGAAGCTGTTCGAGGTCGAGATCGCGACGATGAGCGCGTAGATCGCGGGATTGCCGTTCGAGGCGAGCGCGATGTTGATCGCCATCGGCACCATCATCACGGTCGCGCCGACGTTCGAGACGATCTGCGAGAAGAACAGCGCGAGCAACGCGATGACGGCCTGCAGGCCCCACTGCGGCCACCCACCGAGATAGCGCAACACTTCCTGGGCGAGCCAGGCGGCGGCACCGGTCGCGTCCATCGCCCAGCCGAGCGGAATCAGGCAGGCGAGGGTAAAGATAGTCTTCCAGTTGATCGCGGCATACGCTTCGTCCATCTTGAGGACGCCCGCGAGCAGCATGCCGACCGCGCCCGTCAGCATCGCGACCGAGAGCTTGATGTCGGTGAACAGGCCGAGGCCCATCGCGATCGCGAAGAACACGGTGGCGTGCCAGATCTTGCTCGGCCTGCCTTCGTCTTTCGGGTAGTCGGTGACCACGACGAAGTCGTGATCTTCAGCGCCCGCCGAAAGGTCGCGCCACAGGCTGTGCAACACGAGCGTGTCGCCCGCGCGCAGCACGAGCTTGCGCACGTCCTCGCGATGGATTTCCTCGCCGCGATTGACCGCGAGCACGCTGATGCCATAGCGCTTGCGCAGCCGCAGGTCGCCCACCGTCTGCTTGATGTACTCCGAGTTCGGCGGGATCACGGCCTCGGAAATACCCGCGCGGGTCGGGTTGAACATGTCGCGGAAATAGCGCAGGCGAGACTGCGCCAGCAGCAGGTTGAGATTCGAGAAGTTGTCGATGGCCTCGCGATTGCCGAGTGCGCCGAGCACGGTGCCGACCCAGATCATCGTGTCGGCCGGCGGCGCAAGGCGCACTTCGTCGCCGTTCTTTATCGCGAGGATGAGCGGCGCGCCGCGCAGCGCCTCGGCCTCCGCGATGCTCATGCCGACGAGCGGGCTCTCGGCGGTCACGGTCAGCTCGAACACCTCGCCGGTGATGCCGTAGGTCTCGGCGAAATACGTCTCGGTGCGCCCCGGCGTGACGTTCGGGCTCTCTTCGTCGGCCGGCAGCAGGCGGCGCGTGAACAGCGCGAAGTAGGCGAGGCCCGTGCGCAGCAGGGGCAGGCCTACCGGCGCGATCGAGAACAGCGAGAACGGCGTGATCGTCTGCGCGCCGGGTGGCAGGTTGCTGTTCGCGCTGACGATGAGGTCGTTGAGCACGATCAGCGGCGAGTTCGAGATCATCGTCATGTTGGTGCCGGCGAGGATCGAGAACGCCATCGGCATCAGGAGTCGCGACAACGGCACGCCCGTGCGCGAACTGACACGGCTCACGACGGGCAGGAACAGCGTCGCGAGCGCCTGGCTCTGCATGATCGCCGAGAGCCCGCCAACCATCGAATTGACGAGCAAAGACAGCCGCGACTCGACGCCGCGCGACAATCGCAGGATGAACGACGCCGCCTTGTTGAGGACGCCGGTGCGGTCGAGCCCGGCCCCCATGATCATGACGCCGAGCAGCGAGATGACCGCGTTGCCGGCGAAGCCGTCGAACAGCTTCTCGACCGGCATAAGGCGCGTGATACCGATGACGACGATCACGAGCAGTGCGATCAGGTCCGCGCGAATCCATTCGAGGACGAGCATCAGGACGGTGAACACCAGAAGCCCGAGCACGAGCATCATGTCGTGGGTAAGGGCAAGTCCTGGGTTCATCGTGGGCAGGATTTCATCGGGACCAATCGATTATTGTTATTGCGCGCCGCGCATCATGCGTCGGCTCGAAAGCAACGGGCGCGACCAGCGTCGCACAACGTTCGATGCGCACTCCTGTGCGTTCCGCGCCGGCGCAGCCTTGCGCCGGTCTCATTCAATGTGCCCTAGCAACGTTCGTAGAGCAGGTCCCACACGCCGTGACCGAGGCGAAGGCCGCGCTTCTCGAAATGCGTCTCGATGCGCCATTCGGGGCGCGGCATCGTTCCACCGGGACCAGCCAGATTGCGCCAGCGCGGTGAGGCGTCCAGCACTTCGAGCATATGGATCGAATAGTCGGCCCAGTCGGTAGCCAAATGCAAGCGTCCGCCCAAGCGTACGCGCGAGGCGATCATCTCGGCGAACTCGGGCTGCACGAGTCTGCGCTTCTGTTGGCGCTTTTTCGGCCACGGATCGGGAAAGTAGATGCGCACTTCGTCGAGCGACTCCGCCGCGATGCAGCGCTGTAGCACCTCGATCGCATCGTGATTGTACAAACGCACATTTTCCACATTGTGCGCGGCGAGCGCGTTCATCAACCGGCCGACGCCGGGGCGGTGCACTTCGATGCCGATGAAGTCGCGTTGCGTCTCGTGCGCGCCCGCGTGCAGCAGCTGTTCGCCGTTGCCGAAGCCGATTTCGAGAACGAGCGGCGCCTTGCGGCCGAATACTGCCGCCCAGTCTGGCGGCGTCGCGGTCGGCTCGAGGCCGAAGCGTTGCCAGTGCTGCTCGAACGCGCGCTGCTGCGCGGGCGTGAAGCGGCCCTGGCGCAAGACGAAACTGCGGATGTGTCGCTGCGCGGCGCCCTCGGGCGCGACGACCCCGTCAGGCGATCGTGCCATCGATCGGACTCGACGCCGAAGCGTTGCGCTTGCGCGGGATGCGGCCGGCGAGAAACGCTTCGCGACCGGCCTCGACCGCCTTGCGCATCGCGCTCGCCATCAGCACGGGGTTCTTCGCGCCGGCGATCGCGGTATTCATGAGCACGCCGTCGCAACCGAGCTCCATCGCGATGGCCGCGTCGGACGCCGTGCCGACGCCCGCGTCGACGAGCACGGGCACCTTGGCGTTCTCGACGATCTCGAGCAGGTTCCAGCGATTCTGGATGCCGAGGCCCGAGCCGATCGGCGCGGCGAGCGGCATTACCGCGACGCAGCCGATTTCCTCGAGGCGGCGTGCGAGGATCGGATCGTCGCTCGTGTAGACCATCACGTCGAAGCCGTCGGCGACGAGCTGCTCCGCCGCGATGAGCGTCTGCACGACGTCGGGAAACAACGTCTTCTGATCGCCGAGCACCTCGAGCTTGACGAGTCTGTGGCCATCGAGCAGTTCGCGTGCGAGCCGGCAGGTGCGCACGGCGTCGTCAGCGGTGTAGCAGCCGGCGGTGTTCGGCAGGATCGTGAAGCGATCGGGCGGCAGCACCTCGAGCAGGTTCGGCGCGTTCCGGTCCTGGCCGATGTTCGTTCGGCGAATCGCCACGGTCACGATTTCCGCACCGGCAGCCTCCGTCGCGCGTCGCGTCTCGTCGAGGTCACGGAACTTGCCGGTGCCGGTCAGCAGGCGCGAGCGATAGGATTTGCCGGCGATCACAAGGGCATCGTCGGATTCGGGCGTCGTGCGAAGTTGGGCGTTCATCGAATTCGGTTACCGGAAAGTCTGCGGATCCTGCGGTTTCCTGCCGGGCGTCTGACACTGATCGCCGAAGAGGACGGAGCGACCGTTGCGGCGAGAGGCTCACCCGCCGCCGAGTGCATGCACGATCTCCACGCGGTCACCCTCGCGCAGCAGGCGCTCGCCATGCGCGCTGCGCGGCACGATCTCGCGGTTGATTTCGACGGCGACGCGACGGTCGGCATAGCCGTTGCGGTCGAGCAGATGGTGAACGGTCGTCCGGCCATCGACTTCGTGTGGTTCGCCGTTGAGGAGAATCTGCAGCATCCGCGTATTGTAGTCGCTCGTCGCGCCAGTCCGAAGAAAAAAAACGCCCGGGGGTGCCGGGCGCTTTTCGAATCTATCCCATCTTCCAATCAATTCGTTCTGGCCGGGTCACGTCAATCAGCGATGGCCGTTCTTGTCGTCGTCCTTCGACTTGCGGCCCTGTTGCGGGTTGTTGTCATGCTGATTGTTGTCGTGCTGTTTCTTCTCCTCGTGCTGCTGCTCGCGCGGCGGCTGGCCCTGGGGCTGCCCTTGCGGCTGGCCGCGCTGGAACTGCTGTTGCTGCACCTGCTGCTGGATCTGGCGAGACTCATTCTGCTGCTGTTGCGGCGGCGGCTGACGATATTGCTGCTGAGTATGTTCGACTTCCCGGCCACGCTGCTGGAAATCCGGCTGTGGCTGCTGCTGCGTGTTGGACGGCAGCTGCGCGCGGCGATATTCGCGGCCCGAGTGCGTCTCGACCTGCGGATTCGGATTCTGCTGCTGGACCGGTTGCTGCTGCTGGAACTGCGCCGAGCGATCGACGCTGCCGGCGCGAGACTCCTGGCCGCCCGTGCGCGGCCCGTGATCGACCGTCGTCGAGCGGTACTGCTGGGGCGTCGCCTCGACATTCTCGCGCTGAACATTGTCGCGATTGGTGTTCTCGCGTTCGCGCGGACCGCGATAGGTGCTTTCGCCCTCGACGCGGCCGCGCTCGATCTGCTGCGTCTGCTGCGCATTCGTGTTCGGCGGCGTGCGCGTGACCTGCTGGTTCTGGTTGAAGCGCGACTGTGCTTGCGAGTCGGTCGTGCGGTTCTGTCCTGCGTCTGCCGGCGCATGCATGCGCGCCTCGCGATCGGTCGACGGGAATCCCGGCGTCGATTGCTGACCCTGCGGGGCCGGCGCACGCGTCATGTTTTGCGCGGGCAGACGTGCGGGTCGGCCGTTGCTCGTCACGACGTTGACGTTCGCGTGCGAGGTTTCACGCATCGATTGCGGGCCGCCGTTCTGCGCGCCGCTCTGCACGCTGACGCTGCGCAGTTCGCGCGCGGGCAGCGCGCGACCCGGATCACGCTGGAGTACCGCTTCGCGCTGCGCGAACGGCGCGATCGGCGCGGGCGGGCGCGTCGCAGCGATCACGTTGCGACCGGTGGCGATGCGCGGCGTACCGACCGCGCGGGCGCCGCCGAAACCCAAGCTCTGGCGCGTCGGAGCGATCGCGGCAAAACCCGACACGCGACCGTTCGCGAACGTGTCGCGCGTAACCACGACCGTGGACCCGCGGACCTGATGCGCACCGACGAACACATTGCCGGGTACCGCAGTCACGGCGCCGGCGATGTTGCGGTTCGCATAGGTGACGTGCGCGTAGTCGAAATTGCCGCGCGAATAGCTGCCGTAGTAGTTGTTGATCGTCACCGTGTTGATGCCCGCATAGGCATTCACGTGCGTGAAATAGGCGTGGCTCACGTGATAGCCGGGCACATAGACGTCACGCGGACCGAGCGGGAACCAGCCGACCGGCGCCCCGGTCGAGAAGCCGACGCGAACGTTGCCGTTGCCGACGAACGCGACGAGCGCGGGCGCATAATACGGTCGCACGTGCACGGATCCGGGGCACCAGCCCCAGCGATTGTGGACATAGGCCCAGCGGCCGTAGTGGAACGGTGCGAAGCCCCAGGGCGACGAGTCGACCCAGGTCCAGCCGTACGAGCCGACCCAGCCCCACGAACCGTAGCTGTAGGGCGTCCAGCCGACCGCGACGTTCGACGGGTACCAGACGTTGCCGTATTCCGGCTCGTCACTCCAGGTGCCGTTGTTGTCGAGATCCTCGTAGCCGATCACGTCCTCGGAGACGTACTGACGGGAAGGCGAGCCGTCCCAGCTCGAGTCGCGGCTGAAGCAGAAGCGATCAAAGTCGTCGGGGGCGGGCAGGTTGTTGCTCGCGTAGTCGCGCAGCTGCGCATCGTTGAAGCGCACCGACTGGCCTTCTTCGATGCGGAAGCGCGCGCCGCCCTCGCCATAGGCGTCGCCGCTGCCGTGGAACACTGTAACGATTGCGCCGTTGCCGTCGGGCGCGACGTCGACGCGGTATTCGCCAACGCGATTGACCACGAACGCGAGCGTCGGCGTGTCGATCTCGTAGGTCTGGCCCTCGTAGAGGCGGCGCACACGCAGGTTCAGCACGCCCTGCGTCATCTCGACCTGCGCGTTCTGATCGTCGACGTTGAGAAAGTTGAGGTTCGTTTGTTCGTTGGCGCGGATCGCCGCGGGGCCGAGCTGCAGTTCGGCGCGCGCGCCGCGGTCGGTCCATAGCTTGTCGCCGGTGACGAGGGGCCGGTTGAGCTGTGCTTCGACCCAGTCGTTCTCGCCGGCCGGCACGAAACTCACGGCGCCGCGAACCAGCGACAGGCGCGCGACACGCTGCGGTGGATCCGCGGCATCGACGCCGTTCGGGCCCGACGGGGCGTCGCCGTAGCTCTCGTCGTAATCAGGGGGCGCCTGCTGGGCGGTAGCGGCCGCAGCGAGGGTGATGCCAGCCAACAGAACGGCCAGGCGCAGGGATATGAACATTGCAAACGCTCCTTCGCGTATGCGAGATAAGCAGTGGTGTGGTCCGACCGTTGCTCTGAAGAGTATCGCGAAAAATGCGTCGCTCCAGCTCCCCGAACCCGTCGGTTCTGGCTGCTATATAAGCGCATTCAAGCTGAATGGAGACTTTCAAGTCCGCCGCGCCGCAAGCGCTCGCCGGTGTCCGTTCATCGGTCCCGAAAGTGCGCCCTCCGTGGCGCGCGCGTTGCCGTTGGGTCCGGCGGGTGGCGCCCCGATCCGGTCGCATTTCCGCAGGCTTTTAACGCGATTCCAACATCGTTGGAGGCAAAGTCTGGCGAGCGATAAGGATATGCCTGCGCATCTGTTGCGATGCAGCGGCGTTCTTTTAGTCTGGGCTCCTCTTGGGTCGACAAGGAAACGTTCGATGGGAATCTTGAGAGCGGCAGCGCTGGTCCTGACTTCGGCACTCGCACTCGCCGCGGGCAACGCTGCGGCCGTCGAGTTGCTCAACGTGTCGTACGATCCGACGCGCGAACTCTACGTGCAGCTCAACGAGAGGTTCATCGCCGACTGGAAGGCGAAAACCGGCGAGACGCTGACGATCAAGCAGTCGCACGGCGGTTCGTCCGCGCAATCTCGCAAGATTATCGACGGGCTCGACGCCGACGTCGCGACGCTCGGCATCGCCTCGGACATCGATGCGCTGCATGACAACGGCAACCTGCTGCCCTCCGACTGGCAGAAGCGACTGCCGGGCGACTCGACGCCGTACAACTCGACCATCGTGCTGCTCGTGCGCAAGGGCAACCCGAAGGGCATCAAGGATTGGGCCGATCTCGTCAAGCCCGGCATCGCGGTGATCACGCCCAATCCGAAGACGTCGGCCGGCGCGCGCTGGAATTTCCTTGCGGCATACGCCTACGCCCTCAAGCAGAGTGGTGGCGACGAAACGAAGGCGCGCGCATGGATCGCGCAGCTGTACAAGAACGTACCCGTGCTCGACACCGGCGCGCGTGGCGCGACGGTCACGTTCGCCCAGCGCGAGCTTGGCGACGTGTTGATCGCGTGGGAGAACGAGGCCTACCTCGCGATCGCCGAGTTCGGCAACAAGTTCGATATCGTCAACCCTGCGACGTCGATTCTCGCCCAGCCGCCGGTCGCCGTCGTCGACAAGAACGTGAAAAAGCACGGCACCGAGAAGGTGGCCGAGGCGTACCTGAAGTTTCTCTACACGCCCGAAGCGCAGGAGATCATCGCGAAGAATCACTATCGCCCGCTCGATCCAGCGGTGGCCGCCAAATACGCCGCCACCTTTCCGAAAATCGATCTGACGACGATTGCCGAGTTCGGCGGCTGGAAGGTCGCGCAGCCGAAGTTCTTCGCGGACAAGGGTGTGTTCGACCAGATCTATCAACCGGCCCGATGACGACGATCGACACCCACGAAACATTGCCGCGCCGGCAGCGCCCCGTTGGGCCTGCCGGCGTCGCGGCGTTTGCGAGCGCATCGCGGAGCAGGCGATGAGTGCGGTCATGGCACCCTCCTGGCCAGCTGCGCGCGGGCGCAAGAGCGTGTTGCCCGGGCTGTCGATCACGCTTGGCTTCACGCTGACCTACCTCTCGCTGATCGTGCTCGTGCCGATCGCCGCGCTGCTGCTGCGCGCCGCCGGACTCGGGTTCGCGGGCTGGTGGGAGGTGCTGTCTTCGCCACGCGTGCTGCACGCGCTCGCGTTGAGCTTCGGCGGCGCCTTCGTCGCGGCGGCGATCAACGCGGTGTTCGGCACGTTGATTGCCTGGACATTCGTGCGCTACGACTTCCCGGGCCGGCGCCTGTTGCAGGCAATGGTCGACCTGCCGTTCGCCCTGCCGACGGCGGTCGCGGGCATCGCATTGAGCTCGCTCTATGCGCCGAACGGCTGGATCGGCGCACCGCTCGCGCAGTTCGGCATCAAGGTCGCCTACACGCCGGTCGGCGTGATCCTCGCGATGACGTTCATCAGCCTGCCTTTCGTCGTGCGCACGATCGAGCCCGTGCTCGGCGAAGCCGAGCGTCAGTACGAGGAGGCCGCCGCGACGCTCGGCGCGAAACGCTGGCAGACGATCGTCCGCATCATCTTTCCGGGCCTGCTGCCCGCGCTCCTGACGGGCGTCGCGCTCGCCTTCGCGCGCGCGGTCGGCGAATACGGCTCGATCATTTTCATCGCAGGCAACCTGCCGGGCGTGTCGGAGATCGCGCCGCTGCTGATCATGATCCGGCTCGAAGAGTTCGACGATGCGGGCGCCACCGCGATCGCGACGACGATGCTGATGATCTCGTTCGCGATGCTGTTCGCTATCAACCTGCTGCAGGCCTGGAGCCGGAGGCTCAACGGTCATGCGTGATCCCGGCATGAGACCCGTCGACATGAGGCTGGCGAGACCATCCTCGCCGTGGCTGCGCTGGGCCATCGTGCTGCTGCTCGTCGCGGCAGCGTTCCTCGGTATCGCGAGGGCGAACGCCGCGACGCTGCTCAATGTTTCTTACGATGTCGCGCGCGGCCTGTACGAGGAACTCAACCCCGCGTTCGTCGCCGAGTGGAAGCAGAAGACCGGAGAATCCGTCGGCATCGATCAGTCGCACGGCGGCTCGACGAAGCAGGCGCATGCTGTGATCGAGGGACTGCCGGCCGACGTCGTGACGATGAACAGCCCGCTCGACATCGACGCGATCGCCGACGCGGGTCTGTTGCCGAAGGATTGGGCCAAGAAATTCGCGAGCGCATCGAGCCCGTCGTGGTCCGCGATCGTGTTCGTCGTGCGCAAGGGCAACCCGAAGGCGCTCAGGGACTGGTCGGATCTCGTCAACCCGGGCGTGCAGGTGATCCTGCCGAACCCGAAGACGTCGGGCAACGGCCGCTATAGTTATCTTGCCGCATGGCAGTACGCGCGCACGCAGCCGGGTGCGGATGCGGGCGCGTCGCTCCCATTCGAGAAAAAATTGTTCGCGAACGTGCCGATCCTCGACGTCGGCGGGCGCGACGCCACGACGACGTTCGCGCAGCGCGGCATCGGCGATGCGCTGCTGACGTTCGAGAGCGAGGCGAAGGTCGTCGTTGCGACGTTCGGCGCGGACAAGTTCGAGATCGCCTATCCGTCACTGACCGTGCGCGCGGACAATCCGGTCGCCGTCGTTGCGAAGAATGCCGATCGGAAGGGGACGACGAAGCTCGCCGAGGCGTATCTCCAATTCCACTATGCCAAGGCCGCGCAGGAAATCTTCGCGCGCCGCGGGCTGCGCGTCGTCGATGCGAGCGTCGCTACAGCGCATGCCGCCGAATTTCCGGCGATCAAGACCTTCGTCGTCGACGACGCGTTCGGTGGCTGGGCGAAGGCGCAGGCCGAGCACTTCGCGACCGGCGGCAGCTTCGACAAGGTCGTGGCCGAGGTGAAGCGATGAGCGCCGCGGCGAGCCATTCGCGCTATCGCGCGGCGACGGACGAACCGGCGATCGTGCGCTGGTTGCTGATCGGCACGGCGATCGCCTTCCTTGCGGTCTTCCTCGTCCTGCCGTTCGTCGCCGTATTTGCGCAGGCGTTCGCGAGCGGCGCCAAGGTCTTCTTCGCGGCGTTGAGCGATGCGGACGCGGTCGCGGCGATCAAGCTGACGCTGATCACCGCGTTCTTCGCGGTGCTGCTCAACACGATCTTCGGCGTCGCCGCGGCCTGGGCCATCGCGAAGTTCGAATTCCGTGGCAAGAATTTCCTCATCACGCTGATCGATCTGCCGTTCTCCGTGTCGCCCGTGATCGCGGGCCTCGTCTTCATCCTGCTGTTCGGCTCGCGTGGCTGGTTCGGCGGCTGGCTGTCGGACCACGACATCAAGATCGTCTTCGCGCTTCCGGGCCTCGTGCTCGCGACCGTGTTCGTGACGTTCCCGTTCGTCGCGCGCGAGCTTATCCCGCTGATGCAGGCACAGGGCAGCGACGAGGAACATGCGGCGCTCACGCTCGGTGCGGGAGGATGGCAGACGTTCTGGCGAGTGACCCTGCCGAACATCCGCTGGGGCCTGCTTTACGGCATCCTGCTCTGCAACGCGCGCGCAATGGGCGAGTTCGGCGCGGTGTCGGTCGTGTCCGGCCACGTGCGCGGCGTCAGCAATACGATGCCGCTGCACATCGAGGTTCTCTACAACGACTACAAGTTCGCCGCGGCGTTCGCGGTGGCGTCGCTGCTCGCGCTGCTCGCCTTTGTCACGCTCGGCCTGAAGACGCTGCTCGAATGGCGGCATGGCGACGAGCTTGCGGCGTTGCGCGGGCACTAGCCCGCCGATGCGGTGGGCGGGTGAATCTGGGCCGAGGTAGGCAGATTTTGATGTAGCTGAATCAGACGAACTGCTTCGGACGAATTGGATGGACGAATGACACGGATCGGTCGGAGCGACTTCCGAATGCAGCGTCGGTTCGCGAAAGAGGTTTTGCAGGAAAGCATATGAACATCTCGATACGAAATTTGTGCAAGAGCTACGGCGACGTCGCCGCGATCGACGCGGTGAATCTCGAGATCGCGTCGGGCGAGCTGCTCGCGCTGCTCGGGCCGTCGGGCTCGGGCAAGACGACGCTGCTGCGGGCGATCGCCGGGCTCGAGCCGATCGACCACGGCCGCATCCTGTTCGGCGAGATCGATGCGACGCGGCTGTCCGTGCAGGAGCGCCGCGTCGGCTTCGTGTTCCAGCAATACGCGCTGTTCAAGCACATGCGCGTGCTCGACAACGTGACGTTCGGTCTGCGCGTGCGCAAGCGCCGCGACCGCCCGTCGCGCGACGAAATCAAGCGCCGCGGCAAGGAACTGCTCGATCTCGTGCAGCTCAGCGGGCTCGAGGCGCGCTATCCGAACCAGCTTTCGGGCGGCCAGCGCCAGCGCGTCGCGCTCGCGCGTGCGCTCGCGATCGAGCCGCGCGTGCTGTTGCTCGACGAGCCGTTCGGCGCGCTCGATGCCAAGGTGCGCAAGGAGCTGCGCCTCTGGCTGCGCCAGCTGCACGACGAGACCGGCTACACGACGATCTTCGTCACCCACGATCAGGAAGAAGCGCTCGAGCTCGCCGACCGCGTCGTCGTGATGAACGCGGGGCGCATCGAGCAGGTCGACACGCCCGAGGGCATCCAGCAGCGCCCTGCGACGCCGTTCGTCGCCGACTTCATCGAGCGCAACCAGCGCGACGAGCCGCCACCGCCACCGTCGCCGTCGAACGTTCGCCCGTTCATTCGTGCGGGTTAGAGAGAAGCGGCCCGTTTTGGCCGAGGTGCAGCCGCGGCGAATATCGGACGGCGAGCAGGCGTCCGCAATGCCGCACCCGCAGGCCACTGCGGATCCAGGTCTTGCGCGAGCCGACGCGAAAGTCGTTGGCGTTCGTCCGCGCCTCGAATCGGCATGGGTGTCAGGGCTGCGGAAACGCGCGATCGAGCCATTCGGGAACGGGCAGATTCTTCGCGCGCAGAAAAGCCGGGTTGAAGATCTTCGCCTGATAACGCGTTCCCGCATCGGCCAGGATCGTCACGATGACGTGCCCCGGACCGAGTTCGCGCGCGAGTCGGATTGCACCTGCGATGTTGACGCCGCTCGATCCGCCGACGTTGAAGCCTTCGTCGTGCAGCAGCGCGTGCAGCAGCGGCAGCGATTCGTCGTCGGGGATCGACCAGGCGTAGTCGATCGGCGCGCGGTCGAAATTCGCCGTGATGCGGCTCGAACCGATGCCTTCGCTGATCGAATTGCCTTCGGCCTTGAGCTCGCCGTGGTTGACGTAGTGGGCGAGCGCCGATCCCGCCGGATCGGCGAGCGCAATGCGCACGCGCGAGCGCCTTGCCTTGAGCGCGCGGCCGACGCCGGCAAGCGTGCCGCCCGTGCCGGTTGCGCAAACGAAGCCGTCGACCTTGCCGCCGGTCTGTTCCCAGATCTCGACGCCGGTCGTCGTCGCGTGGAAGTCGCGATTGGCCGTGTTGTCGAACTGATTCGCGAACCACGCATTGCCCGGCGTGCGCTCGTTGATTTCGTCGGCGATGCGCCGCGCGGCGTGGGCGTAATGCCCCGGGTTTGCGTAGGGCACAGCCGGGACGAGGCGTACGTCTGCCCCCGTCACGCGCAGGGCGTCGATTTTCTCGCGGCTTTGCGTCTCGGGCATCGTGATGATGGTGAGATACCCGCGGCTCGCGCCGAGCAGCGCGAGGCCGATCCCGGTGTTGCCGGCGGTGCCCTCGACGATCACGCCGCCTGCGGGCAGCTGGCCCCTGAGTTCGGCATCGAGCAGCAGGCCGAGCGCGGTGCGATCCTTGATCGAGCCCCCCGGATTGGCGAACTCGGCCTTCGCAAGGATCTCGCAGCCGGTAAGCTCGGACGCGGCCCGCAGCCGAACCATCGGCGTATTGCCTATCGCATCGGCGAGATCGTGGCGGATGTCCATGGCGAGTCGATCGCCTTCGTGGTTGCGCGCAGGGCGTTGCCAGCATGTTCGCATGAATGACAGAGGAAATTGCAGGCGATCCACGAAGATATTGTCGCGACGACCCGGTGCGGCGGGCGGCCTTCCGGGAGAAGGGCGGATGCGCGATCCGGACGAGCTGTTTGGACGTCTGGACGCCCAAATAACTTTTGGTTATGCTGCGTAGCACAACGACGCTCGATTTGGGCTGGTGGGTTTTGGGGCCGGACGAGCCTGACGGCCGCCGCCGAAGCAATATGAACGCGGTACGGAGAGGCTGATTTGCCCAGGATTTGCTCAGGATAGGTATGGACGTTTCGGGGTTCGTCGCCATGTATTGCTGTTGTCGGACATTTTCCCGTCCGCGTGTACCCGTGCGCCCGCAGCAGCCCTCGAGTCGACAGCCATGACCCTCACCCAACTCCGCTACCTCGTCGCCATATCCGATTCCGGCCTCAACATCACGCAAGCCGCCGAGCAGGTGCACGCGACGCAACCGGGCCTGTCCAAGCAACTCAAGCAGCTCGAGGACGAACTCGGCTTCCAACTGTTTTCGCGCAAGGGCAAGAGCCTGCACGCGATCACGCCGGCAGGCCAGCAGGTGATCGACCGCGCGCGGGTGATCCTTGCCGAAGCGCGCAATATCCGCGCGCTCGCGGCCAACCTGCGCGGCGACGACAAGGGCGAACTCTCGATCACGACGACGCACACGCAGGCGCGCTTCGTGCTGCCGCATGCGATCGCCGAGTTGAAGAAGCGCTACCCGGCCGTCAACGTGCATCTGAAGCCGCATGGCGACGCGCAGGTGATGGGCCTGTTCGAGCGCGGCCAGGCCGATCTCGCGATCATCAGCACGACCGGCTCGCAGCCGGGCGACGGGCTCGCCGTGCCGCTGTTCCGCTGGCGCCGCGCAGTCGTCGTGCCGAGCGGTCATCCGCTCGAGTCGCTGAAGCGGCCGCTGGCGCTGACCGATCTCGACGGCGAGCCGCTCGTCAGCTACGAGTCTTCGCTGCGCCCGGAGTCTTCGCTACGCCGCGCATTCACGGCGGCGGCAGTCGTGCCGCGCTTCTCGTGCACATCTCGCGACGCGGACCTCATCAAGACTTACGTGCGCGCGGGCCTCGGCATCGGCATTCTCGCCGAAATGGCGATGATCGCCGAGGACGAGCGTGATCTGCGCCTGCTCGACGCCAACGCCTTGTTCCCCGAATGCACCACCTGGCTCGTGTTGCGCCGCGACCGCGTGCTGCGCGCGTACGCGGCGACGCTCGCGGAGTTGATCGCGCCGCAACTCGACCCGCGTGACCTGCAGCGCGCGCTCGCCGGCGAGGAGCCGGCCGCGTGGCCGCCGCCGCCATACTGGAGCGAGCGCGAGAAGGCCGCCGCGAGCGCCGCCTAGCACGCCTTCCTTGCGCGACGAGTGCGTCATCACGACGCAGAATGCGCGTCCCCAAGTACTCTTCGCGATCGCAATAGCGACCTTTTTCAAGTTCTCCGGTCGTCCTCGCAGGCGCTTCCGGTGTTTCGCGATCGACGTGGACCCAGAAGAGCCGCATCATGGCGGCCACGCGCGCGCCTTTCTCGCACGCGAGACGGCGGGCCACCCGATGACGAGAACGCGAGTCAACGAGCTCGACCTGTTGCGGTTTGTCGCCGCCCTCATGGTCGTGTGTTTCCACTACGCGTTCCGCGGCTACGCCGCCGACGCAAAGACGATCATGCCGTATCCGTTGCTCGCGCCCGTGGGCAAGTACGGCTATCTCGGCGTCGACCTGTTTTTCATGATCAGCGGCTTCGTCATCCTCATGACCGCCGCGAGCGGCAGTCTCAGGGACTTTGTCGTTTCGCGCGCGGCGCGTCTGTATCCCGCGTTCTGGGTGTGCTGCACGATCACGTTCGCAGCGATCCTCGCGATCGGCGGCCTGCGCTACCACGCAGGCTACGGCCAGTATCTCGTCAACATGACGATGCTGGCCGAGTTCTTCCACGTGCCTTACGTCGATGGCGCCTACTGGTCGCTGACCGTGGAGTTGCGCTTCTATGCGATCGTGGCGCTCGTCCTGTTGCTCGGGCAGATCCATCGCGCGCAAGCGCTATTGTGCCTGTGGATGGTCGCACTGATCGTCGTCGTGGCGCTGCCCAACTACTGGCTGCGCTATCTGCTTGCCGCCGACTATGGCGCGTATTTCATCGCCGGGGCCACCTGCTTCCTGGTCTGGTCGCAGGGCATCTCGGCGCTCCGGATCGGCTTGCTCGTCGCGGCCTGGGCTGTCGCCGTGTTCCAGGCGCTGTGGCTCGCGCGCGGCAACGCTGGCTACTACCACACGACCTTCGACCTTTTCGTCGTCGCGGGTATCGTCACGGCTTGGTTCGCGATCATGCTGCTCGTCGCGTTGCGCCGCACCGGGTTACTCGGCGAGCGGCGTTGGCTCACGATCGGCGCGTTGACGTATCCGCTCTACCTGCTGCACCAGAACATCGGCTTCATGATCTTCAACCTGGGCTATCCCGCGATTGACGCGCACTTGCTGTTCTGGGGGACGATAGCCGCGATGCTGGTTCTCTCGCATCTCGTCAACACGCAGGTTGAACGGCGGATCGCGCCGCGACTCAAGGCGGCGCTCAATCGCGGCTTCGATGCTGTCGCGGGAACACTCAGTCGAAGTGCAATCCGCACTCGCGCTTGAGGCCGAAGAAACGCGTGTCCTCGACACGCATGCCGGCCTGCAGTGACTGCGTCGTGTGCACGTCGCCGATCGAGACGTAGCCCTGATCCCAGAGCGGGTGATACGGCAGCTCGTGCTGCTTCAGGTATTGCCAGATGTCGCGATCGCTCCAGTCGACGAGCGGATGCAGCTTCCAGCGACCGTCGCGCAGTTCGAGCACCGGCGTCTTCGCGCGCGTCGTCGACTGCGAGCGGCGTAGTCCGGCGATCCACGTGCGCGCGCCGAGCTCGTTGAGGGCGCGGCGCATCGGTTCCACCTTGCGCAACTGGTTGTACTCGACGATGCCATCGATGCCGTTCTCCCACAGCTTGCCGAGCCGCGCTTCCATCCAGGCGATACCGATCTGCGGGCGATAGACCTTGAGGTTCAGCGACAGCTTCTCGGTCAGCTCATCGGCGAAACGATAGGTTTCGGGAAACAGATACCCCGTGTCGATCAGCACGACCGGTAAGTTGGCATGGGCGCGCGTGGCGAGGTGCAGCAGCGCCGCCGACTGCGCGCCGAAGCTCGACGACAGCACATGCTCGCCGGGCAGCGTGTCGAACGCCCAGCACAGGCGCTGGTGCGCGTTGCGGCCTTCGAGCCAGTGGTTGAGTTCGGCGAGGGCGGCTTCGTCCTCGGCGGCGGTGATCAGGTCGGGAAGTGTGGTCATGGCACTGCTGCTTTCTATTCGGGTACTGCGGGGGTTCGGTGGGTTGGCGCAAGCGCGACGATGCCCGCGCGATGGAGGAAGTCGCCGAAGCCCTCGCGTTCGGCGCGTTCGCGCGCGTAACGCGCGAGGAGTTCGTCGAGCGTCGCGAGGATCTGCTCTTCCGTGATGTTTTCGCGATACAGCGTGGCGAGACGCTCGCCACGCGTGTCGGCGCCGAGCATGAGGTTGTAGCGGCCGGGCGCCTTGCCGACGAGCGCGATCTCGCCGAGGTAGGGGCGCGAGCAGCCATTCGGACAGCCGGAGATGCGCAGATGGAGATTCGTGCCGATGAGGCCATGTGTTCTGAGCAGCGATTCGACCTTGCTCGTGAAATCGGGCAGGTAGCGCTCGGCCTCGGCCATCGCGAGCGCGCACGTGGGCAGCGCGACGCAGGCCAGCGCATTGAGCCGCAATTGCGTCGCCGTCAGATAGAGATCGAGGCGATGTTCGCTGACGATGGCGTCGATCGCCGCCCGGTCTTCCGCGCGCACGTTGGCAATCAGCAGATTCTGATTCGGCGTGAGGCGGAACGAGAGCCCCGACTTCGCGTCGTCGTGCAGCTGTGCGATCTTGCGCAGCGCCGAGAGGTGCTTCCGTTCGGTGCCGTCCGCACCGCGTCTGTCGGCGATGCGGCCGGCCTCGATGCGTAGGGTCAAATGCGAGCGCTGCTTTCCTTCCGCATCGGGTTCGCCATCGGTCCAGCCGAAGCGGTCGCCGTTGTGATCGAAGAAGTACGGTCGCGCATCACGCAGCGGCGCGCCCAGGCGGCGCTCGACCTCACTCTTGAACCAGGTCAGGCCGCGATCGGCGATCGTGTATTTGAGGCGAGCATGCTTGCGGTCCGCGCGGCCGCCGAAATCGCGCTGCGTCGTCACGACCGCTTCGGCGACCTGCTGCACGCGGTCAGGAGCGACGAAACCGAGGACGTCGGCGAGGCGGGGAAATGTGCCGGGCTCGCCGTGAGTCGCGCCGAGGCCGCCGCCGACCGTGACGTTGTAGCCGAGCAGCGTCGGGCGTCCGGAGGCCGAAGGCTGGATGACTGCGATGAAACCGAGGTCGTTCGCGAAAACGTCGACGTCGTTGCTCGGTGGCACCGCGAACGCGATCTTGAACTTGCGCGGCAGGTAGGTGCTGCCGTAGATCGGCTCGACTTCTTCACCGCTGCCCGCGACTTTCTCCTCGTCGAGCCAGATTTCGTAGTAGGCGCGCGTCTTCGGCTTGAGGAATTCGGACAGGCGCGCGGCGTCCTCGTAGACCTGCGCGTGTGCCTGCGACTGCTGCGGGTTGGCTGCGACCATCACGTTGCGATTGACGTCGCCGCAGGCCGCGATGGTGTCGATCAGTGCGGCGTTGATCGCCTGCAACGTGGACTTGAGCTCGCGCTTGATGACGCCGTGGAACTGGAAAGCCTGCCGTGTCGTCAGGCGCAGCGTGCCGTTCGCGTAGCGCGTCGCGATCGCGTCGAGCTTGAGCCACTGTTCCGGAGTCACGACGCCGCCCGGCAGGCGCGTGCGGATCATGAAGCTGTAGTCGGGCTCGAGCTTCTGCGCGCGGCGCTCCTCGCGCAGGTCGCGATCGTCCTGCTGGTAGCTGCCGTGGAACTTGATCAGTTGCGTGTCGTCCTCCGCGATCGCGCCGGTGACGGCGTTCGCGAGGCTCTCGACGAGCGTGCCGCGCAGGCGCCGGCTCGCGGTCTTGATGCGCTCGACGGGCGAAAGGGTCGGCGAGGCGGTCATCAGTATACGTCCCGGCTGTAACGACGGTCCGCCGCAAGCGCGTTGAGGAAATCACGCGCTTCCTCCTCGCTGCGTCCGCCGTGTTCGATCACGATGTCGCGAAGCGCCGCATCGACATCGGCCGCCATGCGCGTCGCGTCGCCGCAGACGTAGAGGTGCGCGCCGTTCTGGATCCAGTCGTAGAGTTCGCGACCGCGCCGGCGCAGCGTGTGCTGGACGTAGATCTTCTCGGATTGGTCACGCGAGAAGGCGAGGTCGAGCCGATGCAGCGTGCCCGCCTTGAGCGCCTGCTGCCACTCGAGTTGGTAGAGAAAGTCGGTGCGGAAGTGCGGGTTGCCGAAGAACAGCCAGTTGCGACCGTTCTTGCCGGCCTGCGCGGTCTCCGCCCGTTCCTGGACGAAGCCGCGGAACGGCGCGATGCCCGTGCCCGGGCCGATCATGATCACGTCGCGTGAGGCGTCTGTCGGCAGGCGGAAGCGCTCGTTCGGCTCGATGAACAGCGGCACCTCCGCGTCCTCGCCGAGCGTTGTGAGGAAATTCGACGCAGCGCCGACGTGACGCGTGCCGAACGCTTCGTAGTCGAGTTTTGCGACCGTCAGGTGTGCCTCGTCGCCGACCGTCTTGCGACTCGACGCGATCGAGTACATGCGCGGCGCGAGCGGTCGCAGCGCCGCGACGAATTCGTCGGCCTGCCAGGCCGCCGGAAACTGGCGTACGAGGTCGATCAGCTGATAGTCGCCGAGTAAACGTCGCAGCGTGTCTTTGCCCTCGGTACCGAGCGCGTGGTCGAGTTCGGCATGCTTCGCGCGCTGCGCATGCGCGACGATGAACGGCTTGCTGAGCTGCGTGATTTCGCGCTTGCGCAGCAGCCAGTCGCGCAATGTCGAACTGTCGTTCTGTAGCGTGACGACACGTTCGCCGTCGAACTTGAGCGCGGCGAGCAGTTCATCGACGAGCGCCGGCGGATTCGTCGCCCATACGCCTAGCGCGTCGCCGGGTTCGTAGGTGAGTTGCGAGCCTGCGAGCGATAGCTCGACGTGACGGATGTCCTTGCTGGCGTTGCGCGCGCTGATGCGCTGGTTCGCGAGCAGCGGCGCGAGGAATGGCCTCTCGCGTGTCCACGAGGCTGCCGCTTGCGCCGGCGGCGCGACGGTCGTCGCCGCGCTCCGAAGGGGTGTGACGTTGGCGAGCGGCGTCGCGCTCGGCGCTTCAGCCTTTAGCGATTCGCGCGCCTGTGCCAACGCCTGCTTCGCCCAAGGTTCGCCGACGGTCGCGATGTCGAGATCGGCATCGCCGCGGGCGAACAGCCGCGTCGCGCCGAGTTCGGCAAGGCGTGCGTCGATCTTCGCGCCGATCGCGCAGAACTGCGGATAGCTCGAGTCGCCGAGGCCGAGCACCGCGAACTTGAGCTGCGGCAGCTTCGGCGCGCGCTTGCCCGCGAGAAACTCGACGAACGCGCGCGAGTCGTCGGGCGGATCGCCGTCGCCCTGCGTCGAGATGACGACGTAGAGCAGCCGTTCGCTGGCGAGTTCGCGCGTCGCGTAGGTGTCCGCACGCACGAGCCGTACCGTGAGGCCGGCAGCTTCTGCCTGCTGCGCGACCGCCTCGGCCTGACGCTTCGCGTTGCCGGTCTGGCTGCCGTAGACGATCGTGAGGCGCGATTGCGCGGCCGGTTCCGCGGCGACGGCCGTGACTGCAGGCGCCGCGATAGGCGCGAGCTGCGCCGCGAGCGGTACCCGCCGCTGCGCGGCGGCGGTGCCGGCGATGTAGCCGGAGACCCACTGCAACGCGTCGGAATCGAGCCCGTCGGTCAGGCGCGTGAGCAGCGCGAGCTTGTCCTCGGGCAGCGGCGAAGGGAGGCGGGCAGGTTGGGCGGACACGGGGTGGTCATCGGCCTATGAGTGGATGAAACGGCGTTTTCCGCCTTCTTTTTGGACGGAAAGACGTCTGAATGATCCGGATCGTATTCCTTATGCTTATGCGCTTGAACGAACCGATCGTTATGGGGTCATGCTCTGCGGTTATCGCCGCGAGCGATATGCGGCGGCTTGTGGAACGATGGTGCCGTGCCGCGCAGTTCCCAAAGGCCCGCTCGGCATATCGACAGCATCGTTGCTCATGTCGATTTAGCGGATGGCTAACTTCGGCTGTGCTTCCATTCAGCGTCCGCCGCCGAATTCGCGGCCTTTCGGGGAAGATTCGCGTGCAGCGCATCATCGTCATCGGCGGCGGCGTCGCCGGTTCTGCGGTCGTCGGCGAATTCCTGCGGCGCGGTTCGGCGGGCCCCGCCCCCGACTTCGATCTCACCTGGCTCGTCGGCCCGCGTGCGCCGGGCCGCGGCATCGCCTATGCGACGCCCGCCGAGCACCATCTGCTCAATGTGCGCGCGTCGGCGATGGGTCTGTTCGCCGACGAGACCGCCGCGTTCGCGGCACACGCCCGCCTGCACCGCGCGGCCGCTGGCGACGCGGAATTTCTGCCGCGCGCCTGGTACGGCGACTATGTCGAAAGCGTCCTCGCGCGCGAGATCGCGCACGCGCGTGCGCGCGGAGGCCGGCTGCGCGTGCTGTCGACGAACGCGACGGCGGTGCGTGGCGACGATGCGCGTGGCTACACGGTGACGACCGAGGACGACGAGCGCTTCGCGGCGGATGGCGTCGTGCTCGCCATCGGCGCACTGCCTGCAGAACCGTTGTCGGTCGTGTCGGCCCAGGCCCGCACGAGTGCCGGCTATACCGCCAACCCGTGGCAATGGCCGGCATTGGAGCGGGTTCCCGAACGGGTCGTCGTGCTCGGCACGGGCCTCACCGCCGTCGATGCGGTGCAGAGTGCGGTGCGCTTGTGGCCGAACGCGCAGATCACCGCCATTTCGCGGCACGGCCGGCTGCCGCAGACGCACGCCGTCGCCGTGCTGCCGCCGTACGAACGACGCACGCAACTCGTCGCCGGCCTGCGGGCGCAACCGCGCGTCGCGGCTTGGTTCGCACAGGTGCGCGCGGCGAGCGCGGATCCCGCGACCGACTGGCGTGCCGTGATCGACGGTCTTCGCGCCGACACGCAGGCGCTGTGGGGCATGCTCGCTCCCGACCAGCGCCGCCGTTTCCTGCGGCACCTGCGCTGGCTCTGGGAATCGATACGGCATCGCCTGCCGCCCGCGACGGCGGCCGAACTCGCGCGCCTGCGCATGCAGGGGCGACTCAAGGTCGTCGCGGGCCGGATCCTGTCGATCGACGGCGACGGGCCGCTCGACGTCCGCATCCGCCCGCGCGGCACCGAGACGACGCGCGCGTTCGCCGCCGACCTCGTGATCCAGGCAACTGGCTTCAATCTCGCGACGAGTTCGTCGGACCATCCCCTCGTGCGCCAGATGATCGACGACGGCACGGCCCAGCCGGATGGCCTCGACCTCGGTCTCGCCGCCGATGGCGACGGCCGCCTCGTCGGTTCCGATCGCCGGCCCGCGCGCGGCCTGCGCTGCCTCGGCACGCTGCTGCGCGGCTCGTTGTGGGAATGCAGCGGTCTACCCGAGATCCGCGCGCTCGCGGCAAAGATCGCGGACGACATGCCGGCCGAACTCGACCGCCTGCGCGCGTCGCGCGCGCACGCGGGCGCAAACGCCTGCGCGCGCGAGCCCGTGACCTGCAACCGATGATGCGCTGGCGATGACCTGCAATCCCGCGATTCGCGCCCGTCATCGCGACGAGGCGTATCGTCCGTCAGCGCCGCCACGACGCTTGCGCCGCGCCGCACAACCCCGATAATCTGTCGCGGCCGCATGCACCGAAAAATTTCGACTGATGTGCGATTCGATGCGGGTGTAGCTCAATGGCAGAGCTGTAGCTTCCCAAGCTACTGACGAGGGTTCGATTCCCTTCACCCGCTCCAATTTCAGGGCACGATCGCGCAAGCGATTCATGCCACTGCATTTTGAGCCGCCCGATGTCTGAAACATTCCCGCCCTCTGGGTACTGTTTTGGGTATCACATGCCGAAGCCTTTTATTTTTCATCGCCCCTCAGGCATCTACGTTCGCCTGCTCTTGCCCGCCCCGCTGCGAGCTGTCATCGGGCAACGATTCGTAGTGCGCTCCTTGGGTGATTTGCGCCACGATGCGGCTCGACTGGCCGCTCACCGGATGGGCTATTCTTTGCGGCAGGCCACCGCTGACTTTGCCGCAGGGAAGCCCATGAACAAGAAGCTAATCGATGACGTGCTCGCCGCGAACGCTCGCGGCGAAATTCGAAAATACGAAATCGAAATGGGTGGAATGTCTCTCAAGGCCGATGGGCCGGAAGACCACGCGCGAGCCATGGAAGCGCTCGACAAAATGAAGGTCGTCGTGGCCGGGCTGCCGGCGCCGGTGCCCGCGGTGACGGCCAAGCAAGGCCCGATGTTGCATGCTGCGCTCGACCGGTTTCTGGATCAGTTCAGCCGCAGGGGCCTTGCTTCCGCCACGCTGCTTGAAACCGAACACTCTCTCCGCCTGTTTCGCGATCTCATCGATGATATGCCGCTGTGGGATGTCGGGCATGAGCAGATCGATGTCTTCCGCGACGCCTTGGCGCATTGGCCGGCGCGTGCTCGCGTGCTGCCCGCCTACAAGAACCTCGATGCGCGCGCTATCGTTGCGCGTGGGCGCAACGAACCGGACGTGCCGAAGATCCACGTGCGCACCGTTGAAAAACATTTGGACCGCCTCCGGGTGTTCTTCAACGAAGCGTTGAGGCGCAGGGAGGTGCCGGTTAACCCCGTGGCTGGCCTTCATCTTCAAACAACTGCTGCAAAGTATACTTTGTCGCATCGGGCCTTTCGTCCGGACGAGCTGCAGCGGATTTTTGATCCTCAGTTGCGCGACACGCACTGCTCGAAAGATGCACATTTTTTCTGGCTGCCTGTGATTTGCCTGTTCACTGGCGCGCGATTGAATGAGATCGCTCGCCTTCAGGTCGTCGACTTCGAACTTTTCGAAAAGGGCGTGTGGGGTATTCACATCACGCCGGAAGCGGGCCGCTTGAAGAACACCCAGTCAAAGCGGTTCATTCCGTTGCCGGATCGGTTGGTGGATCTGCGGCTCGCCGAATACGCGCAAGACACCGCGGCCGCCGGTTTCAAGCTGCTGTTCCCAGGTGGCTCCCTGACGTCGAAAAATGGTCCCGGTGATCGGGTGAGCAAATGGTTCAATCGAACGTATTTGGACAAGGCCTGCGGGCTAACCGATCCAATGCTGTGCTTTCACAGTTTTCGCCACACGCAGCAAACCGTCGCGGATCGGTTGGGGATCACCGAGGCCCAAATCGCGCCCATCTCCGGGCACGCCGCTCGATCGGTTCAATCCAGGCACTACATCGACCGGCAAACGGTGCTCGAACGCAAGGCTCGGTTGGACCTCATCGCGGAAGCGTTGGTGCTACCGAGGCTCGACATTTATATGCGTGGGCAGTTCGACCGGTACTTCCAAGAAGTGCGGGCGGAAGAACAGCATGCCGCCGCAGCGGCGAAGAGAACCGTCTTGCGGGAGGGCACCCAGTGAGCATCTCACCCGCACCAACGCCGCCGGCGAACGCACCTGCGGCATCGGATCCTGATCAGGAAAAGCGCGACTTGCTCGACTGGGCCGAAGCGAGGGGCCTTGAGTACCTCAAAGAGCACATGTCGAACCTGGAGTCACTCAAAGCCGACAGCTCTTCATTCCTCACCATCTTGGTCGCCGCTGGCGGCGCCACCCTCGCTTACCTTCTAAAAGCGCCGGAAAAACACGTGTCGGCAGAAATGGTGTGGGGAGCCATCATGCTGCTGGTCTACTTTTTTGTGCTGGGCACGATCTTGATTGCCAAGTGCCTGACGGCAAAACATGCCCAGACGGTGAGCAACAGCGCATCCCATCTTTACCAAGACGGTTTCAAGTTAACGGAGTTGAAGCCGGTGGAGTTCAAGAACATGAAGGAGCGTTCGGACAACCTCATCGCTCGCAACCGGTCGACAGCTCAATGGCTCAACCGCGTTCGCTATGGCGCGTTGTGCTCACCGCTTGCGTTTGCGATCGGTTACGTCGCAGCCGCCGTGGTGAACCACTACCACCTGTTCGACAGTGTGGCGGCTGCATGGTCACGCCTCTGAGCTAGCGCTCGTGTTTGATAAGAGCGTCCGACTGCGGGATGTGGGGCGTGATCGTGGTCGTCGAAGGCGACGGAATATGCTCCTCGATGTTTACGCCTTCCGATTGCGGGATGGTCGGCGGCGATGGAGAAGGAGCAGGGGCGGGCGCCGGTGATTGCTGAGATTCTTCGCCGCTCATGTCGACCTCCACTTAAAACCCAACCACACCATCCTAAAACACCCGGGGCCACCTAACAACGGTCGCTGCGTGTTTTCACGCGCGAGTTCTAACCGTCGGCATACGGGTCATAGCCGACGACGGGATACCACGCGCCTCGGAAAAGGTCCGCCTGCCGCGCCAAGGAACACCATTGGACGTGGACCTCGTCGACGAACGAATGATGCACGTTGGGACGTCCCCAATCGCCACCCCAAATGAGTCCGTACTGTCGCGCAAGGCGGCCGAGCAACGAGAAGTCGCCTTTCCACGACGGCTGCCCGTTGACGCTCTTGACGATGTCGCACGCCAACCCGTAGTGGTGGACGCCCACCTTCCGCAGTTCCGTCGCGCCCTGGTTGAACAGTTGTTGCTGGCGCGCCTGGCTGCGGTAGGTTTCGAACACCATGCAGTCGAAACCGTGAGCCTTGGCGTCGGCGATGATCGACTGAACCTTGCCGCGCATGGTGGGTTCAAGCAGATCGAGCGCGCTGATGCAGTCCACGTTGTTGAAGCGCGGGTCGGGCTGAATGACGTCCTGGAAAAAGTTGCCCATCAGCTTGACGCCGGAGCGGGAGCCACGCACGCGTGGAAAGCATCTTGAGCGCCTTTGCCGGGTGTCGTTGCTGGCGGGTCGCCCGGTTGATCCTGAGCGCCCGGCGACACCATCTGGAGTCGCAACGCCGCTTGTTGTTGATCCTTGCTCTTGTTGGCCACGTCGCCGACCAAGGTGTTCACGGCGTCCTGTTGAGCCTTGTAGACCGCTTTGGCGTCCACGTTCTTCGTCGCGATTTGCCGGCGCACTTCTTCGCGGATGGTCAGCACGGCGTTGTAGACGTCGAAGCCGACGGTCTGCTTTGCATTGGCCACCGCCGTGGAGAACGCGAAGTTGCGTTGGTCGAGATCCAGCACGCGCACCTGGGCAAGCCGATTGATTCCTGAAAGCTCGCTCGCCGTGAACCCGGTCGGCGCGATTGGGTTGGCAAACCTGCTCCGGAACGCGATGGCGTTGCTGCGGAACGTGTCGATGTTTTCGTTCTGAATGGCCTCGGCCGCCTTGCGCACGCAGTCGAGGGCATCGATGCCGGTATCGACTGCCGAAATCTGCTGGTCGGCTCCCACCACTTGGCTAAATCCCGCCAGCGCCGCGATGCCAATGGCCGCATGTTTGAGCAATGAATGGTTCGGGTGGGTTATGGACGCTTGGTAACCCGCGTAGGTGCCGCCTCCGACTGCGGTGTAGGCCACGGCACGATTGAAGAAGCCCGCGTTTGTTTCGATGTTGACCAGTTCGGCGCGTGCACCGTCGATGCAGTCATACGGGATGTCGGTGCCGCTCGACGGTCGAGCGCATGCGGGGGTCAGTTGGGCTTCATCCTTCAATGACGGCCAAGTGGCGCACGCTGACAACAAGAGGGCCGCAACCAAGATGGCCCAGCGCAAGAACGATCCAACGTGGCGCGCCACCAAGGACGCGGGCCGCTGTTCGTCAGTCATGTTGTTCCCCTCTTCCCGTGGGCGAGCGTAACAGCGCTACCCCGTGGAAGAGCCTGTCAAATTTTACAGGCAGGGCATCACTGAGCTTGCGAGCCGCGGCCTCGTCTCAGGCGCCGTTCAAACAAGAGCGCAAACTTTGCAATGGAGGTCCCGCACCGCTCGCACCAGTCTCGAATCTGGAGAAAATCCAACCGCATGTGGCCGTGTTCCACGTTTGAAATGTTGGGCTGTGGCATTTCGAGGTGGGCAGCCATGTCCACCTGGGTGACGCCCGCCCGTTCCCGAATCTCGCGCAGCAATGCGCAAAAAATCGGGTATTCCGAACGTGAAATTGATTTTGCCATCGGCCGCAGTCATGGCGGAGCGGCCTTACAAGCTATATCGCAAGTTCGTATATACAAACTTTATATATACAAAGTTCATATATAGTTCATTGCAGCGTGGTACCATGGTCCCCCAATTGCGCATTGGGCATGGTGAAGAAACGTGAGCGAACTGGATCAGGTTACGCGGAACGGCTACCACATGATGCGGCTCCTGGACGACGAGGCCGCACAAGGGAGGCGCCGGCGTTTGAACCGGAACATCTTGGAAGTGCTGGGAAACACCCAGTTCGAAAACGAGCGCCTGTTGCGCGAGCAGCGCGAACTGCAAAAGCAGAACGATCGCGCCATCGAACTCGTTCGAACCCTGGTGGACAGGTCGGAGGCCTTCCGTCGTTTGGCTACGCACCTGCGCGATGCATGGCAGCCCAGCAACCCGAGCGAACTGCCGTTGAAGGCCAGTCTTAAGCCGCTCCTGGACCAGAAGAAGCAGGAGTTGGCGAACGATCCGAACTGGGCGCGGGAACGCGACGCCGACATCGCGCAACGGTTGTGCGCTCCGACTGCCGCCGCCGGCCGCAAGCGCTGATCGCGCACCGATGCGTGCCCTTTTCGCGGGTTTGTTCGTCGTCCTTTGCACGGTGGGCAAGTGCCAGGACATGGCCTTCATCCCGACGGCTGCTTTGCCGCAAGCGAGCGGCAATGCCTCGGCGATCGCGTTGCCCAGCGGCGACGCCCTCGTGTTTGGCAGCGCCCCCATCGCGCAGCGCTTCGACCACGCATTGAGTTCCATGGTGGTCGACGGCGCGCTTCTTCAAAGCCATGTGTACGTTCCCGCCCAGCTCCTTCCGTCTGGCCAGGTGCTGCTGGCAAGCGGGACTTTCGACCCCAGCGATGGGAGTGCCGAGCTCTACGACCCGGCGGCGCATGCCTCGCACGAAACGGGCTCGATGGCGACCGGCCGATGGAACGCGGCGGTAGCCACGTTGGTTGATGGCCGTGCGCTGTTCGCGGGCGGCGCCGTCGACTACGCCGGGACCGTTACCGACTCAATGGAGATCTACGACCCAGGCAGCGGGCGTTTCACATTCGCCGGCCATCTTTCGCGCCCGAGGGTGTATGCCACGGCGACGCCATTGCCCGACGGCAGCGTGCTGGTGGCGGGTGGGCTTTCCAACGTCGACGACGCGTGCCCGCGCAGTGCGGGTGTTCAGCAGTGTTCCGCTGAAAGGTGTGATCCCGCGCGTGGCGTGTGCCAACTGACTGGCTCCATGATGGAAGCGCGTTGGTCATCAGCGGCCACGGCGTTGAAGGATGGTCGCGTGCTCATCTCGGGTGGATGGACCGAAATGTTGTCGAGCCAACGGTGGGCCGATGGTTTCGAGATTTACGATCCCAGCAACGGCACCTTCACCGCTGCAGGAACTGGCACGGGTCAATATCGATTGGCGCACAGCGCGACGCTGCTGCCCGATGGCAACGTGCTGCTCGCTGGCGGCGTGGGGATTTACTCGAACGTTTTGGCCACTTCCGCCTTGGTCGACCCGATGACCCTGCAGGTCCACCCCGGGCCCAACTTGGCTGTGACGCATGACAGCCATGCCGCCGTGTTGTTGACCGACGGCACGGTGCTGGTGGCAGGTGGGGAAACTTACAACGCTCAAACCGGACAGCGCGAGGCGACGACCGATGCAGAGCGTTTTGTCAGTGATGATCTTTTTTCCGATGGCTTCGACGACGGAAGGTGAGGGAACGATGACCACCGATCCCACTCCGCGTTGCCCACGGCATCGGATTTTGTTTTCCACCAACCGATAAGGAAGGATCATGAAAATTGTCGCTCCCGTTTTGTTGCTCGTGGCCGCCACCGTCCTGATCACCCTCTCCGGCGTCGCCTCATTCCTTGCCTCGCCGCTGGGTATGGACAGTCGCGACGTCCTGGTTGTTGCCACCGGGCTGGCAGGCGCGGCACTGGGCACGCTGGCTGCCGTTCGTCTCGCCCGCGTCAATCGTGCTTGGGTGGCGCGTTAAGCCCCGGCGCTTCTCCAATGACGGGCGGGGCATTGGCAAATCGAACAGGTGCAGGGGCCGGCGCGTGCGTGCTAGCCTCCGGCACCAGGACGTATGCGCGTGAGCGCACACGGAAATCCGTACGGAATGGAGGCGGTCCATGCGCCGGTTGATGCGTTGGATGGTTTCAGCGGTCGTGGGTTGTGGCGTGGGCCACGTCGGTGCTCAGGAAGTCTGCGGCATCGATTCAATTTTCTACAACGGATTTGAGTCAACGGGGCCGGCGCTCAGCGCCTACCCCGGTGCGCAGCATTCGCCCGGTACCAGCACCAGCATTGACGGCGGCACGCTGACCCTTAGCATCACGTCCCCGACATCAGGCGCCACCGTGGACGGTTCCTTTGTAGAGGTCGTTGGCACCTACACCGGTCCGACCAACATCGGCATCACGGTGAACGGCGCTTTGGCTTACGTCCACAACGGAACGTTCGTCGCGCCGGCGGTGGCGATCGCCACCGGCTCGAACTCCCTCATGGCCACCGCCTCCAAGATGACGGGTGCTACGGCGAGCAGCTCCGCGGTCAGCGTGACCGGCTCGGGCAACCCCACGGTGGTCAGCCTGGGCACGACGCGCGTGCTCGGCATCGCGCCTTTCACGGTGGGGTTCACGCCAAACATCGGCTCGCTGCCCGCCGGCCGCACGCTGTCGACGGTAGCATTCGACTTCAACGGCGATGGCACCGACGATTACACCGGCTCGTCGCTTACCGGCGCCACGGTCAGCTACACCTACACCACGCCCGGCGTTTACAAGGCGCGGTTCCGCGCCACCGACAACATGAGCACCGTCTACACGGCGTTCCGCTCGGTGGTCATTCAGGACGTGGCGGTTCAGCGCGGCATGCTGTGCGACGTCTACGGGTACATGCGCGCGAACCTGATTACCAACGACACCACCGACGCCGCGCTCGCGCTCCAAACCGACATCCGCGCACCTTTCCAAACGGTCTGGTCGTCGTTCGGCAGCAACCTGCCCACGGTCGCTCAAGCCCTGGGCATCATCGCCGACGGCGTGTTGCTCGGGAACTCGGCGCAGTTCTCGCTCATCCGAATCCGCGCCTCCGACGGCAAGACCTCGGGCCACCCGTTGCTGTTCACGATGGGCGGCGACGGCGTCTGGCGCATCGACAGCATGTAGGGGCCTCGCATGGGCAAACGTCTTTGGATCGTGCTGCTCGGTGCCACCGTTCTGGTGGCCGGGGGCGCTTACGCCTACTACAAGGTGTCGTCGACCGGCTACGCCATCGGCCAGCCGAAAAAGGGACGCGTGCTCACGGGCTCGGGTCAGCCGGTGCCCGGGGCATGGGTCATCGCGCAATGGATTGGCTACGCGCAGGGCGTCCACGGTGCGCCAAACAAAATCGTTCATGCCGGCGTGGCGGTTCAAACCGGTGCCGACGGGGGCTACACGCTGCCGGCAGAGTGGCAAAAGCTTCAGCACCCGCTCAACAACTTCCCGCACACGACGGGCAACTACGGGTTCGGCATCCTGGTGTCCGCGCCGGGCATGGAGGTCGACGCCGCCAAGTCACCGCCCTGCGCGACGGTCGGCAACCCGCCTTCACCGTTCCTGTGCCCGGCCACCCACGCCGCAACGGTCGACGGTGCTGCGGGCGACGCGCTCGACGACGTGTGGCTGAAACCGGCGAGCGAGCCGCTGGCGGAACGGGCGCACGCCTTCTCGGTTTGGAACAACGCCGCGTTCATCGATACGACGGAGGCGCCCGACCTCGGCTGGCAGGCGAGCGCTCGTCGAGCCATTGGGAGCAGTCAGCACAAGGAAGTGGCCGACCTGGTTTGCGCCGCAACGGGCGACCTTTCGTACCAAGTTTTCGTGGATGCCGCGTCGACCATCGTCGATCAAGGCGCCGGCGTGCGCTTCAAGAAAGCGGTGGTGGGGGAGGAGAAGGTTTCCCCGGAAGGCGTCGACCTGTCGTGCCGCGACGTGGCGGCCAAGTGCCCGCCGGTTCCGGCCGAGAAAGTTTGCGCCGGGTTGCGGGAAGGAGGTCCCGCTGTGGTCGCCAACAAGGAGTCGTCGCCATGAACCGCCGTGCCTTTTGGTCGCTCGCGCTGCTTTCGATCGCACCCACCGCGCTGGCCTACGAAACGCAAACGCACGCGTTCATCGTCAGCGAAGCCGAAAAGCGGTCCGTGCTCGAAGACCCAACCAACGGACCGCCGCTGCTCAAGCGCCTGGGCTTCGACCGCCTCAGCACCACGCGGCCGTTCGGTCTGTATTGGTTGTTCACGCCGGCCAACTACACCAACGCAGCGCTCAGCGCCGTGGGTCCGGAGTACTACGACAACCTGGCCTCCAACACGCCGAACAATACCTTCGCCCGGTCGCCGCAAAACTACGAGCAGCAGCAGATGGTGGAGCTGCTCAACGTGGGGCGCTTGGACGCGGCCACCGTCAACGCCAACAACCTGCCTTACATCGCGCCGTTTCGAAGCTGGATCATCCGCGGCGCCATTCGCGAGGACGACTTGGCCACCCCGGCCGATTACGGCGACGACCAGCCCACCGATCAGATCCCGGACACGGACCCGCGCGGCGGCTTCCAGCGTTCGTTCAACCACTTCTACGATCCCATCAACAACGTCCGACTGCATTACCCAATTTTGGGCAGCGCGGTGGACGTGGACTGTTCCAGTTTTCCGAGCAACGGCGGCTTTTGCTACACGTCGGTCGACTGGGCGATGGGCACGCTCAACACCTTGACCACGACGCCGAGCGAAGACACCAACCGCCACAACCATTTCACTTGGTGGGACGCGCGCAACAACTACTTTTGGGCGCTCACTCAGCAAGGCACCGCCGGCGACGGCGCCACGTATGCCCTGCAGCGCGAGACGGCCACCGCGAACCGGATGCGGCGGTGGGCCACCGCGTTCCATTCGCTCGGCAACGTGCTCCACCTGCTTGGCGACGCCGCCCAGCCGCAACACACGCGCAACGACCCGCACACGCCTTACATCCTGCTCGACACCTCGGCGCAGCAAGCCTACGAGCCTTACACCAACGCGCGCGTTCTCCACGCCTTGAACGACCCGGGTCATGGCGGGGATTTCATCCGCAGCTTCTTCGGCAGCTCGACCACGGTGAGCCTGCCAGACTTCGACTCGGCGACACTCGACGCGTATCCGATCCCGCAGTTCAAGCGTCCGCAGGATTTCTTCACCACGCGCAGCATCGACGCGACGGTGAGCGCGCGCCGCGGCATGGCGGACTACAGCAACCGCGGCTTTTTCACCGCCGGCACGCTGCCGCCCAACGACATTTACGCCAACCCGCCCACGCCGATCAGCTCGTCGAGCGGCTACACGGTGCTTGACCTTGCGTGCACGGAGCTGTCGAACACCTACAGCAACGGCGCCGTTCAATGCCAGGACTTTCTGCGCACGGTGCCCGACACCGTCAGCCCGGGTTTTGCCGATCACATTCCGCCGGAATACGCGGGCCACAGCGGGCAAGTCCCCATGGCGACGCAAAGCGAGTGGGACGAACTTTCTCAAGAGTTCGGCATCACCTCGTCGGCGACGCAGTTCGTGATGCGCCTGAAAAACTTCCAGGTCCAGTCAGACTTCTTGCTGCCGCGGGCCATCGGCTACAGCGCAGGGCTCATCAATTACTTTTTCCGCGGCACGTTGGAGGTCACGTCCCCGCCGGACAAAATCGTGGCGGTGCTCAACCAGGGCGCGACCCACTCCATGACCAGCGACGGCTACCCGTGCGTCGGCTCGACCCCATCCGACGGATGCGCCATCTTCGGGTTTCAGAAGGTGCGGGTGAGCGTGCGCAACATCACCTCGCCGATCACCGAGGCCGTGACGGGTACATCGGTGCCGCAAACCATCGGCACCTCGGACGGCTCGAACACGCAATTGGTGGCCGTTGCCCGCTACCACCGCAACACGTGCTACACGCCGACCCTGTCCGGCGAACGCGTCCAAGCGTTCAGCGGCACCATCACCGAACCCACGTGCGGCAGCCAAACCGTTCGCACGACGTACCAGGAGATTTCCGTGTCGGCGCCGTTGACCGTCACGTCGGGCACGCTCGACGGGCTGTCGGCCGGTGTTGAACGGGACTTCGATTTTTCCGGCGACCCGATCCCCGTGAATGCGACCGATCTGTTCATCCAAATCATTTACAAAGGTCCGATGGCCGACGAGGTCGACGGCATGGCGGTGGGCATCCTCGATACGCGCGAGCCGACGTTCGCTGCGTTTTGGAACAACACCGATTACTTCTGGAACGGTTCGAGTTGGGTCATCCACAACGGCACCAACCACAACGAAGGTGTCGAAACGTTTTGGTCGTGCGCCGGCGGCTTCCCCTTGAAGATGATTTTTGAATACGACGGCGCGGTGGGTTCCCCCGCCATGATCGACCCGGTCGTCAACTCGGGCACGCCCGGCATGGTCCGCTTGGCGATCGTGTTCCCGCCGCCGGATTTTGCCGGGCAGGGCAAGACCGTCCAAGGCACGCCGGTTCACTTCCCCGGCGACGCGCAGATCGCCATCAACCAAGGCGGCACCACGGGGCAGTTCCGTCAGGGCAACTTGGAGAACCTCGACGCAGCCACGCTGACGGCGCCAGTGGCCACGTGCAGCACGAGCTTGCCGACTGGCGCGCAATACTGGTGCTTCGATCCGGTCAAGTCACGGCGTGGGCAGGTGTTCGGAGCGGTGGCACTGCCGATGTTCTTGGCGCCGTCGGGTGGGGCGAGCAGCGCGACCGACGTGGACTCCGTGCCCTTGCCGGCGTTCGCTGGCATGGTGCCGTTGACCACCGGCACCATCCGGTTCAACACCGATACGACGTTGGCCAGTTGCTCGGCGCAGCCGGCCGTCGCGCCGTTGTCACCCGACGATGCGAGCTACCTTCAGTACCTCGACCTCATCGAGGAGGCGCGAAACCTGGGCGTGAGCGATGAAGGGAGCGAGCCGCCGTCGAACTGACCCAGGGCTCGCCCGTGGGCGCTTGGAACGGTCGCTAACGTGACATCACTTGTGCCTTCAATTCAACGCGCCAGGCGCGAGCGCGGGGTGGGCTCGGGCTATGCTGCATGCGCGATGCTGAGTCTGGCCCATGCCGTCCTTGGCTCGGCTAGCTTGTTGGCCGTCGCCACCGTTCGAGCCTTTCACTGCTGCCAGACGTTTGCTTCCGGAGTCGAATGGCCTTGGGCATACGCCATGGCCGTCTGGCCGCTTTGGTGGTTGCCCGGGATGGCCTTCGCCGTTCGTGGTGGACCGCGGGTGCTCAGGCCCTGGGTTGCTGGCACGGTGGCATGGCTCCCATCGGCCTGCCTCATCGTGTTTGTCCGGTGGGCATTGGGCAACCTGGGCCGATGACGACGCAACGACTCACCAACGTGGTGGACCGGTCGCTGATCGGTCTGGTGGTCGCCTCGGCGTCGATCCTTGCGTTATGCGCCTGGATGATCGTTGCGCATCCCGCGCCGTTTCATCTTCGCACCCCTGACGGTCGCCTGTTCAGAGGCTTGCTCTACTGGATTCTCCTGATGGCCCCGCTCGTCGGCAGTGGCGCCTCGTTCGTGCTGTCCCTGCGCCGGCAGTGGTGGTGGACCCTGATTGCGCTGCTGATTGGCGTGTTTGCCGGCGCGACGTTCGTGCTGGGAAGCCTGTGGCTTGGTGGTGGCTTTCGCACCTAGCTACCCTGGCATGTTCTCTGAGCGCCTCGGTGCCGCGCAGGGGGCGCCGCCGAACCCTTAGGCTTCCCTCTTGGATATTGTGAGCATGCCTGATGTCATACCGTCTCGTGCTCTCACCCCGATGTCTTGCTGGCTGCCCCTCGAATTCGAACTCGACGCCCCGGCTGACTTGGATCGTGACTTGCCCAACGTTCAATCAGCGTGGCCAAGGGTGAAGCGTTTCTTGGTAGTGGGCAAAACCACACGCGCTCTCGTCGCTCGATCGTCGCAGCCATGCCTTCGGCGACGCTTCGAACCCACCACGCGGCCAGACGGTCGTCGATGACGGCAATCCGGTCGAGACGAAGCGCGGCGAGGGCGTCGGTCAGGGCCGTCCATTGACGCGCTTCGCCCCAGTTCCGAATGCGGTCGCGAATGGGGTTGGGCGCCTCGGGGTCGCGTGTGCATGCCGCTCGGGCGGCATGCATGATGCGCCGAGGGCTCACGAAAGCAGGGTCGTCGTCGAGGTCTTCGGGATACGCCAGGTGAATCATCGCCAGAGCGATCTCGTCGCGAAGGCGACGACGCTCGGCGGGCCGTATTTTCCAACGCTCGTTGCGCCGACGCCATGCGCCGCGTGGAAAGCCCGCCGGCACCACTGCCTCGTCCCCCGGCAGCGCGTCGTGACCGTCTTCGAGCAGTCTGTCCCACGCGGCGTCCTGGTGCGTCGGGTCGATGACTCGCCAAAGGTGAAGCCTTCCGTACCAAGGTGACGTGAAATCGATCGCGTCGTAAAAGCCGGCATCGAGTCCGGCGGGCAAGTCGTCGAACGCGCTCATCGAACCGGGCATCAAGTCGTCAATGCGCTTGAGTTGCTGCCGGTCGGGATGCGTCCGTCCCGGCAGGACTCGGTTCGAGAACCACCGTCGCGACCACGATTCGCCGTGAAACCCGGAAAACAGTTTGTCGAGCAACGACACCGGCCGCTTCAGCGGATCGTCGGAAATCGTCAGCACATTGTCCGACTGCAACACGCCACGCAGCGCTTCGACGTCGCCGGTGCGCCGCTTCCACGTCGGCGGGGCTTCATCGCCTGCTGCCCACCTCGGGATGGACGAGACGTTGTCGAGCAGATACCGCAGCCATGCCAGCGTGCGCAGCGTGGTGGACGGCGCCAAGGGAGGCCGGCCTTCTAGCGTCCGCCGCTTCGGTTCGGTGCGTCCGATGCCGTAAACCATGTGATCGAAAAACTCCCTCCTAGTTTTCTGGGCGTATGCAGCGACTGGGACGCTGTAAAACAATGGACGCGCTGGCTCGGAACCAGTCAACCCAACGGAGCAAACCCCATGAAAACGAACACCGCGACCACGGTCCCCTTGGTCGAGCTTATCCAAACTCAGAGCGACGCGCTCGACGCGGTGCTCGCCCTTGCCAACAAACCGACGCCGGTCCAAGACGACGACCTCCGCCGCAGCCTCGAAGATTACGGGCAGCTTTCGCCATGCCTTCGTCAGCGCGGCGTCATCGTGGACGGCCGGCGCCGCATGGCGATGATGCAAGCCCTCGGAAAAGTGCCGTGGGTTATCGACATCGATGCAGTGCACGGCGCGCAGTCGTTCCCGGATGATGCGTCTGCCTTTGGCCGCAGTTTTCTCGAAGCCAACGGCGTGCGCCGCGAAATGCCCTTGATTGTTCGGGCGGCCATCGGCGACGCGCTGGCCACGCTGCCGAAAGGGGCAAACCAGCATACCGCAGCGACCGGCATGAGCCGGGAGCAAGCGGCGCGTGCTGCGGGGGTGTCGAGCGACACGCTGGACCGCTACAACGCCGTGAAGGTCGACCCGGAAGTGCTGGCGCGTGCGATGACCGGCGAGGTCTCCCTCGCCCAGGCGGCGCGTCTGGTTCGCTCGAAAGCCCAAGCCGCTCACGCGAAGACGCTCACGTCGAGCGACAATGACATTGTCGCTGGCTTGGACCGGCTCATCCTCGCTGGCGCGCAGATGGGTCTCATCTATGTCGATGTGCCGGCGGACTACGGCGAACTGCACAGCACGGCGCGCGCCGCGCCGCAAACGAAATACCCGACGATGAACGTCGACGCGCTCAAGGCTCTGCGCGTCGAGAAGATCGCGGCTTCCGACTCGATGCTGTGGTACTGGACGCCCAACAGTTTGCTGACGGAGGCGTTGGAGGTCATCGCGTGCTGGGGCTTCCGATACGTAACGTCCGTGGTCTGGTGCAAACCAACCGGGGTGGTGTCGCCGTGCGCGGTTCGCCCGCATCACGAAACACTCATCGTGGCGAAGCGCGGCCAGGGGCTCGTTCACATCGGCGAGCAAATCCCGTCGTGGTATCAAAGCCCAGCGATGGCTCGCACGCACTCGTCGAAGCCCACTTGGTTTGCGGATCAGCTCGATCGGATGTTTCCGGAAGTGGCCAAGGTCGAACTTTTTGCCCGAAACACGCGCACCGGATGGACCACGTTGGGCAATCAGGTTGCACTCGTTGGCCAAGTCGCAGCGCCCGGTACGACCGCGGCCAATGATGACCCTGGCGCTTCGGCAGACGCATCGACGGGAGAGGCATCGACTCGCGACGTGGACGCGCCGCAGACCGGAGCACCCGTCGTCGCCGGCGACGAACCCGTGTCGACCGCTGCGGCTAACGCACCCAGGAAAGCGAACGCTCGCAAACCTCGCAGCACGGCGAAGTCCAATAAGAAAGCGGTTGCAAACGGGTAGTGCCGCGCGCGTCATTTCAGGTGTCTTGACGAACGGCGGGGTTTTATTAGGTTGAGCAGTATCGGCCCGCTGCGATGCAACGAGAGCCGGCGCCGCCCTCTGCCCAGCGATGTGCTGCGCGGGGGTGGTTGGATTCCCAAGAGGACTCGACGATGTAGTACCGAAAATGAAGTTCCCGACCCGGGCCAAGAAAAAGGGTTCAAGTAGCCGGCAAGCTGCTTGAACCCCGATGCAGAAGCGTTTCTCGACCCTTCCGCCCATGCATCCTAACGCTCCCCCTCCCCCCGTCAAGTCTCGGTCTCCGAGGCGGTGGTGCGTTGCGCCCGGCTGTTCTTCCCCTGACCTGGAGAAACGGCATGGACGTATTGCGAGACATCATCACCGCGCTGCTGCAAGACAAACCGCTTTCCAACCGCGCCATCGCCAACCGCGTCGGATGCGAGCGCCGACGCGTGGCGCGCTACCGGCGGTTGCTCAACGGTCAGGGCCTCACGCTCGCTCACCTGGACGGGCTCGATGGCCGCGTTCTCAGTCGGCTGCTCAACCGACGTGCCAGGGCGCCGCGGCGAACCCCGCCGGACTTCCGGTCGCTCATCAGCGCGTATCCCGGCGCATCCAGCCGCTTCCTCTACAGCTGCTACATCGAGGACACGCGGGCTCATGGCGGGCATGCGTTGCGACGTTCCCGCTTCAACGAGGCGCGCTCCCGTTTTGAGGCCGCGCAGCGCGCACGCCGGCACGCGCTCGCAGGCGAACGGCCGCACCCCGTCGTTCCGTTTCCGAGGCCGCGCTCGTGAGCACCAAGGCCGTGTTTCCCGACGTGCCTCGCACGGTGGTGCTCTACCAGCGCGTCGTGCGCGCCGGTGCGCCGACCGTCGAGCTGTTCGTTCTTCACTGCCCGATGCACGACGGATCCGTGGAACCGTTCGCCCCGCTCATCGAGTATTTCATCGAGTCGGCCATGACGAGGCGCATGCACGCGCAGCGCGAGATGGCCCGCAGTCTGTCGTTGCTGTTCGACTTCCTCGCCGCCACCGGTCAGGACCGCGACGCGCTCGACACCGATGCGTTGCGGCGCTTTGCCGAAACGCTTTTGGCCGGAACGGACGATGCCTCGTCGCTGATGCTTCGTTCGCTCGGCTGGCCGTCCCGATCGCACAAACGCGCGGCGTGCTACTTGGGGTTGGTCACGCGGTTCACCGACTGGTTGTCGCCGCGCCTGGGCAAACTGGCACCGAACGCGTGGCGCGATGCAACGCCGGCCGAGCGATTGGCCGCGACACGCCGGCAAGACGTTCGCGCCTCGCACGCGCTGCTCGCGCACGCGGCCTACCGCGTGCATGACGCTCGGGCGGCAACCAAGGCCCGTCCGGTATCGCTGGCCCGGTCGTCGATGGCGTCCGATGGAGGCGATGCACCCGCGTTCGACCCGTCGCGCCTGTCCGATCTGCTGCTGCACGGCTTTGCCGTCAAGGCGCCGAAAAGCGAAGAGCTGGTCGACCGCGTCGATCTGCGCGACGTGCTCATCACGTTGCTTCTTCACGGCGGAGGCCTGCGCGTCGGCGAGCCGTTTCACCTTTACGTCGGCGACGTGATGCACGACCCGAACGAGCCGGGTTTGCCGCTGGTGCGGCTGTTTCATCCCGACAAGGGTGCCCCGCCGAGCGAGCTGCATGCGCCGTGGGCCAATCGCCGTGCGTACCTGCGCGACCGCTGGAACTGGAAACCGCGCAACTGCATGCGCGGGCGCTTTCGCGCGGGCTGGAAAAACCTCGCGATTTCGGACGCTCGGGTTCAGAGCGCTCAGGTGCTCTGGTATCCGGTCGAGCTGGGCCGGCTGTTTCTTCACCTTCTGCCGACCTACCTGGCCCGCCGGCCGCCGGCCGCGCACCCGTTTTTGTTCGTGAGCGAGCGCGGTCCACAAGCGGGCGAGCCCTACACCGTCAAAGCCTTCTACGAAGCGCACGCGGTGGCCGTGCGCCGAATTGGTCTTGTCCCGGCTAAACATTTGGGCACCACGCCGCACGGCCATCGTCACGCCTATGGGGCCGCGCTGGCTCGCGCCGGTTTGAAAGCACGCGCCATTCAACGCGCGATGCATCACCGGTCGATGGCGTCTCAAGCCGTTTACACGCTGCCACCCACTGCGGAAATCGCGCGCGCGTTGAGCGCGGCTTCCGCGCGCTTGACCAAAGCGCACCTCGACATTCTTTCCCCAGCGTTTCAGGAGCTGATCGATGAAACCCAGTCCCGCTAATCCCAACCAACCGCCTCGCAGCCGCAGCGATATGTCCTTTGCGTGGGCGGCAGACCCAGCCGTGATGACGTGGCGCCGTTTTCTGGCGGCGTGGTGTCTGGAGTGTTCGGACCGGCGCAACGCCCTCTACGTGGGAAATCGCATCCTCGACTACCTGGCGGAGCATCCGGCCGTCACGCGCAGCCCGCAAGAGTTTTGTTCGCGCCGCTACCGCAACCCTTTCCCGCTGTCGGCGTGGCTCGATCGGGGTCAGTCGTCATTTCCCGTCTTGAACAACGCGGTGCATCGTTTTTTTGCGTGGTTTCTGGAACAGCACTTATCGGCGAAGGACGACTTCGGCCGAGCGTTTCCCAGTCCGGACCACTTCAATCCGATCACGCGGTTGTCGGTGGATCGCCCCAGCGAAACCGTTCGGCAGGCGTTGCCCACGCACTTGCTCCGTGAGTTGCTTCGCATCTTGGTCGAGGACGATTGGGCATGGCCCAGGGCCCAGAAAGCAGACTGGGTTGAGGTGCCGACTCCCGCCGGAGGGGAGACGAAAAAAATGTGGTGCCCGGTTCGTGCCGTGGCGTTGGCACTCAAGCTCGTCTTGCCCCTGAGGACGTTCCAGGTGCGTGTGCTGGAGTCCGGCGAGGGCGACACTGAGTGGTACGAAAACGGAGGCTGGGTGCCAAACGTTTCGAGCCACCGCCCGACAACAAGCAAGGTGATTCGGCGCGGTTTCCTGCGCAAGATCGACAATCCGGGCGGCCCGCCGCTGACGGGATTCTTCGTCAACACCAACAAGACCGCAGATCGCATCGCCGGCGGTGTCGAGGCGGGTTATGTCATCCCTTGGCAACACGGGGAGGCCATCGCCATCGTCGAGATGCTGGAACGGTGGCAGCGCACGTTCAACCCCGTGGAAGGTCCGATCGCCTGGAGCAGCTTGCACGACAGCGTCATTCAACTGTCCCGCCCGCGGTCCGGCGGCGCGTTTTTCTTGATGCGGGATCCGGGCGGGACGTTCCGCAACGAACCCGTCGGAAGCGACCGCATCGCCCGCCTTTGGGACAACCTGCTCATTGAGCTGGAGATGCGGCTTGCGAAACGCGGCGAGCGATTGGGGGACGGCTCGCCCATCAAATTGACACGGCTGTCGAAGAAGAAAGGTCGCAACCCCATCCAACGGGCCGCGTACGGCCTTCATTCACTGCGCGTTTCCATCATCACGGCACTTGCCACGCAAGGCGAGCTGCCGCTTCACCTGCTCTCCAAACTCGTCGCCGGTCACGCAAGCGTGGTCATGACGTTGTACTACTGCAAGACGGACCCAGTGACGCTGCAGCGCCAGCTAACGGAAGCGTCGGCCCGCGTGAACGAGGCGGGCCAACAGGAGTTTGCCGCTTACTTGGGGTCGGCCCACCGCGTGCCCGAGGCCGTCGTGGCCGAGCCCAGTGGATGGGACGCGTTGAAGGTGGGCCGCTCGGCGTCGTGGCTCATGCTGGAAACCGGCGTGTGCCCGGTGGGCGGCACGCTGTGCCACAAAGGCGGTCCGCTGATCGCCGCGAACAAACACGGCCCGGTTCCCGGAAAGCGCATGAACTGCGCGAGGTGTCGGTTCCATCTCACCGGCCCGGCTTTCCTTCCGGCTCTGGTCGTGCGTTTCAACGCGGCGAGCATGCACGAGAGGATGGCGCGCTTGGAACGCGATGCCGCCGAACGCGCCGTGGAAGAAGCCGAGAACGCGGAGCTCGCCGCGCAGCAAGCCGGTCAGCGCACCGGCGGTGTTGCGATGGCTCAGGCGCGCAGCCGTCGCGAGCGCGCGGAAGCCGCCCTCAACTTGCAGGTGGAGGACATGCAAGCGGTGTATCAGCTCGTCGAGCGCTGCAGAGCGGTGCTCAACAACCCAGACGGCAACGGCTTGAACTTGGTTTTGGCGGGAACCGTCGGGGATTTGGAAACGGCCGTGCGTGCCACCAGCGACGTCGACCTGTTCCACAGCGTATGCAAACACGCGGTCCTGCACGCGGCCGACGACGTCGACCAAGCGGTGATGCGCCGCGGCCAAGCGATCGACCGCCTGCTTGATCGGAGCAAGCTGCCGCCGGCGATGTTGCCGCTGACCGGGGAGGCGGCGCTGCGCGCCGGCACCGAGTTCATTGCTTTGCTCGCCTACCAAGTGGGCGAGGACGAAGCCATGAAGCTGCTCAGCTCCGACAAGAAACTTGAACCCGCCGTGCTTCGGTGCTTGCGCCGTGCCGCCGCAAGCAACCCGCAACTCGAACTTCATGACGAAATCGAAAACTGGGAGGTGAGCGATGAGCCCAACGACTGACGTGTTGGAACGTCTGTGCCGCAGCGCCCACCCGCGCCGCGTGAAGGCGCTTGGGATCATTCACCGCGTGTGCGAGCAACTGGCCATGCAACGGCCGGTCGACTTTTCGCTGGCCACGATTGGCCGCCTGTCGCAAAAGGCCAAAGGTCCGGGCGAGGGCGCGCTGAAAAATCCGGCCGGAGCGCCGTACCGCGAACTGATTGCTGCGCACCGGTTGGCCGCGGGGGTCAAGCCGCGGGGCAGAGGGTTGTCGAACGCGCCCCGCGAGAGCGACGAGACGCTGTTGAATGCCGTCAAGGATTTGGCCCTCCGCGCGATTCTCGCGCTCCGGCTGGGCAAACTGCGTGACCTCACCCAACGCCACCGCACGCTTCAAAAGTCGGTGGAAGCTGGCACCCAGGTGGTGCTCACCACCACGATCGCTGGTACCGTGAAAGCGACGCAGCAAATGGAAGTTCAAGTCGCGTTGCTCCCCATCGAGCGCGACGCCCTGCGCGATGCGCCGGCGCAGCTTCGCTCCGTGGGCATGACCATCGACGAGCAGGGAAGGATACGGCTGCCGGATGGCAGGGCTGCCTTTCCAATTGGCTACGCGACCGCGATGGAAAAGCTCGCCAAAGAGTTCGGGGCAGCCGGGCTTGCCAACAACGCGAAGGCGGCATAGCAGTAATGAGCCATCGCGGGTGCCCAGCGCCGTCGCCCGATGAAGGCAACTGGTGACCGTCACGAATGTAACGTCTTGATCTTCGGTTAATGGTTACCTTTGTACTGGAGTAATCGCTCGGCCGCTCCAGTCAGGTCAAGCAACTATTGCAATCTAAGAAAGCCTAGATCGGTCGCCGCGCTGCTACCGGCTGTTTTTCTCCAATTTGCGCATTTGTATACTTTCCATGGAGCGCTCTTACGCCGGCCGTTCTGCCGGTGTAAGCCGGTGCTTCCCAAGCGATTCGCGACTGCTACGAATGGTGAAGTTTCAACCACCATAGGAAGCTGCGATGACCTACCAACGAAACGTCTTGCTCGATTCGCTTTATTCGAACGAACACCTGCTCTGGTTTTACCGTTCTGCTTGCGATCGAAATCCGCATGCGTTTGAAGAAGAACCCTATAAGGATTTGATCGACTTCACGCAGCGGGCCGTGTGCGTTGCCCGCGCACTGCTCGACGATGACTCGGCCGACCGCCGATCACGGCGGCCGTTCTTTCGGCCCGCGCCGCCCGCTAAAACGGCTCGGCTTTTCGATCTCCTCGAAGCACGCCGTGCGGCCGCGGCCAAGGCGGACGAAGAAAAGGCTGCCGCCCGAGCGGCACCCGCGCAGCCACCCGACAGCGAGCCGCACCATGACGGTGAGCCGCCACCCTCTTCTGTGCGACCGCCGCACGAAGGGAACGCGTCGCCCGACCAAGGCTATTGGTCGCCACCGAAGCCGCGTCCGCGATGAGCACCGAAGAAGAGGAACTCATGGGCAAGCTCTTCAAGATCGCAAACCGGCTCGCCCGCAAGAGGGCAAGCCAACTCACCCAACGGATGCGTAATACCCACGATGAACGATTGCGTGCCCGCCGGGACCGTTTTCGGAAGCGCACCCTGTTTGGAAGGGTGTTGATCCAGGAAGGGCTCGTCGATTGGACGCCCGACGAGGTGCGCGGCATGGTGCTTCACGTTCTCGATGAGATGGGCGCCTCGCCGACCGTGCGACTGGGGTTTCGAAAACGGGCGGCGCAGTCGGCAACTCCGGTGAGGGGTCCGCCCACATCGATGGCGTCATCCTAGAGGCTCAACGGATTCGAAATGGGGCCGCCTACTGGAGCGAACGAGCGCCTATGGCGCTCGTTTTTCTTGATCGACACAATACGAAATGAGGCGGATCGGCATACCGCTGATTGGCACCTCGGCGCCCGCATTCTTCCTGCTTGGCGCCACTTCGTTGTTTGTCGCACTATGGCGCGGTCCGACTAATGGGGAAAGATCGTGCCCGCCGTTACAACACAGCCCGTGGCCGCGCGCCTTACGCATGCAGCCATATTCCTCGTCACCACGCTCAAGCCCGGCGCTCAAGCGAGGGGGCCGGTTCGTCGTCTCTGTTCGGACATGGCCTCGCTCGTGCGCGCGATCGGCTTCCGCAATCCGGATCGTCGCCTGTCGTGCGTCATGGGCTTCGGGTCTGATGCGTGGGACAGCCTGTTCGAGACACCCCGGCCGGAGGGCCTGCATCCGTTTCGGGAGATCAACGGGGCCGCCCACCGTGCCGTTTCGACGCCGGGTGATTTGCTGGTCCACATCCGAGCGACGCACATGGACCTGTGCTTCGAGTTGGCGACGCAGATCGTGGCACGCCTCGGCGACGTCGCCACGGTGGTCGATGAAACGCACGGCTTCAAGTATTTCGACGAACGCGACCTGCTTGGGTTCGTCGACGGCACCGAAAACCCGGTCGATGAAGACGCCCTGTCGGCAACGATCGTCGGCGACGAAGACCCGGCGTTCGCCGGCGGCAGCTACGTCATCGTACAAAAATACCTTCACGACATGGCGGCCTGGAACGCGCTGCCCGTCGAGCAACAAGAGCGCATCATCGGACGAAAAAAGTTGTCGGACATCGAGATCGCCGACGACGCGAAGGCGAGCTACGCGCACAACGTTCTGACGAACATCGAGGACGAGAATGGGGAGCAGCTGCAAATCGTTCGCGACAACATGCCGTTCGGCGAAGTGGGCAAAGGCGAGTTCGGCACCTACTTCATCGGCTATGCACGCTCGCCCGAACGCATCGAGCGCATGCTCACCAACATGTTCGTGGGCAAGCCGGCGGGCAACTACGATCGCTTGCTCGATTTCAGCAAAGCGGTGACGGGCTCGCTCTTTTTTGTGCCCTCGGCGACCTTCCTGGCCAACTGCCAATAGGTCCGCTCGACCAGAGTGCCGGCGTTAGCGACTCAGGTACGGTGCATCGTCGAATCCGAAATCAGGTTTCGGGCGAGCGCCACGGCTTGGGAAAAATCCAGCACGAAGTACACGTGCTTTCCGTCCGGCTCGATTCGCATCTGCGCCAGGATGTGCCGCGGCTGGTCCCTCAATCCGGATAGGATCACCTGCGTTTTGTGGGACGTGCAACGCCGGATCAGATCTCCGATGGCCGCGACCCCGCTGGCGTCGATGAGCGGCACGTGGCGCATGCGAAGGATGAACACCCGCGGCGGCGCGGGCAGTTGATCCAGCGCGTCGTCGAGCCGATTGGCCACGGCAAAAAACAGAGGCCCCGAGACTTGAAACACCTCCACGCCCAGAGGCAGGCGATCGCGCTGACCAATGTCCTCGGCATCGTCCGGGTCGCCATCGGGCGAGACGCCGTTTTCCACCGCCACCGAATTGGCCATGCGATGCATGAACAAGAACGCCGACAACACCAGTCCCACTTCGATGGCGACGGTCAGGTCAAACACCGCGGTCAACGCGAACGTCAGGATCAGCACCAGCCGATCGCCCAGCGGCCCACGCATCAAATGCTTGAAGCCTTCGATCTCGGCCATGTTCCACGCCACCACCACCAGCACGGCGGCGAGCGCGGCCAGGGGTACGTAGCGCATCAGCGGCGCCAGCACCAGCATGAAGACCAGCAGAAAAGCGGCGTGCATCATGCCGGCCACCGGCGTGCGGCCGCCGGAACGGACGTTGGCCGCCGTGCGCGCGATGGCTCCCGTTGCAGGCAAGCCGCCGAACACGGCCGAACCGATGTTGGCCACGCCTTGCGCCACGAGTTCGGCGTTCGACCGGTGGCGACCGGCGATCATGCCGTCGGCCACCACGGCCGAGAGCAACGACTCGATGCCGGCCAGGAACGCGATGGTGAACGAACTGGGCAACAGCTCCCATGTGCGCTCAAACGGAATGTGCGGGATGGCGAACGCCGGCAGTTGCGAGGGGATGCTTCCGAACCGGCTGCCAATGGTTTCAACGGGAAGTCCGAAGGCGGTGCATGCCAGCGTGCCGAACGCCACGGCAATGAGGAGGCCCGGCCATGCGGGACGCCAACGGCGTAACCCGACGATCGCGACGATGCACAGGGCGGCGATGGCGACGGCGGCCGGCGTGAAGTCGACGACGTGCTCGACGTAGGCCTGCCATCGCGGGAAGAACTCGGCAGGTACGCGCTCCATGCGCAGCCCGAGCAGATCCTTGACCTGGCTCGACACGATGCTCACGGCGATGCCGGCGGTGAAGCCCGTGACCACGGGCTTGGGGACGAACTTGAGCAAGGTTCCCAGCCGAAGCAGTCCGCCGGCGATCAGCATCAGGCCGGCCAGCAACGTGCACAGGATGAGGCCGTCGTACCCGAACTTGGCGATGACGGCAAACACCACCGGGATGAACGCGGCGGTCGGCCCGCCGATCTGAACGCGCGACCCGCCCAGAAACGAGATCAGGAACCCGGCGACGATGGCCGTGTGCAGGCCCTTCTCCGGTGTGGTTCCCGACGCGATGGCCAGCGCCATGGCCAAGGGTAACGCGACGATGGCGACGGTGAGGCCGGCGAACGCGTCGCGCTGGAACGCACGAAGGCTGTAGCCCTGGCGAACGACGGTCCAGAGCTTGGGCTCGAAAGGAGCCCACGCGCGGGCCGTGCGCGTCGGTTGCGGGGTCGACACCATGAGGGCAATGACCGTTGAGCCAAGGACACGGCGCGGACGTTGCCGTTGCTGCCGTTGATCATTTGATTATAATCCTGCGCATATTGGATTCAACGAGCACTCCATGCCCCTCGAAAATCGAACGGCGCGCCTGACGATCCTGCTCGACCCGGACAAGAAAGCGGCGTTCGAGGATGTGTGCTACCAGGAAGACCTGACGCCGTCGCAGGTCCTGCGCCGGCTCATTCGGAACTACCTCGAAGAAAAACTGGGCCGGCCGTGGAAGCCGGGCAAGGAGTCCTCCGATCGGGGCAAGCCGCAAAAGCAGCCAGCGGGCGTTCTCAGGGCTGCGAAAGCGCGTCGGCGGGAAGCGCGCGCCAAGTAGCTTCTGGCTTCGGCCGCCACGATGAGCGGGCCGCCCATCGAGCACTCATTTTTTTCGGCGTTGCGGTTTCGATTCAGCGTGCGCACGACGGCCGATGACCCGCTCGGCGCCATCCACGAATTTTTCCAGCAACCGCACGAGTTCGTTGACGTCCTTTTCCGGCCAATCCGACAGGACGGGGGCGGCCAGCCGTTTGCGGGCCTCGTCGAGCGCCTTGGTCAGCTTGCGGCCTTTTGCCGTGGGCACCAGCGAGGTCACCCTTCGGTCGTGCGCAACGCCCTGGCGCGCAATCAGCCCCTCTTGTTCGAGCTTCGCGGTTTGGCGGCTCACCGTGGTGTAGTCGCGCCCCGACAGTTCAGCGAGGTGCACCACGCCGATCGGACCCTGGCGTTCGATGCGAACCAACAAAGGAAACAGCGCCCGGTCCAAGGCGACGTTGGCCTCGCTCAACAGCGCGACGTCCGCTTGCGGTCGATTGAGAAAGCCCACCAAGCGCAGGAGCGCATCGTGCAGTTCACGCGTTTGCTTCATGCGTGCATTTTACACCCATTTGACCGGCAACTCTTTTTGAAACCATTATGTGTATTATGCACATAATGGGAGCGTCGAAAATGAAAGCTGCAGTGGTTCGAGAAGCCGGGCATGCCCCGGTGTTCTCAGAGTTCAAGGAACCGTCACCTGAAAACGGCGAGGTGGTGGTTCGCGTCGCGATGGCCGCGCTGAGCCCCTTGACGAAAAGCCGCGCGGCGGGAGCGCACTACAGTTCGAGGGAAGACCTGCCGTTTGTGCCGGGCGTCGACGGCGTCGGCACGCTCGACGACGGTCGGCGCGCGTACTTCGTGCTGCCACGCAGCCCTTTCGGCGCCATGGCGGAAAAGACCGTGGTGGATCCGGACCATTGCATCGTCCTGCCAAACGGCATCGACGATGCCACCGCCGCTGCCATCGCAAACCCGGGCATGTCGTCGTGGGCCGCCCTCACCGAGCGCGCCCGGTTCAAGCGAGGTGAATGCGTGCTGATCAACGGCGCTACGGGCGCTGCAGGAACGTTGGCGGTGCAAATTGCCAGACACCTGGGCGCGCGAAAGGTCATCGCGACGGGCCGGAACACGGACGTACTGAAGGATTTGGTGCACGTCGGCGCCGACGTCACGGTGTCCTTTGGCGACGACCACAAGTTGGAGACGCTTCTGAAGGAACAATTTCGTGAAGGCGTTGACGTGGTCCTCGACTACCTCTGGGGCAGCAGCGCCGAGGCCATCCTTCTTGCAGCGGCACGCGCAGGCAAGGACGGGGTTCCCATTCGCTACATCCAGATCGGATCGGTCTCGGGCGGCACCATCCAGCTGCCCAGCGCGATCTTGCGATCGACGGCAATCCAGATGATGGGCAGCGGGATCGGCAGCATCGCCTTGCCGAAACTCATCGAGGCCATCGCCGCGCTCCTGGAAGCGACCGCGAACGGTTTCGTCAAAATCAAACCGTCGGTCGTACCGCTGGAGAACGTCGAGATGGTTTGGAACGACTCCGGCCGCGACCGGGTGGTGTTCAAAGTTTGAGGGGTTGCCGGCAAATGTAGAACGCGCGACCATAAGCGCGCTCGCAGGGCATAGCCCGTGAGTGTGTTGCCCATTTACGCCGTAGGCGATGGGTCCCTTGCGCGAGGCCGTAGGCCCGCCAAGGAACTCCCTCATCATCGCCACGGAGCTTCTCATGTTCACCATCAAAATCGATCGCACGCGGGCCTACCGCGCGCAGGCCGGTCGCTGCTTTTATTGCGACGCCCCAACTTGGTTGGCTGACCCCGACGCTTACTCCCGCACGCACCGCATGTCCCTTCGGTGTGCCCACCAGTTCCGCGCTACCGCCGAACACCTCGTTGCTCGGCAGGACGGCGGGCGTGGCGGCGCCAACATCGTCGTCGCCTGTTGGCTGTGTAACCACCGCCGGCACGCGCGGCCGACGCAGGCACCGCAACCGGACGCCTACCGGGCGTCGATTCGAAAGCGTCGGCAGCAAGGGCGCTGGTGGCCGCGCGGGATCTCCTTCGCCGTGCCGCTCGAAAAACGTCGAGCAGTTTCAAATCCCACCACGCACTGCCCGTCATCGTGAGGTCGGCAACGTAAACCGGAACGTCGAGCCAACCCCTTTTGAGCTCTGAACGGCAATCGTCCCGCCGTGAGCTTCGACAAACGTTTTTACGATCGCCAGGCCCAAACCGGTCCCACCTTCCTTTTCGGGATCGGTTTCTCCTTTGTCGAAAACTTTTTCTTGGAGCTCATCGGCAATTCCATCCCCGTTGTCGGTGACCGAGCACTCGACGGTGGAATCCCCGCGATCTTGCGCTGCGACTCGGACCTCACCGTGCGCCGTGTAGTGGATGGCGTTGGCGAGCAGGTTCTGAAAGACCCGTTTCAACACCCCCGCGTCGGCGTGGACGGTCAGCTCGTGGGGCACGTCGTTGATCAACGTGGTGCCGTTGGATCTGGCGACCGGAAGAAGCTCAAGAATCAGCGCCTGGACGAACGGCCATAAATCGAACGTGCGCCGCTCCAGCTTGATTCCCGCGTCGGTTTGCAGGTGTGTGTTTTCATCCAGCACCTTGGCAACGAGTGTTTTCAAATGCTCCACGCTGCGCCGCTGCGTCTTCAACATTTGAGCGATCGGCGGCGTCGCCAGGTGTTCGGGGAGGCTGAGTTCGAGAACGTCGGTCACCATGGAAATGGCGCCCAGCGGCGTCCTCAGGTCGTGCGCCACGAACGCGAGGTATTCTTCCCGGCGCTCTCGGATTTCGAGATCGCGCTGGCTTGCAAATGTTTGGACGGCCAATCCGATGGCCGAATCAAGAACGCGGTTGACGACCTGGAACGGCCTGCCTTGGAGCTGCAAACCATGGCTGTCGGCGAGATCGTGGAGGCAGGCGCGCAAGATGCCGTATTCCGCGACGACTTCGACGATGTCAAACCCATCCTCGAAACGCTGCGACCCGTGCGCGGGCGGACTTCCCACGCTGATCGCCTCCGGGATGGTGGCGTCGAACTCGGATCGGAGGGCTCGAACCAACTCCCCAAGAAATTGCGGGATGTGGTCGTTGAGCGTGGGCGTGTCCAGGTTCCTTGCTGAAGGAAGCTGCCTCAGTTGAGCACGCCACCGCGAAAGCAGTTCGTCGTGCTCGGCATCGATGAGCGTCGCCAGTTTTTCCAGATCGGTGGCCATGTTTAGTTTGCTCGGCGAAGTTCGAAGTCGAGTGCTGACGTTGAAACAACTCCCCGGTCGAACCGCTGCCCCCAAGCAGCCCCGGACTGATTGTATCCGTCCTATGCCCTTGGGACGTATTGATCGCGAGTGTGGCAATGACATTGGGTAACTCAAGGGAACGATTTTCCAGCCTTGACCGCTTTCGCGGCGGTGTTGATGTCGGCGATCGTTCCGGTTTTCTTGGCCAGCGCATCGATCACAGGCTTTAGGGCATCGACAACCGCCGCGTCCCCAATGCGCTTGGCGACTATGCTGACCGCGACTGCCAGCAATTCGGCGCGCGCCTCCAGCGCTTCGACCATCTCGCCAGTCCTAGCCGGTGGCATGCCGCCGCGCATATAGAACTTGCCGGCATTCGCATCTGGTTTACCTTCCGCGTTCGGAGGAGCACCGAATAGTTCCATGGTGTGGACGTAGGCACCATGGACGTAACCCGAATAACCTTTGTGCAGGAGCTGCTGAAAAGCCTTGCTGTCGTTTGGGTTCAAGGGATTGCCTTCGATCCGTGCGATACCGGCCAGGACGGCGTTCCTCGGCACGCGATGGCGGGCAGTTTGACCCGCGGCTGGCTTGGACGGGTCCTCGAACTCTTCGACAAAAAATTCTTGGACAAGCTGGTCCTGCTGCTTGCTAGGACTTTTGTTCTCACCCAACGGCGTGGCCAGAAACATCACATCTTCGACCGCTTCGCTCAGGCAGCGGCAGAGGATGCCGACTTCCTGGTAGAACCCATAACCAGAAAGGACGATTGCCGCGTGCAGTAGGCTCACACCCCGAACGCATTTGAGGTACGACATTAGCAGATCGTCTTGCTTGTCATGACGGAACGCTGTCACGCCCTTGAGTTCGACTGCCCTTGGCGCAGGAAAATGCATGCCGAGTGAATTCACCGCTGACTCGATGGTCGCAGCGGACTGCATGAGCAACTTGAGCATACGAAACCCCATCTCGGTGGCGCCGAGTGCTGGACAATCGACGGTACCACGGGTACGGAGATCGGCTGAAGCCAGTGGCCGATTATGATTCACGATGCCAGAGGCACGGCCTACCAATTCGAGGATCGACCGGTCTTCGAAACGAGGAAAACTGGGTCAGGGTTGACAGAAAGCGAAGCTGTGGTTGCATCCGGCCATCATCAGGAGCGACCCATGCGTCCAGATTTGCACAACGAAACCGTCGACGAACCTACTAGAAAAGAATTTTGGCTTGCCTGTTTTCAGGCGGCGCTCCATCGCGTCAAGCCCGAAGCTGCCGTGAAGGAGGCGGACAAAGCATTGGAAATTTGCGACCAAAGATGGCAGAACGCGGAATACGTGGCGACGTGGCACTACAAGCACCACTACCCACTTGGCCACAAGTTCTTCGACGATCGCGACAAACCTCGCAAGCGAACTACATCCCCCGCTTAGGTACCTTCGAGGGTGCCCGCGGCGGTTCTGGTTTGGGCCCCGGCTCTGCGTCTGATTCCGGCTCGGTCTCATCCAACTCCTCCTCAGGAGGCGGTGTGAGGTCATCATCGAGAGACGTCGCCACGGCTTCGGCATCGTCGGGATTGGTTATATGTTCTGGGACAATATGCCCACCGGAAGTAGTGACTTCAAAGGAACGCTTTGTTGATTCCGAAATGACCGTGCCGGTTTCACTATCGGTGTCAGCAACAATTTCGGTATTTTCAAAGACTTTTGCGTTCTGAGCCTTCGTGGCGACGCCCGAGCGAACCGTCGCCGTCCTCTGCGTTATCGCCTGAGGCTTCTTGGGTTCAGGCTTTGAATCAGATTTGGTTTCGTCGTTCATGATGGCTATCCAATGAGGCCTGAGCGACGTATGTTAAGTACTTTTCAGATGGAGGTGGTGGATGGCAAATCTTGGCCCACTGCTCAAACAAGAAATTTCCCGCCTCGCTCGGCGTGAGGTCCGTGTCCAGATCGCCGCCCTACACCGCGCCTCGGCGGGGTACCGTCGGGACATTGCAGCACTGAAACGCCGCAACGCGGCGCTGGAGCGCATGGTCAAAACTTTAGCGAAGAGCGCGGATCGGTCGGCGCCGCGCGCAACACCGGATGAAAACGTTGAGAAGCTTCGGTTTCGCGCCGACGGTTTTAAGAGCATGCGCGCCAAGCTTGGGCTGTCTGCCGAACAAATGGCTTCCCTCCTGGGGGTGTCCTTTCAGTCGGTGTACGGATGGGAGCACGGGCGCACCGTGCCCCGGCGGTCCCAGTTGCCTGCGATCGCAGCCGTCCGGTCGATGGGCAAGCGCGAAGCGCATCGGCGGCTTGCTGAAATGAAATCGCCCGCTAAGAAAACCGGCGCGACGAAGCGCAAGAAACCTACCAAGAAGACCGTAAAACCTGCCTAGATTGACGGGGGTGAACGCGGGGCGCTTGTTGGTAAGCTCAGCGACCTTCAGCGCGCGAGAAAACGCCGTGGCCCCGATCAACGAAACCCAGCGTCGATTCGAAGAGCTTTGCGCCCACGGCGGTGGCCTCAAAGGCGGCCCCGTCAAATCCAAGGTGCTGGACCTGCTGTGCGCGCACGGCAAAGCACTGAACGAAAACGGCTACGCGCACGCCAAAGAGCAATTCGATGCGCACCCGGATGCCAACCCTTGGTTCGTTTGCTTTGCGATCGGGGTGGCATGGGGCCACCTCGCCAAACTCGAAATCGGTTTTACGGAGCATGTGATCGGCGCGCTCACCGATTTGAACGACGATGACATAAAAGGCGCATGCAGCTACCACCTCGAACGCGGCGAGGAGCCCATACGGCAATCCATCGTCGGCGCCTACAGCCTTTTCCAGAAAGTCACGCTGCCGCCGGAGTTGCCCACCACCCTTGACCGGCTTTACATGGCGCAGGAACGGTGGCTTTCGCCGGTCTTGAGTCCAGCGCGTCCGAAATACATCGGCGCCTGGAACTCGACGGCGATGTTCATGGCGGCGCTGTTCAAGCAGCCCACCCTGGCCCGGACCCAGCGCAAACCGAAACCCATCCTTCCGCCCGGAGGCCCCATTCCGGCCGGGCTCCGTATGCTTCATGCCGCCAAAGTGTTGAGTCGGCCTCCTGCGGGCAGCGCGCTCGACGACGAAGCGTTCGAGCCCGGCGCGCTCTACGAGAACAACGCCTTGCTCGTTGAGCTGGTCGAGCAACGCCCCGACTGGTGCTTGCTCGACGTTCACAGCGGGGTCTACATGCTCGGTACCCGTGACCCCCGTTCCGACACGTGGATCTGAAAAACACGTTGCCACCAGTGAAAGTCAACGGCGCCCGATTTTATTTCTGCCAAACTAAATACGGTATCGATGCCGGCGCACCATGCGCGGCGTCAGCGTCGGGCGAGGTGTACCCTTTGGTTGCCCCGCCTGTTCGTTCTCGATTTTATTACCGATTTTCCTGCGGGCTTCCTTGGCCGTTTTGTCGATCGGTTCAACGGCATTCCCTTGCAGCGGGAACTTGGATCGGCGCTCTTGTTCGAGGCGGTCAAGTTCCGCGCGCAAGCGTCTCTGCTCGCCGCGGCCCTCGTTCGACCCGCCCGCTTCGACAGCCGCCCGAGCGGCATGCTCGGCTTTCAGCGCGCTAATCAGTTTGGCACGTTGCCGTCGGCGTACTTCGGCCCATTCGCGGCGACGGAGCGGGTGCCATCGGGCGGGCTTGGTCTCCTCCACTTCGTTCACGGCTGACCGGGCTTGCGCGGTTTGGACCATGGCAAGGCCGTGAGCGCGGCGCCGAGCATCGGCGGTTTCCTCCAATTCACCGATGCGCTGACGCAGGCCGACGCTTCTTCGTAGCAAAGGCGGGCAAGACGGATCCCGGGCGCAATGGGCAGCCAGCGCCCGAATGTCGGCGCGTTTGAGGCGCGCGATCGCAGCGTATAGGGCGATCGTTTGGCGATTGTTCTTCTCGATGCGTGCCATTTCCTCTTCGAGCATGCGCACGAACCGCCGCGTTGCTGCCTCGCGTTCGCGACGCTGTTCCCGCAACTGGCGTGACTGCTGGTTGAGCGTGTGGCCGCCCGGGCCAAAAGCGCCGGCGATGCGTTCGATCGCAGCGATGATGCTTGAGGGCATCGACGGCAGCCGAACGCGTGGACGCCTCGGAATCGCTGCGACGGCACGATTTGGAGAAACCTTCCGATTGGGGTGATGGACCGCGCGTTCGATGCGGTGCACGTAGTGCCGAAGCACATCCAGGTTGTCCTTCTTCACCGAGTCGTTCCACTCACCGGCGGTCGTTTGCTCGCCGCGACGGCGGGCCGCGGTTGCTGCCTTGCCCTCGGTGCGCTGCACGGCACGGGTAAGCGCGAAAGCACGGGCGAAGTCTCCGGATTCTTCGGCTTCCTTGGCTTGAACGCTGAGCAATCGATGATCGACGCGGGCGGCGTGCCCGGCGGCTGCCAAGTGGGCATTCGTGAGCTCGGCCACGCGGCGGCGCAAATGCTCAACCTCTTGAGGCCCGGTGATCCGATCGTCGAGGACTCGCACTTTCGCTCCCAACCCGTCCGCGCCGACGCGGCGGGTGGTGAAGAGCAGATGCACGTGATGGTTTCGGTGATCGCCCTCCTTGCTCGGGGAATGCGTTGCAGCCATCACCGCCACCGAGTAGCGACCGACGAGATCACGGGCGATGTCCCGGACGAGTTCTTGTTGTTGATCGCCGCACAACTCATGCGGAAGCGCCACGAGCCATTCGCGCGCGGTGCGACCGTTCACCCGTTCCTTTTTCTCCGCGGCGTTCCACAGGGCAGAAGGATCGCGGACCCAATCGGGTGCATCGTTGGGTGCAAACATCTCGACCGCTTCGACGCCGCGCCGCCGCCGGTAGTCATGAACGACACCGGTTCGTTCGTCCCGAATGAGCGTCGCCGACCGGTAGGCCGCCGCGGCGGTTGCGGTGTGGCCTTTCGAGCGGCTGAATACCTGCAAGCTGGAGCGAAAGATGGCCATGGGTGGCACCGGCGGAGGGAACCAAACCAGCGTAAAGCGACCACCGCGCCTCGCAAGACCCGGGGCCCCAAGGCGCTCATGGGATGCGTTTGCGAAATCGGCGCACAGCGACGGGGTCCGGGGCGAAGCTCCGGCGCTTTTCCCGGCCACCCAGCCGGGCGCGAGCAAACGGAGTTTGCGTAACCGCGTTCTTGCTCCGCTACGGCACGGCACTGGGGAAACGCCCTGTTGGAATTTCTAAGACACCGCAAACGGGAAACGGCAATGGACCCCCACCCGTTCCCACCACCGATCTCCTCGATGCCGATGGCAAGAAGGCGGTTTGCTAGACTCCCCGGGTCTCGTTCTTTCGGAATAGACGGAGGTCAAAACGTGGCGATTGAACGAGCGACGAATCGGGGCTCATTCAAACGAACCCCGGCCCACCTCACCAGCCGCACGGCGGTTCTCGCGGCCATGCGCGAGTATGACCGATTGGGCGCCACCGCCTTCCTGGAAAAATACGGCTTTCGGAACGCACGCAAGTTTTGGGTTTATCACGACGGGAAGCCCTACGATTCCAAGGCCATCGTCGGCGCGGCATTCGGACGCGAGCATCCTCGATCCGGCCAACTGAACTACGACGACTTCGCAGGTGGTGCGCCGGTTCTACGGGCGCTCAAACGCCTCGGCTTCTCGTTCAACCAAATGCGCCCGGCATTGAAGGCGGCGCCCACCCAGGATTTTGAAGAGCCTCCGCCACCAGGCCCAAAAAAGCCCACGCACCCGCGCACGTTTACACCGAAACTGATCGATCACGCCGAGCGGGATGAAGCGAACCGCCGTCTCGGGCGGGCAGGCGAAAAGTGGGTGTTGGAGTTCGAACGAAAGCGGTTGCGCCGAGCCGGCCGCATGGACTTGGCCAAGCGGGTGCGGTGGATCGCGAACAAGGACGGTGACGGCGCTGGCTACGACATCGCCTCTTTTAACGTGGATGGCCGACCGCTGCACGTGGAGGTCAAAGCCACGCGCGGCGGGCCAAAGCAGGCGTTCATCTTCACTGAAACCGAGCGGGCTTTCGCGGAAGCCAACCCGAAGAGCTTCGCGCTCTATCGGGTCCACGGTATGGGCAACAAACCCAAGGTTTTTGTCCTTCGCTCCAGCTTCGTCAATCGCTACTCGTTGACGTCAACCGGCTACCTGGTGCGGATGGGATGAGTCAGGCGCAGGAAACGGTGGCCCTGGTGGCGTGCGTCAAGTCCAAGGGTCGCATTGAAACGGCCGCGCAAGATCTCTACACGTCGAGTCTGTTCCGAAAGTCTCGCCGTTACGCTGAAACGGTGGCCGACCGGTGGTTCATCCTGTCAGCCAAACATGGACTGCTTGCCCCGGGACGAGCTACGGCTCCCTACGAACTGACCCTCAAAGGCATGCGGGCGGCTCAGCGACAGGCCTGGGCGCGTGCTGTTGCTGCCGCCATCCATCGCGAGGTTACCTTGGGGGCTCGTTCTGCTGGCTGGCTCAACCTATCTCGACGAACTCAAGCCACTGCTCTGGGCCTCCTATGCGCTGGACGAGCCTATGGCCGGACTGAGCATGGGCCGCCGTCTGGCTTGGCTCAAGGAGCGTGTCGGCTAAGCAGCTGCCTTTGTCGGCATCGAGGCGTGCGGCCACGGGGTGCCGTGTGCATGCGTTAGAAATTCGCCGTTGAAAACTTCCCCATCGATCGCCAATTTGGTCGTACCAACATGGGGTATGGCATGATCGTCATTCACGTGGATTACAGCGACGCCGCGCCGGAAGAGCGCGCAGCCGTCGAATCAACATTGAACGCACTGCGGTCGGAAAATGTCCTCGTTACGAGCAGTAATGCCGAAGACGACATTGACCAAGTTAAGGCGGTGCTTCTGGACTATTTGGCCGAAAGAAAGATGGCTGAAAACGAACTATTCGGTGAGCGTGACCTCGCGTGGCTGGCATCGCGCGACGTTCTAAACCCTGCTCAAAAGCCTTTGATGAATACGGCTTTTGAGCGCCTCTGCGAGGAGGGCATTCTTTTGTTCGACGCTAACGCCCGCGGGATGCGACTGACAAAAGCGGGGTTGAAGCATCTCTACAGCCGGTAATCGCCCTGAAAGGCGCGGAACTCGACTGGGGTGTGCACCCGTTCTTGGACCGCCGAGCGCGCGCCGAGCGTCGGTCAATCTTTGGTGGGAAAACGGCTCGTTGCGGCGGGGCTGTTCTTATAAAGCGCCCACATTTCCGAGAACAGGCGCTTGAGCGAGATGTTGCGGCGGATGGCCTCGTTCTTGACCTCGGCGACAAGTTCAGGGGTGAGGCTGAACCCGACGATCTGCCGCCCGTCTGACCGAGGCTTGTTGAGCTTCACTTGACTGGACATCGGTCGACGGCTGCCGTGGTGCGGTGCCCAAGTGTGTCCACCGGCGGAATCGAAGTCAACGCGAGCACGCCGGGCTTTCACCTGCGAGGTTCCGTCGTGCCGGGGCGTTTAACGGGCTTGGTCGACCCAGGCGGTGAGAGAGGCCAGGTCGTGGGCCCAGAACAACGCCAAGCCCCTATCCTGCGCGTCTTTCAGGTTGTGGAGTTTGTAAACCCCGCTGAGCACGGCCGCCGGCACGACCTGGACGGTGCCAAAGTCGTTCTTCCACGCCTGTGCCTTGCGGGAGGCCTCCCGGTTGAGCCGTTTGACGGAGTTCGTGGACGAGTTGGAAACCTTGCACTCGATGGGCATCACGCGCTTGTCCCAAAGGCCCACGACCACGTCGGCCTTCTGCCCACCCAGCGAACTTTCCGAGCAGAACTCGCCCGGCGCGGGCGCCTCGCTCAGCACGCCCATGGTCCGGGACGGGACTTCGGTAAAGCCAATGGTTTTCAAGGCGTCCTTGACCGCCGTTTCTTGCTCGCGCCGTCCTTCCGAGCGGCGCTTGGTCTCCAGCCGGCGAGTAGCAATCAACGCCGCGGAGGCCACCACGGCCGACGTGCGTTCGACTTCCGTCGGTTCTCGACCTTCGACCACCCAAGGAAAGCGTCGCCGGTCCAAGCCGCTCATGACGATGGCGCGGATGCGCTCCCGCATGGCCTCGTCGTTGGTCAGCTTCGTCTTGGTCAACACGGCCTCGGCCAAGACTTTCAGGTCATCGTCCGATATAGGCGGACCAGCAAGATACCGGAAGGCCTCCAGCATCTTCGGCGCGGTGAGGACGTTCACCAAATGGTTGCCAATTTGGGACAGGTCGACCGTTGACTCCAACAGTTCCTCGACCACGCCTTGGTATTCGTCGAAGTGGGCCAGGTATTGTTCCAGCGGCTCTTCCATCCGCTGTTTCCGGAACAGTTCGGTGGCCTTGGCGCGCTCGGCTTCGAGCTCCGCGTCATTCCACAGGGGCGCGGACTTCACGCGCGCGCCTGTGCCAGCACATCCGGCGCCGGCACAAAAAGCCGCTCCATCTCCCCCGGCTCGAACTTGGTGAGGCCGCCCGCGTAGGTGCGGCCGTCGAGCACGCTGATGCCCGTCGACAGGTAATCGACCAACCGGGTCATCTGAGCCTCGGTCAGAGCCTCACGGGGGTAGAGCCCGTGGGCGATGTTGATGTGGCGAGCTTCGGCGGCGTTCCGTACGAACGAGGGCGGCCGCCGCGCCATGTAGGTGGCCAGGATGGGGGCCGGTGCCCGCAAACCCACCGCCCACCACGCCTTTCGGTTTCTGGCGACGTAGCCCTTGTGCGCACCCTGCTTGCGAGCGGCGGACAGGAATGCCGCGACGGCGTTTCGTTCGTTGGGCCGCAGTTCGTCCAGGTCGTCGGGCAGGTCGACAACGCAACGCAGCGCCGAGGAGTCGGCGAGAACACGGCCGGCGGCGATGATTTCCCGCGCCTTGGTGATGGTCGGAAACTTGAACCGGGCGGGGATGGTGCTGGCGCCATCGCGGTCAATCCAGACGGCATTGGCGCCGGTGACCGAACCGCGGTGAACGCGGCACAGTTCGCCCAACTCGACAAAACCCTCCGGGCAAGGCCGACCGCTGTGCGTCAGCCGCGACCAGCGTGATTCGGCTTCGAGCCGTTCGCGCTTGACCGTCCGGCCACCGCTAAGGTCCACGAGGTCGCGCATCTTCTTGACCCGGCGCAAGCGAACCGACGTCGGCTGATGGCCGATGCGAAACGTGGTGATGGCCGCGGTGCTGGCGGCGTCCGGGAACGGCGTGGCGGTGGGTTCGACGACCACGATGGACTGGCCGCCCAGCCCGCCCAGGAACAGGTCGCGGACCAGCTGGCCGTAGTTGACGTCCAACCACTCGGCGGCGGTGATGAACGCGCCATGGTCGCCCGGGGCGGCGTGGAGCAAGGTGGCCAGGAAGAAGTGGACGTGGAGCCCGGCCAACTGGCTGGCCTTGAGCTCGTGCGCCGCGGCCTTGTCCACCAGCCATTGCTTCCACTCGGCATCAATCTGGTGGTGCCGCACGTAAGGCGGGTTGCCCACGAACAGCGTCCGGCCGTTGTAGGCGGGCAGCGGCGAGCGGTAGTCGGTCAGCACCACCTGGGCGCGCTTGGTGTAGCCCTGGGTCGCCAGGTTGGCGCGGGCAATCAGGGCCGCCAGCGGGTCGATTTCGACGCCCAGCAGTTGCGCCTTGGCGAAGGCGTTGCCGGCCGCGCACAGGAAGCGGGCGGAGCCCACGCCGGGATCCACGACGCGGCCGGGGATGGGCTGTTGCGTGGCCCAGGTCAGCATGGCGTCGACGATGCCCGAGGGGGTGTAGGTGGCGCCGGCCTCGCGCCGCACGGCCGGGCTTCGCAAGCGCGCAAACGCATCGCCCAGCGGGTCGTTGCCGGCCCGGATGTCGGCACGCAGCGTGGCCACGATGGCCTTGGCCAGGGGCCGGGTCTTCTTGGCCAACTGCTTTTCGGCCGTGGAGACGCCGGCGACGTCGAGCGCCCCCAAGCCGAGGGCGGCGGCGACCAACTCGCCTTCGTTGATGATGTTGCTTTCCATGGTCGGCGCCAGCAGGTTCAGTTGATGCGGTTCGAGAGCGCTGGCGCGTCCGCGCACGGTCAGGCCGGGCAGGGCGCGGGCGCGTCGACCATGGTCGACCGGCGTTGAATCATGGATTGAGATTTTCGGGGTGGCGCTCATGACGCGGTCTTTCCGACCGGTCGGATGGGCACCGGCGGGGTCAAGGCGAATTCCCGCTGCATTTGGCGGTCGAGATGGTCGCGCACGGCGCGTCGTACCACCTGTGAAATCGACACGTCGTCCTGACGGGCCAAGATCTCAAGCCGGTCGTGATCGCGCTGGGTGAGGCTGATGGTCACCCGCTGCTGAAATTTGCGTTGCTTGGCGATCATGGCACGCCCTCCCGTGTCGGGGCGCAACGCTAACCCATGGGCGCTTCACAGTGCAACAAAGTGATGCACTATGCATCATACCCGCGAAGTGATTTTGGGAGCGTCACCTCGATTGCGCCAAGCGAGGAACAGAGGTATATTGACCTTAACAACACCCGCCAAGGCTATGTCCGAAAGGACACCTCAAACTGGCGGGTTACTTTTTTCTGGGGGACCGGTTGAAGTTCGACAAGCAGCCGAAGACTGCAGACGAACAAATCGATCTACTGATCGGCCGCGGGATGACGATCCGGGATCGCCGCGTCGCCGCTCACTTTCTGCTTCATTTGAACTACTACCGGTTAACTGGCTATTGGTTGCCGCTCGAAGAGACGCACGAGCCGCACAAGTTCAAAGCGGGCACGACGTTTGAGCAGGTAATTAACCTTTATATTTTCGACAGGCAGTTCCGGTTGTTGCTGCTGGACGCCATCGAACGCATCGAAGTATCCGTGCGAACCCAATGGGCGTACCACATTTCTCATGATGGTGGCCCCCACGCGTATCTCGAAGCTAGTCACTCCTCATCTCATCGAAAGCTGTCGAAGCAGACATCCATGCTGGCGGCCGAGATCGAGAGATCGCAGGAGGCGTTCATCATTCATTTGCGAACCAAGTATACCGATCCGGATATGCCGCCCGCATGGGCAGCATGCGAAGTCCTCTCGCTCGGACAATTGTCCCGCTGGTATGAACTGCTGCGTCCGACCTCTTTAAGAAACAAAATCGCTAAGTCGTATGCCTTGGATCAGCAAGTGTTGGAATCGCTGCTTCATCATCTGACGTATATTCGAAATCTCTGTGCCCACCACAGCAGAGTTTGGAATCGCGAGCTCACCATTGTCCCGCCTCCCGTTCGGTCGAAACCCAAAGTCCTTGCAGATTCAAACGACACGGTCGCCGGCTCCTCGCCACGACGCATCTACAACACGTGTTGCTTCGTCGCCCACCTGATGAATGAAGTGGCGCCCGGCCATCAGTGGCGTGAATCCCTCTACGACCTTGTGGATAGGCACAGCATCGACACGGCCTCCATGGGATTTCCTGCCAACTGGAAATCACGGCCCCTGTGGAAGTTGGGAGCTCTGTCAAAACTGCGGCTGATGATCGCCAGGTGCGGGCGCATAGCTTCCAAGGCGACGACCTAAACCCGCCGGGCGCAAACAAGCCTCTGGCTCAAATTCCTCGGCTCTGTTAGGGCCAGCCTAAAAGAGGCCCCTTTCTGCCATCGACGTGGTTTCGGTTGCGCCGACCACGATGTGGTCAAGGAGCCGAACCGAAATCAAATCTAAGGCCTTCCTAAGTTCGGCAGTGATCCTTCTGTCGCTTGATGACGGTTCGGCCACTGAGCTCGGATGGTTGTGGCTGAAGATGACCGCGGCGGCATTCACGCGAAGGGCCGCGCGCACCACTTCGCGGGGATAGACCGAGGCACTGTCCAGCGTGCCGGTGAAAAGGCGTTCGACGCCGATAACGCGGTGCCGGTTGTCGAGCCATACCGCGTGGAATTCCTCGTGGGGGAGGTGGCCGAGGCGCACGCGAAGGAATGCTGCCGCATCGCTCGGCCTGGTGAGCTCTCCGCAGCGTTCGAGGCGACGGCGCAGGATCTCCTCCGCGGCTTTCAGGATATCCGTTTCGGTAGCCGGAGTGGGTGTGTCGAGTCGGTAGGTGCCGAGGAGGTCGCGGACGAGCGTCATGGTGGTGAGTCCCTTCGGCGCTCGGTTCGGCGCCGGTGAGCCCCCTCGGCCTCGCGAACGGTTCGGTCGCGCGCCGTAGGCCGCAACATCGTGAAGGACACGCCGCAGGCGTGTTGAGCGGTTGGACAGCGGGGCTAAGGTTGCTCACGGTCAAGGCGCTGCACGAGAGCCGAAGGGGCTCACCACCTTTGGCCACCCGCAGCCAGAAAAACGCACGGTCGCAGTCTCATCCGCTGCGACTGCCATGGATCACCCTGTTTGCTCGGGCATTCGCCCGGGTGCCGAGAATCGTTCATGCGCAACCTGTTTTGGCGCGTGGTGCTCTCTTCCTCCGTCGTGTTCGGGGTGGCTTACCTCTGGGGCTTTGCGTACCACCAGGCGGACCTGTCCGCGTGGGGCTTCGATCCGGCGCTGTTCCCGATCAGTACGCAGGAGACCTACGTCGTTTCGTTTCTGGCGTTCATCACGGTGCTCTCCTACCCGTTGATGTGGCTCAATCAGGTAATGACCGCCTGGGGAGTGTCCGTTTTCGCCGGCGCGATGCTGCTCCCGTTCGTTGCCGCCTGGATCTCCACGCGGCGGCGGGTGCGCGACTGGACCCGGCGGCTGCGGCGCTTCATGTGCCGCCCCGACGAAGCCGAGTCGAGTGGCTTTCGACGCGCTGCGCGCTGGGCCTTCATGTTCTGGTGTGCCATCTTCGGCGTCCCCTTGGCGATGGCCGTCCTTGCGATGGCCAGCCTCATTGTCCTCGGCCCCCCACTCGCGGCGGCGCGTGCGCGTGCGCATGACGGCTGGACGCAAAAAGTCTTTGAAAAATGGCCCGCGGTGAAGTGGGCCGACGAAGCCGGAAAATGGAACGAGGGCAATCTGAAAACGTGTTCGGCGATGTGGTGTGCCATCGTTCAAGACGGCCATGCCATTGCAGTGCCGCTTGCTGCCGTGCGAAAGGTCGAGGGTCCGGTTCCGATGGAACCGAACGCCACAAAGTGACGACCGTTGCCGGCGGCGAGCGTCCGTCGCCGCTGACTACTCGACCGGTTCCGGCATGCCGGGGTAGGCCCATTCTTCAACGTCGTCGCTGGGCTCGAACTTCTTTGTTCCGAGACTCCAGAGGGAGTCGATGTTGCGCAGGTAGGTGATAACCCGGTGCTCGCCGTCGTGAATGATCGACTGCACGTCGGTTTGGTGCGGCGACCCGGGCTGCCGATCGAACATCCCGACATCGGCCATCCAGCAGTCGCCGTGGCAAGCGTTCTGCGCGATGTTGAAAAGGCGGTCCTTATATTCGTCGATCTTCGGCTCGCCAGCCCACCAAAACTTGGCAGCGACGAGGGCGGTCAGGGTTGCTTTGCGTTCGCCAATGAACTGGATCGGCGACAACAAGCCGGCCATGTAGATCTCTTCGACGGTGCGGATGATGCGGGTGTCGTGGTCCTCGTCCCAAATCACGGCGAAGTCGTGAATCTCCGGCTTGGCCAGGGGCTTGCGACAAACGTCCAGCCATTCGACAGCCCGGAAAACCGAGTAATGGGTACCGCGACCCAGGCGGCCGATCGGCGCGGGTTCGTCGTAAAGGCAAGAAAACAGGTTCGAATAGACGCGCTGCGTCTTCATGGTCAACTCCTTTCGAGGGTTGGGTGGGTTCCCCCACCGAATCGCGCGAGCTTTCGGCCCGTGCGTGTCGTCCACCATTCTACGCGCCCTGCAGCGCCCGAATCGAGCAGCGGTTGCGCTCAAGAAGATCGGTTGGCTACCACGCGCCCACCAGCGTCGGCAGCCGAAGCGTCAGTTCCTTTTGCGTTCCGTTGTTGCCGCGAACGACAAACGTGGGAGGCATGGGCTCGGGGCTCGGGCGGTACCAGTGCTGGCAAATCTCCACGAGCTTTCGAAACTCCAACCGGGCGAGGTTGGCGCCCAAGATCGGTTCGACCAAGGACGGGTTGTGTTCGAGGAAGAAATCGCCGGGGCTGGCCAAGTCCTCGTTGCGGTAGGAACGTGCCATGGTCTGGAGTGGACGCTGGAACATCCTGGGCGGCACGACGAAGCCGCGACTCGGGGGGATGCCGTCTTGAAAGATGGGCGACATGAAGTCGATGGCCCAGCCACCGCATTCGACCCAGCAATGGAAACCGTCCAAATCGCTGCCGATGCCGCCAGTTGTGGGTCGAGCGAAGGCAATGATGTTCGGCAGGGGAGTTCCTCCCAAGGAGTAAAACGCCGCACCCACTTTCGGTGTTGCGGGAAGCCCGTGGTGCTTCTCAATGAGGTAGGCGCCAGCGAACGTAAAAAACACGCACGCGGCGTGCGCGTTCGCTCGACGGTTCAAACCTTCGAGCACCGTGCGTGCGGTGCCGTGGATGCGCGCATAGTCGCTCGTCGAAAGCGGCGGCGCTGCGGACGCTTGAAGCGTTGGTTGTCCCTGTGGTTCCAAGTGCGTCACCCGATGAAAGCCGCGCAGCGGTATCCTCGTTATGAGGGCGATGGGTCGTGGTGAAAAGGCGTGACATGGAAAGTCGTGCCGATCTATAGTGCCGCCGTTTCAGGTATCAGGTGGGGTACCGGTTTTGAGGCGCCCCCGCCCGAACTCACGGCTGCACCGTCAATGGGTTGGGCGGTTTTGTACGGGTCTCCCATCACCCGCTCCAACTTTTGGTCACGGCGACTTAAGTGATTTTTGCCGTTGAAGTTTGAGCCCTTCGACACCGGAAACGTCGCGCCCCTCGGGGTATCGTTTCGGGTATCGATGTGCCAAAACTAGTCTTGCTCGGCCAGGTTTATCAACTCGTCGTCAGCCAGAGCGCCGCCGCGCTCGCTGAAGAAGGCCATGAGCGGCTGCAGCCGTTCTGCGTGATCGTCATACAGTTCGGCAGAGTGCGATAAACGCGGCGTTGCCATGCGCCTTCTAAAAGCGCGATGCCAAGAACGCTGCCCTAGCCGACAGCGGGCTCATGACCCGCGAGACGCGGGATGCTTGCAGCCGCCTCGGCTAGGGCCCGGGCGGCAACCAGCCAAAGACGTCGATGACGACGTTCGACGACCCGTTCGAGCCGTTGAACAGAGAGATCTTCCCGTCGCTGCCGAGCGGGGCAACGACGAGGTTTGGAATGACCTGCCCCGCCACGAAGTTCAGATTCGCGGCGAGCGGACGCGCGGTCGTGGACGGCCACACCGTCAAGTAGCCAGGGGCGGTGGGAGTCACCACGGTCACATTCAAGACGACCGCACCCGCGCCGTTCGCGGGAACACCGCCGCGACCGGCAATCGCGATATCGAGCGAAGCGTTCGCTGGCAGTGCCCCGATTCCGGCGAAACGCGAATCCACGGTCGTGAACCCCGCGCGCGTATCGACGATTCGAGCGGGTGTGAGCGTCGTCAGCGGAGCGCCTGGCGGGAACCATCCGGCCAAGTCGGCGACCAAGTGCAGATCGCCCGCGGAACCATTGAATAGCGAAACCTTGCCGTTCGCATCGACCCTTGAAATGACGAGGTTCGGAATGGTTTGTCCCGGGACGAAGTTCAGGTTCGCAGCAAGCGGTCTTGTCTGACCGGTCGGCCAGGCCGTTATGAAGCCCACCGCGGAAGGTTGGGTCACGGTGACGTTCATGACGACCGCACCGACGCCGCTCGCAGGCAGGCCATCGCGACCCGCTATCGCGAGATCGAGTGTTCCCCCGGCAGGCAACGCGCCCCCGCCTGCGAACTTCCCGTCGATCGTCGCATACCCCGGACGCGTATCGAGCAACCGCGCGGGGTCGACCGCGGTGAGCTGGGAAGCTGCGGTGAAGTACCAGTTGACATCGCCAACCAGGTCGATGCTTCCGGCGGAGGCATTGAGTATCGATGCGCGGCCGTTGCTGCTACTCGGCTTGGCCAGCACGAGATTGGGAATCGTCTGGCCTTGCACGAAATTGAGATTCGCGGCGAGCGGCTGCGGGTCGCCCGACGGCCAGACCGTGACATAGCCGCGCGACGTTGGATTCGTGACCGTGACATTGAGCAACGCGGCGACCACGCCGCTTGCGGGTACGCCTGCGCGCCCATCGATCGTGAGATCGAGCACTCCCATCGAGGCCAGCGCGCCCGTACCCGCAAACAATCCGTCGATGGTATGGAAGCCCGATCGCGTGTCGAGAATGCGGGCCGGGAATAGCGGCGTCGCTGGCGGATCGAATTCGAAGGCGCCGATTTCGTATGCCGCCCCCGCCGGGCGGGTTTCGGTGAAATCGAAATCGTCCGTGACGAGCGACGCGACGGCCGCGGAGCCGGCGTCTATCGCCGCGCTGGTCGATTGCAGGTGGAAGTCGCCGTTGCTCGCGTCGACGAACACGGGCGCGCCCGTTACGGCATGCGTATCGAACGTGATGCTGCCACTGCCGCCGTTCCACAAATTGTTGGAGATGGTGCCGATTCCGGCGGCGATGCCGACGCTGCCGCCCGTGTATTTCCTTCCAGCCGTCGGAACGAAAACGTTGTTTTCGAGATCGAGCGCGTCGCTTGGAAAGTTCCAGTCGTTCGTGATGATGCCGTAGCTCGAATTGCCACTCGTCACCGCGTTGTAGAACGTGTTGTTGTAGATCCTGGCGCCATGCAGCGTGTTCGTGTTGAAGCGCAGTCCCGCGTACGCGGTGTTGTAGACAACGTTGTTCCAGACGGCGAAGTTGTTCTGCGAGTTGTCGGCGATATTGATGCCGTGCTTCGAGATGTCGTGCACGACGTTGTGGTGGAAGCTCACGTTATTGGCGACGTCGCTGCCGTTGTCGCCGTTGACGAACACCTGCAGGCCGTTGCCGCCGCTCACGTGGTCGATCGTGTTGTATGCGATCTCGTATGAGCCATCGCCGTCGATGTAGATGCCGTGGTTCTGTTGCAGTGAACCGCCGGCGATGTTGTGGATGTGGTTTCCGACCCAGTACGAATTGGTGCCGTTGCCGTTGATGCCGGCGGCGAACGCGTTGTTCGTCGCTGTCGCGGCGGTGAGCTCGTTGTTGACGATGCGCCAGTGGTCTCCATCGATCTGCACCGCGATGGGGCCCGCGTTTCCGCCCGATTCGATGCGCAGGTCGGCGAGGGTGATCCACAGTCCGCCGAGAAAGCCGCTCGTCGTGTCGACGCCGGAGATGGCGCCCTTTTGGGTCGCGTTGCCGACCACGTTGATGAACACGTCTTCGTTCGGATAGGCCATCAGCGTGAATGGGCCGGTGCCGACGGCGCCGGTCGGCGCGCTCGCGCTCTTGTTGATGAACTTCGTGAAGTAGGTGTCGTTGCCGAGATCGGTCCAGGCGGTACCGGTGCCACGCATCACGATGATGTCGCCCGGTTGCATCGCACCGTAGGCGGCCTTGCTCGTGTCCGCGACCTGCACGTGGCGGTATGGATGAGCGATGTCACCGGGTACTGCTGTCGTGTCGCTGCCGTGAACGTTGTCGACGAAGAGCATGCGGCCGGGGTTGACCGTGAACGTGCGATCGGTATTCGAACCGACGTTGTCGACCAGCACCTGCACCGGCAACGCGACGCCGGGCGTCGGGTTGTTCAGCGCGCCGATCTGTACGGTGATCTGCTGGACGTCGGGGCGCCCTTTCGCAACGCCCAAATAACGATAGTTGTCGACTTCGACGCCGCCGATCCTGACCCTCACGAGCGTGCCCAAGCCGGTCGGGCCGAAGTTCTTGCCGAACACCGACAAGTAAGCGCCGCGACCGTTCTCGCCACCGGAATTCGGCCCCGACGCGATATCGGTGTAGAGCACGATTGGCGTCTTGATGGGCGCGGCGATTGCCGCTGCGGTCGCCACGAGTGAACCGATCGATATCAAGCCCAACGTGACGAATCTCGGAAATATCATCTGAGCGGCCTTCCATTGCGGGGACGTATCGATCTTAGCGTTAGCAGGTATAACGCCGATAGGCCGTGCTCGCCGACAAACGGTATTCTTTCGATCGCAACGTTCATGGAACGCGACATGCGTCAACAAGTCAAAACATTTGCTGCCCTCATCTCGTTGGCCTTGCTGGCGACGTCGCCGGTAGCGCGCGCGCTCTAGCGATCAGCCGTTGGGCCCGACCTCACGAGTGTCTCTGTGGCGGTGCTGACCGACGCAAAGACCGCGAGTTCGGGCGAGGCCGTGGCGATCGCGTTCCGTGGACGCGGCCGAACACGATCACTCGGATCGCCGACAGCCGGACTCACCAGCACCAACACGGCGTTCGATTTGCCTGAGGCCAGCCGCATCACGCTGACGACGGCAATCGATGTCGAAGCGGGAGGACAAGCGCTACGACGGGCCGCTGGCAGCGGATGAACTCGTGCCGTCGGATGGCAGCGGTGGCAATGATGCCGCGCTCGCCGCTGCGCGGTCATGGCTCATGAAGTTTGCATGCGCGAGGCGGTCATGAGGCCTGAAAACCGCCGCGCGGCCACCGCCCAGCTACAAATTGTCCTTCCGAACTGCTACCGTGCGCGCGATTGCGCTCGACGCCCGGTTCTCGTCGCACGCAACGAACCCCTCCTTCCACTATCCGCGACGTCCAAACGACGATTCCTCGCATGCAACGCGACCCCATCGTCATCGGCTGGCGCGAGTGGCTGGCGCTGCCGCAGCTCGGCGTTGCGCCGATCAAGGCCAAGGTCGACACCGGTGCGCGTACGTCGGCGTTGCACGTCGACGCGCTCGAAGCGAGCGAGCGCGACGGCCAGACCTGGTTGCGCTTCGAGATCACGACCGGGCGCAAGCATTCGCGGCTCTATGTCTGCAGCGCGCCGGCGATCGCGCGGCGTATGGTGACCGATTCGAGCGGCCATGCGAGCCCGCGCTGGTTCATACGATCGACGATCGAACTTGCCGGACAGAGCTTCGATACCGAGATCAACCTGACCGATCGCCGCAACATGTTGTTTCCGATGCTGCTCGGTCGCCTCGCGCTCCATCAGCGTTTCATAGTCGACACTTCCGTGTCGTATCGCCACGGCAAGCCGCAACGCGCCAGAGCCAGTGCAGTCCATTCATGAAAATTGCGATTTTATCCAGAAATGCAAAATTATACTCGACCGCGAGCCTGATCGAGGCGGCGCGCAAGCGTGGCCATCGCGTGCGTGTGCTCGACCCGCTGCGCTGCTATATGCGCATCGAGCCCGGCAAATTCCAGATGCGCTACAAGAGCCGGCAGCTCAATGGCATAGACGCGGTGATCCCGCGCATCGGCACCTCGATCACGTTCTACGGTACCGCGGTGCTCCGGCAGTTCGAGATGATGGGCGTTTTCACGCCGAACACGTCCGACGCGGTGCTGCGCGCGCGCGACAAGCTGCGCTGCATGCAGCTGCTCGCACGCGAGAACATCGGCTTGCCGACCACGGTGTTCGGCGACAATCCCGATGACACCGCCGATCTGCTCGCGTTGCTCGGCGAGCCGCCGCATGTGATCAAGCTCAACGAGGGTGCGCAGGGGCAGGGCGTGCTGCTCGCCGAGCGGAGCACCGCTTCGCAGGGCATGATCGAGGCGTTCCGCAGTCTCTATGCGAATTTCCTCGTGCAGGAATTCATTCGCGAATCGAAGGGCGCCGATATCCGCTGTTTCGTCGTCGGCGGCAGGGTCGTGGCGGCCATGCAACGCAAGGCGCGCGACGGAGAGTTCCGTTCGAACCTGCATCGCGGCGGCAGCGCGACCGTGATCCGGCTCAGCAAGACGGAGACCGACACGGCCCTGCGCGCCGCACGAACGGTCGGTCTCAATGTCGCGGGCGTCGACCTGCTGCGCTCGCGCCGGGGCCCGCTTGTGCTCGAGGTCAATTCTTCGCCCGGACTCGAGGGCATCGAAGGCACTACGGGCATCGACGTGGCGGGCGAAATCATCGAGTACATCGAGAGCCGCGTCCGCCGCCGTACAGCGCGCGCGAGAGGCTGATAGCGCACGTGTGAATGGCGGCCGATTCGGCCGCTCGGCGCGCACGGCTTCATCTACGAAATACTTCGTTGACAAATCGAAAACGCGTAACTACGATTGCTTACGTAGTTGGCGTGTTCGTCCAAAGCTCCAGCGGAGTCGAATATGAAAAAGACGACGATTTTGGCGCTTGCGCTGGTCTCCTGGGCGCAGGCGTTCTCTTCTATCGCGTTTGCCGTCGAGGGCGACGGCGACGCTCATCGCGTCAAGGCCGAGACAGGCGAGGCTTTTGCGCAGACGGCAGCAGCCGTGCGCGGCGAGATGGCGCAAGGCGGGCGTTACGAGTTCATCACGAATGACGAGAAGGCCAAGGCCAACGCCGATCTCGACGCGATGACGGCGCTCTTCCAGAAATCGGGCTCGGTCGCGGCCATGAGCCAGCCGGACAAGGTGCAGCTGTTCAACACACAGGAGCATCTGAACGGGCTTCTGACGCACAGCGACCGCAATCGCCTCGTTTGCGAGCACAAGGCGCCGATAGGTTCGAACATCGCCTTGACGAGCTGCAAGACGGTCGCCGAGATCGAAAAGATGCGGCGCGACGGCCAGAAGATGGCGATGGATGGGACGAGCGTCGGATGGCAATGTCACGGCATGAAGGGTGGCACCGGCTGCGCCGCGAACGAGAAGATGGGCAATTGAATTGGCGACAGTGAATTGCAGACAGGAGGTGTCCGTGCGCAAGTTGTCATGCTGTGCCGTGGTGCTGGCGGTCGTCACGAGTGGCGCGTTTGCCGCAGACAAGGTCGACCAGAAACGGGTGGGCGCCGACGCGGCCGACACGCCGGCGAAGTTCGCCGAACTCACCAACGAGTTGCATCAGGAAATGTCCCCGGGCGGGCGCTATGAGTTCATCCGGCCGGACGACAAGGCGAAAGTCGATGCCGATCTGCAGTCGATGAGCGCAATGCTGACGAAATCGGGCTCCGTCGCAGCGATGTCGCAGCCGGAGAAGGTGCAGCTGTTCAATACGCAGGAGCACCTCAACGGCATTCTCACGCACAACGATCGCAATCGCCTCGTGTGCGAACACAAGCCGCCGATCGGTACGAATATCGCAGTGACAAGCTGCAAGACCGTCGCCGAGATCGAAAAGATGCGCAACGACGCGCAGAAAATGGCAACGGATCAGATCAGCAATGGCTGGAAATGCACCGGCAGCCACCCGGGAACCGGCTGTGCGGGCAGAGGTGGTTGAGCGATAATTTGTCTGCGGCGGAACAAGGCCGCATTTCTTTGAATCGATGAAAGTCCCAGAGGTCAGGAAAATGCGTAGTTCGGTGGTTGTTGGGTTGCTGGGTATGGTGTTGTCCGTTGGCGCGTGGGCGTCCGACAAGGTAATCGATAAGCGTGTCGCTGCCGACACGCAGGATACGCCCGAGAAGTTCGAGAAGCTGATCGACGAGTTGCATCAGGAAATGGGTCCGGGCGGGCGCTACGAGTTCATCCGCTCGGATTCGAAAGCGCAGGTCGAGGCCGATCTCGCGGCGATGCAGGCGTTGCTGAAAAAGTCCGGCTCGGTCGCCACGATGAGCAAGCAGGATCAGGTGGATCTCTTCAATCACCAGGAACACCTCAACGGCATCCTCGTGCACAACGACGGCAATCGCCTCATCTGCGAGCACAAGCCGCCGATGGGCTCGAACATTCCCGTGACGATGTGCAAGACCGTGGCGGAGATCGAAAAGCAGCGCCGCGATGCTCAGAAGATGATGCAGGACGCCGACAAGCGTGGCTGGGGTCCGACGCACGGACAATAAAGCCGCGTTCGAGTACAGTGACGTTCGGCCTGCCGCGCGTTCGGCAGCACTATTGGGCTGAGGCAACCGGCCGAGATCGAGTGCGCAAGGGTCCGGTCGTTTCGAACAGGGTTTATCCGAGCGAGGAGTCGTCGATGACGTCACGCAACCAGAATGAGTCACCACGGCCTACCGAGGCCGAACTCGACATCCTGCGCGTGCTCTGGGAACGCGGCGATTGCACCGTGCGCGAGGTGCACGATGCGTTGTACGGCGACGATGGCGCGGGTTACACGACTGCGCTCAAACTCATGCAGATCATGCATGCCAAGGGTCTCGTGGAGCGCGACGACTCGCAGCGCGCCCATGTCTATCGCGCTGCGGTCAGCAAGCAGCGTACGCAGCGGCGCTTCATGGCCGATATGGTGCAGCGCCTGTTCAATGGCTCGCCGTCGCAACTCGTGCTGCACGCGCTCGGCGACCATCCGCGCGCATCGCGCGACGAGTTGAAGCAGATTCGGGAATTGCTCAACCGCATCGACTCGGAGAAAGTGAAATGAACGCCGTGCTTGCGGGTCTCACCCCATGGCTCGACGCGGTCGGCCGCAGCCTGCTGCATTTTGTCTGGCAGGGCGTGCTCATCGGGCTCGTCTACGTTGCGCTGCGGCCTTTGTGTTCGAGTATCGCCACGCGTTATCGCCTCGGCATGGGAGCGCTCCTGCTGATGCTTGCAGCGCCGATGCTGACGCTGTCGTGGCTGTGCCCAGTCGCGGGGCATCTCGATGACCCGATCGTCTCTGCCGTGTCGACGGCCGTACCGGCGATCGGCGGCGCGGTCGATGCCGCGGCGTCGACCTGGTTGTCGCAATGGCGTTGGGAGCAGGCGCTGCCTTGGCTCGTTGCGCTGTGGCTGGTCGGCGTGTGCATCATCGCGACGCGCTCGTTCTTGCACTGGCATCGGCTCGAGCGTGTCGTACGCTCGGCGCTGCCGTTGCCGCGCGACTGGCAGATGCGGCTGATCCAGCTGCGCCAGCGGTTCGGCATCCTGCGACCCGTGCAGTTGTTGTCGTCGATCCACGTCGCCACGCCGACGCTGATCGGTTGGCTCAAGCCGGCGATACTGCTTCCGGCGAGTCTGTTGAGCGGGTTCACGCCGGCGCAGGTCGAATTGATCATCGCGCACGAACTGAGTCATGTGCGCCGCTTCGACTACGTCGCCAATCTCGCGCAGGTCGTGATCGAGACGCTGCTGTTCTACCATCCCGTCGTGTTCTGGATCTCGCGTGACGTGCGTCAGGCGCGCGAAAGCTGCTGCGACGATCTCGTGCTCACGCTCGGAGGCGGCGATGCGATGGCGTACGCGCGCACGCTGGCCGACCTCGAAGAATTGCACAACGATTTCGGCGCGGCCGTGCCGGCGCTCGGCGTCGGCGGTGGACTGCTGCTCGCGCGCATCCGTCGCATCGTCGACCCCACCTACACGTCGGCGCTCGACCCGCTGCCGCGCGGCAACGGCGTCACGCTGCCGATGGTGCTCGCCGGCGCCGGTTTCGCGCTCGCCTTGCTGCGCATGCACCTCATTCCCGCGACGCTCGTCGATGCGCTGCTCGCACGACCGAGTATCGACTGGGCGAACAATGTTGGCCGCCTTAGCCTGCCGGCCGTCACCGCAATCACTTCGGCCCCCGTCGTGCCGACGCTAGTGCGTGCGACGATCGAACCCGCGCCGGATGCGGCGCCGCCAACAGCTGTCGTCGACAAGTCCGCGCTTGCCCAGAAGGGAGCGGTGCTCGCTTCGGCAGCTGCCGCTAGCGCCGCTGCCGGGAGCGTCGCCGCAGCCAGTGTTCCCGCCGAAACGGCCGCTGCCGGCACTGTCGCAAAGCCGCGCATCGAGTTGCCCGCCGCAGCGATCAGTCAGCCCGTTCCCGCGGTCGAGACGAAAGCGCCCGCTGTGCCCACGCGTTCGCCTTCGATCGCCGGGCCTGAGCCAACGCAGGTCGTGCAAGCACGCTATCCGATGGATGCGCTACGCGCCGGTGTGACGGGCAAGGTTGATCTCGATTTCCGTATTGCGAGCGATGGCAGCGTGCGCGACGTGCGCATCCTGCACGCACAGCCATCGGGCATCTTCGAGCAGGCGGCGATGGCGGCGATACGTCAGTGGCACTTCGACGTCAGTGGCGCGACCGATCTCGACCGGCGCTACGCCCGCAGTTTCGCGTTCGCCCGCGCGGAGCAGAGTCAGGACACCTGCCATGAGGTGACCGGTTCGCACATCTGCCGCAGGAATGGACCCGAGAGCCCGGAAAACTGATATTCGGCATGCTTTTTTGCGCGGGTCAGTACGTGCGCGCGCCTCGTTTTTTTCGTCGCGCGCGCTTAACGAAACGCATAGAGACCTTTAACAGGTTTTTAATCGCGGCTCCTCTAGCATCGATCGCACTGTAAGTTCTGCTCGACACTCCTAGGTCAGGTCAGGTGACAGGCAGATTACGGTAATCGGGGCAGTAGCTTTAGGCCCAAGCGAGGCGCGTTCCCCAATGGCGCCTCCTTGGGCCTTTTTCTTTGCCGCGCCTCCGACTTCGACGCATCCAGCCCGCCCCTTTGAACCAACGAGGGCCCCGGAGAACACCAAGCTAGACGACGCGATTGCGCGATGACTGCCGCCTGTCCGGGAACTCTCGGCGCGGCCTGCGATCAAGCATTTTCAGCCTCAAGCGAGTAAGCTTCAAATCATGCGAATACTGGTCATTGAAGACAATAGCGACATCGCCGCGAACATCGGCGACTACCTCGAAGAAAAAGGACACACGGTCGACTTCGCCGGAGACGGCGTGACCGGTTTGCATCTCGCGATCGCTCATGATTTCGATGCGATCGTGCTTGATCTCACGTTGCCCGGCATGGATGGCCTCGAACTCTGCCGCAAGCTGCGCCAGGAGGCGAGGCGACAGACCCCGGTGCTCATGCTCACGGCACGCGACGCGCTCGACCAGAAGCTCACGGGTTTCGACTCGGGCGCCGACGACTACATGGTGAAGCCGTTTGCGTTGCAGGAACTCGAGGCGCGTCTGTCCGTGCTCGCTCGCCGCGGCAAAGGCATCCAGAGCCGCGTGCTGCAGGTGGCCGATCTCGCCTACAACCTCGACACGCTGATCGTTACGCGCGGAGAGAAGTCGATCCAGCTCAACCCGATCGGATTGAAACTGCTGCAGCACCTCATGGAGTCGAGTCCCTCGGTCGTCACGCGCCAGGAACTCGAAACGCGCGTCTGGGGAGAAGAGCTGCCCGACAGTGATTCGCTGCGCGTGCACATCCATGGCCTGCGCGCCGCGATCGACAAGCCCTTCGACAAGGCATTGATCCAGACCCGCCACGGCATCGGCTATCGCATGGTCGATCCGGACGCCGCCACGACCTGAACTTGGCGCGTTTCACGATCACCGCGCCGCGCGGTCGACTTGTGCTTTCGTCGCGCGGATCGGTGCATGCTGGGCATGGCATGGTCAGTAGCGCGAAAACGACCGCCGCTCGCATACACTTGCGCCACCTCAACCAACTATCGCAGTCATGAGCCGCTCGCAATTCCGCCGCCAGCTGCGCACCCGCATCATCGTCTCGTTCGCGTTGTTCGGCTTTGCCTTGCTCGCGTTGTTTGCCGCGGCGTCGATTTATCTGCGGGCGCGCCTGGAGGATCAACTCGTCAACAATGCGCTCGAGCGTGAGTTGAAGGAGTTCGTCGATTTCAAGCGCGACAATCCCGATCCGAACGCGCCGTACTTCATCCACGGCTACGAGCTCGACATCAAGGGTGCCAACTATTTCGCCAACGTGCCGTTCAGTCGCCGCGAGTATGACCGTACCGGCATCTACGACATCGAGGAACCCGGCGCAGAGGGCAAGGTGCGGCCGTACAAGCTGGCGGTATACAAGGACGACCACTACTGGGCGTTCCTGCGCTACGACGTCACGACGCAGAAGCTCAGCGAACGTCAGCTGCTCACCGCGCTCGGCTTCGTCGTGCTGATTTTCGGCCTGGCCTCTTTGCTGACCGGAAGCTGGTTGTCGCGACGCGTGATGAGCCCGGTCACCGATCTTGCGGAGCGCATACGCACGTTGCGCCAGACCGGCAAGCCCGAGCTGCTCGCGCCGAACTTCGCCAACGACGAGGTCGGCGAACTTGCGGCGGCGCTCGACGACTATTCCGATCGCCTGACCTCACTCGTCGAGCGCGATCGTGAGTTCAATGCCGACGTCAGCCACGAACTGCGTACGCCGCTTGCCGTGATCTCGTCGACGACCGAATTGCTGCTGTCAGGCTCGGCGATCGACGACAAGACGCGCGACCGGCTCAAGCGCATCGAGCGCGCCGCGAAACAGTCGGCGGAGTTGACCAACGCGCTGTTGCTGCTGTCACGCAGCGAACGCTCTGCGCCGATCGATGGCGAGACGACCGACGTCGCGAAGGTCGTCGAACAGGTCATCGACGTCTATCGATCGCAGATCGGGCGCAAGCAGATCGACGTGCATTTCGTCGTCGATCAGCCGGTGGAGGTCGTCGCGCCCTCGTCGGTAATTGCTGTAGCGCTCGGCAACCTCATCGGCAATGCCTTCAAGTACACGCCGAAAGGCGACGTCATCATCACGGTCGGCGCCGGCCGCGGCAAGGTCACCGTCGAGGACTCGGGTCCGGGCATCAAGGCTGAAGAAGCCGAAACGCTGTTCGAACGCGGCATCCGTGGCGAATCGGCGGGCAACAGCAAGGGCGCCGGACTCGGCCTCGCAATCGTTCGTCGCCTGTGCGAACTCTACGACTGGCGCGTCTCGCTTGCGCCGCGCCCGCAAGGCGGTGCCGTCGCGACGCTCGACTTCCGCCTGCGCGCCTGAAGCGCCCGTCGCAGAACTTGACCCGCGAGCCGCCGGCGTGCGTCACGGAGTGCGCATCGTCAAGTGGCTATATCCAGCTCCGGTCTGTGCCTTCCGCTAGACCGCCTTGCCGTTTTCGATCGTTATCACGTGACCACCCAGCGCGGCCACATCTTCCGGATCGTGTGTGATCACGATCATCGGCACGCCGAACCGCGCGCGCGCGGCGAGCAGTTCGCCGCGAAGGCGCCTGCGCAGCGGCGCGTCGAGTGCGGCAAAAGGTTCATCGAGCAACAGCAGCTGTGGTTGCGCCGCTAGCGCGCGCGCCAGCGCGACGCGCTGGCGCTGCCCACCCGATAGCTGAGCCGGTCGACTATAAGCGAGGTCGCCGAGCTCGAAGGCCGCGATCAGAGCGCTCACTTCGGCGCCGGCGTCGGCGACGCGCTTGAAACGTGGCGGCAGCGGCCAAGGCCGGGTGCGGGCGAATGCGACATTCTGTAAAACGTTCAAATGTGGAAAAAGCGCATATTCCTGGAAGACGAAACCGATCCGCCGCTGGCGCGTGGGGACATCGATGCGGCGTTCTGCGTCGAAGAGAACGCGCTCGCGGACATGGATCGATCCGCTGTCGGGGCGAGAGAGGCCCGCGAGCGCATAGAGAGTCTGCGTCTTGCCTGCGCCCGACGGGCCGAACAGGACCGTCACATCGGCGTCGCTCGCGAAGCGCACCTCGAGATCGAAGCGACGATCGTGCTCGCGCAGCTGCTTCGCGATGGCGACGTCGATATGCATCAACGTGGCTCGCGGCGATCAAGCAGGCGCGCGGCGAGTATCAACACGACGACCGCAGCGACGAGAGAGACGAGCACCATGCCCTGAGCCGCGTCGTCGTCGCCCGCCATGACGGCATTGTAGATCGCGATCGAAAGCGTCTGTGTGCGGCCTGGCAGCGAGCCCGCGACCATGAGTGTCGCGCCGAATTCGCCCATCGCGCGCGCGAATGCGAGCAATGCACCGGCGAGCACGCCACGCCAGGCGAGCGGCAGCGAGACGCGCAGGAACACGGCGACCTCGCCCTGACCGAGCGTACGCGCTGCGTGCTCGAGCTGCGCATCGACATCGGCGAACGCCGCGGTCGCGGCGCGCAGGATGAGGGGAAACGCCGCGACGGCGGCGGCTATTACGGCTGCCTGCCAGGTGAAGATCAGGTCGATGCCGAGATCGTGCAGCCAGGCGCCGATCACGCCCTGGTGGCCGAGCAGCACGAGCAGGTAGTAGCCGAGTACGGTCGGCGGCAGGACGAGCGGCAATGTCAGCAGCGACTCGACGATGTCGCGCAGCCAGCCGCGCCCGCGTCCGAGCGCCCGCGCGCACGAGATCGCCGCGACGAGTGCCAGCAACGTGGCAAGCGCCGCGACCTTGAGTGTGAGCAGCAAGGGCGCGGCGACAGCGAGGTTCACGGCTTGATCGGGGTGAAACCGTACTTCTGCAAGGTTGCCTGGCTTGGCGCCGACAGCACGAAGTCGACGAATTCTCGCGCGAGCGCCGCATGCGGCGACGGCTTGACCGCTGCGATCGGATAACGCACCGGCGTGCTCGTCGGAATCGTCAGGGCGACCGCGACCTTGTCCTTCTGCGTCGCCGCGTCGCTCGCATAGACGAAACCGGCTTCCGCCTCGCCGCGCGCGACGTAGTCGAGCGCCTGGCGTACGTTCTGCGCCTCGACGAGGCGCGGCTGCAACGCATCCCAGAGATTGGCGTCAGCCAATGCGATGCGCGCATAGCGGCCAGCGGGGACCAAAGCAGGATTGCCAATCGCGACATGTTTGAAGCGTTCTGCCTCGAGATCGGCGAGCGCGCCCGGTGCGGCGCTACCGGCAGGCACGATCACCACGAGTGTGTTCGCCGCGAAATCATGGCGCGTCTTGGGTTCGACGTGGTCGGTGGCCAGCGCTCGATCCATCGTCACTTCGTCGGCGCTGGCGAACACGTCGGCCGGCGCGCCCTGCGCGATTTGTTTGAGCAGAACGTCGGAGGCCGCGAAGTTGAGGACGACGCGCGTTCCTGCGTGCTTGGCCTCGAAGTCCTTGCCGATGTCAGTGAATGCGTTGGTGAGACTTGCGGCCGCCGAAACGGTGAGATCGTCGGCATGCGCTTTGAGCGGCGCGAACGATATGACCGCGGCGAGAAGCGGGGCGGAGGAAAGCCGACAGAGGTACGAAAGGGTCATGGATGCGCTCCTGCGTCGTTACGATGTAGCCGCAAGACTATATCGCGCGGTGATTTGTGGCGGCAAACGGGCACGCGCTTGCCGGGGTGTCCTATTTTTGCGCTCGCAGCGAGCCGAGCCGTCGGATCTCAGGGGCCAGCAGCCGCAGCGCCTTGTGCTCGATCGCCCGATACGCCTCGAGCACGGCCAGGCCTGTTTCGGTCAGTTCGGCGCCGCCGCCGCGCTCGCCGCCTTTGCTCGTCGAGACGAGGGGTAGTGCAAAGCTCGCGTTGAGCTCGTCAACGAGTTGCCAAGCCCGCTTGTAGCTCATGCCCATCGTGCGCGCCGCCGCGGAAATCGATCCGGTCGCGGCAATCGCCTCGAGCAGGTCGGTCTTGCCAGGGCCAATCGCATGCTCGTCGTCGAGGAGCAGGCGAAAGCGGAGCGAGAGGGAGGCAGGTGCGTTCATGAAAGAACCCTACGGACGTAATCGGGAGTCAAAACGGATCAAAAGAAGACTTTTTTTTGTCCGATCATGCGCCTATGATGTCGGCTCGAGAGGGATTTCACCGTCTATAAGGGGAAGGTCGATGCAAACCATTCGACGTTTTGTCGCGTTCGTCGTTTTCGCCTGCGTGTTCGCAACGCCGGCGTTCGCACAAAACTACACCTATTCGGTTTACGTCGACAGCGACCTAAACGTAGCCACAGGCTGCAGCGTCACGCTCAGCAGCGGCAACATCAACGGCGTCGAATCGGTTGTCACTGCGACGATTGCGATTGGGGCGCCCCCGTCGGTCGTTTCGGTAACACGCAGCAACTGCACAGGCGGCAGCTTTGGCGCGCCGGTGACTGAAGGTACGGCGGCGGTCAGTCCCGGTGCCGGCACGGACGGTTTGACTGCGGTCGAGCTGAGCGATGCCGTCAGCGCGCTCACGCCACCGGGAGCGCAAGCGGCGCGCGTCTACGTCGTCGCGCGCAGCGCGACCGGCGACGATGTCCTGACGACAGGCGGCCCGATCATCGTGCAGCTCGCGCAGGCTCAAGGCGTGTTGTCGACGCCGATGTTCGGCATCCCCGCGGCGATCCTCCTGATCCTTTTCGTGCTCGCGCTCGGTTCGCGCGCGGTGCGCAGGCGCATCATGAAGCCGCTGCTGCTCGGGCTTGTCCTGTTCAGCGGCATGTCGGGCGCGATGATCTTCCAGTGGAATGGCATTCCGCCGATCGCCATTGACGCAGGCAACCACACCTCGAACGGCGACCACGATCTCGACCTGCGTTACCTGTACGTCGCCGTCGACAACGGCATCATCTACTTCCGCTGCGACATCCTGGGTGGCCTGACGACGCCGCCGATCGCGGTCGCCGACTCCTACAACGTCATCTGGAACACGACGCTCAACGTGCCCGCCCCGGGCGTGCTCGCGAACGACACGGTGCATATCTCGCTGATCACGAGCCACACGAATCCGACGCACGGCTCGCTGACGCTCAACCTGAACGGCAGCTTCTCGTACACGCCGAACACGAACTACACCGGCCCCGACAGCTTCACCTACACGCTGACCAACTTCGGCGGCAGCTCGACGGCGACCGTAAGCCTGAATGTGGTTGCCGGGCCGGCCGCAATCGCAGACAGCTACTCGACCTCGGTAGGCACCGCGCTCAACGTGTCGGCGCCGGGCGTGCTCGGCAACGACCAGCTCGGCGCGCCCGCGGCGACGCTCGTTTCCTTCGGTGGCGGCAGCCTCGGCGGCGCGGTCACGACGAACGCGCCCGGTACCGGTGTCGCGCTCGCGGGAGGGACGCTGACCCAGAATGCCAACGGCAGCCTTTCGTTGTCGTCGCCGACGACCCCGGGCACCTACACATTCCAGTACCGCATCAGCAATTCGCAGGGCAACTCCGACGGCACCGTCACGATCCAGGTCAACAAGGCGCCGACGATCACGAGCCTCAACGCGGCGAATTTCGTCCTTGCCGCGCCGGCAACGTTCACGATCACGACCACCGGCACACCGACAGTCAATTCGATCACGCTGACCGGTTGCGTGCTGCCGGCCGGACTCAGCTTCAGCTACACGACCGGCGCGAACGCGACGATCTCGGGCACGCCGACTGCCAGCGGCACGGTCAGCTGCACGGTGACCGCGCGCAACGGCGTCGCGCCGAACGCGACGCAGACCCTTACCGTTGCGGTGAGCCAGGCGCCCGTTGCCACGGCCGACACTTATACGACGACGGTCGGCACGCCGATCAACACGCCGGCCCCGGGCTTGCTCGGCAACGACCTGCTCGGCGCGCCCGCCGCGACGCTGACGTCGTTCGGCGGCGGCGATCTCGGTGGCGCGGTCACCGGGCACGCGGCCGGAACCGGCGCTACGCTGGCGGGCGGCACGCTCAGTGTGAACGCCAACGGCAGCTTCTCGCTCACGGCGCCGAGCACGCCTGGTACTTACACGTTCCTCTACGAAATCGGCAACAGCCAGGGCACTTCCGACGGGACCGTCACGATCCAGGTGAACGCCGCGCCCGCGATCACGAGTGTCGGTCCCGCGGTCTTCACGATGGGCAGCGCCGGCACCTACACGATCACGACGACCGGCACGCCGACCGTCACTTCGATCACGCTGACGGGATGCACGCTGCAGGCCGGGCTGTCGTTCTCGTACACGAGCGGCGCGTCCGCGACGATCTCCGGTACGCCGACGGCGAACGGTTCGGTGAGCTGCACGGTCACGGCCGACAACGGCGTTGCCCCTGCTGCGACCCAGAGCCTGACCGTCACGGTGAATGAGGCGCCGGCAGCGGTGGCCGACAGCTTCACGACGAACGTCGGTACGCCGCTCACCGTTGGCGCCCCCGGCTTGCTGCAGAACGACAACCTCGGTTTCCCGGCTGCGACGCTGACTTCGTTCGGCGGTGGCGTCCTCGGTGGCACGGTGACGACCAATGCCGCCGGCGCGACGGTCGCGCTCGCGGGTGGCAGTCTGACGGTCAACGCGGACGGCAGTCTCAGCCTGACGGCGCCGACCACGGCCGGCACCTACACGTTCTCCTACCAAATCACCAACTCGCAGGGAACGTCCGACGGCAGCGTCACGATCCAGGTCAACCAGGGTCCGACGATCCTCACGCCGAACAACGTCACGTTCCTTGATGGTTCGCCGGCGAACTTCACGATCACGACGAGCGGCACGCCGACCGTCACGTCCATCACGCTGACGGGCTGCACGTTGCAGGCGGGCCTCACGTTCTCGTACACGAGCGGCGCGAGCGCGACGATCTCGGGAACGCCGACCGTCGGTGGCATCGTCAACTGCACCGTGACTGCGAGCAACGGCATCCTGCCCGATGCCACGCAGAGCCTCATGGTCACGGTCAATCAGGGTCCGGCGGCGGTCGCCGACACGTACAGCACGACGCTGGGAACCGACATCAACGTCAGCGCCCCGGGCGTCCTCGGCAACGACTCGCTCGGTACGCCCGCGGCGACAGTGGCTTCGTTCGGCGGCAATTCGCTCGGTGGCGCAGTCACCACCAACGCCGCCGGTGCGAGCGTCCCCTTCGCTGGCGGCACGTTGACGCTCGGCAGCAATGGCGCGTTGACCCTCACGTCGGCGACGCAGTCCGGCCAATACACGTTCCAATATCGCATCGACAATGGCGTCAGCACCGCCGATGCGATGGTCACGATCGACGTGAACGAGGCGGCGGCCATCACCTCGGCGAACAACGCGACGTTCGTCGCGACCCAGCCGAACACGTTCACGGTCACGACGACGGGCTTCCCGAAACCGACGATCAGCGTGTTCTCGGGTTCGCTGCCACCGGGCGTGACGCTCGTCGACAACCTCGACGGCACGGCCACGATTTCCGGTTCTCCGGCAGCCGCCGACGCGGGCCCGCACGTCGTGACGATCCAGGCGACCAACGGCATCGGTGCGCCCGTGCAACAAACCTTCACGTTGCAGGTCAACGTGGCGCCCGCGATCACGAGCGCATCCTCGACGACCTTCACGGTCGGCACTGCCGGCTCGTTCACGGTGACCGCGACCGGCACGCCGACGCCGACGATCAGCGAAACCGGTGTGCTGCCGACCGGCGTCACGTTCGTCAGTGGCGTGCTCAGCGGCACGCCCGCGGCGGGCACCGGCGGTACCTATCCGATCACGATTACGGCGAGCAACGGCGTCGGCAGCAATGCGACGCAGTCGTTCACGCTGACGGTCAACGAGGCGCCATCCATCACGAGCCTCAACAATGCGACGTTCGTCGTCGGTACCCCCGGCACTTTCTCGGTCACGACGACGGGCTTCCCGAAGACCGGCGGCGCGATGACGATCAGTGAATCCGGTTCGTTGCCGGGCGGCGTGACCTTCGTCGACAACGGCAATGGCACGGCGACCCTCGCGGGCACGGCTGCCGCCGGCACGGGCGGCACCTATCCGCTCACGATCACGGCGCACAATGGTGTCGGTGCGGACGCGACGCAGAGCTTCACGCTGCAGGTCAATCAGCCGCCCGCGATCACGAGCGCCAATGCGGTGACGTTCACCGTCGGCGCGTTCGGCACGTTCTCGGTGACCGCGACGGGTACGCCTGCGCCGACCGTCAGCGAAACCGGCACGTTGCCGACCGGCGTCAGCTTCGTCGGCGGCGTCCTGAGCGGCACGCCTGCTGCCAACACGGGCGGCGTCTATCCGATCTCGTTCACCGCGAGCAACGGCGTCGGCAGCAATGCGACGCAGACGTTCACGCTGACGGTCGATCAGGCGCCGAACATCACGAGCGCGAACAACACGACCTTCATGATCGGGCAGTCGTCGACGTTCACGGTGCAGACGACGGGCTTCCCGCTGAATCCGGGCATGACGATCACCGAGACGGCGGCGCCCGACGCGCTGCCGAGCGGCGTCAGCTTCGTCGACAACGGCAACGGCACGGCGACCTTGGCCGGCACGCCAGGCGCGGGCACGGCGAACGGCTCCTCGAAGATCTACGGCCTGCAGATCGGCGCCAACAACGGCGTACCGCCTCCGGCGAGCCAGGCGTTCAACCTGACGGTGGCCTGCCCGGCGATTACGTTGGGCCCGGCGCCGGGAACGCTGCCATCCGCGAACTATAACGACTCGAGCTTCACGCAGGCGTTCACGCCCGCTGGCGGCACTTCGCCCTACACCTACACGGTCGTGGGGTCTCTGCCCAATGTCGCGTTCTCGGGCAACAACCTGCAGGGTACGCCGAACAATACCGGCAGCTTCGCATTCACCGTGCAGGCCACCGACGCGTATGGCTGCAACTCGCCGGTGCAGAGCTACACGCTCAACGTGAAGCCCGTCGCGAACAACGACACGTACCCCGACACGGTGATCGGCAACGTCTCGATCAACTCTGCGAATGCCGCGACGCCGTTCAGCACGACCGGCAACAACGACCAATTCCCGGCAGCTGGCACCAATTCGATCTCCGCCTTCGATGCAACCAGCGTCCATGGCGGCACCGTGTCGATGACGACATCGGGCGCGACCATGGGTCAGTTCACCTACAACCCAGCGGCGGGCTATGCGGGGGCGGACAGCTTCACCTACACGCTCTCGAGCAATGGCCAGACGGCGACCGCGACCGTCAGCCTCACCGTTTCCGGGATGATCTGGTTCATCAACAATAGCGCCGGGGCTGGCGACGGCAGACTGAGCTCGCCGTTCAACTCCGTGGCCGCGTTCCAGGCCGTCAACAACGGCACTGGCACCCATCCGGCCGCGAACCAGTCGATCTTCATCTACGAGAGCGCGACGACGTACACCGGGCCGCTGACCTTGCTCAATGGCCAGAAGCTTATCGGCCAGGACGCGACCGCGACGCTCGCGTCGATCACGGGCTTGACGCCGGCACCGAGCAGCGCGGCGCTGCCAGTCATGAACTCGGGCAATGCGACGGTCGTGACGCTGACGTCCGCCGGCAACACGGTAACGCTCGGCTCGGGCAACACGGTCCGCGGCCTGTCCTTCGGCAACGCCACGGGCACGGCGCTCATCGGCGCTTCAATCGGCTCGCTGGTGGTGAATGATGTGAAGATCAACACGACCGGTGCGGCGATCAGCCTCGCGAATGGCGCGCTCAGTGACGGTGGCGCCGGCCCGGCGACGTTCACTTCGGTCTCGTCTGGCGGCGGCACGCACGGCATCTCGCTGACCACGACCACCGGAAGCTTGCTGGTCGCCGGCGATGGCGCCTCGGATCCCGCCAACACGACGGTCGGTCGCACGACCGCCAAGCAGGGTGGCGGCACGATCGTGCTCGGCTCCGGCGGCACGATTTCCGGAGCCAGCAGCTCCGGCGTGTTCCTGAGCAGTGCCACCAACGTCACGCTACGCAACATCACGATCACCAACAACGGCGGCGCAGGTGTCGGCACGGGCGGTGACGGCGTGAACGCGACGAACGGCTCGTCGCTGGTGCTCGACAACCTGCTCGTCAACGGACACAACGGCAACAGTGGCGTGCATGCCACCGGTACGGCCGGCGTGGCGCTGCAGCATGTCGAGATCACGAACAACGCGATGGCGGCGACTATCCCCGGATTGCCGGCCAACACGCATCCGTCCGACGTGCGTTTCGACAACGTCACCGGCACGGCCACCGTGACCAACTCGTTCCTGCACGTTGCGCTCGAGAACGTCTTCAGCGTGTTCGAAAACGGCGCCAACACGTTGTCGCTCACCGTCACCAACTGTCAGATCAGTGACACGGCCACCGCGGCACCGGGCAACGTCGGCCTGCAGATCGTCGCGTTCAACACGGCCAACGTGACGTTGAACACGACCGGCAGCAAGTTCCTGCGCAACTTCTCGAATGGCGTGCAGTATCTCGGCAACGACCAGTCCGGCGGTGGTGCGGTGAACGTCAGCGGCAGCGACTTCGAAGCCAATGCGGTCGACTTCAACCTCGCCCACCAGGGGCAGGGCAAGACGGTCAGCTTCAACGTGAGCAACAACACGTTCCGGCAGACAACGACCGGCCTCGGCAATTCCATCAATCTCGATCTGGGCTCGGGGTCGAACGCTACGACGAGCCTCGTCGGCAAGATTCTCAACAACGTCGTCGGCACGCCTGCGATCTCCGGTTCGACGCAAGGCAACGGCATGGCGATCTCTGCGGGCGGCGCCGGCAAGATCGTCGCGAAGATCGACAGCAACAATGTCCAGTTCGTGAAAGGCAACGACGGCTTCAACCTGCAGCCGTTCCAGTTCACGGGCCGTATCGACCTGACGTTGACCAACAACCAGTTCGGCGTCGAGACGGCGGCGAGCAATACGAACGATCTGTTCGGTATCGACATCATCGCTGGCAACGACGCGGCCGACGCTGGGACGGTTTGCCTGAACATGTCCGGCAATACCTCCACGGGCAATGCCACCAATGCGGGGGCGGGTCTGGAGCTGCTCAGCGGCATTGGCACTCCGACGATCCTGCTGCAGGGCTATGCGGGTGCCACCAACAACGATGGGCAGATCACTACCTTCGAAGACACCGGCAACACCGTCGTTCCTGCGCCTGCGACCGTGTTCTCCTCGCCTGGCACGATCAAGGCGGCGCCGTCGGCGTGCCAGACGCCGCCGTGAGTCGCACGACCATGAAAACGATCACGCACACGACGAACTTCAGGAAACGCGCATGAGTACGCCATTCCTCTCCGAAATCCGCATGATGAGCTTCAACTTCGCCCCGAAGGGTTGGGCGCTGTGCAACGGACAGACCCTGCCGATCAATCAGAATCAGGCGCTGTTCTCGCTGCTGGGCACGACCTACGGTGGCAACGGTCAAACCACGTTCCAGTTGCCGAACCTGCAAGGCCGCGTGCCGTTGCACACCGACTTCTCCACGTTCAATCTGGGGCAGGTTGGGGGCCAGGGGACACATACCCTCACCATCTCGGAGGTGCCGACCCACGTGCACACAGCGCAGGCGTCATCCGCGTCGGACACAGATCAGAGCCTGGCGACCGGGAAACTGCTCGGCAGTCCGGCGACGCAGCTCTACGAGGCCGGTGCCACCAATCTCGTCACGATGTTGCCGGGGTCGATAAGCTTCGTGGGTGGCAGCCAGCCGCACGAGAATACCCAACCCTTTCTCGTGCTGTCGTTCTGCATCGCGTTGCAGGGCATTTTCCCGTCGCAGAATTGAGGAGCGATCATGGGTCAACCATATGTGGGTGAGATTCGCATGTTCGCGGGAAGTTTTGCGCCGGCGGGCTGGGCGTTTTGTTCCGGCCAGCTGATGCCCATCTCCGAAAACGAGACGCTGTTCCAGCTGATCGGCACGACGTACGGCGGCGATGGCGAGGAGACCTTCGCGTTGCCGGCCCTCGCCAGCCGCGTACCTATTCACCAGGGTACGCGTTCGGGCGATGGACAAACCTTCGTGCTGGGAGAAATGGCCGGCGTCGAAAGCGTCACGTTGACGACTAACCAGATACCGCAGCACAACCATGCCTTCCTCGGCACGACGAATTTCGCTGCGGCGACGACGGCTCAGAACAACCTGCTCGCGCAGGGGACCTCTGCGAAGGTATTTACCGGTCTCCCGCCCACGGTGTCCCTTGCAGCGAACGCGATTACCGCTGCGGGCGGCAGCCAGCCGCACGAGAACCTGCAGCCGTATCTGTGCGTCAGCTTCATCATATCGTTGTTCGGCGTGTTTCCAAGTCAGAACTGATCAGGGGATTTGCAATGTCCGCTCCTTTCGTCGCCGAAATCCGCATCTTCCCGTTCAACTTTGCGCCCAAAGGCTGGGCGCAGTGCAACGGCCAGCTCCTGCCGCTTTCGCAGAACACCGCGTTGTTCTCGCTCGTCGGCACGTTTTACGGTGGCGATGGCAAATCGACTTTCGCGCTGCCGAACATGATGGGCAACGTGCCTATCCACCAAGGCCAGGGTAACGGGTTGAGCGAGTACTTCCTCGGCCAGACGGGTGGCTCGGAAAACGTCTCGCTGCTGGAATCCGAGATTCCGTCGCACAACCACTCCGTGCAGTGCGCGCTGCAGTCTGCGGCGGGACTCACGCCCGGGCCTACCGTTGTGCTTGGCAAGTCGAACGGCATCTTTGCGTATACGTTGATCACCAACACGAACATCGTCTCGATGTCGCCGAACGCGATCGCTCCCACCGGTGGCGATCTACCGCACAACAACATGATGCCGTACCTCGCCCTCAACTTTTGTATCGCACTGCAGGGCATTTTCCCGCCGCGTCCCTGAGCGCCTGCCTTGTCGGAGACTGACCAATGATTTTCACAGAAGATTCGATCAAGCAACCCGAACGGCGCCGGCTGATCCAGCTCGCCGGCCTCGGGCTCGGCATGGGCCTGCTGCCCGCGGGATGGAACACGTTGTCTGCCGGGATCGCGAGCAACCGCACGGTAGAGACTGGTTACTGGCGCGGTGGCACGAAGCTGGCGGATCTTTCGCTCGTGCGCAGGGGCTGGGGCGAGTCATGCGCGAAGTCTGCTACCGCGTGCGACAACGAGATCGGCGACGAACTCGTGGCTGCCGGTTCGCCGGGAGCACGCGGCGACTACGTGGCGCGACTGGTCGGCGCCGAGTTCACCGATATCCATGCGGTCGAGTTTGCACCCGGCGGCGAGCGCCACGACTTCTGGTCATCGTGGCGACGCGGAAGCCTGCTTGAATCCGCAGCGCTGTCCTCCGTTCGCTGGCACTCCAGCGCGGGCGAGGGCCTGCCGATGAGCCTGATCAGCGCGGACCGCCGTGTTGCGGCTACGCTGCCGGCGCAGCGTGGCGTCTACGTCGTGCCGCTGGATCAAGCGGTACCGGATTGGTCGCAGCTGGCGCTGGCAGCTCCCGACTCGTCGCGGCCTTTGAACCTGCGACTCGTCGCGCGCGGCGCAAGTGCCCGCGTGCCGTCGTACCTGATGTTCGCGGTCGAGCGGCGCACCGTCTGAAGCGACGCTCGTGAAGCCTGACGTTGCGGCGCCGCGGCGCCGTTCGACTGCGTTTGCCGATGGCCGCAGCGATCGCCCTGCCGGCATCGCTTTTCGTCCTATCGCCGATGGCGATCGCGCATTCCTCATGGCGCTGTACGCGAGCACGCGCGAAGAGGAACTGCGCCCGCTGCCTTGGCCCGACGAAGCCAAGCGCGCATTTCTCGCGAGCCAATTCGACCTGCAGCACCGCCACTACGTCGGCACCTTCGCGGATGCCGCGTTCCTGCTGATCCTCGAGCACGAGCAACCGATCGGCCGCGTCTACCTGCATCGGTCCGCTCACGAACTCATGGTGATCGAAATCTCGTTGGTGGCCGAACGCAGGGGCCACGGCCTCGGTACGGCGCTTCTGACCGAAGTGCTCGACGAGGCGAGGGCAGACGGCAAATCCGTCAGCTTGCATGTCGAGTCGTACAATCCGGCTGCGCGCCTGTACGCGCGGCTCGGCTTCGAGATCGTCGAACGCGGCGGCGTCTACGACATGATGCGCTGGACATCGCCAGCGACATCCTGACCTTCAGTTGAAAATGATTTCGTAGAGCATGCCGTTCGCGTCGGGCCCGATGGGCACGGTAAACACCTGCAGTTCGCCGCGCAGCGGATGGCGAATCGTGTAGACGCCTTGCGGCAGATATCCGCTCGCGCCGTTGTGGCGCAGCGTCAACGAAAACGGTTCGGCACGAACCGACGTCTCGGGCAGTCGGCTGATCTTGGCGATCTCGAGCGGCAATTCGTCGGCACCGAGAACGAGCGTGAGCTGGTTGTTCGGAATCGATTCGAAGTCGGCGGGAACGATCTGGTCCGGCATGATGTACTCCTGTTGCCTGCATGATCTCAGGAATGCTGAAATAACTACAATCGGCAAATGGAAGACTCGCTGCATTGGTTCGACATTGACGGCACCAAGGGCACGCTGGCGCGCTGTGCAGCCTTGCTGGCGGAGCAGCCGGCATGGGCCGTGGCGCTCGCCGAACTGAGAGAGCCGCAGGCACTGCTCGAGGCGCTCGACGCAGGCCTGCAGGCGCGCGGCATTGCGCTGGACATCGCCACAAGAAAGTCCATTGTCGAGGGGCGGCAGATCGACTCGGGTTGCCGCGTGACCAGCTGGCCATTGGCGATGCGCTCGGTGTGGACACCTACCGCACTCGAGTGGGGGGCGCATGGCGCCGAGCTGGTCTGGGGTTGCGGCGAACACGGTGATGCCGTGTTCCGCGAGCATGTCGTCGCAAGACTGCGCTCGCTGCCGCTGAATCGCCTCTTCGCGATCCGCACGCCGCTGAGCGAAACGTTCGTCGCCGCGATGGAGCGCGACGCGTTGCCATTGAGCGGCCTGGTGTTTCACATGTCGCGTTGCGGTTCGACGCTGGTCATGCGCGCGCTGCGTGCCTGGCCGGGTGTGCGCACGATTTGCGAACCGGCGTTGCTCGATGCGGCCCTCGTGCTCGGCCGCGCGGGTGCCGACGCGCAATGGTCGTTGCTGCGCGCTGTCGTCGCGGCACTGTTGCAGCCGCATGGCAACGACAGGCGAGTCGTCATCAAGTTCGACGCATGGCATGCGCTGGCGCTCGCCCAGATTGCGGCGAAGTTGCCCGCGCCGTGGCTGTTCGTCTATCGCGATCCGGCCGAAGTGCTCGCTTCTCATCGAAACGAGGACTACGTCGGAGCATCGCGGATGGTGCAGGAAGCCTCTGCGGCTGGCGCGACGTTCGCATCCGAAGGTGCGATCGCGGACGCCGTGGCGCAGGCGCTCGGTGCGATCTGCGCGGCGGTACTGCCGCATGCGAGCGCGAATCGACTGCTCGACTTCAACGAGCTGCCTGGTGCCTTGCAGTCCCGCGTGGCCCCTGCTTTCGGACTCGATCCTGAGGCCTGCGATCGTGACATCCTCGACGACGTCCTCGTCCATCACGCCAAGCGTCCCGCAGAAGCATATGCCGACGACCGCGCGGCGAAGCGCGCCACGATCGACGCAGCGACCTACGCCGCCTCGGGTCGCTGGGTCGGACAGTCCTACGATGCGTTGCAGGATCTGCGCTACAGGATTCGCAGGCGGCGCCTGCGCGTCGCTGTCGACATTGCCGCCTTGCGCGAAGACCTCGCGCGGGTTGAAGCCATGGACTGGCGCGCGCATTTCAACAGGGAGTACTACGAAGGCGACTGGAGCGGCATCGCGCTGCGCGCACAGCCGCATGGGAAGTCGCCGCTGTACAGCGATCCCACACGTGAAGATTTCGCCGACACGGAGGCGATGCGGCTCTGCCGCTACATTCCCGAGCTTCTGCGCCAGTTCGAATGCCCAGTCGAATCGGTGCGTTTCCTGAAGGTCGCAGCGGGTTCACAGATTCTTGAGCACCGCGACTACGGTCTGAACTTCGAGTCCGGCAAGGCGCGCATCCATATTCCGGTGCGGACGAACGCCGAAGTCGAATTCGTCGTCGGCGGCGAGGCTCTCGCGCTCCTCGAAGGCGACTGTTGGTACATCGATTTCGACCTGCCACATCGCGTGGCAAACAACGGCCGCGAAGACCGCATCCATCTCGTGATCGATCTGCGCGTCAACGTCTGGCTGGACGAACTCGTGCGCGCCAGCGCCTGATTTCACTGGCGCCTGACCGCGTCGGCGCGATTTTTTCGGCGCTTCGGCCGGCGATGACTTCGTCAGGTGAGACGTTCGCAGATCGCGAGCGTCGCTTTCGCGCGATTGAGCGTATAGAAGTGGATCGAGGGCGCGCCACCCGCGATCAATTTGCCGCAGAGGTCGGCGACGACATCGGCGCCGAACTCGCGGATCGCGTCCGCATCGTCGCGGAACGCCTCGAGCCGCTTCGCGATCCAGCGCGGAATCTCCGCGCCACACATGTCCGAGAAGCGGCGCAGCTGCGAGTACTGCGTGATCGGCATGATGCCCGGCACGATCGGCACGTCGACGCCGTGCTTACGCGCATCTTCGACGAAACGGAAATACGCGTCGGGGTTGAAGAAATACTGCGTGATCGCGCCGTTTGCTCCGGCCTTCACCTTGGAGATGAAGTTCTTCAGATCGGATTGCGCGTCGCCGGCCTGCGGATGCATTTCGGGATAGCACGCCACTTCGATATGGAAGTCGCCGTCGCGCTCCGCGCGGATGAACGACACGAGTTCGCTCGCGTAGCGGAAGTCGCCGTAGCTCGCCATACCCGAGGGCAGGTCGCCGCGCAGCGCGACGATGCGCTTGCAGCCCATTGCCTTGTAGCGATCGAGCAGCGACAGGATCTCCGCGCGCGTACCGCCCATGCACGAGAGATGCGGCGCCGCGTCGAGCGCATGCGTCTCGCGCAGATGGCGCACGGTCTCGGGCGTGTAGCTCAACGTCGAGCCGCCCGCGCCGAACGTCACGCTGACATATTCGGGGTTCAGCGCCTTGAGTCTCGGCAGCGCTGCTTCGAGCGTCGCCTTCTGTTCGTCGGTCTTGGGAGGGAAGAACTCGAAGCTGATCGGCGTCATGGTCTCGTTCGCGCTTTGCGGGGAATTTGCTGGCTCAGCAGCGAGCCAGTACGCCAATTATATCTCTTTGTCGCGATGAAGCGATATCTTCCGTGTTGCCCGCGGAAAAGCATCTTCCAGCCTCGATCAATGCAGACATCGAGATTAGTTTTCGCATGTGCGGCTCTCAAGTCGGTGCCGGGCCGCGTGCGAAGTCCCTCGACACGAATGAGGCAGCGAATGAAGGGTTTCTGGTGCTCGATCTTCCTCGCGATGCTCGCTGCTTCGACGGCTGACGCGGCCGTGTGGCAGCCGCCCGCGGACGGCGAACAGGTCACGTTATGGCCGGAAAACGCACGCCTGGCTAGCCCCGACGCGAAAGGCGAGGAGCGAGCGGGGCCAGCCCAATCGTTGGTCGCCGGCCGACCCTGGACCAAGGTCGAGAACGTCGTTCGCCCGACGTTGACGGTGTTCCGCCCAAAAGGCAGCAACAACGGGACGGCGATCGTGGTGTTTCCCGGCGGCGGGTACAACGTGCTCGCGATCGACCTTGAAGGCACCGAAATCTGCGACTGGCTCACCCAGAATGGAATCACCTGCGCCGTGCTGAAGTACCGCGTACCCGGTTCGGGGCCACATTGGGACGCAGCCTGCAATTGCGCGAAGACACCGCGCGAACCGATGGCGCTGCAGGACGCGCAGCGCGCGATCGTGCTGCTGCGTTCTCGCGCGAAGGAATGGGACGTCGATCCGACCAAGGTCGGCGTGATCGGATTCTCCGCAGGCGGCCATCTCTCGGCCGACGTGAGCAACCAGGCGAAGCTGCGCTACGCGGCGATCGACGCCGCTGACAAGGAGAACGTGCGGCCCGATTTCTCGCTCGTGCTCTACCCGGGTCACATGTGGGACGGCACGCATCTCGACAGGATCAAGTACGGCCTTCGTGTGAGCGAGAAGACACCGCCGACTTTCATCGTGCAGGCGCAAGACGATCCCGTCGACGACGTCCACGAATCGATCGTCTACTACCTCGCACTTCTGAACGCGAACGTGTCGACGGAATTTCACCTGTATCCGCGCGGCGGCCACGGCTTCGGCTTGCGTCGCACCGACGCGTCGATCACGCGCTGGCCGGCGTTGGCCGAGACCTGGATGCGCTCGATCGGCGTGCTGCCGAAGTAGTTATCGCAAGCCCGTCGTGGAGAGCCGAGTCGCCGGGACATGTGCGGCGAAGCAGGTCGGCGGAGCAGGAAGTTTGCCGCGAGTCATCGTTGTCGCTAAACGAAACGGGCGCCCTTCGGCGCCCGCTTCGGTGTCGATCGATCGCAGTTGCCGCTAGCGTGATTCGTCCGCCGGGACGCTGCGCATTCGAGCCATCGCGAGGAATGCGAGGCCGGCGCCAAGCAGCAACATCATCCACTGCGACAACATCGGTGCGGGCAGGGGTGTCGTAGGCGCGACGATGATCGGAGGGGCAATCGCCGCGGCTTCGAACGAGCCGACATCGCAGGTCGCCGTGTTGTCGCCATTGCCATCGGCCGGGCGTGCGATGCCGTTCTGCGACGTGTTGTTCACGGGCGCCGCGGCGCAGATCGCGTTGCTGCCCGCGTCGATCGCGACGCTGCCGGCGCTGAGCGGAAAGTAGGCGGGGCTGCCGGTCAGCGCGCCGAGATTGATCTGCGCGAACGTGGCCTGCGTGGCGCTGCCGCAATTGGGGGTATCGGCGATGCTGTCCGGGCCTGCGGCGACGTTACCGTTGCAGTTGGGCCGGCAGGCGCCGCCGCTCGTGTTGTTGGCCATGATCGTGTTTGCGAACGTCGTCGTACCGGTGCCCGCGAAGATGGCCCCCGCACCACAGCTCACGCTTGCGCTATTGTTGACGATCGTGCTGTTGTAGACCGTCATGCTCGTCGAGGCCAGGATCGCGCCGCCGCGGCCCGCGCTGTTCCCGGAGAACGTGCTGTTGCTGACCGTCATCAAGCTGCCGTTGTTGTTGATCGCGGCGCCGTCGGCGTTGTTGGTCGGAGACGACGCCGTGACGCTGTTGTTGAGGAAGCTGCTCGTGTCGACTGTCATCGCGCCGACGTTCTGCAGCGCAGCGCCGCCGCCGTTGACGATCGAGTTGTTGGAAAAGCTGCTGTGCACGATCGTCGCCGTGCCGAAGTTGAGGATGGCGGCACCGTTGCCGTTCGTGAGGGAGCCGTTGTTGATCGCGAGGTTCTGGAACGTGACGGACGACGTGTTGCCGACCTGGAAGACACGCAGCGCGTTGTTGCCGCTGATTGTCAGCAGGCCGCCGCCGTCGAGCACGAGGCTGGCGACGGAGATCATCTTGCTCGTCGTGATCGTGATCGTCGTCGGGCCTGCGCACGAGAATGTGTTGGTGCCGCCGGCAGAGACCGCGGCGTCGAGCCCGGCTTCGGTGCAGGGCTGCACCGAAGCCAGCGCCGCGCCGGGGGCGAGCACGACGCCGAGCAGCAATGCGGTGCGAAGCGCGAGGCCGCTTCCCCGCGCCACCCGTGGGCCCGTTGCAGACGTGAGTGCTGACATTGCTGCTGGCATGAGTCCTGTGCTCCCCTTCTCAATTTGCATGTGAATTTGGCGGGCCCCGGAGCCGTCCTGCACTTCCACGGAAATGCTGACGCGAGGCCATTGGAGCCAAGAACGCGAAATCGGCAGGAAACGGATCAGCGATCCTTCATTTCGATCGTCGCCCAGTCGACGCAACGCGCTGGGATATCAGGCCGGATCGTGGAAAGTATCGGCAATAGCAGGCGAGGCTCGGCAAATACGGGTCGCCCGGGCGAAACATCGAGGCGCTGCTTTGGTTGGGCCGGCAAGCGGGGCAGGCAAACGATGCGGTTCGAACGAGGCGGTACCGACGAAGCGACTCGAACGCGTCGAAGCAAACGGGGCGACAGCGACGCCAAAACAAAACGGGCGCCTTCCGGCGCCCGTCCTGGTGCATCAAGTTGATCGATCGCGAAGCGATCAGTAACTGATCTGATCAGTTGCCGATTTGATCAGTTACCGAATGATCAGTAACGATAGTGTTCCGGCTTGTACGGGCCGTTCACGTCGACGCCGAGATACGCGGCCTGCGCATCGGTCAGCTTCGTCAGCACGACGCCGATCTTCTCGAGGTGCAGACGCGCCACTTCCTCGTCGAGCTTCTTCGGCAGGCGGTAGACCGTCTTCTCGTACTTGTCCTTGTTCGCCCAGAGGTCAATCTGCGCGAGCGTCTGGTTCGAGAAAGAGTTCGACATGACGAAGCTCGGATGGCCGGTCGCGCAACCGAGGTTGACGAGGCGGCCTTCGGCGAGCAGGAAGATCGCATTGCCGTTGGCGAACACGTACTTGTCCACCTGCGGCTTGATGTTGATCTTCTTGACGCCGGCGAGCGTGTTGAGCGCGTCGACCTGGATCTCGTTGTCGAAATGACCGATGTTGCAGACGATCGCCTGGTCTTTCATCGACTTCAGGTGGTCGAGCGTCAGCACGTCCTTGTTGCCGGTCGTCGTGACGTAGATGTCGCCCTGGCCGAGCGTCGACTCGACCGTGTTGACCTCGAAGCCTTCCATCGCGGCCTGCAGCGCATTGATCGGATCGATCTCGGTCACGACTACGCGCGCGCCGTACGCGCGCAGGGAATGCGCCGAGCCCTTGCCGACGTCGCCGTAACCGCAGACGACCGCGACCTTGCCCGCGAGCATCACGTCCATCGCGCGCTTGAGGCCGTCTGCGAGCGACTCGCGACAGCCGTACAGGTTGTCGAACTTCGACTTCGTCACCGAGTCGTTGACGTTGATCGCGGGCACGAGCAGCTTGCCCTGTTCGGCGATCTGGTAGAGGCGATGCACGCCCGTGGTCGTCTCTTCGGAGACGCCCTTCCAATCCTTGACGACGGTGGTCCAGAAACCCGGGCGCTCCTTGGCGACGCGCTTGAGCAGGTTCTTGATCACCTGTTCCTCGTGCGAAGCCGACGGCGAGTCGACCCACTTGTCGCCCTGCTCGAGCTCGTAGCCCTTGTGGATCAGCAGCGTGACGTCGCCGCCATCGTCGACGACGAGCTGCGGGCCGAGGTACTTGTCGGCGCCCTTGCCCGGGAACGTCACCGCGTCGAGCGTGCAGTCCCAGTATTCCTCGAGCGTCTCGCCCTTCCACGCGAACACGGGCGTGCCGGTCTTGGCGATTGCGGCAGCGGCATGATCTTGCGTCGAGAAGATGTTGCACGAGGCCCAGCGCACGTCGGCGCCGATGTCCTTGAGCGTCTCGATGAGGACGGCGGTCTGGATCGTCATGTGCAGCGATCCCGTCACGCGCACGCCGGCGAGCGGCTTCTTCGTGGCGTACTGCTTGCGGATCGACATGAGGCCCGGCATCTCGTGCTCGGCGATGTCGATTTCCTTGCGGCCCCAGTCGGCGAGCGACAGGTCGGCGACCTTGAAATCTTGTGTGACGGCGGATTTTGCGACGGCGTTCATTGGCTTGTTTCTCCAGTTATTCACTGGGCGCAGTTTTCGGAATGGAACCCGAAAGCCTGCCGAGCCTGATCCCGCCCGAAGCGGACTTGCAGCGCCCCTCGGCAGGAGAGGGGGCGGTATTATATCGCTTATTCGCGATAAAGCGATATAAAGTGGCTGTGGAGCTCCGATTTCCCTGCCCCGCTGCGAGCCAACGCCTGTCAGCGGGCGCCCAGGAGGCCGCCTGGACAGCGAGCGGATCGCCGCTTCGTCCCCGTCCCACAGCGAAGCGCCCCCGGCTCCATTGCCCGAGCGCGCCTTGACCCAGGAGAGTCACGTGTGCTCGAACCGCGCGATTTCGTCGAGCTCGTTCGTCGCCTCGCCCAGGCTGCGGGCAGTGAACACGCGATCGAACGCATCGCGCCAGCGCGTATTGGCGGCCCGGTGGGAGACGCGCCGGAACCACAATGTCGCGGCCAGTCCGATCGCGCCGACGGCGACGTTCGCCCAGATGAAGGCAGGCGCATTGACGAACAGATCGACACCGACGTTCGCCTTGACCTCGAGCACGAAGATCGCGATCCACAGGAACCACCAGGGCAGCCCGAGGCACAGGCTCGTGAAGATGTGCAGGCGCCGCAGCTCGCCGACCTGTTTCTGAATCTCCATGACCGGCGCCGCGTAGTCGATACGGCTGATCTTGAAGAGCGTGACGCCGCCGCAGACGATCGTGAGCAAGCCATAGGCGAGCACGCTCAGCGCGCAGGCCAGCAACTGCGGCACGGACTGGAAGCGCATCGCGGCGAAAATGCCGAACAGGATCAGCGCATCGCCGAACAGGATCTGCACGATCTTGCCCCAGTAGAACTTGCGCATGCGCGACCGCGTCCGGTCCAGCCGATCGTGCCTGAACTGGCGGAGAGACAGCGCGTTCTGCAGGTCCAGGCGTCGATCCAGTGCTTGCCATGCGAGTTTCATGTCGTCGAGTTCCATGTGCAGATTCCTCAGGAGTGGTCCGCGGGCATGTCGGCGCGGATGCGTTGTTTGAGACGGCCGATCTTGGTCGCCACGTTCGTTTCGGTGATGCCGAGGATTTCGGCGATCTCGCGCTGGCTGCGTTCGTCGAGATAGAGCAGCAACAGCGCGCGATTGAGCGGGTCGAAGCGGTCTATCACGCGATGCAGCGCACGCACGCGCTCGTCGCCGTCCTCGTCTGCAGTGGTATCGACGCCGATGTCATGCAGCTCCTCGTCGAGCGCGACGGCGTGCTCGTCGCGTCGGCGCGCGTTGCGAGCGAACGAAATCGCCACGTTGAGCGCAATCCGATAGAGCCAGGTCGAGAACGATCGTTGCGCCTCGTAGCCCGGGAACGCCCGCCAGGCCTGCGCCGCGATCTCCTGGGCCAGGTCGGCGCGGTCGTGGGCGGAACGCGCATAGATATTGGCGACCTTGAACGCGATCTTGCGATGGCGATCGAGTAGTTCATCGAAGATCGCAGCATTCGCTCGCGGGTTTGCCATCGTGCCTGTCTGTGCCGTCATGCGGTTGTCGTGATTGTGGCTGTCAGGGACATGATTCGCACGACGGCGACAAAAATCACACGATCCACGGAATCCGCAAATAGACGTCCATACTCTTGTTGCGGCGCACAAAAACAGGCACAGTAGGGCTTCTGCTACAGGGGAAGCATGCGACGATGGCTTCGGACAAACGCCGCGACATCGACTTTCTACCTAACGACGGCCCGCTGCGCGACGACGTGCGCCGGCTCGGCGCGATCGTTGGCGACATGCTCGCGGAACAGCAGGGGAGCGATTTCCTCGCGCGTGTCGAGGCGATTCGCACCGCAGCGATCCGCTTGCGGCTCGCCGGCGCGAGGCCCGAGGCGCTCGCCAACGAAGTCGACAAGCTCGACCCGCAGCTCGCGACCTTGCTGACCCGCGCCTTCGCCGCCTATTTCCAGGTCGTCAACATCGCCGAGCGTGTACACCGTATCCGCCGGCGCCGCGACTACGAGCGTGCGGGCGCGGCGCCGCAACCCGACAGCCTGCGCGACGTGCTCGAGGCGCTCAAGGCGGAGGGCGTGCGCGCCGACGAACTCGCCGCGTTTCTCGGCCACCTCGATATCGAGCCCGTCTTCACCGCCCATCCGACCGAGGCCGTCCGGCGCACGCTGCTCGAAAAGGACCAGACGATCTTCCGCTGCCTCGTCGGCGACCTCGACGGCAAGCACACGCCTAGCGAGCGCGCGGTCGACCTGGCGCGCTTGCGCATTGCGCTGACCGCCGGCTGGCAGACCGCCGAGAGCTCGCAGACGCGGCCGCGCGTGCAGGACGAACTCGAGCACGTCGGCTTCTACCTCGGCGATCCGATCTATCGCGTCGTGCCTGTGTTCTACGAGGTATTCGACGATGCGATGCGCGCCGTCTACGGTGCGAGCGTGCCGCTGCCGACGATGCTGCGTTTCGGCTCCTGGGTCGGCGGCGACATGGACGGCAACCCCAACGTCAACGCCGAGACGATCGCCGCAACGCTGCGCGCGCAGCGCGCGCTCGTCCTCGAACGCTACGACGCCGAGTGCGGCGAGCTCGCACGCGAGTTGAGCCAGTCGCTCGCGCATGCGCACTTCACCGCGGCGTTGCTCGAGCGCATCGAACGCTACCGCGTCGAGCTGCCGGCGGTCGCGGGCGCGCTCAATCCGCGCTATGCCGACATGCCGTATCGCACACTGCTCGCGTTCATGCGCGCGCGCGTGCGCGCGACCGCGGACGAGAAGGAGTCGGGTTATGCGAGCGCCGACGAACTGCTCGCGGACATCGAGCTGATCGGCGCGAGCCTCGAGGCGAATCGCGGCCGCAACGCGGGCTGGTTTGCGCTACAGCGCCTCGAGCGCCGCGTGCGCACCTTCGGGTTTCATCTCGCCCGCCTCGACGTGCGTCAGGACTCGCGTGTGCACGCGCAGGCGCTCGCGGCCGCGCTCGACGATCCGCAGTGGGAAACGAGCGACGCGCCCGCGCAGGCCGCCGTGCTCGAGGTCTACGCGCGCGGCGACGCGGAACTGCCCGAACCGGCCGACAAGGCCGGCGCGATGCTCGACGCGGTCTTCGACGAGCTCGCCTACGCGCGCGACGCCTACGGCCCGCGGGCGATCGGCCTCTACATCATCAGCATGGCGCGCAGCGCCGCCGACGTGCTCGCGGTGCTCGCGCTCGCGCGGCGCGCGCAGTTCGTCAACGGCGGCGGCCACGTGCCGCTCGATATCGCGCCGCTGTTCGAAACGGTCGACGACTTGCGTCATGCGCCCGCGACGCTCGCCGGACTGCTCGCCGATCCGGTCTATCGCGCCCATCTCGCAGCGCGCGACAATCGCCAGACCGTCATGCTCGGCTACTCGGATTCGAGCAAGGACGGGGGCATCGTCGCCTCGCGCTGGGCTTTGCAGAACGCGCAGGTCGAGCTGCTCAAGGTCGCGCGTCACGCCGGCGTGGCGATCGCGTTCTTCCATGGCCGCGGCGGCTCGATAAGCCGTGGCGGCGGCAAGACGACGCGTGCGGTAATCGCATCGCCGCGCGGCTCGATCGGCGGACGGCTGCGCGTGACCGAGCAGGGCGAGGTGATCCATCGCAAGTTCGGCATTCGCGCGCTCGCTTTGCGCTCGTTCGAACAGACCGTGGGCGCCGTCTTGCGCGCCTCGTTGCGTCCGCGCCCGCCCGAACCGCGCGAAGCGAAATGGCGTGCCGCGGTCGACGTCGCCGCGGGCCACGGCGCCGCCGCGTATCGCGCGCTGATTCGCGCGGAAGGCTTCATGGATTATTTTCGTGCCGCGACGCCAATCGACGTGATCGAGCGCATGACGCTCGGCTCGCGCCCGTCGCGACGCGGCTCCGGCAGCATCGACAACCTGCGCGCAATTCCCTGGGTATTTGCGTGGACGCAGAATCGCGCGGGACTTACGGGTTGGTTCAGCGTCGGCAGCGCGCTCGAACGCGCCGCCGCCGAGGTCGGCGAGGACGTGCTGCGCGAGATGGCGCAGTCGTGGCCGTTCTTTCGCACGCTGCTCGACGACGTCGAGATGGTAATGGCGAAGTCCGACCTCGCAATCGCGGCGCTGTTCTCGCAACTCGCTGGCGAAGCGCACGCGCGCTTCTTCCCGGTCGTCGCCGAGGAATATGCGCGCACGGAGCAGTGGATTCTCAAGCTCAAGCGTACCGATCGCCTGCTCGCCGAAGACCCGCGCCTCGCGCTGTCGATCCGCCTGCGCAACCCCTACATCGATCCGATGAGTTTGATCCAGGTCGACCTGCTCGCGCGCTGGCGTGCGAGCGAGCGCAGCGACGACGCGTTGTTCGGCGCTCTCGTCGCGACCGTCAACGGTATCGCACAGGGGTTGCAGAACACTGGTTGAGCGTTGCCCATGGCGCGGCGGCCAGGCTGTCGATGCGGGCAATTCGGTCACAGCAGAACCACAAGCCGGAATCAGCAGCGCGGCGATGGGTCGCGCGAAGTGCGGCGCCGGCGAGCCGTTCGAGGGGCCGCCGTGGCCCCGCGCCCGGCTTCGCCGCGGTCATCCGTCTAGTTCCTGCCAGCGCGCGTAGGCCGCGTCCAGTTCCGCCTGCAGATCGGCGAGCGCCTGGTTCGCTGCGTTGATGGCGGATGCGTCCTGGCGATAGAAAGCCGGGTCGTTCAGCGCCTCGGTGCGTTCGGCTATTTGCGTCTCGAGCGCCTCGATGCGACGAGGCAGCTGCTCGAGTTCGCGCGCGTCCTTGTAGCTGAGCTTGCGCTTCGGCGACGCAGCAGGCGTTGCCGAAGCCGCCGGGCCATTTGCCGGATCGCCAATCGAGCGCGGAGCGGAGTCCGCCGCTGGGCGAGAGCTCTGCGCGTCCTCGCGTTCGCGTGACCGCATCATTGGCCGCTGCCGCAACCAGTCGGTGTAGCCACCGACGTATTCGCCGACACGACCATCCCCTTCGAGCACGAGCGTCGAGCTCACGACGTTGTCGATGAACTCGCGATCGTGCGAGACGAGCAGCAGCGTGCCGGCGTAGCCCGCGAGCAACTCCTCGAGCAGTTCGAGCGTCTCGACGTCGAGGTCGTTGGTCGGCTCGTCCATGACGAGCAGGTTCGACGGCTGCGCGAAGAGTTTGGCGAGCAGCAGGCGATTGCGTTCGCCGCCCGACAGCCGCGTGATCGGCGAGCGGGCGCGTTCGGGCGAGAACAGGAAGTCCTGCAGATAACCGAGCACGTGCTTGCGCGCGCCGCCAATCTCGATGTACTCGCTGCCCTGCGCGACGTTGTCGAGCGCGTTCCAGTCCTCGCGCAGCGCGCTGCGGTGCTGGTCGAAGTAGGCGATCTGCAGGTTCGTGCCGAGCTCTATCTCGCCGCGCTGCGGCGTGATCTCGCCGAGCAACAGCTTCAGCAGCGTGCTCTTGCCGGAACCATTGGGACCGATGATGCCGACGCGATCGCCACGCAGGATCGTCGTGGAGAAATCGTGCAGGATGCGCTTCGTTGCACCATCGTTCGTCGGCCACGACCAGTCGACGTTCTTGGCCTCGACGACTTTTTTGCCCGACGACTGACCGGTCGCGAGCGTCATGCGCGCGTTGCCGGAGAGCTCGCGACGTTGTGCGCGCTCGCGGCGCATCTCCTTGAGCGCACGCACGCGGCCCTCGTTGCGCGTGCGTCGCGCCTTGATGCCTTGGCGAATCCACACTTCTTCTTCGGCGAGCTTGCGGTCGAACAGCGCGCTCTCCTGCGCCTGCGCGTGCAGGCGTTCCTCGCGACGGCGCAGGTAGTTGTCGTAGTCGCCCGGCCACGACGTGACCTGGCCGCGATCGATTTCGACGATGCGCGTTGCGAGCGCGCGCAGGAAGCTGCGGTCGTGCGTGACGAAGACGATGCTGCCGTCGAAGCCACGCAGGAATTCCTCGAGCCATGCGATCGCCTCGATGTCGAGGTGATTGGTGGGCTCATCGAGCAGCAGGATATCCGGCGCGCGCACGAGCGCCTGCGCAAGCAGCACGCGTCGCTTCATGCCGCCCGACAGCGCGGCGAAATCGACCTCTTCTGGCAGGTCGAGCCGTTCGAGCACCTGGGTCACGCGACGGTCGAGATCCCAGCCGTGCTGGGCCTCGATCTTGTGCTGCACCTCGCCGAGTCGTGCGAGGTCGCTCGGCGCGGTCAGGTGTTCTGCGATCAAATGATGGTAATGGGCGAGTAAGGCGCCGAGTTCACCCAAGCCCTGTGCGACGACGTCAAATACGCTGCCGCTCGTCTCCAGCGGCACCTCCTGCGCGAGGCGCGCGACGCGCACGCCGCCTTGCACGCGCACCTCGCCGTCGTCGGGGCGGATCTCGCCCGCGATCAGGCGCAGCAGCGTCGACTTGCCCTCGCCGTTGCGGCCGACGATGCAGACGCGCTCTTTCGCATCTATCGCGAGATCGACTTTCTCGAGCAGGAGCGGGCCGCCGACGCTGTAGTCGACGCGTTGAAGTTGCAGAAGGGGCATGTGGGGCGCCGCGAGGGGTAGCGCAAATTATACCAGTGCCGCGTGAGGCGGCCGGGCGGCCGCGACGAAGAGCGCGACTAGCGAGGCTTCGGCTGCTCCGCGGCAGTTCGGGGCCCGAGCCGGCGATCGAGGTCCAAGTGCTAGGGCTCGAAGAAGTAGCGCGTCAGGTGAAAAAACATCGGTGCCGCGAAACTCACCGAGTCGAGTCGGTCGAGCATGCCGCCGTGACCTTCGATCATCGAGCCCCAGTCCTTCGCGCCGAGGCTGCGCTTGACCGCCGATAGGGCGAGACCGCCGAAGAATCCCGCGAACACGATTATCGCCGCCATTCCCGCCGACTGCAGAGGCGTGAACGGCGTGATCCACCACATCGCCGCGCCGATCGCGGTCGCGCCGAGGCCGCCGCCGACGAAGCCTTCGACCGTCTTCGACGGGCTCACGAGCGGGGCGATCTTGTGTCGCCCGAACAGCTTGCCGAACACGTACTGCAGCACGTCGCTGAGCTGGACGACGAGCAGCAGGTAAACGAGCAGCAGCAGGTTCTGACCGTCGTATCCCGGAATCTTGATCAGCAGCAGTGCGGGCGCGTAGCTGATGCAGTACACGGTGATCATGAGACCCCACTGCACCTTCGTCACGCGCTCGAGGAACAGTTCGGTGTCGCCGGCGGCTGCCGTGAGGACGGGGAGCAGCAGGAAACCGTAGACGGGGAGGAAGATCGCGAACAGGTTGTACCAATCGTCCTCGATCAGCCAGTACTGCGCGGGCAGCAGGAAATAGAAGCACACGACGAGCGGCAGATGGTCGCCCGGCCGCGTCGGCGTCAGCGTGATGAACTCGCGCAGCGCGAACAGCGACGCGATCGCGAACAGGATGATCGTCGCGTTCGCACCGAGCAGGAAGCATGCGGCGAGCACGGCCACCATGATCCACCAGGCGCGGATACGCGCGTTGAGATTGTCGATGGTCGCGCTGCCGCCGCGTGCGCGTGCGCGACCATGCAACAGCCAGCCGACGAGCGATGCGATCGCAAGCAACACCGCGATGCCGCCCATGAGCAAGAGGAATTTCTGTTGCATGCTCATCGACTGGATGCTCTGCAAAGAATGCGGCTCTCGGAGGAGCACGCTGGACTGATCCTCGTTGGTCGCATGACGTGACAATCAGCAGTGCGCGCAGGGCAGCGCTCCCACGGGCACACGATGGAGGAGCGGCGCGCCCGCTGGATCCGATCTGCGTTCACGCGAGATCGACCACAGCCTGGCGCGCGCGCGCGAGGAACTCGCTCTTTGCCTCGTCCGCCGGCCGCGCGAGCGGCGCACCGATGCGCACGGCACAGGTCAGCGGCACGGGCAGCAGCGTGCCCTTCGGCATACTACGGTAAAGGTTGTCGAGATAGACCGGCACGAATTCGACCTCCGGCGCGCGCGTGGCGAGGAAGAACAACCCGGTCTTGAACTCGCCCGGCAACGCTTCGGCGCGGCGTGTCCCCTCGGGGAAGATGATCAGCGACTCGCCCCGCTGCAGCGCTTCGACGAGCGGCCCCAAAGGGTCGCGCTCGCGATTGCCGGGAGAGCGATCGATCAGGAGCGCGTTGAAGCCGCGTCGCGCGAGCCAGCCGCGGAAGCCGCCGTGCCAGTAGTCCGCGGCGGCGACGGCTCTCGTGTTTGCGCGCAGGTCGGACGGCAGCGCGCACCAGAGCGCGATCGTGTCCATGTGGCTCGTGTGATTGGCGTAGTAGACGCGCGAGGTCGGCGCCGGCCTGCAGCCGATCCATTGCGCGCGTGCGCCAACGAGCACGCGCACGACGAAGGCGAGGACATGCGAGGGCCACATCGTCAGCCTCCACCGCGCAACTGCTTCGCGATCGCAAGCGTGCGCGTGGCGCACGTGACGAGCGACCCGGCGGCGATCACGACCGCGGCGGCGAGCAACGCATGGCGCTCGCCGTGCCAGAAAGTCTCAGCGGCGCCCGCGACGCAGGCGGCCGTGAGCACGGCCATGCGCTGCTGCTTCGCGAGCGGACCGCGGAAATCCTGCGCGAAGCCGAGCGTGCCGCCGAACACGCGCACGTACGCTGTCAGCGCCGCGAACAAAGCGCCGAGCCAGCCGAGCCATGGCTGCCCGCACGCGTAGCCGAGCGCGACGATCAGCAGCGAGTCGGCGATGCGGTCGGGGAATTCGTTGTAGACCTTGCCGAGCGGCGACTGCCTGCCGCCCTCGACCGCGACCATGCCGTCAATCAGGTTGCAGGCCAGTCGCATCTGTATACAAATGGCGCAGAGCAGCAGTCCCGCCCACGTTGGCCACCATCCGAGCAGCGCGGCGCCGGCGCCGGCAAAAGCAACGCTCGCGACGGAGATCTGGTTCGGCGTGACCGACGAGCGCGCGAGCGCAGCGGCGAGGCGTCGTGCCCAGCCGCTGCCGCGTGCGGCGATCGGTCGGCGGTTGGCATCTTGCGCGTTCATGGATTCTGCAGGCAGTGGACGACAAATCCGCCGCAATCGAATCACGCATCAATGCGTCGGAGCCGGAAGCGCTCGTGCGACTGCCAGCACTGATACACAGTCATTGCCGCGAGCGGCGAGACCCATATCGGTGCTGCGAGGCTACGAACGTGATCAGGAGGCTGAGCATTGCGCAGAATGGCCGGCCATCAACCGGGACGGGAGAGGGTGTTGGAAGAACCGCCGCAGCGGACACGGAAGCCTGTGCAACACTGACGAGCCCATCCTCGTCGTCGACCTCCAGTTCGAATACCAGCGGCACCGTCGTCGTTGGCATGGTGAACTGCAGCGTCGGCTGGGTCGCGTCCGATGTCGTTACAGTCGGACCGGAAATCTGGCGCCACGAATAGGACACCAGCGCGCTCCCAGTCGATGACGACCCGGAGCCATCGAGCGTGACAGGCTGGTCGGGCAACGAACGCCACGGCCCTGCGATACGGGCAATCGGATTCCCCGGCGCGATTGCGTTGTAGAGCAGCGTGCCACGCAAAGGCGGCTCAAAGCCCTCGCAACTCTGCACGAAACGTGCAGCGAATTGCGTGGGCGGATCTGATGGGTCCAGTTCGAACACATTGAATTGGCCGGACAGGTTATTGCACCCCCGACCGTCGCCGTAGATGCTTAGTGCCGGATGGCCCGCATCCTGGAAAGGCCAACGTTCTGCTGCGAGGTAGGTGCCCGTAGATAGCGCGCTGTGATCGGCCGCCTGAAACATCAGCGTCCAGCTGTTGAATGCGCCCCCGTCGATATAAATCTCGATCCACGAGGAATTATGGCCGCTTAGGAGAATGTCTCCGTCGTCCGCGCTGAAGGTCAGCGGCTTGCCTCCACCGACAAAGTCGCCGACCGGGCTTCGCCAGGTTAGCCAACTGCGGCGATCCTTCTGATCGAAGACGTGGACGAAAACGACGTCAGTCGCATGATTGCCCAAACTGTCCACAACCTCGAGTTGCATTCCGATATCAGCACCCCCCGGAGGTACCTCGGGCGCACGAAAACGCATGACCGGAGTCGATGGTGATTCGATCGTGACCGGGGCTCCCGATACCTGCGTCCAATGCCAGCCGACTATTTCTCCGCCGGGTTCGTACGACTGGGAGCCGTCCAGGGTGACCAATGTATGCTCGTACACTTCCTGTGGGAGACCAGGGATTGCTTGCGGCACCGCGACGACCATGGGAATGTCGCTGTTGATCCGGACGCGCGCGTACAGCGGGTTGGGATTGCCGTCGCAATATTGAGTAGCATCCGCGGCGAACTTCGTAATGTTCCCGATCGGGTCGTACGCAATTTCGTAAACCGTGAACTCGCCCGTGAGGGTGTTGCATCCCGCATAGCCGAAGATACTGAGGCCTGGTCTTTTGGGAGACTGAAAAGGAGAGCGCTGGGCGGACGGATACTTGCCAGCAGTAAGCGATTCGCCCTGCAGCGGCCGAAAATTGAATGTCCAGAAAATTCCGTTGCCTATGACGTCGATGTCCGCACCACCGAAGGGAGAACCTATCGAAATGGGAGCGTCTGCCGGCGTCAGTGTCAGCGACGGCGAGCCGAATACATTTCCGAACAGATCGATCTGCGTCGTGGTGGCGATGGCATCCCGAGCTGACGTCGCGGATGACATGAACAAAAAGAAGCTCAGCACCCGGCACTTGAGCTGAGGAGCATTTGACCATCGCACGCTAATTTTCCCCTGTTGGAAATGCTATTTCGAGTCTAACGTTTTCTTTGTTCGTCAGGTCTTCTCGCAACAAAAAAAGGGCCGCAAAGCGGCCCCTTTTTTTACGCATTCGTGATGCGGTTTACTTTAACTTCGCATCCGCCCGCAGCGCCTCGGCCTTGTCGGTCTTCTCCCACGAGAATGCCGTCGCCGTCTGCGTCTTGCCCGCGCCATCCTTGTAGCTGACCTGGTGCGGGGCGCGGCCGAAGTGGCCGTAGCTCGCGGTCTGCTGGTACATCGGATGGATCAGGTCGAGCATCTGGATGATGCCGTACGGGCGCAGGTCGAAATGACGGCGGATCAGCTTCTCGATCTTGTCGTCGCTGATCTTGCCGGTGCCGAACGTCGTCACCGAGATCGAGGTCGGATGCGCCACGCCGATCGCGTAGCTGACCTGGATCTCGCAACGGTCGGCGAGGCCGGCCGCGACGACGTTCTTCGCGACGTAACGCGCGGCATATGCGGCCGAGCGGTCGACCTTCGACGGATCCTTGCCCGAGAACGCGCCGCCGCCATGGCGGGCCCAGCCGCCGTAGGTGTCGACGATGATCTTGCGGCCGGTCAGGCCGCAGTCGCCGACGGGGCCGCCGATCACGAACTTGCCGGTCGGGTTGATGTGGAACTTCGTGCCTTTATGGATCCACTTCTTCGGCAGCACCGGATCGAGGATCTCCTCGCGCACGGCGGCGATGAGGTCTTTCTGCTTGACCGACGGGTCGTGCTGCGTCGACAGCACGACGGCGTCGATCGCGACGGCCTTGCCGTCCTCGTAGCGCAGCGTCACCTGCGACTTCGCGTCGGGGCGCAGCCAGCCGAGCTTGCCCTTCTTGCGCACCTTCGCCTGCTGTTCGACGAGGCGGTGGCTGTAGTAGATCGCGGCCGGCATCATGTCGCGCGTTTCATTCGTCGCGTAGCCGAACATGAGGCCCTGGTCGCCCGCGCCCTGTTCTTCGGGGTTCTTGCGGTCGACGCCCTGGTTGATGTCGGGCGACTGCTTGCCGATGAGGTTGAGCACGCCGCAGGTCGCGCCGTCGAAGCCGACGTCGGAGCTGTCGTAGCCGATGTCGAGGATGACCTTGCGCGTGATCGCCTCGAGGTCGATCCACGCCGAGGTGGTGACTTCGCCCGCGACGATGGCGACGCCGGTCTTGACCATCGTCTCGCAGGCCACGCGAGCGCGCTTGTCCTGCGCGAGAATGGCGTCGAGGACGGCATCGGAGATCTGGTCGGCGACCTTGTCCGGATGGCCTTCGGACACCGATTCGGAGGTGAAAAGCGTGCTGCTCATGTGCATATATCCTTTAATACGTATAGAAGGATGAAAATAGCCGCGCATCATACACGCCCGCGGACGGTTTTGCAGCCATGACCGCCACCCGGCGAGCGTCCGTTCAGCTTCGTCGCAAATGGACGCCTAGATGTCCAAATGATGAGTTGTCCTCTGCGGCCTTCGCGGCGGCGCCACAAGCATCGACCCGGCATCCCGCAGCAGCTGACCCGCATAGTCTGCGTATTGTCCGCGCTCGGGCCGTTTGCGCAAGCATCGGTGGTGCCCCGGTTTGCAACGAGGAGTCGCTTGCCCTGAGGTATCGAAGGGCGAACGTCACCCTGGTCGCCTTCATGGTTCGAGGTCTCAGCACGAACGGAGCAAGCGTTCATCCCGCTGCACATCAAGCGTCGATGCGGCGATACCGCCCGCGTGCCGGCCCGCGAGCCACGATATGGTCCCTTGGACGACGCTGCGGCCATGGCCATGTCACAATTTGCCATCGACCCGCCGAGCCCAGCCGCCCATGTCCAGCGCCAACGTGATCGACCATCCCCTCGTGCAGCACAAGCTCACGCTGATGCGCCGGCAGGAGACGTCCACGGCGAGCTTCCGCCGCCTGCTGCGCGAAATCAGCACGCTGCTCGCCTACGAGGTGACGCGCGACCTGCCGCTCGAGCTCGTGCCCATCGACACGCCGCTGGCGCACATCGAGTCGCCGAAGCTGTCGAGCAAGAAGCTGTGCCTGATTTCGATCCTGCGCGCCGGCAACGGGCTGCTCGACGGCATGCTCGACCTGATCCCGTCGGCGCGCGTGGGCCACCTCGGCCTCTATCGCGACCCCGCGACGCTGCAGGCGGTCGAGTACTACTGCAAGCTGCCGGCCGATATCGGCGAGCGTCTCGCGGTCGTCCTCGATCCGATGCTGGCCACCGGCCACTCAGCGATCGCCGCGCTCGATCGCATCAAGCAGCGCGGCGCGCGCGCGATCAAGTTCGTCTGCCTCGTTGCCGCACCCGAGGGCGTGAAGACGCTGCACGCGGCCCACCCGGACGTGCCGATCTACACGGCCGCCGTCGACAGCCATCTCAACGACCACGGCTACATCGTGCCGGGTCTCGGCGACGCGGGCGATCGGTTGTTCGGGACGAAATAGCCGTCGTTCGCGCCCGCTCCCTCGCGTTCGGAGCAGGACGCGGCCAAGCAGAGTTGGTCAGAATTCCGCCATCGACCAGTCGCCGAACTTGCGCCGGCCCATGTTGAGATGAAGTCACGTCGAGATGAGGTTTCGGTGAGCCAAGTCTTGTCGAGATGACGTCTTGATGAGACGAAATCCTGCCACGGAGGTCTGCTTCCATGCGTTTCGTCGTGTCCCTGCTGCTGGTCTCGTCGACGTTGTCGACGGCCGTGTCCGCCGCGAGTTTCGCTTGTGCGAAGGCGGAGGACGAAGCAGAACGCGCCGTATGCGCGAACGCGGAAATATCGAGGCTCGACGAAGACCTGGCGCATGCGTACACGCGCGCGCGCGCTGCGCGCGCGGACAAAGCCGACGCGCTCGTCCGCGAGCAGCAGAACTGGATCGCCGACCGCGACGACGCGGTGCGCGAATACGTCAGCGACGATGATTCGAAGTTGCGGTTGAACGGAGCGCTCGCCGACCTGTATCGCGAACGCATCGAATTCCTCGGCGCGCTCGCCGGCAATGCCGTCGATACTTCCGCCGTCGTGCGCGCGATGCAGCAGGCGCTACAAAAGCCGGCGACGCCGGGGCCGTTGCACGACGCCGGTTTCCTCGGCGAACTGGCCGATCGCGGCGTCAGGATCGCGCTGCCGAAAGAGTTGAAGATCGGCGCGGAGGGCTATCTCGCCGCGCTGCCGGCCCCGCCGACTGCCGAATTGCGCGACGCGCTCAAGCAGGCGAAGGACGAGTCGTCGATGTGGCGCTGGGACGCGCTGTTACTGCGCGAGGCGAATCTCGGCAGCTTCTTCACGAACGAAGGCACTCTGCACTGCGTCGGGCACACGCTGTTTGCCGTCGCGGACGGCGCGACGCGACTGATCAGGACGCCCGCGGTGCTCGAAGGCAACTGCTGGACGACCGACGGCGCGCTCGCCGTGGTCGACGGCACGCCGCTCGCGATGCGCACGCGGCCGGCGACCGTGCACGGCCTCGATGTCCTCGTGCAGACATGGCAGGACGGCAAGAACTGGTCGAAGCGCAGCCGCCTGGCGCTTCGCTACGACACCTCGCTCGACGCCCGCATCGGCTATTGCCGCAGCGACGACTGCCGAGCCGAGATCGCAGCGGCGCTCGGCTATGCGAAACGCTTTGCGCGGCGTCCTCTGCCCGTTTCGCTGCAAGCCGACCTGACAGGCGCCGACGCGGCGCTGTTCGCGCGCATGGCCGCGTTCGCGAAAGACCATCCCGACGCCGTGGCCGTCATGCCGCGGGAGAACCAGAAGCTGAAGGGCTATGGCGGATACGGCGGCATGGATGGGTTCGCGGCGGAGGCGAGATTCTTCCCGGCACGCCTCCATGGCGAACTGCTGCTCGGCCGCATCGGCCACGCGCATGTCGGCTGGCGCGAGAACGACGATTGGCTCGTCGCGTTCTGGCGTCTGCGCGGCGACAACCTCGAAGCCGTCGCGGGCGTGCCGGTGGGCATCGTGACCGGCGGGCTCCTGCTGTCGACGCCGCTGGCACCGCCGGCGAAATGCGGCGGCGACGGTGAAGTACGCGACTGCGACGAGTGACTCGCGACGAAGATATCGAGCGGGTGCTGTCGTCTCTGCGAACGAGACGCCGCCTTGGGAGCAGGGGAGCTTCGGTCGGCTCCCGCGTCGGCAACGATGGCGGTCACGAACCCCGTGTCTAGCGCCGCGGCGCGAGCCGCGCCGATCGGGCGCGAGCCTGGCGCCTAGGCCGCGCGCGCGAACGTCGCGGCGTCGTCGAAGAACTCGCGCGTGATGCGCAACTGTTCAACCGCGGTCTCGGCGCGATTGACGACGGCGCGGAACGCCGCATTCTCGGCGCGGTCCTTCGCATACCAGCCGAGATGCTTGCGCGCGATGCGCACGCCGGGCACTTCCCCGTAGAACGCGTAGAGGTTTTCGAGGTGGCCGATAAGGATCGCGCTCACTTCCGCCTGCGACGGCGGTGCGAGCAACTCGCCGGTCGCTAGGTAGTGTGCGATCTCGCGAAAGATCCAGGGCCGTCCCTGCGCGGCGCGGCCGATCAGCAGGCCGTCGGCCTTCGTCGCGGCGAGCACCGCGCGTGCCTTCTGCGGCGAGTCGACGTCGCCGTTGGCGAAGACCGGGATCGACACCGCGTCCTTGATCGCGGCGATCGTCTCGTACTCGGCCTCGCCGTTGTAGAGGTCGGCGCGTGTGCGGCCGTGCACGGTCAGCGCGGCGATGCCCGCGGCTTCGGCGATGCGCGCGATGCGCACGCCGTTGCGGTTGTCGCGATTCCAGCCCGTGCGGATCTTCAACGTCACAGGCACGGGCACCGCGCTCACGGTCGCTTCGACTATTCGCGCGACGAGCGGCTCGTCCTGCAGCAGCGCCGAGCCTGCGTAGACGTTGCAGACCTTCTTCGCGGGGCAGCCCATGTTGATGTCGATGATCTGCGCGCCGTGGTCGACGTTGTAGCGCGCGGCGTCGGCGAGCATCGCGGGGTCGTAGCCGGCGATCTGCACGCTGACCGGATCGGGCTCGCCGACGTGGTCCATGCGCCGCAGCGACTTGCGTGTCGTCCACAGGCGCGGATCGCTCGTCGTCATCTCGGACACGGCCAAGCCCGCGCCGAGCTTCTTGCAGAGCTGGCGGAACGGCTTGTCGGTGACGCCGGCCATCGGCGCGAGGCCGACGACCGGATCGATGAGGTAGGGGCCGATGCGCATCCGGCCATTGTATACCGGATGCGCTGTGCGACCTGGGTCGGGACTAGTGCGCGGCTTGCACCGAGCCGACCGCGCCCGGCTCGTGCTTGTGCTTGAACAGGACCGCGAAGACGATGCCCGTGATCAGCGCATAGGCCGCGAAGGCGAACCAGATGCCCGGCCAGTTCTTGCAGACGAGGACCGTGTCCTGGCACGTGTGGTCGGTGAAGAAGCGGTCGATCACGTAGCCCGAGATCGTGCTGCCGAGCACCGCGCCGATGCCGTTCGTCATCAGCATGAACAGGCCCTGCGCGCTCGCGCGGATCTTCGGGTCGGCCTGGCCTTCGACGAACAGCGAGCCCGAGATGTTGAAGAAGTCGAACGCGAAACCATAGGCGATGCACGAGAGCACGATCATCCACAGGTTCGCGCCCGGGTCGCCCCAGCCGAACAGCGCGAAGCGCAGTGTCCACGCGAGCATCGACAGCAGCATCACGGTCTTGATGCCGAAGCGCTTGAGGAAGAACGGAATGGCGAGGATGCACAGCGTTTCGGAGATCTGCGAGATCGACATGATGATCTCGGGATAGCGCACCGCGAGCGTGTCCTTGAACGGGCCGAGCTTGGCGAAGTCATGCAGGAACGTGTCGCCGTACGCGTTGGTCAGCTGCAGCGCCGCGCCGAGCAGCATCGAGAAGACGAAGAAGATCGCGAGCTTGGGGTTCTTGAACAGCGCGAACGCGCGCAGGCCGAGCGTATCGGTGAGCGGCGCGAAGCGGTGCTGCTTGCCGATCGCGTCGAGCGCGCGCGCGCTGAGCTGCGACGGGTCACCATGCACGACGTCGAGCGGCCGGCCGAGCTTCGGCGGGCAGGACGGCAGCGTGAACGCGTAGAGGCCCAGCACGACCGCGGCCGCACTCGCGACATAGAACTGCGCGGGCGACGTGCCGAGATGCAGCAGCGAGATCACCCACAGCGCCACGATGAAGCCGACCGTGCCCCAGACCCGGATCGGCGGGTAGTCGCGGATGACGTCGAGCTGCGCTTCCTTGATCGCGTTGTAGGACACCGTGATCGCGAGTGCGATCGTCGGCATGTAGCAGATCATCGTCAGCAGGATCGCCCAGAAGAATGTGCCCGGATCGTCGATCGTCGGCAGCATGAACAGCATCGCCGCGCCGCCGAGGTGCAGCAGGCCGTAGAGTCGCTCGGCGTTGATCCAGCGGTCGGCGACGATGCCCATGAGCGTCGGCATGAACAGCGAGGCGATACCCATCGTCGAGAAAATCGCGCCGAATTGCGTGCCGGACCAGTGCCGATTCTGGAACCAGTACGCACCGATCGAGATGAGCCATGCTCCCCAAACGAAGAACTGCAGGAAGTTCATCACGATCAAACGAAGTTTCAGACTCATCGAATTGGTGTCTCGCAAGAAATTGTCGTTGCCCGACGGGACGCGCGCGCGGTGGCGACGCATTTGCCCCGTTCCCCAGTTCACCGTGCTATCTGCAACGGGCGCGACGCCGGGTGCAGGAACCGGCTCGTACGAACGAGTACAGGAGGATTCCAGACAGCCAGGCGCGAATCGCGTGCGCGCAGATTCGCCAGAGGCGATAGCCCGAGGGTAGACCACGCGGTATACCGGCGCAAGGCGCAGTGCGGCGGACGAAAGCGCATAGGTGCGCGGTTTGCCCGAGGCGTGGCGTCCCATGCCTGGCCAGGCGGACCGGGGAGCGTACCCTGGAGGCGGAAGCGCGCATCCAGTCCAGCGCGCTTGCGCTCAGTGCAGCAGAATCCACGCCGCGAGCGCGATGAACAGGAGCGACGTGCCGATGCGCGCGGCGCGCAGCGGCAGGCGGCTCGCGAAACGCGCACCGAGCAGCACGACCGGCACGTCGGCGAGCAGCATGCCGAGCGTCGTGCCGCAAACGACTTGCCATAGCGGCTGGTATTCGGCGGCGAGCACCGCGGTCGCGATCTGCGTCTTGTCGCCCATCTCGGCGAGGAAGAAGCTCACGAGCGTGGCGAGGAAGACGCTACGGCTGCCGATGCCCTTTTCGGCTTCGTCGTCGTCGACCTTGTCGGGCTTGAGCGTCCACAACGCGATCACGAAGAAACTCGCGGCGACGATCCAGCGCAATGTCTGCGGCGACAGCCACGAAGCAACCACGGCCCCGAATGCGCCAGCGAGCGCGTGATTGACCAGCGTCGCCGTGAGGATCGCGAAACAGATCGGCAGGGGTTTTCTGTATTTCGCCGCGAGGATCAGCGAGAGCAACTGTGTCTTGTCGCCGATTTCGCCGAGGGCGACGGTTAGGGTGGAGATCAGAAGTGTTTGCAAGAAGAGTTTCCGTGTTTTGCAGGCGGGCGATCAACTGCCGGCATCGTCCGCATCGCACATGCGATAGCCGATGTAGCGATTGTAGTTCCTATTCGTCTGCGCACCGCCAAAGAAGTTTCGATAGGCGTCCTGTGCCCAGGCATCGGCTGCGGCTCTGGCCTCAGGTGTGATATCGCTCGCGAGTTCGCTCAGTTGATGATCGAAATAGGACAAGTTGTCCTTGTTCGCCTCTGCGGTAGCACCGAGTCGGCTCAGCCGGCGGTAGCGGTACGCGAGCCCCTTGTTCTCGCCTGTGACCTGGCTCAGGAGCGAGCTGCTCAAAGGGCCGCCGGCGTAGGCGAGGGCGAGCTGCTCCACCATCACCCAGTCGCCGCGCGCGATCGCAGCATCCGCGATCGAAAGCGCGTTGCTTCTGTATTCGTCCAGCCATTCCGGATGATCGATGAGCCCCGCCGGCAAACCGGGCCCGGCCCCGCCGACGTAGCAATTCGCGGCGTGGACGTCGCCGGACTGCGCGGCCTGCAACGCGATCGGGAGGAGCTGATCGATCTCGTCGTCGCTGAGGTTTGCGCACAACGACGCATTGTTCTTCGCGAAGTCCAGCTTTTCCTGAACAGTGCCCAGTTGTTGATCGCGGATTTTCAACTGTTCGGGCGTCTTCGCCTCTTCGGCATCATTGAGCAATGTCCGCGCGTACCGCGGCGCCCACGAGTTGATTCGCCGTACCTCGGCGCAGCGCCCGGTGTCGCGAAAGAGGCGCGCGGCGGCTTCCGCATCGCCGGCTTCGGCGCGCGCCTGGAGCTCGTCGCGGATCTGTTTGAGCGGCGTTCCCGTCGGCGGCAGCGGCCGCGAGGTTCTCGCAGTGGTTGTCGAGGACGGCGCTCGCTGTGAAGTCGCCGCCCTGGTGGCTGCCACAACCTTCTTTCCAGAACTGGCCGGCTCACCGCCGATGCGCGCAACTTGCGAGGACATCGGCGATGCAGGCACCTCGGCGCGGCCGACGAAATAGCCGACGACGACAGCAAGTACGACGACGAGTGCGATCCATGCGAAACGGCGCTGCACGCTTGGGCTTCCTCAATGATTCGCCAACGATATTGCGCTGTTCAACGCGCGGTGACCAGATATCGTTGCGAACGACGTCGGATCTCGGCGAAAACGCGAAGACGTTGTGCAGCTATCGAATCGACAAGCGGACGCGAAGATGGTTCATTGTCCCGTCTGACAAGCACGCATCGCGTTCGTGACCTGTCCGGTCTGCCGCGGCGTCGCGTTGAAGTATTGCTGATACATCTGCTGCGCCTGTGCGTCTGCGGCGGAAATCTGATCGGCAGATAGCTGGCCGGACAGGGTCGACAGCGCATTGGTCGAACGCAGCGACGGCGGCGTGCCGGTCGGCTGGCCGAGGCTCATGAGCTTGGCGTAGGTGTAGGCCTGCTGGATGTTCGTGCCGGTCACCTGATTGAGCATCGTGTTCGAGCGGATGTTGCCGGCATTCGCCGATGCCATCAGACCGACCATCGCCCAGTCGCCTTGCTGCAGCGCCGCGGTCGCGAGCGGCAGCGCGTTGTTCTTGTAATCGTTGATCCATTCGGGATTGTTGAGCACGTCGGGCCAGGTATTGAGGTTGGCGCCGACGTAGCAGTTGGCGGCTTGCGCGTCACCGAGCTGCGCGGCCTGAAGCGTCGTCGGCACGAGCGCGGCCATCTGCTCAGGCGTCACGTCGGCGCAAAGCGTGGCGCTGCTCTGCTGGAGGTCGAGTTGGCGCTGGACCATGCCGAGTTCGCGATCGGTGCGTTGTGCTGCGTCGGGAGAATTGGCGTTCGCGTTGAGCATGCGATTGGCCATCGCCGGCAGGAGCTGTCCGAAGCGCTGCGCTTCTGCGCAATGCTGCAGATCCTGGAACAGCCGCGATGCCGCGGAGGCGTCGCCCGCATCGGCGCGCGCCTTGAGATCGGCGAACGTGTCCTTGAGCGGCGCGCCCGGTGCAGGCAGCGGCGCTGCCGCGCTGCCGTTCGTCGCGGCGCTCTTCAGCATGCGTTGCGTCGGTGCCGGCGTCGACTTTGTGCCCGCTGCCGGGGCTGCGCCGACGGCGGCACCCGTCTTGTTCGCAGCGACGTTAGCGGCAACGCCTTTTGTCGTCGCGCTGCCGGTCACCTCACGTAGCGCCACGCTGTGACCGCTGTAATAGCCCGCCGCCGCGATCGCGAGCGCTGCCGTCACCGCGACGATGGTCATGTTCCTGTTCTGCACGTCTGTTGCTCCTCTACGCCGAGTGCTTGGCAAGTTTTCTCGCCGCAATCTGATCGCTAACGCGCTTCAACCCATCGCGTTGACCAGCGCCACGCGGAACGATGCGTTTTTTTTTTCGGCATCGTCATCGATCCGCATCCTGACACAGGTTGATGTTGCCGGTCGGACTCGTTTGCGGACTCGCTGCAAACGACTTCCGCCACGTCTCCTGAGCCCATGCGTCGCCCTCTGCGACAGCGCTCGCCGGAAGGTCCATGGCGGCTTGCTCGAGTTGCGCGTCGAGTCGTCCCGTGTCGCTGCCCGCTGGAGCGCCCAGTCTCCAGAGTCTGAGATATTTGTAGGCCTCGGCGAGATTGGTGCCGGTGACCTGATTCAACGCCTCCCCGTAGAACACGCTCTCGTACGAGCTGGCTAGGAGTTTCACCGTCGTCCAGTCACCCCGCCTCACTGCCGAGTTCGCGAGGTCGAGCGCATTCTCCTTGTAGTCCGTCAACCACTCGGGATGGTCGAGCAAGCCCTGCTGCATGGAAAGCATCGAGCCGAGGTAGCAGGATGTAGCGCCTGCGTCGCCAAGCTGCGCCGCCCGCAGGCTCGACGGAACGAGCTGACTGAGTTCGTCGTTGTCGAGTCCATCGCACAACGCGGCGCTGTCGTGCACGAACGCAAGCGCCTCTTGCGCAGAAGCGAGCAAGCGCTGCTGGCGCTGCAGGTCGTCGCTCGAGAGCTTGCCGCTCTTGTTGTCCATCGCGAGTGTGGCCAGTGTCCGTGCCTCATGCGCCGATTGTCTCGCCCGGTTGCACTGACGCAGGTCGCGGTAGAGCCTCGACGCGGCTGCGGCATCGCCGCCTTCCGCACGCTCTTCGAGTTCGGCAATCGTCTGCTTGAGCGGCGTCCCGGCAGGCGGCAGTGGCGCCGCAATCTTCGTGGTGTTGGACGACCGTGACGCGCGTGCCGCTGCGAAGCGCGCGGGACGCGCTTGCGTAGACGGAGGGGCCGAACTGCTCGAGCCCGTCGTGACGGGTGCTGCACCTGCCGGTGCCGCCGGTGCGTCGACGCGATGGCCGATGGCCAAGCCGAGTATCAGCGCGACGAGGAGTGCGACGGAAACGTAGAGTCGTTGGTGCGTCACAACGGGCCTGATGCGGGGATGCGGAATTATTGCCGAACTCGCTACACGCAGCCGGCATCGTAAGGGTCTTCGCTGATCGGGCTGCCAGGGTTGACATGCAAATAAGAATCATTAACATCTAGAGGACCGGGATCTACGAAGGAGTAGCGCCGATGCATTCGATCAGTCCGTCAGCTGGGATGGCCCGGGCCCCGTCCGGCCGCGGCGCGGAAGGCACGCCCGTCGATGGCGTCGCGCGGTCCCCGTACGCCGCGGCAGTGCACATGGACAGCCGGCGCCTTTTCGGCGCGGCGCAGGAGGTGCGCATCGACCACAACGGGCAGGAATACCGCCTGCGCCAGACGCGCAACGGCAAGCTGATCCTGACGAAGTAGGGTCGGCCTGTTCGTGGCCGCCGTAATCCGGCACGGACGGGCCGCCTGAGCCGTTCGAACGGCTGCGTCCCCTACGATGGCTTCAGGCGATGCGCCATCCCGACAGACGCGCGGTTCATGCGATACGCGATCCACCCGAGCGTGCGGCGCCGCGCGGCGACGCGTCGTCGTTGGCAGGCGCTGCGGGAGCGGCCGGCACCGGTTCGACGCGCAGTGCGGGCGGTGACGGAGCGGGTGCGGGCGGCGCGGGCAATGCGTTCGGTGTCGGCGTCGCAGCTGCCGGCGGTCGTGGCGCCATCGTTGCGATAGTCGTGGGCGATCCGGACGTGACCGATCCCACCCCGACGTGCGGCGCAGGCGGCATCGGTGGGGGAGCAGGAGGCGTTGCTGGAGTCGGCGGCAGCGGCGCGATGGGCGCGACCGGCGGCGCGGGGATGAACATCGTCTTGAACTCCGGCGCGCGCATGCTCAGCGTCTGCGTCTTGCGTTGACGCAGTACTTCGATCTTGACGTCCTTGCCGGGCTGCTCGCGCAGAAGGCGCAGCGCATCTTCGGGCCGTTCGACCGGCTTGCCGCCGATCGACATCAGCACGTCGCCCGACTTGAGTGTCTTCGCCGAATCGGCATCGGTCGACAGCACGAGCACGCCATGATCGGTTCCGAAATAGGCGCCAAGATCGGGGTTGAGATTGGCGAGATTGAGGCCCCACCACGGCATCGACACCTTGACCCGCTGCATCGCGCGCAGCACCTGCTCGTTCGCTTGCTCGGCAATGCGCACGCTGCGTTCGCGATCGATCTGCGAGTGCTGCGCCGAACGTTCGGCCTGACGCTCGGCCTGGCGCGTCGCCTCTTCGACCTGCATCTCGATGCGTCGCTCGTAATCCGGCGGCAGCTCTGCGCCGAGCTCGCCGAGCGCCTGCATCTCGTCGAGCCTCTTGAGCTTGCCGAGTTCCGCATGATCGATCGCGAGAGACATGTTGAACGGCTCGCGTCGCTCCGCCTTCATCGTGGTGTCGACCTTCTTGCCGTCGCGCACCACGGTGACCTTCACTTCCTGGCCGACCTTGAGGTCGTGCAATACCTGCGGCGTCTGCGCGTTGGCTGGTGTCTTCGTCAGGTCGATGCCATCGACCGTGACGATGACATCGCCGTTCTTGACGCCCGCCTTGTCCGCGGGTCCACCCGGGGTGACCGCGTTGATGCGCAAGCCGTGGTCGTCCTTGCCGAGGACGACGCCGATCATGCCGCGGTCCGGATCGCCGAAATAGCGATAAGCATAGGTGCGCGGCCCCACATCGCCGAGCTTCAATGACAATTCCGCCATGCGCTTCGACAGTACGCGCATCTGCTCGCGCATCTGCTCGAGATCGCGCCGCGCCGCTTCCGCATCGATCTTCGCGTGCGTCGCCGATTTTGCCTGGGCCTCCGCCTCGACCTTCGCCTGCGCGGCAGCTCGTGTCTGCGACTCGGCGTCGGCCTTCGCGTGCGCCGCGCCGCGCGCCTGCGCTTCGGCGTCGATCTTCATCTGCGCGGCATTTCGTGACTGCGCCTCGGCGTCGATCTTTGCGCGCGCTTCGGCGTCCGTCGCCTGCTGCGCCGATGTCGCCTGCGGTTCCGCTGCGCTCGCCGCGGAGCCGGCAAGCATCGCGCCGGCGAGAACGCAAATTGCGTTGAACGTGTTCTTCATCTCGATCTGCCTCTAGTTATTCCAGGTGGCCTGCCGCGCGTCGGTCGCTTCGCTCGCGAGCAGGCCTGTCTTGAAGCGGGAAAGGTTGGCGCCGTAACGCAACGTCGCCAGGTCCTCGAGCAGCGCCACGCGCCTGCGCCAGAGCGGTAGCGACGCCGCGTCGTCGGATTGATCGGCCAACTGCACATCGACCATGCCGATCATGTCCTCGATCTCCGCGCTCGCAGCGAGGTCGGACGTCGATTGCGGCGCCGAGTCACTGCCGGTCTCGTGCAACCAGCGTTCGAGCGCATGCGATCGGGTCTGGACGGGGCCGAGGCCCTCGATAGCATTTGCTTCGGCATCATCTGCATTTGTTGCATTTGCGACATTGTGTACTGAGGATGCGGCGGAGCCCGCATTGGTCGCACTGGCGGCGTTCGCGACTCGTGAGGACTCATCCGCGCCATGCGGCGCGCGTAGCGTCATGGTCGCGACGAAGGCCGCGATCACGGCTGCCGCGAGTGCAGCGGGCAGAACGAAGCGGTGGTGTGGCCGACGCGATGCAACAGCCGGCAGCGGCTGCGAGGCCGCGATGCTCGCGGCGAGTTGCGCCCAGCCGCCTCCAGGCGGCATCGCCAGCGGCAGCGCGCGCAGCGCTTCCGGCAGCGGGGTCAATTCGCCAGGGCTGAGTGAATCGGATCTGTTGTGGTCGGACATGACACGGATTCCATCGATGGTTCCAGCAGTTCACGCAGCCGCTGCGTCCCGCGTGCAACTTGCGACTTCGAAAAACTGACCGTCTTGCCGAGCTGCTCGGCGATTTCGTGATGCGCGTAGCCCTCGACGTGGTAGAGCCAAAGCACGCTGCGCGTAAGCGGCGTGAGCCGGCCCATCGCGCGCTCGAGCGCGAGGCCATCCGCACGCACCCACGGCGGCGCCGTCTCGTCTGCGACGTCGGGCACTTCGGCGCGGTCGTCGATGTGCCTGTCCTTGCGCAGGCGCATCAGCGCCTCGTTGAGGGCGATCTGTCGCAGCCATGCCCAGAATGGCGCGTCGTTGCGAAACTGGCCGATACGCTGAAACACCTTGAGCATCGCGTCGTGCAGGATCTCGCGCGCCGCCTCCGCGTCGCCGAGCATGCGCAGCGCCAGGTTGAACACGGGCCGCTCGAAGTGCCTATAGATCTGTTCGAACGCGACGAGCTCTCCCGCACAGGCGCGGGCGATCAGGCCTTGCGGCAGATCGAGCTGGAACGACGAAGCACTCACGATCGTATAGATGCATCCTGGGCGCATACGGTCGCAAGTGCCGGAACGGCGGACTCGGATTGAATTGCTCGGGGTGCCTGGATGCGGCCCGAAGTCACTCCGTCCGCACTGTCCGCCACGTTGTTCGCGGACACCTGTCCGCGCCCGGTGCGGGACTTTATCTATTATGTTTCAAATGGTTAGGAATGCAATCTCGCTGGCACGGTGCTTGCTGAAGGGGAAAGCGACACCACTGTTGGATTCGTTTCGAACATGATCAGGGACACCTCCGCGCAGGACCGCCGCATCGAGATCGCGAAGCCTACCGGCAAGCGCTGGCTCTGGGCCGGCGCGTCGGCGGCCGCCGTACTCGCAGCGATCATCTGGGTCGGTCCGACCGTGGCGCGACTCGTGTCGTCGGGCGCCGCGGTCAACGCGTCGAGCATCCGCGTCGCCGAGGTCAAGCGCGGCAATCTCGTGCGCGACATTTCGGCGCAGGGCAAGATCGTTGCGGCGCAGAGTCCCACGCTGTATGCGACGGCGCCCGGCACGATCACGCTGCTCGCGCACGCGGGCGACAAGGTGAACAAGGATCAGGTCCTTGCCGAGGTCGACAGCCCCGAGCTCAAGAACAAGCTCGAGCAGGAGCAAGCAACGCTGTCGAGTCTCGACGTCGATGTCGAGCGCGCGGGCATCGATGCACGCCAGAAGCAGTTGCTCGCGAAGAAGGTGGTGGACCAGGCGCTGATCGACCGCCAGACCGCCGCACGGGAGGTCGAACGCAACGAGCGCGGCTACAAGGCGGGCGCGATCCCCGAGATCAACGTGCTGCGTGCGAAGGATGCGCTGGCCAAATCCGAACTCGACGTCGGCCACGCCGAGGCCGACGCTCGGCTGATCACGGAAACCGGCGCGTTCGAGCAGAAGACGAAGCGGCTCGCGCTCGATCGCCAGCGCCTGCTCGTCGCCGATCTCTCGCGCCAGGTCGATTTGCTCAAGGTGCGCTCCCCGGTTGCCGGTCAGATCGGCCAGCTGCTCGTGGCACAAAAGGCCAACGTCGCCGCGAACACGGGGCTGCTCACGGTGATCGACCTGACCTCGCTCGAGGTCGAGCTCGAGGTACCCGAAGTGTTCGCGCATGATCTCGCTATCGACATGCCGGCAGAGATTACCGACGGCGCGCAAAAGTATACCGGTGCGCTGTCGGCGGTCTCGCCCGAGGTCGTCAACGGCCAGGTCGTGGCACGCGTGCGCTTCGGCGACACCAAGCCGCCGGGTCTGCGCCAGAACCAGCGTCTGACGACGCGCATCCTGCTCGACGAACATCAGAACGTGCTCGTCGTCGAACGCGGCCCGTTCGTCGATGCGGGCGCGGGTCGCGTCGCCTACCTCGTGCACGACGGCGTCGCCGAGCGCAAGGCGATCCAGGTCGGTGCGACGAGCCTGAACGCGGTCGAGATCGTCTCCGGCTTGAAGGAAGGCGACCGCATCGTGATCTCGGGCACCGACGCGTTCAACAGCGCGCCCAAGGTCGCGATCAACTAGAAGAATGGGGTCAGGTTCATTTCTCGCGACGATGCGAAGGACCGCTACCACAACGAAACAAGAAATGAACCTGACCCCATTTTCCATTGACCCCATTTTCCATTTTCCAACATAACGAGCCCCACCGAAGGAACCGCCATGCTCAAAATGAACCACCTGTCGAAGGTCTACCGCACGCACATGGTCGAGACCCACGCGCTGCGCGATTTCTCGATCCATGTGCGCGAGGGCGAGTTCGTCGCCGTCACCGGCCCCTCGGGTTCGGGCAAGACGACGTTCCTCAACATCGCGGGCTTGCTCGAGGAGTTCTCGAGCGGCGAGTTCTGGCTCGACAGCGTCGATGTGCGCGGCATGAACGACAACGGGCGCTCGAAGCTGCGTAACGAGAAGATCGGTTTCATCTTCCAGGGCTTCAACCTCATCCCTGACCTAAACCTGTTCGACAATGTCGACGTGCCGCTGCGCTATCGCGGCTTCGCGGCCGCCGATCGCAAGAAGCGCATCGAGGACGCACTGTCGCGCGTCGGCCTGTCGTCGCGCCTCAAGCACTATCCGTCGGAACTGTCGGGTGGCCAGCAGCAGCGCGTCGCGATCGCGCGCGCGCTCGCAGGATCGCCGCGTCTGCTGCTCGCCGACGAGCCGACCGGCAACCTCGATTCGCTGATGGCGCGTGGCGTCATGGAGCTGCTCGAGGAAATCAATCGCCAGGGCACGACGATCATCATGGTGACGCACGACCCCGAACTCGCCGCGCGCGCGCAGCGCAACGTGCACGTGATGGACGGGCAGGTCACCGATTTCGACAGCGAGCCCGCGCTGCGCGCCCCGTCGCCGCACGCGCCGTCGGCCGGCAAGACCGTCGACGCGATCGCCTGATCGCCATCCCTGGAGGCTCCGCGATGTTTTCGTATTATCTGCAACTCGGCCTGCACAGCCTCAAGCGCAACCCCGTGCTAACGGCGCTGATGGTCTTCGGCATCGCGCTCGGCATCGCCGCGAGCATGACGTCGTTGACGCTCCTGCACATCATGGGCAGCGATCCGATTCCGTGGAAGAGCGACAAGCTGCACTACGTGCAGATCGACAACTGGGATCCGAACCAGCCGTACGACCAGGATGGCAGTCCACCGGACCAGGTGAGCTATCGCGACGCGCAGGCCTTGATGGAGGCCGGCAAGGCCGACAAGCAGGCGGCGATGTACAAGGTCGCGTTCCCGATCCAGCCCGAAAATCCCGAGGTGAAACCGTTCCTCGCGCTCGGCCGCGCGACCTACGCGGACTTCTTCGCGATGTTCGAGCCGCCCTTCCAGTACGGCGGCAGCTGGGACCGCGCCGCGGATACGCAACACAGCCGCGTGGTCGTACTGAGCAAGGCGACGAACGAAAAGCTCTTCGGTGGCCAGGACAGCGTCGGCAAGTCCGTGCGCATGAACGACGTCGACTACAAGGTGCTCGGCGTGCTCAACGAATGGAAGCCGCGCATCAAGTTCTACGACCTCACGAACGGCACGCTCAACGATCCCGAGGAATTCTACCTGCCATACCAGACGGCGATCGAGACGAAGACGCAGTCGACCGGCAACAACAGCTGCTGGAAGAACACGAATCCGGGCTGGGAAGGCTATCTCGAATCCGAGTGCATCTGGCAGCAGTTCTGGGTGCAGCTCGATTCGCCGGCGCGCGCCGCCGAGTACAAGGCGTTCCTCGAAAACTACGTCAACGAGCAGAAGAAGCTCGGTCGCTTCCCGCGACCGATGAACAACCGCCTCGACAACGTGAAGGAGTGGCTCGCCCACCAGAAGGTGGTGCCGAAGGACGTCGAGGTGCAAGTCGGCCTGTCGTTCGCGTTCCTGCTCGTCTGCCTGATCAACACGATCGGCCTGCTGCTCGCGAAGTTCATGCGCAAGACCGGCGAGATCGGCCTGCGCCGCGCGCTCGGCGCGAGCAAGCCGCAGCTGTTCACGCAGCACATCATCGAGTCGGGCGTGATCGGCGTCAGCGGCGGCTTCTTCGGCCTGCTGCTGACCATCGTCGGGCTGTGGATGGTGCGGGCGCTGTACAAGGAATACGGCAACGTCGCGCATCTCGACTGGTCGATGATTGCGACGACGATCATGCTCGCGGTTGCGGCTGCCGTGCTCGCGGGACTCTACCCGACGTGGCGTGCCTGCCAGGTCGCGCCCGCCGCGCAGCTGAAGACGCAGTGATCATAGTGACCTCATCGAATTGGATCCTCGCGATCGCGAGGGAGATGGCGTAAGCAAGAGACATCCGGAGAACACCATGGAATTCCGCCCCATCATTTCCGCGCTCATGCGCAGCAAGGTCGCGTTGATCCTGATCGGCCTGCAGATCGCGCTGACGCTCGCGATCGTCTGCAACGCGTTGTTCATCATCAGCCAGCGCGTTGCGACCATGGCGCGCCCTTCGGGCATGAACGAGACCGACACGTTCATGATCTCGAGCTTCGGTTTCGGCGCCGACTTCAACACGAAGAACGCGTTCATCGAAGACCTCGCGCTGTTGCGCCAGCTGCCCGGCGTCGTCGACGCGAGTCCGATGAACACCGTGCCGATGAGCCAGAGCGGCTGGAGCGAGCAGATCATGATGGCGCCCGGCCAGAAGGTCGCGACGACGGGCACCGCGATCTACTTCGTCGACGAGCACGGCATCGATGCGTACGGCTTCAAGCTCGTCGCCGGCCGCAACTTCAAGCCCGAGGAAATCACCCAGCGCGAACGCGGTTCGGTGACGTTCCCGACGCCCGTCATCGTCACGCAGGCGCTCGCCGACAAGCTCTATCCGAACCACGACGCGCTCGGCAAGCAGATGTACCTCAGCGACGGCTCGGCGCCGCCGCAGACGATCATCGGCATCATTGATGCGCTGCAGGTGCCGTGGCCGAACGGGTACACGTTCAATGGCGATCGCTCGGCCGTCGACTTCTCGTCGCTGATCCCGCAGATGACGGCCTACGGCAATCGCACGGCCTACCTCGTGCGCGCGCAACCCGGACGCCGCGACGAACTGATGAGGCTCGCCGAGTCGAAGATGATCGAGAGCAACCATTCGCGCATCGTGCGCAGCCTAAAGAGCGTCGAAGCGATCCGCGCCGAGTGCTACAGCGACGACCGCGCGATGATGATCATCCTCGGCACCGTGATCGTCTGCCTGCTGTCGATCACCGCGCTCGGCATCGTCGGCATGGCGAGCTTCTGGGTGACGCAGCGCACGAAGCAGATCGGCACTCGCCGTGCGCTCGGCGCGACGCGCAGCTCGATCCTGCGCTACTTCCTGACCGAGAACTTCCTCATCACGACCGGCGGCCTCGTGCTCGGCGCGTTCCTGACCTATGGCTTGAGCCTGTGGCTCATGGCGCATGAGCAGGAAGGGCAGCTCCTGCCGTGGCACTATCTGCCGATCGGTTTCGTGTGCCTGTGGCTGCTAGGCCAGCTGGCCGTGCTCGGACCGGCGACCCGCGCGGCGCGTGTGCCGCCGGCGGTGGCGACGCGCAGCGTCTGACCGCCCCTTCGCTTGTCGCTTGTTGTCTTTGCCTGCGCGCTCGTGAGGAGCGCGCAGGTGGCGCATGGCGGTCCTGGGTTTCGTTGTCTTGATCCCCGGGCATCCTTGCCCTTTCGGGCCTACGCGGCTGGCGACGACACGTTCTTGTGCCGTTTTTTTTGGACCAAGGCTTTTGCTCTCCCGCGGAATAGGTTGCAGTGGCGTGACTCGGGCGTCTGTGCCCTTCGCCGCTGCGCGGGCGGCTGCGCTGTTTGCGGCGTACTCGCGGCGATCTGTTGTTTGTTTGTTTCTGAGCAAAGGCTTTCGCTTGCCCTGCGGGCAAGCGACCTACTTTTGGCATTGCCCAAAAGTAGGCAAAAGGCTAGGCGCCCAGCGCAGCGTTCCGATTCGCCTCCTGCGAATCGGAATCCCCTGTGCTTCTCGGCTGAGGCGGGGTCGGCTGACAGTACGTCCCTGTACAGACAGCCGACGCGTGCGCATCCTGCGCACGCCCCTTTCGGGCATTTTCCGCCTCAGCCTGCGATGCTCGGCGCCGCGA